>Ga0164297_10000005_pt1 | contig 300352 bp, 251 predicted proteins | sample GEODES058metaG_FD_113539 | JGI IMG/M metagenome (GOLD analysis project Ga0164297, IMG submission 113539) | Dystrophic lake water microbial communities from Trout Bog Lake, Wisconsin, USA - GEODES058 metaG | ecosystem: Environmental > Aquatic > Freshwater > Lake | place: USA: Trout Bog Lake...
GCGACCGACACCCTTTCCGACCATGAGCTGATGCTCGCCGTGCGTGACGGCGAACTCGATGCGCTCGGCGATCTCTTCGAACGCCACCATGGGCCGCTGTATGGGTTCCTCGTGAAGGTCACCGGTCAGCGCACCGCAGCCGAGGACATCGCTCAGACCGTCTTTCAGCGGATGCTGAAATACCGCCATACCTACCGCGACGACGGCAGCTTCACCGCCTGGATGTACCACCTCGCCCGCCGCTGCGCCTCCGACCACTTCCGCAAGAGCAACGCCGCCCCCGCCGCCACCGACCCCTCCCAGCTGCAGGATCACGCCGACGACACCCCGAACGCCGGAGACCGCGCCGCCACCCGCGATGATCACGCCCTGCTTCATTCCGCCCTGGGCCGGCTCGACCGCGATGACCGCGAGGTCCTGCTCCTCAGCCGCTTCCAGGAACTCTCCTTCGCCGAGATCGCCACCATCCTCGAATGCTCCGTCGGCGCCGCCAAGGTCCGCGCCCACCGCGCGCTCCGGGAGCTCCGCGACACCTATTTCCAATTGCAAAAGGAGAAACTCACATGAACTGCACCCACGCCCAGGAGCGCTTCGCCGATGTGCTCGACGGCCGCCTCGCCGCCGCCGACACCGCCGAGGTGCGCGCCCATCTCGCCTCCTGCCCCGACTGCCAGCGGGAGTATTCCGCGCTCGCCCAGACCCTCGCCGCGCTCGACACCCTGCCCGCCGCCCGGCCCGGTCCCGCCCTGCGCAAGAATTTCTACGCCATGCTGGAGGAGGAGAAAAACTCCGCCGCCAGCGTCGCCGCCGCCACGGCCCGGCATCGCCACCAGACGCGCGCCTCCCTCTGGCGCTGGATCCTCACGCCCGCGACCGCCGCGGTGCTCGCCCTCGGCGGATTCCTGCTCGGCACGCGCTTTGCCACCCCGACCCCCGCCGCGGCGCCGGGCCCCGACCCCGCCACCGCCAGGCTCATCGCCGATCTGCAGGCGCGGGTCGAATCCGTCGGCCAGCTCGTCGGCATGTCCCTGCTCCAGCAGCGCTCCACCAGCGAGCGCCTGCAGACCGTGCTCGCCACGCTAGATAAGAAAAATCCGGACCAGAAGATGATCTCCGACCTGATCGGCTCCCTCGCCCTCGACCCGAGCACCAATGTCCGCCTCTCCGCCCTGGACGCGCTTTATCCGCACGCCAACCAGCCGATCGTCCGCTCCGGCGTGCTCGCCACGCTGCCCCGCGAGCAGAACCCGCTGGTGCAGGTCGCCATGATCGACTTCCTCGTCGCCGCGCGCGACCGCGACGCCGCCCCTGAATTCGAGCGGATTATCCGCAACGACACGATCGACCAGCAAGTCCGGGACGCCGCCAAGCGCGGCCTCGCCCAGCTCTGACCCTTTCCACCACCCCCGACCGGTCGCTGCGAACGATCCCACCCGTCATCTCCTCCCTCCTCCCATGAAAAACGTCCGCCTGTTTGCTCCCTTTCTCGCCGCCGCTGCCTTCGCCGTGCTTCCGCCCGGCACCGCCCGCGCGAACGAGAACGAAACCACCACCATCAAGTTCTCCGATCCGTCCCGCCCCGGCACGATCCGGATCAACCTCGCCAACGGCGACCTCCATGTCCGGGGCACCGACGCCGCCGAGGTCACTGTCCAGACCGACCTGAAGCCCGAGGCGCCGGCCCTCCGCAAGGACGGCCTGCGCGTCCTCACCTCCTCGTCGAGCTACTCGCTGAGCGAAAAAAACAACGTCGTCACGCTCAGCTACGGCACCGAGGCCTGGTCCGGCGGCGGCGGCGACTTCATCCTGACCGTCCCCCGCAGCACCGCCGTCATCATCAACAACAACTATGGCGGCGGCGGGGACATCCATGTCGCCGGCGTGACCGGCAACATCGAGATCAAGAGCCTCAACGGCGAGATCGTCCTTAACGACATCGCCGGCGCCGCGCTCGTCGAGACGATCAACGGCGAGATCAACGCCACCGTGCACGAGCTCGTCGACGGCAAGCCTCTCTCCTTCGCCTCCATGAACGGCGAGGTGGCGCTCCATCTGCCCGTCAATGCGAAGGCCAACGTACGGCTCCGCACCCAGAACGGCTCCATTCTGACGGATTTCGACGAGAAGGCCCTGGTGACCAAGACCGAGTCCGTCCGCACCAGCGGCCACACCCATGCCTCGCACGTGGCGATCGGCGCCGACACCTCAATCAACGGCATCAACTCGCCCGAAGTGCGCGAAGCCGTCCGCGAGGCGGTCCGCGCCAGTGCCGAGGCCGCCCACGAGGCCGCCGCCGCCATCAAGGAGGCCGCCATCGCCGCGCGGGACGCGGCCCGCGAGGCCCAACGCGAGACGGCCCGCGAGGGCAAGGATGACGATGACGACGGCCCCATGGCGCCCATCGCACCCATGGCTCCGCTGCCCCCGATGACCGGCGGCAAGATCGTCACCGGCACGCTCAACGGCGGCGGCCCGGAGATTCGCGTCGCCACCATGAACGGCGACGTGACCCTGCGGAAGATCGGGGAGAAGAAGTAATACAGGACGAGGTCGCCGACCCCGCCGGTTTGAAAGTCCGGGCGAATCCTCCGGATGGGCCGCGCTCAGTCCGCACCCGGCTCATCCGGAGGATTCGCCCCACCCGGTGAGTTCATCCCGGCCGCAAGCTTTGCCTTTTCTGAGCCGCCTGCTTTCGTCGCCGGCGTGTCCGACCACGCGTCTCATGATTACGCCGCCACGCCGCGCGCCTGTCGGAATTGTTCGGCGGCACTCTCCGGACCTTTTTGTTCTCAGTGCGGCCAGCCGGACGTCGATTACCACCGGTCGTTTCACTACCTCTTCCACGACCTGCTGGAGAACGTCTTTCATTTCGAGGGGAAAGTCTTCGTTACCGTCGCCCGGCTGCTCACCCAACCCGGCCGCCTCACCCTTGAGTTCATCGCCGGCCGCCGGGCCAGCCAGCTGAATCCGCTGCGGTTTTATATTTTCGTCAGCGTCCTGTTTTTTCTCGGGCTGTCGCTGCTGAACCACGGCCACCTGGTCGACTTCGACCGCCAGCAGGTCAACCGGCTTCAGGGTGAGCTCACGGGACCCGCGGACGGCGCGGCCGCGAAAACCGTCCCGCCGGGCAAGGTCCACACCAAGATCACCATCAACCGGGATTCCGCGCTTGGGCGCAGCCTCGTCACCAAGCTCCAGTCGGGCGAACTGACCCTGGGCGACATCTGGGAAAAACTGGAGCATCGCGTGCCCACCCTGCTGTTTCTCGGCGTCCCGCTCTTTGCGCTGTTCCTGAAGATCCTCTACCGGCGCTCCGGCCGCTATTACGTGGAGCACCTGATTTTCTCGCTGCATTTGCACACCTGGGACTTTCTCGTCTGCATGGTCGGCACCGGCTACTTGAAACTCGCCGGGCTCGGGCCCAATTGGCTGGAAACGCTCTGCGCATGGGCACTGGCCCTCTGGTCCCTGGGCTACCTTTTCCGCTCCTTCCGCGTCATCTATGGCGAAGGCCGCATCAAGACGGCCCTCAAGCTGGCCGTGCTCGGCCTCGTCCACAGTTTCGCCCTGCTATCCGTGGCGCTCCTGCTGGCGGCCGGCACGGTGGCCTGGCTCGCGGCGGAATAAACTTCACGGAACCGCGGGCCGGGGCGGCGGACACACCACCGGCACGAGCCCGGCTTATGCGGGAACGGTGCAACGATTATACCCACCGGCCCGTATTTCCATTTACCTCAAAGATTCCACTGTGCTTCACTGACTCTTTTGCCGATTACACCCAGCCCATGCTCGCTCCTGTCATAGTCATCGCGCTCCTCACCGCCCTGGTGGCAACCGAACCCGATTCGTCGGGCCGGGGCGATGCCTAGCCGTTTGTCGGGCAGTTGTTTGGGTTAACTGCAATGAGGCGGGCGGCCCGCCAACCTGGCAATGACGCGCCCTTGCACTCCGCGCCGCTTTATTTTGCGCTGGAGGACCGAACTTGTGACTCCTCCTCGTTTCCTGCGCGCCCTCTCCTCATCCAACTACCGGAGGTATTTCATCGGCCAGTGTGTGTCCTTGATGGGCAATTGGATGACGACCACGGCGGCGCTGTGGCTGGTCTATCAGTTGTCCGGCAGTCCGTGGCACGTCGGGCTCGTCGGCTTTGCGAACCAGATTCCCGTGCTCATCCTCGCGCCGTTTGCGGGCGTCTGGGTTGACCGGCTCGACTCGCTCCGTCTGGTGCGGTTCACGCAGGCGCTCTCCATGCTGCAATCCGCCGCGCTGGCCGGGCTGACTCTCACCGGTCACATGACCGTGCCGTGGCTCGTCTCGCTCTGCCTGGTCCAGGGCGTGATCAACGCCCTCGACTGGCCCGCGCGGCAGGCCCTCACCTATCCCCTCGCGGGCGATCCGGCGCTGCTGGAGAACGTCATCGTCCTCAATTCGATCACCTTCAATCTCGCGCGCCTGTTCGGCCCGGCGATCGCGGGGATGATCATCGCGGCGACCAACCCCGGCATCTGCTTCGCGGTCGACGCCCTCACCTACCTCGCCGTGCTCGTCGCCCTCGCCGGGGTGAAGCTCCCGGCCCGTCCCGCCCGCACCGCGGCCGCCCATCCGTTCGCCGACCTGCGCGAGGGCGTGCGCTATGCGCTGCACCATCCGGTCATCCGGCGCGTCCTGCTCATGGTGCCGGTCATCGGGCTCGTGGGCTTCGCCCACAGCATCCTGGCGCCGGTCTTCGCGGAAAAAATCTACCACGGCGATGCACGCACCTTCGGCTTCCTCCTCTCGGCCACCGGCATCGGCGCCCTGCTGGCGGGGCTGTCGCTGACGCTGCGCGCCTCGCCCGCCGGCCTCGAGCGCATCGTCGCGCTGGGCGCGGCCGTCGGCGGCACCGGCCTGGCGGGCATGGCGCTCGCGCCTTCCTTTGCCTTCGCCGTGCCGTGCTTTGCGGCGGCCGGGGCCGGCGGCGTGCTGGTCATGGCCTCCGGCAACACCCTCCTGCAGGCCACCGTGGATCACGACAAGCGCGGCCGCGTCATGGCGCTCTTCACCACCGGCCAGAGCATGTTCCCCCTCGGCAGCCTGCTGGCCGGCGCCGCCGCCTCGGCCTTCGGCGCACCCGCCACCATCGCCGTCTGCGGCGCCATCTGCCTCACGGCGGCCGGCGTGTTTTACCGGGCCACGCAGCGGGTCACTTTGTAGCCGCCGGCGACGAGACGGGACCATGCATCCGGATCCCGGCATCCGCGCGTAACAGCGGCAATCGTCCCGTTTCCACCCTTTCACTGCATACTTGCCTGCCGGCCAGATTCCCTTGCCATCCCGCCAGTCCATGACGGTCTCACCCGCTTCCCGCCTTCCTCCCTTCCGCCGCGCGCTCGCGGCCTTCGTGCAGTGGTTTGATTCCGACCATGCACCCGGCGGCGCGGAGAAGATGCGCGCCGAGCCCGACCGGGTCGACTGGGTCCGCTGCATTCCCTTCATCATCCTCCACGCCGGCTGCCTCGGCGTCCTCTGGACGGGCTGGAGCCCGTTCGCGGTCGGGTGCGCGGTGGCGCTTTATTTTCTGCGCATGTTCGCCGTCACCGGCATTTATCACCGCTATTTCTCCCACCGGACCTACCGCACGTCCCGCGCCGGCCAGTTCCTGCTCGCGCTCTGGGGCGCGACGGCCGTGCAGCGCGGCGCACTGTGGTGGGCCTATCATCACCGCCACCACCACCAGCATTCCGACGACCCGGAGGACGCCCATTCCCCGCACGTCCACGGGTTCTGGTGGTCGCATCTCGGCTGGATCACGAGCCGGCGCAATTTCCCCACCGACTACTCGAAGATCCGAGATCTCGCGGCCTACCCCGAGCTCGTCTGGCTGAACCGCTTCGACACCGTCGTGCCGGTCCTCTTCGCCACCGGACTCTGGGGCCTCGGCTGGCTTCTCGAGCTTTACGCGCCCGGGCTGCACACCACGCGCTGGCAGCTGCTCTGGTGGGGCTTCTTTGTCAGCACCACCGCGCTGTTTCACGGCACCTCCTGCATCAATTCGCTCGCGCACCTGATGGGCCGCCGCCGGTTCCAAACCGACGACGACTCGCGCAACAGCTGGATCCTCACCTGCATCACCCTCGGCGAGGGCTGGCACAACAACCACCATCGCTACATGCACGCCACGCGCCAGGGCTTCTACTGGTGGGAAATCGACCCGACCTACTACGGCCTCAGGCTGCTGGCCGCCACCGGCTTCATCCACGACCTCAAGCCCGTGCCGCGCTCCGTCATGGACGAGGCCGCGCACGCCGACCTGGCGGGGTCCATCGCCGCCGCCGAGCGCGCCGCGCTCCTGCACCCCGAGTATTCCTCGTTCAAGAAGGTCGTGCCCGCCGCCGCCGCGCTCGCCATGGCCACCGTCAACACCGCCCAGGTCATGGCGCCGCGCCGCGCCGCCGGCCCGGCGATCCGTCAGCAGGCCGGCGAGCTGGCCCGGCCGGCCGATCCGTCCCCGCCCCAGGGTTGAATCCGGCGTCGTCCCCTGCGCGTAGTCAGGGGACGACCCATGGACAAACTCGCGATCATCGGCACCGGCATCGCCGGCCTCGGGTGCGCCCATTTCCTCCACCGGCACTTCGACCTCACGCTCTTCGAGCAGAACGACTACGCGGGCGGCCATACCCACACCGTCACCACCCCCGAACCCGGCACCGGCCGCCCGGTGCCGATCGACACCGGGTTCATGGTGTTCAACCACGCCACCTACCCGCTGCTCACCCGGCTGTTCCGCGAGCTGGCGGTTCCGACCAGGCCGACGCTGATGTCGTTCAGCGTGCGCCACGCCGGCAGCGGCCTGGAGTTCGCCGGCTCATCGCTCAACCACCTCTTCGCCCAGCGCCGCAATCTCTTCCGGCCCCGGTTTTACCGGATGCTCGCCGCGATCCACCGCTTCAATTCCGAGGCCGTCGTGGCCCTCGCCGATCCCGCCACCCGGGATGAGACCCTCGGCGACTACGTGAAACGCCGCGGCTACGGCGAGGATTTCTTCCACCTCTATCTCGTGCCGATGAGCTCCGCCGTCTGGAGCACTCCGCCCGAGCGGATGCTGGAGTTCCCGGCGACCGCGCTGCTGCGCTTCTTCCACAACCACGGCTTCCTCGGCCTCAGCACCCAGCATCAGTGGTGGACGGTGGAAGGCGGCGCCAGGACCTACGTGGAGAAAATCACTTCCCCGTGGCGCGACCGCATCCGGCTCGGCCAGGCCGCGGCGCAGGTCGTCCGCTCGCCCCGCGGCGTTACCGTGATGACTTCGGCCGGCACCGCGCAGCAATTCGATCGCGTGATTCTCGCCTGCCACGGCGACCAGGCCCTGCGGCTGATCGACGGCCCCACCGCCGCCGAGGCGCGGCTGCTCGGCGAATTCAAGTACCAAGCCAACACCGCCACCCTCCACACCGATACCCGGGTGATGCCGCGCACACCCCTGGCGTGGTCGAGCTGGAATTATGAGATCAACCGCGGGCCCGATGGCCGCATCTCGACCGCCACGCACTATTGGATGAATTCGCTGCAGGGCGTCTCGGACCGCGAAAACTATTTCGTCAGCATCAACCGCCCCGAGGCTGTTGATCCGGAAAAGGTGCTCCGCCGCATCCACTATGAGCACCCGTTGTTCAGTCTGGGCGCCGTGCGTGCCCAGGACGGGCTGCCGGGCCTCAATCTGTCCGCCCAGCGCACCACGCAGACTTTTTTCGCCGGCGCCTGGCAGCGCTACGGCTTTCACGAGGACGGCCTGCTCAGCGCCTACAATCTCAGCACCCAACTCCTCGGCCGCGATCCGTGGACTGCCTGACCATCCCGGATTTTACAGGAGCCAACGGAGGAAACCGAGACGGGAAGACGGACGCTACTCGGATAAGCCATCTCCGTTTTCCCCGTTTGCTCCTGTAATATCCGGGATGGGTGGGATCCCCGTTTTTCAGCGTCCAGCGCCCAATCTTGCCCGTAATAGAGGTGTCGCCACCCTCCAGCTGCCGCATGAATTCCTGCCTTTACGAGTGCCATGTCATGCACGCGCGCTTTTCGCCGCGGCGGCACCGTTTTCTGTACCGGATCTTCCTTTTTGCCATCGACCTGGACGAACTCGACACGCTCTCCGGCCGTCTCGCCCTGTTTTCCGTCAACCGCTCCAACGTCTATTCGTTCCGGGAGCGCGATTTTTTCCCGACCGGCGAAAGGCTTTTCAATGGTCGGGCGGGTCCGCTGGGCCCGCCGGGGACCACCAGCCAAACGGCGGGCCCAGCGGGTCCGCCCGATCCCAATCTCAAGGCGCGCGTGACGGCATTTCTCGCCGAACGCGGTGTCGACCTGGCCGGTGGCCGCGTGCTGCTCGTCACGCTGCCGCGCGTGCTCGGCTATCTCTTCAATCCCGTCTCGTTCTATTTCTGCTACGACCGCACCGGCACCCCCGTCGCCGCGCTGGCCGAGGTCACCAACACATTCAAGGAGATGAAGCCCTATTTCCTCGGGCCTGCGACCCACGCCAGCGGCGGCGGCTTCACGCTGCGCACGCCCAAGCACTTCTATGTCTCCCCGTTTGCCGACGTGGATGTCGCCTTTGATTTCACGCTGCGTCCTCCCGGGGCGAACCTCTCGATCCAGATCGACGATTTCATCGGGGCCGAGCGCACCCTTACCAGCACGCTCACCGGCCCGCGCCGCGAGCTCACCGGCGGGCGGCTGGCCTGGTATGCGCTGAAGTATCCTCTCATTACCCTCAGGATCATCTCGCGGATCCACTGGCACGCCTTTCTCCTCTGGCTGAAGCGGGTGCCGTGGTTCGCCAAGGCCGCGCGCCCCGCCGACCAGCGGGCGCTCTACCGTCCGCACCCTTCCATCGCCCACACTCCCGACGCCGCATGAGCTCCGACACCTCCCCCTCCACCGCCCTCGCCGCGGATTACGCCCGCGCCCCCGGCGGCACCTTCGCGCAGCGCTCCGTGCTGGGCGCCTTCGCCGCCATGCCGCGCGGCCACCTGCGGCTTGAACTGCCCGGCGGGGCCGTGCACGAGTTCGGCTCCCGCGCCGGGGAGGAAGCCCTCCCACTCGGCCTGCCGGCCCGCGCGTCCATCCGGGTCCTGCGGCCGGCGTTTTTCAAAAAATGCTTCTGGTCGGGCGACCTCGGCTTTGCCGAGTCCTTCATCGACGGCGACTGGGAAACCCCCGACATCGCGGGCGTCATCGCCTGGTTCATCCTGAATCTCGAGCACGCCCCGACGCTCTCCGGTTCGCAGCAGGCCCGGTCCCTTGCGCTCAACCTGCTCCGCTTCGGCAACCGCCTCGGCCACCTGCTCCGGCCGAACTCCCGCGCCACCGCCCGCCGCAACATCCGCGAGCACTACGACCTCTCCAACGACTTCTTCGCCCTCCTCCTCGATCCATCGATGATGTACTCCGGCGCGCACTGGCCGTCGCCGGGCCTCACCCTCGCCGAGGCCCAGCGCTTGAAAAACGACGCCCTCTGCCGCAAGCTCCGCCTCACGCCCGCCGACCACGTGCTCGAGGTCGGCAGCGGCTGGGGCGGCTGGTCGATCCACGCGGCCCGGACCTATGGCTGCCGCGTCACCACCGTCACGATTTCCCGGCAGCAGTACGACCTCGCCCGCCGGCGCGTCGACGCAGCCGGGCTCGCCGACCGCGTCGAGGTGCAGCTCCGCGACTACCGCGACCTCACGGGCCGGTTCGACAAGATCGTCTCGATCGAGATGATGGAGGCCATCGGCCACCGCTACCTGCCCGGCTTCTGCGCCACCCTCAGCCGCGTCCTGAAGCCCGACGGCCTGCTCGCGCTGCAGTTCATCACGTGCCCGGACTCGCGCTACGACCAGTTCCGGAAGGGCGTCGATTTCATCCAGAAGCATGTCTTTCCCGGCTCGCTCTTGCTTTCGCTCAACCGCGTCAACGACCAGCTCACCCGCGCCGGCGGCTTCGTGCTCCACGGCGCCGAGGACCACGGCCACGACTACGTGGCCACGCTCCGCGCCTGGCACGGGAACTTCCGCGCCCGGCTCGGCGAGGTCCGCGCCCTCGGATTCGACGAACGCTTCATCCGCAAGTGGAGCTACTACCTCGGCTACTGCGAGGCCGCCTTCGCCATGCGCAACATCTCGGTCGTCCAGACCCTCCACACCCGGGCGAACAATATCTCATTCTGAGGTAGGGCGCGACCGCTGGGCGCGCCTTACTTAACGGACGGCCCAGCGGTCCGTCCCCACCCCAAGAAACATGATCACCTTCCTCCGCGGCCTCTTCATCGCCATCCTGCTTTCGATGCTCTGGGTCACCTCCTGGGCGAGCCTGCACTGCCCGCTGTTCGGCGTGCCGCGCGCGGTCTTCACCCATCCGTGGTTCATCGCGACCCTGGCGGATGCGTACTGGGGCTTCATCACATTCTTTGTCTGGGTCTGCTACAAGCAGGCCGCCTGGACCGCCCGCATCGCCTGGCTCCTCGCCATCCTGCTCCTCGGGAATGTCGCCATGTCGCTCTATTGCCTCGTCGAGCTTTTCCAGGTGCCCCGCGACGGCCGTGTCGCCGACGTGCTCACCGTGCAGCGCCCGGGCGTCGGCGGATTGGGCATTGCCCTGGCCGCGGCCGGCCTCGCCGTCACGCTGCTGGGCCTGACCGGAGGCTGATCCATGAACTCGGCTTGTACCCGGCCGGCGCTGCGTTTATCGCTCTCCGCCTGTGTCCGCCGCACCCGCCAGATCCGACCCGCTGACCTCGCGCAACTTCTGGCAGCGCCGGGTCCGCGATCCGATCATCGCGCAACTGACCCAGGGCATCACGCCCGAGAAAATCGCCCTGACCCTCGCCGTCGGCAGCGCCTTCGCCCTGTTTCCGGTCATCGGCACGACCACTCTGCTGTGTTTCCTCGTGGCGATCGCCCTGCGGCTCAACCAGCCCCTCGTCCAGCTGATCAACCAGGCCCTGTGGCCGGCACACCTCCCGGCCATCTTCGGCTGCATCCGGCTGGGGGAGTCCCTCTTTGGCGCGCCGCACGTGCATTTCAGCATCCGGTATATGCGTGAACATCTGTGGACCGATCCGGGCCTGTTCTTCCACCAGTTCGGCCTCAGCGTGCTCTATGCCGTGGTCGCGTGGGCCGTGGTCGCGCCGTTTTTCATTACCGCGGTCTATTACATTGCCCTGCCCATCACGCGGGAGATCACCTACCTGAAGCACAAGGCGGAGGGCGCCGGGACCAAGCCAACGCCACCGCCCACCCCATGAGCGCGCTGCCGCTCCTCCTGCTAGCCCTGGCCGCACTCTGCCTGGCCTTCGCCGGGCTGTATGCGGTCGCCCGCCGCATCGACAACTATGGCATCGTCGACATCGCCTGGTCGTATGCCTTTGGCGCCCTCGCCGTTTTCTACGCCCTGGTCGGCCCCGGCTGGCCGGTCCGCCGCGCGCTCATCGCCGCAATGGCCGGACTCTGGAGCGCACGGCTCGGCACCCACCTCGCCGTCCGCGTGCTGGGCCACCATCCCGTCGAGGACGGCCGCTACCAGCAGCTGCGCCGGGACTGGGCCGGCAGCTTTGCGGTGAAAATGGCCGGGTTCTTCCAGCTGCAGGCCGTCTCCGTCGTCCTGCTCGGCGCCGCCTTCCTGCTCGCCTGCCTCAATCCCGCGCGGGCCCTGCACCCGCTCGAGGTTGCGGGCGTCGTCCTCTGGCTCGCCGCCCTGGGTGGCGAGGCGCTCGCCGACGCCCAGCTCGCCGCCTTCAAGCGCGCGCCGGCGAGCCGCGGCAAAGTCTGCGACACCGGCCTGTGGCACTACAGCCGGCATCCCAATTATTTTTTCGAGTGGCTCATCTGGGTCGCCTATTTCGTGTTCGCCCTCGGTTCGCCCTGGGGCGTCCTCGCGGTCGTTGGCCCCGCCAGCATCCTCTTTCTCCTGCTGCGCGTAACAGGCATACCCATGACCGAGGAACAAAGCCTCCGCAGCCGCGGCGACGCCTACCGGCGCTACCAGCAGACGACGAGCGCCTTCGTGCCGTGGCCGCCGCGGCGGCCGGCTTTAGGCGACAAGCTCTAAGCATTGGCCGATCCTCTGGTCGCTATGGCCTGGTGCCTGCCGCCTAAAGCTTCCAACCATGCTCGACTCCCTGCTTGAAAAAAACCTCCTGCCCGACGGCCTCCTCCGTTTTGGCATCCGCCGCCTGCTCGCCCAGCGTCTCCGCGACGAGTCCGCGCGCTACGATCGCGCCGCCTACGTCGCCGACCTGAAGACCCGCGCCCTCGCCGAGCAGACCGGCGCGGCCAACGAGCAGCACTACGAGGTGCCGACGCCGTTCTACCAGTTCTGCCTGGGAAAGCGGCTGAAATATTCCGGCTGCCTTTACCCCACCGGCACCGAGACGCTCGATCAGGCCGAGGAGCTCATGCTCGCGCTGTACGCCGAGCGCGCGCAGCTCGCCGACGGCCAGAACATCCTCGAGCTCGGCTGCGGCTGGGGCTCCCTCGCCCTCTACAACGCCGCGCGGTTCCCGCATTCCCGGATCACCGCCATCTCGAACTCCCGCACGCAGAAGGACTACATCGACACCGAGGCCCGCAAGCGCGGCCTCACCAACCTCCGGATCCTCACGTGCGACATCAACACCTTCGACATTGCGCCCGCCCAGTTCGACCGCGTGGTCTCCGTCGAGATGTTCGAGCACCTGAAGAACTACCAGCGCCTCTTCGCCCATATCGCCCGCTGGCTCAAGCCCGGCGGCCTGCTGTTCGTCCATATCTTCACCCACCGCCGGCTCTCCTATCATTTCGTCTCCCAAGGCCCGGGCGACTGGATGAGCCGCTATTTTTTCACGGGCGGCCAGATGCCCGCCCACGACCTGCTCCCGCAGTTCCAGGACGACCTGCAGCTCGTCTCCGACTGGCAGGTCGACGGCACCCACTACCAGCGGACCGCCGAGCACTGGCTGGAAAACATGGACGCCCACCGCGAGGAAATCTTCCCGCTCTTCATTGATATCTACGGCCGGAATCAGGCCACGAAATGGTGGGCCTACTGGCGCGTGTTCTACCTGAGCTGCGCCGAACTCTGGGGCTACCGCGGCGGCCGGGAGTGGATCGTCAGCCACTACCTGTTCCGCAAGCCGTGACCATGCGCCCACTCGCCCGGATCACCCTGCTTTTCCTGCTGGCGTGCGGCCTCCGGGCCGCCGACCCGGCGGAGCTCATCCGGCAGGCGCGCGCCGCCGAGGACCGGTTCGACACCCGGACGGCCCTCGCGCTCTTCCTGCAGGCCAACGCGGCGCGGCCGAACGACCCGGGGATCCTGCAGGGAATCTCCCGCCAATACTCGGACTCCACCGCCGACACCCCCGACCTGGCGGAAAAGAAACGGCTCTGCACCAAGGCGCTGGCCTATGCCCGGCGCGCCGCCGCACTGGCGCCCCGAGACGCCGTCAACGTGCTCTCCGTCGCGATCTGCTACGGCAAGCTCGCCCTCTACAGCGATACCCGCACCAAGATCGAATACTCGCGGCTCGTGAAGGATTACGCCGGGCAGGCACTCGCACTGGACCCGGACTACGATTACGCCCATCATGTGCTGGGTCGCTGGAATTACGAGGTCGCGTCCCTGGGCCTTGCCACCCGCGTCATCGTCCGGGTGATTTACGGCGGCCTGCCGCCGGCGTCCACCGCCGAGGCCGTGCGGCAGTTGCAGCGGGCCGTGGAGCTTTCCCCGCAGTTGCCCGCGCACCGCGTGGAGCTCGGCTTCGCCCTGCTCGCCGACGGCCAGCGGGACGCCGCCCGCCGGGTGTTCAAGGAGGCGCTCGCCATGCCGCGGGTGGAAAAATACGACGATGAAGCCTTCAGCCGGGCCCGCGAGGCGTTGGCGGACTTGAGGTAGGGCGGAGCGCTTGCCCGCCGTAGCATTGGCGAAGGAGGATCCTTAATCTGCCGCGCCCGGCGTTTGTGGCGGGTGGGCCGGGTGCGGAACGCCCGGTCCACCCTCTGACCTTGCGAATGCGGGCCCGGGACGTGCCCGCCCACCTCCGCTTCCGCGCTTTCGTCCCTCCGCGTTTCCGCGATCCCCGCCCTTATTCCGGCAGCACGAATGCCTCGAACTGCGCCTTCAGCTCCTGCAGGAAGGCCGCCGCGCCCACGCCGTTCACCACCCGGTGGTCGAACGTCATCGAGAGCGTCACGACTTCCACCGGATAGACCACGCCGCTGTCGTTGATCATGCGCTCGTGCGCAGTGCCGACAAACAGTGTGCTCATCGCCGGCGGCACCACGATCGGCCACGCCTTCTCGATGCCGAAGGCCCCCAGGCTCGTCAGGTTGAGCGGCGCCTGCACGTCCTCGATCTTGCCCGTGCGCGTGGAGTTCACCGCCGCGTTGTAGGCGGCGACGAAGTCCGCCCAGCCCAGCCGGTTGCTGCGGCGGACGACCGCCGTGCCCAGCCGGTCGGCCTCCAGCGCCACCGCGATGCCCAGTTCGAATTCCTCCTGTTCCAGGATCGAGCCGTCCTTCGCCACGATCCGCCGGAAGCCCGCATGCTTCTCCATGGCGCGGACCACGCACCAGCCCATCATCGCCGACGGCGAGGGCGCCGCCTTGCCCGAAATCCTTTTCGCCTGCTCCCGGGCCGCACGGATCGCGCCATAGCGGACGTCCATCTCCATGTTGGCCGAGACGACATGGTCGAGCCGGCGCGTGATGGACGACGAGAGCGCCGGATCGCGTCGCGTGCCTGCCGGCCCCGGCGCGGACGCGGGCTGGCCGGCGGTGGCGTCGCCCCGGCTGGCCTGCAACTGCTGCAAACTCGGATGAGCCGCCGGCACGACCGGCGCCGCCAGCGTGGCCAGGCTGGCGGCATCGCCGGCGACCACCGCGATCTCCTGCCCGATCTCAACGGTGTCGTCGGCCTTGATCTTCCAGGCCTTGAACGTGCCGCTGAACGAGGCCTCGATCGGGTAGACCGCCTTGTCCGTCTCAACCTCGCACAGCACGTCGTCGTGGCTGACCTTGTCGCCGGCCTGCTTGTGCAGCGCGACCACCCGCGCGGAACGCAGGCCTTCCCCCATGATCGGGACTTTCACCAAGATGTCGCTGGTACCGGGCACGATGCTGTTTACCGGCGCGTGCGACGGGCCGGAAGCAGAAACGGCGGCCGGGGCCGCAAACGGGGTCGCCGAAGCCGTGGCATAGCCGCCGCGTTCCACCGAGGTCGCCGCGGCCCGGCGCACCGCATCAATGATGCGCGGGGTGTCGGGCAGGGCGGCATACTCGTAGATCGGGTTGTAGCCGATCATGACGTTGCCCTTCGAGACCAGCACCGGCGGCGCCACCATCCGGCTCCAGACGTCGGGGCGGCCGGCCATGTGGGAGATGATCATCTGGCCGACGGAGCAGTTCTCCGTGTCCTCCTGGACGACCACCAGCCGGCCGGTCTTGCGCACCGACTCCTCGATCATCTCGTGGTCCCACGGCACGATGGAGCGCAGGTCGATGAGCTCGACGCTGATCGCGTCGCCGATCGCCGCGACGGCCTCGAGGGCCTTTTCCATCGTGTTGCCCCAGGCCAGCAGTGTGACGTCGCGTCCTTCCTGCCGGCAGCGCGCATGCCCGATCGGCACCGCCATCGCCGGCTCGTCAATGCGGCGCTCGGCCCAGAGCAGGTGCTTCGGCGCGAGAAAAATCACCGGATCCTCCGTGTGCATCGCGGTCCACAGCAGCCCGGCCGCATCCTCGGGCGTGCTCGGGATCACGACGTTGAGCCCCGGAAAATGCGCGAGCGGCGCCTCGTTGGCCTGCGAATGCCAGAGCGATCCGCCCGGCAGGTAGGCGCCGTACGGCGCATAGATGACCACCGGGCACGACCACTGGCCGTAGGTGCGCCAGCGCAGCGTCGCGAGGTTGGTCACGAGCTGGTTCCAGCCCGGATAAATGAAATCGATGAACTGCACCTCGAACACCGGCCGCTTGCCGTAACTGGCCAGCCCGCACGCCACGCCAAGAATCGTGCTCTCCGCCAGCGGCGAGTTGAACACCTGCTCCGGGAAATCCGTGGAAAGCTTCTGCGTGAGGCGGAACACCCCGCCCTTGGGATCCTCGACATCCTCGCCGAAGATCAGCCGCCCCGGGTCCGCGTCGAGCCCGGCGCGCAGCGTGAGGTTGATCACGTCGCCCATGCGGTAGCTGCCGGGCTTCAGCACCTGCTCGTCCAGCGCGGCGGGCTGCGAGGAGACGTTGGCCTCCAACTCGTTCGCGACCGGGTTCTCCGCCTTCTCCGCCTCGGCGTAGTCGAGCCGTACGCGCTCCTTGAGTTCCTTTTCCAGCTGCTCGAACTCCGCCTCGGTCAGCTCGCCCTCGCTAATCAGCTGGGCCTTCAGGGTCATCAGCGGGTCGCGCTCCCCCAGCGTGGCGAGTTCGTCCTTGCTGCGGTAGATCGCCTGGTCATCCGAGCTCGTGTGGCTCGACAGCCGCTCCATCCGGACCCAGAGCAGCACCGGGCCGCGGCCCGCACGGATGTCCGCGAGGGCGGTCTCGGCGGTGGCGTACACGCCCTCGACGTCCCAGCCGTCCACGGCGCGCCATTGCTCCTCGTTCAGGACGGCGAGCGCGCGTGGCGTGGTGCGGACCGTCGGCGTGCTGATGCCAAAACCGTTGTCCTCGACAATGAACAGCACCGGCAGCTTGCGCTCCTGCGCGAAGCACACCGCCTCGTAGAAATCGCCCTGCCGCGTCGCTGCGTCGCCCACGGTCGTGACCACCAGGTTCCTTTTTCCGTCGAGCTGCATCCCCCACGCCATCCCGCAGGCCGGCAGCAGCTGCGCGGCGGTCGGCGTCGGCACGCTCCAGATGTTCTGCTTGCGATAGCTGTAATGCGACGGCATCTGCCGGCCGCGCGACGAGGAATCGCGCTTGGCCATGTAATCCAGCGCGAGCTGCCGCGTGGTCACGCCGCGCCCCAGCACCAGGCCGCGGTCGCGATAGTAGGGCACGAGGTAGTCCTCGGGCTGCAGCTGCAGGCCCACGGCGGCCAGCGCCTCGTGGCCGCGCCCGGACACATGGAAATGCCCCTTGCCTTGGCGGTTGAGGTTTTCCTCACGCAGGTCGCCCTGGCGACTCTCCAGAATGGTCGTCAGCAGCCGGCGTTTCAGTTGGGAGGACAGGCGGGAGGCAACGGAAGGCATGATCGCTCCAATGAGGTTGGGAGTTGCGGTCTTTTATTAGCCCCAACGCTCACCCAAATATCAGCCAACGCAAAGCGTTTTCCGCTTTGGGCCGGACCTGAAGTTTAGCCACCAAGGGCGCGAAGCCCACGAAGGCCGATCCCATCCGTCCACGAATAGCGCGGATCAACGCGGATGATTTCCGGCCCTCCTCATGGATTGTCAGGATCGGATTCGGATCGGGTTCGAGTGATTCGCGGGCCACGGTTCGAATTTCGTGTGCTTCGTGTATTTCGTGGTGATCACTCTGCCGGCCTTCGTTTTGCCAGCATTGACCCCATGACCGTCTTGCCCTGCGAATAGGCGCGATGAACCAGCCCGCCCACCCCTCGCGGCCGCTGCGCGGCCTGCTCTGGCTCGGGCAGTTCGGCCAGGACGTGCGCTACGGCCTGCGCCAGCTCATCAAGGCGCCCGGCTTTGCCTCGATCTCCATCCTCACCATCGCCCTGGGCATCGGCGCCTGCACCGCCCTGTTCAGCGTCGTCAACAAGGTCGTGCTCCACCCGCTCGATTACCCCGACCCCGACCGCATCGTTTCCATCACGGAAAACCTGCTGCCCAAGATGCCGTACGTGCAGATCTCGCCGGGGATTTACCATGAATGGCTGAGCCAGGCGACCGTCTTCGAGGTTCTCGCGGCCACCGGTGGCCGGGGCGTGAAGCTCGCCCAGGATGACCGCTACCTGAGTCTGTTCGCCGTCACGGTGAGCGCCAACGTGTTTTCCGTCTACGGACTGAAAGCCGAGCGGGGCCGGCTCTTCTTGCCCGAGGAAATGAAGCCGGGGAAAGACAAGGTGGTCATCCTGAGCCACGCCCTGTGGCAGGAACGGTTTGCCGGCCGGGACGACGCGGTTGGGCAAACCCTCCGCCTGGATGACCAGGCCTACACCATCGTCGGCGTGGTCCACGACACCCAGCGGGACCGGAGCTATGTCTACCTGCCCAACGTTGCCGCGTCCGAACCCCAGGATTTCAAGCAACGCAGCATCTGGCCGGTGGCCAGGCTCAAGCCCGGCGTGACGCTCGAGCAGGCGCAGCAGGAGATGAACCTGCTCATGAAGCGCACCGCTCTGGCGCATCCCGACACGGACAAGGATTACGGAGTCATCCTGACCCGGGAGATGGACTTCTGGACCTCCGACATCCGCGCGCAACTGTTCGCCGTGCTCGGGGCCGGTGGGTTTCTGCTCCTGATCGCCTGCGTCAATGTCGCAAGCCTCCTGCTGGCCCGGGCCAATGCCCGCTCGAAGGAAATCGCCGTCCGCGCCGCCCTCGGCGCCAGCCGCGGTCGCATCGTCCGCCAGTTTCTCTGCGAAAGCCTGCTGATCGCGGTCTTCGGCGGGCTGCTCGGCATCCTGCTGGCGTATGCCTCGATGGCGCCGCTGATTGAGCTGGCGAGGCATTTCATGCCCCACACCGAGCGGATCGGCGTGGACGGCACCGTGCTTGCCACGATGTGTGGCGTGATGTTGCTCGCCGGCCTCGGCTTCGGGCTCGTGCCGGCGCTGCAGGCCACGCGGGGCGACCTCATCGGGGCGATCAAGGAAAGCAGTCACAACTCCTCCGGCGGCCGCGAGCGGCTGCGTGTCCGCAATTTTCTCGTCATCCTGGAAATCTCCGTCGCGCTGGTGCTGCTCGTCAGCACCGGCCTGCTGGTCCGCAGCCTGCGCGCGATGCAGACCTTTGACGAAGGACTGCGGACGGAGAATGTGTTCGGGAACAAGTTTACGCTCAACTCACAGCTGCGCTACAACACCCCCGAGAAAATCCTGGCGTTCACGCATACCGCCCTGGAGCGCATCGAGGCTTTGCCCGATGTGGCGTGCGCCACCCTCACGATCGGGTTGCCGATGGACCTCGGCAACGGTGGCGTCCAGCAGCGGGATTTCATCCTCGAAGGCGGACACCCGCCCACTTCGCCTTCCGAACCCAGACTCACGACCGACCGCTACGCGGTGACCCCCGACTATTTCAAAGTGATGAGCATCCCCGTCATCCGTGGCCGCGTTTTCACGGCCCATGACACCGCCACCACGCCCCGGGTCGTGATTGTCAACCGGGAGATGGTGCGCGTGCACTTTCCGGACAAGGATCCCATCGGACAGCGGATCCGGCTCCTTGACGACGGCCCCGAGACCTGGTCCGAGATCGTCGGGGTCGTCGGCGACGTTAAGCCGCGCGGGCCCACGAGTCCCACCGGGCCCCAGGTTTACCAGGCGTTTGAGCAGTACCCGGAGCAGCTCATGACCCTTGAGGTGCGCGCCACGGGCCCGGCACCGGGCCTGCCGGCCGCCGTCCGCGATATCTTCCACTCGCTGGACAAGGATGTCCGGTTCGAGACGCTTTATCCCTTTGAAGCCGCGATCGCCTACGCGTGGGTGCAGCAGCGGTTCAACATGATCCTCTTCACGCTGTTTTCCGTCATCGCCCTGATCCTCGCGGCCATCGGCATCTATGGCGTGATGGCTTACTCGGTGAACCAGCGCACGCACGAGATCGGCATCCGCATGGCGCTCGGCGCCCTGCCCCGCGACGTGCAGCGCCTCATCCTCGCCAGCGGCGCCCGCATCATCGGCCTTGGACTCCTGATTGGCACGGCCGGCGCCCTGGTCAGCACCCGCCTGATCAGCACGCTGCTGTTCAGCGTCAGCCCCTACGACCCGGTTTCGTACTTCGCCATCATCGTGCTCCTCTCCATCATCGCCCTCCTCGCTTGCTGGATTCCCGCCCGCCGCGCCACCAAGGTCGACCCGATGGTCGCATTGCGGACGGAGTGAGGGTTCACCACGAAGCACACGAAGCCCGATCCGTTTGATCGCGGAAACGCGGAAGCACGACAACCAATCCGCCGATGGGAGATCAGGGTTCCGGTCCGAAGATCGGATTCCGTGTTTCCGCTCCTCCGCGCTTCCGCGATTAATTCAGGGGCTCGCCTTCGCGATCCGATCTTCGTGCGCTTTGTGACCTTCGTGGTTAGCCAGGCCCCGGTCAAACCGCCCCGATGCTCTTCGCATACCGCATCAGGCCGCCGCGGAAGGCGGGGAAGCCCGTCCCCATCAGCAGCGCAAAATCCGCGTCGTCCGCCGTCTTCAGCACGCCTTCGTCGAGCACCCGCTTCGTCTCGTCGATCATCACGCGGTTCAGGCGTGCGGCGAGGGCCTCGCCGCTGAGGTCCGGTTTCCTGCCGGACGCAAGTGGCACCATCGCCGGGTTCAGCACCTCTTTGCCGCCGGCATACGTGTAGAAACCGGAACCCGCGCCGTTCTTCCGGCCCCTTATCCCCGCATCGAGCATCCGGCGGCACACTGTGGTGCTTTTGAACCGGTCCGGGAAATAATGCGCCATCTCCCCGAAGATGAAATCCGTCACGTCCACGCCCACCTCGTCGATCAGGCGCGCCGGGCCCATCGGCCAGCCCCAGTCGCGCAACGCGGAGTCGAGCGCGTCCGTCGGCACGCCCTGCTCCCACAGCCGGCAGGCCTCGTTGAGGTAGAAGAACAGCACGCGCGTGACCAGAAAGCCCGGCGAGGACCGGCAGATGACCGGCGTCTTCCCGAGCGCCTGCGCGAACGCGAGGGTGCGCTCCGCCGTGCCGCGCGTCGTGTGCGGGCTCAGCACCAGCTCGATCAGCGCCATCCGGCTCACCGGGTTGAAAAAATGAATCCCTATCGTCCGTCCGGGCCCGGCCACGGGTGCCGTCAATTCCTCGATCGGCAGCGCCGACGTGTTCGAGGCCAGCACGCAGTCCGGCCGCACGACCTTCGTCAGCTCCGCGAACAGCGCCTGCTTCGCCGCCACATTCTCGACGATGGCCTCGATCACGAGGTCGCAGTCGTCAAATCCGTCCCACGCCGTGGTCGTTTGCACGCGGGCCAGTCCCGCGGCCGCGGCCTCCGGCGTCAGTTTCTTCCGCGCCACCGATTCGTCGAACACCCCGCGGATCACCGCGAATCCGCGCTCAACAAATTCCGGCTTCACATCGCGCAGCACGACGTCATGCCCGCGCGCCGCACACCATTGCGCAATACCCGAACCCATCACGCCGGCGCCCACCACGCCGATTTTCCGGAATGGCGCCGGCGCCGTGGCCGCGGCCGGTTTCGGAAACCAGGCGTCCACCGTGAGCTTCTTCACCGCGTCCTTGAGGAAGAAAACGTGGATGAGATTCTTGCAGACCTCCCCCGCCGTCACTTCGCCGAACACCCGCGCCTCCTCGGCCAGCGCGGCGGCCTCGGCCAATCCCGCCGTCCGCTCAATGAGTGCGATCACTGCGGGCGGCGCAGGCTCGTGGCCCCGCGTCTTCTTCAGCACGTCGGCCTGCGCCCCGGCGAACACCGCCGGGTCTGCCGCCGGCGGAGTCCTCCGGGCCGGCCGGCCCTCCGCCGCGAGCCGCAGCGCGGCGGCTTTCGCCCGCGCCTTGAGTTCGGCCACCGGCACCAGCTCATCCACCAGCCCGGCCGCCTGGGCCTCTGCCGCCGGCACCAGCGCGGCTTTCAGGATATGCCCGAGCGCCGCCTTCGCGCCGATCAGCCGCGGCAGCCGCACCGTTCCACCCCAGCCGGGAATCGTGCCGATGCCCGTTTCTGGCAACCCCATTACCGTTTCCTTCGCCGCACTCGCCAGCCGCCAGTGACACGCCAGCGCGAGTTCAAATCCGCCTCCGGCACATGCCCCATGGATGGCGCATACGACCGGGACCTTGAAGTCCGCCACCGCGTTGAACGAAGCCTGGCCGTCGCGCCCGGCCGCGGACACCGCCGCGGCATCGGGCAGCTGGGAAAGCCACCTGAGGTCGGCGCCGGCGATGAAGATGCGCTCCTTCGCGCTTAGCACGACGACCGCCTTCACCGGCAGGGCCGCCAACGCGGCGAGCGCCGCGCGCAGGTCGGCGTGGACCGCCGGCGTGAACACATTGGCGCGCGCCGCCGGATCATCGAACACGATCCAGCCGACGCCCTCGCCATCCACGGAATGAGTGACAGTCGGATTCATGGGGTTGGGGTGATTTCCCCCAACGATGCCCGCGCCGGGAATCGAGTAAATCCCCGATGCGGCACCCGGGCGGGTATTAGCCCCGGAAGGCGAAGCCGGTAGCCGCGCGTAACCGAGTGGCGGGCTTCGGCTCGTCGATCCAACGGGTTGAGGGCAGCCCGGTCCACCTTCCAAGGCCGGCGGACTCAGAATACCCGGGGTCTGCCGCGGCCCGCGGGAAATTTCCGCAGGTACTTCAGCGCGATCTCAAACTCCGGCGGCAGCGGCGCGCGCAGTGTAAACGGTTCGCGGGTCGCCGGGTGCTTCACCGTGAGTTCGTTCGCGTGCAGCGCGAGGCGCGTCAGTAACGGCTTCTCCTCGTCGCGGCCCTTGTAGCCGCGCTTCAGGTCGGAGAGCAGCAGTGAGACGGTCAGGTCGCCATACAGGGCGTCGTTCAGCACGGGCGCGCCCATCGCCGCGAGATGCACCCGCAGCTGGTGCGTCCGTCCCGTCACCGGCCGGCACTCCACCCAGACAAAGCGTCCGAACCGCTCCAGCACCCGGAATTCCGTCAGGCAGTCCCGGGAGCCGCGCCCCTTGCCCACCCGCATTTTCCCCGGCTCGCGGATGTCGTCCACCAACGGCAGATCCAGGGCGAAGGTGTCGGGCAGGCCGCCGTCCGGCGAGCGGAGCGCGGCCACGGCCGGCATCGCCCGTTCCACCGGCAGGACTGTGACCAGCGCCAGGTACCGCTTGTCCGCGGTCTTCGACTGGAACTGCCCGCTGAGAAAATCCAGCGCGACCTTCGTCTTGGCGCAGAGCAGCACGCCGCTCGCCTCGGTGTCGAGCCGGTGCACGTTAGCCACGTCCGCGCCGTACTTCGCGCGCACGAGGTCCATCAGGGTTTCCCGCCCCTTGGTCGTCCGGTCGGCCGCCACGGGCAGTCCGGCCGGCTTGTCGAACGCGAGCACGACGTCGTCCTCGTGCAGGATGGGCGGGAGCCGCAGGGGCGGGGAATTCGGGTTCAATCCCACCACGCATGACCGGGCCGGCGTCCGGCCGCAAGTGCGGCCCTTCCGTTGGAAAGATTCCAGCTTCGCTCCGGCCTTCGCCACTTTGCGCCTTTGCGATTTTCCGGACCCGCCGAAAGCCACGCCCGCGTTCCAGCCGGGCAACATTCCGGTGACACGGCTGCTTTCGCTTTGCCTGCGCCTGGCCGCCACCCGACGAACGTCACATGCCCGCGCTGAGTTTCACTCCCGTCCTTTCGTTTCTCGCCGCCTTTCAGCGCGTCTCGTCGGGCCGGCCGTTGCGCACGCTCCTCCGCACCACGGAGGAGAAGCTCCACCCGTCGCACGCCCGGCCCCACACACCTGGGGTGCGCACCTCGCAGGAACAGGTTCTCGCGCGCGGCGCCGCCGGACCGCATCAGCTGGCCGCCGTGTGGCGCGAGGCCGGTCGTGGCGCCGTGCCCACCATCGTGCTCGGCGGATTCGTGCCGGACTCGACCGAGCAGGTGTTCCTGCTGCGCCGGTCCTTCCTCCGCAGCGGCGACCTGTACTGCCTCAATTATCCGCGCCACGGCTTCTCGCTCGAACTCCTCTGCGCCCAGCTCGACGACCTGGTGTCCGAGCTCGCCCTGCACCACCGCCAGGCCCCGGTGATCTTCTCGGTCAGCTTTGGTTCCGGGCTGCTGCTGGAATGGCTCGGCCGCGCGCGCCGGGCCGGCCGGATTCCCCCACTAGCCGGCGTCGTCCTGGTGAGCCCCGTGGCCTGCGCGGCGGATCTCATTCCGCCCGGCGCAGCCCGGCCGGCCACCCTGCTCGGCCGCGCGCTCAAGCCCTGGTTCGATTCCGCCACGGAGGACGACGAGGGTCCCGTCGGCAAGTCGCGCACGATCTTTGCGCGCATGTTCGAGGCCGGCGCTGCCAACAAGGCGGCGCTCCACGCGCTCATGACCCCGGGCGAACTCCGGCACCTGCACGGCGCGGTCATGGCCACGATCCATGGCATCACCCCGGCCGGCGCGCGCGAGCGCGTGCAGGCGCTGCGCCGCATGACCGCACCCCCGGATTATTTCTCCCCGGCCCGTCTCCCGTTGACGGAGGCCCCGGCCCTGATCCTGTTCGCGGACAAGGAGGACGCCGTGCTCGATCCCGGCTCGCCCACGCGGTTCACCCTCGAGACGGCGCACCGCGCCTACTTTCCCGCCGGCCGCGTGCAACAGATCGCCACGCCCTTCGGGCCGCCCGTGCAGCACGCCTCGCTGATCTTCCACGTGTTCGATTTCCTGCCGGCGATCAGCGGCTTCTACCAGCGGTTAAAAACCGGTAAGTTGAAGGCGGCGGCATGAATGCGCTTGCGGCGGTCCGCCCGGGGGCATGGCCTGAAGCGCCTTCCGCCGCCGCGATGCCGGTCCTTCCCAAAAGCCTCCTGACCCTTGGCGCGAGCCTGCAGACGGCCCGCACGCGGCGGAGGCTCGAGCGGAAATCCACGGCGGTACCCGCCCAGGAACGCGCCTTCCGCGCGCTGGCACCCCGGTTCGCCGCGACGTCGTTCGGCCGGCGGATCGGCGTCGAGCCGCTGATGACCTACGCGGAATTTCAGGCGCGCGTGCCGCTGCACACCTATGAGCAGCTCGCCCCTTGGATCGCCCGGATGAAGCGCGGCGAAACGGACGTGCTCTGGCCGGGGCGGTGCGCGTATTATGCCGTGTCCTCCGGCACGACGGCCGGCCGCACCAAGTATCTGCCGGTCACCGGCGAGATGTTCGCCCATTTCCAGCGCGCCGGGCTCGACTCCCTGCTCTACTACAGCGCCCGCGTCGGTCACCATCGCGTGTTCCGCGGGCGGCACCTGTTCCTCGGCGGCTCGACCACGCTCGCGGCCGTCCCCGACGTGGAGCCGTTCGTCGCCCACACCGGCGACCTGAGCGGACTCACCACCCTGCACCTGCCGAAATCAATCGAGCGGCATCTCTTCGAGCCCGGGGCCGAAATCGCCCGGATGGACGACTGGCCGGCCAAGATCGCCGCCATCGTCCGGCGCACCCGCCACCTCGACATCTCCCTCGTGGCCGGCATCCCCAGCTGGCTGCTGATCCTCGCGGAAGCGCTGCGCAACGACGAGGCCCAGGGTGCGGCCCGCCCGCTCAACCTGCAGGAAATCTGGCCCAACCTGGAATGTCTCGTGCATGGCGGCGTGCCACCCGGGCCGTTCCTCGAGGACCTGCGCGAGGCGTTCGGGCCAACCGTGAATTTCCACGAGGTCTATCCGGCGTCCGAGGGCTTTATCGCCGCCCAGGATGCCACGCCGGGCGAGGGCCTGCGCCTCATGACCGGGGCCGGGCTGTTCTTTGAATTCCTGCCGATGCGGGAATTCGACGAGGCTCGGCTCCCATCGCTCGGCCCCAGGACGGTGCCGCTGGCCGCCGTGCAGGCCGGGCAGGATTACGCGCTCGTCCTGACCACGCCCGCCGGGCTCTGCCGCTATGTCATCGGCGACGTCGTGCGGTTCATCTCCACCGAGCCGCCGCGGCTCATCTACACCGGCCGCACCCAGCTCCAACTGAGCGCCTTTGGCGAGCATGTGATCGAGAAGGAGCTGACCGATTCGCTCCTCGCCGTCTGCCACGCGCATGGCTGGTCCATCACCAACTTCCACGTCGCCCCGCTGTTCACGACGTCGCTGACCGGGCGGAACCGCGGCCGGCACGAGTGGTGGATCGAGTTGCGGCCCGGCACCGTGCAGACCCCCACCGGGGTCCCGATGGCGGCGCAGCTCGACGTCGAACTCGCAGCCCGCAACGAGGACTACGAGGCCAAGCGCCGGGGCGGCGGGCTGGAGGCGCCCGTCGTGCGCCTGGTAATGCCGGGCGTGTTCGAGCACTGGATGCGGCACCACGGGAAATGGGGCGGACAGCACAAGATGCCCCGCTGCCGCAGCGACCGCGTCATCGCGGACGGCCTCGCCCAGGTCGCCCGCTTCAACGCGGATTAGCCTTCAGCCGCCAACGTCGCCAAGGGCGCGAAAGTTCGATCACCCTTCCCGGAAGGTTCGCCGCAAAAAGGCCCAAGGGCCGTGGGCTGCGAAAAAGTCACCCTTGCGCCTATGGGCGCGCGGCAGCCTCGAGACGCGGCCCCGGAAGTTTTTGCGCCTCGTTGTGGCCACGTCCTCCGGGATCCGAGGTTGGCCTTCAGGGCTTCAGGTAGTGCAGCACCGCCTGCTCGTAGTCCGCCGCCGGCTCCAGCCCCACCTTGCGGTCGCGGATGTTGCCCGCGCGGTCGATGATGAAGGTGGTCGGGATCGCGTCCATGCCGCCGAACGCCGCCTGGATGTCGTCGTCCGCCATGACGATCTGGTAGTCCACCTGCTGGTCTGCGATGAACTTCTTCACCACTCCCGGCCCCTGCCGGTCAACCGAGACCCCGATGATGACGAGGCCGGCGTCGCGGTATTTCTTCTGCAGCGCAATGTAGCCGGGAATCTCCGCGCGGCAGGGCGGGCACCACGTCGCCCAGAAATCAATGACCACCACCTTGCCCTTGAACTGCGCGGAGCTGACGACGTTGCCGTCCACGTCCTTCAGCTTCCACGCGGGCGCGGGAGCCGGGGCCACCGGCTCGGCGCGCAGCCAACCGGTCAACGAAAGCAGGGCGAGAAAACCAAGGGCGGAGCGGAGAAGTTTCATGGGCGATGGCGGCAGGCCAAATATAAGAGGCCGGCACAGCCAATTCATTCCCGCCGAACTTTCAACCCCGGCCATGCGTTCGGTAGGCAGGCTGCCGGTAGCGCACGCCTCCCGCCTGCTCGGGTCCGGATGCAGGCTGGAGGCCGGCGCGACTGCTCAACCGCCCCGCGAATCCGGCAAATCGAGCCCGAGCACCTCGACGAATTTCTTCATGGCCGGCGTCAGCACGCGGCCCTTGCGGTGCAGGATCGCCAGCGGCCGCGTGAAGTCCTTGCCCTTGAAATGCACCGCCGTGAGCGTGCCCTGCTTTATCTCCTGCAGCACCGTGGCCAGCGGCACGATGGCGATGCCATGGTCGATCTCGACCGCCCGCTTCACCGTCTCGATGTTGTCGAACTCCATCACCGGCTCGATCTCGAGCTTGTTGTCGCGGAAGATCTGGTCGACCGCCTTGCGGGTCGGGATGTCCGGGTCGAACCCGATGAACTTCTGCCCGGCAAGCTGCTTGAGGTCGATCTCCCCGCCCTTCGCCAGCGCATGGCCGGGATGCGTGATCAGCACCAGGTGGTCGTCGCGGAAGGGCAGCACCTCGATCTGCCGCTGGCGGACCGGAAACGCCACCAGGCCGAAGTCCACGGCGTTGTGCAGGATGTCCTCGTACACCAGGTTGGAACGCCGGTACTCCACGCGCACGTTCACCGAGGGGTAGTCGTGCAGGAATTTCTTGATGTAGGCCGGCAGCTCATGCAGGCCGATCGAGTAGATCGTCGAGATCCGGATCGTGCCGCTGATGACCTTCTTCATCTCCTGCAGCTCGGAGAGCAGCTTGTCGTAGGTGTGGAGGATCTCCTTCGCCGACTCATAGACCCGCTGGCCCTCGCGGGTAAGCTGGAACTGCTTCTGACTGCGGTCGATCAGCAGGGTCTTGAAGTGGCGTTCCATCGCGCGCGCCTGCTGGCTGACCGCCGACTGCGTGATGCCGTTGAGCTTGGCGGACTTTGAGAAGCTCTTGGTCTCGACGAGGTCGGCAAAAATCTTGAAGTTTTCGATTTGCATGGCTGGCCCGGAAAACAACCACCATAACAACTGCTAATTTAACAGCAACCCATAAGCAGTTTCGCTTTCATCAATGTTCATCACGTATGAGGAGTTTTCCCGCCGCGCCGACGCCGTCCGCGCCGACCTCGCCGCCGCCTGCGTGGCGGCGGGCCGGGATCCGCAGGAAGTCGGGTTGCTCGCGGTGACCAAGACCCACCCGGTCGCGGCGGTCGAGTATGCCGCCCGCTACGGCCTGCCGGCCGTGGGGGAAAACCGCGTGCAGGAGGGCGTCGAAAAGCGCGCCCAGACCGGCGCGGAGGTGCGCTGGGAGCTGATCGGCCATCTCCAGTCCAACAAGGCGAGGCTCGCCGCCGCGCATTTCGACCGCGTGCAGAGCGTCGACAGTGAAAAACTCCTCGCCCTCCTCGACCGCGCCGCCAGCGAGGCGGGGAAGATCCTGCCCGTCCTCCTGCAGATCAACGCCGGCCGCGATCCCGCGAAGTTCGGCGCCGAACTGGAGGACGCCCCGCGCCTGCTCGACACCGCACTCGTGCAGAGCCACCTGCGGGTCGAGGGCCTGATGGCGATCGCGCCGCTCAGCGACGACGCCAGCGCCGCCCCGCGCACCTTCGCCACGCTGCGCGAGCTGCGCGACCGGCTCGCCGGCGAGACCGGCGCACCCCTCCGCGAACTGTCCATGGGCATGAGCGGCGATTTTGCCGCCGCCATCGCCGCCGGCAGCACGCTCGTGCGCATCGGCACCGCGCTGTTCGGCTCGCGCGAGCCGGCCACCTGACTTTTTGGGCGAAGATTTTTCCGTTTCCGGATTGCCAGCGGCGCGAAACTTTTTTCGCCTCTCGGGGTGGAACCTGAAAAACTTGACGAAGCCCGGCAGGAGGCGCTTCGGAGTTTGCTCGACGATTCCAGCCCGCCGGTCCGCCGGGCCCTGCTCGCCCACTTTCTCGCCCTCGGCCCGGAGGCGATGCATTTCCTCCAGCATACGGCCCGCGGCTCCAACCGCGTCCTTGCGCGCCACGCCGCGTGGTTTCTCGAGGAGCTGAAATTCGCCGATCCCGTCGCGGAGTTCCGCGGCTTCATCCGCTCGCTCAATTACGAACTCGAGACCGGCGCGCTCCTGCTCAGCCGGACGGTCACGCCCGCGCTCGACGTCGGTGCCTGCTGCACCGAGCTCGACCGGCTCGCCGCCCGGTGTGCCGAGCTCATCAGCGAGCCGGCCTCCGCCCGCGAAAAGTGCCGCATCATCAACCGGGTCCTGTTCCACGAGTGGGGCTTCCACGGCAACGTCGAGCATTACACCGACCCGCTGAACAGCTTCCTCGACCAGGTCCTCGTGCGCCGCACCGGCATCCCGCTTTCCCTGAGCATCGTCTACCTGCTCGTGGCGCAGCGCCTCGGGCTGGCCCTGGAACCCGTCGGGCTTCCCGGCCACTTCATCGTCGGCTGCTTCGAGGAGTCCCCGCCGTTCTTCGTGGATCCCTTCGACAAGGGCGTCTTTCTCGATCCCGACGAGATCTTCACCCTGCTGCGCGCCAACCACATCTCCCCCAAGGACACCGACCTCGCCCCCACGCCGGTCCGGGAGGTCCTCTGCCGCAACTGCCGCAACCTCGCCAACCACTACACTACGGTCGGCGACACCGAGCACGCCCGGCTGTTCGCCAGCTTCGTCGAGGAGTTCGAGACGACCTACGAGCGGCACGCCACCTGATTTATGGATTTTTGATTCTCGATTTTCGATTTTGCGCGCAGCGCTCGGCGGTCTCTTAATCGAAAACCTGAAATCGAAAATCGAAAATCCTGCCGACCCTGTTTTCACCCTCCGCGACCTCGCATCCTGGTCGCACCCCGGCGTCTCGCTCGCCGTGCTCGGGCACCCCATCAGCCATTCGGTCAGCCCGCCCATGCACAACGCCGCGCTCGCCGGGCTGGCCCGCACGGACCCGCGCTTCGCGGATTGGAGCTATTTCCGCTTCGATGTTCCCCCGGCCGACCTGTCCGGCGCCCTGAAATTGCTGCACGCCAAAAAATTCCGGGGCCTGAACCTCACCGTGCCGCACAAGGTCCTCGCCTTTGACCAGGTCGCCGCCGTCGCCGGTCCCGCCCGCCCCATCGGCGCCGTCAACACGCTGCTCCGGACCGAACAGGGCTGGCTCGGGCACAACACCGATGGCTACGGCCTCGCCACCGCGCTGCGTGAAACCCTGGGCTGCGATCTGGCGGGCGCACCCGTCATCCTGCTCGGCGCCGGGGGGGCCGCCCGCGGCGCCGCCGTCGAGTGCCTGCAGCGGCGCTGCGCCTCGCTCAGCATTGCCAACCGCACCCGCGAAAACCTCGAGGCCCTGCTCGCCCTCCTCGCTCCGCTGGCCGGCGGCGTGCCGCTGCGGGGTTTCGCGCCGGACGCCCCGCCCGCCTGGCTGCCCGCCGGCGCGGTCGTGATCAACGCCACCAGCGCCGGCCTGCACGAAAGCGATCCCGCGCCGATTGATTTGCAGCGCCTGCCCCGCCCCGCCAGCGTGTACGACATGATCTACAACCCGCCGCGCCCGCGGCTGCTCCGCCAGGCCGAGGCACTCGGCCTGCCCTGCGCCAATGGCGTGTCCATGCTCGTGCACCAGGGCGCGAAGGCGCTGGAGCTCTGGACCGGCGTCGCCGCGGCCCGGCTCGCCCCGCCAATGCTGGCCGCGGCCAACCAGGCCCTGGGCGCCCCCTGACCCATGCCCGCCTATCATGAGTTTGCCGCGGCGTTCCCCTGGTTTTTTCCCCTGGCCGCCGCCTTGTTCGGGGCCATCGTGGGCAGCTTCCTGAACGTCTGCATCTACCGGATTCCGGCGGAGCTATCGATCGTCACCCCCGACTCCCACTGCGCGTGCGGCCAGCCGATCAAGTGGCATGACAACATTCCCGTCCTGAGCTGGTTTCTCCTGCGCGGCAAGGCGCGCTGCTGCGGCCGGCCCTATTCCTTCCGCTATGCCTTCGTCGAGCTGCTCACCGCGGCGCTTTTCCTCGCCTGCTGGCGGCTGTTTCCGCCCGCCAAGGCGGTGTGCGGCATGGTTTTTGTCAGCGTTCTCGTGTCGGCCACCTTCATCGACCTCGACCACCTGATCATCCCCGATGTGTTCACCCTCGGCGCCGGGCTGTTCGGGGTGCTGCTGTCGTTCCTGGTGCCCGCGCTGCACGGCCAGCAGCAGGGAATGTACCTCGTGGACAGCCTGCGCGCGGGCACCGCTTCGCTGCAAGGGCTGTTCATCGGCTCCGGCCTCGTGCTGTGGATCGCCCTGCTGGCCGAGCTGGCACTCAAGAAGGAGGCGATGGGCTTCGGCGACGTGAAGTTCGTCGGCATGATCGGCGCCTTCTGCGGCTGGCAGGGCGCGGTGTCCGCGATCTTTGGCGGCGCCATCGTCGGCACGGTGTGGTTCGCCTTCGCGCTGCTCTGGCAGAAGGTCTCCGGGAAAAAGGTCGGTGTGGCGGCCTCCGCGGAAGCCCCGGCCGGCGAGCCGGCGGCCCTGGGCTTTGGCGTGCATGTGCCCTTCGGCCCGATGCTCGCCGTCGCCGGCCTCCTGTACTTCCTCTGGTTCCACTCCGCCGTGGCCGACTACTTCGGCCAGCTCGGCGAACTCCTTTGAACCCACCGCCCCCGCCCATGACCGGATCGCAATACCTCGTCGTCGGAAATTCCTCGGACGACCCCTTCGCCATCGATGTCGCCTTCGCCATGGGCCAGCGGGAGGACGTCGCGGACCTGATCAGCATGAAGCGGTTCGCCAACTCGGAATTCTGCCCGCGGTTCATCTCCGACGAGCAGGACTTCACCGACATCGGCGCCAAGCTGCGGGGCAAGAGCGTCATCATCGTCAGCACGAGCAGCCTGGCCATGAGCCGGCAGAGCCTGGCCATGCGCACCCTCATGATCGCCCGGGCCGCCAAGGAAAACGGCGCGTCCGAGGTCATCCTGGTCGAGCCCGACCTTTACTACAGCGCCCAGGACCGCGGTCCCCGGCCCGACCTGGGCGAGACCAGTTTCACCCGCGACCAGCACGACCTGAAGAAATTCGACGGCCAGCCGTTCACCGCGAAGCTCTACGCCCAGCTGCTCAAGCTGGCCGGCGTGGACCGCGTGCTCACGGTGCACAACCACTCGCACTCCGTGACGCGGATGTTCACCGACGTCTTCGAGGGAAAGTTCCACAACATCATCCCCTATGACATCTACGTGGATTATCTGCTGAACTCGAACATCGTGAACTACGGCAAGGACGGCACCGGCCTGGCCCTGTGCGCCCCGGACAAGGGCGCCCGCGAGTTCGTGCAGGAGATGTCCCGCCGCCTGAACCTGCCCAAGGCGAAGTTCGTGCTGCTCGACAAGGTGCGCACCGGCGAGCGGAAGGTGGAGATCACCGTCCACGCCGAGAGCGAGTGGCGCCTCGAGGACATCCGGGGCCACGACATCGTGCTGTTCGACGACATGGTGCGGACCGGCTCGACCGTCGTGCAATCCTGCCAGTTGCTGAAGCAGATCAACCCGGGCAAGACCGTCTTCGCGCTCACGCATTTCTACGCCAGTGAGGAGGGCCGGGTGAAGATGGCCCACACCGCCATCGACGAGATCCTCACGCTGAACACGATTCCCACGGTGCTGAACCGCGACATCCAGGGCCGCCTGCGCAAGAAGATGGTCGTCCTGAAAATCGAGAAATGGCTCGCGCTGAACCTCTGCGCCATCCTCGACCTGCCCCAGATCAGCACCAACGACAGCCTGTACGCGATCGACATGTCCTCCAAGAACCTGCGCTGGAAGCACAAGATCTGGCTTAGCGAGCAGCTGAAGACCCTGAACCATCGCTAGGATTCGCTCGGAGGTGGGCGGGCGCGTCCCGTGCCCGCAGTTGGGCGCCTGGCAATCTGCTCCTGTTTCCCACCGGATGCCGCGTCGGGTCATGCCGGCACGGGACGTGCCTGCCCACCTTAATCCGGCACGTCAGTCTGCCATCGCCGCGCCATCGCCGGTCTGCGCCGGCAGCACTTCCGGCCGGTGTCCAAACCGTCCGGCATAGGCCGCCACCACGGCCGCCGCCTGCGTTTCGCCAAACTCCGCGGTCGTCAGCGCCATCACTGCGCCGCCGAAACCCCCGCCGGTCAGCCGGGCGCCCCGGACGTGCGGCGCCGCGGTCAGCCGGTCCACGAGAAAATCGAGCTCCGGCGTGCTGTTCTCGAACAGGTTCTGCGAACTGCGATGCGAGGCGGTCAGCAGCCGGCCCACCGCGGCCGGGTCGCCGGCGCGCAGGGCGGCCACCGTGGCATCGACGCGCGCGATTTCCTCCACGACGTGCTTCGCCCGGCGGAACACCACGGGCGGCAGGGACGACTCCGCGGCGGCGAGTTCCGCCGGCGTGACCTCGGCCAGCGCCGCCACGCCCAGCCGGGCCGCCGCCTCCATGCACTCCCGGTGCCGGGCCGCGTACAGCCCGTCGACCAGCGCATGCTTCGTCTGCGTGTTGAAAATCCAGAAGCGCGCTTCCGCCGGCAGCGGTACCGTCGCAAACACCGGGCCGCGGCAGTCGATGAACACGAGGTGATTCCTTTGCCCGAACCCTGAAACGCCCTGGTCGAGGATTCCGCACGGCACTCCGACAAAATTATTCTCGGCGTGGCGGCACAGCTTCACGACCGCCTCGCGCGGCGCGGCCTGGCCGCTGGAGGCCAGGAAAGCCAGGGCCGAGGCAAGCTCAAGCGCCGCGCTGCTGCTCAACCCGGCGCCCACCGGCAGGTCGGAGACCGCGAGGAAGTCGAAACCCGCCGGCGGCCGCAGGCCGAATTCCGGGAAGGCCGCGATCACCCCGAGCGGATAATTCACCCAGCTGCCCTCGCCGCTCAGCCGGACCGGGCCGCTACCCGCCGGGAGCGTGACCACCCCGTCCTTGGCCGCGGTCGCCAGGCGCCACTGGCCATCGTCGCGCGGTGCCACCGCCACCCAGACATCGCGGTCGATCGCCGCGCCCAGCACCGTGCCGCCATTGTAGTCCGTGTGGTTGCCGATGAATTCGATCCGGCCCGGCGCGCGTGCCATGACCGAGGGTGTCCGGCCGAAACGCGCGCGGAATTCCTCCAGCAGGAGATCCTTCATGCCCGGGTACAGGCGGCCGGCGCCCAGGGTTGCCCGCGGTGGTTCATCGCGTTCAAACGGCGGCCTTGAGCTCGAGGCCGGCCTTGAAGCGGATAGTCTTCATCGCGGGAATCTTCATGGGACGCTTGGTATGCGGATTGTAGCCGCGCCGCGCCGCGCGCGTGGCGACGGCGAAGGCCCCGAACCCCACCAGCTGGACCTCCCGGTCGCGCTTGATGCCCTTGCCCACCGCCCCGAGCACGGCATCGACCGCCCGTTCCGCCGCGGCCTTCGAGGTTTCACCACCAAGGCGCTTCTGCACTTCGTCGATCAATTCAGCTTTGTTCATGAGGAAAGGGTGGGACCACGGCTGCCCGGTGGATCAAACGAAGAAACGCCCTCCGGCGCGGCGCAACCCCATTTCAGAAGGACCGCCCCGGCGGTGGCGGGAAATCCGCCGGCACTTCGCCGTTGCGGCCCTTGACCACCACGTTGAGCAGGTGCACCAGGGCCGCTTCCCGCGTGATCCCGCGTTCCACAGCCAGCTGGTCCGCGCGCTTCAGCAATTGCGCCGCCAGTGTCGCCGCCTGCACCGGACTCGCTCCCAGCCGCTGGCAGAGCTCACGCAGTTGCACCTCCTCGCTCATGCCGGTTCGAAAAAGGCGATTGTTGGCGTCCCCTCCGCCGTCGGCGACAATCCCTCCGTCCGCAGGATCTGGAGCAGGGAAACCAGCGCCAGTCCGATCCAGCCCGCGCCGTCGGGCGCCACCGAACGCACTTCTCCCACCTTTCTGCCGGCTTGGAACACGGGGGCGGGCAACGGGGGCGGCTTGCCTTCGCCCCGCACCCGCACCAGCTGGCGGCGGACCTTCCCCATTGACTTCAGGCGCGCCATCACTTCCTGGCCGAGGTAGCAGCCCTTCGTGTACGAGATCGCTTCGGTCTCGAGTCCGCCTTCGTTGGGCAAATCCGCCGGACCGATGTCCGCCGGCACCGCCGGGATCGCTGCCATGATGCGCCGTCGCTCCATCTCCGCCGACAACAGCAGGGTTGTGTCGGCGAGCCGGCCGTTCACCGCCGCTTCGGCGTCCACCGGGAAAATGATCTCCCTGTGAGGCTCCCGCGTCCGCCGGCCGGAAAAACTCCGGCCTCCTTCGGGCGTCCATTCGGCCCCGTTGACCCGGCCGAGAACCGTGAGCCCCGTCATTCTGGCCGTGAGGTCTTCGATCACGACGTCGTCCGCGATGATGTACGCCTCCAGACGCTCGCGAATGACCGCCGCCGTGGAGAAATAGCTGACCACCCAGAACTCCTGAGCCGCGATTCGCAGAATAAAACTATCCGCGAGCACCTTCCCCTTCTGATTCAGCCAGAGCCCGTAGACCGCATCCTCCATCCCCTGCTTATGCAAATCGTTGGTAAATTGACCCTGTAGGAAACTGGCGGAATCCTCACCGGAAACCCGCAGCGCCGCCGCAGGATTCCATCGGTAAGAGGCGACTTCGGGGCCCGGATTCATGAATTTAATAAGATGCCGTTTTCCAGCTACTAGCAAAAGAAAGTGGGAGAATTTGATAACTAAGGGTTGACGATGCGGGAAACTGCCATACCTATCAACTCATCAGTTTAACACTTCTCCCGCCTAGCGGGAGTTTTGGGGTAACTAAGAAAGCAAAGGCCGGCCACTTAGGGGTAAGTGGCCGGCCACTTTTTTGCCCAAATAGCGCGGTTTGCCCGGCAGTTTTTTGCCTTGTTCACGTTCTTGCCCCAGTATTTCGGACTTGGTCCTTTGGGTTTGTTTTCCCGCACAAGCGGGTCTTGCACCTCTCCAGTCCGACCCGCCAAGCTGGCGGTTCATGCAGAGAACATCGGACATCAATGTCGTCGAGACCCGCGCCCTGCCGTCACCCGCCGCCCTCCTGGCGGAAGTGCCGAAAACCGCCGAGGAGGCGGAATTCGTCACCCGCGCCCGCCGGGAGATCCACCGGCTCATCTTCACCGACGACCGCCGTTTTCTCCTGATCGTCGGTCCCTGCTCGATCCATGACCTCGAGGCCGGCCGCGACTACGCCCGCCGCCTGGCCGCCCTCGCCCGCGAGGTTTCGGACCGCGTCCTGATCGTGATGCGCGTGTATTTCGAGAAGCCGCGCACCACCGTCGGCTGGAAGGGCCTCGTGATGGACCCGCACCTTGACGGCTCCCATGACATTGCCGCGGGCCTGCGCCTGGCCCGGACCTTCCTGCGCGACGTCCTCGACCTCGGCCTGCCCACCGCGACCGAACTGCTCGATCCGATCACGCCCCAGTACATCGCCGACCTCATCTGCTGGTCCGCCATCGGGGCGCGCACCGCCGAGTCCCAGACGCACCGCCAGATGGCCTCCGGTCTCTCGATGCCCCTCGGGTTCAAGAACGGCACCGACGGCTCCATCGCGACCGCCATCAACGCCATCAAGGCCGCCGCCCAGCCGCACACCTTTCTTGGCATCAACCTCGACGGTTCCGCCTCCGCCATCGTCACCCGCGGCAATCCCGACTGCCACGTCGTGCTCCGTGGCGGCGCCACCGGGCCCAATTACTCGCCGGCCCATATCGCCCAGACCGAGCAGCTCCTCGCCAAGGCCGGGCTGATCAAGTCCATCCTCGTCGATTGCTCCCACGACAACTCCGCCAAGCAGCCCGAGCGCCAGCCCGAAGTCATGCAGGAGCTGCTCCAGCAGATCACCGCCGGCAATACCTCGATCATGGGCGCCATGATTGAGAGCAACCTGGGCGCCGGCAACCAGCCGTTCCCCCAGCCAAAGGAGAAGCTCCGCTACGGCGTCTCCATCACCGACGGCTGCATCGACTGGCCGACCACCGAAAAACTGGTCCGCGACCTCCACGCCGCCCTCGCCCCGCGGTTCCGGTAAACCGACCGAAGCCGCGCGCACGAATTACGCGAATATCCGCGAATAAATTTCCTCATTTCTCCCCGGGCCGGTCAGATTCGCGTCGATTTGCGTGATTCGCGGGCTCACCCTTTCCTTCCTCCGCCCATGAAAACTCCCCTCCGCGTCGCCGTCACCGGTGCAGCCGGCCAGATCGGCTATTCCCTCCTTTTCCGCATCGCCTCCGGCGCCATGTTCGGCCCCGACCAGCCCGTCATCCTCCAGCTGATCGAGGCCCCGATCGAGAAGGCCCTGCTGGCGCTCCAAGGTGTCGCGATGGAACTGGATGACTGCGCGTTCCCGCTCCTGAAGGGCATCGTCCAGACGTCCGACGCCGCCGTTGGCTTCAAGGACGCCAACTGGTGCCTCCTCGTCGGCGCCAAACCCCGCGGCCCCGGCATGGAGCGCGCCGACCTGCTCAAGGACAACGGCCGGATCTTCATTGCCCAGGGCCAGGTCATCGACGCCGTCGCCGCCGCGGACGCCCGCGTCGCCGTCGTCGGCAATCCCGCCAACACAAACTGCATGATCGCCGCCAGCCAGGCCAAGCGCCTGCCCGCCGAGCGCTTCACCGCCATGGTCCGCCTCGACCAGAATCGCGCCCAGACCCAGCTCGCGAAAAAGGCCGGCGTCGATCTCACCGCCGTGAAGGACATCTTCATCTACGGGAATCACAGCCCGACCATGTTTCCCGCCTACGCGCACGCCACCATCAACGGCCAGCCGGCCGCGTCCGTCATCACCGACACCGCCTGGCTGCAGGGCGCGTTCTGCGAGACTGTCGGCAAGCGCGGCGCCGCCATCATCGCGGCCCGCGGACTCTCCTCCGCCGCCTCGGCCGCCAACGCCCTCGTCGATCACGTCCGCTCGCTCGTGACCCCCGGCGCCATCCACTCCGTCGCCGTGAAGTCCAACGGCCTCTACGGCTTTGACGCCAACGTCTGGGCCGGCATGCCCGTCCGTACCACGACGCCCGGCAGCTACGAGGTCATCACCGGCTACGCCATGGATGAGTTCGCGAAGTCCAAGATCGCCGCGACGAACAAGGAACTCACCGAGGAGCGCGCCTTCGTCGCCGACATGATCAGCTGAGCTGCATTGGCCTGAGGTAGGGCGGGACCGCTGGGCCCGCCGATTGCCGTTCCACCAGCCGAGCCGGCGCGCCCAGCGGTTCGCTCCCTACCACGGGATGCGGATGGCGGCAGGTTCCAGGGTTACAGCCGCAACGTCTGCATTCCCGGCTTCAACTCCGTCTCGCGCCCGCCCCACACAAACACGCCCGTGGTTTCCGGCGGCAGCTCGACGGCGGCCTCCACCCGCGCTCCCTCGAATTTCGCCCGCATCCGGATCGTGCCCCGCGGATGCGGCAGTTCACTCTCGATTTTTTTCAGCCCGCCCGGCTGCGGTGCAATCCGCACCTGCCGGAAGCCCGGCGCCGCCGGCCGGATCCCGGCCACGGTCGCATGCAGGTGAAACACCGGGTGCGCGCCCCAAGCGTGGCAGTCCGACCGCGCCGGCTCGGGGCTCTCGACCGGCGTCTTGAATCCCTGCTTCACCAGCCCGCGCCACATGTCCAGACGTTCCAGGATCAGGTCCGCCCGGCCCGCCCGGCCCAGTGCCTCAAACAGGTAGTGCTGGAAATAAATCGTCGCCGGCGCGAGCCCGTTGGCCGCCGCGTCCGCCCAGCGCGCCGGCTCGGGAATGCGCAGGCCCCCGAGCACCGCCAGGGCTTGTGCGTGCTGGCTGAAGGTCGCGTGCGCGTCGTCATCCGCCCACAGTCCCCTCGCCTCGTCCCAGAATATCCGGCCCAGCGACGCGGCGACCTTTGCCGCGCACCCCGACCAGCGCGACGCCATCCGCGCGTCGCCCGCCCAGGTTTCCAGTTCCGCCGCACGTTGCAGCGTCAGCAAATACTGCAGGCTGATCAGCGCCGAGCGCCGGCCTTCGCGCTGGCCCGGCGGCCAGCCCGCATACCAGCCCGGCACCCAATCCATGAACAGCCAGCCGGGCGGCTTCACCAGCAACCCGTCGGCGTCCTCCTCCGTCTGCAGCGCCTCCAACAGCGCCCGCATCCCGGGCAGCCGTTGCTGCAGCCAGGGCCGGTCGTCGCGCCAGAGCGCAAAGTCGTGCAGCATCCACGGCCAGATCATCGCAAACGTGGCGCTCTCCTGCCGCAGATACGACGGATGCCGCATCGTGGGATAGCCGCTCCACCCGCGCGACAGGTCGAACAGCTCCATGCCGCGCCGTGGGAGCCGCTCCTCGCCTGCCACAACGTAGGCCAGCAGCATCTGGATGCGCGTGTCGGCCACATACATCATCTGCTCGTAATACGGGCAGTCGACGAAGATGTCGTGCATGCACGCGCGCAGCCCGCGCTCACTCAGCTCCAGGATCGGCGGCAACGTGGCGTCGTCGGAAGCAAACACCGCCCGCGGCGCCAACGGAAAGCCCGTGCGCTCCACCGCCAGCGTATGCAGTACCACCGGCTTCGACCCGACCTGGACGCTGATCATCAGGTAGCGTCCCGCCCGCCACCACGGCGCGCTCGCCCACCGGCGTCCGTCACCACCCAGCCGCCACTTGTCGCCAAACCCCATGAAGGTCTTCCCCGCCACCGCCGCGCGGTCGCCCTTCGGCCCGGGCGTGTTGTCGATTTCCGGAGCCAACCGGTCAAAGAGCGACTCCGCCCATTCCCAGCGCACCGTCGTGCCCGCCCCGCCGGAAAATTCCAGCAGCGGGTAACCGCAGAGATAATCCGCCGTGTCGATCAGCACCGTGACTTCGTGCCGCGCCGGCAGTTCCAGCGGCGTTCCGTCATGCAACAGGCGCGTCCAGTCGGCCACTTTCTCCGGAGCCACCTCCGGCCCGAATTTGAAATTCTGCGCCCGCGCAAACCGCGGCAGTTGCGCCCGCACGCGGCCGCCCCGCCAGAGGTCGTGGCGCTGCTCCGGCAGCGCGGACGGGTATAGCGTCCAGCCCGCCTCCACGATGCCCGTCACGTTGACCGGGATCGGGCCGCGCACCACCGCCGGTTTCGTCCATTTCACGTTCCGCGGATCGAGCTTGGAAAGATCCAGGTGCGCCGAGCAGCCAATGACGTGATACGAACGGTTCAGCTTCTCGCCCCATGCCAATCCCTGCAGGCGACCGACGCGCCAAGGGGCCATTCCCGTCGTGAAGCGCTCTGCGGCGCGCTCCAAGCCGGCGCAGGCGAAACCTCCGCGCCAGCTCATGCGGCCCTCGGGCGCCTGCGGCGCGCGCGCCCACCAGACCAGCGCTTCCAAGCGGTGCGCCCCGGCGCTCAACTTGATTTCGTAGGTGGCATACGACCAGTGCGACACGTCGCCGGTGTCCGGCCCGCGCGCAATCACCGCGCCGTCCAGCGCCAGCGTGTAGCACAAATCCGCGCTCACCTGCAGTTGCACGGATTCGGCGCGCGACGACTTCACGTTCAGTCGGAAGAGCACACAGCCCGGAGCGCCTTCCGCGAGGTCCGGGTGCCACAGCCACGCAGCCGCGTCGAGCGGATGCCGGGGCTCCATGTTGGGGGTGCCGTGGGAAACCGGCGGATGGGGAATGCGCCGACAGACGGCTTCTCCGGCAAAGGGGGCGAAAAGCATTCCATCGGACTAGCGGTCGGGGCGCCTGTCGGGCGAGTGATTTCTTAACGGCTTGATCGGGCCCGTGGAGGCGCAGGTTCGCTGCGGCCCTCCGTCCACCTCTGCGCAAATGTTTCCGTAAATGGCGGACCGCGGGCGGATTGGGCCGCAGCGAGTCTGCACCCCTACAGCAATCCCGCCAGCTCTCGCGTCACCGCGAACGCCCCTCGCACCGCCGCAAACGCCGCCAGCAGCTCGTGTGGCGCACCCGCCCGGGGAAAAACCATCTCCAGCGCCGCGCCGGTGCAGCGCACCTTCGCATCCACGCCGGCAACGGCGATCAGGCAGTCTCGGCAGTCCGAGGGATACGTCACTGTCAGCCCGCCCTCGCCATCGAGATTTTCAATCACGTCCACGATGGACTCCACCTTCACCCCCTTGCGCAGCGCAAAGGCCAGCTCGGTGAACCGGCCCGCAAAGACGCCGGCGAATTCCGCTGACTGCGCCAGGTCGCCGCTGCGCAGGTCCCGCAGGATTGTCGTGACCGTGTATCGCGCGGGCGCTTCGTCCTCGAGTGCGTAGAGGATCTCGACCGTGAAATCCTTCGCCACCAACACCGCCGTGGCGCCCGTGACCGTGAGACTGACGTCCTTCCGCTTGTAGCCGAGCCGCACACGCGCGTCCTGGAACAATTTCTCGGCCTGCTCCGACAGCTCGCCTTCGCAGATTTTCCCAAGGAACGCGTTGGTCACCGCATTGGCCGCGTCCGGCACCGTGTGATGGCCTTTCTTGAACCCGCCCAGGGTCTTCACCTGCCCGCCGCTGCGACCGGTGAAGCTGATGCCCGCGATGATGCTGGAAGAGGGTTCGCCCGTCATTCGCCCCCAGCAAACGGGGCGAACCCCGGTCCGCCAACCTGAAAGCTGCTTAGCGCAGGCATCTTGCCCGCCTTCATTTCAGCTGCAGGCAGGATGCCTACTCAGACCGCCGCCTTCGGGCGGCGGCAGAGCGAGACCAGCCCGACGATCGCCAGTACCGGCAGCCAGACGGGCGCCAGCACCGCGAGGATCACCAGCGCCACCGCCAGCAGGCCGGCGAGCAGGGCAAGTCCCGCACCGGCGATGGCGGCCACGCCGCCCATCATCAGCGCCCCGACGACCAGCATTGCCACGACGGCGATCATCGCCGGCAGGAGCAGCACCGGAAAAATATGGATGACCACCAGGCCCACCACCACGAAGAGCAGGATCTTAAGGAAGGTTTTCATATCCTGAAAACACGGCTCAACCCAGAAAGTCGCAGGCTTTGTCATGCTGCCTCATTGGCCTGAACGGCTCTCCGGCGGCTGTGGTAGGGCGGGTCAAAGACCTCCCCTGCTCCCAGCCGGCCGTAGCCCTCAACGGCCGGCACCGGACGCACTCCGCCTCGCTTGCGCCCGCCCAAAGCCGACATAGCTATTGCCAGCGGGCCTCTTCCCGCCAGAGGCTGCCCAAAGCGTAACTTTTCCCCGCCACCCGATTTCCCATGGTTACCTCCTTCCCCCTGTTTTCCTATCAGCACGAGCTCGACACCTCGCCCGAGGCCTTCGGCGAGCTGCGCCCGTCGGCCGACTGCCTTGGCCAGCCCGCGCTGCTCAACCAGCGCCTGGAGGAGGATGGCTACCTTTTCATCCCCGGATTCTTCGACCGTGAGCTGATCCAGGCGGCCCGCGCGTCCGTGACGGACCGCCTCGCCGAGGAAGGGGCCCTCGATCCCGCCTTCCCCGCCATCGAGGCCCGCTGCCAGCCCGGCAAGGCGCTGGGTTTCCGCGGCGACCTGGCCAAGCAAAACCCCGCCATTGACCGCGTGGTCTACGGACCGGAGCTGATCGGATTCTACGCGGAGCTGTTCGGCGAATCCGTACGCCACTTCGACCATACCTGGTTCCGGGCCTTGAGCCGCGGCCAGGGCACGCCGCCGCATTGCGACCTGGTCTACATGAGCCGCGGCACCCATCAGTTGCTGACCTGCTGGATTCCCTACGGCGAAGTGCCGCTTGAGATCGGCGGTCTCACGATCCTGGAGAATTCCCACCGTCAATCCGCGCGGCTGAGAAACTACCTGGAGGTCGATGTGGACCTGTATTGCGAAAACCGCCCGAAGGAGACCGAGAAGGTGAAGGAGAAGGGCGGCTGGAGCCACCCGGGCTGGCTGACCAACAACCCCGTCTCCCTCCGCGAGAAACTCGGCGGCCGCTGGCTCACCGCCGAATACCAGCCGGGCGATTTCCTCACGTTCAAGATGACGCTCGTCCACGCGAGCCTCGACAACCAGACCGACTTCGTCCGCCTCTCGTCCGACACCCGCTACCAGCGCGCCAGTCAGCCCGCCGATTCGCGTTGGGTCGGCGCCAATCCCGCCGGCCACGGCCCCCGCGCCAAGCAGGGCATGATCTGCTGAGGCTGCCCCGTCCGTCATGACCGTCTCGACCCGCTTGCTGTCCCTGGGCCGCGAACTCGATTCCGGGCCCGGGGCTTTCGGCGAACTCGTCCGCTCGGACGACTGCGTCGGCCAGCCCGTACAGCTCAACCGGCGCCTGGAGGAGGACGGTTATCTTTTCATTCCCGGATTTTTCGACCGCGAACTGATCCAGGCGGCGCGCGGCTCCCTGACGGACCGCCTCGCCGCTGCCGGCCTGCTCGATCCCGGGGCTCCCGCGATGGAGGCCCGCGCCCGGTCCGGCCAACTGCCTCCTCCCCCCGCCGACCTCGCCCAATCCAATCCGGCCCTCGACCGCGTCATCTACGGACCGGAGTTGCTCGGCTTCTACGCGAATCTTTTCGGCGAACCGGTGCGCCACTTCGACCACACTTGGGTGCGGGTCGTACCCCGCGGCCATGGGTCACCCCCGCATTGCGACATCGTTTACATGGGCCGCGGCACCCACCAGCTGCTCACCTGCTGGATTCCGTACGGCGAGGTGCCGCTCGAGGTCGGCGGCCTGATGGTGCTGGAGGGTTCGCACCGGCAATCCGACCGGTTAAAGAATTATCTCGAGCTCGATGTGGACCAGTACTGCGAGAACCGCGCCCATGACGTGGAACGGGTCCGAGTGCAGGGCGGCTGGAGCCACCGCCAGAATGGCTCGCTGACGAAGAACCCGGTCTCGCTGCGGGAGAAGCTGGGCGGCCGCTGGCTCACCACGCACTGGCAGCCCGGCGATTTTATCACGTTCAAGGTGACACTGGTTCACGCGAGCCTCGACAACCAGACCGATGCCATCCGACTTTCCTCCGACACGCGCTACCAGCGCGCCAGTCAGCCCGCCGATTCGCGTTGGGTCGGCGCCAATCCCGCCGGCCACGGCCCCCGCGCCAAGCAGGGCATGATCTGCTGAGCGCCGGTTGTCATTCCGAGCGAGGCGAAGTATGACCGAGTCAGGGGCGGCCGTTTGGCCGCCCTGCATTCTCCGCCGTCAGATCCAGCGTCCGCCTCATCTGCAGCACGAGGCCCTCGGTCATCGTCTGTCCCGTCTCGGATTCATGCTGCCGGGTGCGGGCCCGCCCATCCGCGGGATCGCCATCCGCCAGCCCGGCCCAGCCGACGATCATCGCGTCCTGCGGCTTCACCAGCACGAGGGAGGTGCGCAGTTCCGCCTGCAGGTCCGTGCGGATCGCATCCGGCATCGCCTGGTCCAGTGCCGCGGCGTACTGGTCCGCGCTGCCCTGGTCGCCAACCAGTTTGTAGAAATACTTGTCCCACAGGATGGTCACCTCGGATCCGATGGCATCGTAGGGCGCCTGGCCGAAGGAATAACCTTCCTGGTAATCACGGAAGTTCCGGATCTCCTCGGGCACCACCACCCCGTCCACGGCCGGCAGCCAACCGCTGTTGTCGGTGAAGATCTGGTTGCCCGGCACGCTCGTGAGAAAGCGGAGGAAATCGATCGCCTCCTTGGCGTGCGGGCTGCTCTTGTTGAGATACATCGCCAGCGAGGTCTCGCCTTGGCCTTCCCCGCCCAAGCCAATGATGTAGCGGCCGACCTCGGGATCGCTAGGAGTCACCGACGGCAGTTTCATCGGGGCGATCTTGAAGCTCGCCATGCGGCGCAACGTCGTCGCGTCCCAGGTGCCGTAGAACAGGAACACCGCCTGGCCGCGCAGGAACTCGATCATGGCATCGTCCCGGCGGAGCTGGATGAACCCGGGCTTCATCGCCTGCGTGACCTCGCGCACCAGCTGCAGGCCCGCCTTCACCGCCGGTTCGCTGTAGCGCCACCGGCCCTCCAGGTAGTCGGCGAGCACCTGGCGATTGTAGAGATAGAGGTTGCCGCCGTCATCCAGCCGCTGGTTCACGCCGAGCAGCGGACAGCTGAAAACCGTCTCTGCCACGGCCCGGGCCGTGTCGCGGCTGCCGGCGAGACCCATGACCGACTGGCCGGTGCGTTTCGCATACTCCCGCACCTTCACGAGGATTCGCCGGAGGTCGTCGTACGTTTTCGGCGCCGCCACGGATCCCGTGATCTGGCGCAGAAGCTCAACGTTGCAGAACAGCCGCAGCGATGTCTCGGTGATGTTCACCCCGTAGATCTGTCCTGGGTCGGGCGAATCGCGCCGGGGAGCCAGCAGCTTGTCGTGAAAGGTGTCCTGCCACGGAATCTTTTCCTCGGCAGTGCCGCGGTTGTAGGGATTGGGCTGGGACAGCTCGGAGGTCAGCGGCGTGAAATATCGCGCCGGGATGTCCTTCTGCCCCTCGACCCAGGCGCCCCACTCCATCAGGTCGGGGCCGGTTCCGCCCGCCAGGTTCGCCCGCATCCACTGGGGATAGATCGTGGCCCCGGGAATCAGCAGCTGCACCACCTTGACGCGCGGGTTCAGCTCCTCGTAGCGCTTGATCACCGCCGCGATTCCGTCGGGCGGGCCGCGCTCGATCTGCCAGTGGGCGAACCAGATCGTGACCGGGCGCTCCTTGAGCAGCGGACTTGACCGCGTGAAGACCCAGTAGGAAGCGAGGCCGTAGGCCAGCAACAGCAGCCAGAAACCCATCCGTTTCATCCGCCTTCTCACCGGCCGCCCTCCTGCGCCAGCTGCCGGTTCGCCTCGGCCAGCAGGCGGTTCGCGTTCCAGGCCCGGACATTCGTGGGATACTCGCGCAGGTAGCGCTCAAAATACTCCTTGGCCTGCCCCGGCAGCCCGGCGCGCAGCGACAGCACGCCGATCTGCACGATCAGGTCCTCGTGCGCCGTGCCGGTGATGCCGCCGATCCGGTCGGCCGCGACCAGATGCGGCAGCAGCCGCGCGAGGGGTTGCTTCAGCACCACGCCGGCCTGGCCGATCTGCCGGTGCAGGTCGCGCTGCAGCAGCGGCTCGTGAATCTCCGCCAGCAGCGCCTCGGCCGCGGCCAGCCGGTCGGCGCCGGCCGCCGTCGCGTCGGGCAGCACGTACAGCTTGAGCACCGCCAGTTTCACCAGGCCGAGTTGCGCCCAGTGGCTCTGCGGCTGCCGCGCCGCCAGCGCGCGGTACAGCTCCGCCGCCCGCGGATAGTCCGGCTCCACATAATACATCTGGTGCAACCGGGCCTGCAGGTACGCGGCTTCTGCGGCCGGCTCGTCGCTGCCGGTGGCTAGCTCCGCCAGGATCTTTTCCGCCGCCCGCATGTTGTCGTCCGTCGCCGGCTGCGCGCTCATCCGCGCCGCCGCCCAGGCGAGCCGCTCCGGCCGTGATACCCGGCCGCTGTCGAGGATCCGCAGCACGTCCTGCGGCCGGCTGTTGGTGAGCGCGGTCCACGCCTGGTTCAACGCCGGCGACGCGGGAGCCGCCGCCAGCAGGGGCGGCAGCAGACTGAACAGGGCAAGGCAGGGCAAACGCGGGGTGGGCATGACCGAAAGCAGGCGGCCATCGTGGAAGTTTGCCCGTCGCCGACAAGACCTTCGTGCACGAATGTCTCCCTGAATTTTGTCGACACCCCGATCCGCATTCTTTCGGCCGGCTCAGGACATGCCTGAGACGAGACCCAAAGACCTCCGTTATCCGCAGCGGCGATCGCGTCCCGAAATCTTTACACTAAGGTCGCTAACATCGCGAAGCATGATCCCGAGCAGTGGGGTTTCTTTGCCGGCTTTGCGACCTTCGTGGGAAGATCCTGAAGATTGGTCGCGTTGAGTGTGATTTCGCGTTCGATTCACCCGCTCATTTGACCGGACCCGCCTCCGCCAGCTTCCGGCTCATCTGCAGCAGCAGCGCCTCCGTCTGGATCTGCGAGCTCTCCAGCCGCTCCTGGGCAACCGGCAGCTCAGCATCCCCGGGCCGCTGCCGGCTCAGTGCGCTCAGCGCCATGATCTGCACGTCCTGCGGGCGCAACGAGAGGAACCGGTTGCTGATCTCCTTCCGCAGGTCCGTCCGCACCGCCGCCGGCATCACGGCCTCCATCGCGGCGATGAACTTGTCCACGCTCCCCTCCGGCCCGTCGAGCTGGTACATGTTGAGGGCAACCTGGGAGATGATCGTCGAGCCGATGGTAATGTAAGGCATGCCGAACGTGAAGCTGTCCCACGGCGTCTCGTAGGCCTTGATTGTCTCCGGCACCTTGACCCCGATAATCGCCGGCAGCCAGCCGCTGTGATCGGTGAACAGCTGGCTGCCTTCCACGCTGCTCATGAACTGCAGGAAATCGACCGCCTCCCTGGGGTGGGCGCTTTGCTTGTTCAGATAAATTTCCACCGCCGTGCCGCCGCCGCCATCGGCAAACCGTCCGAAGAGATATTTCCCGATCACCGGGTCGTCCTTGGTCGGCTGCGGATAGCGGATCACCTCGATCGGAAACGTCGCCAGGCTCCGCAGGCTCGTGCCGTCCCACGTGCCGGCAAAGATGAACAGCGCGTCACCGCGCAGGAACTCCTGCGCGGAGGCGTCGCGCTGGGACTGGAGGAAGCCGGGCTTCATGTTGGTGCCGATCTCCCGCATCAGCTCCAATCCGGCGCGGACTTCCGGCGACCGGAAGCTCCAGCGGCCGTCAAGGTACTCCTCGAGTTCGTCCCAGTTGTTGTGCCCGAGGACCCCGTTGCGGTCATTGCGCTGGCTCATCCGCATCGTGGCGCCTTGCATGAGGAACTCCGCGAGCCACTCCGCATTGTCCCGCGAGCCGGCCAGCGTGTAGATCGGGCGGCCCGTGCGCGCCGCAAACTCCCGGACCTTGCCTGCCAGGGCGCGGAGGTCGGCCAGTGTCACCGGCATTATTTCCCCGCCGGTGATTTCCCGCAGAAGCGCCCGGTTGCAGAACAGCCGGGTCGATACTTCCGTCAGCGTCGCCGCATAGAACTGGCCCGGTACCGGGGCGTTGACCTGCTGGCTGATCAGTCCGTCCCGGAAGGTCTGCGCCCAGGGCACATGCTCCAGCGGCGTTCCCCGGTTGTAGGGATTGGGCGAGAGCATCTCCTTCGTGATCGGCGCGAAGTAGCGCGCCGGGATGTCCGACATGCCGTCGAGCCAGATGCCGAACTCCACCAGGTCCACGCCGGTGCCGCCGACCAGATTGGACCGCAGCCATTGCCGGAAAATCGGCCCGCCGCCCGGCACGAGCACCTGCTCGACCTTCACCCGCGGATGCAGCTCCTCATAGCGGCGGATGATGGCCTTGAGCCCGTCGGGCGGCCCCCGCTCGATCTGCCAGTGCGCCACGCGGATGACGACCGGCCGGTCCGTCAGGATCGGGGACGAGCGCGTGAATACCCAGGTCACGGCCAGCGCATAGCCCGCGACGAACAGGGCGAGACCCAGCCGGCTGCGCAGGCGGCGGTTCATGGCTTCCCCTCCCGGGCCTTCGCCTCCAGCGCGGCCAGGTCCTCCAGCCGCCGGCGAACGGTCACCCGCCGCATATTGTAAGTGTCCTCCCTCAAATACCGCTCGAAATACGTCCGCGCCTGTGCGTAGTGCCCCGCGCGCAGCGAGAGTTCGCCGATCGACGCCAGCAGGTCCGCATTCACCTGGCCGACCAGTCCACCCACCCGGTCGGCGGCCAGCAGGTGCGGCAGCACGGTGTCGAGCGGCTGTTCATAAAAGGTCCCCGCCCGGCCGAGCTGCAGCTGCAGGTCCCGCCACAGTTTTTTCTCCTCCAGACGCGGCAGCAGCGCCTCGGCCGCCGCGATCCGGTCGGCTGGCCGGGCCGGCTCGGGCAGCGCGTAGAGCAGCAGCAGTCCGGCGTTCACGAGCCCGAGCTGCGCCCAGTGGCTGTGGGGCTGGCGGACCGCCAGCGCGAGGAACAGCGCTGCCGCCCGGCTGTAATCCTGCTGCTGGTAATGAACCTGGTACATCCGCGCCTGCAGGTACGCCGCCGCCGCCGCGATCTCATCGTCCCCGCGCGCCAGTTGCCCGAACACCGCTTCCGCCTCTTGCAGCCGCTGCTGCGTCACCGGCTGGTAGTCGATGGCCACCACCGCCTGCGCGAACGCCTGCTCCCGCGTCGGCGGCCCCGCGAGCCGGTCGAGCTTCGCGTAGGCGTCGCGCCCGAGGTGGTCGGCCACCAGCTGCCAGGCTGCCGTGACCTCGTCCGCCGGTGTCGCCGCCCAGCCCGCACCCGCCGGCAGCACCAATGCCAGCAACACCGCCGCCCAGCGGCACTTCCTCGGGGTAAGGGTAAGCACCCCGCCATCGTGGAAGCTGGTTGCGCTTCGACAAGAACTACCGGCGCTCTTCGCCGAAAATTTAGCCGGCAGGGCCTGCTCCGGGGTGGAACGCGTTGTCCCCAACGCGTTGTTTGGCTCTGTCAACCTTCGGCCTCCCGCAGGGCCGCTCAGCGCGTTGGGGACAACGCGCTCCACCCGATATTCGAACTGCGGAATGCGTCCCCCCCTCTACGCCCCACCCGCGCACTGCTCAGAGTATCCCCCGCTCCAGCCACGTGTGCTCCCCGGCGATGACCTGCTGCGCGAGGTCGTAGCCGTGCTGGTCGGAGTTATGCCCGACCCCGGTGAAATTCTGCGCGATGCGCAGGTTGGCCTGCGCGGCGAAGTCATCCACCAGCGCAAACACCTTCGCCTCGGGCTCGCCATCCTTGAGCAGCTTCTGCGCGAGGACGCAGCTGGCCGACAGCGCGAAAAGGTCCGACCCGATGTCCGCCAGCCGCGCCAGCAGCACCTGCCGTTTTTCCAGCTTCGGCCCGAACTTCACCATCTGGTGGAACAGCGTGCGCGCCAGCTTCCGGCTGAGCGCCGCAACCCGGTTGAAGTGTCCGGCGAGGTGCGGATGCATGTCCGCCGGCGCACCGCCGTTGAACGGCAGCCACTGCGCCGGATACCACCACGCATAGAACTTCGCCGCCGCCCAGGCGCTCTTCAGCCGCTCGCCCCAGGCGCGCTCCGAGTTCAGCGCCACCCCGGCGATCTTCAGGTGCGGATCGAGCGCCTCGCGCATGATGAAGAGCCGCATGATTTCGGAGGAGCCTTCGAAGATCATCGTCACGCGGTTGTCGCGCATCAGCCGCTCGACGGGATGCGGCTGCTCCCCGCGCGCCTTCAGCGACGCCACGTTTTCATACCCGCGGCCCCCGCGGATCTGCATCACGTCGTCGAGGCACATCCACGCCTTCTCCGTGCCCCAGAGCTTGCACATGGAGGCTTCCAGCCGGATGTCCGCGTGCTTGTCCCGGTCCACGATCCGCGAGGTGACGATCAGCATCGCCTCCATCGCGAACGCATGCGCCGCGATCCGGCGGATCTTTTCCGCCACCGCCGCATGCCGCCCGATGGGCACGCCCCACTGGATGCGTTCGGCGCCCCACTCGCGCGCAATCGCCAGGGCCCGCTTCGACACCCCGATGCTGCAGGCCGGGATCGAGAGCCGGCCGGCGTTGAGTGTGCTCAGCGCGACCTTCAGGCCGCGGCCCTCGCCGCCCACGATGTTGGCCTTCGGCACGCGGACCCGGGTGAAGCCGATCACGCCGTTATAGAGCGCGTGCAGGCCCATGAACTGGCAGCGGTGCCGGACCTCCAGGCCGGGTGACCTGGCCTCGACCACGAAGGCTGTCAGCTGCGTGCGCGGCTTGCCGTCCACCAGCTTGGGCGGCGTCCGCGCGATCACGATGTAGAGGCCGGCGCGTGTGCCGTTGGAGCACCAGAGCTTTTCGCCGGTGATGAGATAGTCGTCACCGTCGGGCGTGGCCTCGGTCGTCAGCCGGGCCGGATCGGAGCCGACCCCGGGCTCCGTGAGCGCAAACGCCGACAGCTCGCCGCCGGCGACGCGCGGCAGGATCCGTTGTTTCTGCTCGGGCGTGCCGAACAGCATGAGCGGCTGTGACACGCCGACCGACTGGTGCACCGAGATGTGCGCAAACACATTCATGCAGTGGCTGGCCATGAGCATGCAGGCGCGGCAATAGGTGGTCTGCGAAAAACCCAGCCCGCCGTATTCGCGCGGCACCTTGATGCCGTAGGCGCCGAGCCGCGCCAGCCCGGCCATGACCTCGGGAGCGATCTCGCCCGTGCGATCAATCAGGTCAGGATCAACATGGTCGCGCAGGAACGTGCCCAGCTCCGCCAGAAACGCGTCGGCCCGCGCCTTTTCCTCGGCGGCGATTTCGGTGACGGGATGGAGTTTGCCGGGACGGAAGCGGCCCATGAACAGGTTCGCCACGAAGCTGATGTCGTCGTGGGACTCGCGGGCGGCCTCGGTGACCTGGAGGGCGGCACGCTGCCCTTCGTTCATCTTTGACATGTCGATGACGGAACGGTCGCCATCGGTTTTCTGGGGTGGGGTTTCGGTCGCAGACATGGGGTGGACGGCTCGCAGGGCCGCGGTTGATTTGTCCCACTTAACTACGGGTTTATAACACGGTCAACGACCCCGCAGCCTGCGCCCCAGTCTTCACCTCCATCACTTCGACCCGTGAGCCCGGCTTATCGGCGGATTTTTAACCACGAAGTCCACGAAAGCCGGTAAGTCCGGGATCGGGTGGCTTGGGCCTCGTGAGCTTGGGGTCCTTCGTGGCTAAGTCTTCGGCGGCCCACCCAGGTCCGGGATCGCCAGCTGCACCCCGCCCTGCTCCGCCGAGTCGTGCGCGATCAGGCCCGGGATCAGGTAGCGCGCCGCCTGCCAGGCGTTGTTCGGCGGTTGTTCGCCGCTGACGCACGCCTTCACGAAGTCATCCACCAGGAAATGATGCGCGCCCCAATGGTTGTTCGGCAGGTTCGCAAACGACGCCGGCAGCCGCGCCACATCCTGCGCGATCGCGGTACCACCGTAGACGTCCGGTCGCAGCGAGAGGATGTCGTCGAGCCGCTTCGTGTCCTCGAAGCCCTTGCCGATGAGCACGCGACCCGCCTGCGTGTACTCGAAGCTGGCCTCGGTGCCGCACAGCGACATGAACTCTCCGCCGGGGTGGCCCACGCGGCGGAATTCATTCATGCACGCGCACGCCCCGTCGCTCATCGTGAACAGCGCGGTCTCGTTGCTGAAGGCGTTCGCGTACCGGTTCACCTTCGGGTCGTAGATGCCGTCGGGATGCCGGTCGCGCCAGCCGTGGGCCGACACCTTCGTCATGTGCGCCCCTGTGACGCCGATGATCTGGCTCGTCGTGTGTGTCGGGTAGTGCATCGGCGGCTCGCCCGCCAGCTCAAGGAACCGTTCGCCCGTGCGCGCCCGGATGATGCCGCGCGAATCGATGCTCCTGATGTCCCAGTCGTGGTGATAATTGGCCTCGGCGTAGACGATGTCGCCAAACGTTCCCCGGCGGTACTGCTCCCGGCACCAGACCACATGCGGATAATAATAGCTCGTCTCCCCCGTCATGTAGATGCGGCCGGTCTGCCCGACCGCGCGGACCAGGGCGGCGGCCTCCTCGAGCGAGGCGCCGCACGGCACCGCCGAGTACACGTGCTTGCCCGCCCGCAGCGCCGACAGCGCCTGCGGGCCGTGCAGCCAGGGTTGCGTGATGATCGCCACCGCATCGACGTCGGTGTTCAGGGCCGCGTCGAGCGACGGATAAGTCCGGGGTATGCCAAACCGTTCCGATGTCGCCCGCAGCTTCGCCGCATCGAGGTCGCACAGCACGATGTCCCACACCAGCGGGTGTGCCTGAAACAGTGGGATGAAATGCTGGGCAAACTGCCCGGTGCCGACCATCGCGACTTTGATGCTCATGGATTCAGGAAAATGCCCTTGGCGTTTCCGACCGAACAATGAACGTCAAACTTCCAACAAATGAATACCCATCCGCGCACCCGCGCCGGATTGAACCGCTGGCTGAGTTAGATTTTGGAAGTCCGACGTTCAATGTTCGATGTTCGTCCCAAAGATTCCTAGCGACCGTCCACCGCCCGAGCCGCGGTCTCCACCGCCGCCCGCATCGTCTCCACCTGACGGATCACCGACTCGTTGTCGCCGAGTTTCTTCGGGTCGCGGAACGCATCCAGCGCGGCCGCCACCGCCGGCGGCAGCCGGCCGCCGTTGTGTTCGCGCAGCCAGCACAGCTTTTCGAACTCCTCGGCGCCATCGCGCATCATCTCCCAGTGGACCGAAGAACGCGGTCCCGGATAAAGCAGGAATTCGTCGCCCGGCGGCAGGTCCCGCCGCCACGGGTGGCAGGAATAAAGCGTCTCGTTCAGGGGATTCGCCGGCCAGGTCGTGAGTGCCCACCGGGCCATGCCGTCGTAGCCGTTCACATACGCATAGTAGCCCACCCACACCGCCTCGTCGGGCGGGCTCGTCACGAAGGTGTTCGGACGCTTCGGGTCGAGGCAGATGTAGAACGTCGTGACCTTGCCCTCGCGCTTGCGCTGGGCGATGTCGCGCAGCAGGTCGTCGCCCGCGTGGTCGAGGATGATCGTGAAGTCCGCCAGATCGAGGCCGGTGTAGTGCGACGCGGTCTGGTTGCCCGCCAGCGCCGCCTTCAGCCGCGGGGCGTTGGCGTGCAGCACCTCCACCATCGCCTGCATCATCGCCGCCGGCGCCTCGTCCACGCCGATCCGCGTGCGCTCCAGCCAGCCCTTCGCCGCGAGATGCTTTTCAAAGTCCTTCAAAAACGGCCCCCAGTAATCCGCGTAGCTCGCCGTGCCCGGCTCGCACATCGCCGTCCGCCGGTCACCCGTGGCGGCGTCGGTGTACTCGAGGCTGCCCGACCAGGTCAGCATGGAATAGCAGTTGATCTGCTGGGAAATCCCGCAGCTCATCGCGAACTCCACGTAGCGGTCGAATACCGTGTAGTCGAATTTCCACGAGCCGTCCGGCTGCTTCAGGTGCGCGACCATCGTGTCGTAGTCGTCGTAGTCGCGCTTGCCCCACGGCCGCGCCGTGATCGTCGCCGTGATCACCTTCTGGCCCGCATGCGCCAGCTCAAGCAGATACGGCCGCATCACCGCGAAATGCGCGTCGCTCCACGGTTTCACGCCGTGCCAGCGCGCGATCGGCCAGGGATGTTGGAAGACATCGAGGTGATACTTCCAATCCGCCGGTGCCGGCAGCGTCGCCGGCAGGATCTCGAGCGACAGCGGAAACACCTTCGGGTCGGTCGCATCCGCCCGCACCGTGAGCGTGCCTGTGTAGGTGCCCGGCACCGCGTCCCGCGGCGTCTCCACCATCAGCCACACCGCCCGGTACGAACCCGCCGGCATGTCCACGCGGTCCGCGTCGTCGAGCACGTCGCCGACCAGCTTCCCGTCCGCGAGTACTTGGCGCACGAAGCGCGCCGTCGCCGCGCCCGCCGGCAGCTCATGGCCCTGCGGATCGCGCAGGGCCGAAACTTCCGTCCGTAGCCCCGGCCGCTCGGCCGAGGTCCAGACCACGAACTGGCCGGAGATGCGCTCGCCCCGCCACGCCGTGCCGCGCCACGCTTGCGGCCCGTCCACCAGCGGCACGTTGTTGGCGTCGTATTGATGGTCGAGATCGCCCACCGCGCCATCCAGCGTGCGGTTCGTCGGCACCGCAAAGGCCGAGAGCTTGGAAATCATCGGGCCTTCGCCGGGCTTCGAGCTGCCCGTGACTGTCAGCCGCACCGCGCGCACCCGCACCGGCGATGGCAGCACAACGACCAGGCCGCTGGCCGGGATCAACGCCGAACCTGTGCGCTGGTCATGCAGCAGCTGCCAGTTCGTTCCGTCCACCGAGCCCTCGATGAAGAAATGAAACACCCGCGTGCCCGGCGCGCGCAGGTTGAGGTTGAGCTGCGCGATCTCGCGCACTTCGGGCAGATCGAACCGGAGCCACGATGGAAAAACTTTCGAGGTCCAGTACATCACTGTGTCGTCGTGAACGTCGTGGTTATGGGCCAGGTCAGGCCGCTGTTCGTCGTCGTAGGCCGAGGCGGTTGCCGTCGCCCCGCTCAGCACATCGCCATAGCCCGGGCGGTTCAGCAGGGGCGGCTGCGGCTCGTAAGGGAAATGCAGCGGGCTGAACGGGACAGTCACAGGCGCGGCCGCCCCCGCCGTCGCCATGACCCCCAGGAACCACAGGAGACAGGAGGCCGGCTTGAGCATAGGGCGGTGAGGCTGGCGGCCCCGCCCAGGGTCTTCAACGCGTTTCCCGCTTCACGGACCAATTAACCACAAAGATCCGAAGGACACAAAGGCTGATCCCTCGGAAGTCTGCCACAAAGAGGCGCAAAGTTTCCGGGACTCCGGCTCTACTCTCCTGCGCGCCTGTGGGCGCAATGGTGGCTTCTTCGCCGCCCCGGTGCCCTTGTGCCATTTTTTGGCCATCTCTCCGATCCGAATCTCAGTGGCCTTAGTGGTAATAAACGCTCCGGGCCCGGACTTTAGCCGTTCTCCACGGTCCCTAATAGCCGCGGTCGCCGGCGCATTCGCGGTCGCCAACCGGCCCGCCGGTCCAAACATCGGGCCAACCCCAGCCTCACCCCATGTCCCCGTCCCACTCCGAACCCTACCTCAGCGCCAACGAGCGCCACCCCGAGCGTTCCCTCCAGTTCGATTTCGTCCGCGCCACCGAAAACGCCGCGCTCAGCGCCGTCGACTGGCTCGGCCGCGGCGACAAGGAATCCGCGGACGCCGCCGCCAGCGACGCCATCCGCGGCACCCTCGAACAAAGCGACTTTTGCGGCGAGGTCGTCATCGGCGAGGGCATCAAGGACAATGCTCCCGGCATCTTCCTTGGCGAAAGGATCGGCTCGTGGAAATTCCCCTCCCCGCGCTTTAACATCGCCGTCGATCCCATCGACGGCACCACGAACATCTCCAAGGGCCTGCCCAACTCCATCTCGGTCATGGCCGCCGCGCACGTTCCCCATGGCGCCAAGGCCGCCATGCTCAATATCCCGACCTTCTACGCGGAAAAACTCGCCTACGGCCCCGCGGTCGCCGCGGCCATGACCCGGGACCCGGCCCTGGGCTTCACCCTCGACACGCCGGTCGCGCAGATCCTGGAGCGGGTCGCCGCCGCGCTCGGGAAACAGGTCCGCCAGGTCTACGTCGTCGTGCTTGACCGGCCGCGGCATGCCAAGCTCATTGCCGACATCCGCACCGCCGGCGCCGCGCTCCGGCTCATCTCGGACGGCGACGTGACCGCCGCTGTCGCACCCTCGCTCCATGACAGCGGCATGGACCTCTACATGGGCATCGGCGGCTCGCCCGAGGGCGTCCTGACCGCGGCCGGCGTGCTCGCGCTCGGTGGCGACCAGCAGCTGCGCATGTGGCCGCGGGACGCCGCCGAACGCGCGGAAATCACGGCCACGCCCGCCGGCGCCGACCTGGGCCGGATCTTTTACGCCAAGGACCTCGTCACCAGCCCGAGCGCGATCTTCTGCGCCACCGGCATCAGCGACAGCGCGCTGCTGCCCGGCGTGCGGCTGATCGGCCGCAAGGTCATCACCCACTCAATCCTGATGCGCTCCCAGAGCCGCTCCGTGCGGTACATCAAGACCGTCCACGACCTCGATTTCAAAACCGTCCGCCGTTCCCCGGACCGGAAGGATCACTACGTGTAGGCCGGTAGGCGGCAGGCTTTGCGCTTTAGGCCGGAGGCGTTCACCGGTCAGCCAACGGCCTTTCACCGTCTTCGCGTCCTCGCCCTCCTACGGTAGGCAAAAACGGATCGCGCAAGCGCGGAGGAGTTAAAACGCCGAATACCGAGTGTCATCTATTATATGACACTCTTGTTTGGAGGGCGATCGGTTGCTTGCGCTTAAAGCCTGCGGCTTGCCGCCTGTGGCTTTACCACGCCGGGCGAAGGACGGCCTTCACCGTCGCCTGCAGCACCCCGCCGCTGCAGCGCAAGGCGACCCGCTTCGGGTGCGGCGGCTGGTCGATCGTCTCGGTGCTGATCTCAAGCGGGGCGCCGTCGACGCTCACCTCCGCCACCAGCACGGCCGGCCCGTCGGTCAAGCGGACCCTGGCGCCCTCGACGGCGACCTGCCCGAGCGTGATCAGCGCCGATTCGAACGCCGACGGCGTGGAGAATTCCACCCGGTCAATGATCGTGACCGACCCGTCGCCGCGCCGGTCGAAGATGAACTCCCGCTCCAGCCGCCGCAGCGCCGGCACGTCATAGGCCGGCTTGAGGTCGAATACGACGCGGTCGGTGTCATCCGTGAACTCCTTCGCCAGCACCTTTGTGCGCCACTCGGAACCGGCTTCCTGCAGCCGCCCGGCCACGCGCGGTACGGGATGGCCGTACGAGTTCAGCAGCGCGCTGTCGTACCGGTTGACGCTGAACGTGCGGAAACTGTAGGTCTCCATCCCGGGATCCAGCACGAGTGTGCGGCCGTCGAGCACCACGGTGAAGGTGCCGAGATCGTTGTGACTGTGGTTGGTGCCGTTGTTCCCGCCGAGCAGCGAGGCCGAGAGCTTCCGCTTCGTGGCCGGGCCCGGCCGGCAGACCAGCAGCATGGAGGCCTCGAACCACGTGCGCAGCCCCGGCGCCAGGGTCCGGCGCTGCGGCCGGCGCGGGTCGTTGGTGCGGAACATCCACAGCAGCGGCTCGGCCGTGATCTGCAGCATCATGCCGCTGAACGGATCGGTGCCGGCATCGGCCGGCCCGACCGCGTGGACCGGCGTGCCGCGGCGGTTGTCCGGCCACAACCGGGTCCACGTCACCGGCTGCACCCTCAGGACACAGTCGGCGTACGTCGGGAACACCCCGGGCTGCAGTTCGACCCCGTCGGGAAACCGCGACGCCTGCGCCATCTTCGGTTCGTCGAGCAGGTCAATCACCCCGCCGGTCGCGATCCGCAGCGATTCGGCCAGCGAGATGTAGTTCGTGAGACTGTAGCTCCAGTAGCTCACGCCTTCGACGCAGACCCCGTCGTCGTTGTACCCGTCGCGGGAATTTCTTATCAGGGATTCGGCGAACGCCAGCCAGTAGGCGCGGTCGGCGGCCGAGGGAAGCAGCGCGGTGGCGGCCTCGGCGCAGCAGGCGAGGTAGGCCGCGTTCCAGTTGTGCTTCACGCCGATGCACCAGAACAGATCGCGCCCGGTCTCGAGCCGCTGGCGCAGCGGTTCGAACACCCGGCGGTTGGCCTCCGCGAGGATCAGGGCCCGCACATCGGCCGGCAGCCGCGCGCCGAGGATGAAATCGGTCTCCGCCAGATTGGCCACGAAGTGCACGACGCCGAGGTCGGGCTCGACCGTCTTCCCGTCGAAATTGAGCCGCTTGAGATCGTTGCCCGGATGGATCCACGTCCGCAGCGCGGCGAGCTTCTTGAGGTCGCCGCCGATGACCGCGAGAAACTCGCCGGTGTCGTAGATCGCCTCGGCGAGGAGAAATGCCACCTGGCGCTGCCGTACAACCTGGATGACCACGTTGATGTGCGTCACATCCTGCGTCTCAAGGCAGGCGAGGAAGGCGGCGTCGGACAAGTCGGGGTACGGCTGCGCCGCCAGTTCCCGCGCGGTCTTCCGGATCGACTCCCCGAAGGGGTCCGATTGCCAGCGCGACCACGCCGCCCGGTCGGTGACCGGTGGCGCGAACGAGAATCGCTCGCGCGGCATGAGGGCCTGCAGCGCCTTCACGCGCTCCGGCGAGGGCGCATACCTGACGCCCGGTGGGAGATCGAAGTTGAAGTCATAGGCGCCCATGGTGGGCGGAGTCTCCGGCGACCGCCCCAACTGGCAAGAACGGGAAGTGTCCTAATGCGGAATCGCCGGAATCAAATCCTCATCGCGGAGGAGCAGAAACGCGGAATCCAAACCGTTCGCCAAATCCTATCCGCCTAGTAGCAGCCGAAGTCAGGAGGCTGGGTCCACCCCGGACCATGGATTTATCTTCAAAGGAGGAAACGGAGAGAACGGAGATCGAGCCGGAATCTCTCGATCCGCCTCACACGAAGGCCGCGAAGTGCCGCCACGATCCGAGCCAACCCGCCGTCCTTCGCTTGCTTCGCGTTCTTGGTGTTCAAATCCGAAGCCCTCATCCTCCCTGTTCCCTCCGTTTCCTCCTGTAAAAACCAAGCCTCTTGATCTGACCAACCCCAACACGGCTCGTTAGGGACAACTCGCCCTACCCTCCGACCGTCGTTCCGGCCTTCGCGTCTTAGCGCTTCAACGCCAGCTCCGCCTTGGCCGCCGCCAGGTCGGCTTGGAATGCCGGGCTGGCCAGAAAATCGCGGGCCAAGGCCTGGCCCAGCACGCGGCCGGCGTAAATATCCGTCGGGTAATGGACCCCGCCCTTCACCCGCAGCCAGCCGGTCTCGCGGCCTTTGGCCAGCAGTGCCTCGCGCTGTGCCGGGAACAGTTCGGCCAGCAGGATGGAGAACACGGTGCCGCGGGTGGAATGTCCGCTCGGGTAGCTGAAGTCGGTGAGCTTCTCGTGCTCGACCGCGTGCGTGAACCGGACCGGGTCGGCCTGGTAGGGCCGCGGCCGCTGCCAGTGTTTCTTGCCGATGGAATACACCGCTTTCGTCTCCGCCTCCACCTCCGCAAACAGCGCCTGGGTCTTGGGAAACTTGCCGGGTTGGAACCACGGCCCGATCACTGGGGCGAAGTGGAAGATGGTGAAGACATGCTCATCCGTCGCCAGCGCGGTCTCCGCCGCCGTGGCCGTCGAGTAGACCCTGTACGCCGTCTCGAGATCGACCGCGGCTTCCTGCGAGCCCGGTTCCGGCGGCGGCGCGAGCAGCGTCAGGACGTCCGTGCGGCTGGCCGCGAGATACCTGGCCGGCGCCGCGCGCAGCGGCACCACGGAAACCAACGCGAGAAGGAGGAAGAGGGAGCGCATCGGGCAGGGCGGACTAAATCGGACCAAGCCAAGCGAAGGTCACCACGAAAAACACGCAAGACCCGAAGAGAATCTCCGCCGCCCGGACCCGGGCAGATTCCGGGATTTCTGCTTTCATGTGGTCCGGGCCGTTCGTGCTTAACCCGTTCCGGCTCAGAACTCGGCCGCCACCGTGAGGAAGTAGTTCCGGCCGGGCAGCACGTTGAAGGCATCCGTCGTGTAGGCCGCGGCCACGTTGGCGCCGATGCTGTCCAGCACCTGAACCTTCTTGTCGAAGATATTGCTGACCTGCAGGCGCACCTTGTAGCTCTTGAACCACGAGCTGTGGTCGAACTTCTGGCCGTAGCCGACCGAGAAGTCGCCGAGCCAGTAGCTCATGCTGTCCGCCTCGCGCGCCGCACCGGCGCCCGGGATGTCGGGATTCGTGATGGTGTTGTAGACCGCCCAGCTGCCGACGTACTTTTCCGTGAGCGAGCTGAAGAAGCCGCCCTGGCTGTACACGAAGCCGACCGCCGCCGTGGAGTTGGGCACCGTGGGCACGTTGAGCCCGGAGCCCTTGAACACCGCCTGGTTGATCGAGCCGTTGACGTAGGCGCTGAGGCCGGCACCCAGGAAGTACGTGGCCTCGGCTTCCACGCCGCGGTAATACGCACCCTTCGCGATGCCGTAGTAGAGCGGGTCACCGGAGGAATCGGCGGGGCCGTTATAGGCGTAATTCTTGAAATCGATGTAGTACGCGTCGAAGTCGGCGTTGAACCGGTCCTGCTTGAAAACCGTGCCGACCTGGTAGTTCGTCGAGAGCTCGGGCTTGATGTTGATGCTGCCCAGATTGCTGTTGTTGACGTAAAAGGCGTTGGCCTCGCTGGGCGCCTGGAAGCCCTGCGCCACCTCGGCGTAGGCCGCCCAGTCCTTGTCGATCGTGTAATGCGCCGTCACCGATGGCGTGGTGTCGGAGTCGGTGCGGGAATCGATGAGCGCCTGGCGGGCTGAGGTCTGGTTGACCACCGCATTCATGTCGCGCTTGAACGACTGGTAACGCACGCCGGCGTCGAGGTCGAAGGACGGCGTCACGTGCCAGTCGTACTCGGCGAACGGCTGGAAGGAGGTATCCTTGTCGACCAGCAGGTATTTGTAATCGTAGCCGGGCGCACCGGGCAGCGTGGCCGGATTGCCGCCGGGAGCGGCGGCGTTGTACAGGGCGGTCGAGGTCAGGTCGATCTGCTCGGCGCCGGTGGTGTCGTAATTGATGCCGTAGGTGTAGCGGTGGTTCGTGGTCGTATCGTACCAGAGACCCGTCTTGAAGGTGCCAACGGTGCTCTCGTTGGAGATCATGAACGTGTCGCCGTAGGTGCGGTATTCGTTCAGCTTCACCGAGCCAAGCATGTCACCGGCCGCGGCCCCGGTTCCGGCCTTGGGCTTCTCGTGGCTCTCGTTGTTGTAATAGTAGGTGTAGACCTTGTTTTCCAGCCGCCAGCCGGCGCCCAGCAGGGAATCAAGCCCGATGTATTCGAAGTCGGCCTTCTTCTGCTGGTAGTTGTACTTCCGGTTCAGGGTGTCGAGGTGGTTGGCCGCGTTGTCATCCTTCAGGCCGAAGTTCCGGCCGAAGAGGTCGATCTGCTGCTGCGTGACGGTGCTGGGATTGCCGAAGGCGATCTTGTTGACGCTGCTCAGCACGGTGAGCGTGGTGGCCTTCCCGATCGGCTGGAGATATTTCACGTAATAGGTGTCGCGCTGCAGGTCGGCATTCGTGCGGTAGCCGTCCGTGGTCATGCGCTGGTAGCTGGCGATCACCGAGGCGTTGTCGAGGGACGGCAGCAGGCCCGAGTTCGCCTCGAAGTGGCCGAGTTCCGTGTGCCAGCTGCCGTAGCTGAGCGTCGGCACGAACGTCATCTCCGTGCGCGGGTCCTTGGAGAAGAGCGCCATGGTGCCGCCGAAGGTGGCGTTGCCGATGGTGCTGGCGGTACCGGGACCGCGGTCGACGATCACCTGGCCCAGCAGCTTGGCGGGAAAGTAGCTGGTCGTGTGGTGCGTGAACGTGTTGTAGTCGCCGAACGGGATCCCGTCGAAGGTGACGTTGTAGCCGCCGTCATCAATGCCGCGGATCGTCGTGTGCTTGGCCTCGCTGAGGCCCGGGCCGTTCGTCTCCACGTTGGCCACGCTCGGAGCGATGTTCGCGATGGTCGCGTAATCCGCCGTGGGCGCGACCGCGTTCGAGATGTACTCGAGGCCGATGACCGACTGCGGCTGGGTGATCGTGAGTTTGCTGTCCGTCGGCGCGCTCGTGAGCGCCGAGTTGCGCGGCGCGGCCACCTCGAACTCCTCGAGGCGGACCACGCCGCTCTGGTCGGCACCGGCAGCCGGGGTCTCGGCCTGCAACGGAGCGAAGGCGACGGCCAGCACGGCCGGGGCGAATTTAATCCAAGGGTAAAAACGGGATACGGTTAGGTTCACGCGGCGAAATCTACGCACCCTATGTTACGGTCCGGTGGCACGACGGTCACATTGCGGCAAACCCGGATCGCCGGGGCGCCGGGAGCGTGAGTCGTTCTTATCGCGGAACCGTGAAAACGAGGAAACCAACCCGCCCGCCAAATTCATTCGCCCGGTGGCAACCGGAGCCTTTCGGCTCTCGCGTACCGTCGTGGGCCTTGCCAACGATACCGTTTCGTGTGGTTCGTGTTTTTCGTGGTTAAGTCCGTCTGTATGATTTCCCGCCGGTCCTGCGTGGTCCTTCTCTGCCATGTGCGCTGCTAATCGTCACGTCGTCACGTCTCCGCTCCGCCGCCGCGATGACCTCGCCTGGTAGCGCGAGGCGCGCTTCGGGCTTTTCATTCACTGGGGACTCTACGCCATTCCCGCCGGAGTCTGGCGGGGCAAGCGCGTTGCCTACGCCGGCGAGTGGCTGATGTACCGCGAAAAAATTCCTGTCGCGACCTATGCGAAGCTCGCCGCGCACTTTCACCCGCGCCACTGGAACGCCGCCGCCCTCGTCCGCCTCGCCCGGGACGCCGGCATGCGCTACCTGGTCATCACGGCCAAGCACCACGACGGCTTCGCGCTGTACCGCTCTCCGTCCAGTCCTTATAATGTCGTCGACGCCACGCCGTGGCACCACGATCCGATGGCCGATCTCGCCCGCGAGTGCCGCCGGCAGGGTGTGCGCCTCTGTTTTTATTATTCGCAGGACCTTGACTGGCATCATCCCGACGGCGCGTGGAACAACTGGGACTACGCGAAGGAGGGAAAAAATTCCGGCCGCTATCTCCGCGAAAAGGTCCTGCCCCAGCTCACCGAGCTGCTCACGCAGTACGGTCCCGTCGGCCTGCTCTGGTTCGACATGCCGTTCACGCTCACGCGCGTCCAAAGCGCCGCGATCCGCCGCCACGTGAAACGCCTCCAGCCGCGCTGCCTCCTCTCCGGCCGCATCGGCCACGGCCTCGGCGATTACCGCCAGCTGCGCGACAACTTCCTGCCGCCCGGACAGCTCGCGGGCGACTGGGAAGCCTGCGCCACGCTCAACCACACCTGGGGCTTCAAGCGGCACGACCATGACTGGAAATCCGCCGCCAACCTCATCACCACGCTCGTTGACCTCACGAGCAAGGGCGCCAACTACCTCCTCAACGTCGGCCCCGACGCCGACGGCGCGGTCCCGGCCCCGAGCCTCACGCGCCTCCGTGCCATCGGCGCGTGGCTGAAGGTCAACGGCGCCGCGATCCATGGCGCCGCGCCCAGCCCGTTCCGCTACGAGTTCCCCTGGGGGCGCCTCACCACGAAGGGCCGCACGCTCTACTTTCATTTTTTCCAAAGGCCGGAGCGTCGCTTTCAGCTGCACGGCCTCCGCTCGCGTGTCACGGCCGTTTCCACCCTTGCTCAACCCCATCGCAAGTTTTCCTTCCGCCAGACGATCGAGCCCGCCACCGCCACGCCAATCCTCGCCATCGATTTTACGGGCGTACGTTTTGTGAAGCCGGTCACGGTCATCGCCGTCCAACTCGCGGCGGCACCGGAGGTCGAGCCGCTGACCCTGCAGCAGCCCGACCGCACGATCACGCTCATTGGCCCGATGGCCGGGGTCGGCACGAGCGCAAAAAAGCCGGAAATGCGCATCGGCGGGAACGGCCTCAGCGAGAACTGGCGCAACACCCGCGACCGGCTCGAGTGGCGGTTCACCGTCCTGCAGCCCGGCACCTACGACGTCGCCGTCGTGACCACGCACCAGCACCTCGAGCCCTGGAGCGGCGGGCATACCCTCCGCCTCGACTGCGCCGGCCGCACGCTGCGGCGCGTTACCCGGCGCGATGTTCTCCTGCCCGGGCTGCGCTCCGTTTATTATCCGCAGATCGCCACGCGCTTCGGACGGCTCACGTTTGACCGCGCAGGCACCCACCTGCTCCGCCTGAAGGCCGACCGGCTCAAACTGTCCGATAAGAAGCGGACGCTTTTCTCCGACGGTGGCATCCAGTTCTCCGGCGTCCGGCTGACACCGGTCCCTGTGCAGTCCGAGTCCTGATCAGCCTCGTCACTTTCTCACCCGTCATGAAACAATCCCGAAGAAATTTCCTGCGGACCGCCTCGCTCGCCGCGGCCTCGCTGCCATTCTATCACCTGCTGGCCGCCACGGCGGAACCCGGCGCCCCGGTGCCGCCGTCCTCCGGCCAGCGCCGCGGCCTCCTGTTCGACGAATCGGACCTGCCGCGGATCCGCGCCAACGTCGCGCGCCCGCGGTTCGCGGCCTTCTGGCAGAAGCTCGCCTCGAACGACCGCGCCGACGACTTCGATTTCCTCGAGCATCACGTGCACTTCAACCGCCATGGCGATGACATGGGCCGGGTCCGGCTCCTGTTTGAGCACGCGGCCTTCGTCTATGCGGTAAACCGGGATCCGGCGCAGCTGGCGCTGGCCAAGCTGGCGATGCGGCGGCTGCTGGATTATCCGCAATGGGACATGTTCCTTGAGGGCGGCAAGACCGTGATGGGCCTGCTGCGGGCGGCGGAAGCCTCCATCGCGCTGTCCTTCGGCCTCGACTGGATCGGCGACAGCCTGACCCCCGCCGAGGTCGCGGAGGTCGAGCGCAACATCGCCGAAAAGGGCGCGCCCGCCTGCTTCACTGCGCTGGACGGCATGAAGCACCCCAACCGCGTGAAGGGCTGGTCCTTCAATCCCACCGAGGAGCACGCCTTCACCGAGGTCGACCTGCGTCGCTGGCCGCTGATCCTGAACTCAACCAACCTCAAGACGGTGCCCGCCGCGGGGCTCGGCATCGCCGCCTGCCGGCTGTACGGACGTCATCCGCAGGCCGAAGCCTGGCTCGGGATGGCGCGCTCGAGCATGGCGGAGTTCGCCACCATGTACGGCAGCGACGGTTCCTACGACGAGGGGGTCAGCTACTGGGTGCCCACGACCCTGGACATGGCCGTCTTCGCCGAGGTGCTGTGGCGCACGCGGGGCATCGATGACCGCAAGCTCATCAACTATCCCGGCACGATCCGCTATGCGGTCACGATGACGCTGCCGCGGCTCGAGGGCGCGCCCGGCCCCGCTTTGGCACCGAAAAATATGGGCGAGCCGCTGGCGCTCATTCCGCCGCGCTACGACATCGTGGACTTCGGCGATGCCAACGGCTCCGTGGAGATTTCGCTCGGCACCTGGGTGGGCCGCACCTTCGGCGACCCGGTCTCACAGTACCTCGCGCAGGACCTGGGCGAGGTGAAGTACCACTATGGGCTCATCTGGTACGACGCCACGGCGCCGTCCGCGCTGCCCGAGCCCGCGCTCCTCGACCACCATCTGCTGAACGATCTGGTCGTCTCCCGCAGCGGCTGGGGCCCGGCGGATGGCGTCGTCGCGCTCCGCAGCGGCGGCCCGGCCAACCACGAGCATGCCGACCGCAACAGCGTGATCTTCAAGGCGCATGGCGACCGGCTCCTGCATGATCCCTTCCGCGCCGGCTACTCGACGACGCTCCCGCGCTGGAAGCTCCGCCTGACGGAAGCCCACACCGCCATCCTGATCAATGGCCAGGGCCACCAGTACCACGACGGGCACGAGGGCACCAATGCCTCCTTCGCCTTCGCCGAGGTCACGGCGTTCCGCACCGGCCCGGGCTGGATGACCGTGACGAGCGACGCAACTGACGCCTACCAGCGGGTGAACCCTGATGTCCACCGGGTCGAGCGCACCCTCGTCTTCCTCAAGCCGGACGTGCTCATCTTCCTCGACCGCGTCCTCCTCGCCACCACCGCGGCCACCGTCCAGGCGCGATTCCAGGTTTTCAACGAGGACGACCGCGGGACCTGCACGGTCGCCGGCCCGGCCTTCCGAATCGATCGGCCGTTCGCCTCGTTGCACGCCCAAACCGCCGCCGCCGGCGATTTCACGGTGGGCACCGGCCGCATTGCCATCGTCGAGAGCGAGGGCGTCTTTCCGTTCGTGGAAGTTGCCTCGGCGCCGGCGCGCGAACACGTGATACTCACCCTCTGCGCAGCGACTCCGGCCGGCGAAAAGCCCGGCGCAATGACCCTTTCCCGGCACGGGGGAACCTGGCAGGTGCAAGGGACGCACCGCGGGCAAAAGATCCAGGTCACACTCGACCCGGAAGGCAGCGGTCCGCCGAAAATCAGCTTCTGAGCGAGGCCGCTCCGGCCGCCGGCACCTGCCCGCCCACCGCGCGAAATTTTCCGTCAGAAAAAATGCCGGTGCTCGGGCGGATCGAAGAGAAAGCCGTGGAAACACGCGCGCTGGGCCGGCGACAGCTGACGGTTGTAGAAGTCCTTGCTGTACCCCCAGTGGCCCTCGGCCGCCATCATCCAGTGATGCTCATAGGCATAGTACAGCATCGTGCGGCGGTGCTCCGGCGAGGCAAAGGGCGCGGCGGCGTGCCAAAGGGCGTTGTGAAACAGGATCATGCTGCCGGCCGGGGCGCAGACCTGCACCGCACCGGGGACCGATTCGCGCCGGCCGAGTTCCTCGCGCGTGGGCGGATGCGGGGTCCGGTGACTGCCGGGCACGACCGTGAGGTTGGCGTTTCCCGGCTGCGTCATGTCGGTGAGATAGTACCCCACCTTGAGTTGCAGCAGCGCCACCGGCGACGAGAGGGTGCGGTAACCTTCGTCATGACCGTCAATGTGCCAGCCGCCCTTGCGGCTCATCAGCTCGCTGCCGTGCTCCACGATCGCGTCGGAAGCGTGATAATGGGCCCGGGGACCGATGAACTCCCGCACGTAGGGGAGCAGCGGCGGCCAGTCCATCAGTTCCAGGAAAAGCGGGTCGTCCTCGAGGATGTAGAGAATCCGCGTGCTCTTCGCGCCGTTGACCAGCGTGAGGCGCGCCTCGGCCGGATTCGCCTCGCGCCGCACGCGGCGGCGGACCACGGCGCGGTCCAGTGCACCGAGCAGGCGGGCGACGTGGTCGGGTTTCAGGAAATTCTCGACGACCAGGTAACCGTTGTTCTCGAAGAGGAATTTCTCCTCGGTACTGGGGACCGGGTTCGCCGGGGGGACAGCGGGAGCGGCAGGGTTTGTCACGGTTGGAGGATTCGGCGGGATGGACTGGAAAAAACGTGGCGCACGCTGGATTTTTCTCCGCCGCCCCGCAAGCGCCGAACGATCCCCTGCCCTGACCGCGGGCGAGAGCAATTTCCGTAAAGCGGCGGCCGTGGATCTTACCCGGAATGCGGATCGGAAGAAGCGCCACAAAGAGGCGCAAAGGTTGCCAAGACTCCGAATCGATTCTCCCGCGCACCTATGGCTGCAATGAAGTCATTTCCGTGGCCCCAGTGCCCTTGCGCCTTTTTGCAGCCAAACGGCTTGATCAGTCCCGGCCTGGGCCTGGCTCCGCGCCAGGGCAAACCCAGCCCGAGCGCTGAGCCCCAGCGGTGGATGGCCCAGGGCCCGGGCCGCGGCATCGCCAAAAAGCGCGGCCACCAGCGTCGGCACGTCGGACGCGTCAAGACGCGGCTGCAGGACCTCGCGTGTGTAGGCGAGGTCGTCCGCGCTCAGCTCATCCCCTGGCCGTGGGGCGCCCGACCGCACGAGGACGGCGCCTTCCTGGGCCAGCAGCTCCCGTAATGTCCGGGCCGGGCCATGCCGGCCGAGGTAGGCGGCGCGATGCACCACGGCCCTGACTTCGGCCTGGACCGCGGCGGCAGAGGGCAGCTCGCTCGTCCAAAGGAATCCCACGAGCCAGCCACGCTGCCGGAGCGGGTTTTCCCCGCGGCAGTGTTCGAGTTCCGCGGCCGCGCGGTTTGTCCAGCCGCCCTTGGCGTCGTCCACGATCACCAGTGCGAGTTTATAGTCGCCCGGCTCGCCGGCGACTTCCGCCGCCGCTTCGGCCGCGGCACGCTCCGCCCGCCCATCGGCATCGAGCCCGAGGTACGCCTCCAGCAGGAGGGGTACATGCTCCCGGCCCATGGGATTCATGCCGCCGAGCGGCAGCCGCAGATCATCACCCGCATCGTTGATCAGCTGCCGGAGATACGCCTGGAAGCGGGCCGCGCCCGCCGGGATCGTGTAAATCTCCCGCTGGACCTTCAGCAAAGGAACATAGGCAAGCTGCATGACAGGGGAAACTTTGCCCGCCGGACCCACCCAACGCACGGTCATTTATGGCCTGTATGTCGGGAACCCTTTCGTATGATGCTGCCGCCCTTGCTCCCCGGTGAAGCCCCTGACTGAAACCCCACGAACCGCGATGCCCCCGCCGGGCCGGGCAACGGACCACCGCGGATCGCCACCCCGGCTTCGACTCCGGATTCCCGCCCGGGGATAGACTTCCCTGCCATGACCTCGACCACCCGCCCCATCTCCATCAGTCCCGCCGTTTTCCTCACCCGGATGCTGTTCGCCCTGTCGGCCTACCTGGCGCTGCTGCCGGTGTTCGAATCCATCCGGACCACGCTGCCCACGGACAGCCTCATCTCCTTCTTTTTCATCCTGCTGTTTTTTCTGGTCGCGTGGTCCTCGCTCGCGAAGGACGGGTCCGACTTTGCCGCCTTCGGCATGACACTCCGGGGCTGGCCGCGGCAGCTCGCCCGCTCGCTCCGGCTGACCTCCCCGCTGCTGCTGCTCGTCCTCGGCCTGAAGTGGTACTACGTGGGCACGCATCCGGAGAAGCTGGAGCTGTTCGAGCCCGAGCAGGTGCTGAAGGGCGTGGGCGGCGCCAGCTGGATCCACTGGGTGCTGTTTGCCGGCACCTATGTGCTGCTGAGCTTTGCCCAGGAACTGGTCCGTTGCGTCACCCAGGGGTCGCTCGCGCGGTTTTATCGCGACAGCGGCGAACCGGACCGCTGGCGTTCGCTGGTGGTCACCAACATGGTCTTTGCGGCGACCCACGTGCACCTCAGCGCGTGGTTCGCGCTGATGGCCTTCCTGCCCGGCCTGTTCTGGGGCTGGCTGTACCAGCACGAGCGCTCCTATCTCGCGGTCGGATTCTCCCATGCCCTGGTTGGCTGCTGGGCACTCTTCGTGCTGGGTGTGCCGGCCTGATCAAATCTCCTGATGAAAACGCTTCCCAAGTCCCCGGCCGGTCGCGGCACAGCTTCAACCCGGACCGCCGCCGTGGTGCCGTTTTTCTTCCTCAACCACCGGCTCGAGCCGGCGCGGCTGCGCGCGAAGATCCTGGAAATCCGCGCGGCGGGCTCCGACGGATTTTTCATCCATGCGCGCGAAGGCCTGGCAACGCCCTATCTCTCGGAGGAATGGTTTGCGGCCGTGAAATGCTGCCTGGAGGTGGCGCGCGAACTCGGAATGCAGGCCTGGTTTTACGACGAGATGCCCTATCCCAGCGGCGCGGCGGGCGGCGAGGTGGTGCGCCGGCGGCCCGAGTTCGTCGAGCAGTCGCTCCAGCTGCAGCGAAAGGTGGTGCGGGGCGGCGGGCGGGTTGAATGGCGCCTGGGCGGCGGCGAAGTGCTGGCCTGCTATGCGCGCCGGCGGCACGGTCGGCGCAAAATCCTCGACCTGCGGAGCAGCATCGGTCCCGTCGCGAACACCTGGAGGAAAACCTACGGGGTCGACAGCAGCCTGTATTATCCCTCCGGCCCGGCGGAGGTCTTTGCATGTCCGCGCGCGATCTGCGTGCTGCCGGAAAATGTCCTGGCCGCGCCACTGCCGCCAGGGACGTGGGAGCTGGTAACCGTCAGCATGAAGACCGGCGGCGACCTGCTGGAGCCGTTCGGCAATTACGTCGATGTCTCCAATCCGGAAGCCACGCGGTTGTTTCTGGACCTGACGCACGAGGCCTACTGGCGCCGTTTCGCCAGGGACTTCGGGCGGACCGCGCCCGGGTTTTTCGCCGACGAACCGAAGTTCCGCAACCCGCTGCCGTGGGGCCGGGGCGTCGCCGAAAAAATCGGCAGGATCTCCCCGGCCCTCGCGTTCGCCCTCGCCGGCGACACCGGCCCGGCGGCGAACGGGGAGCGGCGCCACTACCGGCGGGTCGCCGCGCGGGCGTTTCTCGAGCACTGGACCACGCCCATCAGCGAATGGTGCGGCCAGCACGGCGCGGCCCTCACCGGCCACATCAGCCCGGAGGAGGAGTGGTGGTACGAGTCCCGCCATGTCGGCAGCGTGCTGGCCAACCTGCGGAAATTCCAGGTGCCAGGCTGCGACGTGATCATCCCGGCGGCGGGCGACCGGAAGAATGCGATCCTCAACCTGACGGCGAGCCTCGCCGTGTCGGCGGCGGCGCAGGCCGGCCGGCCCCAGGTGCTGTGCGAGACCTACGGCGCCTGCGACTTCACCCTGGACCTGCGCACGTTGAAGCGCATGAGCGACTGGCTCGCCGCCGCAGGCATCAACCTGCTGGTGCCGCATGGCTTCCTTTACTCGCTGGACGGCTACCGGAAACTCGACGCGCCGCCGGACTTTTCCCCGCCGGCCTTCGCGAGCGCAGACCTCGCGGCGTGGGCCGGCGAGTTCCGGCGTGCGGCGGAAATCCTCGGACCCGGCGTGCCGCCGGACGTCCTTGCGGTCCGCCCGATGGATTTCCTGCGCGGCCTGCCCGACAGCGACCAGCCCAAGGGCAACCGGCTGCTGACGCGGGCGGCCTACCTGGCGACGGAGATGGCTCGGCGCGGCCTGCGCCTGCACTGGATCGACGACGACGAACTGCCGGCGGTGAAGGCGTCCGGCGGGCATTTCACCTTCGGCGCATGCCGCTACCGGCATCTGGTGTTCTTCCGCGACTTCACCGACCGCGACAACGCCGCGCGGTTGGCAACCCTCGGAAAGAAAGGATCGGTCATGGATGACCGGGCAGCCTTCCAGTCATTGCGCGGCCCGCTCCAGACCAATGGCGACATCCACGCCACACGTTGCCGGGATGGCCGCTGGTTCTGTGTGAACGTCGGCACGAAGCCGGCGAAATTTTCCCTTGGGAACGTGCACGGCGCGCTGCAGGGCGGCGAAAGCCGGTTCATCGACGACCACGCGGACGCCGCGGTGCCCGCCAAGCCGTTTCGGACCTTGGTCCAACTGCCCGACCGCTGGCAGGTGACCCTGCCCAAACGGAACACCGCTTACCTCAATGACTGGACGCTCAACGGCCGGAAGGTGGACCTCCGGCCCGCCTTTGATCTCGAGCCCGGCTGGTCGCCCGTCGTGGGCCAGACGTTGTTCGGTCCGGTACCGCTGAAACCCGACCTGGGCGAACCGCAGCAATGGATTTATCGCACGCATTTTCGCGTGCAGGGCCGCCCGAGCCTGAAGCTGGTCTGCGGCGAGGGCGACATGCGCGGGGAATGGACGGCGCGACTCAACGGCCGGGCTTTGACGAAATGGAGCCAGGAAGGCGATTTCACGCTGACGCACCCGCTGCGGGGATTTCTCCGGCCGGGAGTGAACCGGCTGGAGTTTCATTTCACGCTGCGGCGCTCGACCGACGGAATGATCGACGCCTGCCGCCTGGAGGGTGACATGGTTGTGCTCCCGGACGGAAGGCTGGGAGCCAGCCCGAAGCACGGAACCACCGCGACCTCCGCCACCACCCGCGCAATACTGGGCCTGCCGTATTACTGCGGGGCCGTGAGCTACCGCCAGCGATTCCAAGTAAGCGATGTGGCGGGGAGGCGGTTTCGGCTGCGCGGCGAAGGAATTTCCGGCCACGGCGCGATGGTCCGCGTCAACGGCGTGCCCTGCGGTTCGATCCGCTGGGCGCCCGACGAGGTCGATGTGACGGCCGCCCTCCGGCCTGGAACCAATCTCGTCGAACTCGACGTGCGCGGCTCGGCCGTCGGCCTCACCGGCCGCGTGGATCCCAGCCGGCTGGGCTGCCGCGTGCAGCTCGTCGCCCGTTAGCGTAGCGCAGGCAGGATGCCTGCGCTACCACCCGCCGCTTTTCTGTTGTCACCCCCGGCGGTTGCCCGATGTTTCGCCCCGCGTCCCAGGTCTTCTGATCCATGGCTACCTCTTCTTCTCCCGCCAGATCCTTCCGCGCCGACCAATTGGCGGTCCGCATCTTTGCCACGATTCCCGAGCTGGCCGCCGCGGCCGCCGACGAGGCCGCCGCGATCCTGATCGCCGCCATCGCGGCCCGCGGACGCGCCCGGGCGATCATCGCCACGGGCAACTCGCAGATCGAGTTCCTCGGTCAGCTGATCCAGCGGACCGGCATCGACTGGTCGAAGGTCGAGTTTTTCCACATGGACGAATACCTCGGCATGCCGATCACGCATCCGGCCTCGTTCCGCGGCTACCTGAAGCAGCGGGTCTTCGACCGCGTGTGCCCGGGCGCCGCCCATTATGTCGATGGCGATGCGCTGGAGCCACTCAAGGCCATGCGCGATTACGCGGCCCAGCTGGCGGCGGCACCGATTGACCTCTGCTGCCTCGGCATCGGCGAAAACGGGCACCTCGCGTTCAACGACCCGCCGGTCGCCGACTTTTCCGACCCCGAGGTCATCAAGCTCGTAAAGCTCGACGAGCAATGCCGCCGTCAGCAGGTCGGCGAGGGCCACTTCCCGAATCTCGACGCCGTGCCCGCGTACGCGATCACGCTGACCATCCCCGCACTCTGCCATGTCGGCCGCATGATGGCCGTGGTGCCGGAGCAGCGCAAAGCCGGGGCCGTCAGGGCCTCGCTCGAAGGCCCCGTCACAACCGCCTGCCCCGGCAGCTTCCTGCGGCGCCAGGCGCATGCCACGCTGTACCTCGACGCCGATTCGTCGTCGCTGCTCACCCGCTGAGCAGCCGCCCTCCGCCCATGACCGCCCCGGCCTGCGCCGCCCTTGACCACCGCACCGGCCGGGCGGTGCGCCTGACCTGCGCGGATGGGCGGATCGCCTCGATCGCGCCGCTCGCCGGCGGCACCGCCGGACTGCCGGTGCTGCTGCCGCCGCTCACGGACATCCAGATCAACGGCTTCGCCGGCGTGGATTTTCAAAACGACCGCTGCACGCGCGCCGACCTCGAGCAGGCGGCCGACGGACTCGCGGCCGCCGCCTGCAGCCGCTTTTTCCTCACGCTCATCACCGACCGCTGGGACCGCCTGCTCGCCCGCCTGCAGCACAACCGCGCGCTGCGGGCCTCCTCGCCGCGGCTGTCACGCCGCATCGCCGGCTGGCACCTGGAAGGGCCGTTCATGAGCCCGATCCCGGGATTCCATGGCGCGCATCCGCCGGAGTTCATGGTGCCGCCCACTCCGGAACGCATGCGCGAACTCAAGGAGGTGGCGGGCGACGATCCCGTGCTGATCACGCTCGCGCCGGAATGGCCGGAGGCTCCCGACGCGATCCGCTGCGCGCGTGCGCTGGGCTTTCGTGTTTGGCTCGGCCACACCAATGCGACACCCGCCCAGCTCGCCGCCGCCGTGGCAGCCGGCGCGGAGGGGTTCACCCACCTGGGCAACGGCTGCCCCACCGAATGGAACCGGCACGACAACATCGTGTTTCGCGTCCTCGATGAGCCGGGCCTGCGCGTCAGCCTCATCCCCGACCGCATTCACGTTTCGCCGATGCTGTTCCGGCTCTTTCATCGCGGCCTCGACGGGGCCCGCATCTGCTACACCACCGACGCCATGTCGGCCGGGGGCGCGGGTCCCGGCATTTATCCACTGGCGGGAATCCAGGTCGAGGTCGGCGCCGACGGCGTGGTGCGCCAGCCGGGCAAGTCCAACTACGCCGGCTCCAGCCTCACCCCGCTCGAGGGCGTCCGCCGCGCCGCCGGAATGCTGCGCCGGTCCCCGCAGAGCGTGTGGCCGTTATTATCCACCCAGCCGGCAAGCTTCATGGGGCTCCCGCCGTCACTCGTCGCAGGCGCCCCAGCCGATTACTGCCTGCTCCATGAGACCGGAACCGGCCACCGGATCGAAATCCACTTTGCCGGCGAACCGCTGCGCGAGGTGCTTTGGACAACATGAAACCTTCCCCGCCCACCCTGATCGGCGCCTATGGCGCCTGGGCCGCCACGCTGCTGCCGGAAACGCCGAGCCCGCTTTCCTTGCAGCACTGTCCATCGGGTGAATTCGCCACTCGCCGGGCCGCGGCCCGTGCCCGAGTCACGGCGTGCATGGCGCCGCCGCCAATGCCGGCCGGAATCACGGCCCGAATCGACCGGAGTTATGTGTACGACGGCCTGGCCATCGAGGAAATCAATTGGCAGCTGCCCTATGGTCCGCCCACTCAGGCGGTCGTCCTGAAACCCGCCGGCGCCACGGGCCGGCTGCCGGCGGTGCTGGCGCTGCATGACCACGGCCGGTTCAAGTTTTTCGGCAAGGAGAAGATCGCGCAGACCGGGCCCGCGGTGCATCCGCTCGTCGTCCAGCACCGCGCCGACGCCTACGAGGGACTCGCCTGGGCCAACGAACTCGCGCACCGCGGCTATGTCGTGCTGGTGCACGATGCGTATGCCTTCGGCAGCCGGAAGGTCCGCCTCGCCGAGGTGCCGCCGGAATTGCACGGCAGCGTGCGGGACGATGCCGATGATTCACCGGCGGGTGTCGCCGCCTACAACGACTGGGCCGCCGAGCACGAGCACGTGATGGCGAAGTCCCTGTTCAGCGCCGGGACGACATGGCCCGGGGTGTTTGCAACCGAGGACCGCGTGGCGCTCGACATCCTGTGCGCGCGGCCCGACGTCGATCCCGCCCGCGTGGGCTGCGCGGGGTTGTCCGGCGGCGGCCTGCGCACGGCGTTCCTCGCCGGCCTCGACGACCGGATCAAGTGCACCGTCTGCATCGGCATGATGACGACCTGGCGCGACCACGTGCTCTACAAAAGCTACACGCATACCTGGATGTGCTTCGTCCCGCTGCTGCCGCAGGATCTCGACTTCCCGGAAATCATCGGCCTGCGCGCGCCGCTGCCGACGCTGGTGATCAACGCCCGCGAGGACCCGCTCTTCACGCTGACCGAGATGGAGCGCGCCGCCGCCATGCTCGGCCGCGTCTATGCCGCGAGCAGCCAGCCGGAGAAACTCGCCTGCTCCTGGTACCCCGGCCACCACCAGTTCAACCGCGCGATGCAGGCCGAGGCCTTCGCCTGGTTCGGCCGCTGGCTGGGATGATCCGGGTTCAATCCAGTTGCCCGCCAATCTTCGCGAATGTCGGCGAATCCGGACTTCGGTCAGGGGTTCGTGGACTGAAAGCCTATCGCCTACCGCCTAAAGCCTACCGCCAAGCCCTCACGCCGGCCGGATCACCACGCGAATCGTCGCCGACCGGATTTCACCCCGGCAGCGCAGCGCAATCCGCGTGGGATGCGGCGGCTGATCGATTATGTCGGTCACAATCTCCACCGTCGCGCCGTCGCAGCTCACTTCGGCCGTGATCGCGGCATGCTCGTCGTAGATTCGGAGGTTCAGGCCGTCGGCCGTGAATTTGCCCAGCGTGATGAGCGCGGACTCGAACGCGGCCGGCTCGCCGAACTCGACGTGGTCGGTGACCGTAAGCGAACCGGTGCCCCGGCGGTCGTAAAAGAACTCCCGGGTGAGCCGCTGCAGCATGGGCACGTCGTACGCGTTGCGCAGGTCCAGGACGAGCCGGTCGGTGCCGTCGGTGAATTCCTTCGCCAGGACCCGGGTGCGCCAGTCGGACCCGAACTCCTGCAGGCGGCCCGCGACGCGGGGCACGGGGTGGCCGTAGGAATTGAGCAGCTGGCTTTCATAGCGCCGCTCGCTGAACGTGCGGAAACTCGACGGCTCCGGGCCGGGATCGACGATCAGCGTGCGGCCATCGAGCACGACCGTGAAGGTGCCGAGGTCGTTGTGATTGTGGTTCACGCCGTTGTTGCCGCCGAGCAGCGTCGCGGCAAAACGCCGGCCGGTCTGCGGGCCCGGCCGGCAGATGAGCAGGGTGGCTTCGCCAAACCAGTTGCGCAGCGGGCGGTAGGGAATGCGCCGGACCGGATGGTGCGGGTCGCGCGTGCGGAACATCCACAGCAGCGGCTCCGACGCGGCATGCAGGCCGAGACCGGCGAGCACATCGACCCCGGCGGGCTCCAGCCCGGCCGGTGGCGTGCCGGCGCGGTTCGCGAGCCAGAGTCCCACCCATGGGATCGGCTGCCCGCCCACTCCGCTGTCGGCAAAGCTCGGATAAACGCCGGGCTCGATCTGCGTGCGGTCCGCAAAGAGCGCGACCCGGCGCATCTTCGCATCGGCCAGCAGGTCGAGGGCGTTGCCCGTCCCGCGGCGGAGCACCTCGGACAGCATAATGTAATGCATGACGCCGTAACTCCAGTAGCCAATGCCCTCGGTGCAGCAGCCGTCGTCGGGAAATCCCTGGCGGAAACCCGCCACCTGCGCCTCGGTGAACGCGAGCCACCAGGCCCGGTCCCCCGCCCCGGGCAGGATCGCGGCGGCCGCCTGGGCGATGGCCGTGAGGCAGACCGCGAGCCAGTTGTGCTTCACGCCCAGCCACCAGATCAGGTCGCGGCCGGCCTCGATGTGCTGCCGCAGCGGAGTGAAGAGCCGGGCGTTGAGCTCGACCAGCAGTGAAGCACGAAAGTCAGCGGGCAGCCGCGGACCCAGGATAAAGTCGGTCAGGGCGAGGTTTTCGGAGTAGTGCGTGACCCCGAGGTCGGCCTCGACCGTCTCTCCGTTGAAGTTCCGCTTCTGCCGGTCCTCGTAAGGGTGCATCCACGTGCGCAGCCTGGCGAGCTGCCGGAAGTCGGAAACCAGGAGCGGGAGAAATTCGCCCGTGTCGTAAATCGCCTCGGCGAGGAGAAACATCCCCTGCCGCTGGCGGACGGCGAGCGTCACCCTCCAGAATTTCGAAACGTCCCCGGTCTCCTGGGTCTCGAGGAAGAAGGCGTCGGTGTATCCGGGAAACGGCAGGGCGGCCTGCTCGCGGGCCGCCTTGAGGACGCGCCGGCCGAAATCCGTGTCCCGCCACGGATCCCACGCCGCGCGGTCCGTGACCACCGGGGCGAGGGCAAAGGGTTGCTTGGGCAGAAGCGCCGCCAGCCCCTGGACCCGGTCGGGATTGGGTGCGAGGGTTTCGTCCGGCGGCAGGTCGAAGTTGAAATCGTAGGCGCCCATGGGTGGATCAGCGGTGCGGGCGGTGACGCCGCGGGGTGGACGGGCGGGACACGGAGTGAAGCTTCACAAGGCGCGGAAGTTGGCGCGGACGCGCTTTCACTGCAAAGCCGAAGTGCCGGCCGAGACTCGCGCAGTTGGGGTGGAATCGGCGCACCGGCTCAAACCGGTCCCTGGCCGCAGGCGCGTCTTTGGGATCGTCGTTCCCCGGTCTGTCATCCTGCACGCAGTGACGAATGACAAAGCCGCCACGAGGCGAATCCGTCTCACGTCGAGCGGTCGTAAACCTCGGGCGTGATGATGGCCTCAAGCGGCTGGCCGGCGGCGTAAGCCCGCAGGTTGCGTAGCGCGAAACTGCCGGCGTCGATGCTGCGGTCCGGCGTGGGGCCCGCGATATGCGGAGTGAGGCTGACATTGGACAGCCCGCGAAACCCGCTGTCCGCCGGGAGCGGCTCCTCCACATAGACATCAAGCCCGACCTGGATCTTCCCCTCGCGCGCGACGCGCAGGAGCGCCGCCTCATCCACGAGGGCGGCGCGCCCGACGTTGACGAAGACGCCGCCGGGCCGGATGAGCCGCAGGTGGCGTTCCGTGACGATGCCGATGGTCGCGGGAATCAGCGGGCCAAGCTCGATGATGACGTCGCTGCCGGAAAAGAGCGCGTCGAGCGAGGGCGCGCGGGCGACACCGTGCTGCCGCGCGACCGAGTCATCCACGTCGGGCGCGAAGACCGAGACCGCGCAGTCAAACGGCTGGATCAGTTTGACGAAGGCGCGGGCCGCCGGCCCGAACCCGTGGATGCCCACCCGCCGCTGGAAGAGCGAGCCGACCTGCTCGCAACCGTCGCGCCAGCCGCCCTCCCGGTGCATCAACAGCGTCCAGCGCGGGGCCAGGCGCAGGCAGGCCAGCGTGTGGAAAAGCGCGCATTCGGCGACGGTCCGGCTGATGGAGCCGCCCCAGTTGGTGAGCCGCAGGCCGCCCTCAAGCTGGGCGCGGGTGACGAGGTGCTTCACCGAGCCGGCGAGGTAGCAGACATAACGCAGGCGCGGCGGCAACACGGCCGGCAGCGCGGGCGTTCGCCAGCAGGTGACCAGCACCTCGGGATCGGCCGCCGCCAGCTCACGGGCGAACGCCCCGGCCGCAAGCCCGGTGGGATCGAGCAGGCGGAACACCGGCGCCAGGTCGCGCAACTCGGTGAGCATGGCCTCCGTAAAAAACTTCGCCTGTTCCTCAGGCGTGACGATGGCAAACAGGGCGGCGGGACGGGGCATGGTGGCGGTGAATTCGTCGGTTTGAGCCGGCTCGGGGCCGGGCAAAATGAAGGCGGACGTTGAGCCAGCCATGGCCGGCTGTCCATCCCCGGCGCCGGGATTCGATGGAAGGCCGGCCCGGATTCAAGCCGGCCCGGACCCCCTGATTCTTCCGCGACACGCTCGCACCCAAGGGCATCCGCCCCCGCTCCGAAATCGCCCTAGCCGGCCCACCTCCGCGATGCTAAGGTAAGGGGAACCCCGGAGCCACCCGAGAAGTCCCAGCGAACTGCCCCGCACGTTTCCTCCACCCATGAAAACTCTCCTCGCCTCTCGCGCCCGGCCTTGCTTCGGCCGTTTGATCACCGCCAGTCTCGCCGCCCTGCTCCTGGCGAGCTCCGCCTGGGCGGAAGAGACCCGCGTCATCCTTTCGATGGAAGTCACGCCGGCCGGAAAGAAAATCCCGGCCCCCACGCCGCAGCACCCGGCCTATTACCTCCCGGATTTCGCCGGCTACAAGGAAGTGGGACCCCCGCTCAATTTTTATGAACGGAAGCCCGCCTCCGAGGAGGCGATCCGGCAGGCGCTGGCAAAACAGGGTTACCTGCCGGCCACCGGGCAGGTTTCTCCCACCCTCGTGCTGACCTTTCAGTGGGGCACGCTCGCGCTGCTGAATGCCCCCCGCGAATTCAACTCGACGGGATTTGCCGCCGCTTCCGGGTCGGTGCCGCTCGGCTCGGAGTACAACGCCGGGAACGCCGACCAGCTCCGCTTTTATGAGGTGGGCGACGGCTGGCGGAGCCTGAATCGCCTCGGGCCCAACATCCGGGAAATCATGGAACTCACCCCGCGGCATTTTCTGGTGATCTCGGCCCGTGCCGTACTGGCCGGCCGCCACGACAAGGAACTTCTGCTCTGGCGCGCCCATGCGAGCACCAATGTCTGGGACCATTATCTCGACGAGGTCCTGGGCACGCTGATCACGACGGCCACGCCGCTGGTCGGCCAGACGTTGGAACCGATGATCATCTCGGCCCCGATTGTCTCGGCCAATTTTCTGATTGCCGGCAACCCCGCGGTCGCCGGTTCCGCCGCCCTCCCGCTCGCGTCCAAGCAGCCTTGATGCCCCGCTTAGGTGGGCGGGCACATCCCGTGCCCGTTTGGTGGGCCGCGCGCTCCGTCGCCCGGCGGCGCTTGGGACAAACCGGGCGCGGAGCGCCCGGTCCACCACATGAACTCTCGCAATGCAGGCACGGGGACGTGCCTGCCCACCTTCAGACTGTTCTGAAAAATCGGTTGGCAAACGCACCCTGAACCCGCCGTGCGCGGAAATCTCTGCTCTTTTCCGGCCGAACTTCCTCCGCTTCGCGTCTCCGCGCTTCAAATTCAAACCCGGCGCCGCGCCCGTGCCGGCTACTTGCCGGACTTGGCCGGCTCGACCACCGTCGGGTCGCCGGACTTGACCTTGCCCTCGGGCAGGTTGCTGTTGAATGAAATCTCCGGCTCCTCGACCGGCCGGTCGAAATAGCCCGACGCGGCTAGCAGCATTTTTTCGGACAGCAGGTTAAGGTCTTCGTCGGGATCATCGGTGTTGACGATCGTGCGCCAGACCAGTTTCGGCTTCTCCTTGGCCGCCCCAGGATATTTCCAGGCCGAGACGGCAATGAATAGTTTCTCGGTTCCCGCCGCGATCAACTTGGCGGCACCGCCGGGCATGCTGACCGTCCGCGCTTCGGCTTCCCCGATCACCGAGATCGGGACCCCGACGCCGGACGGTCCCACCTCGATGGAATCCCTTGTGTAGGGATTCACGAGATGACTGCGCCCATACAGGACGGTCAGCACGATGTCGGGATTCTGGCCGGGCTGGGCTTCGTGAAATCCATGGACTGACAGGGCGCGCCGCAGCTCGGTGAGCAGCGCGTTTTCGTCCACCGGCTTCTTGAGCGGATACTCCGCGACCGGGATCAGCGATATGATCACATACTGCTTTCCGTGCTCGCGGTAGGGTTCCTTGCTGAAGCGCGTGTAGGCGCGCTCGACCATCGAGCTCAGGTTGATCCGATACGGACCGCTGCCGTCGGCAGCCATGGCGGGCCCGGCGATCAACATGCCAGCGAACAGCAGGCTGGGGAGTTTGAAAAGCGCGGATGGCAGCGAAGTCACGCGAAGCTGGGCCGGACGGCCAGTGGAGGTTTTCATGGGTGGGGCAAAAGCAAATGAAGGAGCACATCCTCCATCAGATGCGCAGGTGAACCGGATCGGTCATAGCGTGACCAGATTTTCTCGCGAAGCAAACGGATGCAAGGCGGAGTCGCCTCGCCTGCGCCGGCATCGTGCCATTGAAGGTGGAACGCATTGCCCCAATGCGTTCTTTGGCTCCGTCCCCAATTCGACCCAGGCCGGGATGCTCAGCGCGTCGAGGGCCACCCGCTCCACCCTTCGATGCGCCGTATCCGTCAGCCGAATTATTTTCTCCGGGAATCAGCCGGCCTCCTGACGCAGTTTGCTGCTCCCGCAGCCTGTCAATTGGCGCCGATGATCTTGACCCGGGCGGTCACATCCTCGCCAGCCGGCCGCGGGTTCTGAAACCACGCCCCGGTGGGGTCGGAGCCGCGGCAGAGCACCGAGCCGCGCGTCCAATCCGGATTCAGGGCCCGCACGGTCGGCGGGCAGTAGCGGATGGTGAGGCCGCAGCGGCGGCGGTCGGAGCCATTCGGCTCCGAACCGTGCGCCAGCATGTCGGCATGAAGCGAAAACTGGCCGGCCTTGAGCTCATCGTAGACCGGCTGCCCCAGCTGCTCGGCGTTTTCGATTTCCTGGTTGAGGACCGCCTTGTCCTTGGTCACCTGCCGCCACTTCAGGTGGCCCTGCCGGTGGGTGCCGGGCAGGAACATCATCGCGGCGTTCTCCCGGTCCGTGTCATCGATCGCCAGCCACACCGTCACCGTGCGGGCGGGTGTGTACGGCCAGTAGGAGGCATCCTGATGCCACGCGACCTTCCGGGGGTCGTGCGGCTGCTTGCAGAAAAAGTGACTGCCCCAGCAGATGATATCCGGGCCGATCAGGTCCTGGACGTGATCAAGGATGACTGGGTTGGTCGCGATGTCATGGAGCCCCGCGCAGCAGACGTGGAACCCGTTGATCGAATACGAATCGAGATCGCTGCGGGCGCGTTGGACTTTGCCGAGCAAGTCGTCGAAATAGGCACGGTTCCTCGCCGCCTCGGCGGGGGTGAACGCCTCCAGCGGCATCACGTAGCCGGATTCGTTGTAGGACCGGATCTGCGACGGCGTCAGCCGGAGCGGCGCCGGGTTGACCACCGGTTTGAAACTCAGGTCGCGCTCTTCCTTGGCCGGGGTGGTTTGCACAGGTAAAAGCGCTAGGGCCCGGACCGCCGATTACCAAGAAAAATGCGGCGCGACCCGGCAGAATGCGCCTTCAATCTTGGATTCTCGCTTTGAACGAAGCGCAGTCTAGCCGCTTGGGGCTGGCTCGCCATCCAGCTGGATAGAATCGAATCTCGCAGCAAAGCCGCACTGGGTTTCAAAGCAGTCTTCTGAACGGTTGAGCGGTTCAACCAAGGGTTCGTTTGTCCCATTGAGATTTTCTTCAAAGTAAAGAGCGCAACCGTGACCTCCTGTCGGTGATAGCGACCCTGTCATTCGGCCTTGGCTAGCACGGGGAGCGCGCGGAGTATTGCCTTGTGTTCCATCCCGCTTCCCCGGTTTCGGTCTTCGCCTTCCTGCTCGTGTGCGGTTTCGTGGTGGCGGCTTTTCTCCGCGGCATCTGGCGCAGCGCCCGCGTTGAGGCGCGCGACCCGGTTAGCCGTACGTCATGGGTCGCCGGCGGGGTCGCCCTCTGGCTCGCGCTTGCCGCGGGCTTGGTCGCGAGCGGCTGGGTTCAGGCCGTCCCGGTTCGGCTGATGGTTTTTGGCATGGGGTCCATGCTGGTCAGTCTGCTGGTGGGTCTGTCCCGGATCGGAAAATGGCTGGCCGAGGCCTGCCCTCTTCCCTGGCTGCTGGCCTTTCAGGGCTTCCGCCTGCCATTGGAGCTGATCCTCCACACCTGGGTCAAACAAGGCGTCATCCCGGCCACCATGACGTGGACCGGTTCCAACTGGGATGTGCTCTCGGGCATCGCCGCGCTGGTGCTCGCTCCGTTCTGCCGCCGTTCGCTCCTCGCGGCCTGGGCGGGAAATCTCATCGGCTTCGTGCTCCTGCTGAATGTTGCGCGGGTGGCGGCCCTCTCCTCGCCCGTGCCTTTCGGCTGGCGCGACGTATCCCCGAAACTCGAGGTGGCCTATCACCTCCCTTATGCGCTCATCATCCCCGTTTGCGTCGGCGGCGCCCTGGTCGGCCACATCACCCTGACGCGGGCATTGCGCCGCCAAACCTCGGGTGTCCCGGGTCCGGCCGCGGCGTCGCCTTCGCGATCGTAGGGTCCGACAGGGGTGAGCAACGAAGGCTAAGACCGCTCCACCACCCCGACATTGCCCTGCCGCCGGCGTGAAAACGTCTTCACCCGCCATCCGTTGCCTGCTCATGATCCCGTCCGGCTGCCTTTATACCTTGACCGTCTAGGCGTGAAACCCAATGGCTAGGTTCGCCTCTGCTTCCGGCGGGCTTCGCGGGATCCCCCTGGCTCGCGCCCACCAGAACCGAATCAAAGACTGCCGACCCGCTTCCCATGACTTGCCTCAAGCGTTTTCGACTCCTCGCCAGTCTCCTGGCCATCGGTTCTTTGCTCACCCCGCGGGCCGCCGCGGACGACAGCGAGAGCGAGTTCTTGATCAAGGTGCGTGCTTCCGTCGACCAGCCCTTTACCGTGTTTGGCCGGAGCCCGGCCCCGGATCACTCCAAGCTCTACGCCCTCGCCGGCATCAAGGCGGCCTCCACGGTGGAGACGGACACATCCAGTCCGCTGGTGATTCCCGTGGACGAGGACGCCCTTCGCGCGGAGTTGAAATCCGTCCTCTCCGCCAATGGATTTCGCGAGACCGCCTGGGGCAAGGCGCCGGACATCGTGATCACCGTCATTTACGGCCGCAGCCAGATGCGCAACCCTTACGCCGACCAGTCCACCGAGATCGCCGGCAACGGCATGGGCTTTGACAGCAAGGTGATGTCGTCCACTCCCGAGGAGATGCTCCGGGAGCGGCAATCCCCGGGATATTATGAGCGGCTGCAGAATGCCGACGGTGAGAAGCTCTTCATGATCATCACCGCCTGGAAATACCCCGGGTTCAATCCCACGGAAAAGCCGAAGCTCGAGTGGCGGACCACGGTGTTCCTGGACGATCCTGATCGCGACCTGAATCTGGTGGCGGGGAAAATGCTGGCCGCGGCGGGAAAGTACTTTGACCGCAAGATCGAGCGGGAGGAAGTTGCCATCCCGAGCACGCGCGTGGAAACGCCCGCGCCGCCGAAATAATTCCCCGCGGCCAAGGTGGAACCCCGGCATCATTTCCCGCGCTTGACCCCGAAAACAGCCCCGGGAGTGGCACCGGCGTTCACCCGCGTTTGGGGATGGGCTTAGACGGACTTCCACGGCTACAACGCACCATGGGCCTCCTGCTTGAATTATGCTCCCGCTTCACCGGGCGAAGGCCGGCGCGGGAGGCGGAAATGAGCGAGGAGATCCGGCAGCATCTTGCCGCCCTGACCGAGCGGAACCTCGCCCAGGGCATGAGCCCGGACGAAGCCCGCCAGGCGGCGGAGCGCCTGTTCGGCCACGTCGAGGGCGTCAAGGAACAGTGCCGCGACCTGCGGGGCCTGCCATGGCTGGAATCCCTGCTCCGCGACTTCCGCTACGGGGTTCGCCTGCTGCGCGGCCAGCCCGGCTTCGCCGCCGCCGCCATCGTGACCCTCGCACTGGGCCTCGGCACCAGCACAACGATCTTCAGCATCGTGCACGCCGTCATCCTGCGGCCCCTGCCCTACCCTGACCCGGGCCGGCTCATCAGCATCTATGAAAGCCTGCCCCCCAAATACCCGCAGCTCCCGGTCTCGCCGCGGATGTTCCTGGAGTGGCAGAAGGAGCACGCGTCGCTGCAGGCATCCGCCGTCACGGAACACATACCGGTCGTCGTGACGGGCGAGGGCGAAGCCAGCCGCGCGATCGGCCTGATCGTCTCCGAGGCCTATTTTAAGGTGCTCGGCGTGCCGCCGCAGCTGGGCCGCACGTTTCCATCCGCGGACCGGGACGACCCCGTGGTCCTGAGCCACCGGCTTTGGCTGGACCGGTTCCAGGGACGCCGTGACGTCATTGGCCGGAAAATCCTGATCAACGCGCACCCGTTCCGGATCTTGGGAGTGATGCCGGCTTCGTTCCTGCCGGAGGAGCAGTTCGATCCGCTGCTGTTCCTGCCCCTGAACCTGGAGCCCGCCGGCGGGGGCCTGAGGAGCCGGGCCCGCTTTCTTGAGGCCATCGCCCGGCTGGGGCCCGGGGTCACCCTGGACCAGGCGGCCCAGGCGCTGAACCTCGCAGCCCAACGGCGGGCGGCGCAGGATCCCGACACCAGCCAGGGCGTGGGCCTCCGGATCGTTCCGCTCCTCGACACGCTCGTCGGCAAGGTGCGGCCGGTGCTGCTCACCCTCCTGGGCGCCGGAGGCTTCCTGCTCCTGATCGCCTGCGTCAACGTCGCGAATCTCCTCCTGGCGCGGGCCAGCTCGCGGCAGAAGGAGATTGCCATGCGCTCGGCCCTGGGCGCCAGCCGCGCCCGCCTGGTGCGCCAGTTCCTGTGCGAAAGCCTGCTGATCTCGCTGCTCGGCAGCGCCGGCGGGATCCTGCTCACCCATGGCAACCTGCAGCTCCTGCTCCGGTACGGATTCCTGCCCCTGCCGCGCGCGGACGAAATCGCGCTGGACGGCTCCACCTGGCTCTTCGCCGGCCTCCTGGCTGTCTTCACCGGCCTCGGCTTCGGCCTGATTCCCGCCCTGCAGGCGGCGCGGATCAGCCTGCCCGAGGTCATGAACAACGGCGGCCGCGGCGTGCGCGAGCTCCGCCGGCGCCTGCGCCTGCGGAGCGCCCTGGCCGTCTTCGAGGTGGCGCTGGCCCTGGTGCTCCTGGTCGCCGCCGGGTTGTTCCTGCGCAGCTTCCGCCACCTGCGGCAGGTACCGGTCGGCTTTGATCCCGGCGCGGGCGTCACACTCGTGACAAAAGCGATGCTTTACGAGCAGCGCTACCCGACCCCCCGGAGCGTGCTCGCGTTTGTCGACCAAGCCGCAGCCCGCCTCGCCGCAGTCCCGGGGGTCGAATCGGTCGCCTTCTCCACGAGCCTGCCCTTTGCCGAGATGAACTGGCGGGCCGTGACGATTGCCGGCAGCCACAAGCTCCGGCCCATGGACATGGCCGTGGTCGGCTACTATGTCGTCACGCCCGGGTATTTTCCCACCCTGCGCATCCCGCTCGTGCGCGGCCGCCGGTTTGACGCCCGCGACACCGCCGGCGCCGCCAGCGTCGCCATCGTCAGCGAGGGATTCGCCCGGCGGTATTTTCCTGATGCCGACCCGCTCGGGAAATTCCTCCAAGTCGCCGATTCCAACGCCTGGTGCGAGATCGTCGGCGTGATCGCCGACCTGAAGGAGCGCGGCCCCGCCGAGCCCGCCGGATTGCAGGTTTACGTGCCCTACTCCCAGGCGCCCAGCCGCTTCCCGCTGCTCATCATCCGCCTGGCCCATCCGGCGCCGGGCCTTCGGGCTGGCTTACGGGCGGCGCTGGACACGATCGATCCCCAGGTGCCCCTGCCGGAGATGTCAACCACCCTGGACCTGCCCCTGCATGACTCCCTCTCGACCCAGCGCCTGACTCTCCTGGTCTTCGCGGTCTTTTCCGGTGTTGCGCTCGTACTGAGCACCATGGGCATCTATGGTGTCGTGGCCTACGAAGTGGTGCAACGCACCCCGGAGATCGGGATCCGCATGGCCCTGGGCGCCCGGCCCGGCCAACTCGGATGGCTGGTTTTCGCACGGAATGGCTTCACGGTCGCACAGGGCTTGGTCATCGGCTTCGCCGGGGCGCTGGCGGCGGCGCCCTGGCTCGGCCCGCTCCTCTTCGGAGTTGATGCCGCCGATCCTCTCACGTTCGCCGGCGCGCTTGTTCTCCTGGGCGGAGGCGCCTTCATCGCCTGCTGGCTGCCCTCCCGGCGCGCCCTCACGGTCGACCCGCGGGTGGTCCTGCATGATGAATAGGGCCGGGCGCCCAAAGGACCACCCCTTGACAGTCGGGGCGGAGCGAGATTCAACTCAACCCGCCTAGTCCGACTAGGAATGACACCATGGCCAAGGAAAAATCCGATCTCGTCTACGGCACGCTCGACATGCTGATTCTGCGGGCCTTGGAAAATGAGCCCCGGCATGGCCTGGGGATCGCCGACCGCATCCAGCAGATTTCGAACGAGGTTCTCCGCGTGGAACAGGGTTCCCTCTATCCGGCACTGTACCGGCTGGAGAACGAAGGCTGGATCAAGGCGGAGGCCGGCCTTTCCGAGAACAACCGCAAGGCCCGTTTTTACCGGCTGACCGCAGCTGGAAGAAAGCAGCTGATCGTCGAAACCGAGCATTGGACCCGGATCATTGCCGCCATCGGCCTCGTTTTGGCCAAGGCTTGATCCCATCCCGGGCGGAGGCATCGCGCGGTGCGCGGCCTCGTTCGCGCGGATGATTTGTCCGTGCCGCCCGGCCGTGGCGTACACCCGGGTCGGCCGCTCGCCCGGATCCATCAATAGCCTTGACTATCTAGGTGTCATTGCTTGCCTAGATTGTCTAGGCGGTAAATTTCTATGACCGGCTCCCACTCTCCCATCCCCGGCTTGATGAGCCTCCGGTTTGCGCGTTCGAGACCGTTGCCCGGTCATGCTGGCCGGGCGGCCGCTCCGCCTGCTGCCGGCGAACGTTCTCCCACCGAAAACTTTCCCTCGTCCCCATCCCCATGAAACTCCCACCGGTCTCCCTCCCCGATGTCCGTCCAGCCGGCTCCCTGGCTGTTGTCCGCTCCTCTACCCTCCTTCGTCCCCTCGTGCTCAGCCTGGCCTGCGTCTTTCTCCTCGCCTCCCGGGTGGGCGCGGCCGAGGACAAGGATTCCTTCAAGGTCAACATCCGGACCGAGGTCGAGCGCGAGTGGACGCTCTTCAGCAAGAAACCCGCGGTTGTGCACAGCAAGGTCTACTCCCTGGCCTGGATCAGGAATGCGAAGATTGTATCGCAGCTCGACCTGATCAGCCCGGTTGACGTCAATGCGCTGCTCCGTGAGGTGCACGATGTGCTGGCCTCCCGCGGCTTTCACCAACCCGAACCGGGCAAGGTTCCGGATATCCTGCTCACCATTCTCTTCGGCCGGAGTACGTTGAGGAATCCCTACGATGATGGCGCGATGCCGGTCGCCGATGCCGGCTTGGGCAACGGGACCTTGGGGGCAACGGGACCCAGCGGCGGCGGCCGGGGCGAGACAACTTCGTCGGCATCCGCCGGAAGCACCGAGCAGGTCGTGGGCGGGATGGACCTGGCCATGGCAATCAGAACCCCCGGATATATGGAAAAGAAAATGGCCGCCGAAGGAGAGAAGGTCTTCATCAGCGTAACAGCGTGGGAATTCCCCGGGTTCGCCTCCAAAGGCAAACCGAAGATGCTTTGGCGCACCACCATGGTGGTGGACGATCCCGGCATGGATTTGAATGAGATCGGCGGCAAGATGCTCGCACTCGGTGCGCCTTATTTCGACCGGGAAATCAGCGAAAAGGAGACCACGGTCACGGGCACCCTCACAGATGCCACTCCTGCCGCTAACCCGGCTTCCGAGGCCGGCGCCGGCAAATAACGCAAGCGTGCCGACGCCGGCTGGCCCGGTCGCCCGCGAAGGATCTGGAATGCGCCGTCGCCTGACGGCGCATTTTCTTTGGGTCAGTCGGCGGGTTTCGTCCCCGAATCCTCCGGGCTCCGTTCCGTTTGCGCACAAAAAAGCCGGCTCTTCCGAGCCGGCTCAAATGGTGGAGGTGGCGGGAGTTGAACCCGCGTCCCCCTGGCCTTTGCACACCGCGTCTACCGTGCATAGCGTGAATTTAATCTCGCCGGGACCAAGCGACCACGCGCGCTAAGGTCCCAGCCAGTCCCCGGATGAAGATACGGCGCGCACACCGCGGACGGCTCCGCGCGCTATTCCTGCTGTCGTCGTTCGCTCCGGCTAGCAGGTGTCGCCGGGCAAACGTGGGAGCTTAATTAAGCAGCCAGTAGCATTTCTTCGTTGTTGCCTATTATTTTTTTGAAGGAGGATTTACGAGAAACCTTCATTCTCGGCAGGCAGCGGCGCACTCCAACCAAGGGTAGAATCCGGAACACCCCCAAAGCGGAAAAGTATCAGGTGAAAAGGAGTCGGGACGAATCGATTGGTGCGATCCAATCAAAGAACAGGAGGGGCACCATGGGCCGATCCGCCCGGATTACAAGCCCGGCTCCATTGCGGATTTCGTACACTGGAAACCGGATGGTCTCAGTCAGCTCACCCAGCAGATGGGTCTCCGAGCCTCTCATCGTTGGCCTGCTTCGCTTCCGTACTTGGCGCCCTTTGCGCTCTTCGCGGTAAAATCCAGATTGTGTGCCGCCCCGGCCCCGGCACGCTCACCGCATCATGCCCGTCCCTTCGCGCATCGTCGATTCCCACCAGCATGTCCGCTGGCACCGGCGCGATGAGCACGGCCTCGTCGCCGACCTCGACGCCCACGGCATAGACTACGCCTGGCTGCTCACCTGGTGCCTCGGCCCCGCCGAGCAATCCCCCGAGCACGCCGCCTACCTCAACCCGGCCCTCACCCTGCCCGACGGCACCCACCCCGGCATCCCGCTCGCCGAGTTGCTCGCCGTCCGCGAGAAATTCCCCGGCCGCTTCGTCGTCGGCTATTGCCCGCACCCCGCCTGGCCCAACGCCCCCGCCCTCCTCGAGGCGGCGCACCACATGCACGGCGTGCGGGTCTGCGGCGAATGGAAGTTCCGCTTGGACTTCGACGATCCGCGCTCCCTCGCCGTCTTCGCCATGGCGGGAAAGTTGAAGATGCCCGTCGTGTTGCACCTCGACGTGCCGTGGCTGCCGCACCCGCGCACCGGCGAGCGCACCTTCCAGCCCGCCTGGTACGGCGGCACCGTCGAGCGCTTGGAAAACGCGCTCCAGGCCTGCCCGGAGACGATCTTCATCGGCCATGCGCCGGGCTTCTGGCGCGAGATCAGCGGCGACGCCGACACCTGCCCCGACCAATACCCTTCCGGCCCCGTCACGCCCGGCGGCCGGCTGTTCCGGCTGTTCGACACCTATCCCAACCTGTACGCCGACCTCTCCGCCGGCTCCGGCCGCACTGCGCTCGCGCGCGACCCGGCGCACGCCGTAACGTTTCTCACCCGCTACGCCGACCGTCTGGTCTTCGGCCGCGACTACTACGAGCGCGAGCTGCACGATTTCCTTCAACCGCTCCCCCTCCCGCTGGAAATCATCGAGAAAATCTACTGGGGCAACGCCGAGCGCCTCGTGGCCAAGCCCGCATGACGAATTGGCCACAAAGAGGCGCAAAAGGGCGCAAAAAAGCCGACGGATCAGATCGCGGGAAAACTCCCGTTTATTAGTTTACTTTCAGACTGGACGATAGGCTCGGGAGCCATGGGTCATTTTTGCGCCCTCTTGCGCATCTTTGCGGCCAAACCTCAGAACCGACCCGTCTTTCGCGCGCTTTGCGCCCTTGGCAGTTAAAAAACTCCCGCCCAAAATCAGGCCGTCAACCCCGTGCCTTCGTCGATCCCGAGGTGGAGGTTCATGCACTGGATCGCTGAGCCGGAGGCTCCCTTCCCGAGATTGTCCAGCCGCGCCATGATCACAGTCCGGTCGCCGTTGGCGAACACGGCGAGATCGCAGCGGTTGGTGCCGTTGCAGGCCTGCACATCGAAGTAGCCGCCGCTATCCAGAATCGTCTCATCCCCCAGCGGAAGCACCCGTACGAATTTCTCCCCTGCGTAGGTCTTGGCCAGAAGCTGATGGATCTCCGCTGCTGTGGGCTGGGAGGGAAACTGCCTTAACGGCAGGGGAATGGTCACCGCCAGGCCTTGATAGAAATTCGCCACCACCGGGATAAAGATCGGGGCCGAGGTCAGGCCGGTATGCGCCTGCATCTCGGGCAGGTGTTTGTGCATGAGGTTCAGCGCATAGGGCCGCGGACTTTCCAGCTGGGCGGGCAGCGGGGACTGGCGGTAGGCCGCGATCAATTTCTTCCCGCCGCCACTGTAGCCACTGAGCGAGAAAAAGGAGAGCACGTGGTCCGCGGGAATGATTCCACTCTGGACCAGCGGCCGGACCGCCAGGGCCAGCGCCGTCGCATGGCAGCCGGGGTTGGCGATCCGTTTGCTGGTGCGCAGGGCATTCCGATAACTGGGCGCGAGTTCCGGCACACCAAATGCCCACGCCGGATTGGTCCGGTGCGCCGTCGAGGCATCGATCACACACGTGCGTGGATTGTCCACGAGCGCGGCGGATTCGATGGCCGCAACGTCCGGCAGGCACAGGAAAACCACGTCGGCGGCGTTGAGGCAGCTTTTCCGCGCCGCGGGATCCTTCCGCAGCACCGGATCGATCGTGAGGGTCTCGATGTCGGCACGCGCGGCGAGACGCTCGTGGATCTGCAATCCCGTCGTCCCTTCCTGCCCGTCGACAAACACCTTGGTTTTCATGGAAGCCGGAACCTACGCGATAATCTCCGCCAATCCATAACGAAGTTGAGCCGTTGCCCAGTTTTGTCATCGCGAGGAGCCTGCGCAGCAGGCGACGAAGCAATCCAGCCAGCTGGATCGCCACGCCCGGCTGCGTCGAGCTCGCGATGACAAAGCAAACTGTAATACCCCTGAACTTTCACACCCGCCCCAACGTTTTCCATTTCCCTCCGCGCGGCCCGACGTCGTAGCGTCCGCCACCTTGAAGACCCCGCCCGACCTCGCCCCGCGCTATTACACATTCTGGTCCATCAACGGCGCCCTCGACCAGCGGCGCCTGCAGCGCCAGCTCGCCGACTTCCGCGATGCGGGCCTGCACGGGGTCGTGTTTCATCCGCGCTTTTATCCCGGCACGCCGCCCTACATGAGCCCGGCCTATCTCGCCGCGGTCTCCGCGTGCATCCTCCACGCCAAAAAACTCGGCCTGCGCTTCTGGCTCTACGACGAGAACGGCTGGCCCAGCGGCACCGGTGACGGCCAGGTCCTCGCCAAGTATCCCGATAGCGGCGCCATGCGGCTCGATCTCACGCCGCAGCCCGCAGCCGATTCCATCGGCTCCTTTTCAGTTGATGCCGCCAACCGGCTCGCTCCCGCCGGTGCGCCGGGCGCGAAGACCTGGTACCTCACCCCCCACCGGATCAACTATGTCGACTCCCTCGATCCCAAGGTCCTCGGTCATTTCCTCGAGCTGATCCACGAGCGCTACCGCACCGGCCTCGATCCGGAGGCATTCGACTACGTCGAGGCCTTCTTCACGGACGAACCCGAGTCGGGCATCATCAAGGATCCGTTCCCCGTCGTCGCCGGCATCCCGTGGTCGCCCGTCATGCCCGCGCGCCTGCGCGAGAAATTCGGCGCCGACTTTGCGGCCAAGATCCCGCTGCTGTTTTGCCGCGGCGAAGGTTACCAGGAGGTGCGCACGACGTACTGGGAGCTGGTCTCGGATGTGCTCATCGACGGTTTCTTCGCGCCCTACCTCGCGTGGTGCCGGAAGCAGGGCAAGCAGTTCATCGGGCACGTGAAGGGCGAGGAGCATCCGCTCTTCCAGCTCCCGATGGTCGGTTCGCTCCACCGCATTTTCCGCCATCTCAGCATTCCGGGCATCGACTCGCTCGAGCGCTACCCCGCGCTGGACTTCTATCCGCGGCAGGCCGCGGCCGCGTCGCGGCAGTTCAGCAACGGCCGCAGCATGGTCGAGTGCTTCGGCGGCGCCGGCTGGGGCGCATCGCCCGAGGACGTCGAGCGCTACACCCTCTGGCTCGGCCGCAACGGGCTCACCGATTTCGTCTTCCATCTCAGCCAGTACCGCCTCGACACCCCCGCACTCACCGACTGGCCGCCCTCCGAGCCGCTGCACCTCAGCTGGCGCGAGGCATTTCCCGCGATGCTGGCCCGCGTGACACGCGAGCTCACCGCCAATCCGCCGCCCGTACCCGACACCTTGGTCGTCGCGCCCTACCGCGGCCTCATGGCCGAGTACGAGCCCTGGGAGCTGTTTCAGACCAACCAGCATGTCGCGACCACGTTCCCCGACACGCCCGCCAGCCGGATGAACACCGCATTCCTCGCCCGGCTCGAGGAACTCAAGGCCGCCGGCATCCCCTACGACCTCACCGACGAGCGCACGCTTGAGACCGACGGACGCCTCGAAAACGGCCGCATCCATCTCGGCCAGGCCAGCTACACGCATCTGGTCGTTGATCCCGCCGCGATCCTCCGCGGCTCATGGGCCAAGGTGGAGCGCGTTGCCCCCAACGCGCTGAAAACCTCCGTCAAACCAATCAAATCCACCGCCGCTCCAAACCAGCGCGTTGAGGGCCACACGCTCCACCCTCAACTCCCGCTCACCTGGAAAATCCCCGCACTCCCGGAAAACGCCTGGCTTATCGAGCCCCGGCGCGCCGCGCCGCGCGAGTACACGGCAGCCTTCGTCACCGCCTTCGGCCCCGCCAATCCGCCCGCGCTCACGCTCCACTTCGCCGACGACCTCGTTGACGCAAGCCTCGACGGCCAACCCCTCACGCTGACCCCCGGCTATGACGGTACCTTCGCCACGCCTCCCGCCCTCGGCGCCGGCGAGCACACGCTGCGCTTCCGCACCGTGCGGGATTTTTCCGCCAAGCCCTATCTCTGGCTGAAAGGCCCGTTCACACTGAAAAGCCGCGCGCCCTACACGCCCGGCCCCAGCCACACGGTTCGCACGGCCGGGCCGTTCGTCGCCGGTCTCGAACCCGCGGCCGCCACTGGCGAACTCGCCGCCGCCGGCTTTCCGTTTCTCAACCGCCCGCTGGCCGCCGAGAGCACCTTCACGGTCACCGCGGCCGCCCGCACGCTGCATTTCACCGGCACCCTTGGCGATACGGTGCGCGTGACGGTGGACGATGACATCGTCGGCTGGGTCTGGGGCCCCGACTGGGAGATCAAGCTGTCGTCGCCCCTCACGCCGGGCGTTCATCGCCTGCGCGTCGAACTCGTGCCGAGCACGTTCAACTTCTTCGGCCCGCACCACTACTACAACGGCGACTGGCACGTGGTCAGCCCGGGCCAGATCGTCGGCGAGAAGAATTTCGCCGACCTCCCCGACGCGCCCAACTTCACCCATGTCCCCGAGTGGCACTTCAAGCCGTTCCAGCTGCCGCGCACGCTGGAAGTCAGGTAGGGCGCGTTATCCTTGACGCGCCGCCGCGCTGCAGCCGACCCCGCCGGTTTGACAGGTAGGGCGAATCCTCCGGATGAGCCGTAACGCCGGATAGACCGACGGCGAATCCGGACGATTCGCCCTACCAAAACCCTCACCCCGCTGGTTATTCCAATCCCTTCATCCGCTGGTGGACGATGTACTCGCGGGGATCGAGCGGGTTTTCGTTCAGGAACATCTGATAATATATCAGTGCGTCCGCCTTCCGGCCCGCCAGTCGCGAGAGTTCGGCGACCTGCATCAGGACTTCGCTGCGCACCGTCCATTCCACCCGGCCGAGCTGCACCACGGCCAGCAGATGCGACAGCGCCGGGGCGTCAGGCAACCGGTAGAAGAAAATCGCGCTTGCGATCACGAGATGCAGTTCGCTCTCGGCCGAGGGCGTCTTTGCTTCCGCCAGCAGCTTCTCCGCGCCGGCGATGCGCACCGCCGGCGCCACCGTCGGATCGAGATCATAAATCAGCACCAGCGCCAGCCGGCTCAGCGCGGATTGGGCCCAGATGGAATCTCCATGCTCCGCGATCAGCTGCCGGTACTGGCGCGCGGCTTCCGCGGGATCCGGCTGCAGCTGGTGATGCTGTGCGATCCGGCCAAGGTAAAACCGCGCGCCTTGGGCGAAATCGTCCGTCCCGCTGCCGGCGAGTTCCGCGAACATGCGCCGCGCCTCGGCCACCTGGCTGTCCGAGACCGGCTGCCGGTCGAGCAACGCGACCGCGCGGCCGAACTGCGCCTCCCTTGCCACGGCGGGATTCGGATCGTTGAGCCGGCCGTCGAAAACCTTCAACGCGTCTTCCGCGCGGTAATTGGCCAGCGCCTGCCAGCCGGGCGTGAGCTCGGAACCCGCGGCCACCACGGCGGCAAAGCCCAGGACGACGATGAATCGCAGCGTCTTCATGGTGTGGCCCCCGGTGCGGCCGCGACCACGTTACGGATTTGATAAGTCCGGATCTCGTTGGACACCGTCACCAGCCGCAGCGTCTCCGGCCGACGCGCCGCCGGCGTCAGCTCAACCATGGCTGCGGCAGCGACATCTTCGCGCTCGATATTAAGCAGCCCTGCAATCACATCCCGGCGCAGGTCGTCGCGGATACGCGCGCCCAGCCCGCCGCGCACGGCTTGGCGGAAGGCGTCCACGCTGCCGTCCGGATTCATCAACGCGCCCATCTCCGTGAAAAGGTATTCCCGCGAGTCGACGTGCTGGCAGGGATCGGTCACGCCTGCATACCAGGTGTAGCCCCGAGGCTGGGGCATGAACTGGGCGACGTAGTCGGTCGCCTTCACCCCGATGGTCACCGGCATCCAGTTGCTCAGGCGCGTGAAGATCGTGCTGCCTTCCTGGCTGGTCATAAAGCGCATGAAGTCGATCGCCTCCGCGCGGTGCCGGGTGGCCCGGTTGAGATAAAACGGCATCCCGGTGGTGATCTGGCCCTCGCTGACGGGCCCCTTGGCATAGCGACCGTAGACCGGATCGTCCTGCTGCGGGTACGGAAACCGGAATGCCCCGATGGGAAATGACACGACCTGCTTCAAACTGCCCGCCTCAAATGCCGGCGCCACGATCATGACCGCGCGACCGGCCACGAAATCGATCAAGGCCGTCTCGCGCAGCCGCTGCAGGAAAGCCGGCGGACACATGGCGCTGTACTCCTTCAATACCTTGAGGCCCTCGACCACCTCGGGGGAATCGTAGCTCCAGTCGCCGCGCAGATAGGACATCCCGAGGTCCGCCGGGTCGATTTTCAGCCGGTGGCGCACATCGAGGCGTTGCATCATATAAAAACACATCGAAGACATGAGGCCATCGGTCAGACCCCGGTGCGTAAGCTGCGAGTTGGCCAGTGGCACGAGCTTGAGGTTGTGCCCCTGGGCGTAGGCCTTGATCCGGTCGGACAACGTGACGATTTCCCGGTAGGTATGCGGCGGCTCCTCGCTCCCCGTGATGGCCTTCAGCAGCTGCCGGTTGTATGCGATCCGCGGTACGCCGACCGACATCGAAACCGAATAATAGGCGTTTAGCGACTGGACGAAATTGTCCGGGCTGATCATCCCGTCGATGAACGTATCCTTCCATGCGATGCCCTCGAGCGGCGTGCCTTTATTGTAGGGGTTGGGCTGCATCACGTCCGCGTCGATCGGCTGGAAATTCCGCGCCGTGTCCGGCCAGGGAAAGGAATACTCCACGATATCCGGACCGGTTCCTCCCACCATCTGGGTCTGGACCCAGGGCAGATAGGCGCTGTCCGGCACCGCAATCTGGATCACATGCACGCGCGGGTTCAGCTGCTCGTAGCGGTGGATAATGGCGTCGATTGCATCGCGCACCCCGAGCTCGAGCTGCCACTGGCAAATCCGGATCGTCACCCGGTCCGACCGCACCTCCTCCGTCGAGCGGCGCAAGACGAGGAAAGTGGAGAGCAGGTAGGCCGCGCCCAGGAGGACAAAGCCGGCCGTTTTTCGGGAAAACTTCATTAAAGCCCCGGCGGTGTAGACTAACCGGACGCGTTCGCCAAGCGGTCGCTGTACGATTTTTCGCCCGCTGAAATGCGGGGCCGGCCTGGATCCACTTCCGTAACCCGGGCTTGCCGCCCCTGCCCGTCCCGCAAATCCTCCCCGTACCCCGCCCCATGGCCCCGAAACTCTACCTCGGCATCGACGTCGGCACCGGCAGCGCCCGTGCCGGCCTCTTCACCGCCACCGGCCGCATGCTCGGCCATGCCACCCAGCCCATCCAGCTCTGGCGCCCCGCGCCGGATTTCGCCGAGCACTCCTCCGACGACATCTGGGCCGCCTGCGGGCGCGCCGTCCGGGCGGCCTTGAAAAACGCCCGCGTCTCCCCCGACGCCATCGCCGGGATCGGCTTCGACGCCACCTGCTCGCTCGTCGTGCTCGACGCCAAGGACCGCCCGGTCTCCGTCAGCCCCACCGGCCGGGCCGCACAGAATGTCATCGTCTGGATGGACCACCGTGCGATTCCCCAGGCCGCGGCCATCAACCGCACCAAGCATCCCGTCCTGCGCTACGTCGGCGGCGTCATCTCGCCAGAAATGCAGACCCCGAAGCTGCTCTGGTTGAAACAAAACCTGCCCGCCGCCTGGAAACGCGCCGCGCGCTTCCTCGACCTGCCGGATTTCCTCACCTATCGCGCAACGGGCGATGACACCCGCTCGCTCTGCACCACGGTCTGCAAATGGACCCATCTCGGCCATCGGCGAAGCGGCGGCTGGGATGAAACCTATTTCAAGCGCATCGGACTCGGCGACCTCGCCGCGGAGAAATTCCGCCGTATCGGCCAAAAGGTCGCCCCCATGGGCGCACCCCTTGGCCGCGGGCTTACCGCCCGGGCCGCCGCCGAACTCGGCCTCCGCGCCGGCACGCCCGTGGGCGTGGCCATCATTGACGCCCATGCCGGCGGCCTCGGTGTGCTGGGCGCCGGCCTGCGCAGCTCTGCCATCGGCGCCGCCACGCTTGAGCGCCGGCTCGCGCTCATCGGCGGTACGTCATCCTGCCATATGGCCGTCTCAGCCAGACCGCGTTTCATTCCCGGCATCTGGGGCCCGTATTTCTCCGCCATGGTCCCCGGCCTCTGGCTCACCGAAGGCGGCCAGTCCGCCACCGGCGCGCTCCTCGATCACGTCATTTTCTCGCATGCCGCCGCCGCACCGCTCGTCGCCGAGGCGAAGCGGACCGGCCGCACGGTCTACGAACTTCTCAACGCCCGGCTTGACGCCCTCGCCCGGGCGCACGGCGTGCGTTTTCCCGGCGAGCTGACCCGCCACCTGCATGTGCAGCCCGATTTCCACGGCAACCGTTCGCCCCGCGCCGACCCGACGCTGCGCGGCGCCATGAGCGGGCTGGCGCTTTCCGCGACCGCCGACGATCTGGCCCTCCAGTATCTCGCCGCCGTGCAGGCCGTGGCCCACGGCACGCGGCACATCATCGACGCGATGAATCGCCGCGGCTATCGCATTGACACGCTTTCCGCCTGCGGGGGCGGCACCAAGAACCCCGTCTTCCTCCGCGAGCACGCCGACATCACCGGCTGCGCCATCGTGCTTCCGCGGGAACCCGAAGCCGTCCTGCTCGGCTCCGCCATGCTCGGCGCGGTCGCCGCCGGCCGCCACGCCGGCGTCGCCACCGCCATGGCCGCGATGAGCGCCGCCGGCCGCACGATCCGGCCGGCCAAAGGCAAGGTGCGGGCTTTCCACGCGCGCAAGCACCGGGTCTTCCACCGCCTCCACGCCGACTTCCTTGCCTACCGCAAAATCATGCGCAAGTGATCGGCTGAATCGCCAAGACGCGAAGGCGCCAACGTCGGAGCAGACGGCCGGTTTTGGCTGCGAATCAATTCCTCTTGGCGAATCGTCCTTCGCTTCTTCGCGGTTAATCGAAAAAAATCTCAATGCTCCCACGGATTCGCCGCGTCGCGGATCAGCTGCTGCAGGAGCGGAAAGCGCACCTCGCCGTAATTCAGCGCATAGCGCAGCTTACCGTCGCGGAACACCCATGTGGTGGGTATCCAGGCCATCGGGATGTCCATGAATGTCTGGATGCTGCCCTCGCCCTTGCGCACATGATTCGGATGGTGCAGCAGCGTGAGGTTCGGCTGCGGCCCGATCCCGCTCTCCACGAGCAGCGCCTTGCCGTCGTCCGTGCTGCGCACGGTGACGAAGATGAATTTCACGTCGGTGTTGATGGCGAGAAAAGTGCTCCACCCCTGCTTCGCCAGCTCCGCCTTGCTGTTCGGGCACCACGGCGCCCAGAAATGCACCACGGTCACCTGCGGACCCTTCACCGCCGCCGCGACCGCCTCTTCCACCTTCAGCCAGCCATTGTTCGCCTGCGCAAATGCACTCACGGCCGAGACGGCCAGCAGTCCCAAGGTCAAAAGTTTTCTCATGGAACCAGTCTGACCGTCGCATCGTCCCGTGCAACTTCTGTTGAAGGCCGCTGGAGAAGGTAGGGCGAATCCTCCGGATGAGCCGTAACGCCGAATGGACCGACGGCTCATCCGGAGGATTCGGCCCACCCGCCAAACACCCCGACCATCGTCTTATTTCTTATCCAATCCCTTCAGTTTCTGCACCACCATGAACCGCCGCCGGTCCAGCGGGAACTCCGCCAGGAACGTCCCGTAAAACCGCCGGGCCTGGATCGGGTTGCCGGTCAGCCCTGAGACCTCCGCGATCTGGACCAGCACATCCGCCCGCGTCGGCGCATCGAGCCGGCCCAGCTGCTCGGCCGCCAGCAGGTGCGGCAGCGCGCCGGCCGGCGGCAGTTCGCAGTAGAAAATCGCATCCGCCAGCACCAGGTGCAGTTCGCTCTGCGCCACCGGCAGGTGCGCCTGGGCCAGCAGCCTTTCCGCCGCCGCCACCCGGCCGGCCGGCGGGGTCTCTTCGTTCACAGGGTACAACTCCAGCAGCGCCAACCGGGTGAGCGCCGCCTGGGCCCACAATGAGGTCTCATGGCCGGCGATCAGCGTGCGGAACTGCCGCGCCGCCTCCGCCGGGTCCGCGTGCTCCTGGTGGTGCTGCGCGATGCGCCCGAGGAAATACCGCGCGCCCAGCGCCGCGTCATCCGTCCCGCTGCCGGCCAGCGCCGCGAACAGCCGCCGCGCCGTTTCCACCTGATCCGGCGTGACGGGCTGCCGCGCCAGCAGCGCCACCGCCCGGCCAAAATCCGCCTCGCGCGCGCCGGCCGGAGTGGCGGACGCCCGGCCGGCGTCAAACCCCCGCAGTGCCTCATCCGCCTTGAGCACCGTGAGCGCCTGCCAGCCCTCCGGCATTGAGGCCCGGACCGACGGCGCAAGCGCCAGCACGGCTCCCAGCGCCAGCCTCCCGCCCACTTTGGGGTCCAGGCGCTTTTTCGGTGTGTCACCCCGTGGGTGACAAACGGTGCCGAGCGGATCGGCGCCGCGCCGCGGCGACCGGCCGGGAAACAATTTCAGCAATCCCGGCAACAGGGCGCTCATGGATGAGCCTCCTGACTCGCTTGCCGGCGTTGGACCGCACGCGCCATTTCCCGGACCGTTTGATAATACTTCGCCTCCAGCAGCGCCGGCGAAGCCGGCAGCCGGTCGGTCCCACCCGTCAGACGCAGGCGGGCCGTGTCCGTCACATCATCGGTGTTGAAGGCCACGCGCGAGTCGCGCAGGTGCGCCCGCAGGTCGCGGTCGGAGTAGTCCGACGCGTGCCGGTCCATCTCGTCCTGAAACGCCGCCACGCTCCCGTTGGGCCCGAACATCCGGTGCATCTCCTGGAGGAAGAACATGGACATCTCCGTTCCGGTGCCGTCGAAATAGGATCGCGGACCCCAGTTATATCCGTCGTAAAACGGCATGAACCGCCGGGAAAAATCCGTCGGCCGCACCTGCTTGATCGCTGGCAGCCACTGGCTCGTGTCCACGAAGATCTGGTCGCCTTCGATGCTCGTGAGAAAGCGCAGGAAATCCAGCGCCTCCGCGGGATGCGCCGAGGCCTTGTTGAGGTAGAAGGGGGTCGAGGTCTCCACCGAGCCGTCGGACATCGGGCCCAGCGTCAGCGGCCCGAATTCCGGATCCTCGGCGCCCGGCAGCGGCAGGCGGAACGCCCCGACCTCAAACGGCGCCTCGCGGCGCAGGCTGCTCGCATCCCAGCTGCCGGCGCAGAGGATGAGCCCGTGGCCGCGCAGGAAATCCAGCATGGCGACATCCCGCCGCATCTGCACAAACCCCGGCTGGCTCGCATTGCCAAACTCGCGGAACACCGCGAGGCCGTTGGCGATCTCCGGCGTCCGGAACGACCATTCGCCGCGCAGCCAGCCCAGGGACAGTTCCCAATACGACACGCTCAGCGAGTGATCATGGTCGAGCCGCGGGGAAAAATGGCTGCCCATCCCCTGAAACAGCGGGATCGCGAGCCACCAGTTGTTGTCCCGCGAGTTGCTGAGGGTCGAGAGTACGCGCCCTTCCCGCTGCGCATAGGCGTTCACCGCATCCCGCAGCGCGAGAAATTCCCGCCACGTCGCCGGCGGTTCGTCCCGGCCGGTGATCGCACGGAGCAGGGTGCGGTTGTAGAACAGCCGCATCGTGAACATCGCGATAGTCGGCGCGTAGTACTCGCGCATCAGCGTGTTGTACGCATCCGGCCCGGTCATGCCGTCGAGGAAGGTGTCGCGCCACGGTACGCCCGCGAGCGGCGTGCCCCGGTTGTAGGGATTCGGTTCCGTCACCTCCCGCGAGATCGTCTGAAAATACCGCGGGGCCAATTCCTCGATGCGGCCCCAGTACATCGTGTACTCGATGAGGTCCGGCGCCGTGTCCCCCACCAGCTGCGTGCGCATCCACTGCCGGTAGATGGTCTCGGGTACGACGAGAATCTCCACCTTCACCCGCGGATTGAGCTGCTCATAGCGGCGGGCCACCGCCTCCAGGCCCTGCCGCACCGTGCCCTCGAGCTGCCAGTGGCACAGCCGGATCGTCACCCGCTCCGGCCCCGCCGCCCGGTGCGAGTGGCGCCAGACCAGCCCAGCCGCCGCCACGTAGCCGGCCACCAACACGGCAATCCCCGCATGCTTGAGCTTCATGCGGCTACAATGTCTTGGCGGGGTGGACCAAACATGACGGCAGCGAAGCCGGAACGGGACCGGGAGCCAACTGAATTGCGGATCGCGGAGACCGGACCCCGGGCCGGGCCTGCTTCAACCCGGAGGACACAGAGAGCACGGAGGAGACATGCGGTTCAAATTGGACCCCAGCCGAACGCTGTCGTTGCGAAGGGCACAGCGACGAAGCAATCCGGCTGGATCGCCACGGCGCGCTTCGCGCACCTCGCGATGGCAAAGGGGTGTGGTGCCGGCTGCAGTTTATTCAAACCCACTCCAGGAACGCAGCCTTCTCTCCGTGCTCTCTGCGTCCTCCGTGTTAAAAAATCCTCCGGTTCCCGGTCTCCGCAATCCTCGATCGTCAATCCCAGATCGGCCGCCAGTTCATCGGGTAGCGCGTGAGCTCATTGAGCGCGGCCATTTCCGCCGCGTCCAGCCGGTAGCCCACCGCGCCGAGGGAATCGGCCAGTTGCGCAGGGGTATTCGCGCCAACGATCGCCGAGGTTACGACCGGATTGGTCAGCAGCCACGCGAGCGCGGTCTGCGCGACCGTCTTGCCGCGGGCCTGACCGATTTCCGTGAGCTTCTCGATGACGGCGAAGCCCTGCTCGTTGCCATACTTTTTCCCGATATCGGCCGCACGGACACTCTCCACGCTGGCGCCGCGGCGGTATTTCCCCGTGAGAAACCCACCGGCCAGCGGCGAATACGGAATCACGCCGAGCCCGTAATTCCGGCAGAGCGGACGCGGCTCGATTTCGAAAAGCGACCGCTCCATCAGCGAGTACTCGGGCTGGTAGGAATTGAACCGCGCGTAGCCATGCTTCTCGCTCTGCGCGAGCGCCTCCATCAGCCGCCACGCGGGATAATTCGAAGCGCCGATGGCGCGCACCTTGCCGGACCGTACGAGCTCGTCGAGCGCCCCGAGCGTCTCCTCAATCGGGACCGCGAGGTCGGCCGAGTGACATTGATAAAGATCGATCGTGTCCGTCTGCAGCCGGCGCAGCGAATCCTCGCAGCAGCGGATGACGCGCTCGCGCGCCAGGCCTTCCCCGCCGGGACCTTCAGTCATCCGGCCTCGCACCTTGGTCGCGACCACAATCCGGTCGCGGTTGCCGCGCGCCTTCATCCAGCGGCCGATGATTTCCTCCGACTTGCCGCCGCCGGCGATGCCCAAGGGTCCCCAGGTCGTGTAGATATCCGCCGTGTCGATGAAATTGCCGCCGGCCTGCGCGAACGCGTCCATGACAGCGAATGACGCGGCCTCATCGGCCGTCCACCCGAACTGCATGGTGCCCAGGCAGAGTTCGGAGACGTTCAGGTCGCTGCGGCCGAGTGGGCGGAGGTGCATGCGGGCATCGAATGCGCACCGCGCGCCCGTGGCGAGCCTGCGGTCGGCCCCGCCCGTCCGGCTGGCTTTCCCAAAATAGCTGGTCGCCGCCAAACCCTCCCTTCAATCTCGGCGAATGTCCTCGTCCTACAAGGTCGCCATCGACGATTACCGCCGGTTCCGCCGCGATGGCTATGTGGTCATCCCCGGCCTCGTCCCGGCCGCCGACATCCAGGAGCTGAGGGAGCACACCGAGGACCTGATGCAGGGCCGCGTGCCCCAGCAGCACCCGGACACACCCGAGGCCGACCGCTTGCCGCTGCCGCCGGCCCATCTCTCGCCGCTGGAAAAGGCCCAGCTCGTCGCGCGCATTCACATGCTGCACCGCCAGGTGCCGCTCCATGAGCGCTACCTGCTGCACCCGCGGGTGCTCGACGTGCTGGAGACGCTCATCGGCCCCGACATCCTTGCGCTCCAAACCATGCTTTTCCTCAAGCCGCCGGGCTCGCCCGGCCAGGGCTGGCATCAGGACACGTTCTACATTCCCACGCATCCCGACACCCTCTGCGGTGCATGGATCGCGATCGACGACTGCGACGAGTATAACGGCGGGATGTGGATGGCCGCCGGCAGCCAGATCGAGCCGGTATATCCGCCGCCGAAGACCGAGCAATGGTACGGCGACCGCCAGCTGCCCGGCGTCCCGGAGGTCGCGCATGTCAGCGACACCGACGACGCGCGCAACCAGCTGAGTCCGGTTGCCCAGCGCTATCCGCAGGTCGTCGTGGCGGCCAAGGCGGGCGACGTGGTCTTTTTCCACGGCCACGTCCTGCACCGCAGCAAGACCAACGTCACCACGGACCGTTTCCGCCGCTCTTTTGTGAGTCACTACTGCAACGCCCGCTCCTTCACCCAATGGGGTCCGATCACCGGGCCGGGCACGCCCAGGCAGGATCCGGTGACGCTCATGAGCAGCGCCTCGCACATCCTTGCGCGCGGCGACACGCACCTGCCTTATGCGCAGCCGCGCTTCGGCACGCCGTGCGCGGCGCTGGAAGATCCGGAAATCCGCCGGAAAAATCACCGCTACATTCCCGGCGCCGTGGGCAACCTCGCCACGGACGCCATGGATATGAAGCCCGCGACACCGGAGCAGGACGACTGAGCAAGACCATGGGTACGCGGTGCGGCGCCGCCAGCCAGCGGCGCCGCATGGCTGCAACCGAACCTCATCCCAGCCAGACCTGACCGAGCCGTAGCCACAGCGGGGTCAGCAGGATGCTCGCCACCACCGTCGCCAGCACCACCCGCACCGCCGTCAGCAGGTGCCCGCCATGGTGCCGCACCAGCACCAGCGGCAAAAACCCCGCAGGCATCGCCGCCTGCACCATGATCACATGCCTGAGATCCGGGGAAAACGGCCCGAACCGCGCGAGCAGCAGGAACAGCCCTGTCATCACGCCGAGCCGCAGCCCCACCGCGGCCAGCGACGTGCGCCGTTCAAACAGCTCGCGGGGCCGCTGGAAGAAATGCTCCGCCATCGTGGCCCCGCTGAGGATCAGGCCCATGGGGATCGCGCACGCCGACAGCGGCCGCACCACCGCCAGGACCATGCCGGGAAGATGCGGCGCCAGCCCGGCCAGGTTGACCGCCACCGACACGACCAGCGCCACCACCGGCGGGCTGAGCAGTTGGCGCCAGCCGTCCCGCCAGGACTGCCCCGCCAGCACCATGATCCCCACGATCCAGATGGCCGCCTCGGCCCCGACATTGTGCGCGAACAACACGCCCAGGCTCCCGGTCCCGAACAGCGCCGTCATCACCGGCACGGTGATGTAGCTGTAATTGTAGATCCCCGCCGAGAACGCGAACGTGCGCAGCCCCGTGCCCACGGTGAAGCCGAGCAGCCGCGCCGCGTAGTAGCAGACCGCGATGCCCCCGCTCATCGTCACGAACCCGACCAGCGGCGCCCACGCGAGGTTGCCCGGGTCGCGCAACGCCGGGTTGGCGTGCACATTTTCGAAGATGATGCAGGGATAGAGGACGTTCACGACGACCCGCAGCAGGCTCGTGTCCGCCTCGGCCGTAAGCCAGCCGACCCGGCGCAGCCCCATGCCCAGCGCCATGAGCGCAAAGACCGGGAGGATGAGCAGCAGGAGTTGTCCGTAGGAAGTCATGGAATTTTCGGGGGCGGATTTACGAGGGACGATGGGACAGACGCAGGTTTGCCTACGACGTTTTGAAAAGGACCTTGCCCGCCAACCTAAAACGCATTTTTCGCAACCGACGGACCATCGGAGAACCGCTCAACCGGGCACCCACCCGCGTCCGTCGAATCGTCCCTCGTAAATCGTCCATTGTAAATCTATCCGCCCATCGCCTGCCCCGCCAGCCAGCCGGTGGTCCACGCGGACTGGAAGTTGAAGCCGCCCGTGATGCCGTCGATGTCCAGGATCTCGCCGGCGAAATGCAGCCCGGGGCACACGCGGCTTTCCATCGTCTTGAAATCCACCTCGCCCAGCCGCACGCCGCCGCAGGTCACAAACTCCTCCTTGAACAGGCTCTTGCCGACGACCTTGAACTCCGCCGCCGTGACCTGCCCCGCCAGCGCCGCCAGCGCGGCGTTGCCGACCTGCGCCCACGGCGTCGCCGGCACGATGCCCGCCGAGGTGACCAGCCGCTCCCAGAGCCGCTGCGGCATCGCGAGCGGGCTCCACGTCGCGATCTGCTTGCGCAGGTTCTGCTCCCGCACGCCGCCCAGTTCGCGGACCAGCGTGTCGCGGGTGTGCGGCGGAGCGAAGTTCACGCCGACGGTGAACTCGTAGTTCCGCTCCGCCAAGTCGCAGGCGCCCCATGCGGAGAGCTTCAAGATCGCCGGGCCGCTCAGGCCCCAGTGGGTGATCAGCAGCGGGCCGGTCTCCTTCAGCTTCGTGCCGGCCACGCTGGTCGCGGCGTTCTCCACCGCCACGCCCGACAGGCCCTCCAGCCGCTTGTCGTCGATGTGAAAGGTGAACAGCGACGGCACCGGCGGCACGATCGTGTGGCCAAGCGCCTCCGCGATGGTCAGCCCCGCGGAGGACTTGTTGCCGCCGGTCGCAAGCAGGAGCCGGTCGCAGCGCACCGTCGCGGCATCCGTGAGCGTGATCCAGAAATCCGGCGCGCCGCCGGCACGCGCCAGCCGCTCCACTTTCCGGACGCCGAGGCTCGTCACGACCGTCACACCGGCTTCCGCCGCGGCGCGGGTCAGGCACTCCACGATCGTCCCCGAGTCGTCCGTCACCGGAAACATCCGGCCGTCCGCCTCCGTCTTCGTCTCCACCCCGCGGGCCGCGAACCACTCGACGGTGTCGCGCGGCTGCCAGCGGTGGAACGCGCCGAGCAATTCGCGCCCGCCGCGCGGGTAGCGCTTCACCAATTCCCGCGGCTCGAAGCAGGCGTGCGTCACGTTGCAGCGCCCGCCGCCCGAAACCCGCACCTTGGCCAGCGGGTGCGCGGTCGCCTCGTACAGCGTGACCGTCCCGGCCGCCCCGAGTTTCTCCGCGCAGGCGATGGCCGCGAAAAAGCCCGCCGCCCCGCCCCCGACGATCACCACGCGTGTTTGCTCCGCCATCACCGCACGCTGCGAAGCGGCGTGCGCGGAGTCGAAGCGAAACCTCCGGGCGCAAAAAAACCGCCGCGACACCCCTGCCGCGGCGGCAACACAACCAACCCTGAAACTCTTATTGCTGCGGGGGCGGCGGAGCGTCCGCCGGCTTGTCTCCCGGGGGCGGGCCGCGGTGACCGCGGGGCTCGGGCGGAAGCGCGTCAAAAATCTGCTGCTGGGCGGGCGTCAGGACCGCGCGCACCTGGGCGTGGGAGGCGGTCATGATGGCCATGCGCTTCGCCCGCCTGTCCTCGTGGGACAGCGAGGTGTCGGCCCGCAGGGCCTTCAGCTGCACCTCGTCGTTGGCCCAGATCGCCTTGATCTGCGCCTGCTCGGCCGCCGTCAGCGAAAGCTTCTCGGTCAGGAACTTCATCCGGTGCTCCACCCGCTGGACGGGGGACGGATGGTCGCCGCTGTCGCCGGGCGGGGGACCGGCCGGCGGTTCCTGGGCGCGGACCGGCATCGCGGCCGCGGCAAGGAGGGCAAGGGTGATCACCGGGATGAATTTGCTTTTGGTTTTCATGGTAACAGCTCCCAAGACGCAACGATGGCGGGCCGGTTACGCGTTTTCTGCGCGGGCTTGCAGGCCGTGAGACCGCCGACCAGCGTCCACCCATGATTGAAGTAAGCGGACTCTCCAAACGCTATGGCGACTTCACCGCGGTGCGCGACCTGTCGTTCACCGTCGGCCCGGGCGAGGTGCTCGGGCTCGTCGGTCCCAATGGCGCAGGCAAGACCACCAGCCTCCGCTGCCTCGCCGGCATCATCCCCGCCACCACCGGTACCTGCCTGATCGCGGGCCATGATATCGCCGCCGACCCCGTCGCGGCCAAGCGCGCCCTGGCCTTTTTCCCCGATGAGCCGCGCTTGTTCGACTACCTCACCGTGCGGCAGCACCTGGCGTTCGTCGCCCGCATCTACGGCGTCCAGGATCATGAGGCGCTGGCCGAACCGCTGCTCGTGGAGCTGGAAATCGCCGACAAGGCCGACCAGCTCCCCGGCGAGCTCTCGCGCGGCATGAAGCAGAAGCTGGCGATTGCCTGCGGCCTGCTGCACGCGCCGCAGGTCATGTTTTTCGACGAACCGCTCACGGGGCTCGACCCGCTCGGCATCCGCCGGATGAAGGACTCCATCCTGCAGCGCGCCCACGCCGGGGCCACCATCGTGCTCAGCTCGCACCTGCTTCACCTGCTGGAGGAGGTTTGCTCCCACGTGCTGATCCTCAAGCAGGGCGAGAAAATCGCCGGTGGCACCCTGGCCGACGTCTCCGCACGTTTCTCGAACGGCGAGGCGAACGTCAGCCTCGAGGAGATCTTTCTCCGCGCCACCGGCGGTTCAGGGACCTGAGGCTTCGCATGATCGGCGCCCTCTTTTACCTGCGGCTCACGTCGCTCAAGAACCTGGTGCTGTCGCGCGTGCGGCGGCTCCGGCAGCCCAAATACCTGGTCGGCGCCCTCGTCGGGGCGGCGTATTTTTACTTCGTGGTCTTCCAGCGGGCGGTCCATGCGGGCCGGCTGCCGGCCGCGGGGGCCCGCCACCCGGCCGTGGTGCCGGCCGACCTGCTTCCAACCCTCGTCACCCTCGGGGCGCTGGTGCTGCTGGTCATTGCCGCCCTGGGCTGGATCCTGCCCGATGGGCGCGCCGGGCTCACGTTCACCGAGGCGGAGATCGCGTTTCTTTTCCCCGCCCCCGTCCGGCGGCGGACCCTGGTCTACTACAAGCTGGTCAACTCGCAGTTCGCGATCCTCTTCACCTCGGCCCTTATCACGCTGTTCACCGGCAGCTGGAGTTTCCTGGGCGGCCATGCCCTCTGCCACTTCCTCGGCTGGTGGCTGATCCTGGCCACCCTGAACCTGCATTTCATGGGTGCATCCTTTGTCGTCACGCGGCTCATGGACAACGGCATCACGCCCTGGCGCCGCCGCCTGATCATCCTCGGTCTGATCGTGCTGGCTGCCGGGATCATGCTCGCCTGGCTGGGCCGGGACCTCCGGGCCCCGGCCGCGCCCGGGACGGATCTCGCCACCTTCCAGTCCACGTCCGGTTACCTCCGGGCCCTGGCCGGCCGGGTCAATGCCGTGCTCGCCAGCGGTCCGCTGCCCTGGCTCCTGCTGCCCGCCAAACTCGTGCTCGGGCCGTTTTTCGCCCAGGACGCCCCGGCGTTTTTCTCCGCGCTCGGTCCGGCGCTGCTCGTGTTCGCCGCGCATTTGCTCTGGGTGGTGCGCTTCGAGGTGTCGTTTGAGGACGCTTCCATCGCCAAGTCCGAAAAGCGCGCCGCCCGCGTGGCCGCCGTGCGCGAGGGCAACTGGCGCGCAGCGCGCGGCGCCATGAAGGCCCGTCCCGGCCCGTTCCGGCTCGCCTCCACCGGCCGGCCCGAACTCGCCTTCCTCTGGAAAAACCTGCTGTCCACCTTCCCGGTTTTCCGGCCGCGCTCGCTGGCCATCGGCGCCGTCCTCATCATCGCCGGCTACCGGTGGGTCGCCCGCGACCCGGACTACCGCGACGTCCTCCCGGTCTTCACCGTGGCCGCCTTCATCGCCGCGGGTTACACGCTGTTTCTCGGCCCGCAGCTTGCCCGGCAGGACCTGCGGAGCGACCTGGGCAACTCCGACATCCTGAAAACCTACCCGCTCCACGGCTGGCAGGTGGTGCTCGGCGAGATGCTGACCCCCATCGCCATCCTCTCCGGCGTGCTTTGGCTGGCCCTGCTGACGCTGCTGCTGGCATTTCACCCGCAGTCGCTGACGTGGCTGACGCCTCCGGTACGCTTCACCCTTGCGGCCGGCTTGGTGCCGGTCCTCCCGCTGGTCTGCGCGCTGCAGCTGCTGGTCCCGAACGCCGCCGCCCTCCTGTTTCCCGCCTGGGTCCAGACCATGCGCAACCGCTCCGAACGCGGCATCGAGGTCGTGGGCCAGCGGATAATTTTCCTCGCGGGCCAGCTGCTCGTGGTCGCGCTGGCGCTGCTGCCCGCGGCGCTCGGCGCCGGGTTGCTCGTCTTCGCCACGCAGTGGCTCATCGGCCCCGTGGCCGCCATCGCCTTCGCCGCTGTCGCCGTGCTGGTGATCCTCGCGGCCGAGGTCGGCTGCGGACTTTGGTGGCTGGGCCGGCGGTTCGAGGCCTTTGACCTGTCCGCGGAGTTGCGGCCGTGAACCTCCCCCAGCTGACCCGCCTCGCGGCCGACACCGTCGCCGCGACCCAGCGCCAGCTCCCGCCGGAGATCCGCCCGCTCGCCCTCGCCGTGCCGGTGCACTTCGAGGCGGCGCCGCACGCCAGCGTCCTGGCGGAGGGCTTCGAGCCCGACATCCTCGGCCTGTTCACCGGCCAGCCCCACGGGACCGAGTTTTCCTCCGACCGGCCCGACCCGCCGCAAATCCTGCTTTATCTGGGGAATCTCCGGGATCTTGCCAGGGACGATCCGGAGGTTTTTCGCGCGGAAACCCGCCTCACCTACCTCCATGAACTCGGCCACTATCTCGGCTGGGATGAGGACGAACTCGCCGCCCGCGGCCTCGACTGAAACGACTTCGGAACCGCCCGCACTCCGCGCTTTCCAAGTTCGCGCCGCCGTGCATACACTCGCCGCCACTCAGCTCTTTCGCCCAGCCATGAAAAAACTCCTCCTGTTGTCCCTGTTCGCGCTGTCCGGCGCCGCCGCCGTCCAGGCGGCCCCCGCGCGCACCGAATATGTCACGCGCATCGAATCCTGCGAGGCCATCCTCCGGGAGTTCATGGGCAACCCAGCCACCGCGATCCCGGCCTCGGTGCTACAGAGCGCCAAGGCCCTGGTGATCGTCAACCAGTTCAAGGCGGGCTTTGTACTCGGCCTCAAGGATGGCTACGGGGTCATCATGGTGAAACGGGCCGACGGCCACTGGAGCCTCCCCGTGCTGGTGGGCGCCGGCGAGGTGAGCTTCGGCCTCCAGGTGGGCGCCAATGCCAGCGAGACCGTGATGGTCATCACCGACGACCAGGTCCCGCGCCGGCTGTACAACCAGCGCTTCAATGTCGGCGCCGATGCCAAGGCGGTCGCCGGCCCCAAGGTCGCCGAGACGGAACGGTACAACCACGACATCCTCAAGGTGCCGGTGCTCGTCTACTCCAAGGAGAAGGGCCTGTACGCCGGCGCCACCGTCAAGACCGGCTGGCTCCAGCGGAACGACGACGCGAATTTCATCCTCTACGACACGACCTACACCATGCCCGAGCTGCTCTACAGCGACTGGGTGAAGCCCGTGCCCGAGGTCGGGCCGCTGATGGGCTACGTGCAGCAGATCGCGCCGTAACGCTCCGCGCCGGCGCATGCCCACGAACCCGATCCTCGGCGGCGGCGGCTTCCACCACGTCTGCCTGAAGACGCGCGACTGGGCCGCCACGCTGCGCTTCTACAAGGACACGCTGGGCTGCACCGAGAAGATCGCGTGGCGCGAGGCCCCGCAGCGCGCCGTGATGCTCGACGCCGGCGACGGCAACTACATCGAGGTGTTTGAGGATCTCGCGTATACCGGCGCGGCCAACGGCGCGATTTTCCATTACGCCCTGCGCACCACGCGGCTCGATGACGTCGCCGCGCGCGTGCGGGCCGCCGGTTTCAAGATCACGATGGAGCCGCGCGATGTGACCATCCCGACGACCAACGGGGCCGGCCCGGTGCCGGTCCGGATCTTTTTCTGCGACGGACCCAACGGCGAAAGCATCGAGTTCTTCCAGAACACGCTGACTTAGCCGGCGCGGGCCGGATGGCCCTCATCCCGCTTAGCCGCGCCACTGTCGCAGGTACTCGGTCAATTCCGCCAGCACCGCCGCCGCCACGATGATCTGCGTCTCGACGCGCGTGGCGCCCGGGCACTCGACCCGGCCGCTGCACAGCGCCACCGTCCGGCCGCGCCGCACCTGCGCGAGCGCCCACCAGGCAAACGGCTGGGCCACCTTGGATTTCACCGACGGCTCCGCATAGCCCGTCGTCGCCAGCCCGAGGTCGCTGCCAAACAGCCGGCATGCGCCCAGCGCCATTTCCCGGGCCACCGCCGCGGACACGCAATTCACGCGCTTCGCCGCCGCCCGGTTCACGCCCAGGTGCGCCACCTTCTCCTCCAGCGTATAGGCCGTGATCCCGCCCAGGAAAAATTCCGACGCCCCGGAGATCGCGCCGACGCGCGCCTGCACCTGCCCGCTGGTCAGGCTCTCCGCCACCGCCAGCGTGAGCCGCGGTTTCTGCAGCATGAGGGGCTTGAGCTCGATCATCGGGCGGGAGGGAGGTTTTGTTTTACAGGAGGAAACGGAGGGAACGGAGGCAGCACTGAACCCGGGGTTACCCCCAGGCTGGGAGCTTCCTCCAAAGGCAGGCTCCGTTCTCTCCGTTTCCTTCTGCAAAAACAATCCGGATCACGCCAGCTCCAGCCCCACCGGGCAGTGGTCGCTGCCCATCACCTCGGGCGAAATCCAGGCACGCTTCAGCGCGGGCCGCAGTCCGGCCGAGGCCACGAAGTAGTCGACCCGCCACCCGATGTTCCGGGCGCGGCAGTTCATCATCTGGCTCCACCACGTGTAGTGGCCGGTGGCTTTCTCGAATTCGCGGAACGTGTCCACGAAGCCCTTCGCCAGCAGCGCCGAGAAATTGCCCCGCTCCTCGTCGGTGAAGCCGGCGTTGCGCCGGTTGGTCTTGGGGTTGGTCAGGTCGAGCTCGGTGTGCGCCACGTTGAGGTCGCCGCAGAACACCACCGGCTTCCCTTTCTTTTCCAGCTTCCGCAGGTAGGCCAGGAAGGCCTTGTCCCATTCCTTCGTGCGGTAGTCCAGCCGCGTGAGCCCGCGCTGCGAGTTGGGCTGGTAGACATTGACGAGGTGGTACCCGGGGAACTCCGCCGTGATGACGCGGCCCTCCGTGTCGTGCTCCGCGACCCCGATGCCGTTCGTCACCTTCAGGGGCTTCACCCGCGTCAGCACCGCAGTGCCGCTGTAGCCCTTCTTGTCCGCGCTGTTCCAGAACGGCTCATAGCCCGCCGGCCACGCGACGTGCTGCACGTCGCCGGGGTGCGCCTTCGTCTCCTGCAGGCAGATCACGTCGGCCTGCACCGACGTGAAATAATCCATCGCGCCCTTCCGTAGCGCGGCGCGGATGCCGTTGACGTTCCAGGAGACGAGTTTCATGCGCGCCCGTTCAACGCGGGCGCGCCGCCGGGCGCAAACCGTTTCGCACCGCGCCGGGACAGAATGCCCTCAGCGCCAGACCGCGAGGATCGCGCCCTGCACCACGAACAGCACGAGTTCGTGACCCACGACGATCGCGTTCAACTTCAGCGAGCGCTGCTCCCAGACCCCGCCGTTCAGCAGGCGCGGGCCGACCAGGAACACGCCGACCAGCGCCCCGAGTTCCGCGCCCTTGCACCAGCCGGCGCTGCGGTGGGCGGTGATCAGCACCGCCAGGCCGATGGTGCTAAGCAGCGTATAGGCGAAACCCTGGGCAAAGAACCACGCCATGCCCTTCTGCGCGGCCTCCTTCATCGTCTGCTCGGTCATCTTCATCTCGGCCATCCAGGATTTGACAAACAGCAGCGGAGAAAACCAGAGCCAGCCGACCATAAAACCGATCACCGCGGTGACGACCACCGCGAGCCAGTTGAGATGCATGAACGCGTTGTACATGGGGTATGTGGGGTTGATCCTTCCAGCGGGCGCAGTCTACCCATGAACCTCCGCAAAAAACAGGAGAATCCGCCCGGCTGCCATGACGCACCTTCCTGTTGCCATGGCCCGGACGCGGCCGACACTCGGTCGCCTCCCTACCTCATGTCCGTCTTCCATCCGCTGCCGCTGGGCCAACCCATTCCCGCCAGCCTGCACGCTGTGTCGTGCAGCCTGCCGAGCATGCGGGATGTCCGCGGCTACGAGGAAAAGGATCCGGCCGTCGTCCGGCATCTCACCTCGGGCTACCCGCGCTTCGTCGTCCATCCCCTGCTGCAGCGGCTCGCCGCCGAGCTGATCCGCCGGCATGGGCTGGCGGGCCGGACGCTTTGGCTCGTCTCCTCCGCCACCATGGCCGGCCGGCTGGCCGATCACCTGGGCGCCGCCGGGGTCGTGCGGTTGAACGAGCCCGGGCTCTCCGGCGTCGCCCATCCTGATTCGGCCGCGCTCGCGGCCCGCGCCAAGAATTTCCTCCAGAACGTCGGCGGCTTTCTTTCCTCGCGCGCCGCCGAGGACGAGCTCGTCCGCCGCGGGCTGCTCGCCGCGGCCGCACCCGAGGAGCTCTTCCCCGGGGATGCGCTCGCCGAGGTGCGCCGGCACCTGCAGCCCGCGTTTCCCGGCCTGGCCCCCGCCGACCTCCTGCTCGCCAACTGCGGCATGAACGCCGTCGATGCCGCGTTCCGCACCCTCGCCGGGCTGCAGGCCGCGCAGGGCCGTACTGTCTGGATCCAGCTCGGCTGGCTCTACCTCGACACCATCGCCCTCCTGCAGAAATTCACCAACACCCCCGGCGACTACGTGCAGGTCAGCGATGTCTTCGACCTGGCCGCACTCGAGCAAACCCTCGCGCGCCACGCCGGCCGCGTCGCCGGGATTGTCGCCGAGGTGCCCACGAACCCGCTCATCCAGACCCCGGATCTCGCGGGCATCGCCGCGCTGGCGAAAAAATTTGGCGCCCGCCTCGTCCTCGACCCCTCGATCTCCTCCGCCTTCAACCTCTCCGTCCTGCCCTACGCCGACATCGTCGCGACCAGCCTTACCAAGTACACCGCCAGCGCCGGCGATCTCACCGCGGGGCTCGTCGTCATCAATCCGACGGCGCCCGACGCCGCCGCCCTCCGCGCCGGCCTCGCGGACAAAATCGAGCCGCTCCCTGCCCGCGACCTCGCCCGGCTCGCCGTGGAAATCAGCCGCACGGGCGCGGTGCTCGCCCGGATCCATGCCAGCGTGCCCCGGGTGGTGGCCTTCCTCGAATCCCATCCCGCCGTGCGCGAGGTGTTCTGGGCCCTCCACCCGAAATCGCGCGCGAACTATCTGGGGATTGCCCGCGCTCCCGACGCCGTCGGGGCGATGATCACCTTCACGCTCCGCGGATCGCTGGATGCCTTCTACGACCGCCTGCGGCTGCCCAAGGGGCCGAGCTTCGGCATGGCGACGACCCTCATCTGCCCCTTCATGTACCTCGCGCACTATGACCTGGTGAACTCTGCCGCCGGCCGCGCGCAGCTCGCCGCCAGCGGGCTCGACGCGAACCTGCTCCGCCTGTCCATCGGCACCGAGCCCGCCGACGACATCATCGCGACCCTGGCCGAGGCGCTTGGCTGACCATGCCGGCGCCGCAGTGCACGCTGGCGCTCAAGGCCATCCCCAACGCCCCGCGCAACGCCGTCGCGGGCTGGCTCGGGGACGCGCTGAAAGTGAAGGTGCATGCCCCCGCGCTGGAAGGCCGGGCCAACGATGAGCTTTGCTCGTTCCTCGCCGCGACCCTCTCGCTCCCGCGCCGCGCCGTCACCGTCGCCCGCGGCCAGACCTCCCGCCAGAAACTCCTCCGCATCGACGGCCTCACGCTCGCCGACGTCAAGGCCCGGCTCGGCCGGCCGTGACGCCTCCTCCGTTTGTCACCTGATGGGTGACAAACGGGCATGGGGCCGCGTCATCCGCGCAAACCGCAGGCCGAGGAAGAGCGCGGCGAAGGCGAGCCCGGCCGCCAGTCCGGCCCAGATGCCCGTCGCGCCGAACGGGCCGCGCGCGCCCAGCAGGTAGCCCCCGGGAATCGCAATCACCCAGTAGGCCACGAACGTGATCACCGCGGGCAGCTTCACATCGCTCAGTCCCCGGAGGATCGCGGCGCCGATGACCTGGCTCCCGTCGAAGAACTGGAAGAGCGCCGCGATCACGAGCAGCCGGGACGCCAGCGCCACGACCCGGCCGTCGGGCACAAACCAGCCCGCCACCGCATGGCCGGCCAGCAGGTACACGATCATGAACACCCCCGCCAGCAATCCGCCCAGCGCCAGCGCGCCAAACCCGATCGGCCGCAACCGTTGCCGGTCGCCCGCCCCCAGGGCGGAACTCACGCGCATGCCCGCGGACGACGACAGGCCGAGCTGGATCATGAAGGTGGTCGCCGCGCACGAGATCGCGATCTGGTGCGCAGCCAGCGGCACCGCACCCAGCCAGCCCATCATGATGGCCGAGGCCGCGAAGGCCCCGCTCTCAAACAGCAGCATCCCCGCCGCCGGCAGCCCGAGGTGGAGCATCTCGCGCAGCCGCGCAGCCGCCAGCGGCGCGAACCAGTGCCGGGGCAGCGCGGCGCGCAGCGTGGCGTCGCCGTGGATCCACCCGAACAGCACGAGCACGCCCAGGCTGCGCGAGAGCAGCGTCGAGATGCCCGCGCCGGTCAGGCCCAGCGCCGGGGCGCCGAGATGCCCGTAAATCAGGACCCAGTTGAGGAAGGCGTTGAGCCCCACGCCGCCGAGCATGATGACCATCGGCACCCACGGCCGGCCCATCGCCTCGGCAAACTGCCGCATCGCCAGGTACAGCAGCACCGGTGTGATCGAGGAGCCGATCAGCCAGTAAAACGGATTCACGATTGCCAGCACCTCGGGCGGCTGCCGGAACCAGTCGAGCCGCCAGCCGAGCCCCACCATAATCAGGGTTTCAAGCGCGCCGAACCCCAGCGCGAGCACCAGACCGTGCCGCAGGTATTCCCCGCATTCCTCCGGCCGTCCCGCGCCGCGCGCGCGGGAGACCAGCACCGCCACGGGCAGCATCAGCCCGATGCCCAGCACATAGAATACGCCGAAGATATTCCCGCCGAAGGCCGAGGCCGCCAGCGGGACGGTGCCGGTGCGCCCGATCATCACCGTGTCGGTCAGGCCCATGAGCATCTGGCTGACCTGCCCGATCATGATCGGCAGCGCCAGTGCCAGCGTCGGGCGGATTTCACGGAGATAGGGGTTGGACGACACGGGGGTCAAAGGGAGGCGGAGAAGGATTTCGCTTCAAACAGATTCCCCTTCGGCGACGTCCGCGCGGTCCGGTTCATCCCGCGCTCGCCGCCGGCCGGAATTTCTTCCAGCCTTCCTTTGGCACCGGCCCTCCCCCCGCGAGCATCCACCCCATGCGACGAAACCCTTTCTGGCTTCTGCTGGCCGTCGCCCTTGGCGTGTCCCTGGGCTACTGGTGGTATCGCCGCCCGGTCACGCCGCCACCCGCCGGGCCCCGTGCCGTTTCCACCGTGACGCGCGGGCCCGAGGTGCCGATTCGGGACAACACGACCATCGATTTTTCCAGCGGCCACCCCGTCGTGAAGGATTCCGCCGGGGAAAAGGCCCTCATCGAGGCCGCGGCCAAGGACATGGCCGAGGCGGTGAAGGACATCCGCTTCGAGCCCACCGCCCCGGCCGGTGGAACCAGGCCCGCGCCCGCCGTGCCCGCTCCGCCCAAGCCCTGACCGGGTTCGCCGCCCGTTCAGGGATGCCCCGGATCCGGGCGCACCTGGCGGACATGGATCGTGTACTTCCGGGCCGCGGGACCCGGCGCCTTGAAATGGATGACCGCCGTCAGCCGGCCCGCCAGGATGTACGTCTGGAACGGCATTTCCTCCCCGAGGCTGAAGCCCTGCTCATCCTTGAACACGCAGTTGATCTCGATCGGGGTGGGTTCGCTTCCGCGGTTCCTCACGTTGGCCACGACCTCGAGGAGACGGCCGTCGGGCTGCACGATCTCCTGCAGCCCGGTGCAGCTGATCGCCAGTTGCGTGGGCTCGTCGAGCAGCACGAATTTCTCGGTGTTCTCCACGGTGTATTTCGTCGTGTCCTGCGGTGGTGCGAGGTGGGTCACGCAGCCGGCAAACAGCGCGAACCCGGCCGCCATCGCGGCGAAAATGACAGGGTGCTTGGTCTTCATGGTCAGGGTCAGGTGGGGTGAGACTGCAAGGGGGCGCTTATGTTCGCGGAGAAATACAACGCGATGGGGCCGCGGTTCTTCAATGCTGATCATGGGCCCCATCCGGGCCTTGCGGCCGCACCCGCGGGCCCCGAAGCTCCCGCCACCCCTTCCCCATGAGCCGGAACTTCATCCTCGCGCTCGATCAGGGCACGACGTCCTCGCGCGCCCTGGTCTTCGACCGCCGCGGCCGCGTGCGCGGCGCCGCCCAGCTGGATGTTCCCCAGCACTTCCCCCGCCCCGGCTGGGTCGAGCATGATCCCGCCGATCTCTGGGAAACCACGCGCCGCACCGCCCTTGCCGCCGCCGCCAAGGCCCACCTCACCGCGCGGGATTTCGCTGCGGTCGGCCTGACCAACCAGCGCGAGACCACGCTGCTGTGGGACCGCCGGACCGGCCGGCCGCTCGCCCCGGCGATCGTCTGGCAGGACCGCCGCACCACGGACCTGTGCGCGCGACTGCGCCGCCGCGGCCTCGAGCCGCTGTTCCGGGAACGGACCGGCCTGGTGCTCGATCCCTACTTCAGCGGCACGAAGCTCGCGTGGCTGCTGGACCACCTGCCCGGCGCGCGCCGCCGCGCGGCCCGGGGGGAACTCGCCTTCGGCACCGTGGACACTTGGCTGCTCTGGAAACTTACCGCCGGCAGGGTCCACGCCACCGACGTGTCCAATGCCTCGCGCACCCTCCTCCTCAACCTGCGCACCGGCGAATGGGACGAGGCGCTGCTCCGCGCCCTGCGCATTCCGCCCGGGGTGCTGCCGGCCGTGCATGCGAGCAGTGAAGTCTACGGCCAGATCGAAAGCATCCCCGCGCTCCGCGGCGTGCCGCTCGCCGGGGTGGCCGGCGACCAGCAGGCCGCCCTCTTCGGGCAGGCCTGCTTCCGGCCCGGCCTGGCCAAGAACACCTACGGCACCGGCTGCTTCCTGCTGCTGCACACCGGCCGCCGGCCGGTCCGTTCGCGGCATCAGTTGCTGACCACCATCGCCTGGCGGCTCGGCGCCGGCGGGCCGCTCGAGTATGCCCTCGAGGGCAGCGTTTTCATCGGCGGCGCCGTGGTGCAGTGGCTCCGCGACGGCCTCGGCCTCATCGCCCGGTCCGGTGACATCGAGGCGCTCGCGGCGGGCGCACCCGACAACGGCGGGGTTTACCTCGTGCCCGCCTTCACCGGCCTCGGCTCGCCGCACTGGGACCCCGGTGCGCGCGGCCTCATCGCCGGCCTCACGCGGGGCAGCACCGCCGCGCATGTCGCCCGCGCCGCCCTCGAGAGCATCGCCTACCAGAGCGCCGACGTGCTGCAGGCGATGCAGGCCGATGCCGGCCTCCGGCTCCGCGAACTCCGTGTCGATGGCGGCGCCACGGTGAACAATGCGCTCATGCAGTTCCAGAGCGACTTGCTGCGGGTGCCCATCTTGCGGCCCCGCACGACGGAGACCACCGCCCTCGGCGCCGCCTTCCTCGCCGGTCTCGCCGTCGGCTTCTGGAAAAGCCAGGCCGAGATTTCCGCGCTCTGGCGCGTGAACCGCACCTTCCGCCCGCGCGCCCCGCGCGCTGCGATGCAGGCACTCCGGCATGACTGGCACCGGGCCGTCACACGGGCGAAGGCCTGGGCCTGATTTACCCGGCAGGCCGCGTGTCCTCGCCTTCGGCCGTTCAGGGCGATGGCTGGACCCCACATCCCTCCTGGCCGCGCCTTCGGACGGCGGCAAACCGTTGTAAAGGTCCGGGCGGCCGGATTCGCGTATTGAGTAAGCGGCAAATGCACTTAGGGATGGGGCGCCATGTTCCCGCACGCCCGCACCGCCCTGTTGTTGATGCTGACAGTGGCCTTCAGTCGTCTGGTCGCCGCCGAGCCCGCCGAAATCACCTCTCTTCGGGCCAAGGCTGAAAGAGGTAATGCCATTGCCCAGTACAACCTCGGCCTGGCTTATGCCCAGGGACAGCTCCTGCCGGTCGACATCCCGGAGGCCTTTGCGTGGCTCACCCTCGCCTCCGAAAACGGCTCCACCGGCAAGGCCCTCAACACCGTGCTTGGCAACATGACCGATGCCCAGCTCGCCGCCGGCCGTGAGCGGCTGGAAAATTACCGCGCGATGATCGCGGCCAAGAACAAGGCGGTCATCGTCAACCGCGCCGCCGCATCCAGGCCCGGCATCCGGATTTTCAGCCTCAATACCCCGGCTGAGGCCAGCCCCACCCCGGCCCCCGGGCCCGCTTCCCCCTCCGCCCCGGTACTTGCGCCGACCGTCCCCTCCCTCCGGAACCCGGAGCCGGTCGGCCCGGCCGCACCCGTCCAGCCCACCGACTCCGGCCAGGACGAAGTGGTGGCCCTGCGCAACGACCGGCACCAGCTCAGCGGCGAACTGGCGCTCACCTGGAAGGAAAATGCCCAGCTGAAAACGGACCTCGCGGCCGCCCAGGCCGATCTCGCGCAGAGCAAGGCGCGCCTCAACGAACAGGCGGTCGCTCTCGGAAAAATGCAGGATGAAACCACGGCCAAGTCCGCCGCCGCCGCCGAGGCCGCCAAGCTCGCGGCCAGTCTCGATGCCGCCCGGAAGGAAATTGAAAAGGCCCAGACTGTCGCCGACGCCAGCACCAAGGAAAAGGCCGCCGCCCAGGCCGCGCTCGCGACCCTGACGGCGGAGAAGGCCCGCCTCGTGACGGAGCATCAGGCCACCGAGGCCGCCCGCGCCAAGGCCGCCGCCCTTTCCGAATCTCAGGCCCGGGAAATCACCGACCTCACCCAGAAGCTCACCGCGGCCGCCGCGATGGCCCATGCCGGCACCCAGGCGCAGACGGACGCAGCCAAGGCCGCCGCCCAGCTCGGCGAAGTGCAATCCCAGGTCACCACGCTCAAGACCCGGCTGGCAGCCGCTGAGACGGCCCAGGCCGCCCTCGCCGCCGAAAAATCGTCCGCCGACACGGCGCTCGGCAAACTCACCTCCGAAAACACGAACCTCGCCGCCCAGCTCGCCCAGGCTCGGGCTTCGGCCAAGGCCACGAACGACACTCAGGCCAGCGCACTCGGCGCTGAACTCACGGCCGCCCGTCAGGCCCTCGCCGAATCGCGGCAACAACTCACCGCCAGCGAGCGTTCTCTCGCCGCGGCGAATGAAGCCGCGCAACACGCGGGCACCGCCGCCCGGGAGTCCGCCGCCCAGGTGACGGCTCTCCAGACGAAGATCCAATCCCTTGAGGCGACCGGCGTTTCCACAGCCACCGCGCAAGCGGAGTCCGCCGATCGCGTCAAAAAACTCTCGGCCGACCTGGAAGCCGCGCGCCGGGAAACCGAGGCGTCCAAGGCTCTCGTCGCGTCTGGCGTCACCGAGAAGACGCGGATCGAAACCGCCCTCGCCACCCTGACCGCGGAAAAATCCCGGCTCGCGGGCGAACGCGATACTGCCGAGGCCGCCCGGGCCCAGGTCGCCGCCACCGCCGAATCCCAAGCCCGGGAAATCGCCGGCCTCACCCAAAAGCTCACTGCGGCCACCGCTGTCGTCCGCACCGATGCCCAGGCCCAGGCGGATGCCGCGAAGGCTGCGGCCCAGCTCGGCGAATACCAGTCGCAGGTCGCCGCCCTCAAGGCCCAGCTCGCCTCCGCTGACGCGGCGCGGTCCGCGCTCGCCGCCGAAAAGACCGCTGCCGTCAGTGCTGCGAACAGGTTGACCGCGGAGAAGGACGCACTCGCCGGGCAGCTCGCCCAAGCCGCGGCCGCCACCAAAGCTGCCGCCGACACCAGTCGCGCCGCTTCCAACGAAACCCTCCGCCGCGCTGAATTCGCCGCCAAGGAATCCGCCGCCCAGGCTGCCGCGCTCAAGACCCGGGTCCAGTCGCTCGAAACCGCCCGCATCGCTGCGGCGGCCGAGCAGGCCGCGACCGCCGACCGCCTCAAGAAACTTTCGGCTGACCTCGAGGGCGCGCGCAAGGAAACCGAACGCGTTCAGGCCGCTGGTGCAGCCGAGGCGGCCAAGCTTTCCGCGCAACAGGCCGCCACCGAGGCCGCCCGGGCCAAGGCGGCTGCCACCGCAGAGTCGCAGGCGCGGGAAATTGCCGTCCTCACCCAAAAACTTTCCGCGACCACCACGGAATCACGCGCCACCGCCGAAACCCAGGCCAAGGCCACATCCCGGCTCGGCGAACTGCAGTCCCAGCTGGCGGCGCTGAAAACCCGGCTGGCGGCCGCCGAGGTCGCGCGCGCCGACTTGGCGGCGAAAAATTCCGCGGCGACCGAGGCGGCCAAGGCCGCAACGGACCAGATCGCCTCGCTTCAAGCCCAACTCCGGTCCGGCGACGCCGGCCGCACCCAGCTCACCGCCGACAAAGCCGCCCTCGTGACCCAGCTGGCCGCCGCCACCAAGGTGGCCAGTGCCGCCGAGGCCAAGGCTACCGCCCTAGACCGGGATCTCGCCGCCGCCCGGCAGGGTCTCACGGATGGCGGGCAGAAACTCGCCACCAGCGAATCCGTTCGCACCGATCTCGCCAATCAGCTGGCCCCGCTTCGGGCCCAGCTGAAGGAAGCCCGGGTTGCCCTTGATGCCCTGCACGCCCAAGGCGACCAGCTGGCCGCCGCAAACGCCGGTTTGGAAAAGGAACGTCAGGCCCTTGCCGCGACCGAGGCCGCCCTGACCCAGGCCCGCGCCCGCCTCGACGAACTCTCCGCCGCGAATGCCAGGCTCCAGCCCAACCCGGCGGCCGCCGCCAAGCTCTCCGGCGAGCTCGCAGACGCCCAGCATGAACTCGTGGCCGCGCGGGAAAAACTCTCGGAATTCGCGACCACCACGTCCACCCAGTCGGCCGCCTTGGAAGCGGCGCACCAAGAGACCGCCCGGGTCCGCGCCGAACTCGCCGCGCTCGTCGAAAAATCCAAGGCGCCGGCCGGACCCACGGCCGCCGAGGTTCAGGCCCGCGCCGATACCGCGAAGGCCCTGGCCCAGTTCGGCGAGCTGCAGTCCCGGCTGGCCACAGTGAGCGCGCAGAAGGATACCCTCACCGCGCAACTGGCCCAGGCGACCGCCGCCACCAAGGCCGCCAGCGATGCCAGCCACGCCGCCGCCGGCGAAGCGCTGCGTCAGGCCGAGTTTGCCGCCAAGGAATCCGCCGCGCAGGCGGCTTCCCTGAAGGCCCGGGTGCAAGCGCTCGAGGCCGACCATCTCGCCGCCGCCACCGCGCAAACCCAGGCCGCCGACCAGATCAGGAAACTTTCCGCCGACCTCACCGCCGCCCATAAGGAAACGGAGGGCGCCAAGGCCCTGGCCGCCGCAACGGCCTCTGAGCTGGCCAAACTCCATGCGGAGCATGGCGCCGCCAGCGTGCCGCCCGACGTCCAAGCCACGGCGCAGCTGGCCCGGCTGCAGGAGGAACTCACGGCCCTGCGCGCCGACAAACAGCATCTCGGGGAACAACTGACGGCAGCCGGCCAGGCCGGCGACAAAGGCCGGGCCGACCTCGCCGCCGCCACCACTGAACTTGCCAAGCTGCACAGCCAAGTGCAGACGCTTGAGTCGGACCGCACCGCGCTGCAACAGCAGCTCTCCCAGGCCAAGGCCGCACCGGCCACCGATCCCAAAGCCGCGGCTGAGACCGCGGCCGCGCTCGCCCAAGTCGGCACGCTGCAAACCCAGCTGACGGAACTCAAGAGCCGGCTGGCCGCCAGCGAGACCAGCCGAACTGCGCTCTCCGCCTCCGCGGCCGCCGCCGTGGAAGCCGGCAAAGGCGCGGCCGATCAACTCGCCGCCCTCCACACCCAGGTGCAGTCCCTGGAAGCCGACCGCACCGCGCTGCAACAACAGCTCGCCGAGGCCAAGTCCGCTCCGGCGGCCGAGCCCAAGGCCGCGGCCGAGACGGAGGCCAAGCTCGCGATGGCCCTCCGCAGCTACAGCGCGCTGCAGGCCGAGAACGACACCCTGAAGTCCGGCGGTGAAAAGCTCGCCGCCGACAAGTCCGCGCTCGAAACCCAGCTCGCCGCCGCCCGCGCCGACGCCGATGCGCTCAGGGCCCAGGGAGACAACGCGGCCGCCGCCGCGGCCCAGGCCGAGGCGGTGCGCGAACAGCTTCGCCAAACCCAGGCCCAGGCCGCCGCGCTCGCCCAGGAAAATTCCCAGCTGAAGACCCGCCTGACCCTCGTCCCGGCGCCCACGGAACTGGACGCCTTGCGCAGCCGCGCAGCCGACGCCGAGCGCAAGGCCGCCGATGCCCAGGCCGCCAACCGGAACCTGGCGGAGGAAAATGCGCGAATGAAGGCCACCCTCGCGACCGTTTCCCAGACCGTCGGCCGCCTGGTTTCACCGGCGGCGCCGGCCGGCGCCGCCACGCCCGCGCCCGTCCGCACCGCTGCCGCCGCGCTGAACGCTCCCACTCGTCCGGGCACCGCGCTCGCCGTCGCCGCGACGGCGACGCCGGTGACACCCCCTCCGGCTCCTGCCCCCCGCACGCACGTCGTCGCTCCCGGCGACACCCTCGGCAAGATTTCACGGCTCTACTACGGCACGGCCAACCGCTGGCCGGAAATTCTCGCGGCCAACCGCGACGTCCTGCGCGATGAGCGCAGCCTCGTGGTCGGCCGGATCCTTAAGATTCCCTGATGGCTTCCCTCCGGCCCGCGCCGGCGTGAAAGATTGCCTCGCCTTCGATTCCGTTCATTCTTCCTCACATGAGCTCTTCCTTGCTCCGTGTTGCCCTCGTCCTCGTGACCCCGCTGGCTTTTCTCACCCGGGTCCATGGCCAGACTCCCGCGTCCGATGCAACTGCTACGCCCCCGGCCGCCGCTACGGCTCCCGCCGCGGAACCGCAGGACACCGCCGAGGCCAAGCTCGCCGTCGTGCTCCGCAGTTACAGCCTGCTGGAGGCTGAAAATGACCAGCTCAAGGCCGCGCAGGAAAAGCTCCTGACGGAGAAATCCTCCCTCGAGGCCCAGCTCGCCGTGGCCAAGAACGCCCTGCCCCTCGCCGACCAGGCCGCCGCGCTGCACGAGCAGCTCCGCCAGACTCAGGACCAGCTGGCCGCCCTTTCGCTCGAAAACAACGCGCTCAAGACCCGGCTCGCCACCGGCTCCTCTTCCGCCAGCATGACGGTCTCCTCGACCCTGCAGCCCAGCGCCGTGACCAGCGCGGCGCCTGACCCGCTGCCGGCCGCCGCGCCGGTCACGCGCACGCATGTCGTCGCCGAAGGCGACACCCTCACCAAGATTTCGCGCCAGTATTATGGCACGACCAGCCGCTGGCCGGAAATTCTCGCCGCCAACCACGACGTGCTACGCGACGAAAAGAGCCTCGTGGTCGGCAGCAAACTGCGCATCCCGTAAGCGCCGTCCGCGGCCGGATTCAGGCCGCCTTCTTCAGGAGAAACGGCGCGGCCTCGGCCCGGCATTTCAGCACGGCCGCGTGATACGCCGGATTCTTCCGCAGCTCGGCCACAATCGCCTGCGCTAGCAGCCGGCCGCCCACGAGGTCGCTGGGAAAATGCACACCGCCCATGACGCGGCCCCACGCGGCCCGGTGGGCGCGGGTGTAGAGTTCCACCTGGCGGTCGGGAAAGATTTCGCCCAGCACCGCCGCCCACACAAACGCCCGCATCGAATGTGCGCTGGGATACGAGCCGCTGTCCGGCAGCTCCACGCAGGGGTGCACGGTCGGATCCGTGCGCGGCGGCCGCGGCCGCGCATAGAGTCCCTTCAGGCTCCGGCTCGCCGTGAGGGTGTCAGCCGTGACCTGCTTGAGGAACTCCGCCGTCACCGGCAGATTTTCCCGCGTGAACCAGGGACCGAGCACGGCGGCGTAGTCAAATGCGCTGTCCTTCGCGACGAGCTTCGCCCACGCCACGTCCGCCGGCGTGCGCGCGGCCTGCACCTGCAGCACCGTCTCGAGGTCGGCCAGCGCCGCCACCGAGCCAGCGGCCGGCGGCGGGGGTACGACCGTCTTCGCCTCGATGGCACCGGCCGGGAGGAAATTTCCCCCGGCATCCGCGGCGCGCAGCGCCGCGGTGGCGGTCAGGACAGCCATCAGGCAAGGAAGGAAGCGGCGGTATTTCATGGCGCGGACCGTGACAGGTCCGGCTGCAGGGCGAAATCAGATTTTCACCTTTCTGCACCGGCGGCCGGTCCGGCCGCGAGTTTCATTGTCGCGCCGGGATGATTCACCCAAGGTGGCGGGATGAGATTCCTGCGCGCGCTGCTGGTCCCACTCCTCCTCGGCCCGGTGCTCCACGCCGGCGAAGCGCCGCCCGCGCCCGCCGTCCCGCTGCCCGACGGACTTTACGCTGAGTTTGTCACGCCGCGCGGCCCCGTGATCGCGGAGCTGTTCTACCGGCAGGTCCCGCTCACGGTCGCCAGTTTCACCGGCCTCGCCGAGGGCACGCTCGGGCCGAAAAAAGGCACGCCGTTCTTCGACGGCCTGAAATTCCACCGCGTCGTGCCCGACTTCGTGGTGCAGGGCGGCGACCCGCTCGGCACCGGCGAGGGCGGACCGGGCTACGCCTTTGCCGACGAGTTCGTGCCCGGACTCCGGCACGATGATGCCGGCATGCTCTCGATGGCCAACGGCGGCCCCGACACCAACGGCTCGCAGTTCTTCTTCACGCTGCGCGAGGTCAACCGCCTCAACTATCTCCACAGCGTGTTCGGGCGCGTCGTCCGCGGGCGCGAGATCCTGCCGCTGATCCGGCAGAACGACGTGATCACCGCGGTGCGCATCCGCCGCGTCGGCGCCGCCGCGATCGCGTTTCGCGCCGACCAGGCCGCGTTCGACACCCTCGCCGCGCACACGAGGAAATTCGCCGCTTCGCCCACCCCCGGCCCCGCCGCGAACTTCGACGACCCGGACAGACTCCTGCCCTCGGACCCGCCCCGCGCCCTCATCGACCAGCGCAAGCTCGCCAACTTCGAGCGCGCCACCGGCCGGAAGATCTATGCGCGCCTCTGCGCCCGGTTTGTCCCCGAGACCCCGAACCAGCGCCCGGGCAGCCTGGCGGGGGCGATGGCGAAAAAAATCGGCCTGCCGCCGGCGAGCGTCCTCGCCGTCTATTTCGCCGACACCGGGCAATGGGGATTGTGGATCGGCGACGACTATCTCCCGCAGTTCGCCGGCCGGCCCGGCCCGCTCTCCGAGCTGATGAAGAACGGCGGGTTGCATCAGGCGAAGCAGGACTTCCTCGCCGCCGCCAAGACCCGGGCCGATCTCGCCACCGCCGACTTCGCCAGGTCCAGGCCGCCCGACCAGCCCCTGACCGCCGGCCAGAAGATCAGTTTTCAGGTGAATGCCGTGCTCGATGCACTCATCTTGAAATTCGAACCTCGTCCCTGATTTCATGAAACTCCGCATCCTCCTCGCCTGCCTCCTGTTCGCCCCCAGCCTGCTCCACGCCGCCGGCACGCCGCTGTCCGAACTCGTCACGCAGAGAGTCAGCGCCGATTATCCGGCGCTGCTCGCGTTTTATACCGACCTCCACCTGCACCCCGAGCTTTCGCTCATGGAGGAAAAAACCTCCGCCAAGGTGGCGGCGGCGCTGCGGGCCGCGGGGTTCGAGGTCACGGAGAAATTCGGCGGCTATGGCGTCGTCGGCGTCCTGAAAAACGGGCCCGGCCCCACGCTGCTGATCCGCACCGATCTCGACGCCCTCCCGGTGCACGAGGAAACCGGCCTGCCCTACGCGAGCCAGGTCCGCGTGAAGGATCTCTCCGGGCGCGAGGTGCCCGTGATGCAGGCCTGCGGCCATGACGTACATATGACCGTGCTGACCGGCACCGCGCGCCTTCTGGCTGCCCTGCGCGACCGCTGGTCCGGCACGCTGGTGCTCGTCGGCCAGCCCGCAGAGGAGCGCGGCATCGGCGCCCGCTCCATGCTGGTCGCGGGACTGTACCGGAAATTTCCCAGGCCCGACTATGCGATCGCCCTTCATGACAGCGCCTCACTGCCGGCCGGCACGCTTGGCACCGTCGAAGGTTTCGCCATGGCAAACGTCGATACGGTCGAGATCACCGTGCGCGGCATCGGCGGCCACGGGGCTTATCCGCAGGCCACCAAGGATCCGATCGTGCTCGCCGCCCGCATCGTCATGGCGCTCCAGACCATCGTGAGCCGGGAAACCCGGCCAATCGACCCGGCCGTCGTCACGGTCGGATCCATCCATGGCGGCACCAAGGCTAATGTCATTCCCGATGAGGTGAAGCTCCAGCTCACGCTCCGGTCCTATTCCGCCGGCGTCCGCGCCCACACCTTGGAAGCGGTGCGCCGCATCTGCCGCGGCGAAGCCATCGCCGCCGGCCTGCCCGACGATCTGCAGCCCGTCATCACGGTCGTCGAGGACGATACCGTCAATGCCACCTATAACGACCCGGCGCTCACCCGGCGCGTTCGCGGCAGCCTCGTCGCCTGGTTCGGCGAGGACCGCGTGCAGGCCATTCCGGCCGAGATGGGCGGCGAGGATTTCAGCGAGTTCGGCCGTACCACCGACCACGTGCCCATCTGTCTCTTCCGGCTGGGTGCCGTCGATCCTGTAAAAGTCGCCGAAAGCCAGCGCACCGGGCTGCCCCTGCCCTCCCTGCATTCAAGTAGGTTCGCCCCGTTGCCCGAACCCACCCTGAAAACCGGCGTGGCTGCGATGACCGCTGTGGCTTTGGATATTCTGAAAAAATAGCCGGGCTTCGGAAGCTTGGAAACTATCCATCGTCTGTTTTAACCCTTGGCAACCAGTGGCATATCTTGCTAACCATCCGGCTGCTCCGGGAGAAATAGAAATTTACAATCGGCAGGTTGCAATGATCCAATCTGCCCTTAAGCCATATCTGCTGCGTATAATTACCCACCTTAAGAATATTGTCGGGCTTTCCCCGGAACATTCTGCCTAATTCCGTCCCCCGTACCCTCTTCCGAAGGTAGCTGATGAAATCCAAACCCCCCACCGGCTTTACGCTCGTCGAGATCATGATCGTCGTGGTCATCATCGGCATGCTGGCTGCCTTGGCGATTCCGGGGTTTCAAAAAATTCGGGAAGCCTCCCAGGACAAGGCCGTGCTGAGCAATGCCCGCCAGCTCGCCGCCGCCACCGACCAGTACATGATGGAATTCGGCCGGAGCACGGTGAGCATCGACATGCTGGTTGGATCAACCAATTACGTCAAAAATCTGGAGCTGGTCGCGAACGAGACCTACCCCACGACTTACCAGGCCGGCGTGGCGATCACCGTGGTCGGCGTTGCCGGCGCCCGTACGATCACCTACGGCCTTTGAAGGCCCGCCGGTTGCGGGCTTCATGGCGGCAGTCCGCGACATGAGCCGGCTTCGTCTTCTTTCCCTTGGGATTCTGGTCGCCACGCTGTGGTTCGCGACCGCGGCCGCAGCGGAACCCCCGGCCACCGCCACCCCCGCCACTGCGCAAATCTTGGCGGTTCTCCAGACCCAGGCCGATGCGTGGAACCGCGGCGATCTCGACGGCTTCATGCAGACCTATGCGCCGACCGATGACCTGCGCTTTGCGTCCGGCGGCAATGTCACCTATGGCTGGAAACAGACCCTCGAGCGCTACAAGCAGCGCTATCCCGACCGCGCGGCCATGGGCACGCTCGCCTTCAGCGAGCTCACGGTCACGGAGCTTTCGCCCGAGGCGGCCCTGATTTTCGGCCACTGGCGGCTCACGCGCGCCACGGACTCGCCCCACGGGGTGTTTACGCTGTTGGTCCGCCGCACTTCCGCCGGCTGGCGGATCTTCGCCGACCACACCTCCGCCGCCGCGCCCTGACCCGGGCGGGCTTGCGCCGCGGCGGCCCGGCCGGCAGGGTGTCGCTTCCGCCATGCGCAACACGCTTTACCTTTTCATCCTGGGCCTGGCCCTGCTCACGCTGGCCTTGGTCGTGCGTTCCGGCCTGCTCGCGCGCAAGGAACCCGGCCGGCCGATCAATTCCGCCATGCGCGAGGCCATGAACGAGGAGGCTCCGCAGCTCAGCGAGGCCGACGCCATGATCATCCGCCAGAAATTCGGCAACGCCCACCGGCTCCATTCCGGTCTGCTGTATGTCATCCGCGATCCCGGCACCGGCGGCTCGACCCCGCACAACGGCCAGGAGGTCGTCGTCAACTACGACGGCCGCCTGCTCGACGGCACGCCCTTTGACAGTTCCTACCGCCGCGGCGCCCCGTTCACCTTCCGCCTGGGGTCCGGCATGGCCATCGAGGGCTGGGATGAGGCGTTTCTCACCATGAGAAAGGGCGAAAAACGCACCCTCATCATCCCTTATTGGCTCGCCTACGGAATCAGCGGCCGGCCTCCCGCCATCCCTCCGCGCGCCACGCTGGTATTCGAGGTCGAGCTGATCGACATCCGCTGACCCGATTTTCGAATCTGCTTACAAGAGGTAACGGAGAATACGGAGCACCCGATTTGCCCGGCAAGGCAACCTCGATGCTTACTCGGTTCTCTCCGTCGCCTCCTGTAAACGGTCCGGAAAAATCAAGCCCTACTCGTGATACCGCGTCAGCGGGACCTTCAGCCGGTCTAGCAGCCCGCGGTCAAACACCCGCTGCTTCAGCCCGTCCTCGCCCGAAAACTGCGCAGCCTTCAGGCTGACCGCCAGCAGCGCGCTGTGCGTCACGCGACGCAACAGTCCACTGCGCTTCCCCGGCGCGGGCTGGCTGGCCGGGGAAGGCGGGACCGGGGTCGAACGGGGTCTGCGGTTGGGCACGGGAGAACCAGCACTGACGCCGCCCGGCCGCGTTGGCTCCCAAAAAAATCTACCTATATTTAGTCAGTCGCGCGGCTTGCGGTAATTGACCCCAAGCCGGTCGAACCGCGCCAGCAGCCAGGTGAGCCGCGCCCGGAAGTCGGCGTAGTTTTTCCGGTTCACCGGCGACCATACGACCTCGGCCAGTGCACTCAGGCGCGGATAAGCCCGGCGCTCCACCACCGAAAGGTTGGGCATGCGCTCGCGCCACAGCTGGCCCTGCGCCCCCAGCACGCGCCCGTGATGAGCCGGCTCCAGCTCCGGCGGGATCGGGTCAAACGCATAGACTTTCTCCAGCGTGGTCTGCACGCCAACCGCGACCGCCTCCTCCTCGGCGTTGCCTTCCGCATAGTCGAAATAGGTGTGCGACGTCGGCGCCATCACAACATCGTGGCCGAGCCGCGCCGCCTCGATCGCCCACTTCACGTCGCGCCAGGCCATCATCGCCGCGCCCGGCGCAAGGCCGCCTTCCTGGATCTCATCCCAACCGATGAGCCGGCGGCCGCGTTGCGCCAGGAAATTTTCCGTGCGGCGGATGAACCAACTCTGGAGTTCGTGGCCGTCCTTCAGCCCGTTGGCTTGCATGAACGCCCGCGCCACCGGCGACGCCTCCCACTGGTCCTTCATCGCCTCGTCGCCGCCCACGTGGATGAACGTACTGGGGAACAGCGCGAGCACCTCGGTGAAAATATCATCGAGGAACTCCAGCGTTTCCGGCTTCGGCGAATAGGTTTCGGGGAAAATCGTCCAGCGCGGCTGGACCAGCGGCGCATAGCCTGGCGCGTCGGTGTTACCGAACTGCGGGTAGGCGTGGAGCGCCGCCGAGCTGTGACCCGGCACCTCGATCTCCGGCATCACCGTGATGAACCGCTCCGCGGCGTAGGCCACGATCTCGCGGACTTCCTCCTGTGTGTAAAACCCGCCGTGCGGCACTCCGTCCGAGATCTTCTCGGTATAGATGTCCGGCGAAGCAGTCCGCCAGGCGCCGACCGACGTGAGCTTCGGATATTTCTTGATCTCGATGCGCCAGCCCTGGTCGTCCACCAGGTGCCAGTGGAAGACGTTCAGTTTGTGCAGCGCCAGGGTGTCGAGGTACTTCTTGATCTCCGCCACCGGCGAGAAATGCCGGCTCACGTCCAGCAGTGAACCGCGCCAGCCGAAGCGCGGCCAGTCCTCGATTTCCAGCGCCGGCACCGTCAGCCCGCCGCCGCCCGCCCGCCAGCCAAAGCGCTCGATGTCCGGCGGAAACAGCTGTCGCAGCGTCTGCATGCCATAAAATGCACCCGCCGCGCCACCCCCGCGGATCACCACGCCCTCGGGCGTCACGGCGAGCACGTAACCCTCCGTTCCCAGCTTTCCCGTGAGCGAAGCATCCACTTTGAGCGTGATGGCGTTGCCGCCCGCCGGGGCGCGATCCGCCACCGCCACGCCGAGGATTTGGGCCAGCTGGGTCGCGGTGCCCTTCAGCGCCGGATCGGCGGCCGTCACCACGGTTTTCGCCGTGAGCGGAAAAGGCGCCCCGCCCGTCAGGCGGCACGAAACTGGAATGGGAATGATGTTCGGTGAGTGGCTCATGGATAAATGATCGGGAAAAATCGCCGGAGTGAAACGATTCAGTTGCCCGCGAATGGCGCGAATCGTCGCGCACGAAAGCGATCGGTGCGAAATTGGAGTTCAGGCCTGCAGCCGGATCCATCTCCTCTTCCGCTATTCGCGCTGATTCGCATGATTTGCAGGCCCGATCACAGCCCCAGCAGGCTGCCGTTGCGCTTGATCCACTTCTCCGCCTCGCGCCAGCCCGGGCACACTTCCTCCACCCGCGCCCAGAAGCGCGCCGAGTGGTTCATTTCGCGGAGATGCATCAGCTCGTGGTAAATGATGTAGTCGCGCACGAAGTCCGGCGTCTGCACCAGCCGCCAGTTGAGCGAGATTGTGCCGTTCGCCGAGCACGAGCCCCACCGCGAGCGCTGGTTGCGCACCGTCACCTGCTTCACCTCCACGCCCGTCACCGCCGACAGCTCCCACGTGCGCGCCGGCAGCTCGATCTTCCCGCGCCGCGCGAAGTGCGCCTCGAGCGTCGGCCGCAGGTCGCCGTCCAACGCCGGCACGCGGAACACATCCGCCGCGAGGCAAACCTGCGGCCGCTCGCCCGCCGCGGCCGGCCGGATCTCCGTCATTTCTCCGCGCCACAGCACATGCGTGCCGAGCGTCCAGATGTCCGCGCCGCGTGGCCGGCGGGCCTGCCGGGCGCGCGCCCGGGCGAGCCAGTCGGTGTGCTGCGCCACGAACCGCTCCGCCTCGCGCACCGAGCCCCGCGCCGGGATCACCGCCACCGCCGTGCCGTCCCGCCGCAGCGTCAGCCGGTAGTTGCGCGCCCGGTGACTGCGCTCAAAGACAATGCCATCGGTCGCCGGCGGCGCCCGGTGCACGCCCGGAGCGGGTTCAAACAGACTGAAGAGATTCTGCTGTTCCGCACTCATGCTTCGGCGGAGATTCGCACGGGTTCCCAGCCCGTCAACTTTCCGCGGTTCACCGTCAGCCAGGCAAACGTCCGGTCCGGCCCGCGCGGCCGCGTGATGCAGCCCGGGTTCAGCCAGCGCACCCCGCCGATCGTCTCGTCCCGCGGCACATGCGTGTGGCCATGCAGCACCGCCGCAACGCCCGCGGGCACTTCCGCCGGGGGAATGTGCGTGAGCAGAAACACCACGCCCTCGCGCTCCAGTTCCAGCGCCTCGGGCCAGCCGCCATGGACATCGCAGTTCCCCCGCACCACGAGCAGCGGCGGACCGAGCGCCGCAAATTCCTCCAGGGTCAAGGGATCGCAGACATCGCCCAGATGCCAGATCTCATCCGCGTCCTTCAGCCGCCCGGGCAGGGAGGGGGGATACCGGTCGTGGGTGTCGGAAAAAACCGCAATACGCACCGCCCACCAGCATCATACCCGATTCCCCGATGCGACCCAAAATCCGCGGCTTGAACCGCAAAGTCGCCAGCGGCCAAGCCCCGGCCCTGATCGAGGAAACCTTCGCGAGCCCGGTCCTTCGCGCCCTTGGCGGCGTTCGTGTTAGAATCCGACCTACGTGTCCTCCCATCCTCCGTGTTGAAATCACCCTCCCTGCCTCGCCGCCCCATCGTTTGACCTGCCATGCGATTTAGTCCCTCGTCTCTCGCGCCTCCCCTCCTCTGGCTCTCCTCCCATGCACTACACCCACCTCGGCCGCTCCGGCCTCCGCGTCTCCCGGCTCTGCCTCGGCACCATGAACTTCGGGCCGTTCACCAGCGAGGCCGACGCCTTCGCGCTGATGGACCGCGCCGTCGAGCTGGGCATCAATTTCTTCGACACCGCCGACGTCTACGGCCGCAAACGCAGTGAGGGTGTCACGGAGAACATACTCGGCCGCTGGTTCGCCCAGGGCGGCGGACGCCGCGACTTCGTCGTCCTCGCCACAAAGATTTACGGGATGATGGACTCCCCTGCTCGTCCCGATCCGAATCTCGACCGCGGCCTGAGCGCGCGGAAGATCATCCAAGGCTGCGACGCCAGCCTGCGTCGGATGCAGACCGACCGCATTGACCTCTACCAGATGCACCACGTCGACCGCCTGTGCCCGGTGGACGAATGGATGGGCGCGATGGAAGCGCTCCAGCGCCAGGGCAAGATCTACTACGTCGGCTCGAGCAACTTCGCCGGCTGGGACTTGGCCACGGCCTGCACGACCGCGGACCTCCGCGCATCTTCGGCGCGACTCGTCTGCGAGCAAAGCCTCTACAATCTCGCGAGCCGCACGATCGAGCTTGAGGTGATCCCCGCCTGCCACCACTTCGGCCTCGGCTTGATTCCCTGGAGCCCGCTGGGCGGAGGCCTGCTCGGCGGTGCGCTGGCCAAAGCCGCGGCAGGCCGCCGCGCCGCGCCCGACTTCGAGAAACAGGTCAACGCCAAGCGTCCGCAGCTCGAACGCTACGAAGCGCTCTGCGCCAAGCTCGGCGCCGCCCCCGGCGACGTCGCCCTCGCCTGGCTTCTCGCCCAGCCCGTGGTCACCGCCCCGATCATCGGCCCGCGCACGATGGACCAGCTCACCGACGCCCTGCGCGCCCTGGAGCTCAAGCTCACCCCCGAAACCCTGCAGCAGCTCAACGAAATCTTCCCCGGTCCCGGCGGCTCGGCCCCGGAAGCGTACGCGTGGTAAGGACGTCCCGGCGAGGGTGCCGCGGCTCATCACCGGCCGTTTGACAGCGCCCCGCCGCGACGGAGAATCCCCCGCGTGCTCCGCGCCCTCGCCATTGATTTCAACTCCTTCTTCGCCTCCGTCGAGCAGCAAGACCGGCCGGAGTTGCGCGGGAAGCCGTTGATTGTCGTCCCCGTGCTGGCCGAAACCACCGGCTCCATCGCGGTCAGCATCGAGGCCAAGCAGCTCGGCCTGAAGCGCAACGTCCGCGTCGGCGAGGCGCGCCAGCAGTGCCCGGGCATCATCGTCGTCGAGGCCCGGCCCGAACTCTACATTCAGTATCACCGGAGATTGAAGGAGGTCGTCGAATCGCTCGTCCCCGTGAAGAAAGTCCAGTCCATCGACGAGCTGGAATGCGAGTTGTCCGGCGATCTCGCCCAGCCCGCCCGCGCCCTCAACCTCGCCGAGGAGATCCGCCAGAAAATCTACCGGCAGGTCGGCCGCCACCTCCGCTGCTCCATCGGCATCGGCCCAAACTGGTTTATCGCCAAGCTCGCCTCCGATCTCCAAAAGCCCGACGGCCTCGTGCTCTTCGACGAGGCGGACATCCCGGGAAAAATCCTCCACATCAAGCTCGGCGAGTTCACCGGCATCGGCGAAAACATGGAGCAGCGCCTGCGCGCCGCCGGCATTGATAACGTCGAAAAACTCTACGCCGCCAGCAGCGCCCGGCTCCGCGCCGTCTGGGGCAGCGTCGAGGGCGCGCGGTTTCACGACTGGCTCCACGGCGGCGTCCAGGAGCGCGAGGCCCCGCGCCACAGCACCATCGGCCACAGCCACGTGCTCCCGCCCGAGAAACGCAACGCCCCGGCCGCGCTCGCCGTCCTGCACCGCCTCCTGCAGAAAGCCGCGATGCGCCTGCGTCACGAGGGTTTCTACGCCGGCGGCCTGCGCCTGTCGGTGGGCTACCGCGACGGCACCGACTGGAGCGCCGATCTGCGGTTCAACGAGACTCAGGACACCCTCCATTTCACGCACGTCCTGAACGAACTCTGGTCCCGTCGCCCGAAGGCCCACCTGTCTCTGGCACCGATGCAGGTCGGCGTCATCCTTCACCAACTCCTCGCTTCCGCCCTGCACACCGGCGACCTCTTCGAGGGCCGGAAGGAGGAGACCCGCAGCCGCCTGCTTGGCGCCGTCGACACCCTGAACCAGACCTTCGGCAAGAATTCCGTCTACTTTGGCGGCGCGCACGGCGCCACCGCCTACGCCCCGATGCGCATCGCCTTCACCCGCATCCCCGACCCCGAGATCGAGGAAATCGACGCTCAGCGCGGCCGCCGCCTGCGCCCCAAGAAGCCCGCGCCCGCGCCGCCCCCGGAGGAGTAAAATTAACCGCGAAGGACGCCAAGATCGCGAAGGTCGAGCCAGACAAGGAATGGGCTTCGCGATCTTGGCGTCCTTCGCGGTTATATCAGCCTCCGATCATCAGGCCACGACCCCTTAAATCACACCCTTGACACCCCATGGGGCGTCAGGCACTTCTGACCCTCTTTTTCTTCAAAAGTCATGAAACCTACATTCCGCCCGCACCGCAAAAAGCGCGCCCGCAAGATCGGCTACCGTGCCCGCATGGCCACCCGTGGCGGCCGCAAAGTCATCAAGTCCCGCCGGCTCAAGGGTCGCAAGCGCCTGACGGTCGTCTGAGCCCGCTCGCTCCCGCGAGCCGTGGTCCCATGCGCTTCCGCCCTGAGCAGCACCTGCGCCGCCCGGGTGATTTTCGCACCGCGCGCGAACAGGGCCGCCGCATCGACTGCGGCGCCTTCACCGCCTGGTTTTTCCGCCGCCCGGCCGGCGCCGCGCCCACCGGGTCCGCCCGCGTCGGCGTCGTGGCGTCCATCGCCTCCGTCGGCGCCGCCGTCCAGCGCAACCGCGCCAAGCGCCGCTTGCGCGAGGTCTTCCGCCAGCACCAGGCCCTCGTCCCCGCCGGCTCCGACCTCGTGCTCGTCGCCCGCGCCGCGATCAACCGGCTGGATTATCCGGCGCTCGAGCTGAAGTTCACCGACGCGTGCCGCAAGGCCTCGCCGCCACCCCATGCCTGAGCAGCCGTCCCTTTTCGCCCGACTCGTCCGCCTGCCGGCGTCCGCCCTGCTCGGGCTGATCTGGCTCTACCAGCGCACGCTCTCGCCCGCCCTGCCCGCGATCTTCGGCGCGGCCTGCGGCTGCCGGTTTTCACCGAGCTGCTCCCACTATGCCGCCGGGGCGATCCGCACGCACGGCGTGCTGCTGGGGCTGGTCCTCGCCGTCTGCCGGCTCGTGAAATGCACGCCGCTGCACCCGGGCGGGTTCGACCCCGTGCCGCCGCCGCGCGCCAGGTTTTCCTGCGTCAGCGTTTCCAAGGCCACTCCGGCCGAAGGCTGACCGCGAATCCTTTCCCCTCTCCTTTTCATGGACAAAAAGAATGCCTTCATCGGCGGCCTGCTCATCGTCGCCGCCTTCGCCAGCCTTTATCTCGGCCAGAAATTCGCGCCGCCGGCCCCCGCGCCGGCCCCGGCCAGTGCCGTCGTGTCGCCCGCCGACACCTCCGCCGCCCGCACCCCGGCGGCGGCCGCCCCGTCCGCCGGTGCCACCACGGTCACCGCCCTCGCCACGCCTCCCGCCCACGCGACGATCACGACGCTCCAGAACGACTACATCTCCGTTAATTTCACCGACTTTGGCGGCGCGATTCGCGATGTCGGCCTGCGCAAGTTCCCCGCCGAGCTCAACCACCCCGAGCCCTACCTCTTCAACGCCCTGCATTCCGACCCGATGCTGGCGTTCACCGATTTCCCCGGCCTCGACGCCTCCACCCCGTTCCAGCTCGTCTCGCAGACGGCCACCGAGGTCGTCTACCGCGCCGTGCTCGGCCAGCAGATCGAGGTGACCCGCCGGTACTCGCTCGTCGCCCAGCCGGACGACACGCACGATCCCTACCAGCTCCGTTCCGAGACCACGCTGCGGAACCTCACCGACAAGCTCGTGCCGGTGCCGCGGATCGCCCTGAGCCTGGGCACCATCGCGCCGGTCAGCGACTCGGTCTACGGCCAGCGCATCTCCACCGGATTTTCCATTGGGGGCGACCAGACCTTCATCGCCCGGACGCAGCTCGAGGGTGGCAACGGTTTCTTCGGCATCGGTGCCAGCGACCCGAAGCCCTCGATCGCCAGCGGCGGCCCGATCGTCTGGGCGGCCATCACCAACCAGTTTTTCACCGGCATCCTCACGCCCGACCAGCCCGGCGTGGGCCTGCTCACCCGCCGCGTCAAACTGCGGCCGCTGGCCCCGGACGACCAGCGCAACGCCTACGGCCTCGCCGCCGCCGCGCAGTTCGACGTCAAGCCGCTCCCCGCCCACGGCAGCGCCACGCTCGCCCTCAGCTTCTACGCCGGCCCGAAGGAATACCGCCGGCTCTCCAATACCGACATCTTCAAGGCCGATCAGGACAAGGTCATGCAGTTCGGGTTCTTCAAGTGGTTCAGCCAGATCCTGCTCACCCTCATGACCTGGGTGCACCAGGGCATCCCGAACTGGGGCTTCACGATCATCGTGACCACCCTGATCCTCAAGATCGTCTTCGTGCCCTTCACGCTGGCCGCGTCGCGCTCGGCGAAGCGCATGCAGAAGATCCAGCCCGAGATGCAGGCCGTCCGGGAGAAATTCAAGGACAACCCCCAGAAGCTCCAGGCCGCGACCATGGAGCTCTTCAAGAAGCACAAGGTGAACCCGGTCGGCGGCTGCATCCCCATCCTGATCACGATGCCGTTCTTCTTCGGCTTCTACCAGATGCTGCAGAGCGCCGCCGAGCTGCGGTTCGAGCCCTTCCTCTGGGCGCACGACCTGGCCGCCGCCGACACCGTCGGCCATGTGTTCGGCCTCCCGATCAACATCATGCCGCTCCTCATGGGCGCCACGATGATCTTCCAGATGCGCCTCACGCCGCAGCCCTCCGTGGACAACGCCCAGGCCCGGATGCTCAAGTTCATGCCCTGGATCTTCATCCTGTTCTGCTACTCCTTCTCGTGCGCCCTGGCGCTCTACTCCACCATCAACGGCCTTTTCACGATCGGCCAGCAGCTCATCATCAACCGGTTGAAGGACGAGGGCGACGTCGCCTCGCCCGGCGGCATCGCCATGGAAGACATGGCCGCCCTCGCCGGCAAACCGATGAAGAACGTCACGCCGAAGAAGAAGAAATAAGACCGGCGCAAAAACTCCGGGCTGCCATTCGGAACGAGGCGAAGGATGACAAACTGACCAATTCGGCCGCCGGAGCCCCAGGCTTTCCTCCGGCCCTTCTCCCTTCTCCTCTTAACCCCGCTCCCCTCATGGCCGGCCATAACAAGTGGTCCAAGGTAAAGCGCGCAAAGGCGGTCACCGACTCGCGCAAGGGCAAGGTGTTCTCCCGCCTCTCGCGCGACATCACCCTCGCCGCCAAGTCCGGCGGCGGCGATCCCGACGGAAACGCCCGGCTCCGCACGCTCCTGCTCAAGGCCCGCGACGCCAACATGCCGGTGGAGAACGTCGACCGCGCCATCAAGAAGGGCACGGGCGAACTGCCCGGCGTCGTGTTCGAGGAGATCACCTACGAGGCCTACGGCCCCGGCGGCGTCGCGTTCGTCGTCAAGGTCACCACCGACAACAAGACCCGCGCCGCGCAGGATGTCCGCTCGATCTTCGCCCGCCACGGCGGCAACCTCGCCAGCACCGGCGCCGTCGCCTTCCAGTTCCTGCATGCCGGGCAGTTTCTGCTGACGAAGGAAAAGACCACCGAGGACGCCCTCATGGAACTCGCGCTGGAGGCCGGCGCCGACGACGTCATCACGAGCGAGCAGGGCTTCGAGGTGCGCTGCAACGTCCATGCCTTCGACAAGGTCTCCCACGCCCTCGAGCAGAAAAACCTCAAGCCCGACAGCGCCGAGATCGCCTACATTCCCGTCACCACCGTGCCGGTGACCGACGTGAACGTCGCGAAGAACCTCCTCAAGCTGCACGAGGTGCTCGACGAACTCGATGACGTGCAGGCCGTCTACTCGAACGAGGAAATGGACGAGGCCCTCGGCGCCGAATAGGTGGGCGGGCATGCCCCGATGTCCGCAAGGGAGCGACCCGAGAACTACCCGGAACACGCGCAAAGCCGGAAAATGCGGACTTCGGAACATGCCCGCCCACCGTCCTTCTCCAGCCTTTCGTCTACCTGCGGCGCTGCGCGCGGCCTTGTCATAATGACATCCCCGGCGCTTGTCTCGCGCCCCGCCGCCCCAATCGTAAAGCCCGCCCCATGACCGACCCCGAGGAAAACGCGCCCGTCTCCAGCTTCGTCGCGCCCGGCGAGGTCGGGATCGTCGCGCCGCGGGACTTCGCCCATCCCCGGCCCTTCACGTTCAAGAGCGGCCAGGTCCTGCCCGGCTTCACGTTGCGCTACGAGACCTACGGCGAGCTCAGCGCCACCCGCGACAATGCCATCCTCGTCTGCCACGCGTTGAGCGGCGATCACCACTGCGCGGGCGTCCACGCGACCGACGACCGCAAGCCCGGCTGGTGGAACAATCTCATTGGACCCGGCAAGGCGGTGGACACCAACCGCTTCTTCGTCGTCTGCGCCAACGTGCTCGGCGGCTGCGTCGGCTCCAGCGGGCCCTCGTCCGTCAATCCCGGGACCGGCCGCCCGTACGGCATCCATTTTCCCTTCGTCACGATCCTCGACATGGTGCGCGCGCAGAAGCTCCTGCTCGACCACCTCGGGGTCAGCACGCTGCACGCCGTCATCGGCGGCTCGATGGGCGGGATGCAGGCGCTGCTGTTCGCGATCGAGTTTCCCGCGTTCACCCGCCGCGTGCTCGCCATGGCCACCACGGCGCGAGAGAGCGCGCAGGCCATCGCGTTCAACGAGGTCGGCCGCCAGGCCATCATGCAGGACCCGGACTGGAACCAGGGCGACTACCCGAAGGGCGGCGGTCCCCGCGTCGGCCTCGCCATCGCCCGCATGATGGCCCACATCACCTACGTCTCCGACGCCTCGATGGACCGGAAGTTCGGCCGCCGCAAAAAGAACCCCGCCAGCGGCGAAAGCTACACCTTCGACATCCAGTTCGAGGTCGAGAGCTACCTGCGGCACCAGGGCCAGGCGTTCATCAACCGCTTCGACGCCAACTCCTACCTCTACATCACGCGCGCCCTCGACCAGTTCGACCTCGCACAGGCCTACGGCTCGCTCGAGGCCGCGTTCGCCCCGGTGCAGGCCGAGTCCCTCGTGGTCGGCTTCACCAGCGACTGGCTGTTCCCGCCGGAGCAGAACCGCCAGATCGCGCTCGCCCTGCTCCGCGCCGGCAAACGCGCCAGCTACGCCGAGCTCGCCACCGATCTCGGCCACGACTCGTTTCTCCTCGAGTCCGAGGAGCTCTACACCCTGATCCGCGGCTTCCTCGAGCGCACCCAGGCCACCGCGGTCGACTTCTCGATCTAGTCTGGAACTCGCGAACTCAGGCATCGAATCATCGCCCTCCGCCGCCTTTTCCAGCGTTCCTGAGTTCCAGACAAATTCATCCAGCACCCCATGACCAAGCTCGTCGAAAAACGCACGGTGGACATGCAGATCATCGGGGAATGGGTGACCCCGGGCTCGCGCGTGCTCGACCTCGGTTGCGGCCGCGGCGCGCTGCTCGACTACCTCGTCCAGACCAAGGAGGTTTCCGCGCTCGGCGTGGACCTCGACTTCGGGCGCGTCACCGCCTGCGTCGCACGCGGCCTGTCCGTCTACCAGGGCGACATGACCGGCTTCATGCGGCAGTTTCCCGACCGGCACTTCGACCGCGTCATCTGCTCGCGCACCGTGCAGGAGCTCGGCGACCCGACCGGCGTCATCCTTGAGGCCCTGCGCGTGGGCCGCGCGCTCACCGTCGGGTTCGTCAACCACGGCTTCTGGAAGAACCGCGTCGACGCCCTCCTGCGCGGCCGCAAGGTGCGCAATGAGGTCTACACCACCGAGTGGTTCGAGAGCCGGCCATCGAATCCCGTGACCATCGCCGACTTCGAGCATTTCTGCGCCGCCCAGGGCATCACGGTCACCCGCCGGGCCCACCTGCTCGGCAACTGGCACACCCCCTGCCGCACGCTCCCCAACCTCTTCGCCGGCTACGCGCTGTACGACCTGGCGAAACAGGGCGGGGCCGTCGCGCCGGCCACGCCGGTTTGAAAGGTAGGGCGGATTATCCCTCATCCGCCGCGTTTGGCGCCGGCGGGCTCCAAGCGGCGCGTTGGAGTAACGCGCCCCGCCATTTTATCCGTTCCGCCAGCTGGACGACGTCACCCACTCCGTTCCGCCCGTCTTCCCTCTCATTCTTCCATCACTCTTCCCCGTCCCTTCTCCTTTCTCCCTTCTCCCGTCCTCCCCACCCGGCCTATTGAAAAATTCGGCGGCACCCTTCATGGTTCGGTCTAAACCCATGAGCCTCGAGGACTACTTCGCCCCGTTCCGGGCCAATATCATCGGCATCAACCAGGATTTTGAGTCGCCGTACGGCCGGCAGCGCATCGTCTACGCCGACTGGACCGCCAGCGGCCGCATGTTCGGCCCCATCGAGCAAATGATGAGCGAGGAAATCGCGCCGTTCGTGGGTAACACCCACACCGAGACCTCTGTCACCGGCACGACCATGACCCGCGCCTATTACGAGGCGCTCCATATCATCAAGGATCACGTCCATGCTTCCGCGGACGACGCCATCATTTGCTACGGTTCCGGCATGACCAGCGTGGTAAACAAGTTCCAGCGCATCCTCGGCCTGCGCGTGCACGAGAAGTACAGCGGCCAGGTTTCCATCCCCGAGACGGAGCGCCCGATCGTCTTCGTCACGCACATGGAACACCACTCCAACCAGACTTCCTGGATCGAGAGCATCGCCGAGGTGCGCGTGATCAACGCCACCGCCGGCGGGCTGGTTGACCTCGCGCACCTGGCGGAACTGCTCCACCACTACCGCGCGCGCAAGGTGAAGATCGCCGCCGTCACCAGCTGCTCGAACGTCACCGGCATCATCACGCCGTATCACGCCATCGCCGGGCTGATGCACCGCGCCGGCGGCCTCTGCTTCGTGGACTTCGCGGCGAGCGCGCCGTACATCGCGATCGACCTGCACCCCGCCGGCCGGCCCGACGAGTCCCTCGACGCCATTTTCTTCTCGCCCCACAAGTTCCTCGGCGGCCCCGGCACGACCGGCGTGCTTGTCTTCAACAAGCAGCTCTACACCAACCGCGTGCCCGACAACCCCGGCGGCGGCACGGTCGACTGGACCAACCCGTGGGGCGAACACAAGTACTTCGACGACATCGAGGCCCGCGAGGACGGCGGCACGCCCGGCTTCACCCAGGCCATCCGCACCGCGCTCTGCATCCGGCTGAAGGAGTCCATGGGCGTGGACAACATCCTGCGGCGCGAGCATGAGCTGCTGGACCTCGTCTGGGACCGGCTGGAGGCGGTTCCCGGCCTGCACATCCTCGCCGGGGAGCACCGGGACCGGCTCGGGATCATTTCATTCTACATCGACGGCCTCCATTACAACCTGGCCGTCCGCCTGCTCAACGACCGCTACGGGATCCAGACCCGCGGGGGCTGCTCCTGCGCCGGCACCTACGGTCACATCCTGCTGCACGTCACCCCGGAGCACTCGAAGTCCATCACCGACCAGATCGACCGCGGCGACAAGACCGAGAAGCCCGGCTGGGTGCGCTTCTCGCTGCATCCCACCATGACCGACGAGGAGGCCGAGCGGATCCTTGAGGCCATCACGGCACTGGCGGCCCACCACCGCGAGTGGGCGCGCGACTACACCTATAATTCCGCCACCAACGAATTCACCCACCGTGTCGAGACGGGCGCCATCGGCCGCCGCGTGCACGAGTGGTTCAACGAGTTCGGCAAGACCGCCGTCGTCGCCACCGCCTGGGAACCGATGGGGCTCGGCTACGAGATTTGAAAAGCGATGCGCAGCGCCCCGCTTTTCCAAGTGGAGATGGGGATCGAAACCAACTCCCGGACTCTGTCTGCCGTCTCCGCGGCCGACGGGCCGCTTATTGCGCGAACACTTCCGCCTGCCGGTTTAACTGCTTCTCCAGGCTGCCGCACACCAGCTCGCACAGCTTGAAGATGGACGGATCGGCGATGGCGTAGAACACCTGTAGGCCCTCCTTCCGCCGCGCCAGCATGTGCGCGTGCGCCAGCGTCTGCAGGTGACGCGACACGTTGGCCTGCGTGCCGCCGGTCAGCTCCGCCAGCTCGTTCACGCTCTTCTCCCCGGCAAACAGCGCGTGCAGCAGCCGCAGCCGCATCGGCTCCGCCAACACGGCAAACCGGCGGGCAATCAGCGCCAGGGCTTCGTCGGACATCGGACGCGGGGCTTTCATCGCGGGCTTAAACGGCATCTTGACAGCATTCTTCTTGTATGACTATATGCTCATATAAATCAAGCCCCATCCTCTCACCCATGAGAATCGAATCCCTCGTCCGGGTCCTGGCCGGCACCATGGTCCTGCTCAGCGTGGCGCTCGCCCATTTCGTCAGCCCGTGGTGGCTGCTGCTGACCTGCTTTGTGGGCCTCAATCTCGTCCAGTCGGCCTTCACCGGTTTCTGTCCGCCCACGATCCTCCTCACCAAACTTGGCTGGCTGGGCGCCGACGGCGTGGTCCGCCCGGGCGGCCGCAAGCTCCGCTGACCGGCCGTCGCGCCTTCGCATGAAACGACTCCCGCCCCTGCTCGTCGCGGCCCTCCTGCTGGGCGGCTGCAGCCGTCCCGTCCGCCCGGACCCGGTGAGCCCTACGGCAGCGGTATCGGTCCGGGTGATCACGGTCACCGCGGCCGTCACGCCGCAGACCCAGCCCGTTCCCGGCACGATCCGGCCCTTCGCCCGCGCCACGGTTGCCGCCAAGATCACGGGGACCGTGGCCTCGGCCGACCTGGTGGTCGGCTCAGCCGTGCAGGCGGGACAAATCCTGGTCACGATTTCGGCCGGTGAACTCGGCGCGCGCACCGCCGCCGCCTCGGCCGCCCTCAGCCAGGCCGAGCGGGAATACGAGCGCGAGCGGACGCTGGAAGCCCAGGGCGCCTCCACCGCCGACGCCGTGCGCAACGCCGACGACCGGCGCCGGCAGGTCCGCGCCGCCCTGCAGGAAGCGGAAGTCATGCTCGGCTACACTCGGATCGCCGCCCCGTTCTCCGGCGTGCTGACCGATGAGTTCGTCAAGCCGGGTGACCTCGCCACGCCCGGCCAGCCGCTCTTCGAACTCGAGGGCACGGAACACTTCCGTGCCGAGGTCCAGGTGCCTGAGTCGCTCCCGCTGCCCGCCATCGGTGCCGTCCTCACCGTCCTGCTCGACCACGACACGGTCACCGGCCGGCTGGCCGAACTCTCGCCGGCCGCCGATCCCACGTCCCGCACCCGCCTCGCCAAGCTCGACCTGCCGGCCGCCACGGCCGCCCGCTCCGGCCAGTTCGTGCGCGTCCTCTGGCCCGCCGGCGATCGCACGGCGCTCACGGTGCCCGCCACCGCCGTGCAGGTCTTCGGCCAGATGGAGCGCGTGTTCGTCGTCACCGCCGGTCACGCCCGGCTGCGCCTCGTGAAAACCAGCGCCCGCGGGGACGGCGCGATCATGGTCGCCGCCGGCCTGGATGCCGGGGAGACCGTGATTGTGAACCCGGCCGCCACGCTGCAGGACGGCCAGGCCGTGGAGATCCGGCCGTGAGCGCGCCTGCTCCCGCCGGGCCGGGACCGCGTTACGGGTTCGCCGGCCGGCTCGCCGCGCAGTTCATCGATTCGAAGCTCACGCCGATCGCGATCATCGCCTCGATCCTGCTCGGCCTCTTTGCCGTACTCCTGCTGCCGCGCGAAGAGGAGCCGCAGATCAAGGTCCCCATGGTCGACGTCCTCGTCGCCATGCCGGGCGTCTCCGCCGCCGAGGTGGAAAACCGGGTCACGCGCCCCATGGAAAAGCTGCTCTGGGAAGTCCCGGGCGTGGAATACCTGTACTCCACCTCCAGCCCCGGCAGCTCGCTGGTGATCGTCCGCTTCCAGGTCGGCACGGAGATCGAGGCCGCCCTCGTCCGCCTCAACCAGAAGCTCCAGGCCAGCTTCGACCGCATCCCGCCCGGCGCGGGCCCGCCGCTCGTGCGGCCCCGCACGATTGACGACGTGCCCATCCTGGCCCTCACCCTGCACAGCCCCACCCAGGATCACCTCACCCTCCGCCGGCTCGCCGCCCAGCTGGACGACGTCGTGAAAGCCATTCCCCAGGTCGCCGAGACCACGCTCATCGGCGGAGTGCACCGGGCCGTGCGCGTGCGCCTCGATGTCGCCGCGCTCGCCGCCCGCCGGCTCACCGCCGCCGAGGTCGTGCCGGCGCTCCAGCAGGCGAACCGCCAGCTGCATGCCGGTTCGCGCCCGTTCGCCAACACCGAGGTCCTGCTTGAGACCGGCACGTTCCTGCGCGATGCCGCCGACGCCGGCGCCGTCGTGGTGGGGGTCTTTCACGACCGGCCCGTCTATCTGCGCGACGTGGCCGCCATCACCGACGAGGGCGCGGAGCCGGCCGACTATGTCCTGCACGGCGGTCCAGCCGGCAATCTGGAGGCCGCCGTCACCCTCAGCCTGGCCAAGCGCCCCGGGGCCAACGCCATTGATGTCGTCAACGCGGTCCTCGCCAAGGTTGCCACCGCGCGCGGCACGCTCCTCCCCGCCGACGTGACCGTCACCGTCACCCGCGACTACGGCCACACCGCCGCCGAGAAGAGCAACGATCTGCTCGGCCACATGGGCATCGCCGTCTTCGGCGTGGCCCTGCTCATCCTGCTGTTCCTCGGCTGGCGCGAGTCGCTCATCGTCCTGCTCGCGATTCCCTCGACCCTCGGGCTCACGCTCTTCGTCTTCTATCTCTACGGCTACACGCTCAACCGCATCACGCTTTTCGCGCTCATCTTCTCGGTCGGCATCCTCGTCGATGACGCGATCGTCGTCGTGGAGAACATCGTGCGGCACGTCCGCCTGCCGGACGCCCGCCGCAAACCCCTCGGCCGGGTCGCGCTCGAGGCCGTGGACGAGGTCGGCAACTCCACGATCCTCGCCACCTGGGCGGTGATCGCGGCCATCCTGCCCATGGCGTTCGTCGGCGGGCTCATGGGGCCCTACATGCGCCCGATCCCGATCGGCTCGACCGCCGCGATGCTGTTCTCCCTCGTCATCGCCTTCACTATCACCCCGTGGGCCGCCGTCCGCGTGCTGCGGCGGCGGTTTGGCACGCTGGCCGCGGCCGCCGGCGGAGCCGGTCATGACGCCGCCCCCGACGACTGGCTCACGCGGCTCTATCACCGCGTGATGGAGCCGCTGCTCGACCGCGCGCGCACGCGGTGGCTGTTCCTCGCCGGCATCGCGGGGCTCCTCCTCCTCTCCGCCGGCTTTGTGCTGACCGGCGCGGTCGTCATCAAGATGCTGCCCTTCGACAACAAGTCGGAGTTCCAGATCGTGCTGAAGACCCGCGAGGGCACCACCCTCGAGCAGACCGCGCGCGTCGCCACGGAAATGGCCGCCGCCATCCGCGGCGAGCCCGAGATCCGCGACTACCAGATTTATGCCGGCACGGCCGCGCCCTTCAATTTCAACGGCCTGGTGCGCCACTACTTCACGCGCCGTGGCCCGAATGTCGCGGATATCCAGGTCAACCTCGTGGACAAGTCCCGGCGCGCCGACCAGAGCCACGCCATCGCCAAGCGCATCCGCCTCAAGGTCGCGCCCATCGCCGCCCGCTACCACGCCGCTGTCGCCGTCGCCGAGGTGCCGCCGGGGCCGCCCGTGCTCCAGTCGCTGGTCGCGGAAATCTACGGGCCCGACGAGGCCCGGCGCCTCGCGCTGGCCCGGGAGGTGCGCGGCATCTTCGAGCGCACGACCGGCGTGGTGGACATCGACTGGTACGTCGAGGAGCTGCAGCCCACGGTCCGCTACGTCGTGGACAAGGAAAAGGCCGCACTGCACGGCGTGAGCACCGGCGCCATCGTGCAAACGCTGGCCCTGGCCACCCAGGGCAGCGCGGTGGACCTCCTGCATGTTCCCGCCGAGCGCGAGGACGTGCCGGTCATCGTCGAGCTGCCCGCCGGCGACCGGGCGCAGCCGGAGGCGGTGCTCGCGCTCCAGGTCCGCGCCGACCTCAACCCGGCGGGCCCGCTCATCCCGCTGTCGGAACTCGTCCACCTCGAGCGCGGCCTCGGCGAGCGCAATCTCTACCGGAAGAACCTCAAGCCCGTGACCTACGTTACCGCCGACGTCGCTGGCGCGGTCGAGAGCCCGGCCTACGCGCTTTTCTCCATCCACCGCGCGGTCGGTCAGCTCGACGCGCGGAAATTCGGCGGCGCCGGGCCCGCCCTGCCCATCTACCATCTCAACCTGCCGGACGACGACACGCAACCGGCGCTGAAATGGGACGGGGAATGGCACATCACGCTGGAGGTCTTCCGCGACCTCGGCGTGGCGTTCGCCGCGGTGCTCGTCCTCATCGCCATGCTGATGGTCGGCTGGTTTCGCAGCTACGTGACCCCGCTCGTCGTGATGGCCGCGATCCCGTTTTCGCTGATCGGCATCCTGCCGGCGCACTGGGCGCTCGGGGCGTTCTTCACCGCCACCTCGATGATCGGCTTCATGGCGGGCGCCGGCATCGTCGTGCGCAATTCGATCATCCTCGTCGACTTCATCGAGCTGCGCCGGGCGCACGGGCTGCCCCTGCGCGCGGCCGTGGTGGAGGCGGGCGCCGTCCGCTTCCGGCCGATGCTGCTGACCGCCCTCGCGGTGATCGTCGGCGCCAGCGTGATTCTCTCCGACCCGATCTTCCAAGGCCTCGCCATCAGCCTGATGTTCGGCGAGATTGCCTCGCTGCTCATCAGCCGCCTCGCCGTACCGGTGCTCTACTACATGGCCAATCGGCGGAGCGAAACCCACCCCGAACCCCAGGCATGAAACGGCCCGGCCGGTCCCGCGGCACCGGCGACCTTCCGCCGCCTCCTTTGTCCGAACCCCAACCCAAAACAAAAATGAAAACCAACATCGGCGGCCTCGACCGTCTCGTCCGCATCATCGCCGGCCTCGCCATCCTGGGCGCCGGCTATTACTATAAATCCTGGTGGGGCCTGATCGGCTTTGTGCCCCTGCTCACGGCCGCGGTCCGCTTTTGCCCGGCCTATCTGCCCATCGGACTCAACACCTGCTCCCGTCCAAAAAATTAAATTCGCCGCCATCCCGGGCCCTCTGTGCCGTTGCCGCCCGTGTCCGGTAATACGTGACACGGGCGTGAGCCCGCGGGTGCCTGCACCCCTTGCATGAGCTTCGATTTCCGCACGCTTTGCGCGATCGAACCTCACCGCCCGGCCCACCGCGTGGCGGCGGTGCTGATGCCGCTTGGAGCGGCCGCCGCGCTGCTGCCGTGGACTCCGCCGTGGGCCGCCCTGCTCGGCGGCGCCGCCCTGGCCCTGACTCTCGGGAACCCGTGCGCCGCCGCCGCCGCCCGGGCGTCGAAGTGGCTGCTGCAGCTGGCCGTCGTGGGCCTGGGTGCCGGCGTCAATCTCGCCGTCGTCGCCCGCGTCGGCGGCCAGGGCTTGGGCTACACGTTCGCCGGTCTGGCCGTCACCTTTGCGCTGGGAACCTGGCTGGCCGCGCGGATCGGGGTCGGCCCGAAAATCGCCGCCCTCATCTGTGCGGGCACCGGTATCTGCGGGGGCAGCGCCATCGCCGCCGCGGCCCCGGCGATCGACGCACGGGCTGAGGAGACCTCGGCGGCGCTGGCCGTGGTCTTCCTGCTCAACGGCGTGGCGCTGCTCGTGTTTCCCGCCATCGGCACGTGGGCACATCTCGATGCCCGCCAATTCGGCCTGTGGTGCGCGCTGGCGATCCACGACACGAGCTCAGTCACCGGGGCGGCCCTGACCCACGGACCCGAGGCGCTGGCCATCGCGACCACGGTGAAACTCGCGCGGGCCCTCTGGATTGTGCCGGTCGCGCTCGGCCTGGGAGCTTGGTTCCGGCGTACCGCCGGAACGGCCGCCCCGCGCGCCCGCGTGCCCGTGCCGTGGTTCATTGCGGGTTTCATCGCGGTCTCGGCCTTGTTCACGTTTGTGCCCCTGCTGCACCCGGCCGCCAGGGTCGTCAGCCTGGTTGCCCGCGCGCTGCTGACCCTCACGCTCTTCCTCATCGGCGCCGGCCTCAGCCGTCCGGTCGCCCGCGCGATCGGCGCCGGGCCCCTGTTCCTCGCCCTCCTGCTCTGGATCGCGATGGCCGGGGCCAGCCTGGCGGCGATTCGCGCCGGCTGGATCCATTGACCGGCAATCCCTTGTCCCTTCCGGCCGGGGGTCCAAAATACTCGCACCCCTTGGCAAAGGATGCGCAGGGTTTGGGATTTTCCATCCGCCCCGCCCTCGTCAGAGTCCTGTACGCAATCCCACCCCACCCATCATGAAACCCCTCCTCGTTCGCACCCTGCTTGGCGTGACCGCCATCCTTTCCGCGGGATCCGTCCTTCCCGCGTCGGCTCAAAGTCCGGAAACTCCCCGCGCCGTGTTCGTCACTCCCTCCACCCCCGCGGAGCGTGAAATCCAGGGCGTCGGGGAAAACGCCATTGACCGCCTCGCCGTCGCGATGGTGAACGAGGTGCGGGGGGCCCTGGCCTCGGGCAGCGCGGAGGACGCCGTGGACATGTGCCATCTGAAGGGCCTGTCTACCGAGGGCGGATCGCTCCCCGGCATGCCGCGCATCTCGGCCGTCAAGCTCACCAGCCTGAAGGTCCGCTCGCCCGACAACACGCCCGACGACGCCGACAAACTCGCGCTCGCCAGCATCGACCGCACCATGGCGGCCGGTGACGCGCCGCCAAAAATCCTCCTCCAGCGGGTCACCCTGCCGGACAGCGCCCCGGAGTGGCGCGTTTACAAGCCGCTTGGCCTCACCACCAATTGCCTCGTCTGCCACGGGAACCCCGCCGACCAATCGGCCGCGCTTCGCGCCAAGCTCCACGCCCTTTACCCCGACGACCAGGCCACCGGCTACAAGGCCCATGAATGGCGGGGCCTCATCCGCGTCACCGTCTCCGAGGCTCCGACGCCGTAATCCATCCGCGGTCCGCCCGCAGGATAACCTCCGGTCGGACCCGGTTCAGCGGCGCCACGCCTGCAGGCGGGCGGCGTGGATCAGGCACACGCAGTCCGCGCCGTCCTCCGTCCGGAGCCAGTGCGGCTCCAGTGCGGCAAACTCCCGGTTCATCGCAGCCTGCAGGCCGCCGACCTCGATCAGCACGATGCCCTGCGGCGCCAGCCGGGCGCCCGCCTGCTGCAGGAGCTTGCGGATGATCCCGAGCCCGTCCTTCCCGCCGTCGTGCGCCATCCGCGGCTCGGCCTTGAACTCCGGGCTCTGCGCCCTGACATGCGCGCTCGGCTCGTAGGGCGGATTGCTGAGGATCACGTCATATTTCGCCGCCGGCACGGCAGCGAAGACATCGCTGCGGTGCAGCGCGATCCGGCGCGTGAGCCGGTGCTCGCGCACATTGATCCTCGCGACTTCGAGGGCCGCCGCGGAAAGGTCGAGCGCGTCCACCTTCGCCGCCGGGAAATGATGCGCCAGCAGGATGGCGAGGCAGCCGGAACCCGTGCAGACGTCCGCCACCCGCCGCACTTTCGCCGGGTCGGGCAGCCAGCCGTCCAGCTGCTGCGGGATGATCTCCAGGAAGTAGCTGCGCGGGATGATCACCCGTTCGTCCACGTAGAATCGGTGCTCCCCGAGCCACGCCTCGTGCGTGAGATAGGCCGCCGGCACGCGGTCCACGGCGCGCCGGCGCAGCATCGTCGCCACCGCCGCGCGCTCGGCGGCGGTCAGCGGCTTCGCCAGCACGAGCGCCGGGCTGTCGAGCGGCAGGCCGAGCGCGTGCAGCAGCAGGTAGAGCGCCTCGTCGTGCGCGCTGGCCGCCACCTGCCCGAGGGCGAGCTGCTCGCGGGCATAGAGCCTTTCCGCGTACCGCAGCCAGTCGCCGAGGGCCGCCCCGGCGGGAGGCGCCGCCATCGCCTTATTTTTTGGCCGCTTCACTTTTGGCCGGCACGTGCTCGTGCGCGAAGATGTGCTCGGGGCAGTAGCACTCGTCGCCGGCGCATTTCGAGCAGTAGCGGAAATCCATCTCCGGGTTGGTCAGGTCGGTCTTGCCGCAGACGCGGCAGCGGTGGCGCGCCTCGGGCCCGGCGCTGGCCGCGGCGAACCGCGTCGCCGACGCGGCCATCGCCCGCTTGCGGTACCGCATCGTCTGCACGATGTCGTGGCTGAAAAAGAGCAGGAAGTTGCCCACCGAGGCGAGGATCTGCAGGCGCAGGGGCCAGCTGCCCGTGGAGAAATAATAGGCGTTGGCGATCCAGGTGACCAGCGCGAGCCACTTGATCTTCACCGGCAGGATGAAAAAGATCGCGATCTCGAAGTCCGGGTTGAGCCACGCAAAGGCGAGGAAGACCGAGCCCGCGATGAACAGGTTGGTCGTGGGTGCGTACGGCGTGATGAAGGCCATCGCCACGGTCAGCGCGTAGCCGGTGAGGACAAAGAGATTGTAGCGGAACTCGCCCCAGTAGCCCTCCAGCGCGCCGCCCATGAGGAAGAACATGTACCACGCGAAGGCGACGAACACATAGCCGAACATCCCGGGCGGCGGCGGCAGGAAGATCATCGTGACCAGCCGCCACCACTCGCCCTGCCGGGCGAGCTCGGGCACGAGCACGAAGGCGTTCAGGTCCAGCAGCCCGAGCAGCGCCGAGAGCAGGACGAACACCTGGCCGATGACCAGGTACAGGGAGAGGTTCGGCACGGCGAAGCGGCCGAAGATGCGTTCAAGGCGGTCGAGCAGGGACATGGCGGCGGCAAATAGCCGTTTACTTGTCGGCCTTTGCCGGCAGCTGGGCAACGAGCTTTTGCTTCTGCTCCTGCAGCTTCGGTTCGGTGATCGTGGCCAGCAGGAGCCGCGCATGGTCCGGCTTGCCCTGCTTGATCAGGACATTGGCCGCCTGCAGCCGCATCGTCTGGCGTTCGATGTCGGACGGCGCCTTTTCCTCGAGCTTGCCCCAGGCCTTCAGCGCCCCGTCCCAGTCCGGGATCGTCAGGTCGTAGAACGACTCGGCATAACGGTAAGTGAACTCGATGCGGTCGGGCGCCAGCTCCGCCGCCTGGCGGAATCCCTCGTGCTCCGAGTGCTCCAGCCCGGCGGCCGTCCATTCGCCGCTCTTGAGAAAATCGTCGCGCGCCTCGTGCAGCAGCGTGGCCAGCTGGTAATGGTAGAGCGGCTGCTTGGGATCGAGCTGGATGGCCGCGATGAAATAGGGCAGCGCCTCCAGCGGCCGGCCCTCCTCGGCGATGAAATTGCCGATCTGGTTCTTCACCATCGGCTGGTCGGGATCGAGGTCGTTGGCCTTGAGCAGCATCGCGATCGACGCCTTCCGCATGCCGATCTTTCCCAGCAGGTAGCCATAGGCCGCGTAGCCGGGCGCATAATCCGGGTTCTCCCGCAGCAGGGCGTCGTAGCCCTGGCAGACCTGCTGCAGCTGCAGCTTGAAATTGTCCTCGTCGAAATGCGGATTGTCCTTCGCCCCTTCCGCCAGCAGCTCTTTCTGCCGCTCCACGAGCTGGCGCAGCGTGTGGTCGGTCATGGACTCGCTCTCCGTGGCGCGCACCGCCGGCAGGACGCCCAGGCACAGGGTAAGCAGAAGCAAAAGGAATTTCATGTGGGCCAACTGCGACATGTTCAGCCGGCCAAGGTGCCCGCGTAAACATTCATCCGTTCGCCCCGGAGGAAGCCCACCAGCACCTGGCCGCTCGCCCGCGCAAACTCCACCGCCGCGCTCGTCGGGGCCGAGATGGCCGCCACGGCGGGGATGCCCGCCGCCAGCGCCTTCTGCATGATCTCGAACGACACCCGCCCGCTCACCAGCAGCACGGCGCCGGCCAGCGGCAGCCGCTCCGCGAAAAACGCGTGGCCCACCACCTTGTCGAGCGCGTTGTGCCGGCCGACATCCTCGCGCACCGCCTGCAGGCGCCCCTCGGCATCAAACAAGGCGCTCGCATGCAGTCCTCCCGTCGCATCGAACGCCGCCTGCGCCGCCCGCAGCTTTTCCGGCAGGGCCGCCAGGACGTCCCGGCGGGGCACGAGCGGAACCGCGATCGGCGGAAACTGCGCCTGCACGGCCTCGATGCTGGCCTTGCTGCAGATGCCGCAGCTCGACGAGGTGAAGACATGCCGCGTCAGCCGGGCCAGGTCCACGGCCGCCCCCGGCGCCAGCAGCACATCGAGGATGTTCTCCTCCGGTTTTCCGCCGTCGCTCCGGCAATACACCAGATCGAGCACCTCCTCGCGCCGCCGCACGATGCCCTCTGTGACCAAAAATCCCGCCGTCAGCTCCCGGTCATGGCCCGGCGTGCGCATCACGACCGCCACGCTGTGCCCGCCCACCCGAATCTCCAGCGGCTCCTCCGCTGCGATGGCATCGTCCCGCACCACCGGCGCCGCCCCGCCTTCGTGGCGGGCGATGGACACCGTGCGCGTGGCTTTGGCGAGCGACATGACGCCAGCGAAGCGAATCGGCTCAAAGGCTGAAAGCTTTAAGCAACCTGGCCGGAGCGCCGGAGGATGGCCACAAAGCGGCCCAAAATTTCCGGGACTCCGTCCTGAGTCTCCCGCGCGCCTATGGGCGCAATGGAGATTCTTTCGCAGTCCCAGAGCCGTTGCGCCTCCTTGCGGCCAACGACCAGGGTTGGGATCTCCCCATGCCTCATCGCGGCCAACCAATTTCCTTTTTGGAGAAATCCTTATTGCCTACCGCTTAAAGCCTACAGCCTTTGACTTATGCCAGCGCCCCCGCCCCACCCCTCCGGCTCTACTCCGGGCCGCGGCGCCAGCATCAATCCGCCCAACCGCTTCGAGCCGCTCATCCTCGAGCCCGACCCGGACTGCCCGCCGGACGAGCGGCCCCATCCGCGCGCGCAGTTTTTCTTCGACGCCAGCGAATCGCTGCTCACCACCAACGACAGTCCCGACCTTCCCTACACCGTCGGGCTGAATCCCTACCGCGGCTGCGAACACGGCTGCGCCTACTGCTTTGCCCGGCCCTACCATGAGTACCTCGGCTGGAGCAGCGGGCTCGATTTCGAGACAAAAATCCTCGTGAAACTCCGCGCTCCGGCGCTGTTGCGCGCCGAGCTCTCCTCGCCCCGCTGGCAGCCGCAGGGCCTCTCGATGAGCGGCATCACCGACTGCTACCAGCCCTGCGAGCGCCAGTTCCGCGTCACCCGCGGCTGCCTCGAGGTCTGTGCCGAGTTGCGCCAGCCCATCGCGATCATCACCAAGAACGCGCTCGTCACTCGTGACCTCGATCTGCTGGCCGAACTCGCCCGCTACCAGGCTGCCGCCGTCTACGTGTCCGTGACCACGCTGGACACCGACCTGGCCGGCCGGCTCGAGCCGCGGGCATCGCGTCCCGCCGCGCGGCTGCGCGCCATCCACGACCTCAGCGCCGCCGGCATTCCCGTCGGGGTAATGGTCGCGCCCGTCATTCCCGGGCTCACCGACCACGAGATGCCCGCAATCCTCGGGGCGGCCGCCGCCGCGGGGGCAAAGCGCGCCGGCTACATCGTCATGCGCCTGCCCTACGCGGTGAAGGAGATTTTCCTGCAATGGCTTGACGACCATGTCCCAACCAAGAAGGCGCGCGTGGTGGACCGCGTGCAGGAAATCCGCGGTGGCAAGCTGAACGTCAGCGAATGGGGCGCCCGGCTGAGGGGCGAGGGCATCTTCGCCGAGCAGCTCCGCGACCTGTTTCAAATCACTACGCGCCGCGCTGGCCTGAACCAGGAGCGCCTGTCCCTCTCGACCGCCCACTTTCGCCGCCCGGGCGGGGAGCAGCTGACGCTGTTCTAATCAAATTGAACCACGAAGGGCACGAAGTTCATGAAGACCGATCCGTTTCCGCCGCGAATTGTCATTCTGAACGAAGTGAAGAATCCGGCTGGATAGGATCGAAGCCCACAGCGAAATCTCATTGGATTCTTCGCTGCGCTCAGAATGACAAGGCTTGGGCTTCGCGCTTTTCGCGGTGAAAAACAATTTGGCTTTCCGGCCTGCGTGCGCTTCGTGAGCTTCGTGGTGAAATCCTCCCCGCCCCGCCCATGAAGACCTGCCGCGTGATCGGTTTCGACGCCGACGATACCCTCTGGCACAACGAGAACATCTTCGAGCAGGTGCATGAGCGCTACCGGGCGCTGCTCGCCCGGTATCACCCTGCCGCCACCGTGGACCGCACGCTGTTCGCCACGGAGATGAAGAACCTCGCGCTGTACGGCTACGGCGTGAAGGGCTTCATGCTCTCGGCCATCGAGACCGCCATCGAGCTCACGGAGGGCCGGATCAGCGCGGAAGAGATCCAGACCCTGATCAGCCTCGGCCAGGACATGCTGGAGCATCCCGTCGTGCTGCTCGACGGCGTGGCCGAGACCCTTATCGCCCTCGCCGGCACGCATCGCCTGCTGCTCATCACCAAGGGCGACCTCCGCGACCAGGAACGCAAGGTGGCCAAGTCGGGCCTCGCCCCGTACTTCCACCACATCGAGATCCTGTCCGAGAAGGACGAGGCGGCCTACGCCACGATCCTGCGCCGCCAGGCCGTCGCCCCGGCGGAGTTCCTTATGGTCGGCAATTCCCTCAAGTCCGACATTCTCCCGGTGCTCGCGCTCGGCGGCGGTGCCGCCCATGTGCCCTATCACCTCACGTGGGGCCATGAACGCACCGCCGGGATCCCCGACGCCCCGGGGCGCTTCTTCCAGCTCACCAGCATCCGCGAACTGCCCGGGCTGCTGCAGCGTTAAGCCATGTGCTGCCGTTTCCTGCTCCTTGAGCAACAGTATCGCGACATCCTGGAGCGGCTTGGGATCGGGGCCGCGGTGGAGTTTTTGTCGCGGTACAACCTCGCGCCCGGCTCGGCGATCCCGGCCGTGCGCACCCGGGTTCCCGCCAAAGGGCCGGCCCCGGGGCGCCGCCCGGACCGTGAAGCCGTCGCCCTGCGCTGGGGACTCGTGCCCGCCTGGGCCAAGAGCGACAGCGGCACGGCGCTGGCCAACGCCCGCGCCGAGACCGTCGCGGACAAGCCGTCGTTTCGCGACGCGTTCCGCGCGCGACGCTGCATCATTCCCGCCAGCGGTTTCTACGAGTGGGAACATCGCGGCCGGTCCAAGCAGCCCTGGCTCTTTCGCCGGCGCGACGAACAGCTCTTCGGCCTCGCCGGCCTGTGGGAAAGCTGGCGCGCGCCGGATGGTACCGTGCTCGAAACCTGCGCGGTCCTCACCACGGAGCCCAACGAGCTCATGCGACCCATTCATCACCGGATGCCGGTGATGCTCACGTCCGAGCAGTTCGAACCCTGGCTTGACCCGCAGCTCACCGATCCCGCCCAGCTGGCCCCGTTGCTGCGTCCAGCCGCCGCCAGCACCATGACCGCCGTCGCTGTCAGCACCTACGTCAGCAGCATCCGGAACGAGGGTCCCGCCTGCCTCGCGCCGGCCGCCGGGGGCGGAAACGGCGCGCCGCAGCTCTCGCTGGAATTTTAGGCCCTCTGTAATCCAAGGTGGAGCGGGTTGCCCTCAACCCGCTGAGTACCTCTGTCCGCGGTTGAGATCTCCAGCAGAGACAAACAGCGGGTGAGGGACAACGCGCTCCGCCTCCAAGACCGGGGACAACCCGCCCTGCCATTGGCCGAACCGCCGTCGTTGCTGGTTGTCAGCGGGCTGTTCGTCTGCGAAGAACCCTCCGCCTCAACCCGACACGCACCTGAACCTCCTCGACCGCTATATTTTCCGAAGCGTGCTTTCCACCTGCGTGGCGGCGGTCGGCCTGTTCACGTTCATCGTGATGGTCCCGAACATCGCGCGGGACCTGCTGCCCTACATGCTCGCGGGCCAGTTTTCGGCCGCCCTGTTCACGAAGCTGGTGCTGCTGCTTATTCCATTCGCCATCACCTACTCGCTGCCCATGGGACTGCTGACGGGCGTGCTGCTGACGCTGGGCCGGCTGTCCGCCGACAGTGAAGTCACCGCCATGCGCGCCGCGGGGCTGAGCATCAACCGGATTTCCCGGCCCGTCCTCGCGCTCGCGGCCCTGGGCGCGGCCCTGGCGCTCTACTTCAATTTCGACTCCATGCCGCGCGCCCGGGTGGAATACCACCGGGCGCTGGGCGAGGCCGTGCGCGCGAACCCGCTCCGCTTCATCGTGGAAAAAACGTTCATCCGCGATTTCCCCGGTTATGTCGTCTATGTGAATGAGAAAAATGGGGCGGAAATGCGCGACTTCTGGCTGTGGGAACTCGACGACCAGAAGCGCGTGACGCGGGTCGTTCGCGCCGAAAGCGGGCACTTCGACTACGACGAGGCCAACAATGCCCTCATCCTCACCCTGACCCATGCCCAGGTGGAGACGCGCAACGAGAAGAGTCCTGAGAATTTTTCCGAGGCGCCGCTCGTCGGCTCCTTCGAACGGTCCGAGCCGGTACGCCTGTCCCTCAACCGTTTCTTCGGCCGCGGCGGCGTGCATGTGAAGCAGGACTGGATGACGTACCGCGAGTTGACCGCCGAGCGGGCGCGCGTCGCCGCCATCGTTCCGCCACCGGACGAGGCGAAGCAGTTCGCCCGCGACCGGATGAAGCTGGAGCTGGTGTACCAGGACAAGTTCAACACCGCGCTCGCCGTTTTTTCCCTCGCGCTGCTGGGCGTGCCGCTCGGCATCAAGGTCTCGCGTCGCGAGACATCCGCCAACTTCGGCGTGGCCCTGCTCCTGACCCTCGGCTACTACTTGCTGACCGTCGCGGTGAAGGCGCTCGACCGTCATCCCGAATACCGGCCCGACCTGCTGCTCTGGGTGCCCAATCTGCTCATCCTCGGACTCGGCCTCTGGCTGTTCTCAAGAATAGATCGAAAATAGGACGGAAGGATTGGTTTTACCGGAGGTAACGGAGGGAATGGAGAAGAGGAGCCAACCCCGGAAATTTTAACCCCGGATTTTCGCGCATCCACAGGGATCGGAAATCCAAGGCATCAATTTCTTTGCCCTACGCCTTAGCCAGGTCGAATCCGTGAAATCCGTGATTAAATTCTCTCCGGATTTTTCTCTCCGTTACCTCCTGCACATACAATCCTGTCACGCCGCCTGGGTGGCGACCAGGCCCGTGCGGCCATCAATCGTCCCCATCACCTGATCGCGTACCGGGATTGCCACACGGTTGGCCAGCAGTTCGTTCGCGAGGTCGTCCATGCGAATGAACTCCACTCCAGCCTGCTGGCACTCGGCCAGGAGGTCCTGAAACAGCGCCCGCCGTCCCATGCCCTCGATCTCGGCATGCAAAGTGAACACATTCGGCTGGTCGGCCCGCAACAGTGACAGGAAGTGCGGCACGATTTTCTCGTCCGGATATTCCGGGCGGCCCATCAGCTCGTCGAACGTGGGCAGCGTGCTGGGGATCTCCAGGGTCTGGAAAACCCGGCCGTCCACGCGCGGGAAAAACGGCGCCCCGCCGCGCGTGTCGCTCGCATAGAGCAACCCCGCCTCGTCGTAGACCTCCCGGCTCTTCACGTTGCTCTGCCAGCCGGCCGCACCCGCCGTCTTCGCCTCGTGGCCGAAGATGCGCAGGAACTCCGCGCGGGCCGCGATGAACTCCGCGCGCACCGCGTCGAGCCGCATCGTCTGCACGTGATCCTGCCAGCGATAGTGGTTGTAACAGTGGATGCCGACCTCGAAGCCGTCATCCCGCACCCGGCGCATCACCGCCGCGTTGCGCCGGCCGATGTGCGGCGCAGGGAGCAGCGTGCCGTTGAGCAGCGTACGGATCCCGTAGATCTGCACCACGCTCGTGCGGCTGACCTTCTGGAAGAAGCCCGGCCGGAATACGCGGGTGATCGCCCGCCCCGTCTGATCCGGCCCGAGGGAAAACAGGAAGCACGCCGGCGCCTCCACCGCCTGGCAGTCCGCCACGAGATTCGGCACCCCGATCCGCGTCCCGCGGTCGGTGTCGACGTCAACTTTGAGGGCAAGGCGGATGGGCATCGCAGCGGGAGAAAGGAGCAGGGAGCAAGGAGCAGGGGCAAGAAACTATTCGAACAGTTCTGAGGTATTCCCTGCTCCCTTCTCCCTGCTCCTTTCTCCACCAGCTGGAGTGAGCGTGAGCTCACTCCAGCTGGTAATCCTTGTGCGCGAGGTGGTAATCCAGCGTCAGCTTGATCGCGGTCCTGAGGTTCACCTTCGGCGTCCAGCCGATCTGCTTCTTTGCGTTGGCGATCGACGGCACGCGCTTCTGGATGTCCTGGTAGTATTTCCCGAAATACTTGCCTGAGGACACGACCACGACCTTCGCCTTCTCGGCCCGCTCGCGGTACTCGGGATAGTCTTTGAAGGCCGTGATGATGAGCTTCGCCAGCTCCGCCACGCTCACGTCGTTCCGCGGGTTGCCGAGGTTGAAGATCTGGCGCGAGGCCCGGCCGTCCTTGTTTTCGATGATGCGCAGCAGCGCATCCACGCCGTCGTCGATGAAGGTGAACGACCGGCTCTGCTTGCCGCCGTCCACCAGCTGCAGCGGCTTCTCGAAGATGACGTTCGAGATGAACTGCGTGAACAGGCGCGAGCTGCCCTCCTTCGGCTCCATCACGTCGTCGAGCTTCGGCCCGATCCAGTTGAACGGCCGGAAGAGCGTGTAATCCACGTTGTCGCGCACGCCATACGCGTAAATCACGCGGTCGAGCAGCTGCTTCGAGCAGGCGTAGATCCAGCGCTGGCGCTCGATCGGGCCGTAGACGAGCGAGGTCGTCGCCTCGTCGAGCTTGGGATCGGCGCTCATGCCGTAGACCTCGGACGTGGACGGGAAAATGATGCGCTTCCTGTACTTCGCGCACTGGCGGACGACGGCGAGGTTGGCCTCGAAATCGAGCTCGAACACCCGCAGCGGGTCCTTGACGTACTGGATCGGGTTGGCGATCGCGACGAGCGGGATGACCGCGTCGCACTTCTTCACGTGGTACTCGATGTACTCGCGGTTGATGGTGATGTCGCCCTCGACGAACTTGAAGCGCGGGTTGTCCAGGCTGTCCTCGAGCTTATGGCTGCCGATGTCCATGCCATACACCTCCCAGTCCTTCTGCTTGAGGATGGCGCGCGTGAGCGAGCTGCCGATGAAACCGTTGGCACCGAGGATGAGGACTTTGAGCGGCATAAGAGAAAGGGGTTAGACAGGAGGGTTAACCACGAAACATCCGAAAAGACACGAAAGAATCTCTGAGTGCCATTCTGAGTGCCGCGAAGAATCCACTTGGATCCGGCCAACCGAGTCACACTGGATGACAAACTCGCCTGCGGCTGAACTTCGCTGCGCTCAGAATGACAATAATGCCTCCTTCGGATCGGACTTCGCGGCCTTCGCGGTAAAAATTCTCAGAGGATTTGCCCCCGATGCAGCTCCGGCGCGGGTGCGTTGCGCCACTCGGTGCGGGTCAGCTCCATCGCCCCATCCGCCGTGGCGACGACCAGAGGCGCGAGCGACAGGATCTCGCCCGGGGCACCGTGCCGGTCCCGCGCCGCCGCCGAATCGGTCTCGGCCCACCACACCATCAGCCGCGCCGGCCCCACATCTGTGAACGCCCCCGGATACGGATCAGTCACCGCACGGATCAGGTTGAAAATCTGCCGCGAGGTCTGCGTCCACGCGATGCGTCCGTCCTCCGGCTTGCGCCCGCCGAAATAGGTGGCCTTCGACTCATCCTGCGCTTTCTCCCGGACCTTGCCGGCGAGGAGCGCGTCGATCTGCCGCGCCAGGATGCGGCGGGCACAGGGCAGCACCTTGCGGAACGCCTCCTCGGCGGTGTCGCGCGGGGTCAGGTTCACGCCATTCTGGTCAATGATCGCGCCGGCATCCGCGCTCTTGACCATGCGGTGCAGCGTCATGCCGATCCGCGACTCGCCATGCAGGATCGCCCAGTTGATCGGCGCCCGGCCGCGGTAGGCCGGCAGCAGCGAGCCATGCATGTTCCAGGCCCCGAGCGGAGGGAGGTCGAGGATCTTGGTCCCGATCATGTTCCGGTAGTAGACCGACAGGATCAGGTCGGGCTTCAGCTCCGCGATCCGCTCGCGCCATTCGGGGTTGTTGACGCTTTCCGGGGTAAAAACCGGCACGCCTTTCTCCTTCGCCGCGACGGCGGGCGTCTTGAACCAGATCTTCTCGTTCGGGTTGTCCTCGTGCGTGATCAGCGCCACGACGTTGTCGCCGCGCTCGAGCAGCAACGACAGGCACTCATAGCCGACTTCGCTATAGCCAAAGAAAACAATGCGGGGCTTGGACATGGAAAGGGGCGTCGGAATTTTTATGCGGGACTCAGGAACTCTGGAAAAGACAGGGGGACAAGCCATCCCCATCCGATTCCACGCTTCCTGAGTTCCACATTAAGTTCTACTCCTTGGCCTCCAGGATCTCCTTCACAAAGTACCGCTGGCGCGCACGGACGACCTGGTAGGTGCGGCCGACGTATTCGCCGATCAGGCCGATGCCGACCATCGCCACGCTCAGCAGGAAGAACAGGATGCCGAAGAGCGTGAAGACGCCGTTCGTGTCGTCGTGCAGGAAAATGCGCATGTAAGCCAGCACGAGCACGAGCACGAAGCTCCCCGCCGAGCACAGGCCGGCGAACATCGTGAAATACTGCAGCGGCGCCAGCGAGAAGCCCGTGATCAGGTCGAAGTTCAGCCGGATCAGCATATAGAACGAGTAGTTCGACACGCCCGCGTGCCGCTCCTCGTGCTTCACCCCCACCTCGGCCGGATTGCTCGCAAAGCTGTAGGCCAGCGCCGGTATGAACGTGTTGATCGCCCCGCTGCGCACGATGGCGTCGATCACCTGGCGCGAGTAGGCGCGCAGCATGCAGCCCTGGTCCGTCATCTCGATGCTGGTCGTCTTCTCGCGGACAAAGTTGATGATCCTCGACGCATACGTACGGAAGAACGAATCCTGCCGGTTGAGCCGGTAGCCGCCCACGTAGTCATGACCGGCGGCGATCTTTTCCAGCAGCTTCGGGATCTCCTCGGGCGGGTTCTGCAGGTCCGCGTCCAGCGTGATGATGACGTCGCCGCGCACCCGCTCGAACGCCGCCATGATGGCCATGTGCTGGCCGTAGTTGGCATTGAAATCGATGACGCGCGTCACGTCCGGCCGCGCGGCATACTGCGCCTTCAACAGCTCGATCGAGCGGTCGTGCGAGCCATCATTGGTGAAGATGATCTCGTAACGGCGGCCCAGCGCGTCGAGCACCGGATAAAGCCGCGCGAAGAGCGTCGGCAGGTTCAGCTCCTCGTTGTAAACCGGGATGACGACCGAAAGCGGAATATTCGGCGCAGTGCTCATGACTTTTGGTGGGCTCGCAGGATTCCGGTCAGCGTTTCAACGACGCGCACCACATCAGCGCGGGTCATGGCGGGGAAGAGCGGGATCGTGAGAATGTTGCGTCCGGCGTACTCGGCCAGCGGGAAGTCGCCTTCCTTCCAACCCAGCCGGCGGTAGAGCGCGAAGCGATGAATCGCCGGGTAGTGTACCTGGCAGCCGATGCCGGCGGCCTGGAGCTGAGTCATCACCTCGGCGCGTTTGATGGTCAGCTTCTCCTCGGGCAGCACGACTTGGAACATGTGCCAGTTCGTCGACGTGAAATCGGCGACAGGCAGCCCGAGCCCGAGCGCACGGTTCGCCGGCGTGTTGAGCAGCTCGAAATAAATCCGGACCAGCTCGGCGCGCTTGGCATTGAACGCCTCGAGATGCGGCAGCTGGCCCAGCCCCACCCGCGCAGCGACGTCGGTGAGGTTGAATTTGCCGCCGACGAGCTCGACTTCCATGCCGTCCTGGCCGGTGCGCACGACGCCCTGCAGACGGTACTGCTCGGCGAGTTTGGCCTCGCGCTCGTCGTTCATCACCAGGCAGCCGCCCTCGATCGACGTGACGTTCTTGTTGGGATGAAAACTGAACGACACAAAGTCGCCGAACGAGCCGATGCGTTTGCCCTTCCACGTGCTGCCGAACGCCTGCGCGGCGTCCTCGATCACGCGGAGCTTGTGCTGCTTCGCGATGGCGTGCAGCCGGTCGCGGTCCACCGGCAGGCCGGCGAGGTCCACCGGCATGATGGCGCGGGTCGCGGGCGTGATCGCGGCCTCAACGCGGTTCAGGTCGATGTTGCGCGTCACCGGGTCGATGTCGACGAACACCGGCTTCGCGCCGACCTCGAGGATGACATTGCTCGTGGCGACCCAGGAGAGCGGCGTGGTGATGACCTCGTGCCCCGGACCGATGCCGGCGATGCGCAGCGCGATCTCCATCGTGCACGTGCCGGAATTGAAGGCGCGCACCGGGCGGCCGCCGCAGTACTCCGACAGTTTCGCCTCGAAGGCCTTCACCTGCGGACCGGAAGTGATCCAGCCCGAGCGCAGCACCTCGACGACGCCGGCGATGGTCTCTTCGTCGATGACCGGCCGCGTGAAGGGCAGGAACGGCAGGGCGGGCTTGGCCGGGGCAGGCGGAGGAGCAGCCCGTTCGACGGGCTCAGGGCGGGCGGAGGCGGACATGTCAGGGCTGGTTGCTGAAGAGATAATGGTCCTCGGTCTGGCCGAGCAAATGATAACGGAACGAGGGATCGGCAAAAAGTTCCTTCACATCCCGCCGCCGCGCCACGACCCACAGGCGCACCGGACCGCTCCACAACCGGCGGAACTCGTCGTCGCCGTAGAACCGGCCGCTCGCCCGGGCCGCGGCATCCTCCTCAAACTCGAGCTCATCCTTGTAGGCTGCGACATCCACTCCCCGCTCCGCGTAGAACGTGAACTCATGAAAGAATCCGTGATAATGCACCACCCGCTCGCCAGGCTGCACATGGGCCTTCACATAAAGCGCCAGTTCCCGGGTGCTCGGCTTGTTCAGCAGCGGGGCCGCGAACAGCAAGACGGCAAGGAAAGCCATCATCGTCACCGCCATCGCGGTCAACCCGGCGCCCACCCCGCGGATCCGGGCCAGCCAGGGCGCGAATATCCCGCCGAGCACCAGCACCGCCGCCATCGTGAACGCCATCGGCTGCAGCGCGAGCGCCTTGGCCGGCTCGAGTCCCCGCACCAGCGCCGGGCGTACCACCACCAGGCAGAGGGCAACCGCCAGCAATCCGCTGACGAACGAAAAGATCCGCAGCCCGGCGCGCAGCTTCCCGGGGTCCGCCGCGGCCTTCACCTGGGCGAGCCAGATCCCGATCAATGCCGACAGTGCCGGAAAGACCGGCAGGATGTAGGGCACGAGCTTGGATTGGGACTTGGTGAAGAACAGGAAGATGAACGCCGCCCACGTGACGAGGAACCAGGCATCCGCATTTTTCGCCCGGGCCGCCCAGCCGCCGCGCACACCGGCCCGCACCGCCGGCCAGAGAAAGCCCACCCAGGGGATCAGCCCGGCCAGCACGACGCCGATGTAGTAATACCACGGGCCCGGCCGCGAGGCGGCCGGCGTCATGAAGCGCTGCCAGTGCTCGAAGACGAAATAGCGGTGCGCCCAGGTCGCGTTGTGCCGTGCCGCCAGGACATGCCACGGCACCGAGAGCGCGAGGAACAGCAGCAGCCCCGTCGGCAGGTGCAGGGGCCGCAGCCGTTTCCACTGGTTGAAGACCAGCAGCCACAGGAACATCACCGCGCCCGTGACCAGGAACCCGATCAGCCCCTTCGTCAGCGTGGCCAGCGCCGCGCTGGCATAGAGCCCGTAAAACAGCCAGCGCCGCCGCACCCCCGCCGGTTCGCGCACGCCGAGGATGAAGCAGAACAGCGTCGCGCTCATCAGCACCGACACCGCCATGTCGAGCAGGAGAATGTGCGCCATTGCGAAATACATCAGCGAGGTCCCCAGCACCACCGCGGAAAAGAGCCCCGCATTCCGGTCGTGCAGCCGCCGCGCCGCCGCGTAGGTCAGCAACACCCCGGCCAGCGCGAACAGCGCCGGGACCGCCCGGACGGCCCATTCGTTCTGCCCGAAGACCTCCATGCTGCCCGCCACCAGCCAATAAACCAGCGGCGGTTTCTCGAAGTAGTTCACCCCGTCCAGATGCGGGGTCACCCAATCGCCGCTCGCAATCATCTCCCGCGGAATCTCGGCATAGCGGCCTTCGTCCCCCGCCCCCAGCGGGTAGCTGCCGAGTCGGAAGCCAAAGAGCAGGCCGAACAGCACCGCCAGCCAGAGCAGGTCGCGGCGCCAGGGGAACGCGGCGGTCGCCGGGGTTTCGGGGGATTCAGGGCTGGGCATGGAGGAGCGCAGGCATCCTGCCCGCCTGCTTTGCCGGTGCACGCTGAAAAACCGGGGCCGTCCCGGAGATTTTTTTCGTGCGCCCGCCCCCGGTTCCCGGCCATATCACCGGCACATGCCGGCGGCGAAACCCTTCACCTTCATCTGCGGCGCCGACGACTTCCTTGTCGGCCGGCTGGGCCAGGCGCGCTTTGACGCGCTCGCCGCCGAGATCCCGGACGAGTTTTCCCGCGAGGTCCTCAGCGGCTTCGCCGGCAACGTCGGCGAGGTCGAGGCGGCCGTGAACCGGTTCCGCGAGAGCGTGCAGACCGTCTCGATGTTCGGCGGCCAGCGCGTGATCTGGCTGAAGGACGTGAATTTCCTCGCCGACACCGTCACCGGCCGCGCCGAGAGCACGCTCAAGCTCGTCGAGGACCTGCAGCAGATCCTGGAGGGCGTGAACGCGGACGACACCGCCGTCCTCATCACCGCCGCGCCGGTGGACCGCCGCCGGTCGTTTCCGAAATGGTGCGAGAAGACCGCCGACTTCGCCCTCGTCGGGGGCGACGACGGCGACGGTGCCGCGCTCGAGGGCGTGATTCTCGCCGAGGCGAAGGCTGTGGGCGCGTCGCTCTCGCCCGATGCCGCCCGCCTCCTGCTCGCCAAGGTCGGCGCCAACACCCGCCTGCTCGTCGAGGAGGTCCGCAAGCTCGCCACCTACGTCGGCGAGGGCGAGACGATCGAGGACACGCACGTCGCCGAGCTCACGCCCAACGTCGCCGAGGGCGATTTCTTCGAGGCGGCGGAGTCGTTCTTCAGCGGCGACCTGAAATGGACCCTCGCCGCGCTGCAGCGGCATTTCTTCGCCGGCGGCGACGCGCGGCCGGTCATCTCCGCGCTGCAAAACCGCAACCGCATCCTGCTGCAGGTCCGCGCCCTCGTGGATGCCGGCGACGTCCGCATCGGGCCGCGCGGGCTGGACGGTTTTCCCAAGGCCCAGGCGGCGCATGCGGCCAAGTTCACCGGCGCGCCAGAAAAGAGCTCGTATAATCTCTTCACCCAGAATCCCTGGTACCTCGGCAAGCTCGCCGGCAGTGCCAAGCTGCCGTCGCTGCGCCGGCTGATCGACAACCAGCAGGAACTGATCAACGCCTTCGAGGAAATCATCCGCCGCCCGCACGAGCAGGAGGAAGTCCTCCGCGAGATGACCGTGCGCTGTCTGGCGGGATGACCGGCCGTTGGCCGGCGAAGCGGGAAGATGGGAGTTGGGGGATCGAATGCCGGACCAATCAGACGGTATTCCAGCTCCCAACGCCCAACTTCAATCTCCGCCGGCCAAGTCGGCTAGCGGCACGCTCCAAACACGCCAAACGGCGCGGTTAGCCAGAAGCATTCCGGCTCGGCGAACCCCGCGGACTTCAGCAGGCCGAGCTCCGTCGCGAGCGGCGGATAATAATCCTCCTTCGCCCACACTGCGAAATAGTCGCGCACCTGTTCCCGGCTGATGCCCTGCGCAACGATGAAATCAGACCACGACTGAAAAGTGGTCTCCCGCAGCCAGGGCACGGTGCTCATGACCGCATCGGCGTTGGCCAGGAGTCCGCCGGGCCGCAGCGCCCGGTGGATGGCCGCGTAGATTTTTCCCTTCGCCGCCAGGTCCTTCACATGGTGCAGCGCGATGCAGGCCACCACTGCATCGCACGGCGGTAGCGGCTCGGCAAACGAGCGCGCCACCAGGCTGACGCGGCCACCAAATCGCGCGCAGCGCTCCCGCGCCACCGCCAGCATCGCGGGATCGGTGTCCCAGATTTCCACCGTCACCCCCGGAAACCGCTCCGCGACCGCTGCCGCCAGGGCCCCCGTGCCGCCGCCAAGGTCGAGCACCCGGCCCCGGGCCGGCAGACAACGCGCAAGGAGATCGAGCTGGACCGCGCGCATCGCGTCGTAACCGGGAATGACCGTGCGGATAAACCGGTCATAATCGGCGATCTTAACCTGCAGGTGGTCGGCGACGGAATGGGCCATGCGCGAAGGCTTCACCACGAAGGACACGAAGGGCACGAAGCCAAGGCCTTTCCTGCTTCCGTCCTTCGAGCGCTGCGTGTCCTTCGTGGTGAACATGGGTTCGTCGACCGGTCACTGCCTGCTTGCCGTGGATGCTCCGGCCACCTTGCATCCCGGCCATGTCCTCGCTTCCCACCGAGTTTTCCAGCGTCACCGTCACCGCCAAGGCCAACGTCTATTTCGACGGCAAGGTCGTCAGCCACACCGTGCGGTTCGCCGACGGCGCGAAAAAGACCCTCGGGCTCATCTATCCCGGCTCGTTCCACTTCAAGACCGGCGCGCCGGAGCGCATGGAGATCGTCGCGGGCGACTGCCTGGTGACGCTCGACGGGGAATCCGAGGCCGAGGAATACGTCGCCAGCCAGCACTTCGACGTGCCGGGCAACTCCGGGTTCACCATCGAGGTGCGCAAGGGCCTCTGCGAGTACATCTGCTCGTTTCTCTGACGCCGAATTTTCACCACGAGGATCACGAAGGGCACGAAGCCCGGAGCTGAAGACCTGCCGTTAAGGGCCCGGCTGCGCGACCTTCGTGCGCTTCGTGGTTAATCCCCTTCCCGGTGTTTGCCATTGGCATCCGCGCGGGTGCCTGCTTACTGAAGCGCTTTCGCCGTGAACGACCCGACCGCCCCAGCCGCCCCCATTTTCAACGTCCTCGCCGAGCGGTACGCCTCGGCGGCGATGAAGGACATCTGGTCGCAGCACGGGCGCGTGGCCCTCGAGCGCGACTTCTGGATCGCGGTGATGAAGGCCCAGCGCGACCTCGGCGTGCCGATCCCCGCCGAGGCGATCCGGGACTACGAGAAGGTGAAGGACCAGATCGACCTCGCCTCCATCGCGAAGCGCGAGCGCCTGACGCTCCACGACGTGAAGGCGCGCATCGAGGAATTCTCCGAGCTCGCCAAGCGGCAGTTCATCCATCTCGGGCTCACCAGCCGCGACCTCACGGAGAACGTCGAGCAGCTGCAGATCTTCCGCGCGCTGAAGGTCGTCCAGTTCAAGGCCGCCGCCGCGCTCCTTGCCCTCGGGCGCCAGGCCGAGGCCCACCGTGACCTGATGATCACGGGCCGCACTCACAATGTGCCCGCCCAGCCCACCACGCTCGGCAAGCGCCTCGCGATGTTCGGCCAGGAACTGCTCATCGCCTTCGCCCGGCTCGAGGAGCTGCTGGAGCGCTACCCGGTCCGCGGGCTCAAGGGCGCCGTCGGCACGCAGCTCGACCAGCTCACGCTGCTCGGCGGCGACGCCACCAAGGTCGACCAGCTGGAAGCCCGCGTGCTGAAGCACCTCGGGTTCCACGCCTCGCTCGGCGCCATCGGCCAGGTCTACCCGCGCTCGCTCGATTTTGAGGCCGTCACCGCACTGCACCAGGTCGGCGCCGCCGCCGCCAGCTTCGCCACCACGCTGCGGCTCATGGCCGGCGCCGGGCTGCTCACCGAGGGTTTCCAGGACGGCCAGGTCGGCTCGTCCGCCATGCCGCACAAGGTCAACGCGCGGAACTGCGAGCGCATCTGCGGCTTTTCCACGATCCTCAGCGGCTACGTCACGATGACGGGTGCGCTCGCCGGCCACCAGTGGAACGAGGGCGACGTGTCCTGCTCCGTCGTGCGCCGCGTGGCGCTGCCCGACGCGTTCTTCGCGGTCGACGGCCTCCTCGAGACCTACCTCACCGTGCTGCGCCAGATAGAGGTCTTCCCGGCCGCGGTCGCCGCCGAGAACGAGCGCAACCTGCCCTTTCTCGCCACCACCACGATCCTGATGGAGGCCGTGAAGCGCGGTGCCGGCCGCGAGACCGCGCACGAGGCCATCAAGGAGCACGCGCTCGCCGCGGCGAAGGCCCTGCGCTCGGGCGGCGGCGACGCCGACCTGCTCGGCCGCCTCGCCGGCGACAAGCGCGTCGGCCTCGGCAAAAAGGCCCTGCAGGCCATCCTCGCCGAAAACGCGCGCTTCGTCGGCGCCGCCCCGCACCAGGTGGACGCCTTCCTCGCCGAGGTGAAGCCGCTCGCGAAAAAATACAAGGGCGCCGCCGAGTACCGGCCCGGCCGGCTCTTATGAGGTGGGGCGGGGCTCTGACCCGCCCTCAGGTTGCGAGCCTGCCCACGACGTTACTTGTGCAGCCATCGCCCAACCTTCCCGGCAGGGCGGGTCAGAGATGCGCCCTGCTCCTCTCCACGTTTCCGTTCCTCCGCGTTTCCGCGATGATTCCGGAGGGTCCGACGATCCCGTGACGAAAATTGAGTTTGCATCCCCCGGGGGCGACCCGCTTTCTTGCCCGTTCACGTTGTTTCCAACCCTTTATTCTTACTGTCATGGCTGAACTAGCAGGAAATGTTTTGGTGGGCCAGTCCGGTGGCCCCACCGCCGTCGTCAACGCCAGTGTCGCGGGCATCATCGCCGAGGCGCTGAACCACGACTGTGTGGAAGAGGTGTATGGTGCGCTCAACGGCGTCCTCGGCCTCCTCCAGGAGGACCTCATCGACCTCGCCTCCGAGTCCCAGCAGCAGATCCGCGCCCTCAAGCACACCCCGGGCGCCGCCCTCGGCTCGTGCCGCTACAAGCTCAAGAAACAGGCCGACTTCGACCGCGTGCTCGAGGTCTTCAAGGCGCACAACATCCGCTATTTCTTCTACATCGGCGGCAACGACTCCCAGGACACCGCCACCAAGATCTCCGCCCACGCCCAGGCGCAGGGCTACGAGCTCCGCGTGATCGGCGTGCCGAAGACGGTCGACAACGACCTGCCCGCCACCGACCACTGCCCCGGTTTCGGCAGCACCGCCAAGTTCATCGCCACCACCGTCCGTGAGCTCGCCCTCGACAACGAGGCGATGGGCCAGGGTGACCTCGTCTCCATCGTCGAGGTCATGGGCCGCAGCGCCGGCTGGATCGCCGCCAGCGCCGCGCTCGCCAAGCGCCGCGACCAGCCGCATGACCCGCCGCACCTCATTTATCTCCCCGAGATCCCGTTCAGCCAGGACAAGTGCCTCGAGGACATCCGCCGCGTGCTCAAGCGCGAGAAGTTCTGCCAGATCGTCGTCTCCGAGGGCCTGACGGACTCCGACGGCAACTACGTCTCGGCCGATCCGGCGTTGGACGCCTTCGGCCATGCCCAGCTCGGCGGTGCCGGCGAATTCATCAAGAGCCTCGTCGAGGCCAACCTCCCGGGCGTGAAGGCCCGTCTTTCCGTCCCCGGCCTCATGCAGCGCAGCGCCGCCCACTCCGCGTCGAAGGTCGACGCGGACGAGGCCTACCTCGTCGGCCAGGCCGCGGTGAAGGCCGCCATCAACGGCGAGACCGACAAGCTCGTCACGCTCGTGCGCGGCGACAACGACATCTATTCCTGCGAGACCGGCCTCGCGCCGCTCGCCGACGTCGCGAACAACGTGAAGAAGCTGCCCCGCGAGTGGATCAATGAGGACGGCGTGAGCATGAACTTCCAGTTCGTCCGCTACGCCCAGCCGCTGATCCAGGGCGAGGTCGCCGTGCCGCACGACAACGGCGTCCCGACCTTCGCCCGCCTCGACAAGGTCCGCGTGGACAAGGTCCTCCCCGCCTACGTGGCCTGAGCCGCCCGCGCGGTTCGTCAGCTTTCCGGCCGGTCCCGCGGGACCGGCCTTTTTATTGTCCGCGTTCGACGCTGGAACGCATTGCCCTCAATGCGTTGATCCGTGAGTAGGAGCCTCGGCGCCCTCGCCGCGGGCTGGACCTGTCACACTCCATCCCGGCGCCCGCCGTTGACGAGGAACGGCTCGGCGAACGCGGCCAGCGTGCCATCGGGACGGCGCAGCGGCTCGGCGGAATACTGCGGGAGGTACACGCGCCGCCAGTTGGGCGTGCGGTTGAACCCGCTGCGGTGCAGCACCGTGCTCGAGAACACCGCAATACTCCCGGCGGGCACGAGGACCGGGTCTCCGGGGTCGGACCCGAAGTAGCCCTCGAGATCGTGGCTTTCGTCGTTCTGCTTGTGCGGGAAAAGCTCGCGGGAGCCGGCGCGCGAATACGGCAGCAGGTACACCGTGCCGTTGGCCTCGCTCACGTCGTCGAGCGTCACCCAGCAGGTGATGTACGGCCGGTGCGGCGTGCCGACGTACGCGGAATCCTGGTGCCAGCTGAATTTGGAGCCTTTCTCCGGGCCTTTCACCACGAACTGCTCCCAGAAAAGATAGGCGTTGTCCCCGAGGGTGGCGCGGCAGATCTCCGCCATCAGGTCGCTGTAGATGAATTCGGCGAGGCGCGTGCCCTTGTGCCGGTTGGCGATGAAGTAGCGGTTGCCCCGGATGTTGATGCCCTGGTGCGTGACGCCCGCCGCGTCCATCTCGGCATCGTGCGCGGCGATGAACCGCCCGCAGACTTCGCGCATCATCGCCAGGTGTGCCGGCGGCACGACGTTCTTAAGGACGAAGAAACCTTCATCCTGAAATTGCTTACGATCCTGGGCGGAAATGGGGTTAGGGAGAGTGGTGCTCATGGGAAGGGGAGTTCGGGAATAAGTAGGGCAGGTCTTTGACCCGCCTTTAGCGTACGGCAGGCGGGTCAAAGACCCGCCCTACTGCATACCCGCAATCATAAATTCACCGCACGGGCTGCCGGACCGCGGCGACCGGCACATACGGCTCTTCGCGCAGGTCGGGCGCGCGCCGGCCCGCCAGCAACTGCCACCACACCCGGGCGCAGGTCAGCACCACCACCGCGACGAGCACGAGAAAGATGCCGGTCACGGCGGCGTTGACCTCGTTGTTGAACAACTGGTGCTGCCAGGCTGTCAGCTGCGCGGCCGGCCCGCCGGCGCTGATTTTCTTCTGCAGGCCGTCCGCCGCCGTGAGAAACCCCAGCCGCGGATCGGCGCTGAAGATCTTCATCCATCCCGCCGTCATCGTCACCGCCAGCAGCCAAGCCAGCGGCAGCAGCGTCGTCCACAGGTAGCGCGTGCGGCCCATCTTGATCAGCACGGTCGTGCCGAGCGCGAGCGCCAGGACGGCCAGCAGCTGGTTCGCGATGCCGAAGATCGGCCAGAGTGAGTTGATGCCGCCCAGCGGATCAACCACGCCCTGGTACAGGAACCAGCCCCACGCGGCGACGAAGAGCGCCGTCGCGGCGGTATTGCCGGCGAAGGACTTCGTGTTCGCCAGCGGCTTCCACGCGAGGCCGAGCAGGTCCTGCACGAGGAAGCGCCCCACCCGCGTGCCGGCATCAATCGTCGTCAGGATGAAGAGCGCCTCGAACATGATCGCAAAGTGATACCACAGCGCGAGGGCCGCCTTGCTGCCGGCCACGCCGGCAAACATGTGCGCCATGCCGACCGCAAACGTCGGCGCCCCGCCCGTGCGGCCGATCATCGTCTTTTCCCCCACGCTGGCCGCGAGGTCCGCCATGTCGGCCGGCGTCACCGGGAAACCGAGCGCCGTGATTTTGGCCGTCACCTCCGCCGCCGGGCCGCCCAGGTTGATCGCGAAATACTGGCCCGGCTCCATCGCACAGGCCGCAATCAGCGCCATGATGCCCACGCACATCTCGGTGACCATCGCGCCGTAGCCGATGATCCGGATGTCGCTCTCGCGGGTGATGAGCTTCGGCGTCGTGCCCGAGGAGATGAGCGAGTGGAACCCCGAGACCGCCGCGCAGGCGATCGTGATGAAGCAGAAGGGAAACACCGGCCCGGCGAACACCGGGCCGCTGCCATCGATGAACTTCGTCACCGCCGGCATCCGGAGGTGCGGCGCGAGGATCACGATCGCCACCCCCAGCGCCGCCACCGTGCCGATCTTCATGAACGTGCTCAGGTAGTCGCGCGGCGCGAGCACCAGCCAGACCGGCAGGATCGAGGCGAGCAGCCCGTAGCCCATGATCCACCACGCCAGCGTCGTGCCCTTCAGCGTGAGCACGCCCTCCAGCGGCGAGCCGGCGACAAATTTCCCGCCGTAGACCGCGGCCAGCAGCGCCACGACCCCGAAACCGGTGATCCAGCCGAGCCGCGAGGAGGCCGGCCCGCCGGACCGCATGCCCAGGCCCATGAGGACCGCGATCGGCATCGTCGCCGCGATGGTGAACAGGCCCCACGGGCTTTCCGCGAGGGCCTTCACGACCACCAGCGCCAGCACCGCGAGGAGGATGATCATGATCGCGATGATGCTCACGAGGGCGATGAGGCCGGCGAACGGCCCGACTTCCTCGGTCACCATCTGGCCGAGCGACTTGCCGCGCCGGCGCACGGAGCAGAACAGGATCACGCAGTCGTGCACCGCGCCGCCCAGCGTGGCCCCGACGAGGATCCAGAGCATCCCGGGCAGGAAGCCGAACTGCGCCGCCAGCACCGGGCCGACCAGCGGGCCGGGTCCCGCAATGGCGGCGAAATGATGGCCAAAGACGACCCAGCGGTTCGTCTTCACGAAATCCCGGCCGTCCTCGTGCACCACGGCCGGCGTGGCGCGCAGCTCGTCCAGCGTAAGCACCTTCGCCATCAGCCACGCCGAGTGGAACCGGTACGCGACCGCAAACACGCAGACCGCAGCGACGACCATCCAGAGCGCGCTGACGGTTTCACCCCGGCCCCACGCCAGCATGGCGACTGAGACGGTGCCGAGCAGAACGACCGCGGACCAGCCGGCAAGACGGGTCCACGAAGAAGGGGTGGCAACTACAGTATTCATGGGGCGATGAACCGGGGTTGGCGCCGACGATGGGAAATCCCGCTGTCGGCGCAAGACGGCATGTAACCACGGGCGTGAGCGGCAGGACATTGGACCCAAGGCCGGGCGAATCCTCCGGATGAGCCGCGCCCGTCCGCGAAAGGTTCGCTCGGAGAACCCGCCCTCCAGTCCGACTCCCGCCTCCGGACTCGACAATCCGGCATCCCAAATCCGCAATCCGCCATTCCGCCATGCCCGCCCTCCGCCGGATCATCGTCGTCTTCAAAACCCACCTCGACATCGGTTACACCGACCTCGCCGCCCGGGTGCTGCGGAAATACTGCACCCGTTTCATTCCCCAGGCGCTGGCCACGGCCCGGGAATTGCGGGAAGCCGGCGAACCCGACCGCCTGGTCTGGACGACGGGATCCTGGCTGATCACCGAATTCCTCGAGCGCGCCAGCCCGGCGCACCGGCAGGCGATGGAGCGCGCCATTGCCGCTGGCGACCTGGCGTGGCACGCCCTGCCGTTTACGTGGCACTCGGAACTCCTCGATGCGTCGCTCTGCGATTTCGGGCTCTCGCTCTCGGCCGATCTCGACCGCCGCTTTGGCCGGAAAACCCTCTCCGCCAAGATGACCGACGTGCCTGGGCACACGCGCTCCCTCGTGCCGCATCTTGCGCGCGCCGGGGTGGAATTTTTCCACATCGGGGTGAACCCCGCCACGCCCGTGCCGGCCACGCCACCGGTCTTTCGGTGGCGCGCACCCGGCGGCGAAGAGGTCGTCGTCGCCTACTCCAGCGACTACGGCCGGCCGGTGCGAGTGCCCGGCTTGGACACCGCGCTCCACTTCGCGCATACCGGCGACAATCACGGGCCGCAGGACGCCCCCGCGGTGCGGGCCGTGCTGGCTGCGGTGCGGACGGCGCATCCCGGAGTGGAGGTCGTCGCCGGCACGCTCGACGATTTTGCCCGCGCCCTCGCGCCGAACTCGGCCCTGCTGCAGAAAATCTACGCGCGCTGCAAGTAGCCGCCGCGCCGGCCGAGATCCCGCAGGCCTGCTCCACGTCCGCCCGGTCAAGCCGGCTGCGGCGGTCTGGACAGCTGCATTGCTTCGTCGCCCGCTTTTGCGGCACCTCGCAATGACACGCTGTGCCACGACCAAAATTTTTCGCGACCGGCGCCTTCCGCAATCTCCCTGTGAAATAATCGCGAAAGTTGTTGGCCGTTGTGCCGATGGAACGGTTCGCGAACCGAATGAGCGCTGACTGCAACATGCTGAACACGGCCGGATTGACTCCCGACGACATCGCCCGGGACGTGAAGAATCTGCCCTCGGCTCCAAAGGTGCTGCCGCGCCTGAAGCAGCTGCTGGGCGACACGAACTCCGCGATGCATGACATCGTGCGGCTCATCCGGCTCGATCCCGGCATCGCGGCGCGCGTGCTGCAGATGGCCAACAGCGCCTATTTCAGCAAGGGGGCGCGCTGCTTCACCGTGGACGAGGCCGTGCACCGGATCGGCTACGAGCGCGTTTACGAGCTGGTGGCCTACGCCGTGGCGTCGCAGGTGCTGGTCCGGCCGCTGGCGGTCTACGGGCTCGAGGCCGACGAGCTTTGGAAGCAGTCCGTCGCCTGCGCCATCGCCGCGGAAATGCTGGCCCTGCGCACCGGGCAGGACCGCAATGTCGCCTACACGACCGGCCTCCTGCATTGCGTCGGCATGATCGCGATCGACGATTGGTCGCAGCGTCACGCGCAGACGCAGGTCCTGGTGAGCACGGGTTTCCAGAAGGAGGCCACCGACGCCGAGCGGGCCCTGTTTGGCTTCACGCAGGCCGACGCCGGGGCGGCCCTGCTGCGGCTCTGGGATTTTCCGCTGTCGATGTCGGAGCCCCTGCGTTGGCAGTATCTCCCGCGGGCCTCCATCGCCCACGGCAAGATGGCGAGCCTGCTCTACGCCGCCAAGTGGCTGCGCACCGCCGTGTGCGCCGGCCCCAAGGCCCGCATCCCGATGCCCGAGATGGGACCGATGCAAACGCTGGCGCTGACCCCGCCCGTGCTCCAGGGCATGGTCGTGGAAATCGAGCAGCAGCTGGCCGACATCAGTTCACTGCTCGACACGAGCCCCGGCCCGAAGGCGGCCGATCGGGACGAGCACCGGTTTCCGTCCCAAGTCTGAGCCGGACCGGCGACGGGTTCATTCCGTCTCGCCTCAGATCGCCACCAGTTCCTGATCGGGCTCCGGAACCGGGGCGCCGGCGGAGGCAACGGGCTTCAGCGCCTTGGCGACCGCGGTGAGCAGCTGGACCGATGTGGCGGGCTTGCAGAACAGGGCTACGCCCACCTCGCCCAGGGTGCCGACGAGCGGGTTGGAGTGGTCCGCGGCGCTGAAGGCCAGGACCGGCAGGCTCGGGCTCAACTGGCGGAGCGCATGGATCAGCGCCCGGCCGTGCATCACCGGCATCAGGATATCCGTGATCACCAGGGCGGTTTCTTCTCGGTGCTGCAGATAGACGGACAGGGCCTCGGCCCCGTTGGTGGCGAGCAGGACGCGGTAATTGTGGGCTTCCAGCGTGAGCTTCGTGATCTCACGCACGGAATGGTCGTCATCCGTCACGATCAGCAGCTCCCCCTGGCCGGCAACGATCTGCTCGGACGCCTTCTCGGCGGCCATGTCCGGGACTTCGCACACCGGCAGATAGATGATGAAACGCGTCCCGCGCCCGACCTTGCTCTCGACCTTCATGACCCCGCGGTGCGTCTGGATGATCGAGGCCACCGTCGCGAGGCCCAGGCCGGTGCCCTTGCCGATTTCCTTCGTCGTGAAGAACGGGTCGAAGATTTTTGCCTGCACTTCGGGCGGCATGCCGGTGCCGGTATCGGCCACCGTCAGGCGCACGTACGTGCCGGGCGTCATGTCCCCGAGGCTCCGCGCCTCCGCCGGGCTGACCGCGACCTTCTCGAGCTGGAGGCGAAGCTCGCCCCCGTCCGGCATGGCGTCGCGGGCATTGACGCAAAGATTGACCACGACCTGGTGCAGCTGGGTGGGATCGCCCAGCTTCTGCTCCATGCTCTGCATCGTTTCGCGGACTAGCTGGGTTTTCCCGGGAGTCTGGACCTTCACAAAATCGCCCTGCGCCTCAATCCAGATGATGTCGCGGGTCTTGATAAAATGCAGCGCCCCGTCGGCCTTGAGCACAAGACGATCGGCGTCCTCGGAGGTGTGCAGCCTGGGCGGTTCGGCCGGCGCGGGCCTGGCGTCCAGTTCGCGCACGTACCTCAGCAGCTGCTCCACCTGCCGGCTGAGGCCGGACTTCTGCTCCGCGCGGATCTGCCCCTTCGCCCTTGCCAGGGCGGTGGCCACGCGCGCGTCGCTGAACGGCTTGAGCAGATAATCGATCGCGTTGACCTCAAACGCGCGGATGGCGTGCTGGTCGTAGGCGGTGGCGAAAATGACGGCCGGTCGCTCGGCGGGCTTCAGTTCAGCCAGCACGTTGAATCCGTCCCGCTTCGGCATCTGCACATCAAGGAAGACCAGACTGGGCCGCTGCGCCCGGATGGCCTCCAACGCCGACTGGCCGTCGCCGCAGGAGCCGACGATCTCCAGCTCTGGGTCGGAAACGAGCATGGTCGCAAGACCCTCGCGGGCGAGCGGTTCGTCATCCACAATCAGGGTGCTGATTTTTTTCATGGCGCCGGTTTGTAGGACGCCGCAAGGCGCCAGGGCAGATCGAGGCTCAGCCGCATGCCACCTTCGGCAAACGGCGTCAGGTCCAGACGGTAGTCCCGTCCGTAAAGTTTCTCCAAGCGCGCCCGGGTGTTGGCCAGCCCGATGCCGCCCTTCGTGGAATCGCCCTCGCCCGGCTTCGTCGGTGCAACGTCCGGTCCGTCATTCACGATTTCAAGCTGCAGCCGGTCGTTCACCCGCCGGGCCGCCAGCCGGACCATCCCGGGCCTGGTGCGCAGCGAAATGCCGTGCTTGATCGCATTCTCCACCAAGGGTTGCAGGACCAGATTCGGCACGGAACCGCCCAGGGCCGCCTGCTCCACGGCAAAATCCAGCTGCAACTTGTCGCCAAAACGCACATGTTCGATCTCCAGGTACCGCCGGGTGAAATCGACTTCCTCGTCGAGGGACAACTCCTGCCGTCCCGTGCGCTCGATCGCGAGGCGCAGGAGCGCGCTGAGCTGGACGATGATCTCCACCGCGGCCTCGTTCCGATGCTGGCGGACCAGCGAGGCCACTGCATTGAAACTGTTGAACAAAAAATGGGGATGCAGCTGGCCGCGCAGGGCCGTGAGCTCCGCCCGGGCGAGATCCGACTGGAGCTGCACCGTCGCCAGCTGGAGCTGCAGGGCTTCCTGTGCGCGCTGCCGGTATTTGAAATGGTAGTCGATGGCGAACGACGCGGAAAAAAAGCAGGCGTAGGCCAGGAAGTCCGCGGGCAGCAGAAACAGCGTGGTCACCATGTAATGCGACCAATCCACCGGCAGATCGGCCGAATCCGGCAGCCACACATTCGGCAGGATGCGCAGCAAGAACCGCACGTTCGACACCACGAGGTATATGCCCGCGCTGCCCAGCACGAGCCCGGCGAGGCTGCGGCGGATTTGGCCGCTCGTCAGCGGAAACCGCCGGATCAGCATCAGGATGAACGGTGCGGCGAGCAACCAGACGCACCACGCAAACCCATCCCATCCGCGCACCAGCAGCTGCACATGTTCGCCGTCCACCATCGCGGTCTTCAACTCGCGCTGGCTGTGATAACCCAGCGTCAGCAGGATGCTGACGGCCAAAAACAACGGCAGCTGCACCCGGAAGACCGCGCGCTCCTCCGCGGTCGGGGCAAAGGATCGGACAGCGGAGAGAATGCGGGAAACGCTCATGATCAGTGCGCGGCAGCTGGCACCTATCAAGCGTTTCACCCGCGGTGCAATCTCTTAAAAACCGCCCGCGGCGATCCTGGTTTCCCCGGCCAAGGGCGCGGGGCTGCGTCTTGGGTCCGGCCCAGAAAAGAACTGACGCTTTCCCCGGACCGCTCCAAGCTTGCCCGGTGATCGCGAAAATTGGCCAGCTGGCCCTTGTCTTCCGGAACATCGACGCGGCGACCGTCTTCTACCGCGACACCCTGGGATTGAAATTCCTTTTCTCCGCCGGACCCCGTCTCGCGTTTTTCGACTGCGGCGGCACCATGCTCATGTTCACCGCCGCCGAGCGGCCCGAGTTTGATCATCCGAACAACGTCGTCTACTTCAACGTCGCCGACATCCAGGCGGCTCATGTCAGCCTGCTCGCCAAGGGAGTGAAGTTTGAGGAAGCGCCCCACCTCGTCGCCAAACTGCCTGCCTTCGACCTGTGGCTGGCGTCGTTCCGCGACCCCGAGCACAACCTGCTGGCCTTGCGGAGCGAAGTGAAACCGGCCTGAACGGCGCGCGACCGGGCTGCCGCTCACCGTCCGCATCCACCGCCACCCCGCCGTCCATGACCGTTGAGCTGAACTTCACCCACGAGGCCGCCCGCCGCAGCTGGGTGGAATCCGCCAACGAGCCGGTGGCGGATTTTCCCCTGCAGAATCTGCCTTATGGCGTCTGCCGCCAGCTGGGCTGGCCCGCGCCGCGAATCGTGGCCGCCATCGGCGACCAAGTGCTCGACCTGGCCGCCGCCAGCGAAGCCGGACTGCTTCCTCCCACGGTCGCGGCCGCCTGCCGCGAGCCCGCGCTCAATGCCCTCATGGGCCTCGGTGCGCCCGCATGGTCGGCCCTCCGCGCCCGCCTGAGTGAACTCCTCGGTGCCGACACCTGTCCGGCCGGCCCAAGCCGCGCCGCGGCCGGGCGCTGCCTTTTGCCCGCCTCGCCCGCGGCCATGCTGCTGCCCGCCCGCATCGGCGGGTACACGGATTTTTACGCCTCGATCTTCCACGCGACGAACGTCGGCTCGATGTTCCGCCCCGAGGCCCCGCTGCTGCCCAACTACAAATGGGTGCCCGTGGGTTACCACGGCCGCGCCTCCTCCCTCGTCGCCAGCGGCACGGCCATTCGCCGGCCCCATGGCCAGCTCAAGGATTCCACGGCGGCTGCCCCCGTCTTCGGACCCAGCCGGCAGCTCGACTACGAGCTCGAGCTCGCCGCGTTTGTCGGTCCCGGCAACGCCCTCGGCACCCCGATCCCGATCCGCCAAGCCGGCGACTCCCTCTTCGGCGTGGGCCTGCTCAACGACTGGTCCGCCCGCGACCTCCAGTCGTGGGAATACCAGCCGCTCGGGCCCTTCCTCGCCAAGAACTTCGCCACGTCGCTTTCCCCGTGGGTCGTCACGCTTGAGGCCCTCGCCCCGTTTCGCCGGCCTGCCTTCACCCGGCCCGCGGGTGATCCCGCCCCGCTTCCCTACCTCGCCGACCCGGCCGACCAACGGCTCGGCGGCCTCGACCTCACCCTCGAGGTCTTCCTGCTCACGGCGCAAATGCGCGCTGACGGTGCCGCACCCCAACGGGTTTCGCGGGGCAACTTTTCCGTCATGTACTGGACCCTCGCCCAATTGCTCGCCCACCACACCAGCAACGGCTGCAACCTGCAGCCCGGCGATGTGCTCGGCAGCGGCACGGTGTCCGGCCCGGAGCAGGATTCGCGCGGCTGCCTGCTGGAACTAACCCAGCGCGGCGCCGGGCCCCTGACGCTGCCCGGCGGCGAACGGCGCGGCTTTCTCCACGACGGCGACGAGGTGATCCTGCGCGGTTACGCCGAGCAGGCCGGGGCCCGGCGCATCGGGTTGGGCGAATGCCGCGGCATCGTGCTGCCCGCCGGCCCCTGAAATTGCCGGGCTCGCAGCTTCGCCTCCCCCGCCGTGCCTGCCGCCGCCGATCGGGAATTTGTCGCCATTTCGGCCACACCGACCAGCTTCGCGCCCATATGAAATACCCCTCGCTTCTGCTCACGGCTGCGCTCGTCCTTGTCCCGGCCCTGCGCTCGGCGGTGCCCGACAGGGAAAGGCTCAAGATCGAAGTCGCCCGGATGGAGGACGCCTTCTGCGCGATGGCCCAGTCCAAGGGCATCCTCGCCGCGTTTGAATATTTTGCGGCGCCGGATGTCGCGTTCATCGACACCGACCCGCGTAAATTCCGCGGCCTTGAGGCGGTACGCGCCCGCATCGGCCCGGATCAGCCCGGCGTCACCCTGACCTGGTCCGCCCTGTTCACCGACGTGTCGGACGATGGCACGCTGGGTTACAATTACGGCCGCTATGAATCCCGGCGGGCCGGCCAGAACGGCAAGGCGAGCGTTCACACCGGCTGGTTTCTCACCATCTGGAAACGCCAGCCCGACGGCTCCTGGAAGTATGTCATGGACAATGGCGCCCCCGATCAGCCGGCGCCCCTCGCCGCCGCAAAGAAATCCTGACTCCGCGCGGCCCGGTCCGTCCCGCTAGAGCTGCGCCTTCAGTGCGCGCGCCCGGGCGAGTGCGCTTTCCACATCGCCCGCCCGGACCGTGAAGTGCCCCATTTTCCGGCCCGGCCGCGCTTCGCTTTTCCCGTAAAGGTGCAGCCGCACCGCCGGGTCGGCCAGCAGCGTTTCCCACTTCGGTTCGCCCTTCGCCCACGCGTCGCCGAGGACGTTCACCATCACGACCGGCGAAAGCAGCGCCGGGTCGCCCAGCGGCAGTCCGCAGATCGCGCGCACCTGCTGCTCGAACTGCGAGGTCATGCACGCATCGATCGTGTAGTGCCCGCTGTTGTGCGTGCGGGGCGCCAGCTCGTTGACCAGCACCCCGCCGGATTTCGTCACGAAGAACTCCACGCCCATCACGCCGACCAGGCCGATCTCGCCCGCAATCCGCCGGGCCAGCGCCTCCGCCTGCGCGAGCACGCCGGCCGGCACGCGCGCGGGCACGATGGAAAAATCGAGGATATGGTTCGTGTGGATGTTCTCGGCCACGGGAAACACCCTCGTTTCGCCGGCCGCCGTGCGGGCCACCACCACCGACACTTCGCACGCAAAGTCGATGAACTGCTCGATGACCGCCGGCTGGGCGTGGAATCTTGCCAACGCCGCCGCCACGTCGGCCGCCGCCATGACCTTGAGCTGGCCCTTGCCGTCGTAGCCGAAATCCGCGGTCTTCACGACACAGGGCACGCCCGTTTGGCGGATCGCCGCCGCCAGGTCACCGCCGGCCGCCACCTCGGCAAACTGCGCGTGCGGCAACCCGTGGTCCCGCAGCCAGCGCTTCTCCCGCGAACGGTTCTGCGCCGTCTCCAGCACGCGCCAGTCCGGCAGGAGCCGCGTCAGCGCCGCGATCGCCTGCAGCGGCGCCGCCGGCACGTTCTCAAACTCATAGGTGACGACGTCGCACTCCCGGGCAAACGCCGCCAGCGCGGCCAGATCCCCATAGGCCGCGTTGACTTCGCGGTGGGCCACCGCCCCCGCCGGGCTGTGCGCCTGCGGCTCATACACGTGGACGCGGTAGCCGAGCTGCGTGGCGGCCTGGGCGAGCATCCGACCCAGCTGTCCGCCACCGAGAATCCCGATCGTCTTGCCCGGAGGAATCATTGGATCATCCACGAAGGGCACGAAGTCCACGAAGGACAAATCCGAAAATCACCGTTGTGATTCCCGCGTCCCGCGTGGCTCGAAACTCAGGGGAGCTGCGCCTTCAGCACCTTCGCCGTCTGCGCTGCGCGGAATTTCTCCCACGCCCGCCTGGTCTTCGCATCGCCCTGGGACAACAGCGATGCGGCAAACAATGCGGCGTTGATGGCCCCCGCCTTGCCGATGGCAAACGTCGCGACCGGCACACCTCCCGGCATCTGCACGATCGAAAGCAGGGAATCGAGGCCCTTCAGGGCCTTCGATTCCACCGGCACGCCCAGCACGGGCAGCGTGGTGAACGAGGCGGTCATGCCGGGCAGATGCGCCGCGCCGCCGGCGCCGGCGATGATGACCTTCAGCCCGCGCCGCTCGGCGCCCTCGGCATAGCCGAGCATCAGCTTGGGAGTGCGGTGCGCTGACACCACCCGCCTCTCATAGGGAACGCCCAGCGCCGCCAGCTGGGCGGCCGCGTGCTGCATCGTCTCCCAGTCGGAGGTGCTGCCCATGATGATTCCAACCAGAGGTTTCGCCATGGCGCTAGGCTGTAGGCTATAAGCCGTGGGCTCAGCAAACGAAAAGGCCGGGCGGACAGCGCCGCCCGGCCAGAAGCCGACCGCTCAATGCCCGTCGCCTCACACGAGCGAGATGCCCTTCGGCACCCGCACCACGGTCGTGCCGGCGATCTTGTCGTGCCAGGCCTGCTTCTGGTCGTCGAAGACGACCCAGATGAAGCCCAGGCCCAGCACCACGAGCGAAAGGAAACAGGCCAGCGCCCGGGCAATGGTGGTGCCCCAGTCCAACGGGCGTTCATCCAGCCGGACGACTTTCAATCCGCAGACGATGCCGCCCACGGTCGTGCCCTTGAGTTTCCACAGCGTCGCGCCGTAAATCGCCAGCAGGAGGAGCAGGTTCGCGTGGTCCCGGTCATGCGCCCGGTTCGGGAGCACGCCGGATAGGATACTCCAGATAATGCCCACCAGGATCAGGTCGAGCAGCACCGCCGCCAGGCGGATCCAGAAACCCGCGCGGGGCAGGGTCGCCGCCGCCACGATCGGCGGCACGGCTGCGGCCATGACGGGCGGGGTCATGGGCGAAGCTGCCGGCGCGGTCGCGCCCATCGCCATCGCGTCCACCGGGACCGCGGGGACCGGCGGGGGCACGGCCGCGGGTGTCACGGGCTTCTCCCGCTTGAGGTTGAGGAGGAGTGTGTAGACCACGACGCCAAGGCCGACCCAGCCCAGCAGCTTGTAGAGGACAAGGCTGAGGACAGGCACGGTGTAGAGGAACAGCAGGATCACGCCGCCGACCAGCACGGCGAGCGCCGGATGGCTGAAACCCATGAACCGCGTGATCCGGCGGCCGAGCCAGGCCAGCATCACGGCCTTGCCAAAGAGTCCCGCAAAAAAGAGGGCCACCGCCAGGAACGGCACCACGGCAATGCCGACGCCCGTGAGCACCAGGAGGATGGTGACAACCGGTCCCAGCAGCACGGTCAACAGCGCGGTGAGGATGGAATAGCCCGGGCGCTGGTCCAGCGTCTCCGTGCATTTCTCGATGCCCTTGCCGAACAGGAGCGCGATCACCACGTAGACCGCCAGGAAACCCAGCGCGATCCACCACGCCCACATCAGATGCGGGGCAAAGGCAAGCAGGCGCAGGTGGTAGGCGCAGTTCCCGATCCAGCTGTGCAGCCAGTCAAAATCGGACAGCGCCCCGCCGAACGAGACGTTGTGAACCTGGCCGTGGACGATGGCCTTCGGGTCCTGGGTCACATGGCCGCCCACCGCGACAACGTCGCCCACTTCCGCGTCCGGTCCGAGTTCGACATTGCCGATCACGGCAACGGCCGCGTCGCCCACCTTGCCGTTGACATAGTTGTTGCCAAACACCGCGACCGCGGCGTTGCCGACAGTTCCGCTGGCCTTGGTGTTGCCGAACACGGAGACGACCGATTCGGCCACCTCGCCTTCGCTCGTGGACGAACCGAAGACCGACACCACGGCTTCCGCCTGGTGATCCTTGGCGAGAAACGAGTCGCTGCCGATATTCACCACCTCGTTGCCGCTGCGGTGGCGGCCCGGGTTGTGCACCGGCTTCTGCGGCGACGGACTTTCCTCCGACGCCTTCGGTTCATCGAGGCGGCGCAGTTTGGGCGGGGTGTCGGGCTTCGGCGCTGCTTCAGGATCGGCCGCAGGCGCCGCGTCGTCCGATGCCGGTGCGGCCTTTTCCTGCTTGGTTGCAGGCGAAGCCGCCGGCGCGGGCGATGGCTCCTGGCCCAGGACGCCAAGGGTCAGCGCGAGGAAAAACGCGAGGACAGCGCCGAGGGAAAAGTGACGGAGGGAGGTTTTCATGGGAGAGCGGGGTAAGGGGTTTAGCGATTGGCGTAGAGCATGCGGTAGGCGGTGGCGGTAAGCCCGAAGAGTGCGGCATACATGGCCGCGACAAACGCCAGGCCGCCATACAGCCAGAGCGGCGGGATGCCGCGATAGACCGTGCCGCAGAAATTGCCGAAGCCGTCCACGATGGCCGAGGCGGTCTGGATCCAGGCAAACTGCGTACTGAAGGCACCGGCAAACTGGGCGCCGTCAAAGCCCGCCATGACCCAGATGGCCGCCATGAGCACCAGTTTCGCGACCCCGGCCGAGCCGATGAAGAACGCCACGCGGGCGGCCAGCGGCCAGCGGGCAAACGACTGTTTCCACCACGGGAGCGAGGCCCGGGCCTCGAGGGCCGCACGCACGCGCGACTCCAGCGAGTGCGGGGCGCGCCGGGGCGGCAGCGAGCGCAGGGTTTGGTGGATGATCCGCTCAAGTTCCTCGGGAGTGGGTTTCATGGCGTTCAGGCGTTAAACGTTTCGTGAGGGGTGCCGCTGCGCGCGAGGATCTGGGCCAGGGCGGCGCGGGCCCGGAGGATGTCGGTCTTCACCTTGGCCAGCGAAATGCCGAGCTTCCGGGCGATTTCGTCATAGGGCAGGTCTTCGAAATGATACAGCACCAACGGCACACGCTGGTGCTCGGGCAGTTTTCCCAGGGCCGCCTCGACCAGGACCCGGCGCTCGCCGGCGTCCACGCCGGCGAAGAAGGTGTCGGGCGCGGCAAACTCGACCTCGGGCTCACCGGCCTCGGCGCCCGCGCCGTCGTCCCGGCGGAATTCCGAGAAGAACCGCCAGCGGTTGCGGTAGCGGGACAGGTGGTTGAGCGAGAGGTTGGTCGCGACAGTCTTCAACCAGCCGCCGGCGGTCGGGCTGGTGGACAGGGTGTCGAAGTGCTCATGCGCCTTCAGGAAGACGTCCTGGGAAATATCCTCGGCCTGCGCCTCGTTTTTCACGAGGCGGACCGCGGTGGAGTAGACCATGTCTTGGTAGGCGCGCATGAACGTGGTGAAGTCGGCCGGAGGGATCAGCCCCGTGGGTGGTGTTTGCACTGGAGGTTCATCGTTCATGCCCAGAACACGGCCCGTGCCGGAAAGTCGCAGAAATGTTACTGCCGCCCCGCCCCGTTGGGCGCGAGCGCATAAGGCCCGGCCGGCGATCGCCCTAACGCCCGGGATAAGCCCCGGTTTTGCTCCATTTGGGCTACCCGGCCGCCCTTGCCAAATCCAGCCCCCGGGCGAAACTCCGCCGGAAAAGCCATCATGTCCTCCTTTCTTCCCCCCGACCCCAAAATCGAGTCCGCCGTCCGCGCCAAGGGTGAAAAACTCTTCGCGCTGATGGACCAGCAGCCACCCCCCGCCCTGTTCTCCAAGAAGGGCGCCTACTCCCGCCTGATGGAGTGGTCGATGAAGGACCCCGTCTTCAAGACCCAGCTCTTCCGCTTCGTCGACGTCCTGCCGTCCCTTAATTCGTCCGGCGAGATCGTCCGCCACCTCCAGGAGTACCTCGGCGACAAGGCCGTCGAGCTCAACCCCGCCCTCAAGGCCGGCCTCGCCGCCTCCTCGTTCGCCCCCGCCCTCGTCGCCACGCCCGTCAAGGCGCAGATCGTCGACATGGCCGGACAGTTTGTCGCCGGCCAGACCGGCGATGACCTGCTCAAGCAGATCCGGAAAAACGCCAAGCTCGGCCTTGCCACCACCATCGACCTGCTTGGCGAAACCGTGGTCAACGACGCCGAGGCCGACGTCTTTCTCCAGCGCAACCTCGAGGTGCTCGATTCCGTGTCGAAATTCTATGCGAAGGACACCGCGCCCTGTTTCAGCGATGTCGGACCGGCCGGCCCGCTCCCGCGCCTGAACCTTTCCGTCAAAGTCTCCGCGCTCACGCCCGACGTCCACCCGGCCGACCCGGAAAACTCCATCGCCGCCCTGAAGGAGCGGCTGCGCCCGATCCTCCGCCGCGCGGCCGAGGTCGGCGCGCTCATCAACTTCGACATGGAGAGCTACAAGCTCAAGGACCTCACCCTCGCGCTCTTCAAGTCCATCTTCGAGGAACCCGAGTTTGCGCAGCAGCCCGCCATCGGCCTCGCGCTCCAGGCCTACCTGCGCGACTGCGAGGCCGATCTCCGCGACCTCGTGGCCTGGGCGCGGAAAAACCGCCGCCCGCTCAGCGTCCGCCTGGTCAAGGGCGCCTATTGGGACTTCGAGACCATCATCGCCCAGCAGCGCGACTGGCCCGTCCCGGTCTGGCAGCGGAAGCCCGAGTCCGACGCCAACTACGAGAAGCTCACGCTGTTCCTCCTGGAGAACATCGACATCGTCACGCCGAACTTCGCCTCGCACAACGTCCGCTCCGTCGCCCACGCCATCGCGCAGGCCGAGCGGCTCGGGATCGACCCAAGGGCCTACGAGTTCCAGGCGCTCTACGGCATGGCCGACGAACTCAAGGCCTCGCTGCTCCAGCTCGGCCACCGCGTCCGTGAATACTGCCCGGTCGGCGAACTCCTCCCCGGCATGGCCTACCTCGTCCGCCGCCTGCTCGAGAACACCTCCAACGAGGGCTTCCTCCGCATCAAGAACATGGGCGAGGCCACCAAGGACCAGCTTCTCGGCAATCCCGTCCATGCCATCGCCGCCGCACCCGAGCCGCTCGCGCGCCCGCCGGCCCAGCCGGGTGCATTCGTCAACGCCGCCAACACCGACTACACCCTCGCGGCCAACCGCGACCGGCAGCGCGCCGCCCTCGCGGCCTGTGCCGCGCAGCTCGGGAAAAAATGGCCGCTCGTCATCAACGGGAAAAAAATCTCCGACCGCGAGTACGTCGCCTCCGTCAACCCCGCGAAGCCTTCGCAGGTCGTCGGTTCCTGGGCCCGCGCCACGATTGCCGATGCGGATTCAGCCGTCGCCGCCGCGCAGGCCGCCTTTCCCGCCTGGCGGGCGCGACCCGTGGATGAGCGCGCCCGGATGCTGGAGAAGGCCGCGGACCTCATGGAGGCGCGGCGCTTCGAGCTAAACGCCCTTGAGGTGTTCGAGGCCGGCAAACCGTGGGTCGAGGCCGACGGCGACATTTCCGAGGCCATCGATTTCTGCCGGTTCTATGCGGTCGAAATGCGGAAGCTGCAGAAGCCCGCGGTCACGCAGGCCGTGCCGGGCGAGCGCTGCGTGCAGACGTGGACGCCCCGCGGCGTCGGCGTCGCCATTGCGCCGTGGAATTTCCCGCTCGCGATCCTCACCGGCCTCGTGGTCGCCCCGCTGGTCGCGGGCAACACCGTCATCATCAAGCCCGCCGAGCAGACCTCGGTCATCGCCGCCGTGCTGATGGAAATCCTGACGGAGGCCGGCGTGCCCGCCGGCGTGCTGAATTTCCTCCCTGGCTTCGGCGAGGACGTCGGCGCGCATCTGGTCGCTCACCCGCAGGTGGACTTCATTGCGTTCACCGGCTCGAGGTCCGTGGGCTGCAAAATCTGGGAGTCCGCCGGCCGGACCCTTCCCGGCCAGCAAAACCTGAAGAAGGTCGTGTGTGAGATGGGCGGCAAGAACGCGCTCGTCATCGACAACGACGCCGACCTCGACGAGGCCATCCCCGCCGCCCTCTACAGCGCCTTCGGCTTCAGCGGGCAGAAATGCTCCGCGCTCTCCCGCCTGATCGTCCTCGACGAGGTCTACGATCATTTCGTCGAGCGGTTCGTCGCCGCCTGCGGCGCGTATCCCATCGGCGACCCCGCGCTGCCCGGCACGCTCATCGGGCCCGTGATCGACGCCGAAGCCCGGAAGAAAATCCTCGGCCTCATCGAGGCCGGTAAAAAGGAGGCCAAGCTCGCCTTCCAAGGCAAGGCTCCGGCCGAGGGTTACTTTGTCCCGCCCACGGTGTTTGTGAACGTGAAGCCCGGCCACGTCATCGCCCGCGAGGAGATCTTCGGCCCGGTCGTCGCCATCCTGCGCGCGAAGAATCTCGACGAGGCCTTCGCCCTGGTGAACGGCACCGACTACGCGCTCACCGGCGGCCTGTTTTCGCGCAGCCCGAGGGCGCTCGAGCGCGCCCAGGCGGAGATGCTCGTCGGCAACCTCTATCTCAACCGCGCCATCACCGGCGCCATCGTGGAACGCCATCCGTTCGGCGGCTTCCGGATGTCCGGCGGCGGCACCAAGGCCGGCGGTCGCGAATACCTGCAAAACTTCCTGTTTCCCCGCGCCATCATCGAGAACGTGATGCGCCGCGGCTTCACCCCGCCGGAGGAGTAGAGCCGGCCGGATATCAGAAGTCAGTCAGGGAAGCAGCGACTGCGGCCGGGCGCGAAGCGTACACCCGTCTGGGGGTCTGCATCTTCACCCTTTCGGGTGCCTCGTGTCCTTCGTGGTGAAAATCCGCATCCCTGGCTCGGATTCGATCCGCAAGGTTCGCGGGTCAACCCGCTGATCAGAACTCCAGCGCCTTCATCGGGCCGATCTTAACGCCGAAGCGCTCGCTGTAGGGCCGCACCCGCTTGAAGTCCGTGCGCCGCAGGTCGAGGCTGCCGCCGAACTTCATGAAGAGGATCGTCGCGGTGGCGTCGCCGGTGATCGCGACCGGCACCGGGTTATGCGACGGGTCCACCTCGGCAAAGTCCACGCTGGCCTCGCCCGACTTGACCTTCACCACCAGCTTCACGCGGAACGAACTGCGCACCCGCAGCGCCACGTTCTCAAAGGCCCGCCGCGGCTTGCTGACGCGGGCCAGGAGCTGGAATTTCTCGACCGGGATCGTCCCGCGGCCGTCATTGCGCAGCGGCACCTCGTAGGTGACGGTGTCCGCGGTCTCGCCGACGACTGCGGCCCGGCTCAGGTCAATGGACGCCGTGCCGCCGTTCATGCTCAGCCGCGGCGGCTCGCTGCCGGGCACCTTGCCCTCGGCCTCCTGCTTCGCGAATTTATCGGCGCGCTTCTCTCCGCGGCGGCGGTACTCCTTCAGCTGGTGTTCCGTCGGGGGCTTGCCCTCGATCTTCAACGGCAGGTACTGCTCCGCATAGGGCTTGGACGGATCGAACCGCACCACCGTCTCGGATTTGGCCACGCCGTGCTCGTCCATCACCTGCACCGTCTCCGTGTAGGCCCAGCGGTCGAAATCCTGCGCCAGTTTTCCCAGCGCATCGTACAGCAGGGGCGGCACGCCCGGTTCGGCCGCAGCCGGCTCATCCGCGGCGGCAGCGAAACCGGCGAAGGCAAGGGTCAGGGCAAGGCAGGCGGACCAACGGTGCATGGGGAATTAATAAACCCCGGACGCCAGGATTCGTTCCACGGGATTTCGCTTCCTCACATCCGGCAGATCAGCAGTTCCCGCTCGTAGATCATCTCCTTCGGCAGCCGGTCATGCAGGTCGAGGAAGAGTTCCTCGTGACCCATGACCTCCGCACGCCACGCGGCGCGGTCGAAGGCCATGATCTCGTCCCATTTCTCCTGCGGGAAGTCCAAGCCGGCCCACTCGACGTCCTCGTAGCGGGGCATCCAGCCGATCGGCGTCTCCTTCGCCAGCGTGCGGCCGCGGGTGCGGTCGACGATCCACTTCAGGATGCGCATGTTCTCGCGGAAGCCGGGCCAGAGGAACTTGCCGCCGGCGTCCTTGCGGAACCAGTTCACATGGAAGATGCGCGGCGTGACGCTGAGCTTCTTCTGCATCATGATCCAGTGGCGGAAATAGTCGCCCATGTGGTAGCCGCAGAACGGCAGCATGGCCATCGGGTCGCGGCGGACCTTGCCGATCGTGCCCGCCGCCGCCGCGGTCATCTCCGAGCCCATCGTGGCGCCGACGTACACGCCGCTGCTCCAGTTGAAGGCTTGGTAAATGAGCGGGATCGTCGCCGCGCGGCGGCCGCCGAAAATCAGCGCGCTCAGCGGCACGCCATCCGGCTTTTCCCAATCCGGGTCGATCGTCGGGCATTGCGCGGCCGGCGCGGTGAAGCGCGCGTTGGGATGCGCCGCCTTCGCGCCGGTTTCCTTCGCCAGGGCCGGCGTCCACGGCCGGCCCTGCCAGTCGGTGCACTCCGCCGGCGGCTCATCCGTCATGCCTTCCCACCAGACGCCGCCCTCGGGGGTGAGGGCGACGTTCGTGAAAATCGTGTTCTTGGCGAGCGAAGCCATCGCGTTCGGGTTCGTCTTCACCGACGTGCCCGGGGCGACGCCGAAGAAGCCGGCCTCGGGGTTGATGGCGTGCAGGCGGCCCTCGGCGTCCGGCTTGATCCAGGCGATGTCGTCGCCGACGGTCCAGACCTTCCAGCCCTTCTTCTTCAGCGCGTCGGGCGGGATGAGCATCGCGAAGTTCGTCTTGCCGCACGCGCTTGGGAACGCCGCCGCCACGTACGTCTTCTCCCCCTTCGGGTCCTCGACCCCGAGGATCAGCATGTGTTCGGCCATCCAGCCCTCGTCCCGCGCCATGTTCGAGGCGATGCGGAGCGCGAAGCATTTCTTGCCGAGCAGCGCGTTGCCGCCATAGCCGGAACCGTAGCTCCAGATCTCGCGCGTCTCGGGAAAGTGGACGATGTATTTCTCGGCGTTGCACGGCCACGGGACGTCGGCCGCGCCCGGCTTCAGCGGGGCCCCCACGGAGTGCATGCACGGGACGACGCGCTGGGTGCCCTTGTCGATCTCGGCGTAGACCGGCAGGCCGATGCGCGCCATGATGCGCATGTTGACGACCACGTAGGGCGAATCGGTGAGCTGCACGCCGATCTGCGACATCGGCCCGCCGACCGGGCCCATGCTGAACGGCAGCACATACAGCGTGCGGCCGGCCATGCACCCGGCGAAGAGGCTGCGCAGCTTCTTCCGCATCTCATAGGGATTCTCCCAGTTGTTCGTCGGGCCGGCGGCTTCCTTCGACAGCGAGCAGATGAAGGTGCGGTCCTCGACGCGCGCGACATCGTTGGCGTCGGACCGGGCGTAGTAACAGCCGGGCCAGAGCTTCTGGTTCAGCTTGATGAAGGTGCCGTCCCCGACCATCCGGGCGCAAAGCGCGTCGTATTCCTCCTGCGAGCCGTCGACCCAGTGGACGCGGGCGGGCTTGCACAGTGCGACCATCTTCTCGACCCAGCGCAGCAGGTGGGTGTTTTCGCTCAGGGGTTTGGCGAAATTTCGTTTCTTCATGCGGGTAATCTGAACCCGGCGGGCAGGTGAGTAAACGGGAATTCCGGCGCACCGGCCGCCAATAAAGCCGGGCTTTCGCCCGCATAAGTTGCGGCTCGCCTGCCCCGCCGCCGTGCGACAGCCTGCGGCCCATGACTCCGCGCCTTCTCCCGGCCCTGCTCGCCCTGTGCCTGGCCGTCACGGCCGCATCCGCGAACGACAAGCCCCGCGCGGGCACCATGACGCTCACGCCGTCCGCGCCGGCGGATCCCGATCTCACCACCTACTATGTCGGCCTGATCACCAAGGGGCCGAATTTCGACGCCTACGGCAAGGAGGACCGCGCCAAGATCCAATCCGCGCACCTCGAGAACGTCGACCGTCTCGCCCGCCTGGGCAAGCTCCTCGTGGCCGGCCCCTGTCCCGACAACCGCGAATGGCGCGGCATCTATATCTTCAAGTGCGCCTCCCTCGAGGAGGCGGAGCGGCTCGCCGCGAGCGACCCCGAGGTGCAGACCGGCCGGCTCCGGGTCGAGATTCATCCCTGGATGACCGAGAAGGGCTCCATCCGCGACCCCGAGTTTCCGCCGCCGAAGTGATCCGTCCCCGGTGAACAAGCTCTGCATCCTCGTGGTCAGCACCGTCGGCGGCTATGTCGGCTGGGCCATCCCCGACTATCTCGGCTGGGGTTTCGGCTGGTCCTTCGTGATCAGCGGCGTGGGCAGCATTGTCGGCGTGTGGGCGGGCTGGAGGCTGGCGCAGAAGCTGGCGGAGTGAACCTGCGACCAACGGCGAATTTTTAAACACGGAGCGCGCGGAGAAAGGCGGGAAGTCCGAGGTCGGGTTGCGGGCCGGGCGCGTTATCCCTGACGCGCCGGTGGGAGACGGTCGGAGCCCAACGCGGCAGGTGAGAGATAACCCGGCCTACCCTTCAAACCGCTGCGCGCGGTGCGCCCGAACCACCTTCGGATCGGCTTCCCCTTTCGTATGTTTCGGGCCTTTCGAGGCGAACTCCCGTTCCGTGGTTCGGATTCGTTCCGATCCGCGGGGATTCACGGGGAATCCTACTTCATCGGCTCGATGTGCACCGAAACGTCGCTGATCGCGTGCGGCGAGGAGGCGAGCAGCGCGTCCTTCACGGCATGCGCGATGTCGTGGCCGGCGCGCACCGTGAGATCGCCGTCCACGCGCACCTGGATGTCCACGAGATGGCTGAGCCCGCTCTTGCGGACGCGAACCTTGTCGAGGGCGGCCACGCCGGGTACCGCCAGCGCGAGGGTGCGGACTTCATCCTCAAATTGGTCCGGCGCCGCGGTGTCCATGACATCGCCCAGCGCCTGGTTGAACATCCGGACCCCATTGAACGCGATGACCACGCACGCAAAGAGCGCCGCCCAGTCGTCCGCCACCTCCCAGCCCTTCCCGCCCGCGATCGCCAGCGCGATGCCGACGAAGGCCGCGCCGGAGGTGATGGCGTCGGACCAGTGGTGCAGCGCCTCGACGTCGAGCGCCGTGCTGCCCGCCGCGGCACCCGCCGCCGCCATGCGGCGCGAAAACCAGATCTTGGTCACCACAATCGCCGCCAGCAGCGGCAGCGTGAACCAGTGCGGCCCCCGGTGCGGCGTGATGATCTCGTGCACCGCATGCAATGCGATCCACCCGGCCGCGGCAAAGATGACCAGCGCCACGGCCAGCGCCGCCAGCGGCTCGGCCTTGCCATGGCCGTACGGATGGTTCGCATCCGGCGGCCGCGCCGCTACCCGGAAGCCGGCCCAGACCAGGATCGAGGAAAACACGTCGAGCAGGGATTCCGCCCCGTCCGCGATCAGCGCATAGGTATGACCGAGGATGCCGCCGGCAAACTTCAGCACCGCCAGCAGTAGGTTCAGGCCGATCCCGCGCGCCACCAGCCGGGCGCTGTCCTCCGCCCGACGCTGCATGACGGCATGGGGATTCAGGGACTCGGGGGGCATCGGGATTCACGGTAGACCGCCGCCGCGCGCCCCTGCCAGCCTGCAATTGACCGTGTCCGCCCGCAGCGCCAGCGTCCCTTCGTCCGCCATGGCCGCCACCAAGACCACCCCCGCCACCGACCCTGTCAGGCAGTTCTCCGTGTTTGCTGAGAACCGCGTCGGCCGGCTCTACGACCTGACCGCGCTGTTCAAGGAGAACGCCGTGCATATCATGGCCATCACCGTCCTTGATACGACCGACAGCGCCATTATCCGCCTGATCGTGGACGACCGCGAGAAAGCCCGCGAGCTGATGGTGAACAATGATTTTCCCTACACCGAATGCGACGTCCTCGCCGTGGAGATCGACGACGAGACCTCGCTGCGTGACGTCCTCGCGGCCCTGCTCGAGGCCGAGATCAACGTCCACTACGTTTACAGCTTCATCAAGCGCCCCGACTCCCGGGCCGCGCTCGCGCTCAGCATCGAGGACGCCGACGTGGCCGCCCAGGCGCTGAACCGCCGCGGCTTCAAGGTGCTGACCCAGCGCGATATTTCGCGCTGATATCAGCGGTAGGCTTCAGGGCCGCGGCACAGCCGCGGTTTCAGGGGGCCTAAAGCTTGGAGCTTAAAGCCTGACGCTTCGCGCCGTTCACTTCACCTCGCCCATCTTCTCGCCCTCGAGGAGATAGATGCCGGTCATGTAGCCGTTCTCGAACATGGCGCCGACCTTGAGTTCGCCGTAGAATGAAATCGGCACGTCCATCAGGGGCTTCACCCCGCCCTTCACCATCTTCACGACGACCCACTCGTTCATGTTCGGCACCACGCCGTAGCAGCACATCATGGGATCCTTCACCAGGAGGAATTCGGTCACAAGGCCGCCGTCCATCTTCACCGGCAGCATGAAGCCGGTCACGATCGCCTTCTTGCCGCTCCAGTTCTTCACGCCGGCGGGAATCTGCTCCTCACCGGTCGGCGGGGCCGCCTTGGCGTCCGCCGTGGGATCGTACGCCGGCGGGAGGAATTTGTAGGAAGCCAGCTTGTCAAAGCCGAGCCGCAGGTAGCCGTTCTCCACCTCGGGCGCCGGCAGTCCGATGTCGTCCGCGGCGCGCAGCGGGACGGACGACAGCAGGGCCAGTCCCGCGATGGACAGGAGGACGTTCAACCAGTGGCGGGGCGCGAGAGACATGTTCAGTCAGGGAACTTTGCACAACTCCCCGGGCGCGTCAAAAGCTTTGCCGCACGGGCCGCACGGGCTTCACCCTTCCGGGCGATGCACTTCGCCCGGCTCCGTCCGCTTCCCGCCGTCCTCGCATTCTTCCTGATGGCCGCCGGTCTCGCCGCCCGCGACCCATGGTTCCCCGACGGACCCGTCCAGCCGCAGATCCCCCACGGCGTGTTGCTGCCGCAGCAGGTCCGCACCCCGCAGTTCCCGCTCAAGACCGCGCGGACCCTGCACTCCGACGCCGAGATCGCGCTGGCCCGGGCCAACGTCGCCCGGTATCCCGCCGCGCGCGCCATCCTCGAACCGTCCCTGGTGGAGGCCCGCTATTGGGCGGCATGGACCGACGAGGCCCTGCGCGACCTGGTCACCACGGCCGAGGTGCCGCGCGCCGTCGAGCTCTGCAATGCCGGGTGCCCGATTCACGGCCGGAAGATTTACGAGGGCATCAATGGTTCTTCTTTTCCGTGGATCGTGGACCCGAAGCACCCGTTCCAGGTGAAGTGCCCCGTCGGGGGCGAAACCTATCCCAGCAACGACTACGGCGCCTATTACCGGAGCGGGTTCAAGGACAAGGGCCTTCTCGCCGGCAAGGTGGTGGATGACGGCTGGGGCTGGGTCGGGCCCGATGGCAACCGCTACTGGTTCGTCGCCCACGCCAACCACCTCGTCTGGCAGGGCGCCGGCCTCGACAGCCGGTGCATCATCAATGGTATCCGTTCCCTTGGCCGCGCCTACCTGCTCACCGGCGACCGGACCTACGCCCACAAGGCCGCGGTGCTGTTCCGCCGCGTCGCCGAGGTTTACCCGACGATGAATTACGAACAGCAGTCGCGCTTCGGCCAGCTCATGGCCGAGCAGGGCACCCGTTACACCGGCAAGATCGTGAACCTCATCTGGGAATCCTACCAGGTCGCGCCCTCGCTCGCCGAGGCGTACGACAACATCTGGGAGACGATCGACGGCGACACGGCGCTCCAGAAATTCTACGGCCAGACCGGCGAACAGATCCGCGCCTGCATCGAGGCCAACTATTTCGAGGAGGCGATCGACGGCTACTTCAACGACATGATGCGCGGCAACTATGGCACGCACCAGCGCGCCCTCCTCATGCTCGCCGTCGTCCGCCAGCATGGCGACAACCGCCGCTACGTGGACGAGATCCTGCACCGCCCCGAGGGCCACCTGCTCCGCATCGGCTTTGACTACGCGCTCTACAATTCCGTCTACCGCGACGGCGCCCCGCACGAGTCGCCCGACTACAACTTTGTCTGGATCCGCATCCTCGCCGCCTCCGGCGAGATGCTGCAGAAACTGGGTTACGACATCGCGACGCTTCCCCGGTTGAAGCGGATGTTCGACCAGCCGCTCGACTATGTCACCATCGGCCGGCTCTCGGACCCGCTGGGGGACAGCAGCACCCGCTACGCCCCGCTCATCGGCAACGACTCGCTGACCTACCAGCGCGGCTTCCAGCTCTACCGTGACCCGCGCTACGCCGCCTACCTCGCCGGCATCGGTGCGACCGGGGACAAAACGTTCGGCAGCTACGAGGCCCTTTTCGCTCCAGCACTCATGGTCGCGGATTCGCCGCCCGCGGCGAACCACCTTGAGTCCGCCGCAAGGGTGGTCCCGCCCCAGCCCTCGCGGATCTTCAGCGGCTACGGCAGTGCCATCCTCAACAACCCGGCCGACACCCGCTCCCTCGATCTGTTCTACGGGCTGCATGTCGCCCACTATCACCACGACCGCCTGCATTTCGACCTGTTCGCCCATGGCCAGGACATGATGCCCGACCTCGGTTACCCCGACGGGGCGAACGAATTCAATTCCGGCATCTTCACGTGGTCGAAGACCACGATTTCCCACAACACCGTCACGGTCGACGCCCACCGCCAGCCCGCCAACCCAGCCGGCCGGCTGCTGCTGTTCGCCGACGGTCCGTTTGCGCGCGCGCTGGTCGCCGACGCCCCCGGCACCTACCCGCAGACCACGACCTACCGCCGAACCCTGGTGATGGTCGACGCGCCCGGCGCGGCGGACCAGGGTTACGTGGTCGATTTCTTCGACGTCGCCGGCGGCCGGCAGCACGACTACAGCCTGCACGGTCCGACCGGAAAATTCACCACGCTCGCCAGCACGTGGTCCGCGCCCGCCCCGGGCACGCTGGCCGGTCCGAACGTCGCCGTGGGCGAACTCTATGACGACCCCGTGCGCGGCGCGAAGGACTTCAAGGGCAGCTACCTCAACTACGCCGGCTCCGGCTTCCAGCACCTGATCAACGTGCAGCGGCTCCAGTCCGGCGCGGATACGGTCATCGCGGATTATGTCCACGACAAGGATCCGGCTGCGCGCCTCCGCCTGCGCGTGCTGCCGCAGCCCGGCCAGGAACTGCTGCTGGCCGAGGCGCGTGTCTCGCCCATCAAGTATCCGGAGCTGGTCACGTTTCTCATCGCCCGCCGCGTGGCCGGACCCGGCGAACCGGACCTGACCAGCGCGTTCGCCGCCGTGCTGGAGCCCTATGCCACCGCACCGTTCATTGCCTCGGTCCACCGGAGCGACTTCGCCAATGGCTCGGCGGTCATGGTCACGCACACCGACGCCCAGCGCGACATCGTGATCCATCACCACGGCTCCGATATCGCGTTGTTTGCCCGCGAGGACACGCCCCCGCTGGCGACCGACGCCGAAGTTGCGGTCGTTACCCTCGATCAGAAGAACCAGCCGACACGCGCTTTCTTCGCCGGCGGCAGCTTCCTCCAGATCGGCCACCGCAAGCTGACCGCGGCCGGACTCGAGGGAAAAATCACGGCCATCAACGCGCCGGCTGGCCAACTGCGTGTCCGCCTCGCCGCCGGCTCACCGCCGCCGGACCTCGCCGCCTTGCCCGGCCGCATTCTTCATCTTTCGAATTCGTTGCGCGAAACCGTGGAAACCATCACCGCCGTCCGGCACGAGCGCGACGAACTGGTGTTCACGGTGAAGGACGACCTCCGCGTCGGCCTCGTGCACGTCACTTCCGTCGAGGGTGCCACAGTCCTGAGCAAGACCGCCCTGCGCCTTTACGCCATCTACCGCGGCACCACGCTGTGCGACCAGGCCGACCGGCCCCTCGCCACCGTGCTCGAAGCCCGCGATGACGGCCGCCTCACGCTCGCCGCCCCGCCGACGGCAAAAATTCCCTCCGACACCGACGTCTGGCTGATCGACGGCGCCGTCGGCGAAACCGTCCGCCTGCCCGCCATCCTCAGCTGGACCAAGTGAAATTGTAGGGCGGGGTCCCCGACCCCGCCGACCCGTCCCACGCCATGAAAAATCCCCGGATTGTCCGCAATTATTTCATCCTGCCAAGCTGCCTGCTGCTGCTCAACCTGGTGAACTCGATTGTCTCCTACAAAGCCGCGATGATCTACGATCACGTCGTTCGCGTCGCCGTTATCATGGCCTTGGTGCTGTTTGGGAGCTCAGTCGTCGCCTTCCTGGTCGCCCCCGCCATCGAAGGCGTGGTCGGCCGGCTGCATCGCACGAGCCGTCAAAGCGCCGGTATTTTCGGCGAGCTGATTTTCATGGGTGTGCTCGGGCTCGTCATCTTCTGGCTCTACTATCAGGTCTACATCCACGGCCCGGCCTCCATCCTCCCCGATGAATTGGCCAACCCGAAATTGTGATTTCTCCGTGTCCTCTGCTTCCTTCGTGTAAAATTCCGGGTCGCATTGTGTATGGATGGATTGTGGATCTGTTTGCAGTTCCCTTTCGCCTGACTCCATCCACACCCGCCGCATGAAAACCATCGCCGCCTATAACAATCCGATGGACGCACACCTGCTGCGTGCGCGGCTGGAGGGCAGCGGCATCGCCGCCTACCTCCGCGACGAAAACATGATCACCCTCGACTGGCTCGCCGCCAACGCCGTGGGCGGAATCCGGGTCGACGTCGCCGACGAGGACTACGAACGGGCGTTGCAGGTGCTCCGCGAAGATTAAGCCCCTGAATGTGGTGCCGGTTCGGATGAAAATTATCCTCAATGAGGTATCCATCGGCCAGGTCGCATCTCTGGCGCGCATCCCGATCATGTTTAGGGTCGAACGGGTGCTCGACGTCACCAGGCCGGAAATTGATCAGGCAGGATTTGCACTCTCCGAACGAACGATTCCAAGCCCCTACCTCAAGGACTACGACACCATCCCCGGGGAAGGCCCAACCCATTGGGCCCGGCACTTTGACCTTTCCAACTGGGGTTTCATCCAGGCCCAAGTGGCCGGCTGTCTCGTCGGCGGCGCAGTCATCGCTTACCGGACCGCGAAGGTAAGCCTGCTGGAAGGCCGTGAAGATCTGGCCGTACTATGGGACATACGGGTCTCGCCAGAGAGCCGTGGCCAAGGCATCGGCTCCGCGCTTTTCCGGGCGGTTGAGGCGTGGGCTCTGGCGAGAGCATGCCGGCAGCTCAAAGTCGAAACCCAGAATATCAACGTGCCGGCCCGCCGGTTCTACCGGCACCATGGCTGCACGCTTAAGGCGGTGAACCGTTCCGCGTATCCCGGGCTCCCGGGGGAAATCCAGTTGCTCTGGTCCAAGGATATTTCTCCCGCCCATTAGGATCCGGCCGGCCCCTCTTGGGTCGGCCGCCCTGCTACACCCGGTAAAACGCCTCGGCGTTCCGCACGTAGAGCCGGTGCAGCTCGTCCGGCGACGCGCCCTTGAGCGCGGCGTCGAGCGTGTTGACCCAGCGCGGGTAATCCGTCGCCTGTGTGGATACCGGCCAGTCGCCGCCGAAGATCACGCGGTCGAAACCGAAGCAGTCGATCACATGGTCGATATACGGCTGCAGGTCGGCCGCGGTCCATTTCGCGAAATCCGCCTCGGTCGCCAATCCGGACAGCTTGCACCAGACGTTCGGGAACTTCGCGAGCTCGCGCAGCTCCGCCCGCCACGGGTCGAGCAGACCCGCCTTGATGTCGGGCTTCGCAATGTGGTCCATGATGAACTTCACGTTCGGGCACTGCCGCACCAGCTTCAGCGTGGTCCCGAGCTGCTTGTGGTTGATGCAGAGGTCGAAGCTCAGCCCGTGGCGCGGCAGCAGCTGCACCCCGCGCACAAAGCCCGGCTTCAGGCAGAATTCCTGGTCCGCCTCGAACTGGATGATGCGGCGGATGCCCTTGATCAGCGGATTCGACGCCAGCCTCGTCAGCTCCGCCTCGGCACCGTCGCCTTTCTCCAACGGCGCCCACGGCACGATACCGCGAAGACGTGGATCGGTGCGCGCGACTTCCGTCACCCAATCGGCCTCTTCCTGGAACAGCGCGAAGTCCGCCTCGCATTGGAGAAAAACCATCTTCGCCACCTGCACCGGACCGCAGGCCTTGCGATAATCCTCGATGAGATGGTTCTTGTTCAACATCGGCACCCCTGCGAGCCACGGGTACCGCAGCCGGTCGAGGTTCCAGATGTGCAGGTGCGTGTCGACGATGGGGAATGAGGGCATGGGGATTGGGGTTCTAAAATCGGATTTGGCCCGCCAATTGACGCGAATCCGGGTTAATCGGAAAACTGGCAGACGGATTTATCCATGGGCTCCACGAATCGCACAAAAGTATGCGGTCGGATCAAACCCCGTCACGGTGAATTTCATGGGCCTTATTTCGCGCGCTTTGGGCGTTTCGTGGTGCTCCGGTCCCGGCGGGATTCGCGTCAATTCGGAAAATTCGCGGGCAAAAGAACCGTCACTTGTTGACTTGGTTTTTCAACGATTCGCCGCGCAGGCCGCGGACGGCCTCCTCGGCGGCCAACTGTTGCAGGCGGGGAATGCTACTCTCGCTGTACCAGGCCACGTGCGAGGTGAGCAGCGCATTGGCGCAGGCGAAGAGCGGATGGTCCTTCTCGACCGGCTCCTTCTCGTAGACGTCCAGCCCCGCGCCCGCGATCACGCCGGCCTGCAGCGCGGCGGCCAGCGCCACCGTGTCCACCAGCGGCCCGCGCGCGGTGTTCACCACGATCGCGTGCTTCTTCATCTGCGCGAGCCGTGCCGCGTTCACAAAATGCTTCGTCTCCACCGTGAGCGGCAGGTGCAGCGAAAGCAGGTCCGCGCGGCTGAACAGCTGCTCGAGGTCCACCTTCTCCACGCCCGCCGCCTGCATCGCCTCGGCGGTGACGTAGGGGTCGTAGGCGATGCGCTTCCCGCCAAAGCCGCGCATCATCTCGTGCGCCGTGCGCGCGATGCGGCCGAAGCCTGCGGTCGCGAAGGTCGTCTCCCGGAGCGCCGGCATCGGCTTGTCCGGCGTGATCTTCCACGTGCCGCCGCGCAGCCGGCGGTCGATCTGTGGCAGCTGGCGGGCGAGCGAGAGCGCGAGCGAAACCGCATGCTCCGCAACCTCGTGCACGCCGTAGTCGGGCACGTTGCATACCGCGATGCCGCGGGCCTTGGCCGCGGCCAGGTCGACGTTGTCCACGCCGATGCCGTAGCGGACGATGACCTTGCAGCGGGTCAGCGCCGCAATGACCGCGGCATTGACCGGCGCCCATTGCACGAGCAGCGCATCGGCGTCCCGTGCAGCCGCGATGACCTCATCGGCCGTCTTGCACTGGGCGACGAGCAGCTCGGCGCCGGCGGCCGCAAGGATTGTCTCCTCGTGGCGGAGATTGGGGAAACCGTGATCGGTGATCAGTACGCGAGGTTTGGGCATGGAGATTGGAGGATTGAAGGTGCAGCGTGTTGTCCACAACGCGCTGAATGGCTCTGCTCGTGTGCGGCACGGGAGCGGAACGAAACAACGCGTTGGGAGCAACGCGTTCCACCCTGATGAAAGAGCTTCATTGCGTCCCGGCGATCTTCGCCGTCTGGCCGAGGCCCTCGGGGCCGAGGCCGTTGTAGCCGCCGTCGACCGGCAGGTCGGTCCCGGTGATGAACGACGCGTCGTCGCTCAGCAGGAAAAGGACGGGGCCGGCGATCTCAACGGGGTGGCCCATGCGCGCGAGCATGTGGTACTGGCCCCAGATCGGGTCGTACTTCGCGCGGTCGCCGCCCGCGGCCTTGTCGACTTCCCGCGTCCAGATCCAGCCGGGACTCACGCTGTTGACGCGGATCTTGTACGGCACGAGGTCGAGCGCCGCGCAGCGCGTGAGCTGCGCCACCGCGCCCTTGGCCGTGTTGTACGTCCAGCGGTTGGGCTGCGCGATCCACGCCGAGATGCTGGAAACATTCACGATGGCGCCGCCGCCGTTCTTCTTCATCGGCTCCGCGACCAGCTGCGTGAGCTGGGCGAAGGCGAACGGCCCGACGTTGAACGACCGCTCGAAATCCTCGCGCGTGGCGTCGAGCCCCTTCGCGATGAAGGAAAAGGCGTTGTTCACCAGGCAGTCGATGCGGCCGAGCTGCGACACGACTTCGCCGACCAGCTTCCGGCAGAACGCCGCGTCCGCCAGGTCACCGGCGATGATCAGCGGCGCAAACCCTGCGGCGGTGAACGCCCGGCGACCCTCGTCGGCGTCGGCCGGCAGGCCGGTCACGGCAACGGTCGCGCCCTCGCGCAGCAGTTCCAGGGCGATCGCGTGGCCAATGCCGTTGGTTCCGCCGGTCACAAGGGCGACCTTGCCCTTGAACCGGCCCAAGATGGGGATGCGAGTCGGCGAATTCATTCGGATTTGGGGTTGGGGTTTCCTGACCTCAGCTTTCGGATTTCGGGTTTCGAAAGTCGGATTTTTTGCGCATCACGGACAAATCACCGCTTTGATGTCGGCGCCCTTCGCGGCGAGCATGCGGTTGAAGGCGGTGACCCCGGCCTCCAGCGGAAAGCGCTGCACCCACGTGAGGGCATCCACCTTGCCGGAGGCCATCAGCTCCAGGGCGTGCGCCAGCTCCTCGATCTTCGCGGCGTAGGTGCCGAGCACCTGTTTCTCCGGCAGCGTGATGTTGTAGGAATCCACGGTCACCGTGTTTTCGTGCAGGCCGATCCACACCGTCGCGCCGCCGGGGCGCAGCGCCTCGAGCGAGGTTTTCTTGGTGACCGATGCGCCCACCGCGTCCACCACGAGGTCCGCGCCCTCGCCGCCCGTCGCCGCCAGCAGCACCTTCGCGGCGTCCTGCTCGCGCGGATTGATCACGCCAGCCGCGCCCAGCTTCTTCGCGATGGCCAGCCGCTCGGGGCTCAGGTCGGCGACATACACGCGCGAACCGCGCAGCACCTGCAGCGCCTGCTGGCAGAACAGCCCGATGGGACCCGCCCCGAGCACGAGCGCCGTCGCCGCCGGCAGGTGGCGCGTGAGATTCACGACATGAATGCCGTTGGCGAGCGGCTCGGCGAGCGCGGCCGCCTCGGCCGGCAGGTTCTCCGGCCACGGGATCAGGCAGCGCGCGGGCACGTTGACGAATTCCGCGAACGCCCCGGGCCGGTGCATGCCGAAGATCTGCCGCTGGGCGCACAGGTGCGTGTCGCCGCGCTCGCAGCGCACGCACCGCCCGCAGGGCACCAGGGAATTGCTGACGACGCGCGCCCCCAGCTTCCAGCCGCGCACCTCCGCGCCGAGTTGCGCGATCACGCCGCAGAATTCATGCCCCATCACCAGCGGCGGCTGGCGGCGCGGGCTGTGGTTCTTGAACGTCTCGAGTTCGCTGCCACACAGGCCGCAGGCGGCGACGCGCACGCTCACTTCGTCGGGACGCGGCGGCGTGGCATCGAGGTCGCGCACTTCCAACCGGTCAAACTCGGGGTAATTCAGGACACGCATGGTCGTTTGCTGGGTTGGCCCTCACCGCATCCGATGGCAAGGCGAAGTGGCGTGAAAATTCGCGGAGCCACCCGGCTGCCCGGGAAACCTCTGCCAATTTTTCCCGCGCGGCGTCCGGCGCGCAATCCGGTGGTCACCCGGCGCACTGATTGGTAAATAAACGCCCCTGACACGGGACGCGCTTGTGTTTTGCGGCGAAAGCATCTTTCGCGTTGTAACCCATTCCATGAGTTCCGCCCTCCACCCCGTTGCTGCGTTGAGCCTGCGCAGCGTGACCTACCCCGCCAAGTTCCAGCCGGTCGAGCAGACCGCCGCCCGGGAACTGGCCCGCTTCGCCGGCCTCACGGCGGCGGCCGCGGCCCGGCCCGGCCCGGGCGTAAACGTCGCCCTCGCCGGACGGAAATGGACAAAGGTGCCCGGCGTCCCCGCCACCGGCGCCTGGATGTGGCTGCGCCTCACCGAGGCCGGCACCGGCGAGATCATCGCCAACGAGCCCGCCTTGCTCTTCGCCGCCGTGCGCCTGCTGGTCAACGGCCTGAGCGACACCACCCGGTCGAAGCTCGACCGCGGCCTGTTGATCAAGGCGACCTTCGACTGGCACCGCCCCCATTGGGACGCCTGCTTCACCCAGTACTGGCGCAGCGTGCGCCGCTTCGATCCCGAGCAGTACGTCGCGACCCTCGCCGAGAACGGCTTCACGCACGTCGAGGTCAACGGCCTGCAGGCCCACATGCCCTATGAAGACTCCGTGGCCTCGGAATACTACCCGCAGTTCTACACCTACTGCCCCGGGTTCAACCATTTCGTCGACACCCCGCTGACCCAGGGCATCTGGCCGGCGCATTACCTTGAGGCCAACCTCACCAACCTGCAGCGGCTCGCGGGCCTCGGCCGCCGCTACGGCCTCCGGCCGGGCGTCTGCATGTTCGAGCCGCGCACGCTGCCCGAGCGCTTCTTCCAGCGCTACCCGACGCTCCGCGGCGCGCGGGTCGACCACCCGTTCCGTTCCCGCCTGCCGCGCTACACCCTCGCCCAGGACCATCCGGTTACACGCCAGCACTACCGCGCCGCCCTGCAGGGGCTGATGAAGGACGTGCCCGACCTTAGCTACATGTCGGTGTGGACCAATGACAGCGGCGCCGGCTTCGAACACACCGGCTCCCTTTACGTCGGCCGCAACGGCGGCCCGTACATGATCCGCGAATGGCGCAACCACGACAAGATCGCCCAGGCCGCCGGCGAGAGCATCGGCCGCTACCTGCGCAACCTCCAGACCGCCGCCGCCGAGATCAACCCGGACTTCGATGTCATCCTCCGCCTCGAGCCGTTCAAGCTGGAGCAGGACTACATCAAGGCCGCGATGGGCAACCACGTCTCCTGGGAAGCCCCCACGCTCCTCGTCCGCGGCTACCATCTGCCCTACACCCACCCGCGCTACCCGGAGATGGGTGGCGTGGCCGGCAGCGCGCTGCAGCCCGACATCGATGAAGGCGAGCGCGCCGTGCTGCAGGAGTCGCGGGCCCGCGGCGCCGAGCCCGTCCTGCAATACTCGGCCGGCACTGTGATGAACTACGAGCCGCTGCTCGGCATCCCCTATCCGCGCCTGCTGCACCGCAAGCTCGCCTCGATGCGCCGCCTCGGCCTCAAGCGCATCAGCGCGCTCGGCGGACTCGGCAACCCGGGCCTCACGCCTTACTGGCCCAACCTCGCCGTGCTCCGGGCCGGCCAGTTCACGCCCAAGGTCTCCGTGGACGCCGTGCTGCTCGCCGCCGCCCGGCAGTTCGTTGGGGACCAGCACGCCGCCAGCCTGGTCGCAGCATGGGATCAGTTCGAAACCGCCCTCAGCTGGCAGCCGCCGGTCCCGCTCTTCACCGGCTTCGGCTTCTGCTGGCAGCGCACCTTCGACCGGCCCTATGTGCCCGACATCGAGGCCATCCCGGAAAAGGAGCGCGCCTATTACGAGCGCCACGGCTGCTTCCAGCACAACAATCCCGGCATCAATGATCTCGGCAAGGACGTGCTCTTCGAGCTCGTCACCCGCGACTACGGCGCCAAGGCCTCGGCTGCGTTCGACAAGAACGTCTTCCCGCGCCTGGAGAAACTCCTCGCCCAGCTGGCCAGGCTCCAGGCCCGGACCGCCGGCGACGCCGCGGTGCAGGCCGTGTTCACCGACCTGCTCGACCGCGCGCGCGCCTACCGCTCCTGGTGCGGCTCGCTCCGCACCGTGTGCGCCTGGTGCGCGCATGTGTATGGCTATCTCGAGAGCACGGCCGCGGCCGACAAAAAGAAGCACGAAAAGCTGCTGCAGGCGGCCATTGACCTGGAACTCGCGAACACCGTCGAGCTGATCGACGTGCTGGAAAACGCGCAGACCGAGGTGATGGTGCTCTCGGCCGCGGGCAACAACACCTTCTTCTACGGCGAGGACCTCCCGCAGCTGCTGCGCGAGAAAATCCGGCTGATGAAAAAGTACCGCCACCATCCGCCGCGCATCGACCGCGGCATCCTCTGGCGTCCCATCCCCGGCGCCCAGTGGCCGAAGTTCGGGTAAGCCGCCAAGCGTCGGAGATGGTAGATCGGAGCAAACCGGTGCTCTCCGAATTTCCATCTGCTATCTTCCACCTCCTATCTCCGAATTCCGCGCCAAGGAATTCTCATCCGCCGCGGACCTTCCGCCGGAAGTCCGACGGCGTCATGCCCGTGACCTGCTTGAACGCCTTGGAGAAGTGGAAGACGTCGCAAAACTTCAATTCCTCAGCGAGGTCCTTCAGCGTGCGGTCGCCATGGTAGATCGCCGACTGCGCGCGCTCAATGCGACGGCGCTTCTGAAATTGCCCCGGCGACTCGCCGGTGCGGGCGGCAAACTGCTTCCGAAAATTCTCGTAGCTCAGCCCCACCCTGCCGGCCACCGCCTGCGGTTTCAGCCACCCGGATGGCTCGGACCCGGCCAGCATCCGCTGGCTTTCCTCCAGCCAGGCACCGCCGCCCGGTTTGCGCGCCTCCGCCTCGCGCACCGCGAGGAGCGAGGCCAGCACTTCCAGGAATCCTCCCAGGATCCGCAGCGCCGTCGCCGGGCCCGGCCCCTCGTCCGGCCGCACCGCCTCCTCCAGCCGCCGCGCCCAGAATTCCACCGGCTCCGCCCGCCAGACCGGCCGCCCCGGGTCCAGCAGCCCGCGCTCCCGCCAGAGGTCGAACTGCGGCCCCGCAAACACCACGTAGAGATGCCGCCACCGGCCGCCGGCCTTCGTCCCGTAGGCATGCGCCAGCTCCGGCACGATCAGCACCACGTCGCCCCCGGCCAGGTCCCGCCGCACCCCGTTCGCGTCGGCATAGTATCCGCCCTCCGCCGCCAGGATGTAGATCAGGGCGTAGCTTCCCAAAATACGCATGGCACCCGGATCCAGGCCGGGATTGTCCTCCAGCGCACCCGCCAGCTGGAGCCCGCCAGCAGGAGTCATCAGCGGGCTTTCCAGCCAGGGCTGGGCGCGAAATTTTCCCCGGTACGGCATAATCTCCCATAATTTACATGCCTTTTCCCACTTCAACCATTTTGTCCCGGGCAGATAGCGTGTACCTTGGGCGGATGAGTACCGTCACCCTGCCGCAAATTTATTCCTATGGCCACCCGCTCGACATGGGCGAGGACAAGTTCGGCCTGCTGCGCGACTCGTCTGACGCCGCCACGGATTTCGTGGAGCTGCGCCGCCGCTTCGCCGACGACGGCTACCTCTACATGAGGGGCTATCTTGATCGCGGCCAGGTGCTCGAGGCCCGGGCCAGCCTCACGGAGCGCCTCGCCGCCGCCGGCGCGCTCGACCCGGATTATCCCCACATCGAAGCCATTGCCCGCCAGGATGCCGGCTATCTCTTCAAGCCCGACCTTACCACCGGCAACGAAAAGGTGCAGCAGCTCCTTTACTCGGGCCGGCTCACCGATTTCTACCGCGGCTTTTACGGCGAAGCGATCCGCCACTACGATTTTACCTGGCTGCGCGCCATCGGCCCCGGCAAGGGCACCAACCCGCACTGCGACCTGCCCTACATGGGCCGCGGCACCCATAAGCACATGACCTGCTGGCTGCCCTACGGTGACGTCTCGTTCGAGCTGGGCGGGCTCATGATCCTGGAAAATTCCTTCAAGCGCATGGATCTGCTGCAAAACTACGTCTACCGCGACGTCGATGCCTTCTGCGAGAACAAGCCGGCCGAGGTCGCCAAGGTGAAGGAGGGCAAATGGGCCTTCAGCGGCACCCTGTCCCACAATCCCCCCGCCGTGCGCAACAAATTCGGCGGCCGCTGGCTGACGACCGAGTACGAGGCCGGCGATTTCCTCACCTTCGGCATGTTCCAGGTCCACGCCTCGCTCGACAACCGCACCGAGAACCGCCTGCGCATTTCCAGCGACACGCGCTACCAGCGCGCCTCCGAGCCGATCGATGAGCGCTGGGTCGGCGTCAATCCGCCCGCCCACGGTCCGAACGGCAAGCGCAACCTCGTCTGCTGAGCGTCCTTTGGGTTTGTCATTCTTGGCGCAGCGAAGAATCCATTTGGCCGTTATCGAAACTCACGGCGAGGTCGCACTGATTGCCGGATTCCTATCGTCCCGCCCCTTTCACTCTCCCTTTCCCTTTCACCCCCTTCCCCATGGCCTCCACTTCCGCTCCCGCCCGCCCTGCTGCGGGTCCGGCCGGCCGCATGGCCGCCGTCAATGAGATGACGCGACTCCTCCGCCTCCTCTTCGAGGTGGAGCGCGAGTTCGTCCGCACCGTCCCCACGCTCGTCTACCGCGTCGGCGAGCCGGAACTGAAATACCTGATCTGCCAGCACGTCTGGGAATCCGCCGGCCACGCCCGTTTCCTGCGCGAACGCGGCCGCGAGCTCACGACGTTCGGCTCCACCGACTCGGTCCGCGATCCGATCAGCCGGATCTTCACCGAGGCCGTCGGCGTCAACACCGCCGACCCGCTCGTGATTGCCGCCGGCTTCTACGGGGTCCTAAAACCCGCCCTGCTCGCCGCCTATCGCCACTATCTCAAGGTCACCGATCCCCTCGCCGACTGGCCCTCCAAGAAGCTCGTCGAGGAGTTCATCGCCGACGAGGAGCGCCATCTCCGCGAGATCGCGCCGTACCTGCAGGGCGTCGATGCGCGCGAGTGGCAGCTACACCTCACCCAGGCCCTCGACGACCTCGGCGGCTGGCTCGGCCAGGAAACCCGCCTGCCGCTCGCCGCCGGCTACGTCTGGCAGCACGAGAAAACACCCTACACGCATCCCGCCACCTGCAACCGCGGCAAGTATCCCGTCTGCTCCGGCGTCTTCGGCCCCGACCCCAAGGAAGATCCCATCGTCCGCCCGTGGCTCACCGACCCGAAGACCGACGCCCGCGTCATCCGCCTCATGGTCTACGTTTGGCTCATGATGGAAATGGACGCGATCGATTACCTTGCGACCGTGTTCATCGAGACGCCGGCCGCGCCCTTCGACCTGCACTACGATCTCGCGCGCCACCTCTGGGATGAATCGCGCCACAGCCAGTTCGGCTTCCGCCAGCTGCCGAAACTCGGCGTCGACCTCATGACGGTCGAGCACTCGCTCGATCTCTACAACATCCTCGTCCAGATGCCGCCGCACGAGCGCTATGCGATGATGACGATGGAATTCGAGGCCAACAGCTTCCCGACCAAGGCCACCGTGATGGACCGCGTGCGCGAGCTGAACGACTTCGAGGCCGACACGCTCCTCGCCTTCGACCGCAACGACGAGCAGAACCACGTGCGTTACGGCCACCGCTGGCTGCCGGAAATGATGGCGCTCTTCGGCGAGAAGCGCCCGACGGAGGAATTCGTCAAGGAGACGAAGGCGAAATTCTACCGGCTCGCCGAGGTCTACGGCGGCAAGGTGCCGCACTCCCTCCCCGCGAGCCGCCGGCTGACCGGCGAGAAGATCCTGAAGCTCGCCGGGGTTTGAGGGCGGGCGGCGATGTCCCGACCGCCGCATTCGGCCGGGGTAGAATGCGTTGGTTTAAGAGGCCCAAACCGCGTTTATGACCAGGCGTTCCGCTTCATTTGCTCCTGAATGTTCGGCACCTCACCGCTTGTAAGCGACCGGGCATTCCTTTCGCTATTCAGCGCATGTTTCCCTCCTTGCTGCGCCGCCTCGTGCTCGCCTGCGGTCTGCCGCTCGCCGCTCAAGCCGCCAATAGCCTGGTCTCGCTCCAGACGACCGAACTCACGAAAGCACAGGCTGTCGAGATGACCAAGGCCATGGTTGAACCAACGTTCAACCTGGGAGTGAATGACCTGGCGGGCTTCGATCCCACATTCAAGCCCGTGGTCGCTGCCGAACTGGACCACGCGATTTTCGCCGTGGGCCGGGATACATCCGGAAAGCTTCTGTTTCTTCGCCACGTCGACAAAGGCCGTTGGGAGCGCCGCGCGTCGCCACCTTTTCCGGTACTTTCCGATGCCCAACCCATCGGCCAGGCTCATATTTTTTTCGTTTCGCCGGATCCTGCGGCCGGACAGCTGCGACTTATCGCTTACCATACCATTACCGATACTTGGGCCGTTTTCGGCAGCTGGCCCTTGGTGGGGACCGCCGAGTCGGTTAAACCTTCGCCCAACGGCTTTGTCGTCACGACGCGCGATCCGGCTGGGCAGCTGCACTACACGAAGGTCGAACTCGTGTCCGCCAAGCGCGGACTCAAGGCCGTCGATTACGCCGTGATTGTCTGCTATCTGTGCGCGGTCGCCGGCATCGGTCTGTATTTTTACCTCACCGGCAAGAAGGACACCGCAATTTTCTTCCTGGCCGGTCGCAAGATTCCCTGGTGGGCCGCCGGCATCTCGCTTTACGCCACGGGCACCAGCGCCATCAGTTTCATCGCCGTCCCGGCGAAGGCGTACGCGACCAACTGGCTCTATCTCACCCAGAACTTCTTCGGCGTACTCGGCACGGTTTACGTCGCATTCACCATCGTTCCGCTCGTGCGCCGGCTCAATCTGATGTCGGTCTACGAATACCTCGAGCTGCGCTTCCATCCCGTCGTGCGGATGCTCGCCTCGCTGATCTGCATCCTCCAGCATCTCGCCGGCCGCATGAGCATCGTGCTGCTGCTGCCGTCCTTGGCCCTCTCCGCCGTGACCGGGGTCAGTGTGGTCACGTGCGTGCTCCTCATGGGGGTCATCACCACCATCTACACTGTCCTCGGCGGCATGAAGGCCGTCATCTGGACCGATGTACTGCAGGTCTTTGTGATGGTCGGGGGCGCGCTTTTTGCGATGGGCTGGATGATCCACGGCGCGGGCGGGATCGGGGAGGTTTTGCGCGTCGCCGCGGCGGACCACAAGACGCGGTTGCTCGAGTGGAGCTTCGATTTCTCGCTGCCGAACATCTGGATCTCGGCTCTGGTCATCCTCATGGGCACCCTTGCGTGGCCGCAGGACCAGGTGATGATGCAGCGCGTACTCTCGACGAAGGACGTCCGGGCGGCGCGCGGGTCGATCTTCACGCTGACGGCGATGGCATTGCCCGGCGCCATTATGTTCTTCTCCCTCGGCACGATGCTCTACGCCTTCTACAAGGCGCATCCGTCGGATCTGAACCCGTTGCTCTCGACCGACCAGGTTTTTCCGCAGTTCATCGCGGCGGAGCTGCCCACCGGCGTCACGGGGCTGATCATTGCCGGCATCTTCGCCGCCTCGATGGCGACGTTGAGCTCGAATATCAACTCCATCGCCACGCTGGTATCGGTCGATTTCTACGAGCGCTACTTCAAGGACGCCACCGGCGGGAAGAGCATCCGGCTCGCGGAGTGGGTCACCGTCATCACCGGCGGCCTCGGCACGCTCATTGCGCTGTGGCTCTCCACCCTCAGCATCGCCTCGCTCTGGGACAAATTCTACGAGCTGTTCTCCCTCCTCGGCGGCGGCTTTGCCGGCATCTATGCTCTGGGCCTGTTCACCCGCCGCGCCAACTGGCAGGGCTGCGTGATCGGCATCGTCGCCAGCGTGGTCTGCACACTCCTGACCAAGTTCTGCACGCCGATCCACGTGCTGATGTACACGGTCATCTCGATCGGCGCGTGCATCGGCTTCGGCTACCTCGGCAGCTTGTTATTCCCGCCGCCGCGCCAGTCCCTGCACGGCCTCACCGTGTTTGACCAGTTCAAGGAGGGCGGGACGCCCGCGCCCTCCCCATCGCGCGGCCACTGACCCTTTCCTGATGAAAAAAAACTATCGTGCAGTGCTGGTCGGGACCGGCGGCATCGGCGACGCCCATGTGCGCGCCGTGGCCGACACCCATGGCCGGGTCTCCCTCGTGGCCGCGTGTGACATTGATGCCACCCGCGCCCGCGTCTTCTGCGACCGGCACCGGATCCCCGCGTCCTATGCCGACTACGCCGCCATGCTGCAGGCGGAGCGCCCCGATATCGTGCTCATTGCCGCGCCGCCCGGCCTGCATGCCGCCATGAGCATCGCCGCCATGGAGGCCGGCGCCTGGGTGCTGTGCGAGAAGCCCCTCTGCGCCTCCCTCGCCGAGTTCGACCGCATCGCCGCCGCCGAGCAGCGCACCGGCCGCCGCACCGCGTGCGTGTTCCAGATGCGCTTCGCCTCGTCCAACACCCACGTGCGCTCGCTCCTCGCGGCGGGCCGTTTCGGCCGCCCGCTGATCGCCGTGTGCAACACCCTCTGGTACCGCGACGCCGCCTACTACGCCGTGCCGTGGCGCGGCCGCTGGGCCACCGAGCTCGGCGGCCCGACCATGAGCCAGGGCATCCACACCATGGATCACCTGCTGCACCTCCTCGGGGACTGGACCGAGGTCAGGGCCGTCGCCGAGACACTCTACCACCAGATCGAGGTCGAGGATGTCTCCATGGCGCTTGTGAAGTTCGCCAGCGGCGCCCGCGCCTCCATCGTCAACAGCACGCTCTGCCCGCGCCAGGAAACCTACCTCCGCCTCGACTGCGAGCGCGCCACCGTGGAACTCACGCACCTCTACGCCTACCAAAGGGAGAACTGGAAGCTCACGCCCGCCGATCCCGCCCACAGCGACGAACTCATGACCGCCTGGAACGACTTTCCCCCTGATGTCGGCTCGACCCACGGCGCCCAGCTCAACGCCTTGGTCGACGACCTCGAATCCGCCACCGTGCCGCTCACCAGCGGCGCCGAGGCCCGCCGCACCCTCGAGTTTCTCACCGCCCTCTACAAGTCCGCCTACACCGACACGACCGTCACGCGGGGCTCGATCCAGCCCGGTGATTCGTTCTACACGGCACTCCACGGCGGCCTCGCACCCGTGCGGCATAAAAAGTAAATATCTTGCCAAGCCCGGGCCCGGCGCGTGCTTCGTCACGTGCGGCCCTCCACCATGCCCACGACTTCTCCCAATCCCCTCGAACGGAACAGCCTCGCGGCCTATCTCTGGTCGGCCCGCGGGCGTTTCAAGAGCGGCGCCACGATCGCGATGCTCCGCAGCCTCGTCGCCGCCCCGTGCACGCTCCTCATCCAGTGGATCGTGGACAAGCCCCTGAAGGAAGGGAACATCGCCGGCGTCATCCGCTACAGCCTGTGGTTCGTCCTCTGCCTTGCGCTGCACTACGCCTTCTCGGTCTGGGGCGCCCGCGCCATTGCCAAGACCATGGCCGACCTTGTGGTCGAGATGCGAAGCCGCATTTTCTACCGTCTCCAGTTCCTCAGTTTCAGCTACATCGACGGGCAGAAGACTGGCCGCCTGCTGTCCAAATACGCGTTCGACACCCAGAAGGTCGAGGGACTCCTCACCGCCGTCCTCAACCAGCTCCTGCCCAACCTGCTCATGGGCGTCTGCATCTTCTTCATCCTGGCGTGGATGAGCTGGAAGATGATGATCGTGCTCCTTTTCGCCATTCCGGTCTACGCCACGGCGAAATATTTCTTCTTCAGCCGCATCCAGCACGCGAACAATGAAAACCGCCTCGCCCAGGAAAAGCTCACCGGCACCGCCTCCGAGTACATCTCGGCCCTCCGGCTCGTCCGCAGCTTCGGCGAGGAGGCCCAGGTGGAGCGGGAGCTCGACCGCAGCAGCGAGTCCTTCGCCCGCAGCCGCGTCAGCCAGTCCTACATCAACGCCCTCTTCGGCACCTACGTCTACGTCGGCATGCAGCTGCTTTCGCTCCTCGTCATCGCCGGCGGCTCCATCCTGGTCATCAAGGGCCAGGTCACCGTCGGCACGCTCGTCGCCTACATGGCCGGCTTCGGCTACATCCTCACGCCCGTCCACATGTTCATCGGCCTCAGCGAGCCGTATTTCAACGCGCAGGAGGGCTACGTCAGCATCAAGGAGCTGATCGACTCGCGCTACGTCGAGACGTGGAACGGCACGCGCCGCGAGGAGCGCATCCGCGGCGACATCGTCTATGACAACGTGTCCTTCGTCTATCCCTCCGCCCCCGACAAGGCCGTCATCCAGAACCTCAACCTGACGATCCGTCCCGGCGAGCACATCGCCTTCGTCGGCCCGTCCGGCTCCGGCAAGAGCACCCTCGCGAACCTTCTCCTCGGCCTCTACGCACCCACCTCGGGCCAGATCCTCATCGACGGCGTGCCGCAGTCGGAGTGGGACATGCGCTGGATCCGCCGCCAGCTCGCCGTCGTCATGCAGGACAGCATCCTGCTCTCCGGGTCGGTCGGGGACAACATCCGCTTCGCCAAGCCCGACGCCACCGACACCCAGATCCGCGAGGCCGCCCGGCTGGCCAACGCCGAGGAGTTCATCCTGCGCATGCCCGACGGTTTCAAGACCCCCGTTGGCGAGCGCGGCGTCTCCCTTTCCGGCGGTCAGCGCCAGCGCATCGCCATCGCCCGCTCCATCCTGCGCAACCCGCCCGTTCTCATCCTCGACGAGGCGACCTCCGCACTCGACTACGAGAGCGAACGCCTGATCCAGGAGGCGCTCGACCGGCTTTCCCAGGGCCGGACCGTCATCACGATCGCCCACCGCCTCAGCACGATCAAGAACGCCGACCGCATCATCGTGCTGCGCGACGGCCGCATCGCCGAGCAGGGCAGCTACCGCGAACTCGTCCAGCACGGCGGCGTTTTCTCCGAGCTGATCGCCGCCCAGACCGGCGACGCGGAATTCCTGAAACCCTGATTTTGACTGGCCCGGCGGGCCATGGCACCCTTGGGAAAATACCGGGTCACACCTCGCGCCCGGCCTTTCTCCCCCGCCTCCCTCCCCGTTTCCCTTCCTTCCCATGAAAACCCTGCTCGCCCTGTTCCTGCTCTCGGCCGGCGTCGCCCTGGCGCAGACCCCTGCCACATTTCCCGGCCTCAAGACCGTGATGACCCCCGAGGAGTTTGCCCGCGCCGGCCTGTCCGGCCTTACGCCGGAGCAACTGGCGCTGATCGACGCCGCGATCGTCAACCATTACAACCGCACCGTGACGACCGCCGCGAACCAGCAGGCCGCCGTCATCGTGCAGCAGCAGTCCGTCGAGACGAACAAGCGCAGCTGGCTCGCCCGCTTCGGCATGCCCGACCTCGGTGCGGACTGGCGGGATGTCCCCAGCCTTAAGGCCCGTTGCACGGGCTGGGTCGGCGGCAACGGCTTCAAGCTCGACAACGGCCAAGTGTGGGAGGGCGAGGAGCATATCACGATTGAACTCGCCGACCGGGACATCGAGATCCAGGCGCGCCCCGGAGGGAACTTCGCCCTCTATGTCGACGGCGTGAATACCACCATCCTGGTCCACCGGATCAAGTAAGCCCGAAGGAGGAGATTCGAAGGCCGAAAGCCGGATTTCAGGGCCGGCTCACTTTCCAGTGCGGGCTTCCCGCCGGTTTTTCACGTGCTTGATCATCCCTTTCCGCGGTTGGAATTTATTTCGGACTTCGGGTTTTGACCTTCGGATTTCGCCCTAATGCTCACGCTCAACGACTCGACCCTGACCGTCGATATACTCGACCCCACCGACGCCACCGCCTGCGCGCACCAGGGCCTCCGCTACTGCTGGGGCGGCTATATCTGGCAGGTCCGTGACACCAAGGCAGGCGAGCTTTTTTCCGGAGCGGAATATCCGAATCCGAACCCCCGTCCGTTCAATGGCCAGGGCCTCCCGGAGTCGTTCCGGCATGCCGAGTTGGGCACGAACCGCCCGCTCATCCTGGAAAATAGCCGCGGCTTCATCATCGGCATCGGCCACGTGGAGCCCGACAACGCGGGCCAGCTGGCCGTCACCGCGCCCTGCGCCTGGACCGTCACCCGCAGCCCCGGGACCATCGAGTTCTGCACCGGCCAGTCCGGCGATGGGTACGCCTGCCAGCTCACGCGCCGCCTCACCCTCGACGGTCGCACCCTGACCTCCGCCACATCGCTCACCAACACCGGTGGACGGCCACTGCCGCTGCACTGGTTCGCCCATCCGTTCTTCGCCCTCGCCGACCGGCTGCTGACCTGCGACCTGCCCGCCAGCTGGGGCATGGCGGAAAATCCCGGCTTCGCGCTCGACGCCGCGCACCGGCTGACGTTCCGGCGCCGGTTTGAGAGCATCGACGACGGTCACTTCGAGAAACTCGTCGTCGCCCGCGGTACCGTCCTGCGCGCCGTGGTCTCGCATCCGAAGCTGACCGGCATCGTCTTCTCGACCGACTTCACTCCGGACGTCTGCCCGGTCTGGGGCAACTGCAACACCTGGTCGATCGAGCCCTACCTCGCCACGGAGCTCGCCCCCGGCAGTCACCGCGCCTGGCAGCTGCGCTACGAATTCGGCCCTGTAGCCTAAGCCGGAGCCGGCTTAAGCGCGACGACGCGAAGGCCGAGCTCAACGGAAGGCCGTCTGGAGTCTCGCGCCGGGGCTGAAGCCTGACCTGCTCGCATCCCGGCGGCTCGGTGCATGCAGGGCCAACATCAGCATCCCTTCCCGGGATCGGACGCCAGAAGGATCGGACCCTTCGTGAGCTTCGTGCCCTTCGTGGTAAAAAAATCCGATCCACTCAGGCGGACGCCGTCACGAGTGCCGTCAGTTCCGGGCACAGGCCGTCCGGCAAGACCGTCTGCTCCGCGCCATGGTAATAAAACGCCGGGCCGTGCTCGATCGTGATCTTCCCCTCGTGCAGGCGGGCCACTGCGCCGTTGCCGATGCCCAGCACCGTCTCGGCGGGATTGAGCCGGAGGTAGGCTTTGATCTTCCGCTCCCTTTCCGCGTAGTCGGACGCCCCCACGGGCGGATGATGCGGATTGATGACCACCGGCAGCACGCCGAGCGACGCGCGTGTCGGCACGTCCACGACCGGGAAATCGTTGGTGCAGCCGATGACAGTGCCGGCGACATTCGAACCGGCGCTCGAGCCGTTGTACGGCACGCCGGCGAGCACGCGTTCCCGGATGGCCCCGAGCTGGCCCGTCTCGATCAGCGTGCGCAGGAGGAGGAAGGTTTCGCCGCCCCCGACGAAAAAGGCCTCCGCGCCGGCAATTTTTTTCAGGGCTTCCTCCCCCGTCCAATGATGGAGGGACTCCGCCTCGTACTGGTCGTCCGCAAAGAGCAGTTTCAGCTTCTGCTCGTCCGCCTCGCGCTTGTCCGGCTCGGTGGCATGGAGCACGAGCAGGATTTTCTTGCGCGCCCCGTAGTGCAGCTTGTGCGCCGCGCGCACCGCATCCGTGAACTTGCCGTCCTTCGTGATCGTGCCGCCGCTGATCATGACCGAGGCGCGAGGGCTGGTGTGAAAATTGGGCCCGGCCGGGAACAGGCCATCCTTGGTCATCTCGGCCCGGAGCCCGGGCGGCAGCGTGGCGGCGGCGCCGGCCACGGCGACGGTTTGCAGGAAGGTACGGCGGGTGAAGGTGCTCATGGCTTCGGTGGGGAGGCGGGTGCGTCGGCGAACGGCCACAGGCCGACGCCTTTCAGGCGGTTTTCAAGGGCAAATTTCCGGAACAATCCTTCGACCTCGCCCGGCGTCAGGCGGTTCGTCGCGAGCCCGGGTTCGTTGGCGAGCCGGTAGGTCAGCGCGGCGATCACCGCGGCGGACGCCGGAATAAGGCGCGGATCCACCTTGTCGATGGTGTCGCCAAAGTCGTGATAGTAGCGGACGGAGTCGGGCTCAATGAACCCGCCCAACGTGATTGCCCGGATGCCCTCGAGCTGGAAGGACGTGTGGTCGCTGCCGAACCAGTTGATATTCCCCACCCCCTGCTTGAGCGGGTGCGCGCCCAGCGAGGTGTTGAAGCGTCCGAGCACGGGCACGAGGTCGTCATAGCCGAGGGCGTTCACCGACAGCGGGAATCCGACCATGTCGAGGTTGATCACCGCGGCGACCGGCTGGCCGCGGAGCGCGGCCGCATGGAAGCGCGAACCCCACAGGCCCTGCTCCTCGCCGTTGAACCAGACCAGCTCGACCGTGCGGAGGTTTTGCGGCGAATGGGCGTGCAGCAGCTTGGCGAGCATGTAGAGCTGCGCGATGCCGACGCCGTTGTCCATCGCCCCCTGGCCGAGGTCCCACGAGTCAAAATGGGCGCCCACCACGATCCGGTCGGCCGTGCGGCCGGGAAAGGTGGCCACGATGTTGGCCGTCTCGATCTCCTCGCAATGCGAGTTCACCTCCATGCTCACCCGCACCGTCTCTCCGCGTTTCAGCAGCCGCAGCATCCAGTTCCCCTCCTCCTCCGTGAGGCTGAAAACCGGGATGCGCAGCGGCTCGCCGGTGAAAGAACCCGTGCGCGCCAGCAGCTGGCCGCCAGCCACGCGGTTGATGAAGAGGATGCCGCGCATGCCGTGCTTCACCGCGGCGTTCTCATACTGCCCGCGCGGCACCGTGGTGTTCGGCGCCAGCAGGCCGACCTTCCCCCTGGCGTCGCGCTTGGCAAAGTCCTCGTCGCGGCCCTGGCCGATGTCCACGACCTCCGCCTCGAACTTCGCCTCCGGCTGCGTGTAGCTGAGCGCCGCCACGCGCAGCGGCCGGCGCAGCGGCGCGAGCAGCATCGCCTCGTCCCGTCCGCGGACCCAGCCGGGCATCCTGAATTTCTCCAGACGCGCATCGACCCCGAGCGACTTCAGCTCCGCCAGCGTGCGCTCCAGCGCCCCGCGGTTCCCTGGCGAACCGGTCAGCCGGCCGCCGAAGTCGTCGCAAAGCCGGGTGAGAAACTCATGGCCGGAAGTGTCGGCCTGCGCAGCGGTGGCGATGGCATCCTGTACAGCCTGCACAGCCTGCCCCCGCAGCGGCATCCCGCCCACCAGCACCGCCACCACGCCAATCAAAGCCCAGGCCCACCAACCGGGTTTTTCACCTAATGGGTGACAACCCCGCCTTGGCTCAGGCAAAACGCCCTCCAGCCGATTGTCACCCATTGGCCGGCAAATTGGGCTGGGCGGAGAGGCGGCCGGGCGGTGCCAGGCAGGACGATGGGATTTCATGATTCCTGGATCCAGACGCGCATCTCGCCTTCGCCGCGGTTGGCCCAGAGGCCGTAGGGAATGGCCCGCACGCGCACCGAGGCGGTTGCCGGCGGAGTCGTCGTGTAGAGCGACGGGCCGGGTTGGAAGCGCACGCCCTGGCCCTCGATCACCGTGCATCCGCCCAGCAGGGCCGCATCGTGCCGGGCCGTCAGCGCGGCAGTGCGCGGCAGCGCCAGCGCGGCAAGGTTCGTGCCGTTGTCCGGTTCCTCGACGCAATAGACCACCGGGCCCCGCTGCAGCGCCACCTTGCCGGCGGCCGTCGCCACCCGCGGGTCGGCCCGCACACGCTCGATCGGCATGGGCAGAGTGAGCACCACTTGGTCGCCCACTTGCCAGACCCGCCGCAAGACCGCGTAGCCGTTCACCGGCGCCACCGGCTGGGGCCGGCCGTTCACCGCGAGCGTGGCTCCGCGGCACCATCCTGGAATCCGCAGCCGCAGGGTGAATTCGAGCGGCGCAGCCGGGCGAATCTCGATGGCCACCTCCTCCGTCCACGGGTAGTCCGTGCGCACGGCCAGTTTCACCTCGCCCCCGGCGACGGTGCCGCGCAGGTCGGACTCGGCATAGAGATGCAGGGCCAGGCCGTCCGGCTGCTGCGAAGCCACATAGTCGGCAAGCGAAGCGAAAAGCCGGGCGACATTCGGCGGGCAGCAGGCGCAGCCGAACCAGCCGACCCGCTGGGTCTTGACGAGATGGCATTCGTAACGGCGCTTCGCCACCGCCGGGACGAGCTCGAGCGGGTTGACGTAGAAGAACTTCGTCCCGTCGAGCGACATCCCGCTGATCACGTTGTTGTAGAGCGCGCGCTCCATCACGTCGGCAAACTCCCCGCGCAGCTCCAGCTCCAGCATGCGCCGCGCGAAAAAAATCACGCCGATCGCCGCGCAGGTCTCGGAATAGGCGCGGTCCGGCGGCAGGTCGAACGGCTCGGTGAATTTCTCGCCGTAGGGCTCCGAGCCCACGCCACCCGTGAGGTAGAGATGGCGGCTCACCAGGCTGGTCCAAAGCGTGTGGCAGGAGCGCAGCAGGGACGCGTCGCCCGGTTCACGGGCCAGGTCCGCCATCGCCGCGAGCAGGTACATCTGCCGCACCGCATGGCCGACCGGTTCCGTCAGCTCGCGCACCGGCCGGGCGGCCTGCAGGGTTGCGAGGCCGTCGAAATACATGTGCCAGGGCAGCGGATCGGCCCGGCGCCGGGTTTCCTCCACCAGGTAGTTGGGGGACTGGCCGCGCTGATCGATGAAATATGCGGCGAGCTTTGCATAACGCGCCTCGCCGGTGGCGCGGGCGAGCTTGACCAGGGCCAGCTCGATCTCCTCGTGGCCGCAATAGCCGGGGATCTGCCCGGGCCCGAGGCCGAACGTGCGGTCGATCAGGTCGGCGAGCTTGCGGACGACGGCGAGCAGCGTGCGCTTGCCGGTGGCCTGGAAGTGGGCGACGCCCGCCTCGATCATGTGGCCGGCGACGTAGAGTTCATGGCAGTCGCGCAGATTCGCCCAGCGATTCTGCGGCTCGACGAGCTGGAAGTAGGTGTTGAGGTAGCCGTCGGCGCCCTGCGCCTTCGCCAGCGTGGCGATCAGCCGGTCCAGCTCGGCCTCCAGCGCAGCGTCGGGATGCGTGGCGAGCCGGTAGGCGGCGGCCTCGATCCACTTGGCGAGGTCCGAGTCCTGCCAGAAGAGCCCGTAGAACTTTCCCGGCTTCTCACCGGCGGCGACCTGGAAATTATGCACGCACCCGCTGGGCTCCGCGCCGGCCACGCGGTCGTTCAGGGCCTCCCACTGGTAGGGGATGACGACGTCGCGCACGAGGCGGGCGCGCTCGGCGAGGAAGCCGCGGGTGAAGCGAACCTGGTTGAGCGGCAGGGCGGAAACGTAATTCATGGGAAACGCAGGGCCGCCACGGAGCCGGGCGGCAGGGAAAATTGCACCTTGTCTCCCTGGACCCGCACGCCGTCGAGCGGACGGCTCGCGACGGCGCGAGGCTGGTCGAAGGTGTTGCACGTCGTCAGCACCGGCGCGCTGAGCACGCGGGCGCCGGCCAGCACCGGTGGGCGGCCCGTGAGGGCCAGCGTGATTTCCGCCGGGGCCGCGGGGTCCGTGTGGCAGAGTGTGACGTTCACGGCGCCATCAGCCGCAAGCGAGGCCGTCGCCGACACGCCGGGATAGTCCAGCCCCTCGTGCGTGACGGCGGGGGCATCGTTGTCCACCCCGAGCCGCTTCGCGCCCTGGTGCGCGGCGTAGAAGGCCAGCACGTCCCAGGTCGGCGTGAGCACGAGGCGGCCGCCGCCTTCCTCGGTGAGCGCCACGGCCTGGAGCACGTTGACGATCTGCGCGAGGTTGGCGATGCGCACGCGCTCGCAGTGGTTGATGAAGATGTTGAGCGTGAGCGCGGCGAGCACCGCGTCGCGGATGGTCTGCTGCTGGTAGAGAAACCCCGGGTTCGTGCCGGGCTCGACGGCGTACCAAGCGCCCCATTCGTCCACGACGAGCGCGGTGAGGCCTTTCGGATCATACCGGTCCATCACCGTGCGATGACCGCGGACGATGGCCTCCATCTTCCAGCCTTCCGCCATGACGGACTTCCACGCGTGGTGGTCAAATCCGGTGGCCGGGTGGCTCGGCGGCCAGTCACCCAGCACCGTGTAGTAATGGACGGACAGCCCCTGCAGCATCGGGCCGCCCAGCGGGCCCTTGAAGGCCTCGCGCATCATGACCTCGGTCCAGTGGAAGTCGTCGTTGCGCGCGCCGCTGCCCACCCGGTAGAGCGGCGCACCGGGAAAGTCGCGGACGTAGGTCGCGAACCGGCGGTACTCGCCGGCGTAGTACTCGGCGGTCATGTTGCCGCCGCAGCCCCAGGTCTCGTTGCCCACGCCCCAGAGGCGGACCGCCCACGGTTCGCGCCGGCCGTTGGCCGCGCGTTCCTCGGCGAGCGTGCCGGCGGGGGCGTTGCAGTATTCCACCCAGTCGCGCAGCTCGCGCGGGGAGCCGCTGCCGACGTTGCCGGCGAGGTACGGCTCGCAGCCAAGCTGTTCGCACAGGTCGAGGAACTCATGGGTGCCCACGGCGTTGCTCTCGACCACGCCGCCCCAGTGGGCGTTGACGCGGCGCGGGCGCCTTTCCCGGGGACCAATGCCGTCGCGCCAGCTGTAGTCGTCGGCAAAGCAGCCGCCCGGCCAGCGCAGGTTGGGCACGCGGATCTGCCGCAGGGCCGCCACGAGGTCGCTCCGCCAGCCGCGGACATTGGGCACGGGGGAATTTTCCCCGACCCAGAGGCCGTCGTAGATGCAGCGCCCGAGGTGCTCGGCGAAGTGGCCGAAGATATGGCGGTCAATGACCGGGCCGGGGGCATCGGCGTGAACGGTGAGGGAAGTGGACATCGGAGCAGGAAGGCAAAACGGGGCAAAACCGGGGCGGAGGAGTTCGAATGTGGTGTCGCGCGCCTTGTACTTCAATCCTCAGGGCGCGACGCTGTCGGTGATGGACGGCCCATTGAAATCCAGCACCCGGTGCATCCGGCCCCAGGAGATCGTGACCTTGCGCGAGCCTTTCTCGGCGTTGAGGTACGGGCTCTCGAAGAGCTTCCACTTCGCGTAATCCAGCCGCGCCCCATTGACCAGCGGCACCTGGCCGTAGGCGAACGCGACGCGGGTGCCGCGCAGCGTGGTCATTTTCACGGCGGGCACGGGCTCGAGCTTGAACTCAAGGGGCAGCGCGTTGATTGCGGCCTTGAAGGCGTCGAAGCTCCGGAACTCGTCCGCGCTCGCCGCCTGCACGATCGTGCCGTTCCTGAGGAACTCGCTGACGAGCAGTTGGCCGCCGAGGCTTTTCTCCTCCTTGGCCCAGCCGCCGTTGCGGTGCAGGTACGGGATCCACCGGTATGCGGCGAGCGGCCGGTAGGCGAGGTAGGCGTTGCCGCCCTGCGCGAAGATCCAGCCGGACTTGTCCTCGGTGAGGTTGGCGAGATCCTTCGAGAAGAACCCGTTGACCTGCGGAAAACGCGTGCCCGGCGGGATGTCGTAGAGCGCGATCACGGTGTCCCGATCCTGGAACACGCGCTCGTACGGCGAACTCCCCACCACCTTGGTGGCCGTGTCGTAGCTCGGCTTTCCCTCGACCGCCAGATTGGGGATCATCGGCTCCGGATAGGCCGAGAAGTACATCTGCATCGAGTCGTTCGACGAGTACGGGTGCAGCGAGAACATCGTGTTGTGCGCGCCGCGCGGGTCCGGGACGGCCCACGTCACGTCCCACACATGCGTCTGGATCGGATCCGCCAGGCCGCCCTGGTAGGAGCCGACGGCGTAGTCCCGGCGCATATAGCTGGTCTTGTAGATCGGCGGCATGAGCTGGTCGCTCAGGCGCCACCGTCGCCGCGTGCGCTTGAGGTCCCGGGCCACGTAATCGCGGTCCCGGTCCACGGCGATGCGGTACATCACCTCCGGCACGTCGTAGTTTTTCGCGGCGATCGCGAAGAACATGCCGAAGCCGCCATAGCCGGCCGGCGGCGCCGTGTCGCCGAAGAGGAGCCAGTTGAAATAGGACGTGATGGCATTCCAGCGCTCGATGACACTGCCTTCGTCGGTGCGGGCATTGGGGCCGCGCAGCATCCCGTGGAGCGAGTTTTCCGCGAGCTCGGAGAACAGCAGGTCGAGCATCATGCGACCGCGCAGGCGCATGGCCGGATCCTTGGCCCACGTGGACAGATAGCTGAGCGGGATGGCATACTCGGCGATGTATCCGGTCGGGTTGAACTCGCCCTGCCCGACCGTCGTCGCCAGGTCCATCCAGTGGATCAGGTACTCCCGCGCCTCGGCGAGATTCTCCGCGGAGCTCTTACCCGTGTACCAGGTCTCGGCCGGCTCGTTGGGATAACGCTCCGAGATGAGGTAGAGCGAGATGTAGTACATTGCCCAGTGGTTCTCGGTGTCGCCGCGCACCTGGTAGGTCGTGCGCCACATGTCGCGGAGCGCCTGCTGGGCCGCGGGCGTCAGCTGGTCCTGGCCCAGCAGCGACATGGCCACGACGGGAAACATCCAGAACGGGCCCGTCCCGGGATCCTTCAGGTAGGCGATCACGCTGCGGGAAACCTCCGCGCGGTCCTCGCGCAGGGCCAGCTTGGCGAGGATGACCTCGCGACCGTAGGGCACGCCGGGCTTGGCCTGCGCACTGTACCAACGGAGGACTTCGTTGATCCGCTGGTGGTAGGCCTCCCGGCGGGCGTTGGCATCGGGCTCGACCGCGGCCGATGGCATCGGGCCGGCAAAGGACGGCTGCGCCACCGCGGAAGCGGTGGCGACGACAGCGAGCACCAAGGCGGAGAAAAGCCGGGCTTTCATGGTGGAGCGGGATCCGGTTATTTCACCGCAACGGGCACGGTGATGAAATTGTTGACGACCGAGCCCTCGAGGGCTCCGCGCCGCCAGGTGCGGCCGAAGTCGTCGGAAGTGTAGAGCGATTCGTTGACGACGCTCGCGTACAGCCGGCCGGTGTCCGGATCAACGCCCACGCGCGCCACGCGGTGCGGCTCCGGCAGGCCGGCGTTGCGGGCCGTCCACGTCGCACCGCTGTCCTCGGACGTGAACACGCCGTAGTGCCAGCTGGCAATGGCGAGCCGCCGCGGATGCGTCGGGTCGAACGTGATGTTGTAGAGCGCGTGGTCCGCCGGCACGCCGGGGAACCGCCTCCACGTCACGCCGCCGTCGATCGAAGCCCAGGCCCCGTCGCTCTGGGTGACAGCCGCCCACTGCCGGGGGTCGTTCCACGCCTGCTGGAGGTCATCGACCGTCGCCGCGGTGGGCAGCACGCGCCGCCACGACTTCGCGCCGTTTTCCGTGAGGTAGATTCCCGACTCACAGCCGGCGAGCACGCGGCCGGCGTGGGCACGGTCGACCTTGATCGTCTGCGTGTACTTGCCGCGGTCCGGCAGGCCGTTTTCCCGGCGCACCCAGGTCTGCGCCCGGTCGGGGGAAACCGCGACGCCATCGGGCAGGGCGAGGTAAACGTGATCCGGGGAACGGGGATCAACGGCCACATCGCGGCCCTCGGTGATGTCCCAGCCGTTGGTCTGGCGCCACGTCTGGCCGCCATCGAGGCTGCGCCAGCAGCCGTTCACCGCGGCGGTATAGATCACGCTATGGTCGCGCGGGTCGAACGCAGCGGCCGTGATGCTGAGGTCGTTGTAGCCGATGTGCTGCCAGCCGCCGGCCCCGTCCCGCTTGAACAGGCCGCTGACCGTGGTGATCTTCGAGCCCGTGACGTACCCCTTGTTCAGCGCGGCGCAGAGGTAGAAACCGGCCGGGGCCGCGGCCAGCGGCCGGCTCGCGGCCGACAGCGCCAGGAGCGCCAGGAGCCGGAGCCCGGCGGCCAAGCCGGATGGAAAGCCGTTCATTCGGTTCAAGCAGGATCAGGGCGTGACGGAATCGGTGATGGTGAGCGTGTTGAAATCCAGCACGCGCTTGAGCCGGCCATGGGTGATCGTCAGCCGGCGCGAGCCTTTCTCCGCATTGAGGTAAGGGCCCTCGAAGAGTTTCCATTTCGTGTAGTCGAGCGGCACGCCGTTCACGACCGGCGCCTGGCCGTAGGTGAACGCGACCCGCTGACCGCGCAGCGTGGTTAGCCTCACGACCGGCACCGGCTCGAGCCGGAACTCAAGCGGCAGGGCGTTGATCGCGGCCTGGAAGGCCTCGAAGCTCTTGAACTCGTCCGCGCTCGCCGCCTGCACGATCGTGCCGTTCCTGAGCTGTTCGCTGACCAGCAGCTTGTCACCCTGTTCACCCTTGTCGATGCGCTCCCATTTGTAGCCATGCGCCGAGGGCAGCTGACGGTAGCCCAGCAGGTGCTCCCAATGGAAGGGCGCGAGCGGCCGGTACGCCAGGTAGGTGTGGCCGCCCTGCGCGAAGATCCAGCCAGACTTGTCCTCGGTGACATGGGTCAGGTCCTTCGAGAAGAAGCCGTTGATCCGGGGATACGACGTGCCGGCCGGGATGTCGTAGAGTGCGACCACCGTGTCGCGATCCTGGAAGACACGCTCATAAGGCGAGGCGCCGAGGATCTTGTCGGGCACGCCGAAGGACGGTTTGCCCTGGCCCGCGAGCGAGTCGATCAAGCCGTCGGGCTGCTCCGTGAAGTACATCTGCAGCACCTCGGTCGAGGCATAGGGATGCATCGAGAACAGGGTGTTATGCACCCCGCGGGGGTCCGGCACGGCCCAGGTCACGTCCCACACATGCGTCTGGATCGGGTCGGACTGGCCGCCCTGGTAGGAGCCCACCGCGTAGTCCCGGCGCATGTAACTGGTCTTGTAGATCGGCGGCATGAACTGGTCGCTGTAGCGCCAGCGGCGGCGGGTGCGCTTGAGATCGCGCTGAATGTAATCCTGGCTGCGGTCCACCGCGACCTGGTAGATGACCTCGGGCAGCCGGTAGTTTTCCGCGGCCCCGGCGAAGAAGATGCCGAACCCGCCGTAGGCGGCGGGCGGCGGAGTGTTGCCGAACATCGTCCAGCTGAAGAAGGAGGACAGGCCGTTCCAGCGTTCGAGCACCGACTCCTCGGTGGTGCGGGCGTTGGCGCCGCGCAGCACGCCGTTCAGGGTGTTGTCCGCCAGTTCGGCCATCAGCCAGTCGAGCATCATGTGCCCACGGATCCTCATCTCGGGATCCTTCGCCCAGGTCGCGAGGTACAGCATCGGGATCGCGTATTCGCCGATGTAGTGGGTCGGGTTGAACTCGCCCTGCCCGATCGTCGTGGCGAGGTCCATCCAGTGGATCAGGTAGCCCTTCGCCTCCGCCCGGTTTTCCGCCGAACTCTTCCCCGTGAACCAGCTGTCCGCCGGGTCATCCGGGTAAAGCTCCGCCATCAGGTACAGCGAGGAATAGTACATCGCCCAGTGGTTTTCGGTGTCCCCGCGCATGGGGAAATAGGTGCGCCAGGCGTCGCGGATCGCGGCTTTCGCCGCGGGGGAAAGCTGATCGCGGCCCAGGAAGGAGATCGCGGCCCAGGGAAACATCCAGAACATGTCCCCCGTCTGCGGCTGCTTCATCAGCTCGATGATGCGCTGCGACACCAGGGCGGCATCCTGGTGCAAAGCGAGCTTGGCCACGATCTGGCCGGTGCCGATGGTCTCGGGCTTGTCGGGCTTCGCCGTCGCCGCATACCACACGAGGACCTCCCTCACGCGGTCCAGGTAGGCCCGCCGCAGGGTATCGGACCGCGTGTCCGCCGGTGGCACCGGCATGGGGCCGCTGTAGGCCGGCTGCGCGAACACCGGACCGACCAGCAGGGCCGCCAGCGTGAGCAGAGAGATAAATTTTTTCATGTCAGGAATGTTTCAAACTTAGCGGGCGGCCCGGGGCACGAAGGTGAAACCGGTGATCCGGGACCCTTCCATGCCACCGGCCTTCCAGGTCCGGCCGAAATCGTCGGAGACGTAAAGCGCCTGGTCGAGGACCGCCGCATAGAGCCGGCCCGTGTCCGGATCGATCGCCGTGCGCCAGACCCGGTGCGGCACCGGCAGCCCGGCGTTGCGCTCACCCCAGGTGCGGCCGCCGTCCTCGCTCGTCAGGAGCCCGTAGGTCCAGCTCGCGAGGGCGAGGCGTTCCGGGTTGAGCGCGTCGAAGGCCACGTTGTACAGGGCGTGCTCCGACGGCACGCCGGCGAGCTTGGTCCAGGTGAGTCCGCCATCCTGCGACTGGAGCGCGCCGTCCGCCTGCGTCACCGCCAGCCAGAACAAAGGATCATGGGGCGACTGCTGCAGATCCTCGACGGTTGCGGCGCAGGTGAACACGTGCCGCCAGGATTTCGCCCCGTCCTCGGTGAGATAAATGCCGGTCTCGCAGCCGATCAGCACGCGTCCCGCATGCGTGCGGTCGACCTGGACGACCTGCGTGTATTTGCCGCGGTCCGGCAGGCCGTGTTCCGCGCGCACCCACATGAGACCCCGGTCATGGGAAACGATGAAACCGTCGGGGACGCCCGCGTAGACGGTGTCGGGATGGTTGGGATCAACGACCACCGACTTGGGCTCCGTGATATCCCAATCCGTGGCGACGCGCCAAGTCTGCCCACCGTCCTGGGTGCGGAGGATCCCGCTCAGGCTCGCCACATAAAACCGCCGGGCATCGCGCGGGTCAAAGCTCACGGAAAGGGTCATCGGATGGTTGAGCCCGAGGTGGGCGAAGCTGCCATCGGCTTCCCGGCGATAAACGCCGTTGAGGCTGGTGTCCTTGAATCCGATCACACGGGTGCCGCGGCTGTTGGAGGCGCAAAGGTAGAGATCGTGCAGCGGGGCGGCGGCCGCCAGGGAAGCGGCCAGAAGCGCGCACCAGCTGAGCAGGGCGAGGGTGATTTTCTTTTTGGGCATGCGAATGAGTTGGGAGGCGGTGCTGAATCAACCGGCGCGGCTCGGACCGGACCGTTCGTTGCGGGAAAGCGGGTGTGCCGCCGGACAAACAGAACGGGCGCGCATGCTCAGGTCTTTTTCAGGATTTCACCGACGGCGCCGACCAAGCGGTCGCATTCGTCGGGGAAGTTGAAGACGTGGAGCGACACGCGCACGGCATCCAGGCCCTGCTCGTTCACCGGCCGGCAGCGCAGCCGGTAATCCTTCCACAGCCGGCTGAAGAGTTTTTCGTAACCGAGCCCCGGGGTGTGAAACGTGAGGATCGAACCCGAGAGGCCGGCTGCGGCCGGCGTCAGGATTTCCACGCCGGGCATCTGCTCCAGGCCCCGCCGCAGGTGCGCCGCCAACGTGCGGCCGCGGTCGGCGATGCGCTCGCGCCCGATCGCCTCCTGGAACTTCAGGGCCTCCGCCAGCGCCACCACGCTGGCGGCATTCCGCGTGCCGTACTCATAGCGCACCGCGGACGGCGTGTAGGTGAGCTCGCCCGGCAGGTGCGGCAGCGAGCCGGAATACGCGCCGATGCCGGAGGGCGCGACGTCGTCCAGCCGCTCGCGGCGGATGAAAAAGATGCCGGTCTCGTGGGGGCCGCCCAGCCATTTGTGCCCGCTCGTGGCGTAGGAGTCGCACTCGAGGTCGCGCACCGCGAACGGGAACATCCCGCCGGACTGCGCGCCATCGATGTGAAACCAGGCGCCGTGCGCGTGCGCCAGCCGGCCGATCGCCGCCGCGGGCAGGAAAATACCGGTCGGGGACGTCACGTGGCTGATCTGGATCACCTTCGTGCGTGGCGTGATCAGGGCGCGGATGCGCTCCAGGTTGCCGTCGGGGCCCGCGGGATCGGGCTCGAACACCTTCACGACGACACCCCGGATCCTGTGCTGGTTGTACCAGGGAATCGAACCGCCCGGATGCGCATGGGAATCAATGATGACCTCGTCGCCCGCCGCGAGCCGGAGGCCGGACGCCACGATCGAGGTGCCCTCCGTCGTGTTGCGCGTAAGGCAGATCTCCGACGGCTGCGCCTGGAAAAAACGCGCCGCCACCTCGCGGGCCGGGGTGAAGAGGTCATGGCCGGTATCCGATTCCTTCTGCCGCTCCAGCATCACCCGCGTGAAGGCGTTGAGCACGGGCGCCGAGGCCGGGCCGAGGCCGCCGGTGTTGAAATAGACGAGCGTCGGGTCGAGCGACGCGTACTGCGCCCGCACCGCGCGCCAGAAATCCTCGGGTTTCCGCCCGTCATAGGCCGGCAGGGCGGCGGGCGGCCCGGCGGCGGCCTCGCGGGCAAAAAGCGCCGGGGCGGCGAGCGCGCCGAAGGTACCGAGCCCCACTTGGCGGAGAAAATCCTTCCGGTTCATGGTCATGGCGAGGTGAAGGTCAGGGTGTGGTCAACGGCCAGCTCCGCGCCCGCGGCCAGTTCGAGATTCTGGTCGAACTGCACGGGAAAGGCCGCGAGCGGATAATTGCGGCGGACAAACCAGTGCAGCGGGCCGCCGTGGTTGGCAAAGCGGATGACCGCGCGATGGAGGGTCGTGTCGGACTGCGCGTGCCACTCCATCCAGCCGGCCGGCGCGCCATGCACCGCCTTGTCCCCCTCGAGTCCGCCTTCGGCCGTGATTTTGATGGTGGGATCAAGATGATCGTCGAGCAGGGCCCGCGCCCCACGGAACTGCAGGCCGGTGTAATGCGAGCCGGCCAGGCCGCCCGTCGAATGAGGATTGCCCAGCGCCAGCCCGCGGCCGGTGACATTGCGCAGCCGGGCACGCCAGCGGAGCGACCAGGCCTTCTCTCCCGCCTCCAGTCCGATCTCCACCGAACGGTCCTCGTGCAAGACCACTTCCTGCGGCGTGCGCCACTCCAGCGTGTGCGCCAGCACGGCGGCCTTTCCGTCGGCCGCGAGCTTCGTCCACGCCACATGGCGCTGCTCCCCGTGGTCATCGCGCCATTTGTAGCCATCCTCCCGCCGGCAGGTGGGGCCGCCCCAGAAATTATAGCCGGCAACATTGGTCAGGGTGAACGAGAGCCCGTGGTGCCACGGGTGGTCGTTCGGGCGGAAGTTGGTGAGCGTGTCGCCGGCGAGCGAGTTGACCGGATGGAAATACGGGCGCGGTGATTCCTTCCGCTCCTCCGCCGAGACATACACATAGCGGCAGAGGACGTGCCCGTCCGCCAGGACGGTCACCGCGCGGCCGGTCTCGTGCTGCAGCCGGAGGGTGTTCATGCGAGGACGAACGCCTCCTCGAATTTTCCGCCGGCCACGGTGCGGACCGCGCCGCCCGGCGCGGCGACGGTCACCTCGACGCCCGCGGGGGCGGCGACCTTCAGCTGGAATTTTCCGTCCGTCACGCGCCAGGCGACCTCGACGAGGCCGTGCGGGGTGCACACGCTGCCGGCGGCGTGGGTGAGCCCGCAGCGGTTCGGCGCGACCCGGACCTTGGCAAAGCCGGGCTCCGTCGCGGTGACCCCGAGGATGCGCTGCTGGAATTCGAGCACGGGATGCGCGCTCCAGGCGTGGCACAGCGACCGCCAGTAGCTGTTTTCCTCCACAAACGTCGAGAGGCCGTAGCCGATGGACTCGTGCCACGGGCCGAGATGTTTCGGCATGTCGTCCGCGCGGCCGCACTTCGCCAGCGCGGCAAACCCGGTGTGCAGCCAGAAGAACGAGCCCGGCGCGAGTTTCTCGTCGTACGGGAAACGGCGCAGGATGATCGCCCGCTCCCGTTCACCGGCGAGGCCCGCCACGATCGCCCAGGCATTGCCGTACTGGCTGACTTCCGGCCCGCCGGGACGGTCGAAATAAAGTCCCTCTGTCTCGGACCAGAAGCGCGCGTGCGCCTTGCCGCGCAGGTCCTGGGCCTCGCGCGCCAGCACCCCGGCCTCGGCCGTTCCGTCAAAGTGACGGAGGAGCAGTGCCGCCTCGTCGAGGGCATTGATGTACTGCGCGGAGTGGATGCAGGTCGGGCCGGTGTCGGCGCCCGGCACCACCCCGCGCGGCCACCACGGGCACCAGTCGGTGATGTTCCAGAACGGGAGCCGGGCCGGCAGGCCGTCGTCGTCCGTGTGACGGCGGTACCAGTCAAGCACGGCGCGGATGCCGGGCAGCAGGTCCCGCACCGTGGCATGGTCGCCCGTGCAATAAAAGTAGTCCTTGACGTTGGTGATCCAGTGGATGCTCCAGGCCGGGATGACCTGCACGAGCCGCGAGGGAAACCGCGCCTGCGTGAGGCCGTCGGACAGCCGCGACCAGTCGAAATGATACAGCGCCTGGCGGCTCAGCCGGTAATCGCCCGTGGTGAGCATGCCGAGCTTCGAGGTGATCATCGTGTCCCCCGCATACTGCATCTGTTCGTAGTGCGGGCAGTCCTCGAAGGTCTCGTGCGAGCACATCCGCATCGTGTGGAGTCCGACCTGCCAGATCCGGTCGAGCGACGGGTCCGAGGAGCTGAACGTGGCGGTGATGCGGTAGGGATAGGCTGTGAACCGGTGCTTCACCGCGCGCAGGGTGAGCGGCGCGGCGCCGACCTTGATCTCCAGGCCGATGTAGCGGAACGCGCGCCAGTGCAGCGGTTCGAATGTCTCCGCTCCGCCCGACGGCTCCCAGATATCGCCCCAGCCGGTGACCCGGCCGCGGCGGTCAAAGGTCCAGCCGCTGCTTTCGTCGGCAAAATGCGAGGCGAGATTCGCCAGCGGCTGTTGCCTGCCCAGCAACTTCGCTCCCGGCGTACTCCAAGGCAGGCGCAACGCCTCGGCGTAGGTCAGGCGGATCACGGTGCCCGCGCCGCCCGCGACCTCCAGATGGGGAAAGGCCGTGGTGAGTTCGGTCGCGTCAAGCACCAGGGTCACCGTTTCATGCGCCGGCAGGGTCAGCGCGATGCCCTGCTCCAACAGGGCCTTCCAGGACGCGGAGACGGGTGCGCCGCCCGCGAGAAACGCTTCCTCAAACGCCTCGGGCGCCCCTTCCTCAAGCATGGGCACCATGCGCGGCAGCAGGCCGTAGGGGCTGGCCGGATCGCGGCGGTTCTCCAGCAGCTCGGCCTTGAACAGCACGTGCGCCGCAGGCCACGCTGCGTCGTCAAACCCGGGCGTATTCCAGCCGGCCGGGATCAGGCTCGAGAACCGGTGCTCAAAATAACCCAGGTAACCCTCGAACGTCGTGTGCTCATTCTGGAACCGGTGCGCCCGGTCAACCGCGACCTTCCAGGTCGCATCGGTGCGGAGGTCGGCGAGCGTCTCGCCCGACCAGGCCTGCAGCGCACCCTCCAGGACAAACCCGCCGGTGTACGTCATGACCGAGCACGGCGGCCCGAGCAGTGCGGGCCGGTGAGCCACCCGGGACATGTCGAGGACGAGGGCCGCGAGGACGTTGCGGCCACGGACCAGGTAGGGCGCGAGGTCGAAGGTCTCGTAGAAATGATGGTTCACATCGCCCTTCGCGGGACCGCGGCCGATCAGCGTGCCATTGCAGTAAAACAGATAGCGGCTGTCGCCTGACACGTGGACGGTCAGCACCACGGCCGCGGGATCGGCGACGTCAAACGTGCGGCGGAAATAGCGCACCTGGTAGTGCGAGGGCGTGGCGGCCTCGGGCGGCGGCGCGGAATGGGATCCCTCGGCGGACCAGATCCACGAGGCGGAGTTGACAAAGGGATTTGCGGACACGGGAAAAGGACGGGGGAGTGGGCTCAGCGCGCGGTCGGGACAAAGATCAGGTCGAAAACGTAGGCGCCGTCCAGACCGGCGGAATGCCAGGTTCGTCCGAGGTCGTCCGTGTAGAACGTGCCCTCTTCGAAGGTCGAGGCCAGCAGGCGGCCCGGCACATCCGGGTCGAAGGCCAGCACGAAGACGTTCTTCACCGGCAAACCCGCCGTGCGGTCGGTCCAGGTCGCCCCGCCATCGGCCGAGACCCGCACCCCCACGCCCCAACCGCCCACCGCCAGCCGGCGGGCGTCATGCGGGTCGAGGGCGGCGGCGTAGAGATTAGCGGCGCCCGTAGCCGGATCGGCCGCGGTCCAGGTCGCGCCACTGTCGCGCGACAGCCACGCGCCGCGCCCCTGGGTTCCGGCGAGCAGCAGGTGCGGGTCGGCGGGGCTCTGCACGATGTGCAGCACGGACACGGGCGGAAATTCCGTGCGGGCCCAGGTCTTCGCCGCGTCGGTGGAGAGATAGATGCCGTCCTCGGTCCCGAGCAGGACGCGGCCGGGCTTTTCCGCATCGGCGACGACAGCCTGGCAATAGAGTTGGGTCAGGCCCGCCTGCGCGAGGCTCCAGGTGGCTCCTCCATCGGTGGAGCGCAACGGTCCCCAGCAGGTGGACGCATACACCCGGTTCGCGTCGCCGGAATCGAAGGCGAACGAGCGCACGTCGGCCACGTCCCAGCCGGTGGTCTTGCGCCAGGTCCGGCCGCCGTCCGTGCTGCGGAGCACGCCATCGGCGATCGCGACGAGGATCACCCGGCCATGGCTGCCCGGCTGCACAGCCAGACTGGCGATGCCCAGCACGCGCGGCCCGAAATAGGACCAGTCGCCGTGGTCATCGCGCTGGTAGAGCCCGGAGTCCGTCGGCGTCGCGCTGTTTTTCTGCGCCTTGGTCATCGCGACCGCCGCGTACAGGCGGTGGGCCGGCAGGGTGTCGGCGGCCGGGCTCGACGCGCCGGCGAGCAACAGGGCAAGGAAGAGGACGGCCGGGAATTTCATGGCTGGGGGCAGGACGCGGCGGTTTCCTGGATGAGCGGCTTCGTGAAATCGAGGAGGTAGCGTTCCCCGCCCTGGCGGAGCTCCAGGCGCTGGCTGCCTCGCTCCTCATGGGCGAACGGGCTGTCGAAGAGCGGCCAGTGCTCGTAGTCGGGGGCCACGCCGTTGACCGTGGGCGGCTCGTCGTAGCGCACGTGGAGCACGCTGCCATCGAGCGTGGTGAACGTGGCCTCGGGCGCGGCGCGGGTCGAGAACGTGAGGGGCAGCGCCCGGACCGCCGCCTGGAAGGCCGCGAACGACGCATAGGCGCGGACCGGGGCCACCTGCACGACATAGCCGTTGCGGAGGGCGTCGCTCACGTAGCAGCGGCTGCCGAGGCCCCACTGCGCAAACCCGGTGCCGATGAAACCCTTCACGTCGTTGCCGAGCAGGTGGGTCCAGTCGTTGGGCTTCCAGACGCCGGCGGCAAACGCCCGGTACGCGATATAGACCGGGCCGCCCTGGGCGAAAATCCAGCCGGACGGGTCCTCGGTGGTGTGCTCGAGGTCGCGCGAGAAGAACGTCGTCACGTGGCTGAAGCGGTTGCCCGCCGGCATGTCGTACAGCGCGATGAGCGCCGCGCCCTGCTGGAAGACCTGCTCGTACGGCGAGCCGCCGGGCAGCTTGTCCTCGGAATCGTAGTCCGCCTTGGAACGCGCGATCAGGTCGGAGACGGTGTCCCAGTCGCCGCCGAAGTACATCGTGCCCTCGTATGGCGAAGAGTAGGGCTGCATGCCGAAGAAGGTGTTGGCGGCCGTGGCGACCGGCTTGTCCGAGCACCATTCAAGGCTCCAGGTCTGCTGCTGGATGGGCTGCAGCAGGCCGCCCTGGGTCGAGCCGAGCACGAAATCGCGATCGACGTAGGTGTATTTGTACACCGGCGCCGTGCGCTTGTCGCCGATGACAAACGAGTGGGGCCCGGCATTGCGCATGCGCCAGCGGGTGCGCTTGAGCTCCCGCTCCACGTAGGGCCGGTGGGCCTCGTCGCGCGCGATGCGCTCGAGGATCGGCGGCGGGACATAGCCGCTCATCGCCAGGATCGTGTTCGCCGGGTCAGCCGCCTGCTGGTGGTAGCCGAACAGCAGCCAGCTGATGGCCGCGATCGGCGTCTGGCCGGGGGCAACGATCTGCTTCGGGTACACGCGGCTGTGTGCGCCGCCGTAATTTCCCTCCACGCTCTCGACCGCATAATCGTAGATGAGGTAGTCGAGCATCATGCGCGCCTTCTGGCGGAGCACCTCGTCCTTGGCCCAGCCCGCCAGCAGGCCCATCGGGATGAGGTATTCCTGGATGTAGTTCGGCGAATCATATTCGCCCTGCCCGCGGGTGGTGGTCACCCACATCCAGTGTTCGAGATAGGCCTTTGCCTCGGCAAGGTTCTCCGCGGAGGAACGGCCGTTGAACCACTGCCCGGGGCCCGCGTCCGGCCAGGTCTGCGCCGCAAGGTAGAGACTGGCGTAGGACATCGCCCAGTGGTTCTCGGTGTCGCCACGGTTAGGCCAGTAGGTCCGCCACAATTCCTGGATGCGCGCCCACGCCTTGTCATCCAGGCCCGCGCGCCCCGCGGTCATCACCGCGGCCATGGGGTAGGCCCAGAACATGTTCGCGTTGGGCGTCGGCCGGTTGATCACGGCCAGGCGCGCGAGCGCCGCCTCGCGCTTCACGCCTTTTTGCAGGGCCGCCGCCACCTCGAGATAGCCTCCCTTGGTCGGGTCGGCCGGGTCGATCGTGCCGATCGCCTGCGCCAGGACCGCCTCGCGCCGCTCCAGGAACCGGCGGGTGATGTCGGCATCCGTAAGCGATACCGGGCAAGCGCTTTGCCGGGTCTGCGCCCACCCTGCCGCTCCCTGCACCATGACCAGCATCAGGACCAAAAAGCCACGGCGGTTTGCCAGTTGGGAGACCATAAATGGGATTGTATCGGACGAGAGAGAGTGCTCAGCATGAATCTGCTTCATTCAGCATTTCAATCAGCATTTTCCCTGAAATTTCACCCGATGAAAACCCCGAAAAAAGCCACCCCGCCCCGCCTCATTCAATGCGCCACCCCATGGTCGATGGTGCACTATCCCAGCGCGAAGCGCGAGTGGTCGCTGGAGCGAAAAATGAAGGCGATCAAGGCCGCCGGATTTGACGGCGTGGCCACGTACATCAACCCGGAAGCCCAGGCCATCGCAAGGAAACTGGGGCTTGTGATGATGGGCGGGTTCGACGGCTCCAACGTCGTCACGGCGCGCAAGCAGATCATCGCCCAGCGCGACCTCGGCGGCCACTACATGAACGTGCAGTTGCTCGACCATGACACGCCACCGGCGGTGGCGGCCAAACTGGCCGTCAAGCTGATCAGGATGTCCGACGAACTCGGGGTCGGGGTGCACATTGAAACCCACCGCGACACCGCGACCGAGACCCCGGAGAAATTCGATGAAATCGCCCGGCTTTTCCAGCGGGCCACGGGCCGGCTCATGCCCGTGACATGGGATCACTCCCACTTCGCCGTCTCCAAGCATATCCTGCCCCAGTTCTATTCCGCCCGGCTGCTGGCGTGGCCCAAGCTGATCCAGCATTCCCACCTCTTTCACCTGCGGCCGTTCAACAGCCAGCATTGCCAGATTCCCGTGACGAATGGCCGCGGCAAGCTGACCCCGGAATTCAAGGACTACCTGGCGTTTGTCGAGGACCTCTTCACGCTCTGGCTGCAGGGTCCGGAGCCGCGGGGCGAACTCTGGACCTGCCCCGAGCTGGGCATGAGCCACGGCTATCATGTCAGCACCAATCCCCTGCCCTGGCCGGATGCCATTCGCGCCCGCGAGGAATACGCCGGGGCTTGGCAGCGGGCCCTCCGCCGCGCCAAGAAGCGGTAGCCGGGTGGCGGCCGGCCCGGCCGGCAATTTTCTGAATACTACTTGACGGAGGGGGGTGATTTTCAGAGTTGTTTTCTGAAACTTTCACGGCTTACCCCTCGCATGCTCATTGCCGATATCGCCCAACGGGCCAAGGTCTCCCCCGCCACCGTCTCCCGCGTCATCAATCAGCCGCATCTGGTCGCGCCCGACCGGCTGGCCCGCGTGCAGGCGGTCATGACCGCGGTCAACTACGTGCCCACGCCCTTGCATCGGCGCCGCGGACCAAAGTCCCGCCTCGCCACGCCCAAGAAGATCGCGGTCTGGTTCGTGGGCGCGAAGAAAACCTCCTCCCACAACTGGTTTCAGGATCAGTTGCTGCACATCCAGCCTTCCAACGAGCGGCAGCGCATCGAGCTGAGCGTGCTGTTTTCGGACACGCCCGAGGATCTGCCCCGGGTGCTGGCCGAGCGCCAGGTGGACGGCGTCATCATCCAGGGCATGGAACCCTCGGCCGCCTGCATGGAGAAGCTGGTTTCCCTGCCCTATGTCTGGTTCATGACCCGGCGGACCGTCGGTTTCGCCGGCGATTATGTCGAACCGGACAACGATCTCAACGGCCGGCTCGCCGCCGATTTCCTGCACAGCCGCGGCCACAAGACCCTCGGGGTGATTTCGACCGATCCGGCCTATTCGGCCGTGGCCTGGCGCGCCAAATCCTTCTCCGAGCGCGCAAAGGAACTCGGCCTGACCGTGCACCACATTTTTGGCAAGGCCCGGCCGGGCACCAGCTATCTCGAAATCGCCCCGGTGCACGAGGAGAGCGACACCCTGGTGCGCCGGATGATGCAGGCGACGCCCCGCCCGACGGGACTTTACATGCCCGTGGACCATTTCTGCGGCTCGTTCTTCCGCTCGATGCGGCAGGCCGGCCTGAAGTCGGAACGGGATTTTGAGGCCGTGCTGGGGAATTATAACCCGGTCATCTACCACAATCTCGACCATCTGCCGGCGGCGCTCGACATCAACCTTCCGACTTTGGTGCGCAAAGTCGTCGATCACTTGGTCTGGCGGATCGAAAATCCGCAGGCCATCGGACGCGTGGGCATCACCGTTGCCCCGACGCTTGTGACCATGGCCGGATCCAGGCAGCTGATCGCCTGATATTTCAGCAAGCCGTCAAAAGACTCGCTTGCCAAAGTACCCTCAGGCTCTTTTGTCGCAGTTCGACTGACCTCCCCCCGGGTCGGCCCCCCCACAGGCTACGCAGTTTTCAACTGCGCGTTCTTTACAGTTTTTACTTTCCCGGCCCCGGGCGCGCTCACGCGTGCCTGAAGCTGGAAACTACAAACCACCCCCCCACAAGAAATAAAATCAGAAATCAGCACTACCATGCACAGGACCAGAGGTTATCTGGTCGCCTGTTTGGCCATGTTGGCCGCGTTAGCCCATCCTGCACTCCGCGCTGAAAGCACGGATGACATGCAGAAACTCCAGGACGAGGTCGTGGCACTTAAGCAGCGGCTCGCCCTTTACGAAGGTCAGGACGCCCCCGCTCCCGCCGCTGGCACGACCGCAACGGTCACCGCCAAGCCCGCGGCCGGCACCGGCCGGCTCGCGACCGACGACGGCGTGACCCTGCTCACGCCGTACGAGGTCTCCAGCGACAAGGACAATGGCTACCTGCGGACCAATTCCGCCACGGCCACCCGCATCGGCATGGAGATCCAGAAGATCCCGATGTCCGTTTCCGTGGTGAGCTCGGAGTTCATCCGCGACACCGGCATGCGCAGCCTCACCGACATCCTCGGCTTCACCGCCGGGACGTCGGGTGACCCGCGTTTCAATGTCACGCGTCCATCCAACAATCCCACCCCGCAGGGCACCTTCACGATCCGCGGATTTCCGGTGAACATCATCCTCCGCGACGGCGTGTTTCTCTATTCGACTAAGTTCAACGTCGATAACACGGATCGGGTTGAAATCATCAAGGGACCCGCCGCGATCTTCTTCGGCCAGGGCTATCCCGGCGGCGTGATCAACTACATCACCAAGACCGCCAGCCTCGGCAAGCTCCCGACGGAAATCAGCTACACCTTTGGTTCCGACAACACCAACCGCGGGCTGATCGATGAAAACCACGTGCTGTCCAAGACGGCCGCGATTCGCATCGTGACCGGATGGGAAAACAGCCAGGGCCAGCGCTCCTTCGAGTACCAGAAGCGCTTCGACCTCACGCCCTCGGTCGTGTTTGATCCGTTTGCCAACGGCAAGCTGAAGCTCAGCGCCAACACGATCTACCTGCAGGAGCGGTTCAACGCCAACAACAGCGACTGGCTCTTCCCCAGCGGGTGGTTCCAGGCCTACGCGGCTCCTTCCCAGGCGCTCATCAACGCCGCCGGTCCGGCGGTCTCGGGCGCGGCCAATCCGACTGCAGCCTATCAGGCCCGGATTTTCGCCAATCTCGGGGCCTACAATGCCGACCGTCGCGTGGTCGCGGGTGATCCCCTCCTGCCGCTCTACACCTCGGTCTCGCGCGGCGCTTACTACACGGATCTCAACGGCAACCGGGTTCATGACCGGCACTTCAACTACCTGAACCGGGGCTCCTTCTATCAGAACGATCAGACTACCTCGACGTTCGCCCTGGAGCTGACCCCGTCGAGCTGGTTCTCGGTCCGTTACAACCTGACGCAGGACCAGACCAACTTCAGCGACCAGGAGGGAAACAACTATCCCAACGCGGACGGCACCACGTTCAGCGCCATCAGCGGCTGGAGCGCCACCATGTACAACCGCAAGACGCGGACGCACCAGATCGATGCGGTGGCCAGCGCGGAGGCCTTCGGCGTCAAGAGCAAGTTCCTGTTCGGCTATTCCCTGCAGAACTTCCGCCAGCAGTATGCCACCCCGCTCAACGCCACGCCGGACTACAAGCTCGTCCCGGGCTACAACTACCCGACGACCAACCCTGCCACCAGCCTCACACCAGGCGACGCCACCCGGAACACGGGGAACCTGCAGGTGCTGAAGGACCGTTTCGGCAACATCCTCACGGCCACTCAGGTTTACACCAACTGGGACCCCGCCGCGCAGGTGCAACCGCCGAATTCGAAGTTGTTCGATGGTTGGGCCAATCCGCTGGATGGTTATCCGACCCAGTATAATGCCTGGTACCTTAACTACCAGGGTACGACCCTGTCGGATCGCCTGACGGTCCTGGGTGGTTACCGCCGGGAAACCTACCGCCAGGCCGGCCAGGCCCTGACCGGCAACTTCCCGTGGTTCTCGCCCCCGGTCTACGCCGGCAATAACACCACCTTGTACCCCGAGGCGGTGTATGGCTACAGCGCCTCCTATGCATTGGGAAATTTCCTCACCCAACGGGGCAACTCCTACATGGGTGGCGCTTCCTTCGAGATCAGGAAGGGCGTGAATCTCTACACCTCGGTCAGCCAGACGTTCCGGTATAACAATCTGACGCCGCTTGGCGGCTTCAACAATACCGGCCTCTTCGTCGACTCCACCGGCGCGTCGGTATTCGCCACCCTGGTCAATCCCGCCCTCGCAGCCAATCCCGCGGGTTTCACGTTCAAGTATTACAACGGCGGCACGACCCTCATCACCACGCTCGCGCAAGCGGCGGCGGCCGAGGTTCACGACGGCGCCAATATCCTGGCTCCGAACGAGGTGGGCAAGAACGTCGAAATCGGCGCGAAGGTATCCCTGGATGACAACCGGATCGTCGGGACGTTCTCCCTGTTCCGGGCGGATCGTAACAACCAGTTGGTGGAAGACCTCCAGCATCAGGCGGTCGATTCCCTCAACTATGGCAACACCACCGGCATCCCGGCCGGTCAGCGCACCTTCCGCTGGCGGTCCACAGCCCATAACCGGATCGAGGGGACGGAGGCCGAAGTCATCTGGACTCCCGCGCGGAACTTCCAGCTCCTCGCCAATGCCTCGTGGTACTGGACGGCGAAAACGCTGGCCGATCCCTCGGTGCGTTCGTCGAATATCATCTACAACATCTATTTCGGCAATCGCATCGAGAACGTGCCGGAATACCGGGCCAACTTCTTTGGCAAGTACACGCTGTCCACCGGTACTTTCCATGGCCTGTCGTTCGGTTTGGGCGCCCGCTATGCGTCCCGTTCGATCGCGTCCCGCTCGGCGGATTGGAACCCCAATGAGGGCGGCCTCACGAGTTCCAACTTCCTGGTCTGGAAGGGCCTGATCTCGTACCCGTACGAGGTCGCGGGCTACAAGCTCGTGAGCCAGTTCAACATCGATAATATCTTCAGCAAAAAATATATCGATGGCGGCGTCGGCGTGCCGATCCTGGCTCCCACCGCAAACTGGACCATCACGACCACCCTGAAGTTCTAATCTGCCGATTGCTCCCGAATGCAATCCCTCAAGGGGCGGAGACGAAAGTCTCCGCCCTTTTTATTTTGCCGAACGCGCGGGACATCAAGACTAACCCAGTCCGATCACGACACCGGCGAAAGTGTCTGCGCGACAGGCGTGCGATAGGCCTTGAACGCCGGCACCACGCCGCCGAGCGCGCACAGGGCAACCATTCCCAGCGGACAGAGGCCCAGCACCGGCTGCCAGCGCCAGACCTCTAGCACGACGCCGGTTTGTGTGCGGATGATTCCCGCCACCACGCCCAGCAGCACAAAGTAGATGACGTAGCCGGCCAGCGCACCCAGCACGCCGATCACCGCCGCTTCGCTCACGACCGCCCCGAAAATCGTCCGCCGCCGCGCGCCCAGCGCCCGCAGGATGGCCAGATCGCGTTGCCGCGCGCTCATGGAGTTATAAATGCTCGCCAGCACCGAACCCGCGGCCACGAGTGCCACCAGATACGCGACCAGCTCCAGCACGCGGTCAAACCAGGAGATCTTGCTGAACAGCTCCGCAATGATCGTCCCCACCGGATAGGCGAACGTCAGCCGGTTGCCCTGCTTGTTGTACATCAGGTCGAGCATGAACCCCGCCGTCGGCGCGCGCAGTTGCACGAGCACCGCGCTCACATCCGTCGCCGCCCGGGGATCGTGCCCGCTCATCGTCTGCAGTCCGCGCAGCGGGATCCAGATCACGCGGTCCATCGGGGTGTTCGTCGGCGCCAGCACGCCGGCCACCGTGTAGGTTTCCGCATGCTGGTTCTTCTCGTCGAATGTCAGGCCGTGGAAGGGGTGAAACGTGTCGCCCGGTTTCAATCCCAGCTTCTCCGCCGCAAAGCTGCCCGCCACCGCTTCCTTCGCCGCCGGGTCCGCGGAAAAAAACCGCCCGCCCGGCTGCACCGTGATCTTTTTCCCGGGGGCAAGCTCCACGTCCGTGAACAGTTCCGGCAGCGTTCCCACCAGCCGGTAGCCGCGCAGGTTGTCCCCCACCGCGATCGGGATCGCGGTCTTCACCGCCGGGTGGCGCTTGATGAACAGATAGTCGCTGTAGGCCAGGTTGCCCGGCGAGGCCTCGAGGTGGAAGATCGCGTTGAGGACCAGCTGGAGCTTGGAGCCGCGCGCGCCGAGTACGGCGTCGAACGCCGAGCCCGTCGAAGCGAAGGCCGCCTGGGACTGCGTTTTGACCGTCCACACGCTCATGAGCAACCCGCACGCCAGCGCGATGCTGCCCGCCGTCACGACGGTCGAGAGCGCATGCTGGCGCAGCGAACGATAGATGATCAGCGGCAGGGTCATGACGCCGTCTCCTTCATCGCCTGGTTGAGTTCCGCAAAATCCCGCCGTTGCTCAAACTGGGCGAGCACTTCCTCGTCGTGGCTCACCAGCAGCAAGGCCGCGTTGTTCTCCCGGCAGACTTCCCGGATGAGCGTCAGGGCCTCCCGCGCATGCCGGCGGTCAAGGTTGCCCGTCGGCTCGTCGGCCAGCACCAGCCTGGGGTGGTTCGCCAGCGCACGGGCCACCGCCACGCGCTGCTGCTGGCCGGTGGAGAGCTGGCGGGGAAAGTGATGCAGCCGGTGGCCCAGCCCCATCCGCCCGAGCACGGTCTGCGCGTGCGCCCGGTCCGCGCCCCGCGGCCCGAAGGACATGCCCAGCACCACGTTCTCCAGCACGGTGTGGCCCTGCAGCAGGTTGAATGTCTGGAAAATATAACCGAGTTTGTCCGCACGCAGCCGGTCGCGCCGTGACTCGCTCAGCGCCGTCATTTCCGCCCCATCGATCGCCACCCGCCCGGCGTCCGCCGCGAGTATCCCGGCAATCAGGTGAAGGAAGGTCGTCTTGCCCGAACCGCTCTCGCCCCGCAGCGCCACCTGCTCGCCCGCCGCCAGCGCAAAGGCCGCCACGTTGACGATCTCCACGCCCTCCCCTTCGGGCGAACGGAACGATTTCTTCAGGTCGGCAACGGTGAGCATGGCGCAGTACCATGCCAAGACGCCCCGGGTTGACCAATCGTTTCGCGCGATTTCTGGCCCGGACCCCGAACCGGCGCGGCCACCGGGTCCGTCCGCCTTCACTCACCGGCCGGCCCGCCGGCAGGTTTGCTCACGGCGGCAATTTGAATCCTTACTATCCGCGCCGACGGCCGGCCCGGTACTGGACACGGCACGCCCGCCGCCCCATCGTGGATCCATGAGCACCGCCCCGACTCCCGGCGAAAAATTTCGCGCGGCTCTCGCGGCGGAAAAGCCCCTGCAGATCGCCGGCGCCATCAACGCCTACGCCGCCCTCCTCGCGCAGCGCGCCGGTTTCCGGGCGCTGTATCTTTCCGGCGCCGGCGTCGCCAACCACTCCTACGGCATTCCGGATGTGGGCGACACAACTCTCGCCGATGTGCTCATCGACGTCCGCCGGATAACGGGGCGGGTCACTCTGCCTTTGCTCGTCGATATCGACACCGGCTGGGATGATCCCGCGGCCGCCGTGCGCGCCATGGCCGCGGCCGGGGCCGCCGCCGTGCATCTCGAGGATCAGGTCTCCGCCAAGCTCTGCGGCCACCTGCCCGGCAAGCAGCTCGTTCCCGCCGCCGAAATGGTCTCCCGGGTCCAAGCCGCCGTCGCCGGCAAGCCAGCCGCCGATTTCGCCGTCATGGCCCGCACCGATGCCGCCGCCATCGAGGGCGTCCCCGCCGCCATCGCCCGGGCCCAGGCCTACGTCGCCGCCGGCGCCGACCTGATCTTCGCCGAAGCCCTCCACACCCTCGCCGACTATCGCGCCTTCACGGCGGCCGTGAAGGTCCCCGTCCTGGCCAACCTCACCGAGTTCGGCCAGACACCTTATTTCACGCTCGAGGAGCTTCGCCACGCCGGCATCGCCATGGCCCTCTATCCGCTCTCCGCCTCCCGCGCCGCCGCCGCCGCCTCGGTTGACGTTTACGCCGCCATCCGCCGGGACGGCACGCAACAGTCCGTTGTGAGGCGCATGCAGACCCGCAAAGAGCTTTACGATATCCTGGGCTACCAACCAACGACCTGAGGTGTTCAAGGCCGCTTCCCTCAACCCCTGCGTGCATTCCATGCCTGGCTAAGTCAGACGATGTCCGATCCCGCATCCACTCCGCTCGCCAGGACCAAGAAATCCGTCGCCCTCTCCGGCGTCGTGGCGGGCAACACCGCGATCTGCACCGTCGGTCATTCGGGCAACGATCTCCATTACCGCGGCTACGACATCGCGGAGGTCGCCGCGCAGGCCATCTATGAGGAGGTCGCCCACCTGCTCATCCATGGACGCCTGCCCAACCACGCCGAGCTCGGCGCCTATCGCGCCCGGCTGATCCGGCTTCGCGGCCTTCCCGACCCCCTGCGCGCCGTGCTCGAGCAGATTCCCGGTACAACGCATCCGATGGACGTCCTGCGGACCGGCTGCTCCATGCTCGGCACGCTCGAGCCGGAACATCTGCCCGCCACCGGCGGCGATGCCTCCACCGTGGACGGAGCCCGGGCCCGGGCCGATCGTCTGCTCGCCTGCTTTCCTTCCATCCTGCTCTACTGGCATCATTTCGTGACGGACGGGAGGCGCATCGCCGTCGAAACCGGCGATCCTTCCATCGCCGCGCATTTTCTGCACCTGCTGCATCAGCGCGCCCCTTCCGCCGCCCAGGTCCGGGCACTCGACCGCTCGCTCATTCTCTACGCCGAGCACGAATTCAACGCCTCCACCTTCGCCGCCCGCGTCATTGCCGGCACCGGCTCCGATTTCCATTCCTGCATCACCGGTGCCATCGGCGCGCTGCGCGGCCCCAGGCACGGCGGCGCCAACGAGGTGGCGCTCGAGATCCTGCAGCGCTACCGGACGCTCGATGAGGCGGAAGCCGACCTGCGGGCCCGCCTGGCCCGCCGTGAAATCGTCATCGGCTTCGGCCATCCCGTCTACACCACCGGCGATCCGCGCAACCCGATCATCAAGGCCATCGCCCGCCAGCTTTCCGAGGATGCCCATGATCCGGGCCTCTTTGCCATCGCCGAGCGGATCGAGACGCTCATGTGGAACGAGAAGAAAATGTTTCCCAACCTCGACTGGTTCAGCGCCGTCGCCTACCACCGCCTCGGCGTGCCCCGGCCCATGTTTACGCCGCTTTTCGTGGTCGCCCGCACCGCCGGCTGGGCGGCGCACATCATCGAGCAGCGGATCGACGGCAAGATCATCCGCCCCGGTGCCCACTACACGGGTCCGGAAAACCGGCCCTTCATTCCACTCGCCCAACGCCCCTGATTTTATCCGCCCGGCCGCGGGGCGCGCCGTTTTTCCCTGTCCGGACTTTCCCAACTCCGCGCCCGTCGCGGCCAACTTCCCTCTCATGAGTTCTCCCATCAGCAATGTCCGTCCCGCCCCCGATCCGCTGATCGCCGCCCTCGCGGACTATGCGCTGGATGCATCCATCACGAGCGACGAGGCGCTCGATACCGCCCGCTGGTGCCTCGCAGACACCCTGGCCTGCGGCATCATGGCCCTCGCCTATCCGGCCTGCACGAAGCTTCTCGGGCCTGTCGTCCCCGGCACGACCGTCCGGCACGGCGCACGGGTCCCCGGGACCCGCTACGAACTCGATCCCGTCCAAGCCGCATTCAACCTCGGCACCATGGTCCGCTGGCTCGACTTCAACGATACCTGGCTCGCGGCCGAATGGGGCCATCCCTCAGACAACCTCGGCGCCATCCTCGCCACCGCTGACTGGCTCAGCCGCAACCAGGCCGCCGGCACTCCGGTTGCTGCTTTCCACTCGCCCCTCACTCCGCGCCATCCGGCACTCACCGTCCACGACGTTCTGGTGGCGATGGTGAAGGCCCACGAGATCCAGGGTGTGCTTGCCCTCGACAATTCCTTCAACCGCGTCGGGCTCGACCACGTCCTTCTGGTCCGCGTCGCGTCCACCGCCGTCACCGCCGTGATGCTCGGCGGCACGCGCGACCAGGTCATCAATGCCATCTCCCACGCCTGGCTCGACGGCTCCGCCCTCCGCACCTACCGCCATGCGCCCAATACCGGATCGCGCAAGTCCTGGGCGGCCGGCGATGCCACCAGCCGCGCCGTCCGCCTGGCCCTCATCGCCCTGACCGGCGAGATGGGCTATCCCTCCGCACTCACGGCGAAAACCTGGGGTTTCCAGGATGTCTCCTTCAAGGGCAAAGCCGTGACCCTCGCCCGGCCGCTCGGCAGCTACGTGATGGAGCAGATCCTCTTCAAGATTTCGTTCCCCGCGGAGTTCCACGCCCAGACCGCCGTGGAGTGCGCCGTCCGGCTTCATCCGCTGGTGCGGGACCGGCTTGACCGGATCGAGCGCATCGCGCTCACCACGCACGAATCGGCCCTCCGCATCATCGACAAGACCGGGCCCCTCCACAATCCCGCCGACCGTGACCACTGCCTCCAGTACATGACGGCGATCGGCCTGATCTTTGGCGGACTCACGGCGGATTACTACGAGGACCGCATCGCCGCGGACCCCCGGATCGATCCGCTCCGCGCCAAGATGACCGTCACCGAGGACCGGCAATACTCCAAGGACTACCTCGACGCGGACAAGCGCTCCATCGCCAACGCCGTCCAAGTCTTCTTCAAGGACGGCACCAGCACCGGCAAGGTCGCCGTCGAGTACCCCATCGGCCACCGCCGCCGCCGCCACGAGGGCATTCCCATTCTCCGGGAGAAAGCCCGCGCGGCCTTCGCCTCACACTACAGCCCGGACCAGGCCTTGCAGCTGATGGAGCTCTTTGCTGACCGCGCAAGACTCGGGACGATGGCGGTGCATGATTTTGTCGGCGCGTTCGTCCAATAACCGCCGGGCGCCCGCGCGAACGCCGCATCCGCGGCGGACCTATTCCACCGTACCGCTCAGCTGCTCGAATTTCCGCTGGGCCTTCTCGCAGGCCAGAGTGAAATCAAGGGGCTCAAGCCCGGCCTTGGTGAAATTTTCGGGCGTGATGACCCAATAGGATTCCTCGCCCGGTATGCTGTTGAAACGGTCCGCGGCCGCACCCGCGGCCAGCTTGAGCAAATGGGTGATCGGGTTGTGCCGCCCGGCCGGGCGGTAATGATGGCGGATGGCCGTCACCGTCTCGTGCGGCAGCCGCCAATGCAGCAGGATCTTTTCCGCGGCCTCGACGTTGATGGTCCCCCAATGCCGCTGCTCCCAGACATCCAGTTCCGTGTCGCCACTATCCAGAAAAGGAGGAATGCCGGAGTCCGGCGGCGCCAGCCGCTCCAAGGCCATCATGCCGATCGTACGGAGCAGGCCGACGGTGTAGCAGTTGCGCGGACGTTCCCCCGCAAACTTGGCGAGTTCTTCCATCAACACCGCGACAAACAATGCGTTTTTCCGCAGATGGGTGCCATTCAGCGGATAGAGGCGCATCTTCTGATCGGCCAGCTGGCCGGCCGCCACGACCCCCACCAGCCGGTGGACTTCTGCAAAGCCGATGAACGCCAGGGCCCGTTCCAATGAGCCGACCGGCTCGGCTGGCGCATAGGCTGCGCTATTGGCCATGCGCAGGATCTGGGAGACCAGCTGCGGGTCCTGGCGCAGCACCGCCACCACCTCTTCCGCCTGCACATTGGGATTGGCGATCAGCTGGCCTAGCCTGACCAGCAGACGCGGCGCCGACGGCAGCTTCTCGGCAATGCGCGGCAATTCCACTTCCGATAGGGAATACGTAACCATGGGTTTGATTTCGGTACATTCAGGTCCGAATGAAGCCGAATATGGCGGATCCCCCGCGGACCTAGGCCCTTCCTCCGGCTCGGGGCGCCCCGCGCCGGCGCCCACCAAGGGCTGCACCCGCAAATCCAGGCCGCGTTTTTCCGCGAAATCTTTCTGCTTGCATATAATGGAATGACCGTTCTTCTATTAAGCGTGTCCCGCACGAAAGAGTTCGATGAAGCCGAAGTGCTCGATCAGGCCCTTGAGCTCTTCCGCGCGCGCGGCTTCAAGCATACGTCGTTCGCGGACCTGACCAGTGAACTCGGCGTCAGCCGCCAGAGTCTCTACGATACCTACGGTGACAAGCAGACCCTCTACCAGGCCGCCCTGAAGCGCTATCTGGACCGCGCGCTCGACGGCATGCGCCGCAAACTTGACGACCCCGCACCGGTCCGCGAGCTGTTGACCGGCTTTTTCGATGCTGTGATCTCCGGCGGTTGCAGCAATGGCTCCCCCGGATGCCTGATGGTCAATTCCATGGTCGAGCTTGCCCCGCACGATGCCGACACCCGCGCGCTCGCCCAGGTTCACGCCCGGGAGGTCGAGGGCATCCTTGCCTCCCGCCTGAGTGTCGCCCAGCGCAAGGGAGAGCTTGCCCGGGACAAGGATCCCGTCGCCCTCGCCCGCTTCCTTTACCATACCATGCTCGGCTTCGGCGTCGCTTCCCGGGCCTTGGGGGACCGCGAGTCGTTGCGTGTCAGTGCCCGTCTGGCCTTGCAGGTCCTCGGCTGATTTTACTGCGCCTTAATTGGAATGTTTATTCTATAATAACTGATCTCTTTCCCATGAAAAACAAGACCCTCCTCATCACCGGCGGCACCACAGGCATCGGCCTGGCCACCGCCCAGCTCCTGAGCGCCGAAGGCGCGAAGGTCATTGTCACGGGCCGCAACCCCGAGACCCTCGCCGCCGCACGGGCCCTGCTGCCCGCCGGCACCGTCATCCTCAAGTCCGACTCCGGCTCACTCGCGGAGGCTCAGGCGCTCGGCGCCGAAGTCTCGCGGCATGCCGCCCGGCTCGACGGCGTTTTCCTTAACGCCGGCATCGGCCAGTTCGGCCCGATCGAGGCCATGACGCCAAAACATTTCGACGACATGTTCGGCGTCAATGTCCGCGGCCTGTATTTTCAACTGCAGTCCCTGCTGCCCCTGCTGGCCAATCCCAGCTCCGTGGTGTTCAACGCCTCCGTCGTGGCGCAGCTGGGCCTCCCCGCCGCCAGCATCTACTCCGCCACCAAAGCGGCGGTCGTTTCCCTCGGCAAAACCCTCGCTGTCGAGCTCGCCCCCCGCGGGATCCGGATCAACACGCTCAGCCCCGGCCCGATCACCACGCCCATTTACAGCAAGCTCGGCTTTCCGGCCGAGGCCCAGAAGGGCTTCGAGGACAGCATGGCCGCCCAGTCGCTCTTGAAACGCTTCGGTACGGCCGGCGAAGTTGCCCGGCTCGCGCGCTTCCTGTTGTCGGACGACTCCAGCTATGTCATCGGCACCGACTTCCTCGTCGCCGGCGGCGTCAATCTCACCTGAGCCCGGCCTCCCCGCCATGATTCCCCTCATCGCAATCTTGGGCGCGCTCTGCCTGCTGGTGGCGGCCGACACCCACAGCACCGCCGAGTGATCGTTTCGGGCCGGCCGACGCCGCAAATAAAAACGGCGCGGAGTAATCCGCGCCGTTGGCTGAAGGGATCCGGGGACCCTGGTTAGTTCCAGTGGCCCTCGTAGAAACGGTAGGCATTGCCTTCCTGCTCCCAGCGCGGCGACACCCAGGTGGCGCTTGAGCTCGGGGGCAGTTCCCAATGGCCGGCCATCCACTCATAGCGGCTGTCGCGCCATGTCCAGTAACCCGCAATCCAAACGTGATCGGCGGAGGGACGGGCGAGAACGACTTCCTGTTGGAGCGCCGGCGGGGCCTGCGTGACGATGATCGTGTTCACCGCGGGATTGGCGGGCCCCGTCGTGGTGGTATACGTGGTCTGGGTCTGGCCCGGCTGCTGCACGATCATGGGCGTTGACTGCGTCGTGGTGACGACCGTCGAGGTGGGAGCGGCCATCGGGGTGGGCGGCGGCGGGGCGGAGACGACATGGGATTCGGGACCGGACGCGCAGCCGGCGAAAAGCGCGATCGCGCCGCAGACGGCAAAGGCAGGCGAGAACCGTTTCGTCGCGCGACTTGAGGGGAGGGATGGGTTGGTTTTCATACCCGCATCGCAGACCCGGGAATTGCCCGTTGGTTCTCGGTCCGCCGCCGAAACCCGATTCTGCGCCACGGCGCTCCGCCTCCTCGCGCACCCTCGCCTGCTCACCCGCCCCGAATCCTGATTTGCCACGCGCCGGACCGGCGGCTTCGCTTTCGGTCCACCCCATGCCACGCATTCTCATCAAAGACGCCCTGCGGGCCGCCGCGCCGATGGAGGCCATCCTGCTTCAGGGCTGGGTCCGCACCCGCCGCGACGCCAAGGCCTTCTCCTTCATCGAGCTCAACGACGGCTCCTGCCTGAAGGGCATCCAGGTCATCGCCGACGCCTCGCTGCCCGATTACATCCACATCGCCAAGGCCAACACCGGCGCCTCGCTCGAGGTCCGCGGCAAGCTGGTCGCATCCCAGGGCTCGGGTCAGAAATGGGAAGTCGTCGCGGAGAAGTTCACCGTGGTCGGCGAGGCCGATGCGACCTACCCGCTCCAAAAAAAGGGCCACACCCTGGAATTCCTCCGGGGCATCGCCCATTTGCGCCCGCGTTCGAATCTCTTTGGCGCCGTCTTCCGCGTGCGCAGCCGGCTCGCCTACGCCATCCACCAGTTTTTCCAGACGAAGGGCTTCTGCTACGTCCACACGCCCATCATCACCGCCAGTGACTGCGAGGGCGCCGGCGAACTATTCCGGGTGTCGACGCTCGACCCGCTCAATCCGCCGAAGACGGAACAGGGCGCCATCGACTACACGAAGGATTTCTTCGGCAGGCAGGCCTATCTCACCGTCTCCGGCCAGCTCGAGGCCGAGATTTTTGCCACGGCCCTATCCAACGTCTACACCTTCGGCCCGACATTCCGCGCCGAGAATTCCAACACCTCCCGCCACGCCTCGGAATTCTGGATGATCGAGCCCGAGATCGCGTTCTGCGACCTCCAGGGGAACATGGACCTCGCCGAGGAGTTCGTGAAGCACCTCATCCGCGACGCCAAGGAGCATTGCGCCGGCGACCTCGATTTTTTCTCCAAGTTCGTGGACAAGGACCTGCTCGCGCGGCTCGACTTCGTGCTCGAGCGGCCGTTCCAGCGCTGCAGCTACACCGAGGCGGTCGAGATTCTGGGCCGGAGCGGCAAGACGTGGGAGCATCCCGTCGCCTGGGGCGACAACCTTCAATCCGAGCATGAGCGCTTCCTTGCCGAGGAGCACTTCAAGTGCCCGGTCACCGTCTATAATTATCCGCGCACCCTGAAGCCGTTCTACATGCGCGTGAACGAGGACGGCCGGACCGTCACTGCGATGGACCTGCTCGTGCCCGGCATCGGCGAGATCATCGGCGGCAGCCAGCGTGAGGAGCGGCTCGATGTGCTGCTCGAGAATATGCGCGCCCACCACCTGTCCGAAAAGGACTACTGGTGGTACACCGACCTCCGCCGCTACGGCACCGTGCCGCACTCCGGCTTCGGCCTCGGCTTCGAGCGCATGCTCATGTTCGTCACCGGCGTCGCCAACATCCGCGACGTCATCCCGTTTGCCCGCACGCCGGGCACCGCGGAATTCTGAGCATCGCCGGATTCACCGCGCAAAAAAAACGGCGCGGAACCCTCCGCGCCGTTGCATCGTTGACGTCTGTTGCGGAAGCCGGGCTCAGCGCCAGAAGCCCGCGACGAACACGTAATTCCCGCCCCGGTGTTCCCAGCGCGGCTGGACCCAGACCGTGCGGCCGCGCGGCGGCAGCTCCCAATGGCCGGCCAGCCAGACATGGCGGCCACCCCGCCAGCCCCAATAGCCGGCGATCCACACGTGCCGCAGCGAGGGCCGCACCACGATCACTTCCGGGCGCGGCGGCGGCGGCGCCATTTGGATCACGACGGTTTCCTGCGGGGCCGGCGGCGCCTCGGCATAGACCACGGGCGGCGGTGGCGGTGGCGCTGTCTCGATGACGGTGACGCGCTCCGGGGGCCGGCGGTGAACCTCCTCGACCACGCAGCCGGAGAAGGAAGACACGATCAGGCCGATCGCAGCAGAACTGATGACCGCATGGATCGGGCGGGATGATTTGATTCGGGAAGTGATCATGCCCAATAGACGGCAGAGTCCGGCCCAGGTTTCTTCGGAAGCTACATTTCCTCACTCCCTCCAATCGGCGAGGTTTGCGATTTGCCCCGGTTGAATAAAAGCGTACGCCTCTGTCATGGCCGTTGCCCCCAACCCACGCCGCGCTACCCGCCCCTCCGGGGTTCCGCGCGTCCCCCTGCGCATCCTCACGGCCGTGCCGGTCTGCGACGGCCATGACAGCGCCGTCACCACGATCAACATCGAACTCGCCCGCCATGGCATCGAGGTCATCTACCTCGGTTACCACCAGTCGGTCTCGGCAATCGCGCGGGCCGCCGTTCAGGAGGACGTCAATGTCGTCGGTCTCTCTTCCTACAACGGCGGCCACATCATTTTCTTCAAGGAGGTCGCCGACCAGCTCAGGCGCAGCGGCAATGGCGATATTCCCCTTTTCGGCGGTGGCGGCGGCACCATCACCAAGGCCGATGAGCGGATCATGCGGCGCCAGGGCACCGATCGCATCTTTTTCGCGGGCACCCCGCTCAAGGACATCATGGCCGTCATCCAGCGGGACTACGCCCGGACCGCGAAGCCTGGCGTGAAATTCAAGGGCGACCGCACCCTCGCCCGCGCCATTACCCTGGCAGAGCAGGATCTCGCCCCGCGCCGCCCGCCCCGCGCCGCTCCCGTCCGTCCGCGCGGGCGCGCCTTTGTCGTCGGCATCGCCGGTCCCGGCGGGGCGGGAAAATCCACGCTCATTGACGAGCTGACCTCGCGCTTTCTCCGCCAGTCCCCCGCCGGCCGCATCGCCATCCTCGCCAACGACCCGTCCCATCCCGGTACCGGCGGCGCCATCCTGGGCGACCGGGTATCCGCCATTTACGCGCAGGATGACCGCGTGTTCTTCCGCTCCCTCGCCACGCGCAGCAGCCTGACCGGCCTGTCGGCCGCCGCCCCCGCCGCCATCGAAATCCTGCGGCAATCCGGCGAGTTTGACCTCATCCTCGTCGAGTCCGTCGGGGTCGGCCAGGAGAGCGATCCGTTCGGCAGCTTTGGCCGGGCCCGCCGCCTGACCGACGCCGTGCTGTTCGTCCTCGCCCCGCACTATGGCGGCCTCATCCAGCTCCAGAAGATCGCCCTGCTGAATGGCGCCGACCTCGTCGCCCTGAACAAGTGCGACCACCCCATGGCCCGCACCGCGCAGGCCGAGATCCAGGCGCGGCTCAACCAGAACGGCCGCGGCCAGGTCCTCCATTCCACCACCGCTGCCCGGCACTTCGATCCCGGCGTGGACGCCCTCTTCGCCGCCATCCAGGCCCTGGGTTCGACCCGCGGCCGCACCGGAGGCGCCCGATGAGCCAGCTGGGAAAAATCGCCGACTCCGTCGACCAGTACAACCGGTTCGTGTCCGCGGAAGTGGCGCGGGCCCGCTCCGACCGGAAATTCGCCGCCGAGCTGCGTGCCCGCTGGGCCGCCCTGCGCGCCTCGGTCGCGATGACCCGCTCCCCCACGGGCACGCCGCTACCCCGGCTCGCGCTCCCCGACACCGACGAACCCGGCGCCATCGCGGAGTACCTGTTTGGCCAGGGTTTTCCCGGCCAGTTTCCCTACGCCACCGCCGCCTACCGCGAGATGTACCTCGACCACGAGACCGGCACGGGCGAGGAGCCGATGCGCCTGTTCGCCGGGCTCGGGCTCGCGGAGGACACCAACGCCCGGTTCAGGTATCTCTCCCGCCACCAGAAAAGCCTGCGCCTCTCCACCGCCTTCGACGGACCCACGCTCTACGGCCTCGATTCGGATCACGCCGGCGTGCTGGGCAAGGTCGGCGAGGGCGGTGTCGCCATTGACACCGTCGAGGACATGGGCCGGCTCTTCGCCGGCTTCGATCTCACGCGCAAGGACGCCTCCGTCTCCATGACGATGAACGCTCCCGCGCCGGTCATCCTCGCCATGTTCATCGCCGCCGCCAAGCGCCGCTTCGGCGCCGGCTGCGTGGCGAATCTCCGCGGCACCATCCAGGCCGACATGCTCAAGGAAGTGCAGGCACAGAACGAGGTCATCTTCCCCGTCGACGCCTCGCTTCGCTTCCTCTGCGACATGATCGAGTGGTGCGTGCCGAACATGCCGCGCTGGTACCCTGTCTCGATCTCGGGTTATCACATCGCCGAGGCCGGCGCGACGCCGGTGCAGCAGGCCGCGTTCACCCTTTCCAACGGCTTCACCTACGCCGGCCTGCTCCAGGCCCGCGGGGCCGACATCAACGCTTTCGGCCCGCGCCTGTCCTTCTTCCTGGATTGCGGCCTCGACGTCGAATACCTCGTCCTCGGCCGCGTCTGCCGGCGCATCTGGGCCATCGGGCTCCGCGACGTCTTCGGTGCCGGGCCCAAGGCCCAGATCCTGAAGCTTCACACCCAGACCTCCGGCCGCTCACTCATCGCCGCCGAGTTCCAGAACAATCTCACGCGCACCGCGGTCGAGCTGATGCTGGCCTACATGAATTACACCAATTCATGCCACTCCAACTCCGCCGACGAGCCCTTCACCACCCCCACTGAAAAATACGCGCTCCTCGCCTCGCACGGCCAGTCGATCCTCCTCGAGGAATCGGGCCTGTTCCGCCACACCATGAACCTCTTCGGCGGCGCCCCCGGGCTGCTCGCCCTCGAGCGGCAGGTCGAGCAGCGCATCCTCGGCGTCTTCCGCGAAATGGACACCCTCGGGGGCGTCATCGCCGCGATGGAACAGCGCTATCAGCGCAGCCAGATCCAGGAGTCCGGCCACCGCATCGAGACGCAGATCTATTCCGGTGAACGCCCGGTCATCGGACTCAACAAATACGTCTCGGATGAGCCGATGCCCAGCGTGCCGCTCGCCCGCACGTCGCCGAAAAAACAGCGCCTTCAGGTCGAGCGCCTGCGCGCCTTCAAGCGCCGGCATGCGAAAACGGCTCCCGCCGCCCTCCAGCGCCTCGCCAACGTCGCCCGCGGCGGCGGCAACGTCTTTGCCGAGCTCGTGGACACCGTGGAAGTCTGCTCCCTCGGCCAGATCACCGCCTGCCTGACGGACGTCGTCGGAAAATTCCGGCCGATGGTCTGACCCGCCGCCACACCCGTACCCGCCCCCCGCCTGCCTCGCAAACCCTCCAGGGCTGACCGGAAAAGTGTCATCTATTATATGACACTGACCACTTTGTTTGACCCTTCCTTATCATGAGCACTTCCATCCACCCTCGAATTCGGCAACTTGAACCCCTGGCTGACGCGCTGATCGCGGCCACGGGCGCCACGATCAAAGCCACCCGCAGGAAATATCGTCAGCTCAGGCGCCCGCGGGTCTATGCCGCTCTAAGTCCCGGTCCAAATACCCCGCTTTGGAACAAATTGGCGAAAGCCTGTGAACTCGAACTGCGCCGTTATGGAGACAAGGCGAAGCTTGGCCGGGTATTGAATCTTCCGAGGCAAAGAGTTCACCAGTTACTGGTCGCCAAGACAGCCTGCGCCGACGCCGAACGAACCTTGCAGCTTCTCGCTTGGCTTTCCGCGCGCCGCCAGGGGATCGACCCGGCATAGTGTCATATAATATATGACACTGGCATGGGCCTTTCCTGCACGGGATCCGGGTTATTTGTGGAGTTCGCCCTTGCACCCGTTCGGGTCCGATTGAGCGGGCGGCTGAACGAACCGGCGCGCTCAGCGCGTGCCGTCCTGCAGGGCCGCGACCATGTCGGCGGCCGTGGCTTTCGGGAGATTGAGCGCCAGCTCCGTGCGGGGGCTGCCGAGCCGGCTGGCGGCCTTGAGGGCCGCACGGCTGGCAATCTCGCGGCGCATCGGGGTGTCGGCGGAGGCATAGGCCTGGGTGATCACCCCGACCAGGTTGCTGGCCGTGACCAAGTCGGAATCCTCTTCGCGGTTGTTGACGCCCTGGGCGATCCAGCCACCGGGCATTTCATTCGTGAGGACATGCGCCACGCCACGGCCATTGTGGTTCACATAGACCACCGACATGCCGGCCCGCAGCTGGGAATACTCGCAGGGCATGACCACGATGGCCGTGCCGCTCACATACAGCGGCTCCATTGAGTCGCCCACGCCGCGAAACGCCTGGGCGCCCGCGAGGTGCTGCGCCGCCGCTTCGGCCGCGCGGAACTCCTGGCCCTGCTTCACCATCACCGGCTCGGGCGCCATCGTGACGATCGTCTCGATGTCGCGCTGCACGGATAGCGAGGTGCATCCGCCGAGCCCCAGCGCGCCGATGGCGAGCGTCAGTGCAACGGTGAGGCGGGAAACGCCTAACGAAGTGCGGGGCTGGAGAGCGGGGCCGGTGAATTTCATGCGCCCACCCTAGTCTTATCCGCGAAGTCCAACTATCCGGGTAACCCCGCGTTGATCCTTCGTTAATTCCGCTGGGGTGTTTACCTTCCCATCTGGGTGAAATTCCTCCGGTGATCGGGATGTTGTCTAAGATTCTGTGGTCGAGCCGGATGCCAACACGCGATCGTTCCCCAAAAATCCCCCACAAATAGTGTTCACCTTCCTTCGTTTCGCCCAATGATACCAGCACCCGCTTGCCGATGATCCGTGTTCTCTACACCGACGACGATCCCCAGATCACCGCGGTGGTGCAGACTTACTTCGCGCATTTCGCGCCGGAGTGCGCGCTCGAGGTCGTCGCGGACGGCCGTTCCTGCCTGGCCCGCATGCTCCGCGGCGGCATCGATGTCCTGCTGCTCGATCTCGAGCTCCCGGATATCAACGGCCTGAACATCCTCAGCGAACTGGCTTCGCGCGGCGACTCGACCCCGGTCGTCATGGTCAGCGCGCGCGGCCAGACCCCGCTCGCCGTGAAGGCCCTGCGCGCCGGCGCGGTGGACTGCGTCGACAAGGCCTCCCCGCAGTTCCTCGAACTGCCGGCCCTCGTCAAAAAGATCCACGCCCGGCAGCAGGAAAAATTTCCCGGCCAACGCCGGGCACCGGCCGTCACGGAAACCTACCGGGTGCTCCTGCTCGAGGATTCGGACGAACTGCCCCAGACCCTCGCCAGTTTTTTTTTCCGAAATGCCTCGCGGCTCACACTCACGTCCATCTCCCGCCTTGACCTGCTCGAGCCCGGCCACCCGCGGTTCGACGCCGTGATCCTCGGACCCCATCCGGGCGATGCGGGGCCGCTCGACGCCCTGCGCCAGCTCCATTCTCTTTTCGGCGATGCACCCGTGATCATCCTCGCAGCGCGCAACGACGGCGAGACGGCCGTCGCCGCGTTCAAGCTCGGCGCGCAGGATTACATCCTCCAGCAGGAGGGCTATCTTTCGGAGCTGGTCTTCTCGCTCAACAGCCTGCTCCGCCGGGCCGACACCGACCGCCTCAACCAGCGGCTCAGCCGCGAACTGGCGGAACTCAACCACTCCCTCGAGGCCAAGGTCGCGAGTCGCACCGCGGAGCTGCAGGCCGAGATTGCGGTACGGCAGAAAGCCGAGACCGCCGCCGCCGAGCATGCCGTGCGGCTGCAGACCCTCTCCAAGCGGCTCTTCAAGATTCAGGAGGACGAGCGCCGCGCCATCGCCCGCGAGCTGCACGACCAGGTCGGCCAGATGCTCACCGGCCTCAAGTTTCAGCTCGAGGCGATGCTCCGGGCCACGGAGGCCGGCGCCCCACCCGCGGACCTGCATGAAAAACTGGCCGAATCCCTCACCCTCGGCACGGAACTCATGGGCCATGTCCGCGAGCTCACGCAGCAGTTTCGCCCGCGCATCCTGGACGACCTCGGCCTGCGCGCCGCCCTGGAATGGCACGCCCGGCTGTTCCAGCGCCAGACCGGTCTCACCGCCAACGTGGAGGTTTCCCTGCCGGATCAGCCCCTGCCCATCGAGCTCCAGATCGCGGTCTTCCGCATCGTCCAGGAAGCGCTCACCAACATCGCGCGCCACGCCGGCTCCAGCGAGGCCTCCGTCACCGTGACCCACGCCAGCGGTGCCAGCCCCGCGGAGGGCGAGGCCCGCCTGCTCGTGGAAATCACGGACCGCGGGCGCGGCTTCGACCTCGAGGCGGTGCTGGCGTCGCGCAATTCCATCGGGCTCACCAGCCTGACCGAGCGCGTGACCCTCGCCGGCGGCACCGTGGAGATCTTTTCCCGGCTCGGCCAGGGCACGCGCATTCACGCGGAGTTTCCGATCGAGCCCGGGCCCGAGGCCAGGGCCGGATTGGAAAGCTCCGCATCCGGAGCCCGCCCATGACAACCGTGGTGCTGGCCGACGACCACGAGATCGTGCGCAAGGGCGTGCGCAGCGTCCTCGAGGCCGAAAAAAAATTCGCCGTGCTGGCCGAGGTGGCCGATGGCCTCGCCGCGGTCCAGGCCGTGGAGAAGCACCAGCCGGCCCTGCTCTTCCTCGACCTGAGCCTGCCCCGGCTGCATGGCATCGAGGTGCTTCGCCAGGTGCGGACCGTGAGTCCGTCCACCCGCGTGGTCATCCTATCGATGCACAACGACGAACCCTACGTCATCGAGGCGCTGCGCGGCGGGGCGATGGCCTACCTGCTCAAGGGCTCGGACACCGCCGAAATCCTGCATGCGGCCCGCGAGGTGGTGGCCGGCCGCCGGTTCCTGAGCGCGCCGCTGTCCGACTGGGCCATCAGCGCCCTGGTCAGCAAGCCCGCCGAATCAACCGACCCGCTCGCCACCCTTTCGCCCCGCGAACGCGAGGTGCTGCAGTATGCCGCCGAGGGTCTGGCCAATACCGAGATCGCCGAGAAGCTTTTCCTCAGTCCGCGCACCACCGAGACGCACCGCACCAACCTCATGCGCAAGCTCAACCTGCAGACGCAGACCGATCTCGTGCGGTTCGCCATCCGCAAGGGGCTGATCCAGGCCTAGCGCGGGCCGGGGCTTAGCTTTCCCCGTCCGGTTTTTTCCGGCCGCGCCGCGCCGGCTTCTTTTCTTCCCCGGCCGCGCCGTCGCCCTTGTCGGCATACTTCGACGCCTTCGCGTTGAGCCAGAGTTCCTCCTTCGCGTTCTTGTTGAGCCAGAAGATTTCCCCGGCGTGCTCCACGAAGACCGGCTTCTCCCGCGCCTTCTCCGGCACCTTGAGCCCCGACCCGACCAGGGTGGAAACGAACTCATCCGGCGCCTTGCCCAGTTCCTCGGCGAGCCGGTCCGTCTTCCCGGCCACCGCACCCGTCTTGGTCTCCTTCAGCAGCAGCCGCACAGCCGACAGCACCGCCCCCGGGACGGATGCCGCGGGGGGTTGCGTCACGCGCTCGGGATCCGCCGCGACCGCGGCCGCGGCCGGCGCCACGACTTCACCGGGTTCCTTCTCGCGGCCATTGATCCATAGGCCGCCCCGAGAATCCAGGTTCAGCCACCACAGATCCGGGCCCACTTCGATGACCACCGGCTTGTCGTCCGCCTTTTCCGGCACCACGAGGCCGAGCGTCCTGAACGCCGCCACGAGGTCGGCCTCGCTGCATTTGAGCGCCCGCGAGAGAAAACTTGTGCTGCCCGAGCCACCGGGCCCGCGCCGGTTGCGGCGCATCTGCGGCCGGACCCGTTCCAGCAGCGCCGGGCCGGCCGGCAGCGGGGCGGATGCGGCAATTTCGGGTGACGGCTGGCGGACGCCGGATTGGTCGGCCGCCTTTGGCTCGATCGCGGATTCGGGCCTCTCCTGCCTGCCGGCCGGAACCTCGCTCACGGGCCTCCGGACTTCGCCTTCCGCCGTCCGGCTTCCGGTCTCCGGCAGCGCGTCGTCCGCGACGCGCGTGGCCTGCACCACCCGGAACACCGGGCGCGGCTTCTCGCGCGTGTTGATCCACAGCTCGCCCCGCCGGTTGATGTTCACCCAGAACAGGTCGCCGTCATACTCCACGTAAACCGGCTTCGCGTTCTCGTCCGCCGCGATCTGCAGGCCGCACTCCACCAGCGCGCCCTTCACGTCCTCCTCGGAGAGATCCCATTTCTTCGCCAGGTAATCGACCCCGACCGACATGCCGGGCCCGCGCTGGTTGCGGCGCATGTGCGGCTTGAGCGCGTCAAAGAACGTCGGCAGTTCGTTTTCCTCGTTCAGCTTGTCCCAGTCGTCCTTCTCCGCCTCGTCCTCGCCGGAGTCCGGATCGCTGTCGCGCGAGGTGTCAACCGGCTTGCGGAAATCGTCCTGCGGCGCGGTCTTTTCCTCGATGAAGCTCGCCGGCTTCTCCTCCGGCGCCGCCGACGAGGTGGCGGCCTGGAACTTGGCGGCGAATTCCGCCCGGAGCTTGTCCGCCTCGGCCTTCGCCGCCGCGGCCGCCGCATCCTGCAGCGACCAGTCGCGCTGCGTCGAGCGGCGCGCCAGGCCGGTGAAGGCCAGCAGGTTGTCCGCCGCGGACTGGAAGTGGACGATCTCCCACTCGTCGCGGCCGAGATCGTTCAGAAATTTTTCCAGCAGCGCGGGGCTGGCGAAACCGCCCTTGCCGCTGGTGATGACCTTGTATTCCCAAAGTGACATAAAAATGGAGGTGATACGCTGGAAGCCAAGGCATCCCAAATGCCGGGGGCATTGCCCAGCCTAATCTCTCGCCGGCTTCGTCGCCCGGGCCAGAAACCAGTCCATGGCATAACCGGTCAGCTGGCTGCACGGACCGTCCGGATTGAAGTCAAAGGCGTGCGTGGCCCAAGGCAGGCTCAGGAAATAGTGCCGCACTTTCAGCTCCTGCAACCGCGCCGCCAGTCTCCCGCTGTGCCGAACCCAGGACAGCGTGTCGGGCGCGCCGTGGACCAGCAGCGTCGGCGGCGAATCCGCCCGGGCAAGGAGCTGCGCGCTGGCCGATTCATAGTTCGCCCGGCGCGCCCCGTCCGGCGGACCGCCCATGTACTGCTGCATGAGATTGAGCGAATTGAGCACATCGTCCCCGCGCGAGACCGACCACACGAACGGCATGTCATGCGGCGCATACAGCGCGATCACGCCACGGATCGCGGGATCATGCGTCCCATAGCCCACCGCCGAGGCGATCTGTCCGCCTGCCGAGCGGCCCATGAGCACGAGCCGCGTCGGATCGATACCCTGCGCGGCCGCATGCGCCTTGAGCCAGGCGATCGCCGTCAGCACATCCTCTCCCTGCTTCGGCCACTGCCACTTCGGCGCCAGCCGGTAGCTGATCGCGGCCACGACATACCCGCGGGCCACGAACCAGTCATTCCACTCGGGAAGCTGCTTGCGGTCGCCGCCGTCCCAGCCGCCCCCGTGAATCACGACCACGCACGGCCGCGGTTTCCCGGGCACCATCGGGGCATAGATGTCCACCTTCAGCTCCTGGCCGTCAGGCCGGGCAAAGACTTCCGTCGTCAGGGCGGCCTTGGGCCGCGGGCTGCCGAAGAAAAGCCGGCCCCAATCCCACACCGGCACGCCCGGCGCCTCTGCCCCAAACGCCGCGGCCAGCGCCCGTGGCAGCGTCCCCGCGATCCGCCGCGCGCTGAATACCGGCCGGAGCAGGCCCACCGTGGCAAGCACGCACAGCATCAGCGTCACTGTCCGGCACGCGCCCGGCGCACTGCCGCCCGCCGCCACGGCCGTCCCCAGCGGCAGCAGCACGAGCCAGTGGCCGTATTCACCGGCCAGGATCGCCAGTTTCCAGGCGATGACCCAGTCGGGTGCCCGGCGCAGCGTCAGCAGGGAGAGGGTTGCACTGCCCAGCGCCAGCAGCAGGAGAATATATTTCAGCACGTTGCCCCTACTACGCGCCAGGCCCGCCCGCGGGTGAACCATTTTCTTCGTGTCCTTCCAGGGCTTCGTGCTTGTGTGCCGCCATGCGCCGCCTCGACCAGCTCCTCGCCAACCTCGGCTACTGCAGCCGCCGCCAGGCCCGCGAATGGGTCGAGGCCGGCCGCGTCACGGTCGCCGGCCGGCCCGTGGACAACTTCGGGGCCAAGGCCGACGAGGCCGACGTCCTCGTGGACGGCGAGCCGCTGGACCATCCCGGCAGCCTGCTGCTTCTCCTGCACAAGCCCGTCGGCCTCGTCTGCTCCCATGAGGAGCGCGAGGGGCCGAACGTCTATTCGCTGCTACCCGAGCGCTGGCGGCGGCGCAATCCGGCGGTCACCAGCATCGGCCGGCTCGACAAGGATACCAGCGGCCTGCTGCTGCTGACCGACATTTCCCCGCTGGTTCACCGCCTTACCTCCCCGAAGCACAAGGTGCCCAAGGTCTATCGCGCCACGCTCGACTGCGACCTTGCACCCGACCTGGCCGCCCGGTTCGCCAGCGGCACCCTCCTGCTCGATGGCGAAAAGGAACCCTGCGCCCCGGCGGAATTCAAGGCGCTCGGCCCGCGCGAGGCCGAGCTGACCCTCACGGAAGGCCGCTATCACCAGGTGCGCCGCATGTTCGCCGCCACCGGGTCCACCGTGCTCACCCTGCATCGCGCCCGGTTCGGCGACCTTGAGCTCGGCGACCTGCCGGCAGGCCAGTGGCGCGAACTGCCGCTGGATCATTTCGGCGCCTGAACGGGCCACGATCGACGTTAACCACGCAGGACCCAAAGCACACGAAGCCCGATCAAGGCCGACCAGGATGCGTCTTTGCGATCTGCGCGCCCTTTGGGGTCAGATGGCCGGTAAATAGGTTTCCACCGCCGGGCCTATCCTGTCATCGCTGACCCCGCATGTATGACTTTCCCCTCACCGGCGCCCAGAAATCGCGTCTCCGCGGGCTCGGCCAGACCCTCGAACCGGCGCTGAAACTCGGCAAGGGCGGCCTCACGCCCGCCTTCTTCGTCGAGCTGAACAAATACCTGCGCAGCCATGAGCTCGTGAAGCTGCGGTTCCTCGGCGCCGAACGCGATGAGCGCGCCGCCCTGTGCACCCGGATCGCCGACGAGGGTCGCTGCGTGCTGGTGGGCGCGGTTGGTCACACCGCATTGTTCTACCGCCAGCACCCCGAGCCGGGCGGGCGGCAAATCGTCCTGCCGTAACCGCGGGGCGCTGCGGCACTCCACGATTGCCCGTAATCCCGAGGCGGCCACACTTCGGCCATGAACCGCCTACCCCCGCTGGCGGCGCTGGTGTTTTTCACCGCCGCCGTCCTCTCTCCCGCCCGCACCCTGGTCCACGCCGGCCTGCTGATTGACGGCGTCTCCGCCACGCCGAAAAAAGCCATGACCGTCGTGGTCGACGGCGATCGCATCACCGCCGTGCAGCCGGGCTACACGGCCGCGGAACCTGGTGACACCATCATCGATCTCACCTCCGCCACGGTCATGCCCGGGTGGATCGACACCCACGTCCACCTCGACTACGTCCAGTCGGCCACGACGTATTCCGAGCGGTTCACCATGAACCCGGGGGACTACGCGCTGCGCGCGGCCTTCAACGCCCGGAAGACCCTCCTCGCCGGCTTCACCACGGTCCGCAACCTCGGCGATACCGAGAATTCCACGATCGCCCTGCGCAACGCGATCGCCGCCGGGTGGGTCGTGGGCCCGCGGATCTACACCGCCGGAAAAACCATTGCCACCACGGGCGGCCACGCGGACTGGACGAATGGGGCCAGCCGGAAGCTGATGGGCGATCCCGGCCCACTCGACAGCGTCATCAACGGCCCCGACGAGGCCCGCAAGGCCGTCCGCCAGCACTACAAGGAGGGCGTGGACCTGATCAAGATCACCGCCACCGGGGGCGTGCTCGACCTGTCGGTCAACGGCCAGAACGCCCAGTTCACGCCCGAGGAACTGCGCGCCCTCGTGGAGACCGCGCATGAGTACGGCCTCAAGGTCGCCGCCCACGCCCATGGCACCGAGGGCATGAAGCGCGCGGTCGAAGCGGGCGTGGACTCGATCGAGCATGGCACGTTCATGACCGACGAAGTCGTGGCGCTGATGAAGCAGCACGGCACGTATTATGTGCCGACGCTGAGCGCCGGCCGGTGGGTGATGGACAAGGCCCGCGTGCCGGGCTTCCTGCCCGCCATTGTGGTGCCGAAGGCGCTGATGATCGGGCCCATCATGCAGGGAACCTTTCAACGGGCCTACCAGGCCGGCGTGAAGATCGCGTTCGGCACCGACCAAGGGGTCGCGGCGCACGGCGACAACGCGCTGGAGTTTGTCTACATGGTCGAGGCCGGCATGCCGCCGATGCAGGCCATCCAATGCGCCACCCTCGAGGCGGCGAAGCTGATCGGCGTCGAAAAAAACCTCGGCACGGTCGAGGCGGGCAAGTTCGCCGACCTCACCGCCGTGCCCGGCGACGTGCTGGCCGACATCAAGCTGGTGTCCCAGGTCTCCTTCGTGATGAAGGGCGGCGTGGTCTACCGGCCGTAGCGCCGGTGTATCGTTGACCCCGCCCGGCCGGCCGGTATTTCTCGCCGCATGTTCATCATCATTGGTGGCGACGGTAAGGAGTACGGGCCGGTCACGGTGGAACAGATCCGGGCCTGGCTGGCGGGCGGGCGGGCCAATCTCGACACGAAAGCCAAGGCAGTTGGCACCGACGAATGGCGTCGGCTCGGTGACTTTGCGGAGTTTGCCAGCGGCGGCATTGCCGCTCCGCCGCCCGTGGAGGCCGGGGCGATCGATCCCAAGACCTTTGCCAACGATCTCATCGCCCGGGCGGCGCCGCTCGACATCAGCGGCTGCATTTCCCGCAGCTGGGAGCTGCTGAAGTCCGACTTCTGGGCGATCGTCGGCGTGTCTTTCGTCGTGATCGTGATCATGGTGGTGGCAGGGGCGATCCCTTTCCTCGGCTACCTGGTCTCGCTGCTGCTTTCCGGCGTGTTCTACGGCGGCCTGTATTTTTACTACCTCAAGAAGATCCGCGGCCAGCCGGCCGAGCTGGGCGATGCCTTCAGCGGATTCAGCGCGGCCCTCGGGCCGCTCGTGCTCACCACCCTGCTGGTCACCCTCCTGACGATGGTGGGCTTTGTCTGCCTGATCCTGCCGGGCATCTACCTCGCGGTGTCCTATTCTTTCGCCTACCTGCTGGTCATTGACCGCAAGATGGAATTCTGGGCGGCGATGGAAGTAAGCCGGCGGGTGATCACCGCGCAATGGTGGCGGATGCTGGGGTTGCTCATCCTCGGCTTCATCATCGCGGTGTTGGGCGTGCTCGGCTTGTTCATCGGCCTCTTCATCACCGTGCCGATCTTCATTGGCGCGCTGGTCTACGCGTACGAGAGCCTCTGCAATCCGCCGCCCCGGGCCTGAGGGGCCTGCGTTACTTCACCTTGGCGAGCCGCGCCGTGAGCGCGGCCGCATCGGTGATCGGTGAGGAACACGCGCCGTTCGCACAAAGAAACGCCGCCGCATGGTCCAGCGGGGGATAGATATCCTCGCCGCGCGGCGCCGGCCCGTCGCGCCGGTCCCACCATTCGACGAGCTTGTGCGCCTCGGGAATGCGCAGCGCCGCCGCAAACATGGCCTGCGCCGCCGGATCGTCCCGCCGGCCCACGATGGCGACGTGGATCGGATCCGTCCGGGCCTCCTCCTCGGCCAGCAACAGTCCCGCAACATAAAATCCGCGCCCGTCCGTCTGTCCCGGCGCCAGCAGCCAGCGCAGCGCCGTCGCCGCCATGGTGCGGAATTCCGCCCGTCCGGTGGCCTCCGCCAGGGCGGTGCCAAAGCGCGCCACGCCGACGTTTTCGTCAAATTGCGGCCGCGGCGCCGGAAAGGCGTTCACCGTCGTGTCGCTGCTGGCAAAGCCCGCCTCCGCGCCCCGGCCAAAATGGGCCGCCAGAAATTCCGCGGCCGCCGTCGCGTGGTCGAGCCACGCCCGGTCCTGCGTCAGCTGGTGCAGCGCGAGAAACGCGCGGCCCATCGCGAGCGTGTCACTGAGGTAAGGCCCCGCCGCATCGTGCTCGTCGTGCCGGAACCCGCCGCCCGGCAGGGCGCGGTGCGCCAGCACCCAGCGCGCCGCCCGTTCGGCTTCGCCGCGGTACGTCGCCTGGCCCGTCGTGGCGGCGAACTGGCAGACCGCGGCGATCACCCAGCCGTTCTCCCGGGCGTAAACATGCGGGTCGATCCGCGGGATGCCGCGGGCCCGGCGTCCATCGTCATCGAGCGCATAATAGCCGGCGCTGTGCTCGCCCGGCACGAGGTCCGCGTCCTGGCTCGCCAGCACCACGCCGTCGCGGGTGGTGAGAAACCCGCGCAGGTACAGCCGGAGGCCGCGGAGCATTTCCCAGTCGGCCGGATCCTGCCAGCGGGCATAGGCTTGCGCGTAGATCCGCAGGTTCTCCGCCTGCATCTGCGCGAGCTTCTCGAAATGCGGTTCGTTCCAGTCCCCGCCGGCGGAATACTGGTAAACGCCGCCCCAGACCGGATCGAGGAGCTTGTGCTGCAGCCGGAGCGTGGCGCGCGCGCGCCGCGCCGCAGTCTCGTCGCCGCGCCCGGCCAGTCGCATCGCCAGTTCCAGGCTGTCCCAGTCGAGAAACTTGTGGCTGAAACCCCAGCCGCCGGCCTTGTCGTCGTAGCCCTCGCCCCAGGCGCGCAGCAGCGCCGCGCGGCGCTCATCGCCCAGCACGGTCGCCGTCGCCGCGGTGACTACGGGTTCGGGACGAACCGACGGCCCGGGGGTCGGATCGTCGATGACGGCCTGCAGCAGCCCGGCCATCTCCTTGGGTGGCAGGTAACCCTGGCGTTTCACCAGCTCGCGGCCGTCAGGTCCGTAGATCACCGTCGCGGGCCAGCCATAGTCCTCATAACGGTTGGCCAGATCCGGGCGGGAGTCCTGGTCCACCCGCACCGCGACATACCGCGACGCCAGCAGGCGGCCGACCGCGGGATCGCGGTAGGTCGTCTCGTCCATGACATGGCACCAGTGGCACCACACCGCCTGGAGATCGAGGAGCACAAATTTGTTCTCGCGCTTAGCCTGCGCGAAAACCTCCGGCGACCACGCCTGCCAGGCAACCGGCGCCGCCGGGGTGTCCGCCGCGGCGAGCCTTGAAACCGCCACGGAGGCGGCCAGCACCAGGGCGATGAAAGGGAAACGACCCGCGCGCATGTCCTCTGTTACGTTGTGTGAGCCGCGGTGGACGCCGGGCTTATTTGTCCGCCGCGGCTTTCTTGAAGAACAAGGCGTCGAGCGACAGCCTGCCCGGTCCGAAGATGAAGACGATCACCGCCGCAAACAGGAAGAGGAACGGGTCGGCTCCGGTGAACTTGTCCGGGTCGGAAAAAATTGCATGCAGCGCGTCGCTCTCCGCCGTCAGGTAGGCGACAACCAGGCAAAAGATGAGCGGCACCGGCACGACCCGGCCGCCCAACCCGAGCAGCAGCAGCAGGCCGCCGACGCACTCCGTCGTGCCGGCGGCGAGGGCGTTCAGCTTGGGCGCAGGAATGTGGAGGCTTGCGAAAAAATCCGCCGTTCGGTCGAGGTGCATGAGCTTGCCCTTCCCCGTCTGGAAGAAGCTCCAGCCCCAGTAAAGCCGGATGATGAGCAGGAAAAGCGGGCGCAGCCAGCCGGCGAGGGTGGCGAGGAGACCAATCAGTTTGTGATACAGGGAGGCGGGGTTCATGAAGATGAGAGCGCGATCGCGGGCTTTTATTTCCGGCGGCAGATCCAGCCAAGCTGCATCCACCGGGCAAACCAGTCCTGTACCTGCGCCGGTGTCACCCCGCGGCCGGCGGCGGCCACCGCGCGGGCCAGCGGCCGGCCGGCCCGCAGCGCTGCCAGGATCTTGAAGGCCGGCACTTCGAGCCGCTTGTAATACAGCCGGTTGTCCACGCGGTGGACGGCGACCCAGGTGCGCTCAAGTCGCGGGAGCGCCACTTTCCTGCTCCGCTTCATATGCCGCGTGGAGGTCGTGGCGTTGCTGGCCTCGGACCGGAGCGCATCGCGCTCCTTGACCGCGAGCATGTAGGTGTCCACCGGATGCCGCAGCGCCAGCAGCGCCACATAGGGCTGCAGGCCCAGCCGCAGGCGTGCGGGATCCGCGCGGCCCACCTCGGCCGCGGTCAGCACCGGGCGGGCCGCCTCGTCGAAGGCCACGGTCTGCGCCCATTCAAAGCGCGCGAGGTCGAGCGCCAGCGCCGTGCGTGGCGCCGTCCAGCGGGGTTCGCGCCGGACGAAGGCCTCCAGCCGGGCGCAGAGGTTGCGCAGGGTGAAGGAGTGCGAGGGATGTTTTGCCAGGTAGGCCAGCGCGAGCCGGTTGAACTTCCGGTCGCCGAGCGCCGCGCGCAGTCCGGGGTTGTCCTCGTAGAAGGAGTCGATGATCCGGAACCAGTACATCCGGTTGTAGATCTCGAGCCGGTCGAAGGCTGTCAGCCGGTCGTTGGGCTTGATGAACTCCGCCGCCACCTCCGCCATCGGGCGGCCGTCGGTCCAGCGGGACTGCATGCGGTCGCCGGGCGCGAGCGGCCGGACCAGCGCGCCATGCAGCAGGCGCTGGAAGGCGAGCAGGGCCCGCGCCGAGTCAAGCCGCGCGGGAGCGCGGCGCCGTGGGTTTTTTCCGGGCGGATTTCGCATCGGCGATGAATTCGTTGGCCTTGAGCGCCTCGGCATGCACCTCGTCGAACGAGGGGATGCGGTCGTCCCACTCCAGCAGTGTGGCGGTCACGCCGCACCGCCGGGTGGCGTACGCATACAGCTTCCACACCGGGTCGAGCACCGGGTGGTCATGCGTGTCCAGGATGTACTTCTCGAACTTGGTGTGCCCCGCGATGTGCATCTGGCCGACCCGGTGGTGCGGCACGTGGTCGAGGTAAACGTAGGGATCGAAGCCGTGGTTCCGCGACGAGACGTAGATGTTGTTCACATCGAGCAAAATTCCGCAGTCGGCCCGCTCGACGACCTCGCTGAGGAACTCCCACTCCGTCATCTCGGAGGCGTGGAACTCGGCGTAGCTGCTGACATTTTCCACGCAGATCGGCACCTCGAGGAAATCGCGGACCATCCGGATCTTGGCGGCGGTGGTTTTTGCGGCGGCCAGGGTGTACGGCATCGGCAGCAGGTCGTGCGTATAGGTGCCGTCGACGCTGCCCCAGCAGAGATGGTCCGAGAGCCAGGGCGTGTGCGTGCGCTTCACCAGCGCCTTCAGCCGCCGCAGGTGCTCGCGGTCGGGCTTGTCCGCCGAGCCGAAGTACATCGAGACGCCGTGCTGCACCACGCGGTACTGCTCCATGATCCGGTCCAGCACCTCCAGCGGCCGCCCGCCGCCGCACATGAAATTCTCCGAGATGATCTCGAACCAGGCGACGTCGGGCTTCTTTTCCAGGATATGCGCGTAATGCGGCACCCGCAGGCCCAGCCCGATGCCATAGTCGGTGTGGCCGTTGAAGGCGTTGGCGGGCATGACGGGGAATTAAGCGGAGGAAGGCCGCGCCGGCGAGCGGCGAAAAAAAACGCGGCCGACGCCAGGCGCCGGCCGCGTCGCAGCGAAGGGATTACTTCTTGGCGGGGGTGGCGTCGGCCGCCGGGGCGCAGCCGCCCTTGCCCTTGCAGGAGTTCTTGCCCTTGCAGCCGTTGTCACCGGTCTTGCAGCCGCCCTGGCCCTTGCAGGAATTCTGGCCCTTGCACGAGGCGGCGCCCTTGCAGCCATCCTTGCCTTTACAGGAGCTCTTGTCCTTGGAGGCGTCCTTGGTGGCCGGCGTGCCGGCGGGATCCTCGGCGTGCGCACGGAGGGCGAGCGAACCGGCATACAGGCCGGCCATGGCGGCGGCGGTGATGATGAGACGGGTGGATTTGTTCATGTCTGTGACTGATTTTTGGGTTGATTGACCGCCGGGCTCGGCCGCCTGGCCGGCTCAGTGTGGTCGGGGATAGGAGTAACTACGCGCGGGTTTATTCCCCGGATTCAAAAAGGGCGCAATGGGATTTTGCCGGACGGGCCCGCCCCGGCCCCGGCCGGTGCCTCAAATCACCTGGTCCAGCAGCATCCCGCCGCGCTCGAATAGCGCGAGATTGCCCAGGAAATGCTTTACGATGGCCTCGTCCTGGTCGGCCCGGCCGCCGGCCGTGTGCGGCGTCAGATAACACCGCGGCGCCGTCCACAGCGGATGCTCCGGGGGCAACGGCTCGGGATCAAACACGTCCAGGTACGCCGCACCCAGCCGGCCCGAATTCAGGGCCTCCAGCAGCGCCGCCTGGTCCACGGTCGTGCCGCGGCCGACATTGTAAAACCGCGCGGCCGGCTTGAAGCAGGCGAGCCGCCGGGCGTTCACATAGTTCCGCGTGCCGGCATTGTCGGGCAGGATGTTCACCACGTGGTCCGCCAGCGGCAGCACCGCGCTGATCTTCTCCTCGGGAATGATGTGCACGCCGGTCTCGCTGTGCACCGAACGCCGCACCGCATAAATTTTCATCCCGAAGGGCGCAAGCAGCTCCGCCAGCCGCCGCCCAATGGCCCCGAACCCGAGCAGCACCACCGTCTGGCCCGTGAGCAGCCGTGAGTCGTAGCGGCGTTTCTCATAGTGCCAGGCGTGGTCCGTCAGCTGGTCCCGGTGCGACGGCAGGAGCTGGCGGCCCAGCGCCAGCATCATCGCGAGCACATGCTGCGCGCACGGGTCCGCGAACACCCCCGATGCGGTCGTGAGCCGCGAGCCGCGGGCGCGGAACGCCTCCCGGAACTCCGGCGTGTCGTAGCGCGTATAGCCCGCGGTCGTCACCTCCACCCAGCGGAGCCGGGGACTGCGGAGGCCGTCGGCCGCGTCCGGCTGCCCAAAGGCGATGTCGGCCGTGGCCAGCGCCGGGTCGGCGGCGCCGGCCGTGAGCACATTGGCCGAGGCGTTCGCCGAGAAGATGAGCCGGTGCGCCAGCGTGCCCTCGGCCAGCTGGCGGGTGACCGCATCGTTGAACTTGGCATTGCACCAGATGGTCAGGCTCATGGGAACGGTGGCCGATGACGCCGCCCCGCCTCCGCGGCCGCAAGCAAATCTGGCGCTCGGGCCAAAGGTCGCCCCGCAATCCGGCTTCCCGTATCCGCCATCCGCATCTGCGGCGCCCTTCCGCCTACCTGTCCGCCGGCTCCACTTTCACGACATGCGTGTCGTTGACGTTGCCCAGGGTCACCGGATGGCCGGCGACGGAATAAAAGCGCAGTTTTCCGCCGATGGAAATCCGGGCCTCCACCCGGACCTGGTGCATCAGCAGCTCGTCGTCCGCCCGGTATTCGATGCGGAACGGAACCGGCGGGTGCCCCGGCCGCGTGATCGTCGTCTCGCCCAGCACCATGGGCGCCGCCGCATTCGATGCATCGATGACCCGCACCGTGACCACCGCATCGTCGGGCAGCGGCATGTCCAGGTCATAGGTTACAAGGCCGGTCAGCACGCGGTCTTCCGCACCCGGCGGCGTCACATCGAGATGGTTGCATCCGGCGGCAAGCAGCGCGAAGCTCAGGGCGAGGCCGGAGAGAAGTCGGGATTTCATGGAGGAGCGGACGGAGCCGCTGAATCCCGCAGAGCGTGCACGCGGGTGTTGAGGTCGGCAAGCAACTCCGTGTGCTCGCGCGCCTCGGCGTCGTTTTCATGCACCAGCCCGCCGGCAAATGGCGGCTGCTCGCCGGCCCGGTCCCGCCACCGGCTCCACGCGTAGCCGGCCACCGCCGGGTGGCGGGCCGCCCGCTCCAGCACGGTGCGGCCGCGGCGCAGCATGCGCTCCACCGAGGTCAGGCCGCGTTTCAGCCGCACCCCGGGCGCGCCGAGGAACCGCGGATCCGCCCAGGTGAAATCCCCCGCCAGCACCGGTCCCGGCGGGACTAGCGCCACGTCGTCGAGGTCGATCCAGGGCGCGTCAACGGCGGGATGGACCTCCTCCGCCAGCACCGCGGCGCCCGCCCGGCCGCCAAACCGGCAGCCGAAGACCAGATGGTTGTGATCATGCGCCCGCACCGCCGCCGCCGTCAGCGCGAAATACCGCCGCGCAAACTCCCGCGACCACCGGGCGTCGTCGCGCAGGTAGCCGCGGGTGGCAAGGCCCTGCTCCGTCCGGGTCAGCTCGCGCACCACCTCCTTGTTCGTGATCGGCTGCGCCCACGCCTTCGCCAGCGCCTCCAGCCGGCCGCCGTGCAGCGCGAGCACGAATTCCCAGGCCGCGTGATAGGCCGCGAACCGCGGCTCAAGGCTCAGGCAGACTTGCAGCAGTGCCGGCCGGCCGGCCGGGCCCGGCTGCGCCCAGCCGGGCTGGTCGTCGGTGATCCAACCGATCACGTCGCGCCGCTCGCAAAGCGGCAGACAGATCTCGCCCGCCCGCACCGCCGCCGCCTTCGGCCACTCCGGGTCGAACACATCCGGCAGCCGCACCCCGGCCGTGTGGATCGGCGCCCCCGCCGCGCAGAAATCCACCACCGCCACGAAGGGCAGGCCCTCGCCGTGCAACGCCGCCTCCGTTCCGGCTCCCAGCGCGTTGAACCCCCACGCGCGCAGCCGCGCCCCCGGGTCGTGCGGCGAACCCTCGGCCCCGTCCACCCCGTTGACCGCCCGCAGGAAAAACGGCCGGCCCTCCGGGTCGACCAGCCACCATGCGCCCGCAGGCGTCTGCCCGAGCCGGAAATAACCCGCCGTCCCGCGAAGGGTGCCGGGCCTGAATGCCTGCGGGGCCTCGCCGGGTTGCGCCATGGGCCCGGACGCTGGCAAGGCCGCCGCCAAAGGCAAGAAAGCGGGCGCCTGGCGCATTGCGGAGAATGGCCGGCGATTCGGCAAAGCCCTCCGGTATTCAGCGCATGGTTGCCGCGCGCCGCCGAATGGCTTTGCTCCACCGCGCATGACCCCGGCGCGCTTCGATGCCCTCCTCTCCCGCTTCGCTGCGCTGCGCCTCGGCGTCGTGGGCGATTTCTCGCTCGACCGGTACTTCGACATCGATCCGGTGCGCGTCGAGACGTCCCTCGAGACCGGCCTGCCCGTGCACAATGTCACGGGCGTCCGCTGTTCCCCCGGCGCTGCGGGCAACATCGTCCAGAACCTTGGCGCCCTCGGCGCCGGCACGCTCTGGCCCGTGGGCTTCTGCGGCGACGACGGCGAGGGCTTCGAGCTGCTCAAGGCCCTGCGCGCCGTGCCCGGGGCGTCGCTCGACCATTTCTTCCGCACGCCCGACCGCCGCACCTTCACCTATACCAAACCTCTCCTCCACTCCCCGCCCAAGGCGCCGCTCGAACTTTCCCGGCTCGACATCAAGAACTGGGTGCCCACGCCGGCGGAGATTGAGAACCAACTGGGCCTCGCCTTGCGCAACCTTGGCCCGGAACTCGACGCCCTCATCGTGATGGACCAGGCCGGCGTGCCCGGCGCCGGAGTCATCTCCCCGCCGATCCTGCACGCCGTCCACGAACTCACGCTCGCCCATCCGAAGCTCGTCGTGCTCGCCGACAGCCGCCACGGCCTCGGCCGGTTCCCCCCGCTGATCTTCAAGATGAACGCCGCCGAGTTCGCCGCCCTCGCCAACCCCGCCAAGACCGAATGTCACCCAATGGGTGACAAACGCGTTGAGCCGCGCGAGGTGCCGCTGGCGGAGATCATCGCGGGGGCGGAACGGATCGCCGCGAGCGGCGGACGGGCAGTGTTCATCACGCTCGCCGAACGCGGCATCGTCGGCGCGGCGCCCGGCGGGCCCGCGGTCCACGTGGCCGCCCTGCCCGTGCGCGGCGAGATCGACATCGTCGGCGCCGGGGACGCCGTGACCGCCGCCCTCATGCTGGCCCTGGCGGCCGGGGCGCAGCTGGACGAGGCGATGACACTGGCGCAGGCCGCCGCCTCGGTTGTCATCCACCAGCTGGGCACGACCGGCACGGCCCGCGGCCCGGAAATGCGCGCGCTGCTGTTCCCATGAGCACCGCCGCGCTCCCCGTCACGTTCAACCCGCCGGTTCACCGCGTGCGCAGCGGCACCCGTCCCGCGCTGCTGGTCGCGGAATTCCGCGGCACCGGGGACATCGCCATCCTCATCCCGTTTCTGCGCGCCGCACTCACCCACTACGAGGTCACGCTGCTCGCCGTGCCCAACGCCGCGGGCCTGCTCCGGCGCTTCGCGCCGGAGGTCGAGCTGATCCCCTGCATCGCGCCGTGGGCGCTGTTCTCGGGTGGACGCAACCTGCCCCGCTGGCCTTGGCGGACCCTCGGGCGCGTGCTGCGCGAACTGCGTTCCCGGCGTTTTGCCGCCGCCGTGTCCATCTGGCCGCTCGCCTCGGATCACCTGTTCCTGCGGCTGGCGCGACCCGGAAAGCTGCTCGGCTACGGCCGGCCCGGCGCCGGCTGGCTGCTCGACGAAAACCTGGCCGACGCCGGCCATATCCACCGCCCGGAAGCGTGGCGGCGGCTGGCGGTGAAACTGCGCCTGCCCGCGCTGACCATGGCCCAGCCCCGTCTCCAGCCACCGGTGTCCGCCCGGCGCTTGGTCCTGCATTCCGGCGCCTCCCAGCCGCTGCGCGTCTGGCCCCTCGCCCGCTACGCCGAGCTCCTGCGCCGGCTCCGCGCCCAGGGCTGGGATCCCGTCGTGCTGTGCGATCGCGACCAGCTGGCCGCCTGGCGCGGGCTCGGTGAGACGCAGGCGCGCGCGGCCGGCGGCATGGATGAACTGGTCGACCCGATCGCGGAAGCCGCGGCTTTTTTCGGCAACGACTCCGGGCCCGGCCACATCGCCGCACTGTGCGGCGTCGCCACCTTCACGATCTTCGGCCCGCAGGTTCCGGAACTGTTCGCCCCCGGCCACCCCCAGGCCGGCTGGATCGAGGGCCGGCCCTGCCCGTACAAACCCTGCTACGACCGCTGCCGTTACGCCGAGCCCTTCTGCCTGACCGGCATCGACGTCGAAACGGTCTGGCCAAGATTGATCCACTGGCTGGGAACCCTGAATCCGTCTGTTTCTACAGGGGCTGACGGAAGAAACTGAGGCCGGTGGATTTTCTCCTCCGTTCCCTCGGTTTCCTCCTGTAAAAGCCATCCTTCGTTCCGCCCATGCTGAAAAACAAATCTGCGCTCGTCACCGGCTCCACCAGTGGCATCGGGCTGGGCATCGCCCGCGCTCTGGCCCGCGCCGGCGCGCACGTGATGCTCAATGGTTTTGGTGAGGCCGCGGTCATCGAGCAATTGCGCGCCGGCCTCGCCGCCGAAACCGGCGTCCGCGTGCTTTATCATGCGGCCGATGTCAGCCGGGCCGCCGAGGTGGCCGCCCTGGTCGCGGCGACAGAAACGGCCTTCGGCGCCGTGGACATCCTGGTCAACAACGCCGGCATCCAGTTCGTCTCGCCCGTCGACGAGTTTCCGGAGGAGCGCTGGCACGCCGTGCAGGACATCGTGCTCAACTCCAGTTTCTACGCGATCAAGGCCGCCCTGCCGGGCATGAAGCGGCGCAACTGGGGCCGCATCGTCAACCTGGTGTCCGCCCACGGGCTCGTCGCCTCGCCCTTCAAGTCCGCCTACGTCGCCGCCAAGCACGGCCAGGCTGGCCTGACCAAGACCGTCGCCCTCGAGGTCGCGGAGACCGGCATCACCTGCAATGCGATCTGTCCCGGCTACGTGCTGACACCCCTGGTCGAGAACCAGATCGAGGGCCAGGCCCGCTCGCACCAGCTGCCCCGCGACCGGGTGATCCGCGAGGTCATCCTGGCCTCCCAACCGTCAAAGCGGTTTGTCGAGATCGACGACATCGCCGCCCTCGTCCTTTTCCTCTGCGGCGAAACCGCGAAGTCAATCACCGGCGCCGCCATCCCCATCGACGGCGGCTGGACCGCGCGGTGAATACAACGGATGCCGAACTTCCAACGTCGGAGTCAGGAACTTTGCCAAAGGTGGTTCCTTCGAAGTCCAGCGTTCGAGGCTCAATGTTGAAGGTTCGCCCGGTTCCCCGCGTCACCACAGCCCGAGATTGACCCGCGTGACCTCGACCGGGGTGTCGGTGTCGTTCCGCAGCTCGAGGGTGTTTGCCCCCGCCTGCAGCCACGCCGGGTCGAAGCGGTAGAAATGAGACTGCTCGCGCGTCGGACGATGGCTGCCGGCGTTGGAAGCATTGTTCGAGGGCGGGATGTACTCGGCGAACATTTCCGTCGGGTGCAGCGGCGCGACCAGCTCGACCGCGTGTCCGTCCAGCACCACCGCCAGCGGCGCCTCCGCCGCGATCAGCAGCCGCGCCCGCCACGCCGGCAACGCCGGTCCCGGGACGGGCAGCGGCAGGGTCACCGCACTGTGCGCGGGCACCGACACCGGCAGCACCGCCGGCTGGTCCATCTCCTTGCGGTATTTCATCTGGGGCAGGGAAAACAGCAGCGGCTTGCGCGCCGCCGTCGCCGGCGACTCCAGGCCCGCCAGCCAGTCGTAGGGCACCGCGCCAAAGGCGTAGCGCCCGACGAAATTGAACAGGCTGATCCCGTCCGCCCCGCAGTCATACAGCCCCGTCGCGGCCGCGCGCAGCGACTCGGGGCAGTGGAACTGCCACCCGTGCTCGATCTCCACCGAGGCGTAAATCGGCATCCCCGCGCCGAACTTCGCGCGGAATCCGGCGATCGGCATGGTGTAGTCCGTGTCGAGGAACTCCGACACCACCACAAAATCCACCAGCCCGCGCCTCACCCAGTCCTCCACGTCGAGGCCCAGCACCCGGCAGCCGCGCAGCGTGCTGGGCACGCGCACCGCGAGCTTCAGCCCGTGCGCCTTGGTCAGCTCGCGGGTTTGCTCGACGATCCGCGTGAGCACCGCCCGCTTCGCCCACACCTCGTCGCCGACGCCGGAGAGGTGGCGCGGAAAACGCATCCAGTCCATCTGCAGCCCGTCCATCACCGGCGCGTACCGCGCCACGACCTCGCGCAGCAGGGCCGTGACGTAGGCGTTCGCCTGCGAATTGGAAAAATCCAGGCTCCAGTTCATCCACTCCGGGTCGCCGCGCGCCGCCGCCTCGGGCCGGGCGATCGCCTCGGGATGCTCCTCGCGCACCCGCGGCGTGTTCCAATGGTTGTCCGCCTTGGGGTCGTGCACGTCGTTCATCCGGAACTCGACGAACGTCTCGCGGCCCGACGCCTTCAGCTTTTCCAGGAAATAGCCGAACGGATCGTTTCCCCTGACATGCTCCGCGATCAACTGCTTCAGGTTCGGGTCCACCAGCCCGACTTTCGTGGGATAATACATCCGCCCCGCGCCGCAGCAGAGCAGGAACGTCGTGACATTGGCCGGGATCTCGCGGACCTCCTCGTCGATGTCCGCGCGGTAGTCCGTCGTGAGCGTGGAGAACAGCAGGTGCCCGTCGTGATCAACGAGCAGCCGCCGCGGCCGGACCGGGGCCTCCGCCGCACCCAGCGGCACGACCATGATCAGGGTCAAGAACGAAGCCACGCCACGCCACCCTGCCGGGGTAAGAAGGTGCATCGCCGCCGACGGTGGCGCGAACCGCGCGCGTTGTCTAGTCCGCCTCCCGTCGAACGGTCATCCCGGCTTTTAACCGCGAAGGCCGCGAAGCACGCCAAGACTGGACAGCTGAAAACTGGGGCGAATCCTCCGGATGAGCCGTAATGTTGAATCAGCCGGCGGCTCATCCGGAGGATTCGCCCTGCCGGCAGTGCCGCACAATTCGCTCGCCGGAATCTCTGGCCCTTGTTTTTCCGGGAATCCCAATGTCACCCATTATGTGAGATCGGGATTTGGCGCCGGATTGATCTTCGCGCCCTTGGCGTGCTTCGCGGTTCAGTCCTTTGACGGAGGCTTCGCCAGCGCCGTAATCGCCTCGAAGGCCACTGGATTGTCGATGCTCGTGAGGTCGCCGGCGGGCTGGCCGAGGAACACGCGCGTGATCGCGGCGCGGACGATCTTGCCACTCCGGGTCTTCGGCAGCGCGGGCAGCACGAACACTTGTTTCGGCGCGAGCGGTTTGCCGAGCTGCCGGGCCACCTGTGCGGTGAGATCGGCTTCAGTCGGGACTGCCAGGCCAGGCTTCAAGACGACAAAGCACACCAAAGCCGTGCCCTTGAGGTCGTCCGGCACGCCGATCACCGCGGCCTCGCTCACGGCCGGATGTGCGGTCAGCGCACTCTCGACTTCGCCCGGGCCAACCCGCTTGCCCGCGACTTTCATCGTGTCGTCCGTGCGGCCAAACAAGAACCACCGGCCGTCCTCATCCACCTTCGCCCAGTCGCCGTGATACCACACGCCTGGGAATTTCTGAAAGTACGTCTCGAGGTAGCGCGCATCGTCGTGGAGAAAACTCTTGGTCATCGAGGGCGCGGGCTGACGGCACACCAGGTGCCCCATCATGCCGCGCGGTGCCGGCCGGCCCTCATCGGTGTACACCGCGACATCCATGCCGAGGCTCGGACCGCCGACCGTGCAGGCCTTGAGCGGCGTGAGGGGCGTCGGGCAGACATGGCTGCCCACGATTTCAGTGCCGCCAGAGATATTAATGATCGGGCAGCGGCGTCCGCCGACGTTTTCGAAATACCAGAGATAACTCGCCTCGTCCCAGACCTCGCCGGTCGAGCCGAGCACGCGCAGCCGCGACAGGTCGTAGCCGCGCGGACCGCGGCCATCGGTCGCGCGCATCAGCAGCCGGATGAGCGTCGGCGAGCAGGCAAACGTGACCACGCCGAGCCGGGAGACGGTTTCCCACAGGCGGTCGCTGTCCGGGAAATCCGGCGCGCCATCAAAGAGCACGATGGGCGTACGGTACAGCAGGCAGCCGATGATCTCCCACGGGCCCATCATCCAGCCGATGTCCGTGAACCAGAAGAACGGCTCGCCCGGCTGCGCGTTGAAGGCATAGCGCAGCTCCTTGCCCATCTGCGCAAGACAGCCGGCGTGGGTGTGCACGGTGCCCTTCGGCCGCCCGGTCGTGCCGCTGGTGTAGATCAGCAGCGCCGGCTCCTCCGCCGCGGTGTGCACGCACTCCAGCGGCGTGCCGTAGCCGCCGCTGTAGACAAACTCCGGCCACTGCGGCGTATCGAACAGGACCACGGCCCGGATGCTGGGCACCTTCGCGGCCGCGCCTCGGACAATCCCGCCGGTTGCGATGGCCTTGCCGCGGCGATGCAGCTGCTCGACGCCAAAAAGCACCTTCGCCTCGCATGAGGCGAGCCGCTCCACCAGCGCCGTCTCGCCGTAGCCGCAGAAAATCGGCACGAACCGCGCGCCCAGTTTGCAGGCCGCAAACAGGATCTCGACCGTCTGCACGCACATCGGTGCATAGAGCGCGACGCTGTCGCCCGGCCCCACGCCGAGTTCGCGGAGTTTCCGCGCACACGCATCGATCGTCCGGCTGAGCTGCGCATAGGTGAACGCGTGCCGGCTGTCCGGCCGGCCCGAGTCGGCCTCGCAGTACAGCGCGACCTCGTCGCCGTGGCCGTCGCGCACATGGCGGTCGATGCAGTTGTGCGCGATATTCACCTCGCCGCCGAGAAACCACTTCGTCCACGGAAACCCGCAGGACTCATCCTTCACCTGGGTGTAGGGCTTGAACCATTCGACGCCCATGTCCTGCATCGCTGCATCCCAGAACCAGGCGGTGTCACGCACCGAGGCCGCATGCAGCTCGTCGAAGGTGGCAAAGCCGTGTTTCGCCATGAAACGCGCGACATGCGAGCCGCGCGTCCAGGCATGATCGTCGGGGTGCCAGATGAAGGGGGACATCTTGAGTTCACCACGAAGGTCACGAAGCCCACGAAGGACGAGCCGAAATCGTGCGCCACGATTCAGCCTCCTTCTTCGTATTGGAATCGGATCTTTGCCTTACGACAGCTGGTCACCAAATCGGCTATCTCGTCAGCAGTGATCTCCGGTGCGGGCATTGCATCATTACCATGAAGCACCCAATAAACCGCTGCTTTCGGACCAACTCTTAAAATTTCGGCCTTTAACTCAGCAACGGTCCGAAATGCCTGACCGTTGGCAATGAATAGGCGATTCTTCGGATCTTCCGCTCTCGTTCCCGAATAGAAGACCATGCGTACGTGGACAATCACATCATACTCGGCAGGCCCAACCGGCATAGAATAGTAGAATTCTCGTTTCTCTTGGTTGGTTTGTGGCCACTTCGCAGCAGGCTCTGCATGATTGCGGACCGCGAAAACTGCGAGCAGGCAGCATAACAGCATCTTTTTCATCACAGTATTCGTTCACGCGCACTATTTAGACCGGTGTATTTCGCCAATGTGGTCACACCAGCTCCACACACACCGCCAGGCCTTCGCCCCCGCCGATGCAGATGGCGGCGACGCCGCGCCGGAGACCGCGCTCCTTGAGTGCCGCGAGCAGCGTGACCACGATGCGTGCGCCGCTCGCACCGATCGGGTGGCCTAGTGAAATCGCGCCGCCGCGGACGTTGAGCTTTTCGTGCGGGATTCCGAGCTCCTGCATGAATGCCATCGGCACCACGGCGAAGGCTTCGTTGACTTCCCACAGATCGACCTCGCCCACTTTCCAGCCGGCGCGAGCCAGGGCATTCTGCGCGGCTTGAATCGGCGCCGTCGTGAACCAGAGCGGCTCCTGGGCGTGACTGCCGAAAGCGACGATCCGGGCGACAGGTTTGAGGCTTTTTGCTTTCGCGGTGTCGGCCGTCGCGAGGAGAAGTGCGGCGGCGCCGTCGTTGAGCGTGGAGGCGTTGGCCGCGGTGATCGTGCCGCTCTTTTCGAAGACCGGGCGCAGCGTCGGGAGCTTGTCGTATTTCACCTTCGCCGGACCCTCATCGAGCTCGACCCTCGTGACGTTGCCCTTGGCATCGGCGATCTCAACCGGCGTGATTTCCGCCGCGAACCGTCCGTCCTGCTGCGCGGCATTGGCCCGCTGGAAACTCGTGATGGCGTAGGCATCCTGCTGCTCGCGTGTGAACGCGTACTTGGTGGCGCACTGCTCCGCGCAGCTGCCCATATGGAGGTTGTTATACGGGTCCCACAGCCCGTCGTTAATGATCGAGTCGACGACCTGCTGGTGGCCGAGCCGGTAGCCGTCGCGCGCTTTCGGCAGCAGGTAGGGCGCGAGCGACATGTTCTCCATGCCGCCGGCGACCGCGATCGTGCCCATCCCGCCGGCAAGAAAATGCGCCGCACCCATGATTGTCTGCATCCCGGAGCCGCAGACCTTGTGCACCGTGATGCAGCGCACCGACGCCGGCAGGCCGGCGTAGATCGCCGCCTGGCGCGCGGGTGCCTGGCCCTGGCCGGCCTGGAGGACGTTGCCCATCAGGCAGTCGGTGATGTCCGCGGGGCTGACCCCGGCCTGCACGACCGCGCCCCTGATGGCCGCGGCGCCAAGCCGGGCCGCCGGGACGGAGGCGAGCGCACCTTGGAACGAACCAAGCGGTGTGCGTGTGGCGGAAAGGATGACGATTTCTGGCGAGGGCATGGGGAAAGGAATTATGCCGTCATTCTAATCCGGCCGGATGAGGGAGAAAACGTCGCGCGTGGTCGTATAATCCTCGCCGCCGAGGCGACCCACCAGGTCAAGTTTGCGGGAGTCCGGCTTCCCGTCGGCCCCGAGCACGTCGTCGCGAATATGCGCGGCCAGGATCCGGCCGAAGATCACGTTGGCCGCCAGCGGGCCCTCGCCGAGGCGGACGATCCGGTCCAGGCGGCACTCGAACGCCACCGGCGCGGCGGCCACCCGCAACGGGCGGACGTGATCTGACTGTGCGGACGCCACGCCGAACTTTTCAAACTCGCTCTCGCCGTAGGGCAGCAAGGCCGAGGTGGCATTCATCTCCTCCGCCAGCGCGCGTGAAACCAAATTCACGACAAACTCCGGAACAGCCTCGATGTTGCGCACCGTATCCTTTTTCCCGCCCTGGCGGTTGTTGACCGGGACGAACATCAGGGTCGGCGGATTGGCGCAGACCCCCTGGAAGAAACTGAAGGGCGCGAGGTTGGTCTGGCCGGCGGCCGAGATCGTCGAGACCCACGCGATCGGCCGCGGCAGGATCGTGGTCACCATCCATTGGTAGGCGTCGCGCGGAGGGAGGGCGGAGAAATCGAGCAACATGGGAGGTGAAATGGGGATGCCTTAGAAAGTCGGTTCTCGCACTGTCATTCTGAGCGCAGCGAAGAATCCAGCGGGATTTAGTCGCGCGCTTCGATCATATCCAGCTGGATTCTTCACTTCGTTCAGAATGACAGGCGCGGCTGAAAGCATCCCTGAGCGATGACTTCACGGGAGTGCCGGCTCAGCCCAACCAGCTCAGCGGGTAATCCGGATCATCGAGGGCAAGTGCCTCTTCCGTCAACTGGAGCGGATACTGCGTGTCGAACATCACCGCGAGTTCCTCCGTCCGCTGCACGTCGAAGCTCTTGAGCGTCGTGCCGGGATGCGGACCGTGCGGGATGCCCTGCGGGTGCAGCGTGAACGAGCCGGGCTCGACTCCCTTGCGCGAGCCGAACTGGCCGCGCACGTAGAACAACACCTCGTCCGCCTCGGTGTTGTCGTGCGCCCACGGGACTTTCACGGCCTCCGGATGGTGGTCGAGCCAGCGCGGCGCGAACGTGCACACGACGTAGCCGCGGATCTCGAACGTCTGGTGGACCGGCGGCGGCAGGTGCACCGTGCCGGTGATCGGCTCGAAATCGTTCGCGTTGAAGGTGAAGGGGTACAGGTAACCGTCCCAGCCGACGACATCGAAGGGATGACTCGCCATGACGACTTTCGTCAGCCGCGCGCGGTCCTTCAGCAGGATCGCAAAGTCTCCTTCCTGCTCGTGGGGCGCAAGTTCGCTGGGGCCGTGAAAATCGCGTTCACTGTAGGGCGCGCCCATCCGGATCTGTCCCTCCGGATGCAGGTACCGCGCGGGAATCCGCACGGGATGCGCCGACTCGAGGATGAGGTAGTCCTCCTTCGCGATGTCGTCCGGCACAAGCCGGTAGAGGGTGCCGCGCGGAATGACAATGTAGTCATCCTGCCGGTAGCGCAGCCGGCCAAAATTCGTCTCGAGCCAGCCCCCGCCGCCCCAGACGAAGATGATGTCGTCGCTCTGGCCGTTGCGGTAGAAGTCGTACCCCGCCGCCATCGCCGTCGCCGGCCGGCAGCGCGAGCACGTGATGTCCTGGTTGAACATCAGCGGCACACGGCCGGTGTAAGGGTCACCACGGCGGGAGAGTTGAAAGGACTTCAGGTGATGATGCCGCAGCGGCGAGGGTGCGGCGGGCCGGGGCGCGAATTCGCGGACCAGTTCCACCCGTTTCACCCGGGTCGGCGGCTTTTGGTGGTAGAGAATCGAGTAGGCGCGATCAAACCCCTCCGTGGTGATGACGTGCTCATAGTACAGCCCCTCGCCCTTGAAGCTAAGGGCCGGATCGCGCGGGAACTTGATGTGATGCTTCCGCGGTATCTCGCCGAGTCTGAGGTAGTGGGGCATGGGTGGTGGCAAGTACCGAGGATCAAGTAACCAGGACCAAGAGGTCTCAGCCGCAGGGATGAAGTTGTCCGTTTCTTGTCACTTGGCCCTTGTTACCTGCCCCTTCAAAGCGAACCTCTCTTCGCCTGCTCCCGCTCGATCGCCTCGAACAGCGCGCGGAAGTTGCCCTCGCCGAATCCCCGGGCCCGGCCGCGGCGCTGGATCACCTCGAAGAACAGCGTGGGTCGCGCAAACACGCACTTCGTGAACAGCTGAAGGAGGTACCCGTCGTCACCCTCGTCGCGGTCCACCAGGATGCGCAACTGCTTCAGGAGCTCCTTGTCCTCCTCGATCTCTCCGACGCGCCGGTCGAACGCGGCGTCGTAGTAGGTGTCCGGCACGTCGAGGAACTCCTGGCCCATCCGGCGCATCTCCGCCACGGTCGATCCGATGTCGGGCGTGAGCAGTGCGATGTGCTGGACACCGGGGCCATTGTAACGGTCGAGGAATTCCTGGATCTGCGAGTTGGCCGACGAAGGTTCGTTGATCGGCATCTTCACCCAGCCGTCGGTCGAACTGACCACCTTCGACATCAGCGCGCTGCGGCCGGTGTTGATGTCGAAGTGCATGAAGAGATCGAACCCGAAGATGTCCGAGTAATATTTAACCCACGGCTCCATGTGCTCCACATTGGCCACGACGTGGTCGATCATTGCGAAATGGATGTCGCCGTCCTCGAAGCCGCCCGGCACCGGCCGGTAGCCCGGCGCGAATTCCGTGTGCGGCTTGCGCTCGATGAACGTGTGCACGGTGTCGCCGTACGCGGCGATCGTGCCGCCGATGAACTGATCGTGCTCATCCAGCGCGCGCACCACGGTCGCACCGCGGCGCGCCGCCTCGTCCAGCGCGTGGGCCGCGCTTTTCACGCGGAACGCCACGTCGCGCACGCCGCAGCCGTGTTTTTCGAGGTGCCAGCGCAGGAAGTCCGCCTCGGGGCCGCGGCCCTGCGGCTCGGCCACGATGAAGTTGATCCGGCCCTGCCCCACGACGTGCGCACGGCGGCCGCGCACGCCCGTGGATTCGTCGGCGAAAAAGCGCCCCGCCATGCCGTACTTCCCGATGAAGAAGTCGCGCCACTGGTCGGCGTCGTCGACGATGAACTCAATGTGGTCGATGCCTTTCACGCCCAGTGGATTCGCCACGGTCGCGCGCCCGGCGGGTTTTTCGAAGTAGGTCGTGCTCATGGGGGAAGGTCCGCGGACGTGGGCATTTGGGGTCGCCGCAATTCAGGGTGCAGCTTCAAACGCCGTTTCGATCCTTGTCAGGCTGAGCGTGGCGAAGTTCGGCCGTCGGCGAGTCTGTCATCCCGGGAGAGTTCGGTGCGGGCATCGGTTCCATTCAGCTGGATTCTTCACTTCGTTCAGTACGGCCATCCGGGTTTGCCGGTACACCCTACTCCCCGGTCCCGCGCGGGTCCATCGGCCAAATGGCGTAAACCGCCGCCTTGCCCCGCTCCCGCCGCGGCGCCAAGGTGCGCCATGCCCGGCCGCTCCCCGCCCCTGCCGCCCGACGGCACCGCGCTTCTCGCCCACACCCTGGCCATGCTCGAGGAGGTGCCCGTCGGGCTGCTGTTGCTCGACGCCGGACTCCAGCCCCTCTGGTGCAATGCCGAGGCCGCCCGCGCCTGCGCGGTCTGGAACCATGGCGAGCGCAAGGCCGCCGCCCTGCGCGCCCGCAGCGCCTTCCGCGTGCCGGCGCCGCTCCTGGAGGCCTGCCGCGGCCTGCGGGCGGCCGCTCCCGGCCGCGCGCTCCATCCGCTCGTGGTGAGCGACCATGCGCTGGGCCTGCACGCGCGGGTCCGGCTGCACACGCCCGGGGCCGGCCAGCCGCCGGCGTTTCACGTCCACCTGGACTACCGCCGGCCGCGCGGCGACCGGCACCGCCCACTCTCGCCGGGCGCCATCGCCCTGCTCGCCCGGCTCACCGGGCGCGAGCGGGAGGTCGCCATGCGGGTCCGCGAGGGCCTGCGCACCACCGAGATCGCCGCCGAGCTGCGCCGCAGCCCGCTCACGATCAAGACCCAGCTCGCCGCGATTTTCGCCAAGCTCGGCGTGCGCGGACGCACGCGGGTCGCCGCCCTGCTCAACCGCTAGGCCGGCCGGGAGGCCGGCCCTGAAAATCAGGCCCGCGCGGACGCTTTTGGACATTGCCCAAAGGCCTTTCGCCGGTGAGCTTCGCCGCAGCCTGATCCTTTACCCGCGCTCCCGCCCGCACCATGGCCCGCATCCTGATCATTGACGACGACGACACCCTTCGCGGCATCATCGTGAAGAGCCTGACCTACGCCGGCCACCAGGTCACGCAAACGAACAACGGCCGGAAGGGCGTGGAGCTTTTCCGGAGTGATCCCACCGACCTGGTCATCACCGACATGGTCATGCCCGAACAGGAAGGCATGGAGACCATCAAGATCCTGCACCGTGAGTTCCCGCAGCTGCGGATCATCGCCATGTCCGGCGGACTGGACGGCTCCGAACTTTATCTCGACCTGACCAAGCGCCTCGGCGCGGCCTATACTCTTTCGAAACCCTTCACGCTCCAGCAGCTGAAGGAAGCCATCGGCCTGGTGATGGCCGACTACGTCCCGCCGGCCGCCGGCGATGCGCCGAAGCCGGTGGGCTGACCAGATGGAGCGTGTTGCCCCAACGCGCTGAATCGCTCGGCCCGGGTTTGACCGAGGCCGGAGCCGGCCCACGCATCGGGGGCCATTCGTTCCACCAAAGGCGTCAGGCTTTCCGGCGGGCGGCGTGAAAAGGTCTCGGGATGAATCTCAGTCCAGACCGGCCCGAGTTTTGATCCGTTTGGCGTATGGCCGGCGGCGGGAACGAATGCTACATTCGCCTCACTCAAATCCGCCGGTCCCGCCGCTTGCCGCGGGCGGTGATGTCACCGGCCTCCGACCCCATGACCCAGGAGCCCCATGCCTTCCACCCCCGTTGCGCCCCGTCCGGCAACCACCCCGCCAGACGGCAGTGATCCGCGCTGCATCCCCCACCGGCTGACCGCGCCGCTGCCCGTCGGCGAGGCGTGCGCCTACCCGGAATATTCCGCAGAGGAGCATGCGGTCTGGCGGACGCTGTACACCCGCATGGCGGAGCTGCTACCCGGGCGGGCGGCGGACGAATTCCTGACCGGCCTCGCCGCCCTTCGGCTCGACCGCGACAGGATTCCCGCGCTCGCCGCCGTCTCGCGCCGCCTCCACCGCGCCACCGGCTGGCAGATCGCACGCACGCCCGGCCTGCTGGCGGCACACGATTTCTTCGGCTATCTCGCCCGGCGCATCTTTCCCTGCACCGACTACATCCGCGGCCGGCACGAACTCGATTACACACCCGCGCCCGACTGTTTTCACGACATCTTCGGCCACACGCCGATGATCATGCATCCCCGCTTCGCCGATTTCTACCAGAAGATCGGCCAGGCCGCGCTCGCCTGCCGGGACCCGCAGCTGGAGGAGGGCCTCACGCGGATCTACTGGTTCACCGCCGAGTTCGGCCTCGTGAAAAATCCCGGCGGCCTGCGGCTTTTCGGCAATGGCATCCTCTCCAGCTCCGGCGAAACCCTGCATGCCCTCGCGGACCAGGTGGAGAAACGCCCCTTCGTGCCGGAGAAAGCCGCCGCCCAGCCCTACGATATCTGGCACTTTCAGGAGATCCTCTGGGTGGTGGATTCGTTCGACCAGCTCGAGCGTGAGTTCGTCCGCTGGGCCCGGGAGCACCGGCTGCTCTGAATGCAGGCCTCCTGACTTTGCGGAGGAACGGGGAGGGATTCCAAATTGTATCCAGCCCTCCGCGGCCCGAACTTGCCTCTGGCACCGGAAGCGGCTGGCTTGAAACCCACCCATGAAAACCCTCCTCCCTTTCTTCACTGCCCTGCTGGGCGCCGGCCTCATGACCGCGGTTTCCGCCAGCCCGGCGGCCGCTGAAAAAATCCTCCTCCCGGGCGATGGCGGCTGGGATTATCTCAGCGTGGACGCTCAAGCCCGGCGGCTCTACGTCACCCACGGCGATCGCGTCAACGTGGTGAACCTCGACACCGACACCGTGGCCGGGGAAGTCGCCCCGCTTTCCGGCGCACATGGCGTCGCCCTCGCCCCGGAACTGGGCCGCGGATTCATCAGCAACGGCAAGACGGGTTTCATCACGGTCTTTGATCTCAAGACCCTGGCCATCCTCGCCCTGTGGCAGACCGGCGGGAACAAGCCCGATGCCGTCCTCTATGATCCGGCCACCCGGCAGCTCTTCTCCTTCAACGGCGAATCGGAAAACGCCACGGTCTTTGATGCCGTCACCGGCGGACTGGCGGGCACCGTCAAGCTGGGGGGCGGGCCGGAGTTCGCCGCAACCGATGCCGCGGGACATGTCTTCGTGAACATCGAGGACAAGGACGAAACCCTGCGGCTGGATGCCCGCTCGCTGGCGGTCACCGCGCGCTGGCCGCTGGCTCCCGCTCACGCGCCCAGCGCGCTCGCCATCGACCGCGCCCATCACCGCCTGTTTGTCGGCTGCCGCAGCCAGACCTTGGTTGTGCTGAATTCCGACACCGGGGCCGTCGTCGCCACGCTGCCCATCGGCAAGGGCGTGGATGCGGCCACGTATGATCCGGTCCGCGGGCTCGTCCGCACGTCGAATGGCGACGGCACGCTGAATGTCTTCCACCAGGCCGACGCCGATCGCTACACCGTCGTGGGAACCGTGGCCACCGCGCCGGGCGCGCGGACCCATGCCGTTGATCCGAAGACCGGCCGGGTTTTCCTCGCCTCCGCCCAGTTCGAGCCGGCGCCTCCGGCCGCCCCCGGCCAACCGAAGATGCGACCCGCCATCAAGCCCGGCACCTTCGGCGTACTCGTCGTGCAACCGTAGGCCGGCCGGCGGAGACCGGGGCCCGCAGGCTTGCGCGGCTCCGGCGGCTCTGGCTTGGTTGACCGCCGACGATGTCCCCATCCGCGCACGCCGACTCATCCAGCAAGCTGCGCCTCACGCTGGCCGCCGCGCTGCTCGGCTGGATGTTTGACGGGCTCGAGATGGGGCTGTTTCCCCTCGTGGCACGGCCGGCCCTGCGGCAAATGCAGGCGGGCGCCCCGGTGAGTGACGCCTTCATCGGGCACTGGATGGGGATTATCACCGCGGCCTTCCTGCTCGGGGCCGCCGCGGGCGGCCTGGGCTTCGGCTGGCTCGGCGACCGCTTGGGCCGCGTGCGGGCGCTGAGCCTCAGCGTGCTCACGTACTCGGTCTTCACCGGGCTCACCTACTTCGCCCAGACCCCCTGGCACCTCGCGCTCACGCGGTTCTGCGCGGCGCTCGGCATGGGTGGCGAATGGTCGCTGGGCGTGGCGCTCGTGATGGAAGTCTGGCCGGAGCGGTTCCGCCCGATGCTCGCCGGCATCATCGGCGCCGCGGCCAATGTCGGGTTCGCCCTCATCGCGATCATCGGGCTGTTCTTCTCCGTGACGGTGCATTCCTGGCGCTGGGTGGTGCTCGTAGGCGCGCTGCCGGCGCTGCTCACGCTGTTCATCCGGCAGTTCGTGCCCGAGTCCGAGCGCTGGCAGCACGCCGCGGCGACCGCGCCAGCGCGGCCGGTGCGGGAAATCTTCGCGCCGGGATTGCGCCGCCTCACGCTGCTGGCGACCGGGCTCACGGCCATCGTGCTGATCGGCACCTGGGGCACCGTGCAGTGGATCCCGCTGTGGGCCGACCAGCTCACCGGCGGCACGCAGCCGCAGGCCAAGGCGTGGACCGGCCTGCTTGCCGGGCTCGGCGCCATCGCGGGCTGTCTCGCCGGCGCCTGGGCCGGCGGACGCTTCGGCCGGCGCGTCACCTATTTCGGCATGTGCCTCGGCTCGCTGCTCAGCTGCGCCGTGCTGTTTCGCGGCGGGCTCGGCTACGGCCCGGAGTTTTTGATGCTGGCCTTCCTGGTCGGCGCGATGACCGCCTCCTTCTTCGGCTGGCTCCCGCTTTACCTGCCGGAGCTTTTTCCCACGCGCGTGCGCGCCACGGCGCAGGGCCTCGCCTACAATGCCGGCCGCGTGCTGGCGGCGATCGGCGCGCTGCAGATGGGCGCGCTCATGCGCCAGTTCGACGGCAGCTACGCCCGTGCCGGCGCCGTCATCACCCTTGTCTACGCCGTCGGCCTGGTCCTCATCTGGTTCTCCCCCGAGACCCAGGGCCGACCCCTGCCGGAGTGAAGAACGATGTGTTCAAACGCAGGGCGGATTATCCCTGATCCGCCGCGCTTCGCTCCGACGGACCCCAACCGGCGCCTTAAGGATAATTCGCCCTGCCCGCGACCCATCTCGGCCAAAAGGCGCTGGCGCCGCCGGGCGCGGACTGCACGCTGTCCCGCCGATGTCCGAAATTTCGTCCGTCTCCCCGTCCCCGCTTGAGGCGCCCTGGCATGCCGGCTGGCGAGCCGCCCGGGCCAATCTGCTGCCCGGTCTCGGGTTGTGGCTGATGGGACTCATCCTGGTGGCCGCTTACTATTATCATGCCCCCACGCATGCCGCGCTGGAGCGCCTGACTGTTCTGCGCGGCCGGACCGGCCTGCTGTTTCCCGTCGTCGGCACCCTGCTGTGCGGCGGCCTGCTGCCCATCCTCTATCTGCGCCGTGATCCGGCGGTGCGCGCCGATTACCAGTTCAGGAACTGCGTCTTCCTCCTATCATTCTGGGCCTACAAGGGCGTCGAGATCGAGGTGTGGTACCATATTCTCGCCCGCGTCATCGGTCCCGGCAACGATGTCCGGACGATCGCGCTCAAAGGCGCCGTCGACCAGTTTCTCTATTCACCCTTCTACGCCGTGCCGGTGACCGTCCTGGTCTTCGCCTTCAACCACGCGGGCCTGCGCTTCGCCCCCATCGTGGCCGACTTCCGGGCCGGCGGATGGTACCGCCGGCACATCCTGCCGACCGTGGTCGCCAACGCCGCGATGTGGATCCCGCTCGTGTGCCTGGTTTACGCGCTGCCCCTGCCGTTGCAGACCCTGCTGTTCGATCTGGCGCTTTGTTTCTGCATCCTGCTGGTCGCGCATATCACGCGACGGAAAGCGTGACCACCGGCCGAATGTCCAACCTTCAACGGTCAACATCAAACGTCGAAGGCCGGGACACTCGATCGAACTTCGAAGTTGGATGTTCGATGTTGAACGTGCGGTGTTCCCGTGTTCCACCGCGGGCCGCTCCCGCTCTTTCGGCCCCGATGCGGACGGCCCGGTTTCGCGTAATCTCTTTCATTCCCGTTACCTTCTCCCGCTTTGCCTGAATTGAACGGGAATCTTTGCGTTCTCTCCCGCCTCTTACACACTCCTTCCCCATGAAGCTGCCCCGTTTTACGCTGAGCCGGCCGAAAGATTTCCTCGGTCTTTGCGCTCTGGCGCTCGCCGCCCTTCTTCCGGCTCCGGTCCGGGCCGCTTCCCATGTTCAGGCGTCGCTCGTCGCCGCCGACGCGTCCATCCAGCCCGGCAAACCTTTCACGGTCGCCCTCCGCTTCGTGCACGATCCGCACTGGCACACCTACTGGACCAACCCCGGCACGGGTCTCGCCACGTCGCTCACTTGGACCCTGCCGCCGGGCTTCACCGCCAGCGACATCCAATGGCCGGCGCCGCATGTGCTCACAGACCACACCGGCACCGTCATCGGCAACGGCTACGAGGGTGAACTTTTCCTGCCCGTGACCCTCACACCCCCCGCCGACCTCAAGCCCGGCACGACCGTCACGCTTTCCGCCGCCGCCGAGTGGCTGATGTGCGAGGAGGTCTGCATGCCCGGAGCCGCGAAGGTCTCGCTCACCCTGCCCGTCTCCGCAGATGTTTCCGCGCCCGATCCCCACTGGGGCGCGAAGGTTTCCGCCGTCGTCGCCGGACTTCCGAGCCAGGTCGCCGGTTGGAACGTCTCGGCCCTCCGCGAGGCCAAGACGGTGACGCTCACCGTTACGCCGAGGGACGCCGGCAGTCATGTCCCGGCCGGTCTCCATTTCTTCGCCGACGACAACCTCGTCGCCTACGAACTGCCGCAGATCATCAAGGCCGACGGCCATGGCGCATTCGTGCTCACGCTGCCAATCTCCCCCGATGGCCCAGCCAACGCCAAGAAACTCCTCGGCGTACTCACCGCCGAAAACGGCTGGCTCGCCGATGGCTCGCTCCGTGGTCTGCGCGTCGAGGTTCCCTTCGGCGCTGCGGCCACCACCGCTACGCCTGCTTCCAATCCCTCATCTCAAGTCGCGCCGCCCGGCCCCACCGGCCTGATCGGTACCCTCGCCCTCGCCTTCATCGGTGGACTCATCCTCAACCTGATGCCCTGCGTCTTCCCGGTGCTCGGCATCAAGATCCTCGGCTTCGTGAACCAGTCCGGTCAGGACAAGAAGAAGGTCGTCACACACGGGCTGGTCTTCGCGCTTGGCGTACTGCTCTCGTTCTGGGCGCTCGCCGGCGTGCTCGCGGTGCTGCGCGCGGGCGGCGACAAGATCGGCTGGGGGTTCCAGCTGCAGTCGCCCGCCTTCGTGTTTGCCCTCGCGGCGCTCATGCTGGTCTTCGCGCTCAACATGAGCGGCCTGTTTGAGTTCGGTCTCTCAGCCACCGGCGTCGGCTCGAACCTGCAGTCGAAGTCCGGTCTGGCCGGCTCGTTCTTCACCGGCGTACTTGCCACCGTCGTCGCCACGCCCTGCTCCGCGCCGTTCCTCGCGCCCGCGCTCGGCGCCGCGTTGGCGCTGTCGGTCGGCGAGTCCTTCGTCATCTTCACCGCCATCGCCGTCGGCCTCGCGCTGCCTTACCTGCTGCTCTCGATTTTCCCGCAGGCGGTGAAGGTGCTGCCGCGGCCCGGCGCATGGATGGAAACCTTCAAGCAGTTCATGGCCTTCCCGCTCTACGCGACCGTCGGCTACCTCGTCTGGGTCCTCGCCGGCCAAACCTCGGAGAGCGGCCTGCTCATGGTGCTCTTCGGGCTCGTGCTCGTCGCGCTGGGCGTGTGGTTCTACGGCCGCTGGAATGCCCCGGGCGCCTCCGCCGGCCGCGCCCGCTTCGGCCTCGTCTCCGGCGTGGCGGTGCTCGCGCTCGGCGGCTGGACCGGCTGGCCGCAGGCGCCCGCCGCCAACGACATCACCTGGGAGAAATGGAGCCCCGCAACGGTCGCGCAGCTCCGCGCCGAAGGCCGCGTCGTGTACGTGGACTTCACCGCCCGCTGGTGCGCGACCTGCCAGGCGAACAAGAAACTCGTGTTCCACGACCAGGAAGTCCTGGGCTATTTCCGCGACCACAAGATCGCGACCCTGCGCGGCGACTGGACGAACCAGGACCCCCAGATCACCGCCGAGCTGGCCAGGTACCAGCGCAGCGCCGTCCCGTTCAACGTGATCTGGCTGCCCGGCAAAGCCGGCCCGGTGATATTGCCCGAACTCCTAACAGCCAGCGTCGTTCTGGATGCGCTGAAGAAGCCGTAATGTTTGCCGGGCGCCGACCCCGCCCAACATTTTATTCGTGCGCCCAGAGCGCGTGGCGGGCATCCGGTTGAGCCGTGAAAAACCCTGATCACACGCGGGCCGTCGGCCAGTTGATCGGCGCGGCGCTGCTGTGGAGCCTCGCCGGCGTGCTGATCAAGGGCATCGCCTGGCCGCCCCTCGCCATCGCCGGCGGCCGCGGGTTCATCGCCGCGCTTTTCCTCCTCGCGACCAGCCGCGGCCTGAAATTCACCTGGTCGCGTGTGCAGGTCGGCGCGGCCCTCGCCTACGTGGCCTGCACCGTCACCTTCGTCGTCGCGAACCGCCTGACCACCGCGGCCAATGCCATCCTGCTCCAGTACACCGCGCCGGTCTGGGTCGCGCTGGCCGGCGCCTGGTTCCTGGGCGAGCGCCCGACGCGGGCCGATTGGTGGGCCATCGCCGCCACGTTCGCCGGCATGGGCCTGTTTTTCGCGGACGAACTCCGCCTCACCAGCATTGTCGGCAACCTCATCGGCGCCCTGAGCGGCGTGTGCTTTGCCGCGATGGCACTCCTGATGCGGAAGCAAAAGGACTCGTCGGTCGTCGAGTCCATCATCCTGGGCAACCTCTTCGCCTTCGTGCTCGGCCTGCCTTTCATGGCCACGGCTCCCGCCCTGCCGGGCCGCGGCTGGATCATGCTGTTCGTGCTCGGCGTGGTGCAGCTCGGTCTTTCCTACCGGCTCTACAGCCGCGCCATCCATCATGTCACGGCACTGGAGGCCGTGCTCATCCCGGTCGTCGAGCCCATCCTCAATCCGGTCTGGGTGCTGCTGTTTGTCGGCGAACGCCCCGGCCTGCTCGCGCTGGGCGGCGGCGTGATCGTGCTCGGCGCCGTCACCCTGCGGGCCGTAACCTCGATCCGCGCGCCGCGCCCCGCATGAACTCCCCCGCCCTCGCGCCCACCTTCTTTCCCGCCGCCCTGCCCGTGGCCGACACCGTCGCGGGCGAGGCGGTCGTGCTGCTCCACGGCCTCGGCCTCCGCCGCTGGGCCATGGCGCGGCTCGCTCGCGACCTGCGCGCCGCCGATTACCGGGTGGTCAACCTCAGCTATCCCTCGCGCACCCGTCCGCTCGAGGAACTCGCCGCCGACTGGCTGCCACGGCAACTGCAGGCCGCCGGGCTCGATGCCGGGACCAAGGTTAATTTTGTCACGCATTCCATGGGCGGCATCCTCGTGCGCCTCTACCTGCGCGATCATCCGGCGCACCCTCCGGGCCGCGTCGTCATGCTGGCTCCGCCCAACCACGGCAGCGAGGTCGTCAACCACCTGCGGGATTTTCCGCCGTTCCGCTGGTTTACCGGCGTGAATGGCCGGCGGCTCGGCACGGACGCGGCATCCGCCCCGCTGGCACTGGGCCCGTGGCCCGCCCGCGCCGGCGAACTCGGCATCATCGCGGGCGACCGTTCCTTCAATCCGGTGTTCTCCGCCTGGATCGACGGGCCCAACGACGGCAAGGTGGCGGTGGCCCGCGCCGGCCTCGAGGGCATGACCGACTTCATCGTGCTCCCCCACTCGCACACCTGGCTGGCCTGGTGCCGCGACACCTCCGCGCAAGTGTTGACGTTCCTCCGTGAAGGGAGATTTGCGCGCGTCACTCCGCCGCCAGAGACTTCAGCTGGATGAGCACGTTCGCCGCGAGGATGAGCGCGCCGCCGATCACCAGCGCGAATGTCAGCGGCTGATTCGGATAGTCGATCCCCGCCCACCGCGATAGGGGCGCCGGCAGGGCGATCTCCGCGAGCGCGGCGATGACCGGGCTGAAGCTGTAGAGCACGCCCGCCTCGGCCGCCGGCACAAAGCGCTGCCACCGGTTCATGAAGATGAACGGCCCGACGGTGCCCAGCAGCGCCGCCGCCAGCATGATCCAAATCCAGCCGGGCGAGTGGTAGGGCGCCAGCAGGTGCGCCGAATCCCGGCAGGCCAGCACGCTGACCGCGGCAAAAAGCCCGCCCTCGACCAGAAACATGGCCGCGGAGGTGCGCTCGGACCGGTTGTCGTGGAACGCCGGCCAGTTGAGCGAGCAGAGCAACGCCGAGAAGAACACCGTCGCGAGCAGCACCTCCGCCTCACCCCGCCCGACCCGGAACGTGTGCCAGTCCACGCGGGCCAGGATCGCCACGCCCGCGACCACCAGCAGGCTCGCCAGCAACATGACCAGCGACGGGCGTTTCCGGTGCAGCAGCGCCCACCACAGGGGGATCAGGATCACGTAGAACTGCGTGAGAAACGCCGTGGTCGCGGCCGTCGTGCGCTGCAGCCCGTCGTTCTGCAGCAGACAGCCGGCAAACGAGGTCGCGGCCATGAAGACGGCCTGCGCCCATTCCCGGCGGGTCAGCTGCAGCACCCGGCCGCCCTGCAGGGCGACGAGCAACAGTACCCCGACCGCGAACCGCGGCACGAGATTGTGCGCGGAGATGAACCAGGTGCTTTCGCCGGCGGCAAAGGGCAGCTGGGCGAGCACCGAGGCCTTGAACAGGACAAAGCCGGTCCCCGTGGCCAGCGTGCTGGCGGCCAGGATCGTGAAGGCGGTCCAATGGCGGGCGCGGGGATTCATGGCGTCACGGCGGATGCCCGGGTTGGCTTCAGTTGCACGAGCACATTGGCCGCAGTGATGAGCCCGCCGCCGATCAGGAGGTTCGCGCCCATGCGCTCGTTGGCATAGCTAACTGCGCTCCATGCCGCGAACCACGCCGGCAGAAACATCGCCAGCACCGCGGTGAACACCGGTTCGGAACAGTAGAGCAGCCCCGCCTCCGTCGCCGGGATCCGCGGCTGCCAGATGTTCATGATCGTGAAGGACCCAAGCGTGCACAGGGTCGTGAGCACCAGGGTGTACCCGAGCCAGGACCCGTTGGCCAGCAACGGCCGCAGGTTCGCCGCGGCCGGCGCGGTGAGGAGGCCCAGCCCCGCCGCCATCACGGCCATGACGGCAAACATGATGATCGTGACGGGCAGCGCGCGGTTGCCGGAAAATTCGCCGCGCTCGAGCCACAGGATCTGGCCCATGAAGAAGACGGAGGCGACCAGCGTCTCCAGTTCGCCGCGCCCGAGTTTCAGATCGTGCCAGTCCAGCCGCGCCAGCACCGCCACGCCGGCCAAGACGAGCCCGCAGCTGACCCACACCGTCCACGGCGGCAGCCGCCGGGCGCGCAGGGCGAGCCAGACCGGGATCATGATCGCATAAAACTGCGTCAGAAATGCCGAGGTCGAGGCCGAGGTGAGCTGCAGCCCGTCGTTTTGGAACGTCATGCCCGCCATCGCAAACAACCCCAGGCCGAGACCCTGCCGCCATTCGCGGCGCGTCAGCCGGCGCAGCATCCGGTGACAGAGGACCGCCAGCACCAGCGCGCCGAGCGCAAAGCGAGGCAGCAGCGTGCAGGCTGTGATGAACCACGTGCCGCTGCCGGGCATCAGCCTGGCCTGCAGCAACGCCATGGTCTTGATCAGCGGAAAGCTCACGCCCCAGAGCAGGTTCGCCAGCAGCAGCATCCAGAGAGCCTGTCGGTGCTGCGCCGGGGTGGTGGGGTTCATCGCGAACCGTGCAGCGTGGTGGCCGTCCCGGACGTCGCCAAGCGAATTGGCGCACACGGGATTGCACCGGCCGGCCGGTTCGGCAGCATCGGCTTCACCCCGTCCATGAAAAAGCTGCTGGTCATTCTCGGCTTCTCGCTCGCGGCCAATGCCGCCCTTGTCGTCACGTTCATCATCCGGCCTTCCGCGACCCCGGCCACACCAGACGGGGCCAGCCTGACCCGCGCCGGATCCGCTTCGGTTTCGCTTCCCGACATCCCGGGCACCGGACTTTCACCGGCGGACGCCGGTGCTCTCAGGCGAAGCGGCGAACTCATCAGCGCCGGAGTCGACCTGCATACCCTCGTCGCCCGACTGCGGGCGGCGGGATTTCCCCCGGCGATCGTCCGCGGCATCATCATGGCCCAGGTGTCCCAACAATTCGGCCTGCGCCGCAAGGCTGCGGTCGCCCACCAGGAGGCGGTGCCCTATTGGAAATATTCGCCCAGCGGCTCGTTCCCCTATGACCCAAAGGCCGGCAACGAAATCGCCGCACTGGGCCGGGAGCAGACGGCGTTGGTCAAGGAGCTGCTCGGACCCGACGCGGCTGCGCCCGACGCGTGGTCGCAGCTGATCCGGCAACGCAAGTACGGCGATCTGGCCCAGGATAAGATCGACCGCTTGGAAAGCATCACCAGCGACTACACCGATCTGCGCAATCAGGTCGTGGGCGACGCCCGCGGCATTTTTCTCAAGGAGGACCAGCAGAAAAGGCCCTCCTTGAGCAGGAACAGCGCGCCGACATCGTCAAACTCTTCACCCCCGAAGAACTGGAGGACTACGATCTGCGGAACAGCCACACGGCCCAAGGCCTCCGTCGCCAACTCGCCGCCTTCAATCCGACCGAGGAGGAATTTCGCGCCATCTTTGATCTGACGCAGGCCGCCCAAACCCAGAATGGCAGCTCCGGGGGAGCCATGGTGATCGCGCCCGGCGCTGCCAACCCGCAGAACCAACTCCAGGCCGCCATTGCCGCGGCTTTGGGGCCAGCCCGGGCCGCCGAGTACCAGCAGGCCATCAATCCCGCCTACCAGCAGGTCAACCAACTGCTGACCCGGCTCGAACTTCCTGCCTCGATCGCACCCCAGATCGTGTCCGTCCAGCAGGACATCCAGCAGCGGGCCGCGTCCATCCAGCAGGACCAGACGCTCTCCGCGGACGATCGCGCCAGCCAACTGGCCGCCCTCGCCCAGGAAGCCCAAACGACGCTGACTTCCTCGCTGGGAGCGCGTGGCTACGAGGCGTACAAGAGTTATGGCGGCTGGTGGCTGAACAACCTGACGCGGCGCCCGGCTCCCAGGCTGCCGTCAAAAAATTAGCCTCACCTGCAAGCCCGGCGCTGGCTAAACGGATTGGCTCCCCGTGGTGGGGCGGGTTATCCCTAACCCGCCGTGGGTGGCCAAGGCCCCTTGCGGAAGGAGTCTGTGGTGCTGCTAAAATCAGGAGGCCAACTGCGGCGCGCTAAGGATAGCGCGCCCTACCTACCCCCTCACCCGCGGGCCCGGCGCGCGATCGCGAATTTTTCCAGCGCCACCCGCAGTTCCGGCATCGACACGGGCTTCACGAGATAATCGTTCGCGCCCATCTCGATGGTGCGCTCCTTCTGGTCGTTGCGCGCATCGGCCGTCAGGGCCGCGATCCAGATGTTCTTGCAGGCGTCACCGGCCCGCCCCGCCCGGATCTGCTTGATGGCGGTCACGCCGTCCACCTCCGGCATGTAGAGGTCCATGAGCACGAGGTCGAACGGCTTCCGGGCGAGTTCCTGCAGCGCCACCCGGCCGTTTTCCGCCTTGGTCCAGCGGCAGCCGAGCGCGGTGAGCTGCTTCTGCATCAGCAGCCGGTTCACCGGGTCGTCCTCGACGAGCAGCACGCTCAGGTCGGTCGAGCTGCGCTTGGGCTGGGCCAAGACCGGCGCCTCCGCCACCGCGGCCAGCGCCGAGTACAGCGCGTCATGGTGGAGGGGCTTGTTGAGCAGCAACCGGAAATGGGTCCGCAGCGCGGCGCGCGCCGCACTCGGCATTGCCAGGGGCACCAGCCCGAACACCCGTTCCGGGGGCAGCTCCGGCGAGGGCTGCGTCTCGGCCGCCAGCTCCGCGATCCGCGCCTGGTCCAGGTCCATCAGCGCGACATCCCAATCGGGCGTGGCCGCCAGCAGACCGGGAGTCGTTTCCACCAGCCTCGTGCCAAAGCGCTTGCCCAGCCGCGCCAGCTCGGCCCGCAGCGGGCCCTCGGGCGCGGCGACGGCCAGCCGCAGGCTCTCCAGCGGCGCGAGCGGCTTGCGGTCCACCACCACGGGATTCGGCTCCACGCCGATGGTGAACGAAAAGATGGAGCCCTGGCCCGGTTCGCTTTTCAGGAAAATCTGCCCGCCCATCAGCTCGACGATGTTCTTGCAGATCGCGAGGCCGAGCCCGGTGCCGCCGTGGCGCCGCGTCAGCGCATGGTCGAGCTGGGTGAAGGGCTTGAAGAGCTTCGCGTGCTGGTCGGCGGGAATGCCGATGCCGGTGTCGCGCACCGAGAAGATCAGGCGGGTGTGGCTGCGCGCGTCGACGACCGGGCCGCGCTCGGCGCGGACCCGCACCTCGACCTCGCCCTGGGTGGTGAAGGTGACGGCGTTTTTCACCAGGTTGATCAGCACCTGCCGCAGCCGGTTGCCATCCGCAAAGATCACCGCCGGCACCGAGTCGTCGACCCAGTGGAGCAGCTCGATGCCCTTGGCCCCCGCCTTCGTCGCGACCAGGTCGAGCGCGTCCTCGACACACTCGCGCGGGGAGCACGGCAGGGGATCGAGCTGGAGCTTGCCGGACTCGATGCGCGCAAAATCCAGGATGTCCCCGGTGAGCTGGATCAGGGCCTCGCTGCTCAGCTGGATGGTCTGGACGAATTCCCGCTGCTCGGGCGTGAGCGGGGTGTCGAGCAGCAGGCTAGAGCGTTTTCGATTTAGATAGTCACGTTGCAGATCGTCTGCTACGGTGTATGTCCATGGAGGCATACCCATGAGACCATTGAGCGAGGATTTGCGGCGGCGGATCATCGAGGCCCGGCA
>Ga0164297_10000007_pt1 | contig 281965 bp, 194 predicted proteins | sample GEODES058metaG_FD_113539 | JGI IMG/M metagenome (GOLD analysis project Ga0164297, IMG submission 113539) | Dystrophic lake water microbial communities from Trout Bog Lake, Wisconsin, USA - GEODES058 metaG | ecosystem: Environmental > Aquatic > Freshwater > Lake | place: USA: Trout Bog Lake...
CTACGCTCCGTCAACCGAAAGGCAACGCAGTTCCCCCAACCAAACACAACACCCAAACCAAGCCGTTAGCCACTGCCAGACTCTCATAGAAACTGGCTCAAACTCCGGGGGCAGATCAGGGTGCCCGGTATAAAAACGATCCGTTGCATCAAACAAGATGAAAAAAGGAGGGCGCTTGGCAAATTCACGGCAGATTCCCATGCAGTCGCGCAAAGAAACAGCCTGGAAAAAGAACCGGAAGCTTGGAGATGTGAAGGGCGGCAGAACTCAGCCGAAAATCACCGACAATATTTTCGCGCGCGCTCATTCATTGCAGCGGCCACCACTTGGAACGGAACTCCCTATTTTCATCTGCGACAATCCATCCCGAGACTTCTTCTTCCCCATAGGCGAGCAGGAAATTCGGCGCGAGCTGTCGCACTTGCCGCGCAAAGACTGGAAAGGTATCACCCACATCTGGTTCAGACGCTTCAAAAAGACGGAATACGAAGATGGCGAGCTTCCCTTGGCGCAGTTTTGCTGCGGCTCAGGTGTGCGCCTCATCGTTTTGTATCCTTGGACAGTCAGTATGGAGTGGTGGCATGGCTGCAAAAAACCGACGTTAAAACAGCAGAGAACCCTCGATATTTACGGTGCCAGCCTCCACCATCGTGACGACGGGTGGGTTTCATTCTGGACCCTGGCCGGCTTGAAAAACTTCTACGTCGAATATTTGCTCTACCACGAGATCGGTCATCACGTCGATCGCTACTTCCGTCACTGGAGCAAGGCCAATCACAGCGTCGTTGAGGAGGTGGCCAATCAATACGCCTTCAGCAAAACCACCAAACGTTCCATCGTCTTCCGGGACGACCAGCTATGAGAACAGGCTAGTGTCTTATCACCGAAATTTTTCACATAAGGTAGAGACATGAATGGCATTCGGTTATGCCCCATGATCGCGATTTTAGCAGTTTCCTTCACATCGCGTTTTGAACCGAAGAGTCCCTTTGCTCAATCTGCTTTCGTCCTCGTTTCAGCCCTGAAAGGGCTGCGGATTACAGCCCAGGGTCAGCCGAGCCCAAGCGAGGCGACCCTGGGTTCTGCCGCCAGTCGCCGGGAAACCCAGCACTCCGTCGCACACAGCGTTTACCAGCAGCGTCTGCAACAAGCTCCGGCTCATGACTGCGGCGTGCAGGTTTTCACCGCTTCAAAAATCTCCGACAGCAAGCCGCAACCACATGCTGCTTTTTTATGTAAAGAGCCTATGTGAGAGGACACTAAATCCCCGGTGCCTGCAAAGGCTGACAATGCAAGAGCACCGGAGCGATGAGTTGACTCACTCCTAGGCACCTCCTCGCAGCGCGCCAGCCGCTGGTGGCACCGCCATCTTGGTGGAGTTTCCTGAGCCACCGGCGGCCCGGTTGTAACCACCGCCCAGGGCCTTGTACGCTTTCACAAACGCACTCAACTGCTCCTGCTTCAGCTCCACCAGGTCCATCTTGGACTCAAGCGCATCACGCTGGGTGAAGAGCACTTCGGTGTAGTCCGCACGGGCATTGAAGAACAATTGTCCTGCAATGGTGATCGAGTCATTGAGCGCAGCCACCTGTTGGGTCTTCAGGTCGTAGCTCTGACCATAGTTTTTGATCTGCGCGAGCTGATTCACCGTCTCGATGTAGGCTTTCAGCACGGTCTGCTGGTAGGTGTAGATGGCCCCAATCTGGCGCGCACTCGCACCGAGGAAGTTGGCTTTGATCGCACTTCTGTTGATCAGGGGGGCCATCACGTTGGCAGCCGCCGCATACATCACCGATGCTGGTGCATTGAATGCAGAGCTCAAGGAGAAGGACTGCAAGCCCAGGGCTCCTGCGATACTCAGAGAAGGGTAGAATCGGGCCGCTGCCGCCTTCACGTCCAGTCCCGTTGCTGCCAGTTCCAGCTCTGCCTTTCGCACATCCGGGCGGTTCCGCAGGAGCTGGACTGGAAGGCCGGTGTTGATGCCACTCAGCATCATCCGGTCGAAGCCCTCGGACCTGCGTTTGATGGGCTGGGGGTATCGACCAGCCAGGTAGTTGAGCTTGTTCTCCGTCACCGTGATCTGCTGCTTGATTTTAAAGAGGCGGCTTTGGTTCTTGAGCACTTCCGCTTCGAAACGGCGCACGGCGAGTTCCGTTACCCGGGCGTTCGCTTTCTGCAGTTTCACCGCCTCAAGCGCATTCTTCTGAATCTCAATCGTGCGATTGAGGATGATCAACTGATTGTCAAACGCCACCAGTTCATAGTAGGTCTGGGCCATTTCAGACACGATGTTCGTGATCATGAAGTTCCGCCCTTCCTGGGTTCCCAGGTAGCGCAGGATTGCGGCATCACGCTCGTTCCGCAGCTTTCTCCAGATGTCCACTTCCCAATCAAACGTTCCTCCGAACACGAAGTTAGGAGTGTTCGTGGGGATGGCTCTTCCTGCGGCGATCTCGTTGGCGGTGTTGTCTTCCGCAGCTCCAGCTGGTGTGTGACGTCCCACTTTGTCCAAGCCTGCAGAGGTGCCTGCGCTGACGAAGGGTAAAATCGCCCCTTTTTTCGCACGCACTTCGGCCTTGGCTGCCTCGATTTCTTGCAGAAGGATGTTCAATTCCTGATTGTTCTGCAAGGCAGTGGCAATCAGGGCGGTCAGGTTTGGATCCTTGAAATACTCCTTCCATCCGATCACGGCAGAGTTCTTGGGCCCTGCTGTGTCCGGGAAGTTGGCCGGCAGCGGCGGATCGCTCGATGGCAAAGGGCCACGGCGGAGCACCGAAGAGCACCCCTGAACCATGACGATTAGACAAACGAAATTAAATGCTAGGAGCTTGTTCTTCAGGTTTTGCATGTTCATGATGGCCGTGGCCGTACTCTCCGAGTTCACTCAATGGCATTTCATCTTCATCTGGAAGAAGTTTGCCGCGAGCTGAGATCGTGCCGAAGATATAATAAAGTCCGGGAACGACAAGCAGTCCGATAACCGTTCCCAAAAACATCCCGCCCGCCGCAGATGCACCAATCGTCTTGTTGGCGATGGCACCTGCACCATGGGCCCTCAGCAGGGGAATCATCCCCGCGATGAAGGCAAAGGAGGTCATCAAAATCGGGCGGAAACGCACTTTGGCACCTTCAACGGCAGCCTCAAGGATGGTCAGACCCTCGCCGTATCGCTGCTGGGCAAACTCGACGATAAGGATCGCGTTCTTGCCCAACAGACCGACGAGCATGATGAGACCCACCTGCGCATAAATGTCATTGCTCAGTCCCATGCCCTTCAGCAGCGCAAAGGAACCCATCACCCCGACCGGCAGGGAAAGAATCACCGCCAGCGGCAGGGTGAAGCTTTCATACTGTCCCACCAGCACCAGATAAACGAACAGCAGCACGACCACGAAAATGACCACGGCCTCATTGCCTCGCTGCGCTTCGTCGAACGAGAGGCCCGCCCAGGCGATGTCGTAACCACGTGGCAGCGATTTCGCCACCTCCTTGATGGCATCAATGGCTTCGCCGCTGCTGAAGCCATCGGCCGGAGCACCCTGAATACTTGGGGCAGGGTAGGCGTTGTAACGCGTGATTTCATTCAGCCCCAGCTTGGGCACCAGCGTCATGAACGCTGAATACGGCACCATCTCTCCCTTGTCATTGGCCACATACAAGTCCTGCAGATCCTTCGGCAGTTTGCGGTAGTCCGGGTGGGCCTGAATATACAGCTTCCAGAACCGGTTGAACAAGATGAACCCCTGTTCGTAGGTGCTGCCCACCATGATGTCGAGATTGTCCATGGCCTTGCCAATGGAGACACCCTTCTGCATGGCGATCTTGTTGTCGATGACGACCTCCAACTGCGGATAGTTGGCACTGAAGAAGGTGAACAAACCGCGGATTTCTTTGCGCTTGGCCAGCTTCTCCATGAACTCATTGTTCACATCCTGCAGCTTGTCATAGTCGCCGGAGTTGGTTTTGTCCAAGAGACTGAGGGAAAAGCCGCCTGCCGCACCGTAACCTGGAACCGCCGGCGGCTCGAAGAACTCAATGCGCACGCCCGAGATTTCTTTGCACTTTTCTTTGAGCTCCGCAATGATCTGCGGCGCTGTCAGATGGCGTTCCTCCCAGTTCTCCAGATTGATCAGACAGGTGCCCGAATTCGATCCACGACCTTCGGTCAGCACTTCATAGCCTGCCAGCGTGGAAACGGATTGAATGCCCTCGATCTCTTTGGCGACTTTCATCAGCTCCCGTGATTTCGCATAGGTTCGCTCTAGGGTCGTTCCTGGAGGGGTCTGCAAAATGGCGTAAATCATGCCTTGGTCCTCCGTCGGGATGAATCCAGCAGGCAGTTCCTCATTGATGAAGACGATCGCCCCCATCGCCGCTCCCAGAACCGCGAATGTCAAAATCCGCCGGTGAACGATCCGCTTCAGAATCGCGACATACAGATCGGTGACCTTGTCAAACCAGTAGTTGAAGATGCCGAGGAACCAAGCAATCGGGCCTCGCGCCTTATGATGATGATCCGTTTTCTTCAGGATCATCGCGCACAGCACCGGCGTCAGCGTGAGCGCCATGACACCGGAGAGAATGATGGCCGACGCCATGGTGATGGAGAACTGCCGGTAGAAGACCCCCACCGGGCCGGACATGAACGTCACCGGCACGAACACCGCAGTCATCACCAGGGTGATCGCGATAACCGCACCGGCGATTTCGTGGAGCACCATCTGCGTTGCCCTGTAGGGCGACAAAAAGGTGCCATGCATCTTGGCATGCACGGCCTCCACCACCACGATGGGGTCGTCCACCACAATACCGATGGCCAGCACCAGGGCGAAGAGCGTGATCAGGTTGATGTTCACGTTAAACATCTGCATGAGGAAGAAGGCACCCACCAGGGACACCGGCACCGCCAGCGTTGGGATGAGCGTGGAACGCCAGTCTCCGAGGAATATGAACACCACCAACGCCACCAGAATGAAGGCTTCCACCAGCGTGTGCAGCACCTGATGAATCGAGGCATCCACGAAGCTGGAGACGTCGTAGCTGATTTTATAGTCCATCCCAGGCGGAAATTGCTTCTGCTTGGCATCTTCCAGCTTGGCCTTGAGCTCCTTGATCACTTCCGCGGCGTTGCTGCCATAACTCTGCTTGATCATGATGGCGGCGGACGGGTCACCATCGAGGTCGGAATAAAGGTCGTAGAACTCGCTGCCCAGCTCCACTTCGGCCACGTCCTTCAGCTTGAGCAGTTCGCCGCTTTCAGTGGAACGCAGGATGACGTTTCCATACTGTTCGGCCGTATTAAATCGTCCCGAATACACCAGCACGTACTCCAGCGATTGCGAGGTCTTGCTGTCCGCTCGTCCTATTCGTCCCGGCGATCCGATCATGCTTTGCTCTCGTAGCGCTTTCATCACCTCCTCGGATGAAACGTTGTAGGCACGCATGCGGTCCGGCTTCAGCCAGACACGCATCGCATACTGGCGCGTTCCCAGGATCTTCACGAAGCCGACGCCGCGTGTGCGGAACAACTCCGGAAACAGCGTGATGTACGAGTAGTTGAAGAGAAACTTCATGTCCGCGTTCTTGTCTTTGCTGAAGATGTTCACATACATCAACATGTTCGGAGCCAGGTTCCAGACGATGATACCTTCTCGCACCACCAGGGGCGGCAGTCGGAATGACACCGCATTCACACGGTTCAGCACGTTCACCGTCGCCTGATTGGGGTCGGAGCCCATGTGGAAGAACACCTGGATGACCGCCTCCCCGGAGCTCGCGGCGCTGGACACCATGTATTTCATGTTCTGCACCCCGTTGATCGACTGCTCCAGGGGAATGAGACAGGACTCTTCAAGAACCTTGGCGCTCGCTCCTGGGTAGTCGAGTGTCACCGTCACGAGAACGGGCGCCACGTTTGGAAACTGTGAAATGGGCAGCGTGACGATTGAAAGTCCACCCAAAAACAGGATGATCAGAGAAATGACGATGGCCAGCGCAGGCCGCTTCAGGATATTGGTAAACATGGTCTGTTCTTTTATTCTGCCTTAAGCTTCAAATCTTTGAATGCTTCTTCCGGTTCTATAAACTTGAAGTCACCCGCCTTTAATCCATCACGGGCCTGCCGCATGCCTTCAAAGATGATCCGATCCTCCGTGGTGACACCCGCACTGACAATGAAGAGATCCTCCACTTCCTCGACCACGTGAACTCGCTCCTGCTTGATGATTCCATCCTTCCTGACCACATACACGTAGTGGTGGTCCAAAATCTCAAAGGTGCTTTTTTGCGGGACCAACAGCGCATTCTTGACCATCTTCTTCATGCGGATGTTGCCGGTCTCACCATGTCTCAGCAGGCGGTCTGGATTCGGGAAATCAGCGCGAAACGGGATCGTGCCCGTCTGATTATTAAACTCGGCCTCAATGACGTTGACTCGCCCTGGCTGGTCGAAGATCTTGCCATTCGCCATCAACAGCGAGACTTGCTTTCGTTCATCGGGTTGATCATGCGACATGTAGTCCAGGTACTCCGCCTCTGGGACGTTGAAATACACCCACATTTCGCTGTTGTCTGACAGCGTGGTCAGCAAATCTCCTTCATCCACCAGGCTGCCGTTCCGCAGGTGCAGGCGGTCCATCAGTCCTGGAAATGGCGCGTTGATATTGGTAAAGCCCAGATGTGCCTGCGCGAGGTTCACTTCCGCCAGTTTTTGCTCCCATTTGGCCTTGGACATGGCCAGTTCCTTGTCAGACACCACCTTGCTGTCTGTCAGGCGCTTGGTGTTTTCGTATTCCACCTTCGCCACCTGCGCTTCGGCCTCCGCACTCTTCAATTCTGCCTGATACACCAGTGGCAGGATCTTGAACATCGGGTCGCCTTCTTTGACGAGCTGACCTTCCTTGACGAAGATGGCTTCCAGGTAGCCACGCTCCAAGGCGCGCATTTCAATATTTCGGCAGGACCGAATCTGACAGACGTATTCACGCTTGACGAGCGTGTCTCGTCTCAGGGGCTTGGTCAGAATCAGGTCGGGGACCGCTTCCTCATGCTCAACCACTTTTTCGTGGCAACCACTAAAGATGATGCTGGCCAACAAGCCGACACACATGAGAGATTTCCGAGACGCGTTATTCAGTAATTCCATTCTTGGTGCATACGAAGCCACAGACTCGAATCTATTGATATAACCTCTTCAAGGGGTTTTAGCACCCAGCCCCGACACCAGTGGTCGTTGCAGATGGCAGGGGAAGCCGCCACAAGAACATACGAAAATGACTGGTCTGTGTTATCCGATGAATAGTTAGAATGCTGAAAATCAAAAGATTGCAAACGCGTTGGGTTGGCTGGCCGCTTCAATAAGTAGCTGCCAAATGACGCTTCTTCTCAAATCAGGTTTACCAGGGCTGTCGAAGGGCATTTGAGTCGCTAAATTCACTCCATTTATATTAGGAATTACTAATAATTAGTCCTCAATGTGTGCTCGGGTCATCTGGATGGGCGCGATCTAGACTTTGGCCGGTCGCCAAACGCCCTCAGTCATCACAATCCTCGGCGACTTGGGTATGCCGCGTTCATTTTGCTGGTACTGCGTCACCAGTAGATCCACCGCCGCTGCGCCAAGGACGTCCGCCTGCTGGTCGATTCCCGCCACATCCGGCATGTCCGCCCGCCATCCGAGCGAGACATGCTCCGGCCTCCGGGCGGGCGGCAGCGTGGCCAGCCAGTCTTTCACCAGATGCCCACCGTCGATGACGACATCCGGCTTGGCCTCCCGCAGCCACTGTAGGAAATCCTTGTTGCTGAGCGTCTTGCGCAGCGCCAGCAGCACGCCGGGCTGCGCCAGCGGGTGGTGCGCCAGAAAACTCGCCGACCACGCCCGAAACATCCGCTCATTGATCGTGCTCCCACAATAAAACCCAATGCGCTTGTACCTCTGCTTCTTCAGCATTCGCAGCGCGTTCATCATTCCCAGATAGTGATGATGATGCACCCGATGCAACTGCGGCCGTGCATACCCCAGCCCGATCACCACAGTGCTGAATTTCTCCCACGCCATCGACACATGCCCGCGGCTCCGCGAAACCAGCGGCGAAAGAATAAACCCCGGAATACCCCGCGCCTCCAGAATCTCCGACAGCCGCCTTGCCGTCATCCCCCGCGCCGCCAGGTGAAACTCCTCCAGCTCAAAGCCCAGCTTCCTCGCCTGCTCCTGGGCCCCCCAGCACCAGCTGCTGCGACCACGAGGACCGCTCGATCTCCTCCGCACTCCGCTCCGCCCACACAAAAGCCAGCGTCAGCGGCGCCGCCACCCGCCGCGTCCGCCGCATATGCGTCATCAGCTTCGCGATCTCAGGATCTGGCCTGTAAACCATCTTCTCCGCCATCTGCACAATCCTCTCCCTCAATCCCTCCTCCACATGCTTCCCACCGCGCAGCGCACGCGACACCGTCATTTTCGAAATCCCCAGTTTCAGCGCGATGTCATTCAAAGAAGGCCGTCCCATCCTCCACTCTACACAAAAAAGAACCCAGCAACCAGCCCTCCCTCCCAAACGTACCCCCCCGCACTCTCCCCATGGACATCCAACGCATCGGCTCCAAACCCTCCGGCCAAGGCCCACCCGACTGGTTCACCGGCACCGTCCGCATCGATCCCCTTTTTCAAGCCCCCACCCCAGCTCGCGTCGCAGGCGCCAGCGTCACCTTCGAGCCCGGCGCCCGCACCGCCTGGCACACCCACCCGCTCGGCCAGACCTTGATCGTCACCTCCGGCTCCGGTCGCGCCCAGCGCCTCGGCGGACAAATCGAAGAACTCCATCCCGGAGATGTCGTCTGGTTCCCGCCCGGTGAAAAACACTGGCACGGCGCCTCCCCCACCACCGCCATGACCCACATCACCATTCAGGAAAGCCTCGACGGCAAGGTCGTCGACTGGCTCGAACACGTCACCGACGACCAATACCTCTCTTCTCAATCCTAACTCCCTCCCATCATGCCCACCGCCAAATCCTACGCCGCCTCCAGCGCCACCTCCCCCCTCGCTTCCCTCCAGATCCCTCGCCGCGATCCCACCGACCGCGATGTCGAAATCGAAATCCTCTTCTGCGGCGTCTGCCACTCAGACCTCCATCAGGTCCGCAACGAATGGAGCGCCGTCCCCACCACCTACCCCTGCGTCCCCGGCCACGAAATCGTCGGCCGCGTCACCCAGGTCGGCTCCGCCGTGAAAAAGCACAAACTCGGCGACATCGTCGGCGTCGGCTGCCTCGTGGACTCAGATCAAACCTGCCCGCAGTGCCAGGCCAATCTCGAGCAGTTCTGCCCCCACGCCGCCTTCACCTACAACTCACCCGACAAACACGGCACCGCCCCCGTCACCTACGGCGGCTACTCCAGCAGCATCGTGGTCGATGAACACTTCGTCCTCAGCATCCCCGCAAACCTCAGCCTCGCCGGAGCCGCCCCCTTGCTCTGCGCCGGCATCACCACCTACTCGCCCATGCGCCGCTGGGGCGATCTCAAAGGCAAAAAAGTCGGCGTCATCGGCCTCGGCGGTCTCGGTCACATGGGTGTGAAGTTCTCCCACGCCTTCGGTGCCCACACCGCCGTGCTCAGCACCTCGCCCAAAAAGAAGGAGTCCGCCCTCGCTCTCGGCGCTGACGAAGTCATCATCTCCAGTGATGCCAACGACATGCAAAAGCACACCGGCAGCTTCGACTTCATCCTCGACACCGTCTCCGCCGATCACGACATCAACGCCTACCTCAACCTCCTCAAAATCGACGGCACTCTCACCCTCGTCGGCGCTCCTGACAAACCCATGCCCGTCTCCGCCTTCGGCCTCATCTTCGGTCGCAAGCGCCTCGCCGGATCCCTCATCGGCGGCCTCGCCGAAACCCAGGAAATGCTCGACTTCTGCGGCACCCACAACATCACCTCCGACGTCGAAATCATCCCCATCCAAAAAATCAACGAAGCCTACGACCGCCTCCTCAAAAGCGACGTCAAATACCGCTTCTCCATCGACATGGCCTCCCTCAAATCCGAGTAAAAAGTAGCACGGGCAATCCTGCCCGTCTGCCCCCAGCGCCCGCTTTCACGCCATCAGTCCACGCCGCCCTACGTAGGTTGGGCGTGGCGACAGCCCGCCCGACCACCAGCGCTCCACATAGCCCAACGCCTCCCCATCTCCCCCCCACGCGGTGCTTCCTCCCAGAAGCACCGCGTTTTCATGAGTACGATAGGCACTCCTGCCTGTCGCCCAGCGCCTCCGCCTTCTCCCAACCCGGCCACCACGCCCCCCCCCCACGCACTTCCCCCAAATTTTCAGTTCTCAGTTTTCAGTTTCCAATTTTCAGTCCTCCCAGCACCCTCCTCCACCCTTCACGCGGTGCTTCCTCCCAGAAGCACCGCGTTTTCATTTCCCCCTGTCTGGTTGTCTCCCCATCACCTTGTCTGATTGTCCTCCCTCCTCCTGTTACCGTAACAAAAACCCCATGATTGCTTTCCCCCCTCGTCCTCGTTTAAAACGTCCACCCCACCCATGAAATCCGTCCTCCTCGCCACCCTCCTCGCCCTCGGCTCCGCTAGCGCCCAGCCCCTCTGGCTCGAAGCCGAATCCTTCACCAACCCCGGTGGCTGGGTCCTCGACACGCAATTCATCGATGCCATGGGCTCCCCCTACCTTATGGCCCACGGCATGGGCAGGCCCGTCAAAGACGCCTCCACCGAACTTGATCTCCCCGCTGGCGAATACACCCTCTGGGCCCGCACCAAAAACTGGGTCGGCCCCTGGGATGCCCCCGGCTCCCCCGGTCGCTTCGAAATCAGCGTCAACGGCACAAAGCTCGACCACGAATTCGGCACCACCGGCAAAGACTGGCAGTGGGAAAAATCCGCCCCCGTCAAACTCTCCGGCAAAACCACCCTCAGCCTCCACGACCTCACCGGCTTCGACGGCCGCGTCGATGCCCTCATCCTCAGCCCAGACGCCAGCTTCACCCCACCCGCAGACCTCGCAGCCACCAACAAGCTCCGCCGCCAGCTCCTCGGCCTCCCCGAAAAAGCCCCCGAGACCAGCGAGTTCGATCTCGTTGTCATCGGCGGCGGCTACTCCGGCATGGGGGCCGCCATTTCCGGCGCACGCCAGGGCCTCAAAGTCGCCTTCATCCAAAATCGCCCCGTCCTCGGCGGCAACGGCTCCAGCGAAATCCAGGTCTGGGCCATGGGCGGCACCCGCCGCGGCCTCTACCCCCACCTCGGCGAGATCGTCGAAGAGTTCGCCGACCGCGCCAGCAACAGCCCCGCCGCCACCCCCCAGGAGTTCAACGACAAGCTCAAAGAAGACACCGTCAGCGCCGAAAAAACCATCTCCCTCCACCTCAACACCCACGTGTACGGCGTCGAGATGACCGCCGACAAAAAGAACATCCGCTCCGTCATCGGCCTCGACACCAAGACCGGCAAAGAAACCCGCTTCCTCGGCAAGCTCTTCGTGGACTGCACCGGCCACGGCAGCGTCGGCGCACTCGCCGGAGCCGAGTTCATGATGGAAGAAAAAGGCCGCATGGGCATGAGCAACATGTGGGTCATGCAAAACCTCAAAAAGCCCGTCACCTGGCCCCAGACCCCCTGGGCACTCCCCCTCAAGCTCGAAGACTTCCCCGAGCCCAAAGCCCTCGCCCCCGTCGGCAAAAAGAACGCCGAAAACCTCAAAGGCTACGACCTCGGCTACACCCCCGTCCCCGACCCCGAAGACTACGTCCACGGCGAATGGTTCTGGGAAAGCGGCTTCGACAAACACCCCCTCAACGACCTCGAACTCATCCGCGACCACAACTTCCGCGCCGTCTATGGCGCCGTCACCGCCCTCAAAACCCTCAAGCCCGAAAAATACGCCGACTACGCCCTCACCTGGCTCGCCTACATCGGCGGCCCCCGCGAATCCCGCCGCATCGTTGGCGATATGATCCTCAATGGCGAAGACATGGTCAAAGGCATCATCCACCCCGACGGCTGCGTACCCACCACCTGGGACCAAGATTTGCACTATCCCAAAGAGCAGTACGCCAAAAACTACCCCGACAATCCCTTCATCAGCCGCGCCGAATTCGGCAAGCACACCGACCGCAAAAACGGCTACCCCGTCCCCTACCGCTGCTTCTACAGCAAAGACATCGGCAATCTCTTCATGGCCGGCCGCACCATCTCCGTCGAGCGCCACGCCCTCGGCTCCACCCGCGTCATGCGCACCTGCGGCATGATGGGAGAGGTCGTCGGCAAAGCCGCCTGGATCTGCGTCCGCCACCACACCAGCCCCCGTGGCGTTTATGAGCAGTACCTCGACATCCTCAAAGACCTCATGGGTCAGCCCGGCGCCATGCGCCGCGACACCCTCGAAGGCTCCCTCTACCTCCCCGCCAACGCCAAAAAACTCCCCGACCTCCCCCCACCCGGCACCTCCGCCGACAGCATCGACCCCAAAAAGCTAGAAGGCCTCGTCATCGACGACACCGAAGCCGAACTCACCGGCAAATGGACCCACGGCGAAGGCCTCAAGCCCTATGTCGGCAAACACTACAGCTACAGCTCCGACAAAGCCGCCACCGCCCGCTTCCCCTTCAGCGTCAAACAGACCGGAAATTACGAAGTCCGCATCTACTTCCAGCCCCACGAAAACCGCGCCAAAACCGCCCCCGTCACCCTCCTCACCGCCGACGGCGAAAAAACCCTCACCGTCGATCAAACCCAAGCCCCCAAAGACCCCCAGGGCGCCTACTCCCTCGGCACCTACAAATTCACCGCCGGCGAAGAATCCGCCGTCATCTTCCGCACCGCCAACGCAGGCGGCAACGTCCACCTCGACGCCGTACAGATCCTCCCCGCCAAGTAGCCCACACGCGCCGCAACTGGGTTCCTCCGGCATTAATTCTGAATTCGCGATAATTCGCGGTCATTTCTCCGCCATTCGCGTTGAAGCAAAAACCGCCACCACCGTCATCTTCCGCACCGCCAGCGGCAACGTCCACCTCGACGCCGTCCAGATCCTCCCCGCCAAATAGCCCAGTTGCCCCGCAACTGGGTTCCTCCGGCATTAATTCTGAATTCGCGACAATTCGCGGTCATTCCTCCGCCATTCGCGTTGAAGCAAAATTCGACACCGCCGTCATCTTCCGCACCGCCACCGCCGGTGGCAACGTCCACCTCGACGCCGTCCAAATCTCCTCGCCAAATAGCCCACTCGCGCCGAAAACGGTTTCCCAAAGTAGCCCAGTTCCTGCGGAACTGGGTCCAGCGTCTCCACTCCCAGCGCTGACACATGAGCAGCCTCACTACCACCAGCTACTCATGGTCCCCGGCAGTCCTTTGGGTCCTTTTTGTCCTTCAAACGCGCCTCAGTACGTCCGCTGGTCGCTTCAAGTCTAAGCCCTCACTCCATTCCCGCCCCCGCCAAGCAGCCCTGTTGCGCCGCAACTGGAGTCTGATCCCGGCAGGGATCACAGCCGGTAGCCAGGGGCGAAGCTCGCGTTAGCGAGCGCCCCCCCTGGAAAGCCAGGCCCCAATCCGGAAAGCAAAGCCAGCGCTTTCTTCTCACGTCGCGCCCACCAGCAGCGTCTCTCCCGCTCCTCCGTGTTAAGCTGCTTTCCTCAAAACCACAAAGCGCTCACACAATCACAGCGCATCGCGCATGCGCCAGCAAAGTGGTCCGCTCAGTCCTCTGAGCGGTACTCCGCAATCTCCCGCCCCTCCGCCTATAATCGCGTGCCTCATTCCTCGATCCCGGCAGGGATCACAGCCGGTAGCCAGGGGTAAGCGAGGCACGAGCGCCACCCCTGGACCAGCATCCCACCCGCCGGAAAGCAAAGCCAGCACTCCGCCCCACCCATAGCCCACCAGCAGCGTCTGCAATACGCCCCGCCGCTCATACCCCGCTTCCAGAAAATGCGTCCATCCCTACCCATCGCGGCATCAGATCACCCGTGCTTGGCCGCTCAATAAACAACGCCCAGGTGCTCCGCAGCGCAGGACTGGCAAACTCTCTCGCCATGCATCCACCCCTTGGGCTTGCGTTCGCGGCACATGTGACACACACCAAAGAATCGAGGGTCTTGCAGCAGGAGCCGCCGCGCGGCACCGATCTCCTCTGCCGTGGAGCCTGTCGGCAGAGTCTTCACCGGCTTCCAGTGAGAGCTGGGCCGACTGGGATGCGGCCAGGAGATGATCAGACATTCCAAACAAGGGCCGTTCGGCGTTTCCATCACGCGAGTAAGATCAGCGAGCAAATTTTTGTTGTTCATGCAGTGAGCGAGTTGATGGGGCTATGGAGTCCTTCTCCATCAAATTTTCGGCGCTTCCCTGATGTCGGTAGAGATGTAGTGGAACGAATACGCTAAAGGCAACTCACGGCCAGAAACCCCGCGCCAGCTCAGGAGCCAAATTGCAGCCGGCGGTTCTTCTGTGCTTCAAACCAATGATTTGAGGTCCGTTGATGTTTCCTTGATGTCTAGTATCTACGCTATCACATACTATGTGTAATACTTATTAAAAAGGTGGCGCTCAAACTTTCTCATTTGACGGAAGTATCATTCAAGCTCCTTTCGAACCATCATTTCATGAAAAATTCCACCGGTCTTCACCAAGCTGTCTTGCTGGCAATTGCATTTTTCGCAGTAGGAACTCTTCAGGCAGTGGAACCGGCCATTCCGCCAGAGACTCAACAACGGCTCAAAGTCTTGCAAAGCAGCTATGAATCTTATTTGCTTCAAAGCACCACCCTGCCATTTGAAACGGGACTGGCTGCGCTGAATCAAAAAGTGAAGCCTGCCCTAATGAGGATCAGCGCTGATGCCGCCCAGAAAAAGAATCTTGATTTGCTCGTGCTCATCAAGGAAGACATCAAAAAAGTCGATTCAGGCGGTATATTGATCGAGGGCAAAACTCCTTCGCCTGAGCCGCTAAGAGCCATCCATACCACGTACAAACTGGAACTCCTCAAGCTTGAAGCGGCCAGGAAGTCGCACATTGCAGATGCCCAGCAGCGTTACGATGCAGGTCTGGCACAGGTACAGGACGAAATGACTGCGGCGCAAAACGTCGATATAGCACTTCACGTAAAACAGTTGAGGGCAAAGCTCATGGCTAATCCAGATGGTCGTTTGCCTGTCGAGTCGGCAAGGACATCTCAGCCGGTAGCTGGTCCTGTAGCTGTCGTCCATATGAAAAGTGTGAAGGCCACTTTTGAGAACAGAACTATGCCTTATACTAACAGGCAGCAGGATGTTTTTGTGCTTTCTCAGATCCCCGCCTCTTTGAAGGGTCTATCTTTTTTTCAGACAACAGGCGGCTCGAAAGACCCCTGCAGAGTGGAGATCAAATCGCCGGGAATACTGTATGTTGCTTGTGCAGAATCGGAGGGTGGTGAAGAAACTGCCGCAGATAAGGACAAGCTCGCCAAACTGAACTTCAAAGACACCGGCTTGAAATTCACCATCTACAACATCGCTCTGGCAATATATGCAAAAGAGGTGTCTGCCTCGTTGACGCTGCCGTCGCCGGGTGGTTTTTGCGGGTTCATTGTTATCAGCAAGTGATCGCTAAAAACTGCGGATGCTTCAAATCGTGAATAGAACGTTAAACAAATCTATTTTTCGTTCGGAATTTCTTACTTTGAGTCATCACCGGGCCAACAGGCCTCCCGTTGTGCACTTGTTCCAGGGGAACGATGCGACCAAAGTTCCAGAGGCGTTGCGAATCCATTGCGATTTCTAAAATCTTCAATTATCTGGATCAATTTGGTAAAATCCGTCTCGCCAAACACAAGGAGCATTTGCCTTTTATACCCTTGTTCCATAGACGAAAGTCGGTGTAGGGTTGTAAGGTCTTTGTGGAGACCAAACTTTTGATAATTTGCAGATTTTACCTCGATTACCGTGTGATTGCGAGACATGTGACCAGGGCCGTGCAAAAGAAAATCAGGCTTGAGGCGACGCAAACCTTCCTCCTGAAAACTAGGGTGGCCCGATTTATCGACTTCGCCGTTTAGCAAATAATCTGTTGAAGCGAGAGCGTTAGTTGTCCACGCCAATCTCATTTGGTGATACAATTCGTAGCAATAAACTCGTTCTCTGTGGACGGAAGGTTTTCCATCAACAGGGAGCTTTAAATAAAGCTCTTTTATCTCCTTTGTCGCGGTCTGAAGCAGGCTTGTGAATGTTTGAATTGGATCAACATGCATATGGGAAAACGATTGTTTCTGAATGCTGGGAGCTCGGCGGGTGCTGTATTGTCTGTCCTCAAGCTTTACGATTTTTGGCGTGGGGGGCTTACAATACAGACACCTCACATTGCATCTCATTAGTGAGCATTCTCCCCTCACCTCCTGCTAAACAGCCCATACTTCGGACTGAAAACATACGCGATCAGAAAGAACACCCCCAGCACCACAATGATCGTCGCGCTCACGCTCCACCCCAGCGGATACGACAAAAAGAACGCCGCCACCGACCCCACCGCGCCAATCACCCCACCGCCCCAAAACAGCGCACGCGCATTGTTCGTCAGCAGATAAACCGTCGCCGCCGGAGCCACCATCAGGCCCACGCTCAGAATGCACCCCACCGCCTGCAGCGATGAAATCAGCACCAGGATCGTCACCGCAAACGTCGCATAGTTCAAGAGCCGCACCGGCACCCCCAGGCTCGCCGCAATGTTCGGCTCGAACAGATAGATGAGCAGCGGACGTTGCAGCGCCGTCAGCGTGATCACCGCAATCGCGCTGATCCCAAACGCGATCCACAAATCCGAGTCCGCCATGCCCACAATGCTGCCAAACAGCCACTCATCCAGCTTCTGCCGCATGTCCAGATTCTTCAAAATCAGCACCCCACCCGCAAACGCCGTCGTGTACAGCACCCCCATCGCCGTGTCCTGATCCAGCCGCGACGTCCGCGACAAAAAGATCGACCCCAGCCCCACAATCAGCGCCGCAAAAATCGCCCCCGCCAGCGCGCTCCACTGCGTCAGCCCCCCAATCAACACCGCCAGCGCAATCCCCGGCAGCAGCGAATGCGACAACGTCCCAATCTTGAGCGCATCCTTCCGCAGCACCACAAACGCACTCACAAACCCATTCGCAAACCCAATCATCAAACACGCCATCAGCGTCCGCTTAGCAATCGGTTCAGCAAGGAAATCGGTAAAGGTGGACATAAAAAGGACTGGTTTAAACGGGCCTGTAATTCACTTAAATTTCGTCATAGAAACAGCGGCGTTCTTCAGCCTCCGGTATCCGTGTAAATTCGTGTGATCCGTGGTTAAAGATTCCGGAAGACTGGAACCACGGATGCCACGTGCAGCACGGATCAAAACAAAATCTCTACTCCCTCTGCCTCTCCGCCCCTCTGCGGCAAAATCGAGCGTCCCTTCGCCTCCACCAATTCGCGATAAATCGCGGACATTCCCCTCATTCGCGTTGGATGCCTTTTCGAAACGCCACCCGACCCATATCGTCATCGAAGCAGCAGCGTTCTTCATTTCGGCCAAGGAATGAACTGATTTTGATTTTTGATTTAAAATGAATCGGACTGGTTTCAGAGGATTGGCATTCCTTTGCTCACCATTCCTTTGCCAATAAGAGAGTTTGCTGACGCAACCCAGTTCTCGAAATCGGATAAGACCTTTTTTCAAAGCATGAGGGTATGAATCCAAACTCCGGTCTCTGCGGTCTTCAAATCTCTGCGGTGCAAAGGATTGGTTCAGTTGATTCATACCCTCATTCAGTTTCCGCCTGTTCCGTGCATTCCGTAGGCCATGATTCCGATCTCTGCGGTCTTCAAATCTCTGCGGTGCAAAGGATTGGTTCAGTGGATTCATACCCTCATTCAGTTTCCGTCTGTTCCGTGTATTCCGTAGGCCATAATTCCGGTCTCTGCGGTCTTCTAATCTCTGCGGTGTAAAGGGATCGGTTCAGTCTGTTCATACGCTCATTCAGTTTGCAGGGCTGCGCCCCTCCCCACTCTCATAAGCGCTCGCAATATTCTCCGCCGTAAACGCCTCCGCCACCGGCCCAAACGCCACCTGCTGCCGGCGAATGATCAGCACATCATCAAAATTCCCCGCCACCGTCTGCAAATCATGATGGCTCGCAATCAACAGCCGCCCCTCCGCCGTCAGCTCCTTGAACAACCGACTCAGATTCTCCTGCGCCGGTTTATCCAACCCCGTGAACGGCTCATCCAGCAGCAGCACATGCGCCTCCTGCGCCAGCGCCCGCGCGATGAACGCCCGCTGCTGCTGCCCACCCGAAAGCGCACTGATCTGCCGATCCTCCAGATCGCACAACTCCATGCTCTTCAGCGCCCGCTCCACAATGTCCGCATCATGTCGCGAATACTGCCGCCACCATCCAAGATTCGGATAGCGCCCCATCTCAACCAGTCCGCGTACGGTAATCGGAAAATTCCAATCCACATCCCCCCGCTGCGGCAGATACGCAATCTCATGGCTGCTCCGCGTCAACGGCTTCCCACGCCACAAAATCTTCCCACTGCCCCCCGGAATCAGCCCAGCCAGCGATTTCAACAACGTACTCTTGCCCGCACCATTCGGCCCAATAAGCGCCATGCTCCTGCCACACTCCGTAGCAAAGTGGATCTTCTCCAGCGCCCTCACCTCCTGATAGTGAACACTCAGATCCACCACCTCAAGTCGATGATGCTGCGTATGCGCACAACCTCCGCCCCAGCAGACGTGCTCCTTCGTATGGGTATGGGGAACAGCGGCACTCATTTCCATTCAAAGGTGATGACTTCATCCAAGCTGCCCCCGGACGACCAGCGCGTCTCACTCCGCGAAGCCAGCCCATCCGGCTCAAGCTCCAGCGTAATCGAAGTATCCGGCGTCCCCTCCGCCCACGTCGCGCTAAGAAACACATCCACCCCATCCTTCACCGAGGGCAGGTAAGCAGTCAGCTCAATCGGCGAAGCCCCAATCTCAGCCATCAACTCCTTGCCAGCAATCTTCACGCTCAACGTCACCGGCTTGTGCGCATACCGCAGCCGCAGCAACGCCTTCACACTCGGCCCTTCCACCACCTTCACCGGCCCAGCCTTCACATGACTCGCCGACCCCGTAAGCTGACTCAGCGGGATAGCCAGCACAACAAACGCGAGGCAAAGCAAAAAAATCTGAATAGGCGGAAAACCACGCATGGCATCAAGAATAGCTAAAGACGGGGCTGCATAAAAAGTACTCGATTCCGTCCTCTGACATTAGTGTATTATGAGTGTCCGATTAGTGGTTCAAATTCCGGCAATGGATCGTGGCAAGATTCATTTCGCAGCAGGAGCCAACGCCGCCACAATAGCGCGAACATTATGCGCAAACATCGTTTCAAACGTGTGCGCAGCCTTCGCCGTCCCGTCAGCAATCAGCGGCTCACCAATCCTCACCCCCGTGCTGCGCGCAATCTCCGCCAGCACCTTCGGATTCGCCTGATCCTCAGGAAACACCGCCTTGATCCCATGCTCGCGGATTTCCTCAATCGTCTCCGCAATGTGCTTCGATGACGAATCATCACTGCGCCCAATGCTCAGCACCGACAGCGGCTCAAACCCATACTCCTTGCAGAAGTAACCAAACGCCGCATGCGCCGTCACAAGCATGCGATCCTTCCGATCAATCTTCGCGATCTCCTTCTGCGCCCAGCTCTTCAGCTCACCAAAGCGCTTGCTCGCCGCCTTCGCCCCAGCCGCATACGCCGCCGCATTGGCCGGATCAACCACACTCAACTCATCCGCCACAATACGCGCCGCACGCTTCATGTTCTCAGCGCTGTGCCACCAGTGCGGATCTTCCGACCCATGGTGATGATCCTCATGCTCCTCCGCCTTGCCCTCATCATGATGCTCATGCTCCACAAAAGGAATGGAAGGAATCTTCGCCCCAACCTCCACCAGCTTCACTCCCGCACCCAAGCTGTCGCGCAGCTTGTCCAAAAAGCTCTCCAGTCCCTTCCCAGAAGCCAGCAGCAGCTTCGCTCCGCGCATCTCCGCCAAGTCCTTGGGTGCCGGTTCAAAATGATGAACATCAGCCCCCGGCTTCAGAATCTCCACCACCTCCACATTCGCCCCACCCACCTGCTGTGCCAGATCAGCCAAGATCGGATGCAGCGTGGCAACTTTGGTGACGGCAAAAGCTGGGAAAGCGGCAGCCAGCATGCCGAGAGACAAAAGGAAAGGCTTCATAAAACGAAACTAGGATACAAAAATCGAAAATACAAATGATTTGCAATTGCAATCAACTTGCATATATGGCGACTCATTATGCAAATCCGTTGCAATTACTTCCAGGCTCTCGGCCTCCTCATTTTCGCCTTTGCAGGCGCTTCCATTGCGGAATCCGACACAAGAATTCTGTCGGCTGACACCAAATCCGCCAGCTTGGACGAGGAAATTCCTATGGATGAAATAGTTGTTACAGCTCCTATGAGTCGCCCTTTGTTCCAGCAAGCGCAGTCAGCCTCAGTTCTCAGCGGCCAGAACCTGACCCTCGCCATCGAACCCAGCCTTGGCCAAACCCTAGCCCGCCTGCCCGGCGTCAGCAGTTCCTACTTCGGCCCCGCCGCCAGCCGCCCCATCATTCGCGGCCTGGACGGCGACCGTATCCGCATCCTCCAAAACGGCCTCAACACCATCGACGCCTCCGCCACCAGCGTGGACCACGCCGTCAGCTTCGACACCTCCAACCTGAAATCAGTGGAGGTCGTGCGAGGTCCTGCAACACTGCTCTACGGCTCGAACGCCATTGGCGGTGTCGTGAACTCCATCGACGGCCGCATCGTAGATCAAAAAATCGACGGCACCATCCGTGGGTCGCTGGGCGGACGCTACTCCTCCGTGGACAGCGGCTATCAATCCAGCGGCATGCTTGAGGGTGGCTACAAGGGGCTAGCCTTTCACGTCGAGGCCTTCTCGCGTGCCGCCGAAGACTTTCGCATTCCCGGCAATGCCCGCACACCCGCCGAGCAGGCCGCCAATCCGCTGCCCGCAGGGCAAACGGAAACCTCCAAGATCATGCCCAACAGCAACCTGCGCTCACAGGGCGTCACCAGCGGCCTGAGCTACATCTGGGATAAAGGCTTCTTTGGCTTCGCCTGGACGCAATTTCACACCAACTACGGCTCCCCCGCCGAGCGGAATGTGGTCATCGACATGCACCAGCAGCGCCTGGACGTGCGCGGGGCGTTCTACCAGCCACTGCCACGCATCAAGGAGATCAGCTACAAACTGGCCACCTCCAGCTACCAGCACACCGAGTTCGACAGCGGTCAGCCGTCCACACTCTTCAAAAACAACGGCTACGATGCCCGTGTGGAGGCCAAGCATGAAAAAATCGCCGGGATGCAGGGCGTGGTCGGTTTCCAGTCAGACCGCAGCGAGTTCAGCACCTCAGGAGACGAAGCCTTTCTGCCTCCGACCATCACCCAGGCGGATGCCCTGTTTCTCTACGAAGACATCAGCCGCGGGCCCCTGAGCTTCCAGTTTGGCGGGCGCTACGATCACATCTCCGTGGACTCCCTGGCGAGTTCCAGTTTTGGCCCGGCGGTGGCTCGGACGTTTGATAATCTAAGCAGTTCAGTGGGCCTGGTTTTTACCCCAAATGATGAATACGCCGTGGCCTTCACCATCAACCACGCGGAGCGAGCACCGACGTATCAGGAGCTATTTGCCAATGGCACCCATGCCGCCACCGGCGCCTTTGAAATCGGCAACCCCAACCTCAAGCAGGAGAAGTCGCTGGGCTTTGACCTCAATGTGCGGAAACGCATTGGCTGGGTCACCGGCAGCGTTGGCGGCTACTACAATCGCTTCAGCAACTTCATCGGCCAGTTTCCGACGGGTGTCGTGCATGTGGTCAATGGCGAGAGCTACAATGAGCTCTTGTATAAGGCGACGAATGCCGAGTTCATCGGCTCCGAATTGGAGGCTACTTTCCACCTCTTGCATCCGATTACAACGAATCCACCTGCGGGCCAAAACAACCTGCACCTACAATTCCGTGCCGACGTCGTGCGCGCACGCGACACCCAAACAGGGCTGTCCCTGCCACGCATCCCTCCCTTCCACCTGACCACCGCCCTGATGTTGGAACGCGGAGCCTTCGGTGCCCGCCTCGAAGGCATTTATGCCGCACCGCAAAGCCAGTTGGCGATGAATGAACTGAGAACCAGCAGCTACTTTCTGGTCAATCTCTCTCTCACCTACCGCATTCTGCAGGGACCGACCACCCTCGATATTTATCTCAAAGGCATGAATCTGACCAATGAAGATGCGCGTGAGCACACCTCCGTCCTCAAAGATCGTGTGCCCCTTCCTGGGCGTGGATTGGTAGCAGGGATGAAGCTGACCTTTTGAAGCAGTGGTGCTTGTTCAAGCCTCCCCTTCGGCGGAACAAAAAGCCGCTAAATTATCAAAAGTGATACGCTGAATAGATTATTTTTACAAAAATAAGATAATTTTCAGAGAATTTAGTTGCCGCTAAATCTATACTGAGTATAATTTAGGTATTCAGTAGAATTTAACGCCATGCAAGCTACCAACTCTAATTCCAAGATATTGAGCACAGGTTCAGTGTTTCAAGCGCTCGAAGCAAGGCGCGCCTGGCGGAAAAATGAGCAGTTGTCCCCACACTTTTGGGTGCTCGTCAGCATTTTAGGAGATCTCGTAATGGCCATACTGGCCGCCTACGCGGCATTCTGGCTGCGCTTCCACACCTTCATCCGTGAAATCGGCAATTTCGACGTCATGTCCTTTCGGCAATACAGCGGCCACATGGCATTGGGGAGTTTGTCACTCATCCTGGTGCTGGCATGGCAGGACATATATCACAAGAATGTTCTGCTGCGCTCGCGCTGGGTTTCTTCCAAGATCGCGAAGGGAGTACTTGTTTGGACGGCCGGGTTCCTGGCGATCACACTCGCACTGAAACTGCAGCCTAGCATCTCCCGCGTCTATGTGATGCTCAATGGAGCCACTGCACTGCTGCTGATTCTGGGCTGGCGCACGTTTTTCATCTCCTGCCTGCGCGCACCGGGCCGCATTGAGGCTTTGCAGCAGCGCACCTTGTTTGTGGGCTGGAATTCTGATGCAGTAGCCTTGTGGAAGACCATGAAGCGGGATCAGACCGGGTCCTTTGACATCATGGGCTGGGTCAGGACGGGCAGCCCCGAGGATGTGAACCCTTCCGAAGAGGTCGTGCCATGTCTGGGGGATCTGGACGAAGTGGAGCACCTGGTCAGCACTCATGCGGTGGACATGGTCGTCGTCGCGGATCTGCATGGCCCACGTGAGCAGATGATCTCCCTCGCCAATCTCTGTGAGCGTGAAATGATCCAGTTCAAGGTCATCCCCTCGTATTTCCGCGTGTTCGTTTCCGGCCTGACGCTCGAAACCATCGCCGGCACTCCTGTGCTGGGGGTCACGCGTCTGCCACTGGATGATACCTTCAATGTGATGACCAAGCGCCTAGTCGATGTCGTGGGTGCCTTGATCGGGCTGATACTGAGTACTCCCATCATTGCCTTGTTCAGCGCCATCGTCTGGCTGGAATCACGGGGGGCGGTGTTTTACCATCAGCGCCGCTGGGGCTTCAACGGTGTGCCCTTCAATATCATCAAAATCCGTTCCATGAAGATCAATGCCGAGGCTGTCAAAGGCGCTCAATGGTGCGTCAAGGACGATCCGCGTCGTCTCAAGGTGGGAGCCTTCATGCGCAAGTGGAACATCGACGAACTGCCGCAGTTCTGGAATGTGCTGAAGGGGGAGATGAGCCTCGTTGGTCCGCGCCCTGAGCGCCCGGAACTCATCGCTGGTTTCAAACATCAAATCCCGCACTACAATGCGCGCCACCATTCCAAGCCCGGCATGACCGGCTGGGCGCAGGTCAACGGCCTGCGTGGTGACACCGATCTCGGCGAGCGCATTCAGTGCGACCTCTGGTACCTCGAAAACTGGAGTCTCTGGCTGGACTTCCAGATCATGCTCCTGACCTTCTTCAAGCGAGACAACGCTTATTGAGGATTGAGTGAATTCGCGGTGGCATCTGGTTCCGGCTTGGGCATTCGTCCTGCTTCTCTCGGTCTTCGCCCTTTTATCGTCCCATGCCGCTGTTCACGGTCTATACGCCCACCTTCGATCGCGCACACACGTTGCATCGTGTGTTTGACAGCTTGCAGGCGCAGACTTGTCGCGATTTTGAGTGGCTCGTGGTTGATGACGGCTCCACCGATGACACGCCTGTTTTGATGGCTCGTTACCAAAGCGAAGCCGATTTTCCTGTGCGCTACCTGCGGGAGCCGCATCGCGGTGCGCATCTTGTCCACAATCTCGCGCTGCGAGAAGCCCTCGGCCAGCTTATCATCAAGCTCGACTCCGATGACGGTTGCCTGCCGGAGGCGCTTGCACGCTTGAAGCATCACTGGGAAAAGATACCTGCGGACAGACGCGAGTCATTTTCCGGTGTCACCGGCCTCTGCCGTGATCAAAACGGGCAGCTCGTCGGTTCGCGTTTTCCATCCGAACCGCTCGATTGTTCGGCTGCCGAACTCGAGTACCGTCACAAGGTGCGAGGGGAGAAGTGGGGCTTTCTGCGTCTGGATGTGCTCCGCCAGTTTCCCTATCCTGAGCAGGTGTCTGGCAATTTCATCCCCGAGTCCTACATCTGGTGCCAGGTTTCCAAGCAGTATCTGACCCGTCATATCAATGAGGAGTTGCGCATCTATTGGACGGATGCGCCCTCGCTGGTGCATGGCCCAGCCAATCCACGCACGAATGCCGAAGGGCATCGCCTCATGTTCAAGATGGTGCTCGATCTTGAAAGCGGCTGGTTTTTTACAGCTCCGCCGCGCCTGCTCCGGGCTGCGGTGCAGTATATCCGTTTTGCCTTCTTGAGCGGCGTGGGAGTCGGAGCCCAGTTTCGTGATTTGAAGTCCCAGGGCGGCCGCCTTCTGTGGTTGGCAGGAATGCCGCTAGGCTTTCTCCTTTGGCGTCGGGATTGTTTGCGGTTTCCCCGGCCTTGAGTGAACCCGTCGTTGGGATTTAGGATGTACAAGCAGGTCAGTGGTAATCAATCTTTTGAAGTCGGATGATCGAGAAGTTGACGTGCATCTTTTTTCCGGGGCGTGCGGGATGACAAGGGAAGGGGCTATGGCATGGTAGGGCGATGGATGCTTTTCGCCGACAGATGCTGTATCTGCGCATGGGGGCACTCGTCGTGGGGGCGCTGGTGATGCGAATGTGGGAGGGATGGCGGAGGACGCATGGGGAACGCGAGGAGCGGGAACACTTGGAGATGGACGCTGAAGTGCAGGCGATGCGGGAGCGGGTGACAGGGGGAATGGTGAGTAGCATGCCGGAGGTGTTTGGGCGCTTTGCTCTGTGGTATGGGGTAGAGCCGCAGCCGGGACGAAGCCTGTGGCTGGTGATGGGGCCGGGGGGACGCGCAGAGACGTCTATGGAGTCGCCTCAGGAGGTGCTGGCTTATTTCCAGAGCCCGCCGGCGGAGCGGCGGGCGGAGGGGATGATTGTGACGATGGACCTGACGCATCTAACGGAGCCGGAAAGGGCACGGGGGGCGATGACGCCGCATATGCTCAAGCTGTTTGATGATGCGGGCGCACGAATGGCAGGTGCAGGCGCTGGTAAAGGTGTGCGAGGAGGCAGGGATCGCGCTGTGGGTGAATATGGACCTGGACTGCGGGTGGGAGCAGGTGAGGTTTCCCCGGTTGACGCGGTGAGTGAGGGCTGAAGAAGTGGTGGAAGCGAGAGTCGTCATAGCAAATAAAACATAAAATATGCCAGGCATTAAGTTGTTGCATCTGCGAAATCCCCACCCATTTTAGGCACCCATGAAACCCGCTCAATCCTCTGATCCCCAGGAGCTCGCGCTCGAAGAACAGCTTGTGGGCGTGAATGTGAAAACGGGGCTCTATCCTGGCGCGCGGTCGTGGTCGGGTGGGCGGTTCCGCATCCTGGGCAAGGGCCCGCTGGAGTCGTATTGCTACCACGTGATGTCACGCACCTGCGGGGGTGAGGTGTTCTTTGACGATGTGGAGAAAGAGGCGCTGCGGCGCGTGATCTGGCGCATGGCGGAGTTCTCCGGCATCAAGGTGGTGACTTACTGCCTGATGAGCAATCATTTCCACCTGCTGGCGGAGGTGCCACATCGGCAAACATGGCTGCAGCGTTTTGAGGGGGCGGATGGCGAGGTGAAGTTGCTAGAGCATCTGAGCATTCTCTACAGCCGCGCTTACGTGGGGTTGTTGCGCGAGGAACTGGCTGATCTGCGCGCTCGCGGTATGGCGGTGCTGGCCGAGCAGCGAGTAGCGGCGCTCAAGAAACGTTTCTGCGATTTGTCCCTCTTCGTCAAAGAGGTGAAGGAACGCTTCAGCCGCTGGTTCAACAAACGCCGCGGACGCCGTGGCACGTTGTGGATGGATCGCTTCAAGAGCGTGCTGGTGGAAGGCAAGGGCGAGCCGCTGCGCACGATGGCGGCTTACATGGATCTGAATCCGGTGCGCGCGGGGTTGGTCAAAGACCCAAAGGAATATCGCTGGTGCGGTTATGCGGAGGCGCTGGGCGGCAGCCGGAGAGCGCAGCGGGGTCTATGCAAAGCACTGGGCAAGCCGGTGGATGGTTGGAAAAGCGCCGGTGCAGCAGCAGCCTATCGCTGCCTGCTGCACGCCGAGGGGCGCGAGGTGAAGGACGCGCAGAATGAGAAGGTGGTATCTCGTGGTGTGACTGCGGAGTCTGCACGCACTGTGCTGGCCGAAAAGGGCAAGCTGAGTCCTGCCGAGCTGGTCCGACTGCGCGTACGCTACTTCACCGACGGCGTGGTGCTGGGGAGCAAGGAATTTGTCGAAGGCATCTTCGAGGCGCAGCGGGAGCATTTTGGACCGAAGCGCAAGCAAGGAGCGCGACGCATGACAGAATCGGATGCGTCGTTTTACACGCTGCGCCATCTGCGGCTGCGACCGCTGGAGTGATTCAGCCTCAGCAGGCGACCCATCGATAAAGCCCCCAAATCACACCTCAGTGCGGCTGCCTTCTCTCAGGTTTTAGGTGGTTCACCGCCGCACGAGCACCGGTTCGGGATACTCAAAGGTTTTGCCTTCGTAGTTGCGGATGACCACGCGTTGTTCGTCACGCACGAGCACATAGTCGGGATTGAGCGGCACCTTGCCGCCGCCGCCGGGGGCGTCGATGACGAACTGGGGGACGGCGTAGCCGGTGGTGTGGCCGCGGAGTTGTTCGATGATGTCGATGCCGTCGGCCACGCTGGTGCGCAGGTGGGAGCTGCCCTGGATCAAATCGCACTGGTAGAGGTAGTAGGGGCGCACGCGGCACATGAGGAGCTTGTGCACGAGGGATTTCATCACCTCGGCGTTGTCGTTCACGCCGCGCAGGAGGACGCTTTGATTGCCGAGGGGCACGCCGTGATTGGCGAGCAGGGCCAGGCCATCGCGCACTTCGGTGGTGAGTTCGCGGGGGTGGTTGGTGTGAATGCTCAGCCACAGCGGGTGGTGCTTTTGCAGCATTTGGCACAGTGCGGGGGTGATGCGCTGCGGCACGAAGATGGGTACGCGGCTGCCGATGCGGATGAATTCGATGTGCTTGATGGCGCGCAGGCGGGTGAGCAGGGCGTCGAGCTTGGCGTCTGAGAAGAGCAGGGGATCGCCACCGGAGAGCAGCACATCGCGCACTTCGGTGTGGTGCTCCAGGTAACGGAAGGCGGCCTCGAATTCGGTGTGCAGCTCCTGCTCGCCCACGCCGGAAACGACGCGGCTGCGGGTGCAGTAGCGGCAGTAGCTGGCGCAGCGGTCCGTCACCAGAAACAGGACACGGTCCGGGTAGCGATGTACGAGTCCGGGCACTGGCATGTGGCTGTCTTCACCGCAGGGGTCGCTCATTTCATCGGGGTCTTCCCAGGTCTCCTCAATGCGTGGGATCACCTGCCGGCGGATCGGGCAGCCTGGGTCTTCGGGATCAATGAGGTTGAAATAATGGGGCGTGATGGCCATCGCCAGTTTGTTGCCGGAGAGCAGCACGCCTGCGCGCTCTTCCTCGGTCAGCGTCAGGTGTTCTTCGAGCTGTCGGAGCGTCGTGACCCGGTTCTTGAGCTGCCAGGTGGCGCTGTTCCAGTCAGCGGGGGAGACGTTTTTGGCGTGCCAAAAACCTGGAGCAAAGGAGCGGAACTCCTTCTCAGGCAGCGGGTAGGTGTCGTGCATGTACTGCGGGATCGGTGGGCGCGGAGGTTAGGCGCGGTTGTGTTGGAATGTCAAACGTCCCCTGCGGTCGTTTGGGTGCATTCCTTGCATGCCACCTGCGGATCACCAGACACTCCTGGCCGGGCTGCCGTTTCTTAGGAAACCGCCAAACACCAAGATCCAATCACCAAATCAGCCTCTGCTATCGAAGGCAGGAAAGCTGCCATCATCGATGCTGATGCATTCTGCCATTTAATCGAGGAGTACGACCACAATGTAGATGCACAGGATCAGGGCCGTGAACATAAAAACATGACTGGGATGTGGTTTCATAGATGATTTGTTTCGGGGGCTTCTGAGACGCAAAGTTCAGGGGGATGCCAAATGCTAAGCAGTGCGTGTGCCATGATTCAGGGGTATCCTGCTTTTTCGGCGGATAAAATAGGGTGCAGGGGCTACCTGAAGAAGGGCGTGGACTCCACGCGCAGTTCTGCGGTTGCAGCAAAGGTGTTTGCCGCCCGCCCTCAACTCAGCCACACTGGGAGAGATGCCCGACATCGTCCTTGCCACGCTCAACGCCAAATACATCCACAGCTCATTCGGGCTGCGCTACTTGCTGGCCAATCTGGGTGCGTTGCGGGAGCGGGCCTGCATTGCGGAATTCCAGATCAACCAGGCACCGCTCGAAATCGTGGAGGCGGTGCTGGCACTGGAACCGCGCATCGTGGGCTTCGGGGTGTACATCTGGAATGTCGTGCAGACAACGGAGGTGCTGGGGATGCTGCGGCGGTTGCGACCGGAGATTCGCATCGTGCTAGGCGGGCCGGAGGTGTCGTATGAATGGGACGGACAACCCATCGTGGCGCTGGCGGACCATGTGATCACGGGGGAGGCAGATCTGAAGTTTGCCGAGGTCTGTACTGTGCTGCTGGGTGAAGATGCGGTGGCGCAGGCGGCGCTGCCGAAGGTGATGCCCGCCGGACTGCCTGCGCTGGAGCGCGTGGTCTTGCCCTATGATCTTTACACTGAGTCGGATCTGGCGCATCGCATCCTCTATGTGGAGGCCTCGCGCGGCTGTCCTTTCACCTGCGAGTTCTGCCTTTCCTCGCTCGATGTGCCGGTGCGGGCCTTTGCGCTTGAATCATTTTTGCAGGCGATGCAGGCTCTGCTGGAGCGTGGCGCGCTGACGTTTAAATTTGTGGACCGCACCTTCAATCTGCACCTGCCCACGAGCATGGCGATCCTGCGCTTCTTTCTGGACCGCTGGCGAGATGGAATGTTCCTGCACTTTGAGATGGTGCCTGACCGGCTGCCGGAACAACTGCGCGACATCATTCGTGAGTTTCCCGCCGGTGCGGTGCAGTTTGAGGTGGGCATTCAAACCTTTGATGAGGCGACGTCGAAGAACATCAGCCGGCGGCAGAATCTCACACGGCTGGAAGACAACCTGCGTTTCCTGCGCGATCAAACGGGCATCCATGTGCATGCGGACTTGATCGTGGGACTGCCGGGAGAGGATGTGGCAAGTTTCGGCCGTGGCTTTGACCGGCTGGTCAAGATGGGACCGCAGGAGATTCAGGTGGGCATTCTGAAGCGCCTGCGTGGCACGCCGATCGTGCGGCATGATGCGGAGTTTCAGATGAAATATTCGCCAGTGCCGCCCTACGAGATGCTGGAGAACCGCGACATTCCGTTTGTGGAAATGCAGCGCATGCGGCGCTTTGCGCGCTACTGGGACCTGGTGGCAAACAGCGGGAACTTCACGGCCGTACTGGCGCTGCTCTGGCAGCGGGGCGATTCGCCCTTTCAGGCCTTCATGGCTTTTGCAGACAGCCTTTATGTGAAACTGCGCCGCACGCATCAGATCGCGCTGCCGGTGCTGGCGCAGGCGTTGTTTGACCACCTGACAAGCGAGTGTGGGGTGCCGCTCGAACTCGCGGCAGCGACTATGATGCAGGACTGGAACCGGGTGCCGGGGCGGGAGTCACTGCGCCTGGGTGGTACCCAGGCTGCGGAGCGTGAAGCGCCGAAACGCAGCACTGCCGGAAGCAGGCAGGCGCGGCATGTGGTGGTGTGAAGAAGATCAGTAATTGGAGATGATGACTTTGGCAGATTCCACGTTCATTCCACTCCATGACTACCCGCGCATCAAAGTGGTCGGGTGTTTTGAGGAACTGGTTATGACGCCGATGAGCGCTGGCATCAACGCCATGTGCTGGCAACGCACTCTAGCGGGTGATTTTGGGGAGATCGTGGAGAAGCTAGGCGCGGGGAGGGGGATCACGAGCATTGATGATGAGCAACTCCTGGCGCTGGATTTACGCGAAGCGGGGCAGGTGGCGCGTGGGATTTTGCTGCATGACCAGGGGCTGCTGCGTGCCCGTTCGCTGCAGCCCAGCCTCGACTGCGTCAACGGTTACGTGAACGAGATCGAGGCCGATTTGCTGCGCACCGACGTGCAATCCTGGCATGTGGACAGTGCCACGGTGGAGGCGGACACCTATCTGTGTACTTATTTTGGACCCGCCTCCGAAGGGCTGCGCAACGAAGAGGCAAGGCGGCGGGTCGATGTACCTGAATTCCGTGCGGAACTGCTCAAGCTTTACGATGGGGAAGATGACGAGGGCTTTTGCGAGTACCTGAACGAGAATTACTTGGACCTGCATTACGCGCCGTTGCCAGATGCCCGGCCGTTTTCCTTCGGTCTGGGCCATCTTTGGCGCATCGCTACCGCGTACCCAGGCAGTCCGGTGCCTCCGTGCATCCACCGTGCTCCGGCGACGTTGCCCGGACAGCCGCCGCGCCTGCTCTTGATCAGTTGAAGGACGGGCGTGGCATTGCGTTGGGCACGCAGCGGCGCTAGTCTGCGGGCAGCCCAACCATGCTCAACCTGCTCAGAGAAATGCTGCACTCACCGGTGCTGGACATCGTCCAGCGCCTGAAGCATTCCACGGGCATGACGGTCACGGAGCTGTGCACGGCCATGAAGATGAGCTACATGGGCGTGAAGCAGCACTGCGTGGAATTGGAAAAATCGGGATTTCTGGACACCTGGCGCCGGCCCAAGGCGGCCGGGAGGCCCGAAAAACTGTACCGACTCACGCCCAAAGCGGATGTGTTGTTTCTCAACTGCGGGCCGACCCTGACGCTGGACCTGCTGACCACGGCGGAAAAGGTCTTTGGCGAGAGCGCACCGCCCAAGCTGTTGTACACCTATTTCCAGTCCAAGGGGGAGGCCTGGAGCGTCAAACTTGCCAAAACCGATGGTTTGGAGGAGCGGGCAAGGCTGCTGGCACGTCTGCGCAGCGCGGACGGTTGCATGAGCAGTTGCGAAGCGGATGCGCAGGGCCGCCTCGTTCTGGTGGAGCATCACCGACCGCTGCGGGAACTGGCGGCGCGCTATGACATGGTGGATGAACTCGAGTGTGAAATGATCGAGCGCCTCATGGGCTGCGAGGTACGTCGTTCGGTGGAAGAAGTGTCGGGTTTGGTACGTGTTACTTTTCAAATCAAGACAACAGCGCATTCAGCATGACTTCAGGGAACGCAGGCAGGACATCGGCATGGATCAGAGCAGTGGCGGCAGCAGGCATCGGCATGCTTGCATCATGCGGGAGCCCCATTGCACCGCTGCGGCCGGCCTGGCAGCAGGACCCGAATCTTTTCCATCAGGGTTTTCCGGCCCGTGCCGCGCAGACGACCACAAGGCCTCACATGGTCGCCCGGGTGGTGTATGCCACGCCGGAGCAGGTCGATCAACTGTTGGAGATTCAGGGAGATGTGCCAGACAAGCAGCGCGGGTTTGCGCGCATGGGGGATGGCACGGTGGATCTTGCCGTGCAGGATGTGGCCTCGGGCCGGTGGCTCGAATCCTATCTCTGCGGAGGCATTTTGTTTGTGGTCGGACTACCCCATCAGGCCTATCGCATCGTGCTGAAAAACCGAACGCCGATGCCGCTGGAACTTGGCGTGGGAGTTGATGGCAAAGATGCCCGGACAGGCGGCACCGCCTCGCTGGGGCGTGGCGGTCTGCGCGTGGAGCCGCGTGGGACTTTTGTGATGGATCATGCCGTCTATGGCCCCCTGATGTTCAAGGCGGTGAACAACAATGCGGCGTTGTTTGACACCAGTCCGCAAGGGTGCACGGGGTTGATTCAACTGACGGTGTTTCTGGCAGGAGATGCGCCGAGCATCGGGCCGGAAAAGCTGCGTGCCAGCCAGATTGCCCCACTCGGACTGTTTCCCATCGGCAGGCCGGAGCAGTATCGGTAGGGAAGTTGACAGTTGTTGACGATGGTGACGGTTGTTTATCCAGAGCTTGTGAGTTCGGTCAGCGTGGGTAAGTTATTGGGTTCATGCTTCGTTTTCTGCGCCGTCTTCTCCTATTTCTGGCCGCCAGTTTTGCGCTGGCAGGGGGCGTCTATGTGAACACGATGTCCTTTCAAGCGCGCTGGCATGGGTTTGTCACCGGCGAACTGGCTCAGCATGGCGTCCACCTTGATTTCGAGCACCTGACGGTGAATCCGTTTGGCGGGCTGGTGGCGCAAGGTGTCAGGGTATTCAATGATGCGAGTAAAAAGAATCTCGTGGCGGCGGTGGATCGGTTGAACCTGGATGTGGACTTTGGCAGTCTGGTCGAAGGCAGGATCAAGATTGATGGGTTGGAGCTGCTGCACGCGAGCGTGGCGCTGCCGGTGGACCCGGAACGTCCCGAGCTGACAGTGATCGAGGTGAAGGATCTCAGCGCGCGCGCCTTGCTGGAGGGGCGGCAGCTTGACATCCGGCATGCCGAAGGACTGCTTTCCGACGGGCTGCGCATTTTGATCAGTGGCGTGCTGGAACTCCCGCAGTCAAATCCAGACGAGCCAGGCTTGAGCGCGCAGGAACGCTTGAGTGCCATGCGTGAGCATCGTGCACAGATCCAGCATGGGCTGGACTGGCTGGCGCGGTTTCGCGCCCCGCATGTGCCAACGCTGAGTGTGAAAGTGTCCGGCGCCCTGGAGCGGCCGGAGGAATTGAAGGCGGAGATGCTGTTCCAGGCGGACGGTCTGGAGTTTGAAGACTATGTCTGGAAGGAACTCGTCGCGGAGGCGGAGTACGATGGCGGGTTTATTGATCTGAAACGGCTGCATCTGCGTGATCATCTGGGCACGCTGGAAGCTACGGCCACCTGGCGCATCGGTGCTGAGCATCTGCGCTTCCGGCTGACGTCGAGCGCCGATCTGCCGGGCCTGGCGCGGGCGTTTTTCAGCAGCGAGCAACTGCGCGAGGTGGTGTTTTATGAAGCACCGCAACTGGCGCTGGAAGGCAGCATCTTTTTGAACAAGCCCAAGGAGGAGGATTTTCTGCCCGCCGAGGTGACCGGCAGGCTGGAATGCGGACGATTTGGCAGCCGCGGGGAGGTGTTCAACTCACTGAGCCTGACTCTTGGCGCGACTCGTGAAGGCATCTTTGTGCGTGATGCACTGCTGAAGCACAAGACCGGCACGCTGGCGCTGGATTTGATGCACCACCGCACCCAGGGCTTTAAATACAATCTCGTGCTGCGCATGGACCCGAATGTGTTTCTGCCCTTCGTGCTGCTGCCCAAGACGCGCGAGATCATTCAGCGCTTTGAATTCGACGAGACCTCGCAGATCGACGTGCATCTGGCCTGTGCCGGACCTTCGCCCAACCTGCACGAATGCCCCAGTTCTGGTCACGGGGTGCTGCGCCATTTCCGCTACAAGGATGTGCCGTTTGATTCCGCCGAGATGGATCTGGCGCTGTTCGGGGACATTCAAAATTATGCCAACGTCAAAGTGCAGCGTCCTGATGGTCCGGCGGAAGCGGAACTGGTGTTCGTGAACGATGATGACAACGAGAAGTGGCTGCAGCTCGTCAATGTGCACACGGTCGCGGACGCGGCGGGCATCGTGCGGGCGTTTGCCCCGAAGGTGGCCGACCAGATCGCGCGCTACCGTTTTTCTCCCGGCACCGACGCGATCGCCAATGGCACGATCGGCTTCAAGAGCAATCCGCAGTTCAACAACTACAAGGTGGCCTTCAAAAACCCGGTGGGTGGCGCGCACTACGAGTTGTGGAACGAGGACTACCCGATCAACGCGCCGTACGGTGACATTCACATCGTCGGCAGCATGTTGAATTTTGATTTCAAGGGCCGCTTGTTTGGCGACACCCTGCATGCAAAAGGTGCGGTCAATCTCGCGCCCGGGGTGAAGGGCTATGATGTGGAAGTGCGGGCCGGACGTTTCCCGTACGGTGTGTTTGGCCGCAGGCTGCCGTTTGAGGAAGTGCGGGCGGAAGTACACAATCGGGAGGGGATGGCGCGGATCGACATCGCTGCGGACGTCCTAGGTGGAGGCATGAGCTTGAAAGGCACCTTGAACGACAACCGTGAGCCGAGCACCTATGACGGCGAACTGCGCATGAATGCACTGAGCTTCCAGCGCTTTGCGCAGGTGTACTCCCCGGGCAATGAAAGTGTGGGAGACATCAGCGGTCATTTTAAATTCACCGGTCGCATGAACGACTGGAAAGCGCTGAAGGGCGGCGGTGCGCTGATCATCGTCAATGGCAACCTCCTCGCCCTGCCCGTGCTCGGGCCGTTGACGCCCATCATCGGGGCGTTTCTCCCTTCGCCGATCAAGGGGTACAACGTGGCCAAGAAGGCAGACTGCACCTTTGAAGTGTCCGACGGCTTCATCGTCACTGAAAACGTCGAAGCCGAATCCAGTGCCTTTCGCATCTTCAGCCGTGGCAACGTGGACTTTGTACGCGATGACATCGACTTCAACGCCGAGGTGCGCATGCGCGGCCTGGGCATCCTGCTATTTCCTGTGACCCAACTGATGGCTTACAAGGGCTCGGGCACGCTCAAAGACACCCACTGGTCGCCGCGCATCTTTGGGGGTGGCAACAAGGATGAACGCAAGCCGCCCGGTGACAAGGAATTGCTCGAAGCGCAGCGCATCGGCCGCGGTGCGACCAGGCCGAGGATCAATGCCGCTCCTCCCAAGCAGCGTGCGTTGTTTGGGAATTGATGGCAGCGGGTGCAAGATTCGCTGTCTTCAGGGTTCTGGAACGACTCAAAATAATTTCGCGTTTGTAGGAGTGCTGTCAGATCTGCCTGCACGTTTTGCAGTCCCTGCCAACGGTAACGCCGCTGATAAGCGGCCATTTTCCAAAGGGGCGGAGGCTGAACCAAGCGCTGATCCGCAGACAATCACGCGCCAAATACGGGCGGCGTCAGGGGAGTTGCTATTGATTGCATATCAGCGACTTGCTACGTAGATTTACGTGCATAATGCCCGGCATCTTTTATTAAACACCAAGGCGAACAAAACGGATGCAGGCAACGGCTCGTATGGCATCTGTCGTGTCATCGATGCTTCCCGCTCGCCGTCGCCTGATCCGAGTCGTTCGGCTAACCCCTGAGTTCACATATGACGACAATCACCTCTCGACGTATTCGAACAGTGGTTGGGACGCTGCTTATTCTCGTGCCGATTGTCTGCCTTGGCTTTGTGGCACTGTTCGGTTGGGGATGGACCGACAGCGCGACTTGGGGAGCTTGGTCCAAGGGGCCTCAGACTCAGTCCGAACATCTTCACGGCTTCTTCTCGTTCATGGTCCGCTTCTACTGGCCGCAGATTCTTGCGACAGTCGCAGCAATTGTTGCGGGCATATACGTTTTGCCACGAAGGATGACCCACGCCTAATCCGGGACGTTCGGCTTAAAAGCACCATTTCCAGGCCGTGTACTACTTCAGGTGCCATGCGGTGCCCAAGGAGGACTCTTATCAAGTAACGTCCAAGGACCCCGTCGGCTGTCAAGCCAAGTCAAGGTTTGAGGAAGATGGCAGTCACCTTACCGTCGCCCGTTCAGAAACATCTCATTCAACTTCTGGCGCAGCGACTCCATGTCGGGATCGGTAAAGGCGGAGTCTAGTGTGTTCTCGCCGTTGGTGTTGCTGCTGGTGCCGCCGATGGCGCTGTCGAGTTGGGCCGTGGTGCCTTCTCCAAAAAAGAGGGCATTCAATTTTTAGATCATCCGACTTCAAAAACATTGATTTCCAATGACCTGCGGTGTCCTAAAACCGGCCCTAGCGCGGTGGTTGAGTTTCTCAAGGCAGGGGAAACCTCAGTCAATCCCGACGCCATAGGATGATGCCGACCGGCATGTCTTTCAGCCAGAGCAGGTGGCCACCGAAAAAATTTCAAGGCACGAAACGGGGACGCACAACCGACGCCGTACATGCCTGACCTCTTTTTTGGGTCCTGGATGGCGAGTTGCGATATTGATGGCAGCGGGTGCAAGATTCGCTGTCTTCAGGGTTCGGACTGTGGCACGGAGGCTGCATGAAAGTGGAACGACTCAAATACGTCATCTGGGCGGCGGACATGAACCGCGCGGTGAACTTTTATGCCACCGTCTTCGGCGGTGCCATCCTCAAGCAGAACGACATCATCAGTGAGGTGTCGATCTGTGATGGCATCATTGGCATTCATGGCGGTGGTGAGGGCGGCCGCACCTGGACCGGACTGAGCTTCCAGGTGCCGGATGTGATCGAAGGCGCGCGTGAAATTGTCGCCGCTGGTGGTCAACTTACGCGGGAGCCGCAGCCTGAGAATGGTGAGCCGCCACACCTCGCCATGTGCGTGGACACTGAGGGCAATGAGATCATGCTGACGCGCAAGCGTGTGCACTGATCCTTATGCAGAGCGGAGATCAGCGCCGACGGCTTCGCTCACATGCCGAAATCCATCCCGCGCGAGCAACTGGCAGAGCCCCTGATTGATGCGTGAGATGACGCCGGGGCCTTCATAGATGAGGGCGGTGTAGATTTGCACGAGCGAGGCACCGAGGCGGAGTTTGCGGTAGGCGTCGGCTGCGGTGAAGACGCCGCCGGTGCCGATGATGACGTGGCGCTGGCGGTTCATCCGCGTGGCGAGGCCGGCGATGCAGCGGTTGATCAAGTCTTCGACCGGTTTGCCGGACACGGCTCCTGGAAGATGCTCCCAGGCGCTGCGTGGAGTTGAGAGGCGCAGGGTGGCGGGTTTGCCGGGCGGGAGATTGAAGGAGAAACCGCGCACGAAGTCGAAGGCGTCTGCTTCTGCCAGCAGGCGTTCGTGTTCCGCCGGATCATCACGAGGCGCCACTTTCAAAAACACGGGGCAGGTGAGGTTGAGCGGTTTGAGCAAGTGCAGCAGGCGGGTGATGTTGCCGGGTTGGGCGAAGAAATCTTTTCCACCGGCGGCATTGGGGCAGCTCAGGTTCAGCATGAGGTAGCCGGCGTGGCGATGCAGCAGCGAGACGCTGCGCTCGTAATCGGCGAGGATGGCTTCGTCACTGCAGGCGGGAGCGCCGGGACCGTAGTTGGTTTTGACGATGTTTACGCCGAGTGGAATCCGCATGCGGTGGGCGGCCAGTCGCGGAGCGATGAACTCCGCGCCTTCGTTGGGCAGGCCGTAGTTGACGATGATGGCCTGATCCTGTGGCAGCCGGAAAAGGCGCGGCTTTGGATTGCCCTGCGAAGGCTGCGCGGAGATGGAGCCAATCTCAGCAAAGGCGAAGCCGAGATGATCCAGCATGCGCAGGGCGCGCCCGCTTTTGTCCCAGCCTGCGGCGAGGCCGATGGGGTGTTCGAACCGCATCCCCGCGACCTCGCATTGCAACTCCGGTGCTTTGAACTCCAGGCAGGCCCGGGTGAGATGCGGTACCCACGGCAGCAATCCTGCAATGCGACAGGCTTCGACCGTCGCATGATGCGCCGTTTCCGCGTCGAGCTGGAAGAGCAGGGGGCGAATCAAGGTGGAGTAGAGGGACATGGGGAAGGGGGGCGGCAGGCTCTCGATTCTATCGCGCCGTGCTAGGTTGTCCAAACGCGTTGCAATTGCCCCCTTTTGGGCCATTCATGCCCCCGCCCATGACCCCCAAGATCGACCCCGCCCTGCATCGCGACAAAAAACCGGAATGGATCCGCGTGACTCTGCCGCGTGACCCGAAGTTTTGGAGCACGAAGGGCCTGATCACGGATTTGAAGCTGCACACTGTGTGCGAAGAGGCGCAGTGCCCGAACCGCTGGGAGTGCTGGAGCCAGGGCTCGGCGACGTTCATGATCGCCGGAGATCGCTGCACCCGCGCGTGTGGCTTTTGCGCGGTCAAAACGGCCAAACCCTTTGCCCTGGAGGCCGATGAACCGCAACGTGTGGCCGAGGCGACTAAACGCATGGGCCTGAACCACATTGTCATCACCGCCGTGGCGCGTGATGACATGAAGGACGGCGGCGCAGAACACTTTGCCCGCACCATCGAAGCCGTGCGTGAAGCCGTGCCGACGATCACGATTGAGATTCTTGTGCCCGATTTCAACGGCAAGGATGACGCTCTGGAAGTCGTGATGAAGGCCAAGCCGCATATCTTCAATCACAACCTCGAAACCGTGGAGCGCCTGACGCCGCTGGTGCGCAGTCGTGCCATGTATCACCGCAGCCTACATGTGTTGAAACGTGCGAAGGCGATGGCGGAAGAACTCGGCACCAAGTGCGCCACCAAGAGCGGTCTCATGCTCGGTCTCGGCGAGACGGAAACGGAATTGTTTCAAGCGATGGATGACCTGCGCGAGCATGACGTCACCGTGCTGACCCTGGGCCAGTATTTGCGCCCATCACCCCAGCATCTGCCGGTGATCGAATATGTCCACCCGGACACGTTTGAGAACTACAAGCAGATCGCGCTGAAAAAAGGATTCCGCCACGTGGCGAGTGCACCGCTGGTGCGCAGCTCGTATCACGCTTCCGATTTCAAGCCCGAGCTGGATCTGGAGTAGAGGCGGGTGCGGACTCCCGCAGCCAAGGCACGAGCCTATCCATGGAAAGTGGTACTTTGGTGCCAGGTATGCATACCGCCGCGCCCAGCATTAGGCGTAGCACAACGGAAAGCGGGTTGCGTGAGCGGCAATTCGAGTTCTGTTCGTGGACCCCAACCTAACACCATGTCCATTCGTCCTCCCGCCGAAGCCTACGAGAAAGTTCCGACTGTCATTTTCCCAGACTCCGCCAAAGCGGCCAAAACGCTGGCGCAGGAAGTGAAACTGTTGATCGAAACGAAAAACAAGGCAGGCAAGCCTGCGGTGCTGGGGATGGCGACGGGATCGACACCGGTGCCGTTCTACCGTGAACTGATCCGTCTGCACAAGGAGGAAGGGCTGAGTTTCAAAAACGTCATCACCTTCAACCTCGACGAGTATTACGGTCTCAGCGCTGACCATCCTGAGAGTTACTCGATGTTCATGGCGGAGCAGTTGTTTGACCACATCGACATCCCGAAGGCGAACATCAACCTCCCCAGCGGCACGGTGCCGGGAGATCAGGTCTTCAACCACTGCCGCCAGTATGAAGAGAAGATCGAAGCAGCCGGCGGCATTGATCTGCAGATTCTCGGCATTGGCCGGACGGGCCACATCGGCTTCAATGAACCCGGTTCCAGCCGTGACTCGCTGACCCGGCGCATTACGCTGGACCGCGTTACACGCCAGGACGCGGCGAGTGATTTCCGTGGGGAACAGAATGTGCCGCATTTCGCGATCACCATGGGGGTCGGTTCGATTCTGCGGGCGAAAAAGCTGGTGCTGATGGCCTGGGGCGAAAACAAAGCCGTCATGGTGGCCAAAGCCGTCGAAGGGCCGATGACGGAGGTCATTTCCGCCTCCTTCTTGCAGGATCACCCAGATGCGCGGTTCTTCATTGATCACGGTGCTTCCCGCGAACTCACCCGCATCAAACTGCCCTGGCTCGTCGGCCCGGCGTCCTGGACACCGCGTGAGACCCGCCGCGCGATGGTCTGGCAGGCCTTCAAGATCAAGCGCCCGATTTTGAAGCTCGTGGACGAGCACTACAATGAAAACGGCCTCTCTGATCTGCTCTCCGAGCAGGGCCCGGCCTACCAGCTCAACATCCGCATTTTCAACCAACTGCAGCACACCATCACCGGCTGGCCGGGAGGCAAGCCTGATGAGGATGACACGTACCGCCCCGAGCGTGCGCGCCCCTATCCGAAACGCTGTCTCATCTTCAGTCCTGAACCCCAGGATGCCATCACCGGCATGGGGGGCACCATTGATCGCATGGTCGAACAGGGGCATGACGTGCGCCTGATCGCGCTGACTTCCGGCAGTCTGCGCGTGCCGGACAGTGAGACGGATAAATTTGCCGAGACCCTGCTCGAACTGGCGTCCAATGCGTCCAATCCAGCCACCTGGGGAGCCCAGGTGGCCTATGCGCGGGAAGCGCTGAGCCTGCTGGAGGCCAAGGGGGAATTTGGCGAGGATCCGCCGCTGCTGCGACAGCTCAAGGGCCTGATTTTGCGTGGCGAGCTGCGCGATGCGGCCCACACGGTGGGGCTGGCCAATGACCGCGTCACCTTTGTGGATCTGCCCTTTTATGAACAGGGCCGTTACCGCCGCTTCAAGAGCACGGAGGAAGACAACAAGGCGCTGGTGCGCCTGTTGCAGGAGCACAAGCCCCATCAGATTTACATCACGGGAGACGCGGCCGATCCATCGAGCGTGGCAGGCATCTGCTTCCGCCTCCTGGTGGCCGCCTTGCAGGCGTGTGCTGGCGAGGAGTTCGCGGGTTCGTGCAGCGTGTGGCTCTACCGTGGCAAAGAACGTCCGCTGGAGCCGCATGAAATCGACATGGCGATTCCGATGAGCCCCTTGCAGATTGAGCGCAAGGCAAACGCCTTGTCACGCTACGGTGCCCTGTCCTCCCTGGAAAAAGAAGCCCCGGAGACCAATCGCGAAAATGCGCGGCTGTATGATGCGCTCGGCCTGGCCGAGTATGAGGCGATTGAGACCTTCCAGCGCTGGCACCGGGCTTAAACCTGGTTCAAACTGCCACCGCGAGCTTGGCGTCGCGGTGTTTGCAGGTCCCCAGCCGCCGAAGCTCATCGCAGTGGGCTTCGATGCGCATGCTCTTCATGCTGGGCTGAAACCCCAGCCGCCGTGTGATGCAGTCATGCAGCAAGGCGGTGTGATCGTCCTCAAACTCCACCACTCGATCACAATCAAGGCAGATGAGGTGATTATGCTGGGGTTTGTCGAGGAAGTTCGGGTCGTAGTAGGTCTGGTCGCGGCCTAGATCGACTTCGCGCAGCAGCCCGCATTCTACTAGCAGGGTTAAGGTGCGATAAACGGTGGCCCGCGAAACGGTGCTGTCGAGCTTGCGGGCCTTATCCAGCAGTTCCTCTGCTTTGAAGTGGTCATCGGTGGCAAAGGCGGCCTCGACAATGACATCCCGTTGCTTGGTGCGGCGCAGTCCCTGACTGGCCAGATGAGCCTCCAAGCGTTGAGTGATACGTTCGTCCATGTGGGGGAGAGGTTAGCCACAGCGGGTCATCGCGCAAGGCAGCGCTTTTTTTGAATAGTTAGCCTGTGGATCGACTGGTTTAAAGTGCTGACGTGAAAAAATGTCTCATTAATATGGATTGGATTACCATTTAAACTATTGGCAAACAATGATTTAAGTGAGAATGGACGTTCATATTCAAGCTGTCTAAGCGGTGTGGAATTTGCAATATAGACGCGTGGTGCGTTCAAATTAATTTAAAATAATTATGGATTTTATTGTTAATATTGATAAAATTACATAGACTGCCTGATTCCAAGCATGCCTTTACCATTCTCATTCTCTACGCAACGCCAAAGTTCTGAGGTCGAAAGTCCTCAGGAGCCCATTGCCTTACCCGTTTCTGAGAAGGTGATGAATCATTCGCCTGGTCTGATCAGCACCGAGCCTATATTGGGCGCTTTAGGGGGTGCGTTTTTGCCACCTGCACTGGAAACAGCACCCAGAGCAGCCCCCAATTACCCTCGGCAGGCTTCGGTACCTTCATCACTTCAGCCGTTTGTCACAGCCTCTGAAGAAATCCCGCCGACTGAGTTGCACGCGACAGCCCCCCCTGTGAACACATCACTTCAGGCGTCCGCCACGGGGCATGACTGGGCGGCTCAAATCGACCAGTTGCGCAACGATATTTTCGGCATCGCCATGAACGTGAGCGCCTTAAGTGATCGTATGGATCGCTTGGAGCAACGAATTCCTCCAGCCGGACAGTCGGTGCAGGCGGGCATCGCCGTGTTGCGCGGCGAAATTGAAACCTGGTTGGAGCAACACCTCAACAAGGCCGTCGAGCATTGCATGCAGCAGATCATCAGTCGCTCGAATTCCGCCGTCTCAAATCCCGTCATCTGACCATCGTATCCCCACTCCTCGATCCCATCCCTTATGAACTCCCTGAGACTCCGCATTCTGTTTCCACTCTGGCTGTTCGGCTTTCTACCTGCCATGGGGGCCGCCCGCATGATGGGGCAGCCGCTTGATTGGTTCTTTGGTATCACAGGTGTGCTGCTCGGAGGCGGGGTCTTCCTCACGGCCTATCTCATGTCCGGCTGGCTGCTCAAGCCGACGACGGCTGTCATGAAAGGCACGACGGCAGTGCTGCGCGGCGTTCCGCCAGATGCCCAGTCCTCTGAATGGCTGCCTGCCGATTTTTGGAAGCTGCGCTGTGACATCAACATGATCTTTGCCAAGCAGCGCCAGGCGCTCAATGCCGCCGAGCAGCACGCCTGCCAGACGGCTCAGCGCCTGCTCAATGCCGAACGGCTGCTGCGTGAAGCCTTCACGGCGTTGCAGGGGCTGTTCGCCGCCAGCGATGAGGGCGTGCTCGTGGTGGATGCCCAGGGCTCCATCATCGCCTCCAATGCCAAACTCGATGATTTCCTCGGCAAACCCGTTGAAGAGATCGCCGGACGTGACTCCACACGCATTCTCAACGCCCTGATTGAGCGCTTTCAGGAAAAAACCGTCATTACCGCGTGGATTGAGCAGTGCGTTGCCAGCCTTGAAGGCCAGGATGAAACTCCTCCCCTCGTCTCCAATGACAACCGGGTCTTCTCCCTGCGTTCCTGCCCGATGCGCACGGATGTCGGCGAAGTCATCGGCCGTATCTGGATCGTCAAGGACCGCTCCGAGATGCGGGTGCTGGAAAACCAGCTCCGGGAATCGCAAAAGATGGGAACCATTGGCCAGCTTGCAGGTGGCATCGCCCACGACTTCAACAACCTCCTCACGGCCATTCGCGGCAATCTTACCCTCGCCGAACTCACTCCGGCTTCCAATCAGGCAGGCGTGCGTGACAAGCTGCAAAACGCCAACCACGCCACCACGCGTGCGGCGGAGCTCGTCAAATCCCTCCTCGGCTACTCACGCCGCAGCACCGGCATCGCCGTGCGCAAGTCCACCAATCTCAAGCGCCTGCTGGCAGATGTGCAGAACCTCCTCAAGCACAGCGTTGATCCCCGCGTCACCATTCAGATGCGCGGCGGCATGGATGCCTCCTACGCGACCGGGGACGCCACCCAAATCGAGCAGGTCATGCTCAATCTCTGCCTCAACGCCCGCGATGCGCTGCCTGCCGACAAAGGCGTGATCGAAATCGCCGTGGAAAACGTCACCCATCGCATGCCGTCGAAATCAACCGACAGCAATGAAGCAGCCGAATTTGTCATGCTCGTGGTGCGTGATAACGGTCACGGTATCTCCGAAGAACACCGTCAGCGCATTTTTGAGCCCTTCTTTACGACGAAGGCCGCCAACAAGGGCACCGGTCTTGGCCTCTCGACCGCGCAGGACATTGTGCGTGAGCACGGCGGCTGGATTGAGTTCGACAGCGAAGTGGGTCGCGGCAGCGAGTTCCGGGTGTTTCTCCCTCGTTTGCTCAACCCCGAACAGGTTGAGGAGGAGGCGCCGATCGACAACGGCCCCGCCATCAATGCTCCTATCGGCGGTCAGACCACCATTCTGGTCGTGGATGACGAGGCCCCGGTGCGCTCGATCGCCATGAATATGCTCGGTTTCCTTGGCTACCGCGTCCTGGAAGCCGCTGACGGCCAGCAGGCGCTCGACATCCTGCTGCGCACTCAGGAGAAGGTGGATGCTGTCCTGCTCGACATCTACATGCCCAAGCTCTCAGGCCGTGACACCTTCAAGGAACTGCGTGCCGTCGGCAACGACGTGCCGGTCGTGGTTTGCAGCGGCTTTGTCATTGATCCTGATGAATTTACCATTCTGAGCCAGGGCAGGACACCGCCTGTGGACATCATGCTCAAGCCCTACTCGCTGGATGGTTTGAGCAAAGCGCTGGCCAAGGCCGTGCAAAAGACGCAGGGTGAAGAGCGTGGCGGCTTTGATTTCAGCGCCAAGCGCACGCTTCAGCAGGCCCCGATGCTGGTTTCTTGAGGTCAAAGTGAATGCTCCGGGACTGGAGAACCGCCTGCCAAGAGTCATCTTTCCCCTTTTCGATTGCCGCAAAGGCGCTACCATCCGCGCCCCATGATCAAAGTCGGCCTCGTCTCCCTCGGTTGCGCGAAGAACCTCATCGACTCGGAAATCATGATCGGCCACCTCCAGCAGGCGGGCATGGTCATGACACCCGAGCCCGATCTCGCGGATGTGCTCATCGTGAACACCTGCTCGTTCATCGATATGGCCAAAAAGGAAAGTGTCGGAGCGGTGCATGACGCCGTGGACCAGCGGGCGGGTTCGAAAAAGCGTGCGCGGCAAAAGATCATCGTCGCCGGCTGCCTCTCGCAGCGCTTTTCCCAGGAACTCCCCGGCCTCATGCCGGAAGTGGATGCCTTCATCGGGCTAGATCAGATCACCCAGGTTGCCCCCATTATCCAGAAGCTCATGGGCGCCAAGGAGCATGAGCAGGAAAACCACGTCACGCGGCAGCCGCAGTACATCCCGGATTACGACACGCCGCGCTTCCGCCTCACGCCGCAGCACATGGCCTACATCAAGATCGCCGAAGGCTGCAATCATCCCTGCTCCTTCTGCATCATCCCGCGCATTCGTGGCCGCCACCGCAGCCGCACGCAGGAAAGCATCGTGAAGGAGGCGCAGCAGCTTATCGCTAGCGGGGTGAAGGAGATCAATCTCATCTCCCAGGACACCACCTACTTCGGCATGGACAAGTGGACGGAGGAGCGCCCCAAGCCGCGCAGCGGCGTGGATTCCAGCAAAGGCGAATCCCTCTCCTCCCTCATCCGTGAGCTGAACAAGATCGAAGGCGACTTCTGGATCCGCCTCCTCTACACGCATCCCGCTCATTGGAGCGACGATCTCATCCAGGCCATCGCCGAGAGCCCCAAAGTCGCCCGATACATCGACATGCCGCTGCAGCACATCAGCGACCGCATGCTGGGCCTCATGAAGCGCGAGACCGACGGCGCCTACATCCGCGATCTCATCAAGCGCATCCGTGCCGGCATTCCCGGCATCGCCATTCGCACCACCTTCATCGTGGGCTTCCCCGGTGAAACCGAGGCTGACTTCAACGAACTGCTGCAGTTCATTCAGGACACGAAATTTGAGCGCGCCGGCGTCTTCAACTACTCCCGCGAGGAAGACACCCGTGCCGCCAAGATGGAGGATCAGATCCACCACATGACGCGCAAGGCCCGCTGGAACGAGGCCATGCGCGCCATCCAGCGCAGCATCGAAGGCTTCAACACCACGCAGGTCGGTCGCAAGATGCGCGTCCTCGTCGAGGAGCCCGGCGTCGCCCGCAGCGAAATGGATGCGCCCGACATCGACACCACCGTGTTCGTGAGCAAGAAGCTTCCTGTTGGCAGCTTTGCGGACATCACCGTCAAAGAGTGGCGCGGCTACGACCTCGTGGCGGCCTAGGCCGGTTCATCATTCAGCAGCCTTGGGTCTGAACCGTTCGGCGACGCGATCCACACCGCCGCGTGGACCGTCCACCGGCTTGAATCCGCCGGAGGAATCCCAGGTGGTCTTCTCCGGGTAGGGATAGAGCGGCATGTCGAGTTCGGTTTTGCCAGCGACCACACGCTGTGCGCTGAGAGTGTGCGGGGCCTCGCCTTTTTCGCGCCAGTTCATGACCAGACCGAGCATGTCTGGTAGTTTGTTGATGCCCGGGCCGGGGCCATGGCTCATGCCGGGAACGACGTAAAATTTGCAAAACGCCGTCACTTTTTCCAGCGAACCAAAGCGCTCGATCACGCGCTCGTAATAGTCCAGAGTCGCATGGTAGGGCACGCATGAGTCGGCCGAACCGGAGACCATGATCAGTTTGCCGCCGCGTTTTTCGAAGGGGGTGAGATCCGCGTTTTCAGCGTTCAGGTAAGGTCCCAGCGCTGCGGTGTAGGTGTCGATGTCCTTGCCAAAGTCGAGGCTCATGAGGTCTTTGTCCTTCCCGAAGACCCACTGGAAAAGATAGAGATGTCCGTGGGCGATCTTGAAGGAACTGCCGAAGGGAATGCCATCGAAGATGCGTTCGCCCGTGATCGCATGTTTCGGCCCGCCGAACAGCTTCCTCAGAGCTTCGGCGTGCTTGTCCGTCAGCGTCGGATCTTTCTTTCGCACCAGCGCGATCACCGCCTCGACATCTTTCCCGTCGCAGCGTGGGTCGGAAACCATCTTGCCTGCGGTTTGGGGGATTTCGCGTGCCGCCATGTATTCGTTGCCAGCGGCAATGATGTTTTCCTCCTGTGAGCTGGTGAACGGGCATTGATGGAAGATCTGCTCGTTCCAGAGGAAATAAGCATGCAGTGGAGTGCGGCAGTGGGCGGGGACATTGGCCACGATGCCGTCGTAATCCTCGGGATAGCGCTGGGCTTCCTGGAGCGCCTGCTGTCCCCCGGTTGAGCCGCCGTTGAAGTAAGAGAATTCGGGTGACTTGCCGTAATAGGTCTGGATGACCTGCTTGGCGGCGGTGGTCATGAGGTGGGTGGCGCGATAGCCGAAATCCTTCCAGACGTCCGGCTTGCCGATGCCGGAGTCCGAGTTCGGGGCTGTCCCCATGTCGGTGGTGGCCACAGCGTAACCGCGTGCCATGTAGCCCAGGAGGCCTCCCGAATTGATGTGACCGGCCGAGCCACCGTTGCCGAGGCCGATGAAGCGCTTGTTCCATTTTTCCGCCTGAGGCAGGCAGACTTCCACATGGATGCTGGAATCCTTGCCTGGATTGAGGACAAGCTTCACCACGGTGTGCGGCGGCCATTTCTTGTCTGGAGTGGCGCTGGCGTCTTCGACGAGCACCATTTTCCCAGCGTCGATGTTAAGCTGCCTGAGCGGCGCGAGGCGGTCTGCGTTCTCTGCGCTGGCGGTGAGAGTCAGCAGGACGGTGACGAGGAAAAGATGTTTCATGGTGTGCTCACTGAACGATCTTCTTTCGATTTTCCTGCGGAGTGTGGTGAAATTTGGCTGCTTGCTCTTCTGCGGGCTTTTTGCCATGCTTTCACCATGACTCGCACCATCCTGGCCATCGGCGCGCATTATGACGACTGTCCCTTCGGCATCCCTGGCACATTGCTGCGGGCCGTGCAGAAGCACCAGCGCGTCGTCATTCTCAGCCTGATCGGCGACTACACCAACTGGCCGCCGGTCAAAGGCCGGGAGCAGGGCCTGCTGGATCTTTCGAAACAGCTTGCTGCTGAGCGAGGGATTGAGATGCGCTTTCTGAAGTACCAGAGCCTGGGCTTCGAGCCGACGCTCGAAACGAAGCGCGCCGTGGCGGAAGTCGTGGCCGAGGTGAAACCGGACACCGCCTTCATGCTCTGGCCGCGTGACCGCCATCCTGACCACGAGGCCGCCAGTGCTATCTGCCATGCGGCTCTTTATCAACCGGCACGCCTGCTCGGGCGCGAGGAGGTGAAGACACCCTCACGGGTTTATTGGTATGACAACGGCCCTGGACATACGATCGGTTTCGAGCCGGACACCTATGTCGATGTTTCCACGGAATGGCCTGCGGCGAATGAGTGGCTGGGGCGGCTGATGGCCTACGTGCGCAAGGAAGAGTATGACCCTGCCAAAACGGATGCCGCCATGGAGACCAAGAGTGTGCTTTCTCGCTATCGCGGTCTGGCTTGTGGAGCCAAGTACGCCGAGGCATTCAAGAGTGTGCGCCCGGTGGTGAATGCCGAGTTTTAAAACTCTTTTCACCACCCAGTGGATGGTACCCCCGGTAGGATTCGAACCTACGACAAATTGATTAAGAGTCAACTGCTCTACCAACTGAGCTACGGAGGCATGTTTGAAACCAAACAGCGTTGGAGGGAGGGAGTTTTAATCGCGTCTGGGCTCTGCGCAAGTGAGTTTTGCCCCCTGCGGTAAACTTTCGGGCGGGGAGTGGTCCTTCAAGGCAGCGGTGAAATGCGTATTTTGTGGAATTCGGTCTTTCCTTTGGATGTCCAGTCCCCCCCGCGAAACTGTAGCAGCCTGATTTCCTCCTCCAATCTCGGTCCTTCGCAGATCTTGGCACCGTCGATGAGCAGTTCGGCCTTTTCCGACGTGGCTTTGAGACAGATGTGGTAGAGATTGTTGTGCTCGTAGGCGAATACTTTGGCACCTTCGGGCTGCGGATAAAGGCCGAAAGTTTTTGCGCCTTCTTCATCGGCAAATTTGACGTTGCCGAAGATCAAACGTGGTCGGTGGCCGCTGAGCACGTTGATGTCAAAGTCGATCTGGAAGGGGGGCTTGCGGTTGCACTCATACAGCAGGGTGCTGTCGCCGCTGCCGGTGAGTACTTCGGCGGTGCGGGTCCATTCGCCGTTCAGTGGCTGCCACTTGAGCCTGTTCAGTGCGGCCAGTGGTTCCTCAGTGGAACTGCCTGGCCTTTCTTCCAGTTCGGCGCTGACATAGAGCATCACATCTGCTGCCTCCTGAGGACTTTGCGAGGCATCACGTAGCGCGAGCGCCTTTGACTTCCATGCAGCGCGGGTCGCCATCAGACGTGCGCTAAGGCTGTCATGGTAACCAAGGAGCAGAGTGGAGAGGGTTTCCTCGCCTGGAACCGGCATGGGCATGTCCTCCAGTTTCACACCTTCACTGGTTTTCAACCGGGCGATGAAGTCTTGCATTTTTCCGGCTTCGACGTCTTTGTGAGTCCGCTTGAGTTCGTCAGCCTGCGTCTCGGCTTCGATCAGCGCAGTGGCATTGAGATCTGCGATGGTGCGCTGGCATTCTGCTTTGAAGCCTGTGCGTAGTGCGGCCAAACTGGCTGGTTCTCCGTTTTCTTGATTGATTTCAGCAAGTGAGGGCAGCCGTCGAATTCTCAGGCGGCGGATGTGGGTATGGGAGTTCGCATTGAAGAAATGGTTGGCGAAGCCGAAGAGGGAGTCCTCCGGCATTTCATACAGATCGCGGTCTTGATAGACCTGGCGATGATCGACCACGATGTCACGATGGTTGAGGCGGTAGGTCACGGCGCTATTCCGGCAGAGAATGTGAAATCTCCACACCTTGCCATTGATCGGTGGAGTGATGCGTGGCTCGGGCAAAGTGTAAATGCTACGCACGGAGGCGACAGGAATAGTATGGTAGGTCTGCCACTGCATGTAGGAGAGCCAGTGATCTCTCTCTCCCCGGATATGATAACCGAGGATGATTTCGAGGCCCTGGGATCTCGAACCATTTTTAACGTCGTATTCCCCCATCAGCTCGAAGTTCGAGCCTATGCGACCGTTGTGCACGATGTATGCCTGCGCATCCATGCCATTGTTGACGAGGGTGGCGCTTCCCAGGCCGCTCCAGGAGCCGCTGAGACGGTGCCATTCTGCCAGATCCGGATGGGCCGAAATGGAGACCCACTTGCCGGTGGCAAAAGCTTGTTCAAATTTGCATGCGGCGATGCGCTCCAGCAGCAGTGTGGGGGGCTCTCCTTGAAAACGAGCGGTGATATCCTGATAGCTTTGCAGTGCGTCAGCCACTTTGTTTGAGTGATACAAATCCTCGGCGGCCTCCCATTCATGGGTCAGACCAAACGCGAACAACCTCGACTGTGCGCGAACATTGGTTTCATTCGAGCTTTTAGTCAGATGCAGATGATACGAGCGCCGGGTCTCTCGGGGAAAAGGTGTGGGCACCTGCTGCAGGATTTCATCAGCCGTTTCATAATCCCCTGCGGCCCAGGCGATCATGCCAAGATCAGCCAGCCGCCATGGGTGCTCCCAGACACGGTATACATTTTTTGATTCCACCAGATTTCGGCATGCTTGAATGGCAGTCTCCTGCATTGGGGGCAGGGAGAGAACCCTGCGAATATCGGAGGAATCCACCGCAAGATAGTCCAAAACAAGGCGCATGGCCTTTATCACAGCGGTGCTGTCACTGCCCGTGAGGGCGCAGGCGCAATAGAATGCCCTCATCTTGTCAAGACTGCCGCCCCAGCGCGGACGCAACGTCCATAGATAGTTGTGATAAGCCGGATAGTGGTCGAACTGTACGGCGATCGCACGATCAAACCACTGGCGCGCGGTTTCTCCCGGCCTGCCATTCCCGCCTTTCACAATGTCGATCATACCGGCGGCGGCAGCGGCGCGGTCAGGGCGAAGCTCCCAAGCCTTGAGAAAATGCGCGCGCGCTTTGATCTGGTAGTCATCAAACTCTTGCCGATCCTCCGCTTTCATGTTGGGATAGTTTCCGCCACGAAGGTTCCAGGCGCTCTGGTTTTGCAGCTTCCCCTGCAGCATTTCACGCAGCCAAGGCGTGAAATGGGGCGTTTCGCATAACTGCTCCAGTTCCGTCGTGCGATCATTGATGCTCGTGAAGATGAAGTCCAGTTCATCAAGCAACACCTCATCATCCTGCGGGCTAAACACGGAAGAGTCTGGAGCGCTCTTCATGATTTCTGTGTAGCGTTCGAGGCGGGCCCTGGCAGTTCTTTCCTGGGTTTTGGGATACTGCATGTCATAAGTCACGTCATTGAGGTAAACGACAAGCATCGAAGGATAGTCATGGATTGTCGTGTGGCGCCTGGCTTTGGACAGGTATCCTTCCGCTTCGCTGTAACCCTCGCGGAACTCCCACACAGCCCTGGCCGCGAGCCATAACACCAGTGGATCTTCCACCCTCGCCTTGATTAGATCAGCCCCCTCTTTTGCCAGAACCTCCCAAGGACGTTTGGGGTCTACGTCTGGATGACCTGACTTGACCATCAGCGCCTGCTTCACAAAACTGCGTGCAGCATCAGCCTGCGCCGGCCATTGGGTCAGATGCTTTTCAAAGGGGGGCAGAAGCACACGCTGCATCCAGGCCCAGCGCATGCGTGCCAGATCTCCTTCAAAGCGGGTTCCCGGTTTGATTTCTATGGGGGCGAAATCCTGCTCCGCCATGTAGTCACTCGCTGCTTTGCGCCAGTCGGTGTCTGCGGCAGCGGCATGTGCCAGAGCTGCCAGGGGCAGCAGCAGCGGAAAAATCTTCTTCATGGCCGGAGATGACATCAAGAATCAAGGCGGGTGTCCAGCTTGATTTTTGCTGATGCGGACAGACGGCGGGCCTACATGTGGGCATGCGTATCATTCTATTTTTGTTTTGGGTGCCATGGAGTTCCGCACTGCGGGCGGATTTGCCGCTCGGTGTTTCTCTGGCAGGTGATCCTGGCCCCTACACGATCAAGCGGTGGAAGAATGACTGGCCTGGCTGCAAATTTGAAGGTGGCATTGCTCAAGGGCGCGTCGCTGTGGTTGAAAGCGATGCGCTGAAATGGCTGCGCGTGAACTTTGCCGTCGGGGAAATCGGTCCCGAGCAGGGGGGCGCGGGCTGGCGCATGCCGTTTGGCAAGCATGAGAAGGCGGAGCTGAGCTACACGCTGCGCTTCAGCAAGGACTTCGATTTCGTCAAAGGCGGCAAGCTGCCCGGACTCTGCGGTGGACCGGACAATGTCAGTGGCGGCCGCCGGGCCACGGGCACGAATGGCTTCTCGGCACGTCTGATGTGGCGCAAAGACGGACGTGGCGAAGCCTACATCTATCACAAGAATCAAAAGGGTGATTATGGCGACAGCTTTGCCTTTCCTGCCGCCTTCCGTTTTCCAACGGAAACTCCGGTCAAAGTTCGAATTGCCGTGACGATGAATGCCGTGGGCAAACGCGATGGCACACTGCGGGTCTGGATCGATGAAAAACTCTTGGTGGAACGAACCGCCATGGAATGGCGCACGGTGGACAGCTTTGGCGTGGATGGTCTCTACTTTGAAACCTTTCACGGCGGGGGCGATGCCTCATGGGCGCCGACGCGGGCCTGCTGGGCGGAGTTCGCGGCGATGAAGGTCGGCCGGTAGCGATCTTTCAAACGCCTTCAAATTGGGTATTGACCTTGTTCCTGCCATTCAGGACACTCGACACAACCCCAACCAAGGAGGTCATTATGAATGAACTGCAATCCCGCCGTGCGTTTCTTGCCGATGTGAGCAAGGGCACTCTGTTAGCCACCATCGGTCCCGCGCTCGCAGCTGAGTTCGGCATCACCTCCGCTCACGCGGGGGAACCATCCGCCGCTTTGAACTTTGGTGACATGGAGGCGCTGGTCTGCTTCATGCAGGAAACATCCGTGTCAAAACTGCAGCCTGCACTGGCTGCAAAACTCAAGGCCGGGACGTCATTGAAACAACTCGTGGCCGCAGGTGTGCTGGCGAACGCGCGAACCTTCGGCGGCGAGGACTACATCGGCTTTCACACGCTCATGGCCCTGAGTCCGTCACTAAAAATGTCCGGGTCCATGCCAGAGCAGCAGCAGGCGCTGCCGGTCTTCAAGGTGCTTTACCGCAACACCAACCGCATGCAGGAGAGTGGCGGGCGCAGTGGGGAAGTGCTGCATCCGGTGGCCGCAGGCACGGACAAGCCGACTGCCGCAGAGTTGCATGAGACAGTGAAACGCAAGGACACTGCGGGCGCGGAAAAAATCTTTGCCACGATGATGCAAAACAGCGCGGACGACGGCTTCAATGCGCTGCTGGAATGTGTGCAGGACAACCCTGAGGTGCATCGCACCGTACTGCCGTACCGCGCCTGGGATCTTCTCGATGTCGTGGGCCATGAGCATGCGACGACGCTGCTGCGCATGTCGCTGCGCTATTGCCTGAACTCGGAAAATTATCGCCGCCCTGAGTGGGATGAGCACGGCAAGGTTTTGACGAAGCTGATCGATGAACACAAGCTCATGGGGCGCGATCCCGGTACACGCTCAATGGAAGATGGTGTCGTGGAAAAGCTCAGCATGACTATTTTCAGCGGCTCGCCTGAAACTGCTGCAGGTGCGGTGGCTGCGGCACTGGCGGAAGGCTTTGATCCGCATGAAATCGGCGAGGCCATCTCGCTGGCGGCAAATCAACTCGTGCTGCGTGATCATGGCCGGCCGCCGGAGTGGGAAGCGCCGGGCAAGCCGCCTGGAAGTGTGCATGGCGACTCTGTGGGTGTGCATGCGAGCGACTCGGTGCATGCATGGCGCAATCTCTCGCAGGTCAGTAAAGGGCGGAATGTCTTCGCCTGCCTCATCCTCGGTGCCTGGCAGGTGGCGCGTGATCGCACCAGCAGCGGCCAGCATTTCGTCGAATGGGAGCCCATGCCGCCGAAGCGATACATCAGCCAGGGGACGGATCAGGCGAAGCTGCTCTCTGAGCTCGACGGGAACATTCGTCAGAATCTCCAGGCCCATGCCGCCGGCGTGGTGCACCGCTGCGGCATGCAGGGAATGGATCCAGAGGCCGTGTTCAAGACCCTGCTAGGGTACGCCGTCAGTGAAGATGGCGCGCTGCACGCGGAGAAGTATTTCCAGACCACCTGGGATGAATTTCACCGTACCCGTCCCGCCTTCCGCTGGCGTCAACTAACGGCGCTTGCGCGTGTGACCGCCAGTGAGTTTGGCCGTCCGGCACCCGGACAGGCGGAGGCGCGCGAACTGCTGGGTGTGTGAAGCGAAGGCTTTGACTTCAAGTAACGTGACGTATGAACCTGGGTTCATCCGTCACGGTTCTTATTTGACCTCGATCAACTGCACCGCATCGGCTCCGACGATGCCGTCAGTGTCTTTGTTGCTGATTGTGATGACGGCGGGTTTTTCTGCCGTGAAGGGGAAGGTGCCGAGGCTGACAAAGAGCTGGTCAATGGGCGGTGCCTTGCGTTGATTCACGAGCACCGTACTGGTGCCTCCCGCATGCTCGATGCTCACCGGTACATTGCTGGCACGGTTTGGCGCAGCGGCATACGACACGCGTACTTCGTATCTGCCTGAGGCAGGTATTTTCATCCGGTAGAGGACACTCTTGGTTCCTTTCTCGGTGTTGGCGTCATGGATGCTCGATCCATCCACTGGACTGCCATACGAGCTCCCGGTCCAGTGGCCGATCTGCTCGGCCTCCTGCTCGCTCATGACAATGCCTGGCAGCTTGGCGGAGCGGACCATGTTTTTGAGCGATGCGAGTTCGAGCACGGCTTTTTGTTCGAGCAGCTTTTTCCGCAGGGCGGGTATGTCAATGTTTTGCACCGGGGTCTTGGTCTTGATCGCCATCACGGCGGCAAGTCCGGAGGCATGGCCCAGCGCCATGTACACCGGCTCCATGCGCAGCGAGCAGTAAGCGATGTGGCTGGCGGAGAGGCAGACGGGGACGAGCAGATTTTCGCACTCGGCACGCTTGGGCGTCAGACTGCGATAGGGGATCTGATAGGGCAGTGCCGGGGTGTCTTGAAAGCTGCCTTCATCCCGTACGGTACCGTCCTCAGCGAGAATGCGCTGCACGATGTGGCAGTCGATGAGGAAGGAGCCCATGCCGACGGCGTCATCCTTGAAAATGTCGGTTTGCAGATCCTTCTGCACCATGACGTATTCACCGATCATGCGGCGGCCTTCGCGCACATACAGCGCGTAGGGCCAGTGGGCGTTGTCGGCAAACTCGTCTTTGCACAAGCCCCATGAGTTGGTCTGATCGCGCAGGTTTTGTGGAACGCGTTCATCATGACCGAGGAACCACAGCATGCCCTGAATGAAGTCGGTGTGGTCCTGCCAGATGTGAGCGCGTGTGGCGGCATCACCGTCGGGGTAGTCGAAGTTTGCTCCTGGATAGTCCGTGGAGAACAAGCCTTGGGCATTGAGGTCATATTTGCCGTTGGCGACGTTGCCAAGATGAAACAACCGGCCAAAGCGAATGCCCGGGAAGGCGTGGATCAGGCGCAGCAGCAGTTCATAGCGTGCGGGGTCGTAACTCGCTGGCTTTGGAAAAGGAACCAGGATGTCTGCGCCCTGCGTGACGCAGATGCGGAAGTTGTAGCTTTGGGTGAGCTTGTCCGCGCTGCCGGGAGTTTGCTTTGGATCGGGGAACACGCCGAAAATGGGTTTCCCCTGTGCATCCAGACCAGAGATGCCTAGAGGCGTACCATGAATATAGCTTGGCCCTTTGCCGCCGATGCTCGGGCAGTCGCTTTCCATCACTTCAACGGTGCGCGGGCGGATCGGCATGGGGTGATAGCCCGCAAGCGGCTCGCCATACTGTGCGGTGCTCTCACGTCCGACGATGTAGCTGATCTTTGCCGCCGCCATGAGATCGCCTTCATAGGTGGCGTCGATGAATTCTTTGCCGTGGTAGGTGGTTCCGTCGTTCGTGGTCAGGCTGGTGATGCGCGCGCCCTCCTGCGTGATCGACTTGAGTGACTGTGCCGTGACCACCTTCACGCCGGCTTCCTGCAGCATCGTCTGAAACGTGCTCAGGTTCACGCTCGGCTCCGCATACCACATGGGAGTGTTCGGCTTCACGGCGGCGGCCCGGGCGAAGTACTCACGCGGGAAGCCGCCGATGGTGTCCGCCTTGCCCACGTCGGTGCTGCAAAGCCCGCCGGTGACCATGCCGCCGATCCATTTCGTGGGCTCGATGACCACAACGGATGCGCCTTCACGCGCCGCGACGATGCCGGCGCTCAATCCCGCTGGTGTGCCACCGTAAACGACGAGATCAAAATCTTCTGCAGCGAGAGGCGAGGCAAGGCCGAGAAGGAGAAGCAGGCGGTGGAAAAGCATGAGGCGAAAAAAGAGCAGGCGGCAACGCCATGCATCCTTTTTCGCCTCGTCTTTTCAATCCGTGTGCTTACTCCTTGGAGAAAGCCGCGTAGGCTTCAGCGACTTTGCCTTCCTTTTCATCACCCTTGTGGAAGAGGAAGAGATGGCGCAGCAGGGTGTATTCACCTTTCTTGAGTTCATAGGCTCCATCAGGTGCGTCTTTGTCGAGCGACTTGGTGCCGAAGGGATTGGCGGTGAAGAGGCCGTAGGTGCGGACGTGCCACGGGGTGGGGAAGCGGAAGCTGGAGGGATGATTCAGCATGGCCACGCCGACATGCTCGCCACCGACGATGCCGTAGTAATCGCACCACTTGGCGCGTTTGCCCCAGGCTGCAGCGTCGGTGAGGCCTTCGCTGTTGATGATGTGGCCGCTGCCTTTTTTATTTTTTTCAATTTCAACCGCCATCTCGGTGGGGACGCGGATGCTGAGTCCGGCATCTTTTTTGTCTTCAAATTTGGCGGTGCCTTCGGTGGCCAGCAGGATCTGCTTCATCTCGATGCTGCGGGTGCCCTCGCCTGCGCGGAAGATCATGGTGCGCTCTTCTTCGAGGTATTTTTTTCCAGCAGGATCAAGGTAGTCGATGATGGAGACGAGCACGGCGGAATCCGGTTTGGCCTCCAGCGTCTTGAACTCACGGTGTTTCTCGCTGCCCAGCTTGCTGACACGTTCTGGGGTCTTGGATGTATCCCCAAAGGTGAGGCGTTCGGCCCAGGATTCGATGCCATTGATGCCCTCGCTGCCAAAGCAGATGCCGCGATGGTGGGGATGGTCGTGCTGCTCGCCTTCGATTGTCTTCATCGGGTAGTTGCGCGTCATCTGCTTGCCGGTTGGGCCGAACACAGGAGCGAGGTAGGGCTTGTTGGCCTGATCGACGATGTATTCCGCGAATTCCTGCCCATCGACCTTCACGATCGCACCACCGGCGGCGGTTCTTTCGACGGTGAATTGAGCGGCGCTGGCCAGAGAAGCAAGCAGGAGGGAGGCGGCGAGGAGCAGTTTCATGGTGGTTGCAGGGAACGAACGAGAGGTTGGAATGCTTTCGGCGGAGATCAATCCCAGCCGTGGAAGAAATGGCGTGCGGTCTGGCTCGTGTCGGCGGCGACTTTTTCGACGGTCTCACCGCGCAGTGCCGCGATGGCACTTGCGGTGTCCGCCACGTAGGCGGCTTCGCAGCGTTTGCCGCGATGTGGCACCGGCGCGAGGTAGGGCGCATCGGTTTCGATCATGTAGCTGCCAGCGGCTACCAGGCGTGCGGTTTCGGCAATGACACCCGCGTTCTTGAAACTGACAATGCCGGTGAAGGAGATGAGGTGGCCGCGTTCCAGTAGTGGCTGAGCCTGCTCCAGGGTGCCAGTGAAACAGTGAAACACGCCACGGAGGCGATCGCTGAAAGGCAGGACAAGTGCGGTGAGATCATCCCAGCTTTCGCGGTTGTGCAGGATCACGTTAAGTTTCAACTCTGCTGCGAGTTCGAGCTGTGCGGTCAGAACCCGGGCTTGATGCGCTTTCCACTCATCGAAGGTGAAACCCTCCGGCGGCGCATGGAAATAATCGAGTCCGATTTCGCCGATGGCGCAGACTTTAGGATGACGCGCCAGCTCGCGCAGTTCGTGGATCCAACCGTCTCCGCTGACCGTGTCTGCATCGCAGGGATGAATGCCCACCGCCACGCGCACATCGGGCTCGTGTTCGGCGATGGCGAGGAGCTTGCGGGCGTTTTCGAGATCCGTGGCGGGTGCCACCATGCGGCTGACGCCAGCAGCGCGTGCGCGTGCCAGCACGGCGGGCAGATCGCCGTCGAATTGTTTGCTGCCAAGGTGGGTGTGCGTGTCAAAAAACATGCCCTGCGCCTTCGCATCTGGGAACCGGGTGTCAAGCGTCACGAATTAGTCCTTTCCTCGCGCCGCTTGTTCATGGTAAACCAAGTGCATGGTTTTCCGTCGGTTGCTTTTGGTTTTGTCATGCCTGCCAGCGCTTTTAGGTGCTGCGCCGGAAGATTATTTTGGCATTCATGTGATCGATGAAAGCACCGGGCGCGGCGTGCCGCTGGTGACGCTGAAAACGACCAATCACATCGCATTGACGACGGACAGTGCGGGCTGGATTGCCTTCGACGAGCCGGGGCTGATGAACCGTGCGGTGTATTTCAGCGTTGAGGGGCCGGGGTATGTGCTGCCGAAGGATGGGTTTGGCTTTGTCGGCGTGCGGCTGACGCCTGTGGCGGGAAAGTCCCTGGAGGTGAAAGTGCTGCGCACCAACATCGCGGAGCGCCTGTGCCGGCTGACGGGGCAGGGGATTTACCGCGACAGCACCTTGCTGGGGCGTGAGGCACCGCTGCCGAGTCCCAATCTGTTTGCGGATGTGGTGGGGCAGGACTCGGTGCAGGTCGTGCCGTGGAAGGGGCGCTACTTCTGGATTTTTGGCGACACGCTGCGGCCCAACTACCCGCTGGGCAATTACCACTCCACGGCAGCGTGGAGCGATGCGCCGGACAAAGGCGGGCTGGAACCCGAGCATGGCATCCACTTTGAATACATCACCGATGAAAACGGCGGCGTGGCAAAGATGCTGCCAGTGGAGGAGCCCGGCGCCGTGTGGCTCTTTGGCATGCACACGGTGATGGATGCCGCAAACAAGGAGCATCTCTTGGCGCATTACTCACGCTGGCGTGAGCTTGGCAAACGACTGGAACATGGACTGGCGGAGCTGGATGAGACGACCGGGCGCTTTCAGCGCACCACGGTGCTGGGGGATGAATTTGAGTGGCAGCACCCGCAGGGCAACGCTGTGCTGGCCAAGGGGGCGGACGGCGACTGGATTTACTATGCCACACCCTTCTGTCAGACGCGGGTGAAGGCGAACTACGATTCCGTACAAAACACATCTGCCTACGAGTCGCTGGCATGGTCACCGGAGCAGGGGGACTATGTCTGGCAGCATGCGCTCAAACCCACGACGCAGAAGGATGAGGAGAAACTCATCGCCGCGAAGCAGTTGCCTGCGGACAAGGCCCGCATGCAGGTGGTGGATGCGCAAACGGGCAAAGCGGTGCATCTGCATGCCAGCAGTGTGCATTGGAACAAACACCGCGAGCGCTGGGTCATGATCGCGGTGCAGGAAAATGGTGCGGAATCGTATCTTGGTGAGGTCTGGTATGTCGAGGCCAAGCAGATCGAAGGCCCTTGGCACAAGGCGGTGAAGATCGCCACGCATCCGAAGTACAGCTTCTACAACCCCAGCCACCACGCTTTTTTCGACCAGCAGGACGGGCGCATCATCTATTTCCAAGGCACGTATGCTGAAACGTTTTCCGGCAATCCCATCGCCACGCCACGGTACGACTACAACCAGGTCATGTATCGGCTCGATCTCGATGACGAGCGGTTGAAGGCGGCTCGTGCTGACTGATTGTGCGTGACGAAAAAGGCACAAGGCCATGACTGCATGCCGCGTGCGGATTCGGCATGCATGGTGGCATGGAATCACTGCTGCGCGTGGATTGGCTGGCCTTCGTGGGCAGGAGTTTTCTTGGCTTTTTGTCGTGGCTGGGGCAGCTCGCCGGTTTGATGGGGGAACTGCTGATTGGATTAAAAAGCGGCAGGTGGCGGCTGAAACTGGTGGTGCACCAGATCGTGGCGATTGGCTTCGGGTCGCAGTTGGTTGTGGTCGTGACAGGTGCCTTCACCGGTGCGGTGTTTGCCTTTCAGTCGTATGCGAAGTTCAAGGAGTTTGGCATTGAATCGACCGTGGGTGCCATTGTCTCGGTGGCGCTCTGCCGTGAGCTGGGTCCGGTGCTGGCGGGATTGATGGTGTCGGGGCGGGTGGGGGCTGCAATGGCGGCGGACATCGGCACGATGAAGGTCACTGAGCAGATTGATGCCCTGCGCGTCATGGGCGTGCATCCGGTGGATTACCTCGTGCTGCCGCGTTTTCTGGCGATGTGTGTGTCCATGCCACTGCTGGTCGCGGAGAGCATCGCCTTTGGCTTGATGGCGGCTTACACGCTCATTGTGTATGGTTTTGATGTGCCGGGTGGCTGGTTCTGGCAGCATACCGTGGACCACACCGAGGTGCTGGATGTGGGCATCGGCATGTTCAAAGGTCTCGTGTTTGGCATCATCATCACCCTGATCAGTTGTCACCAGGGGCTCACGGCGGAGAACGGTGCCGTCGGTGTCGGCCTCGGCACCACGCGTGCCGTGGTGTACTCTTCGCTGACGATGCTGATTTCGAATTTCTTCCTGACCATCGCGCTGAATTATGTGTCGCCGTTGGGCACGGATCCGTGAGTCGGTTCTCCAGGCTTGCTCTTTTGAGTTTGGCCCGATAGCCTGCGCGGAAAATCAACCCATCCAACCAACTCCATGTCCGCCAATCTCGCAGAACTCCTCGGTACCATGATCCTGGTTCTCCTCGGCGACGGTGTCGTCGCGAACGTGCTGCTGAAGCAGACGAAGGGCAACAATGCAGGCTGGATTGTGGTCACCGCAGGCTGGGGCTTTGCGGTGGCGGTCGGGGTTTACTGCACGAACGCCATCAGTGGTGCGCACTTGAATCCTGCCGTCACCGTGGGACTGGCCGTGATTGGTAAATTCGACTGGGCCTTGGTTCCCGGTTACATCGCCGCGCAGATGGCCGGTGCCTTTCTCGGTGCTGTTCTTGTCTGGTTGGCCTATCTGCCGCATTGGGCGGTGACTGAATCAAAAAGCGACAAACTCGGCGTCTTCAGCACTGGTCCGGCGATCCGTCATACCGTGGGAAATCTGCTCTGTGAAATCATCGGCACCGCCATGCTCGTGCTCGGTGTGCTGGCGATCCTCTCGCCTGCCAATCTGGTGCCCAACTCCGGTTTCGACAAAGGCCTCGCTCCCGCGCTCGTCGGTCTGCTGGTGGGGGCGATTGGCCTGTCCCTCGGCGGTCCCACCGGCTACGCCATCAATCCTGCGCGTGACCTCGGCCCGCGCCTCGCGCACTTCGTGCTGCCCATCCCCGGCAAAGGCAGTTCCGACTGGAGCTATGCGTGGATTCCGGTCGTGGGTCCGATCATCGGCGGGATGGCCGGGGCGCTGATTTACAAGGCGCTGTGGGCTGCTTGATGGTGACTGCTTGATTTAAGGGGCTCTGATTTCCTCTGTCGAATGTCCTTCTTCGTTGAAGAAAACCAAAATCCTGTAACCGCCGGGAAACTCATAGAGCGCTGAGCACGCGCTGTTCTGGTAAAGCTTAACAGCATAGTCCTTGAGCCAAGGTCTGAAATTAACGGATGTAAGCGCTTTAAGCAGCTCTGCTTGACTGCTGATGATTTTTTCCGTCACTTCGATTTTTGAGCTATTTCTCCATTCATCACGTTTTGCATTGTGGACCTCCAATGACTTGATGTGATTTACGGTTCCGGAAAATGCAGGGTTAGACCACTGCATGACTTGGCGCTCCCATTGTTCCGAATCTTTGTGATACCTCGTGTCGCTGCAAGAAACAGTCAGCAAAAGCATGCTGGCAAGAACATGCTTCATAATCACTTCGGCGTGTGCGGCACGAGCACGTCGGGGGACTCATTGGCCTGCCTTGCACGCTTGGCCATTTCGCGGGCAAACTGCTCCTGGGAGCGGTGGGCTTTGGCGGCGGTGACGTTGGGGAGGTGCCAGGTGCCGTCCGCTTTGAGGACGCGGCCGCGGGCGGTGTCGGCGAAATGAACTTCGAGGATGTGCTGCAGGCGTTTGCGCGCCTCCCGGTCTTCGATGGGGGTGAGGAGCTCGACGCGCTTTGACAGGTTGCGGTTCATGAAGTCCGCGCTGGCGATGAAGACCGCAGGCTTGCCACCCTGACGGAACCAGAAGATGCGGGCGTGCTCCAAATAGCGGTCGATGATGCTGACGACGCTGATGTTTTCACTGATGCCCTTGATGCCTGGGCGTAGGCAGCAGATGCCGCGCACATTGAGGCGGATCTTCACGCCCGCCTGGGAGGCTTCATAGAGCGCCGCGATCATCTGGCGGTCTTCGAGGGCATTCATCTTGAGCATGATCTCGGCGGATTCACCCTGACGTGCGCGTTCGGTTTCACTGCGGATCATGGAGAGCAGGCGCTCGCGCAAGCCATAGGGGGCCATGCTGAGCTTGCTGAAATGCACGAAACGTGAGCGTCCGGTGACGGTGTTGAAAAAAGCGGAGGCGTCTGCACCAAAATCAGCCCGGCAGGTGAGCAGGCTGATGTCGGTGTAGAGTTTGGAGGTGGCCTCGTTGTAGTTGCCGGTGCCGAAGTGCATGTAACGCGTCATGTGGCCGGATTCGCGGCGCATGACGAGGCAGACCTTGGCATGCGTCTTCAAACCGGCGACGCCATAGATGATCTGCGCGCCCGCGTTGATGAGATCGTTCGCTCGTTCGAGATTGCGGGCCTCATCAAAGCGCGCCTTCAGTTCCACCAGCACGGTGACGTGTTTGCCGGCCTGCGCGGCACGGATCAGCGCGGAGATGATACGGCTGTTCTTGGCGGTGCGGTAGAGAATCTGTTTGATCGCGATGACGTTCGGATCAGCTGCGGCTTCTTCCACCAGAGCAAGGATGGGGTCGAAGCTCTCATAAGGATGATGCAGCAGGATGTCCCCGCGTTTGATCGCATCAAAGATGCTTTCTCCAGGCGTGATGGCGGTGGTGGGGTGGCTGTCCCACGGATCGACCTTGAGTTCTTCAAAACCTGAGATGCTGGCGATTTGGAAGTAGGCGCGCAGATCGAGCTCGCCGGGGATGTCATAAATCTGGGCGGTGCGTGCGCCGCAGAGGTCGCGGATAATACGGGTGTGCTCGCGCGAGGCGCCGGCTTCGATTTCAATGCGGATGGCGGGGCTTTTCAGCCGCTTTTCGAGCACCTCTTCCATCTCGCTCGCGAGGTCGAAGGCGCTCTCGTCATCAACGGTGATGTCCGTGTTGCGGCTGACGCGGAAGCGTGCGGGGGCGGAGACTTTCTCCGCCGGGAAAAACTCACCGATGAACAGTGCGACGACATCTTCGAGGTTCACGTAGAGGAATTGGCCGCTGTCAGGATCAGGCACTAGAACATGGCGCGGCAGATTGGCCGGCAGTGGCAGCAGCACGTGGCGTTTTTCCGTGTGACCAGAGTCACCACCGGTCACGGTGCAGAGCAGAATGATGTTGAGCGCCGGGATGGCCGCACGTGCGCCGGTGTCATCCACCACCACCGGCGACAGCACCGGAAAGATGTGCTCGTCAAAGTATTCGCGCAGGAGGGTGCGCTGTGCCGGGGAAAGATCGTTGTTGATGAGCCGGCGGATGCCTTTCTCCTTCATCAAGGGCACAAGCTGTTGCAGGATGTCATACTGCCGCGCCACAAACGCGGCGGCCTGCTGCTGCACCTGCTCCCATTGCTGGGTCGGGGTGAGGCCGGCATTGTCGCGCACCCGCAGGCCCTGCTCACGCAGCAACTGCAGACCGCCGATGCGCACCATGAAGAACTCATCGAGGTTCGATGCGGTGATGGCGAGAAACTTGACGCGTTCGAGCACGGGCAGATCCACGCGTGCGACTTCGTCCAAGACGCGCGAGTTGAAAGCCAGCCAGCTCAGCTCGCGGTTGATGAAATGCTCCTCGGTCAGGCGCAACTGCGGCGGCGCGGGCGTGGATTCAGGATTTGGCGAGGATGATGTCATAACCGTAAATTTCGCGGAAGAGGTCGCACTTCAGATCGATGGCGATTTGTTCGACCGTCGTGTCATCCGCACCTTGCGTCATGACGTTGAGCCGTGTGCCTTCGGGACGGAGTTGGATGGATTTGATGCGCTGCGCATGGCTGCGGTCCAAGGAATCTGCAAGGCGTAGCAGCGCGGCCAGCTTGAGCACGATCATGCGCTCTTCGCGTGAGAGGTCGGAGAAGTGCGGGTGATTTGGCTCGGGATTGTAACGGCGATGGTAGCGGGCGAGCAGCGCCACCATGACGCGATCATTTGAACTGAGACCAAAGATCTCAATGTTCATCAGGATGTAGAGGCTGTGCTTGTGATGCTCGCGCGGGCTGATGAACATGCCGACTTCATGCAGTGTGGCGGCAACGCGGAGGACGAGTTCGTATTTGGCATCCAGCCCATGCAGATGCTGCAGCTCGCGGAAGAGCTGGCGCGCGAAGTTGGCGACGTGGTCGGCGTGCTTGCGGTCGGTCTTAAAGCGCAGGCCGATTTCGCAGGCGGCCTGCATGACCTCCTCCTGGAAAATCGCCGTGCGTGAGCCCGAAGTCATCAGATCGAGCATGAGTTCCAACTGGAAATCGCCTTCAGGCACCCAGAGTGAATCATCGCCAAAACGCCGTGCAAGCGCGAGATTGGTCTGCAGCGCCGGGATGATGGCTTCGCCGCCGGTGTAATGCACATGCAACTCGCGCACCAGTTCATCGGGGTTCAGGCGTGACAGTTTGTCGGTGAGACGCGCGAGATCATTTTCCAGCACACGGTGTGCACCGTGGCGTGCCTTTCCAAGCCGTGGAGCCACGCTTTGGATCTCCGCGCCGATGGCGACGTGGTGGTCGATCTTCACGTTGGAATAGTCCTGGGCGAGATGATCCACGACACCACGGATGTGCTCCTCCAGGTGCACCATCTGCTGGCGGGCCTCGTCATCCGGCGTGGCGATGGCTTCACGGGCGCGGAAGATGCCGAGACGGTAGTTGCTGTAGGCGGCAAGGCGTCCCTGCTGGAAGTAGATCGCGCGGGTGTTGCCGGGGCCGATGTGGGAGACGAAGGTGTTCCCTTTGGCAAGCAACGGATTTTTCAAAAGCATGCGCTGCGCGATCTGATAGACGAGGCGCGTCATGTTGCCGTCATCGATGAGACTTGGGGCGACACCACTGTGAACCTGGAGACGGTTGAGGAAAATCTCGTGATTGACGGCCTCCGCGAGGATGTTGGAGGTGAACAGACGCAACTGCGAGGGCGGGATGCCGTATTCGCGCATGGTCTGCAGGTAGTCGCGGAGAATGGCGGCTGCCTGATCGACGGTGTTGCGGGAGATGCTGCGGGCGCGGAAAATATCACGCGCGACGGGCAGCGGCCGGTCCAGGCTTTCGATACGGATGAACTGGCCCTTGTCATCCTTCCGGCCAATGACGAGCGAAACCGAGGCCGCGCCCACATAGATGACGGCATGTTCCGGCGGTGTCTTAAACGAGACGGGTGGAGTCACTTCACTCATGGAATGGATTCGTGCTGAAACGTAGCGGCAGGGGTCATTGCTTCACGTTTCGCATCCATGCCACCGCACCGGCGGCCACGGCCTGGCCGCCGAGCTTGGCGAGCGAGTATTTGATCCCACGGGCCAGTTCCGGGATGGCGTAGTGCTCGACCTCCTCCTTGAGCAGGTTCAGGTAGAGTCCCGGCAGTTCCTCGACCAATCCACCCCCGAGCGTGATGCGGTCAGGGGCCAGCAGATTGACGACTGTGGCGACTCCCATGCCCAGATAGCGGATGGAGTTGCGAAACATGATCATGGCCGCGTCTTCGCCGCTGCGGAAGGCGTTGGCGAGCGCTTTGCTGCGGATGTTGCGGAGCGAGCCCTCGGTTTTTTTATCGAGATCAGGAAGCTGGCCACGATAGCAGGCCAGCCCGGCCTGCGAGGCGAGCGCGAGGCGGCTGGTGAGATCTTCGAGCGTCACCGTGCCAAACACCGGGCTGCCGATGTGGGTGCCGGGCAGCAGCAGATTGCCCAGTTCCATGGCGGAGATGGCACGGCCCATGACCAGCTGGCCGTTATAGACAAACCCCGCTCCCACACCCGTGCCTGGAAACACGCCCAGCAGCGAGCGCGCACCTTTGCCAGCACCGAGCGCGTACTCGCCATAGGTGCCGGCATCGACATCATTCAGCACCGCAACGGGGCATTTGAACTGGGTTTGCAGCAGCTTACGCAGCCCCATGTTGGTCCAGCCCAGGTTCGGCGCGAAAATGAGGATGCCCTTGTCAGGATTCACCAGGCCAGGGCAGCCGATGCCGATGCCCTGCAGGCCCTTGGGATCCAATCCGGACTCTGCGATCGCCTCGTGGATGGCTTTGACGATTTTGTTGCGGCCCTTGGCGGCTCCATCGGAGCCGTTGGTGGATTTGCGCGCGGAACCGAGCACGGTGTAGTTCGCATCCAGGACCGAGGCCATCATCTTCGTGCCGCCCAGATCAAAGCCGATCCAGAAGGGCACGTTGCGGAGTTTTTTGGTCGGCTTCTTGGGCGCGGGTTTGGATTTCGCTTTTTTGGCGGGCATGGCGTGGGAAAGACTGCCCCAAGACACACGGGCTTTCGGATGCAGCAAGTGACAATGTACTCGTGAGCCTTCTTACTTCGCCCAATGCCGCGCGGCAAAGGTCAGGTACTGCGTCCAGTCGTAATCGGTGACGTCGTGTTTGCCGGTGCGGATGTGGTAGCCGATAAAGTCGCCGACCGGGGTGTCGATGGCGGGTTGCTCATCCACGACGACGCCCTTCTTGCCGAAGAGGGCATACACCGGGCTGGCATATTTGCCGGAGAGGAATTCGCCTTTTTGATCTGCCCAGTGATCCTCCGCAGCGCTGGCGATGTAAATAGGGCGTGGTGCAGCGAGGGCGATGAGCATGTGCATGTCCACCGGGCAGGCGGCGGCGTTGCCGGCGTAGTTTTTGTAGTTCGGAGTGAACCAGTGCGGGAAGGACTTGGTGATGATGGCGGTGGTCTCGCCGAAGTCGCGCCGCATGAGGGCGGCACCGCCTTCACCGGAGTCATTGGAGATGACGATTCCGAAGCGTTCATCCTGCGCGCCAGCCCAGAGCGAGGTTTTGCCCAGACGTGAGTGGCCGATGACGGCGAGGTGTTTGCCGTCGATCAGCGCATCCGTCTGCAGGTAGTCGGCGATGCGGCTGAGGCCCCATGACCACGCGCCAATGGCGCCCCATTCACCGTCTTTCCAGACCGTATTTGCACCGTCCTTGCTGACGGCGGCGCGCAGGCCCTCCTTCCAGCCGTCGGCGTGGTCAGGTTCAATGTCGCCGTAGTAGGCGGTGGCGACGGCAAAGCCGCGTTTGAGGATCATTTCGAGCGGCCAGCGGCTGCTTTCAGTGCCACGCGTGGCCTCAGTGGCATGATGATCAACGATGTTCTTGTCCTTGCTCTCGCGCATCCAGCGTGTGCTCAGCGGCACGTCGGTCTCGGTGCTGACAGCATGATTGCCACCGAAGCTGAAGCCGACGAAGCAGGGTGCGTTCTTGACGGCATTGGGCGTGTAGAGCATCACATCCATGCCGGCCCATGCGGGATGGTTCGGCAGTGAGATGTGGATGAATTTCCGTGTGGCCAGGCCGCCAAGCGCGTCTGTTTTCGTCGCAGTGACTTCAAACTTGGGTGTGCCGACGTCGGATGGCGTTTTGCCATAGACGTGATCCTCGAAAAGTTTGAGAATTTCAGGGCGGCGCTTTTGGGGCCAGTCCGCGGCGGACATGAGTTTCAAATCAGGCAGCGGATCGTTGCCGACTTTGGCTTCGTTGAAGTTGACTCCTGGGCGCGGAGTTTGAGCCAGAGCGGAGGCGGCGAGGAGAAAAAACAGAGTGGTGCGCATGGTTGGAGAAGACGGAACGTCACGAGGGGGGCCGATTTAACCGCAGACTGAGATGTTCTGGGTCCATGCTGAGACGACACAAAAAAACCGGGCTGATTGCTCAGCCCGGTTTGGGATTAACAGGAACTAGTCCTGCGTTGATTAGTGTTCGTAACCAGCTTCGCCGTGATCGGAGAGGTCGAGACCGATAGCCTCATCTTCAGGAGTTGGGCGAAGACCGACGAGGATTTTGACCACGAAGGTGATGAGGACTGTGGCGACAACCGAGATGACAATGGTGATCCCACAAGCCTTGAGCTGGGAAGCGAGAATGCCGCCCTGGCCGCCGGCGTCAGCAACGAGCTTGGCAAGGCCGTTGGCCTTGGCGTAGGCGCTCACGTCAGTGAGGTTGCCATTGACGGAGCTGTTGCAGAAGAGGCCAGTGACGATGGCACCGAGGGTGCCGCCGATGCCGTGGACGCCGAAGGTGTCGAGCGCATCGTCATACTTGAAGATGGGCTTCAGGACCATGACACCGAGGTAAGGAACGACACCTGCAAGCACGCCGATGATCATGGCGGACTTGGCAGTCACGAAGCCTGCGGCAGGAGTGATAACGACCAGACCGGCCACAGCGCCCGAGCAGAAACCAAGGATGGAAGGCTTGCCTTTGTGGATTTTTTCCACCACGGCCCACACGAAGCTGGCAGTGGCAGCAGCAAGGGTGGTGGTCATGAAGGCGGCAGCAGCGATGCCGTCAGCGGCAAGGGCAGAACCGGCGTTGAAACCATACCAGCCGACCCAGAGCATTCCAGTACCCACCATGACAAGCACCATGCTGTGCGGAGCCATCTTGTCTTTGCCGAAGCCAGCGCGTTTGCCAAGCAGGATGCAAAGCACCAGAGCAGACCAGCCGGAGGACATGTGAACCACGGTGCCGCCAGCGAAGTCGATGGCAGTGATGGCAGCGCCACCGTTCCAGACGCCGTTCATGAGACCGTCAAAGCCCCAGACCATGTGGGCAAGAGGGAAGTAAACCAGGAACATCCAGAGAGTGATGAAGAGCATGATCGCGGAGAATTTCATGCGCTCAGCGATGGCACCCACGATCAGGCCGGGGGTGATGATGGCGAACATGAGCTGATACATGCAGAACACGCTCTGGCTCGGCCAGCCGGAGTAGTTCGTATTGGGGGCGGCACCGACTCCTTCGAGGAAGAAGTATTTAAAGCTGCCGAGGTAGGGGGCCCAGGATGGGGCGCCCGTGGCCTCGTGCTCGCCAAACACCAGCGAGTAACCAACGAAGTACCACAGAATGGTCACCAAACCGGCGCAGCCAAGGCATTGAGCGAGGACGCTGAGAACGTTTTTGGAGCGAACCAGACCACCGTAGAACAGGGCAAGGCCAGGAAGCGTCATGAACAACACCAGCGCGGCGCAAATCATGAGGAAACCGTTGTGGCCTGGTCCTGCGATCCCGGAGAGTTTGGACTTGTAGGGATCTTTGGCATCTGCCGCTGGTCCAGGAGCAAGGTTGTTGAAGTACTGCTCAAGGTCTCCGACTCGTTCCTCGATGGAGGCGTCACGCGGTCCGGCTGCAGCCGGGGCGGGAGCAGCCGCAGCGGGAGCTGGGGCAGGAGCTGCCGCAGGGGCAGCCGGGGCGGGAGCGGCAGCGGGTGCCGGTGCAGCAGTCTGACCTCGGGCATCGCCGGGGTTGATTGCGAGTGTCGTGAGGGCAACTACCGCAGCAATTGCCATGCTGCGCCAGGTTCGAGTGTGGTTGATTTTCAGCATAATTCAGGGTGTGGAATTTAACTCCAAAAGGAAGTTGAGCACGTTGCGTGCCAAGTTATCTTTTGATTTCGAATCGTCTGACTGTCATAATTTCCAAATTAACCAGTATTAAAGCGTCTGGTTAGTACAAAAAAAGCGGGTGGCTGGCCACCCGCTTTGAAAATGCTCAGGCTGTTTTGAGCTCTTTTTACTTCGCGAACGGGCTGAGAACGATCTTTTTGAAGTCTTCCGCCAGCTTGGCGATGGCATCCTTGGGTCCCGTGAGTTTCACGAAGATGTTTGATTCTCCGGCGGGAACAATGGCGGCGATGAGGGTATAATTTTCCCGTGGCGTCTTGGCTCCCATGGGCGGCCCGTCATTGTAGGTGCCGGTGGCCGTCACGAGCGTGATTTTCTTGTCTCCAGCGTCGAGTTCTTCACGCTTGGATTCCGGGGTGCCCTGAAACTGCCCCAGCCAGCGTTTCACATTGGCCTCGGTGTCGCCGCCGCCGCCGGCACCGGGGAAACTGTAAAATACGCATTCAACCGGCTTTTCGGCACCGTCCACCTTGGCCGCCAGCGTTCCTGCACGGAACATGCCCGTGCTTTGGATTTCGGCCCAAGGGGTGGCGAACTTGAAGGTGAATCCGTTGACTTCGAGCTTGCCCTCCTCGCCACGAACGACGGATGAGAGTGAGATCAAGGCGATGAACGTGGATACAAGGAGAGATTTCATGGGGGTGCGTTGAGTGGAGTTAAAATTACTTGGTGACGTGCATGACGCCCTTCATCAGCAGCCAGTGGCCGGGGAAGGTGCACATGTAGGGATAGTCACCGGCATCTGCGGGTGCGGTGAACTCGATAATTTCGCTCTGGTTCGGCTGCACCAGCTTGGTGTTGGCGACGATGTCTGGCTTGGCCGCTTCGGGGATGTAGCTTTTGGCCATGCCCTGGGGATCTGCCAGCATGGCATTGGCCAATGCGCCGACGGCGTCAAGCTTGCCGGGTTTGAGCAGCAGGAAATTGTGCGGCTGCGGCGCGATGCTGCCAGTGTTGTTGAGCGTGAGCTTCACCTTCTGCCCTGCTTTGACACTCAGCTCGGTCTTGTCATAGCCCAGCGGATTCTTGCTGTCCGGCTTGAGTTCGATGGTGGCGACGCCAGCATCCTGGGACAGGCCGGTGAGGGTGAAGGAGGCGGCGGAAATGAGAAGGAGGCGGGTGTACTTCATGTTTTTAATGGGGGATTTGCGGGAGGGAAGCCTAATCGGGCCGCGTCGTCCCGGAATTTCAACTACTTTCGTGACGTCGAAGGCTGGAATGCAGCGGTCTGGCACGAAAGTTTCTTGCCGCTCCTGACGTAATTACATTGTATGAACGAGTTCCGTGAAACCTCCCTCGCCGCCCATTCCCTCAGCCGCCGTCAGGTCCTGCGGGGACTGGGGTCGATGATCTCATTGCCGTTCTTGGAGTCGTTCGGCGCGCGTGCCTTTGCCGCAACCAAACCGGTGACGAAGCCGGTTCGCGCTGCATGGATGTACATTCCCAATGGCGTGAATGTGGAGCAATGGATGCCCACGGGAGAAGGCGCGGGCTACCAGCTTTCACCCTCGCTCCAGCAGCTCGCGCAGCACCGCAATGATTTCATGGTGGTCTCGGGACTGATGCAGGATTTTGCCCGCAGCCATGGCAATGGCGGTGGCGACCATGCACGGGCCACGGCGACGTTCCTGACCGGCTGCATGCCGAAGAAAACGGCCGGCGCGGACATCCATCTCGGCATTTCAGTGGATCAGATCGCAGCGCAAAAGATCGGCCACCTCACGCGCCTGCCCTCGCTGGAACTGAGCACCGACGGGCAGCGCAGTTCCGGGAAGTGTGATTCCGGGTATTCTTGCGCCTACCAGTTTAACCTGGCATGGAAGAACGAGACGATGCCGATGGCACCTGAAATGGACCCACGACTGGTGTTTGAACGCATGTTTGGCCTTGGTGCCACGGCGGGCAAGGGACCCGAAGCGGCGCGTGCCAAGCGCATGCAAAAAAGCATTCTCGACTCGGTCCTGGACGAGGCGAAAACCCTGCAGGCCAAGGTGGATGCCAGTGACCGCCGCAAACTGGACGAATATTTTTCAGCCGTGCGCGATATTGAGCAGCGTATCGAGCGGGCGGAGAAGTTTTCCGCGCAACTGCCGGATGTGAAAATCCCAGAAGGCATCCCGGATTCCTACGAGGAGCACATCCGCACCATGTTTGACCTGATGGTGCTGGCATTTCAGACCGACACGACCCGGCTCTCGACGTTCATGCTGGCGCATGACGGCAGCAACCGCAGTTTCCCTGAACTCGGCGTGCCGGACGCTCATCATGCGCTGTCGCATCACCAGAGCGATCCACAGAAGCTGGCCAAAATTGCGAAGATCGACCAGTTCTATCTGCGGCAGTTTGGCTACTTCCTCGACAAGATGAAAGCAGTGAAGGAAGGGGACAGCACGCTGCTGGACAATTCGATGATCGTGTTTGGCGGCGGCATTGGCGATGGCAACCGCCATAATCACGACAACCTGCCGATCCTGCTGGCAGGGCGTGCCGGGGGTACTCTTACGCCCGGGAAACGCATGGTCCTGCCAGGAGAAACGCCGATGACGAACCTCTATCTCTCCATGCTGGACCGCATGGGGGTGCCAGCTGAAAAGGTGGGAGACAGCACGGGCAAACTGGAAGTGAGTTGAACGCAGGTTGAATCGCGCCGGTGCTGTTCACGTCAGCGGCTTCCAGGAATCAACTGCGGACGCTTGATCGTGGTGGGCAGGTCCGGTGTGGATTTGCGGATGCCAGGAGGCGGTTGAACTGGTTTGCCGCTGGATTTTCCACTCTTCCCATTTTTAGAAATGCCCGGAGGCAGATCCTCTCCTTCACTGTCGTCTTTCTGTGGCATGGAGATGGATTTGGGTGACATCGGCAGGGAATACCAGTGCATCTGCGGCACGGCGCTGAGTTCCACCCATTGTTGTGAACCAAGTTTTTTCCATTCCAGCTCCACCACCGCCCAGACATGGGTTTCCCACGGCATGCGGCTGCGCAGTTCCTGGGCAAGTTCAGAATCCTTGTCGAGGAAGACAGATGCCTGGAAGGCGTTGGGTGGAGCAGGGCTGACCCGGAAGGCATCTTTACGGTCCAGGTTTGGCACGCCGTCTTCGAAGAAGTGGTGGCGGATGATGCCGACGTGGAAACATGCTTTGCCCTCTTGATAGGATTGAAAGAACTTTTCCAGCATGCGGTCTTTGAATTCCACAAAGGAGACCCAGTCCACCTTGAAGCCGTCTTCTTTTTCCTCCAGCATCACCGGGACGGAATACTCCCAGGTCTTGTTTTCCAGGCTCAAGATGCAGTGCTTGCCGGAACCAAGCTCGGGATTAGGATCCATGCGGACGAACTGAATGCGGTCAACCATGACGGGTCCGTCAGGCGCGCGTGCGTAATAGCGCTCCATCAAAGGCTTCATCAGTTCGGCCCCGAGGGTGTAGGGGAGACGTTCTTCGAGTGATTTTGAGGCAAGGAACTTTTTGAGCGCCTCGACCGCAGGCTTGGCCGAAGGCGGAACGTCGTCTGCCTCGATGACTGGCGATGGTGCCTGGCTGCTGGGGGCAGCAGCCGTGCCGCCAGGAGACTCGGCATTTGCAGTTGTCTTGGCGGGTACTTCAAGCAGCGTGCCTGCTGTGGCGGAGCCCATCGGCACGCTGTTGGTTGTTGATGCTGTTGCAGGCGGATTTGTGGAGCGGGTGGCGTCCATTGAGGACGTTGCTGTGGCGGCAGTCTCAGCCTTTGGCACAACCGACTCCTTCGGATCAAAGCCCACAGTTATCGGGGCCGGAGCAGTCGTGGTTTCGGCGGCTGCAGTGGACTGGGCCGCTGCCTTTTCCGCTGCCGCAGAGTCTATAGGCTTGGTGGCTGAAGGGGGGGCTGGAGTCGAAATGAGAGGGGCTTCCTTGACGGCTTCTTCAGCCACTTCGTGTCCGGCCAGGCCCGGGAACAGGCTTGGAAGATAATCTTTCATCAGATAGCCGACAAGGCCAAGAAACCCCAGCAGGAAGATGGCGGCAAATGCGAGTCGGATGAAATTGGTGCCGCGCGGTGCACGCAGACTGGCAATGCTCCGCCCAGATGGCACCGGAGCCAGTGGTGCCGCGGGGGAGTCATCGTGTCCGAGTGAGGAACCCAGGCTGAGTGATGGCGTGCCACCTGCCTGAAGTGGTTGTGTCAGCGCAGCAGCAGGAGCAGGTGACATCTCTCTGCCGAGGAGGGATGAGCCTGACAGGGAGCTTGGCATGCCAGGCATGCCGCCACCGCCGCCCCCTGGCAGCATGTTTGGCAGGGCCGGAGAACCAGGAATGAGGCGTGATTGATTGGGCAGTCCACTTCCCGAGTAGGAAGGAGCCATGTCCAGCGAACCCAAAGCGGGCGTGCCTGGCGCGGAAGACCAGGGCATCTGGCTGGCAGCGGCGGGTAGCGAAGCGGTGAGAGGCGGCTGCCCTGGGGCACGCTTCGGCGGCAACCCAGAGTTTGGCTGCGGCGAAGGCATGCTGGTTCTTGGCACCTCACCCAGCATGGGGGATTGCTGCGGTGCCGGCGGCCACGCTGGCGGAGCTGCGGAGGGGGGGGGCTGACACTGGGGGCGGCGACCATTGCTGCACGGGAGGTGCAACAGGCGGAGGCATGGGCGAAGTGACTGTTTGCCCACAACTAGGGCATGGACCTGAGACACCGGCCATTTGAGCAGGCACGGTCAGAATCGTGTGGCAGAAACCACATTGGAACTGAAGCATATCCGGATTCATTTCATCAGGTCATTGCATTATGGCCATTTTGATTAATTATCATTCAAGGATTGGTTTTGACAAATTGAAGTTTAAAAAGTGTCTGGGTTCTTCTAGGGCCGGAGACTGAAAATCAACCATATCGAATCATGCCGCCACCGCCACCCGTAAAGGCGCCACCAAGACGAGGAACGGTTTCGGGTTCAGTCAGCATCCAGATGCGGTGCTGTCTGTGCAAGCGCAGGCGGCGCAGCATTCGGTGACCCGTGAGATAGCCGAGCCCAAGCATCAGCACGCTCGCGACAGTCCACCCCGCCATGGCGACGACACCGACGGAGCTGTACGCAGCCACCGTTTTGATCTGGGGGGTGAATTCAGCCAGGGGTTGCCCCGTGCCCGTCCCTTTGGAAGGTTCCGCGCCGAGGGCTTTTTGCAACCAGAACAGTCGTGTCGAAAGATGGATGGTATAGCGGCGCAGTTGATCGTGAACGTTGCTGGTTTGCAGGGATTCGTGCAGGCATGCTTGAATCGTATCGCTGAGAAATCCGGTGGAAATCTGGTTGTGGATGGCATTGCTGACAAACAAACGGGTGCGCCACGGCTCGCCCAGCGGATAGACCAGCAAACAGGCATCCGACTGCAGCAGGCTCCCGGAGGCAATTTTCTCCAGTTCCACCCCCTCGGGGAGCCGTTGGTCATGGCCGATCATCAACACAAACAATTTGATGCGCGCATCGCGGGCGTGAAACTCCGGCAGGCGCATCATGTCATAGTTTTGAATTTCAGGCACGAGTTGCTCGGGGTCGATGAGGTACTCCCTGGGCAGACTTTGTGCGCACGCGGCGAGAAACTCCGGGGGCACGTCCCGCAGTGCAACGAGGGAAGTCGGCGGTTGCGCGGTACTGGTCTGGCTATGCTCCGGCATGCCGAGGATGGAGTCGGGCAGAAAAAGACGCATGTCCTCGGCCTGCAGGCGGGCCGAGAGCTCGCTGTCGCGCTGGCTGAAAAAATGGTCCAGACGAGGACCGCTGCTCAACGGAGTGCGGATGAGTTCATTGATGTCAGCGGTCGCCTCGCCATGGCTGGGTGGAAGAACCCCTGGGCTGTTCAGTGCGGGCAGGCTGTCGCGAAAGGTCTTGAGTTCATGTTCACTCCAGCGCGGCAAAGGCAGAGCGTGCTCTTCGGCTTTTTCAGCCGGTTGAGGCACTTCGGCGGAGGCAATGGCACTGATCAGCAGACAAAGCAGCGTCAGAACAGGGGAATGGTCACGATGAATCGCAGCCGTCTGTGATTTTTGGGCTACGGTGTTCATGTCCTGAGGGCGGAGGAGTCTGCGAGAGGTCGTGTTGATGGTCGATGGCCGCCCCGCAAGGGTTGCAGCCCCATGTCTGGAACGGCATCTGCCATGGCGGCGGCCTCGGGCTGCCACGGTCTGCAGCGGGCATGCTTCCGCAGCACCTGGCCTGCACGCAGGCAGGCCTCTTCAATGGCCAGGCCAAAAGCACCTTTGCGGAGGTGGCTGCCGACGGCACGCATCAGACGGTTCATGATCTTCCGGCTGAAGCAGCTCTCGATGGCATATCCCAGCGTGATGCCTGCGGTCTTTGCAGCGGGATCCACCACCAGCACCAGCCCAAAATCATTGCGTCGGCTGACGGAGTGGGTGTTGAAAGCTCCTTGGTTGAGCAGCCAGAAACCGAGCTCGGCGACAGATAAGCTGCTGGGCAGGGCACCTAAGTAAACGGCAAAAAAAAGCTTGGGGGAAGCTGCGTTCAAAATCATCCAGAATGATCTCGGCGCGGCGGGCATCTTCCAGCCGCAGACAGTGTGCCGCATCAGTGATCCTCTCCAGCCTAACCCATTGATTTCCAAGGTGGTTATGCAGTATTGTCGCCGAAAATCCACAGGCAGGGCAGGTGGTCTGCTCTGGACTGACTCCCGCATGGCAGCGTGGACATTTCATTGTTATAGATAATATGGAATATACAACCAATCAAGTCCTTTTTCGTCACATATGACACAGAAAAAATGTTTACACCAAGTGCCCTTTGTGGTGTAAATGTCAGTTGATTCAAAAATAAAACACGAATGCGGACTTTTTCCGGCTTTCAAATTCCGATTTCCACGCTCAATTTCCCCCAACTGATCATGAAGCTCGCCCCCACCATCGCTATTCTCGGCAGTCTGCTGACTGTCGGCTCCCTCCATGCCAAATGGTCGCGAATTCCAACCGTCATGGAAAAGCCTGTGAATACGATCAGTGGCCTTGCCAGCAATGCAACGCTCGACAGTTCAGCGGGCTTTGGTCAGGTTGACGCCCTCCTTTCCAGTGACATCACGGCGAATGCCAATGTGTCTTCCGGGAAAAGTTTTGTGGTCATCAATCTGGGTAAACCGGTGATGATTGCACGCTCATCGTTTGTGAGTGATGGCATTGAAGGACGAGCCACACTCTCAGCGAGTGCTGATAAGAGCGGCTGGGCGGTGCTCGAAGAAAGAATTATTACAGCGGCGGATCGCAACGTGGATTTTAAATTTGCCGGTATTCAGGCCAAGTATGTCAAGCTTGAGCTGGCGCTGTCCAAAGGCGGGATGATTCGTTTTCTTCAAATCTTTGGTGCTGCCACTGACAAGGGGTATGCCGTCAAGCAGTCTGCCGATGGCAAGGGTGGCAAGCCAATGGACCTTATCAACGGTCTTGGTGGGGCGCGCGTGATTTATGCCGCACCCAAGCCTGCCAACGGACTCGACAACGCCATCACTTACAACAAGTTCTCCTTCCCTGAGTCGGATGAAAAATATCGCACCGTCATTTATGACTTCGGACAGTTGCGCATTCTGAATGAGTTTGCCTCCGTGCACTCGCCGCGCCCAGTTCGTTTTGAAGTTTTCGCCTTCGACAGCCTCCCGGAGAAAGAGGACTGGCGTGGCCGCATGGCATTTGACCCGAGCGACTTTGGCAGCGCCCATCCCGTGGCCGTGGCAGAAGACACCCGGGGCCTTGGCGAATTGAAAGCCAAGCCTCAAAAGCCGGTCAAAACCCGCTATCTGGCCATGCGCTGGGAGCCGGAATTTAATCCACCTAATTTCGAAGCCACCGGGGGCAGCTCCGGTAATGGTGAAATCTACACCACCACCACCACCACGGTGACGAATCCCACCACCGGAGTCACAACGGTGACGACCACGACTGTGGGCACTGCTCCTGGCGCTGGTTCATCCTCAAGCCCTGTCACCCCCGATAACCCCGGCCAGCAGTCGTCACAGGGGAGTGCGCAGAGCGGTGACTCGACCACGGTGACAACTTCGACCTACGCACCTGGAGTCAATCCTTCTACCCCTGGCGCGACGCCAACCACCACCACCACGACTACGGGCAATACGACCACAACTGAGACAAACACACCGGGTGGTGGCTCGGTGACGTCCACTTCGACCAAGGGTACTGACTCCAGCGGAAATCCCGTCACGACAACGACTACCGTGACCACAACTCCAGACGGCCAGACGACCACGAGTACGGTCACCACTGATTCCAATGGTAACACTGTCAACACCCCGTCCGGCACACCTACCAATCCCAATCAGCAGTCAGGATCAGGCACGACGACTGGAACGAACAGCAATGGTAATCTGGGCGGGGGTAGTTCGCCAGCGCCTAACGGCGGTGGTGGTCTGAACGCCAACTCAACCAACACGAACTCCACGGCCCCCGCTGTGACGTCGCCCTAATAAGAGTTGATTCATTTCATCCCGCACTGGCTGCAACGCCGGTGCGGGATTTTTTTTGGACTGGCCCGCAGGATGAATGCGTAGCGAGACGGGCTCAGGCTTTGACCGCGCACTGCGGACACAGGCCATAGAACTCCAACTCATGGTAGAGCTTTTGGAAACCGGATGCTTTCTCGATCTGCTGCTCCAACGCCTCTACTGGGCAAGCGATGTCGAGCCGCTGAATGCGGCCGCATTGGGTGCAGATGAGGTAATCGTCATGATGACCGGGTTGCAGCAGGGTGTAATACGCGCTGCGGTCATGCAGACCCAGGCGGCGGATGAGCCCCAATTCCTCTAGTTTCACCAGTACGCGATAAACTGTGGCTTTGTCGGCACCGCTGGTGAGATCGGGGGATTCTGCGATGTCTGCGAGGGAAAGGGGCTGATGTGAGTGGACGAGGATGGAAAGGACGTTCTCCAGGGCCTTGGTGCGCCGGAGGCCTGCTTCCCGTGCGCGGACCAGCATCGTAGCAGCCAGTTCGCGGGCTGTTTCCGCATCGTGATGCTGGCAGGTGGCGGAATGATGGTGGTGGAGCATGTGTCGGATTTCGCAATTTTCAGTTCGTTGGCGAACTCGTTGAGGGGGCGGCTTTTTTCTGTTGGAACAGCCATTCATGCAGATCGGCTCGCGGATAGACGAGGCCCGTGATGCCATGGCCGGCACCTGCCAGTTCGGTGTATTTCATGCGCTCGCCGCCTGCCTGCTTAACGGCTTCCACAATGGCGCGGGAGCGCTCCACGGGGACCATTTCATCTTTGTCGCCATGGAAGACCCAGAAGGGGGTGGATTTCAAGATCTCGGCGTTTTTGACATCGCCGCCGCCGCAGAGGGGGACGCAGGCGGCAAAGACACCGGGATACTTGGCGGCGATGCTGAAGGTGCCGAAGCCGCCCATGGAGGAGCCGGTGAGGTAAAGGCGGTCTGGGTCGATGGGAAGATTTTCGGTGAGATCGGCGATGAGGGCAAGGAGGTTGTCTGCCACCTGGTTTTTCCAGCCGATGTCAGCGGACGGGCACTGGGGGGCGAGGAGGAAGCAGGGCTGTTTGGCCAGATTGTCTTCATTGGTCCAGATTTTGGGTGCGCCACCGAGCTGGGACTCGTTGTCGGTGCCGCTTTGGCCGGAGCCATGGAGCCAGATGACGAGGGGGTAGCGCTTGGTGCCATCCAGCTTGGGGCTGCCCCAGAGTTGGTAGTTCAGGCCTTGTTTGGAGACTCCTTTGGCAAACTGCCCGGTGATCTTCTCGGCGTACTGACCCTCTTTGAGGGAGGCATCCCGGCGCTTTTCGCGCAGCAGGCTGCGGATGAAGTCCTGGTCTTCCTTGGAGAGCTTGTCGAGTGGGAGGCGGTACTGGTTGAAGTCGGTGCTGCGGCGGATTTTGACCTCCTTGTCGGAGAACTCGACCAGGTTGCCCATGAACTTCGATTTGCCGTCGCTGGAAGTCCATTGCCGTGGCGGATCAGCGGCCTGCGCGCCGGTAAGCAACAGACCGAGGGTGAGAAGGTGGAGGGAAGCTCTCATGCGGCATGCTAAGCCGCACGTGCCCAAGACAGCAAGCACTTTGCAGTGGGAGCGGCAGAGATGCATAGATGCAGAGATGTTTTCCACCGATTGTGGCATTTCAAACCTGTAAACCATCTCTGCGACGGCCCACATCTCCTGCCTCTCCACATGCCAAGGACGGCGCACCTTTTTGGTCGCCCGCGACGCTGCAGACCCGAAACTTCGGACCCGCACAGCGGTTCCCTACCAGCCCTGCGGCACGCGCTGCTCTGGATGGTAGGGATGCGCTGTGCGCGTCCCTAGAATCCTTCGCTCCAGCGTGGCCTGCTGCCTCATCGCACTCCCCCTTTTCAAAAGCCCCCGCACCCAAGCACCCAGGTCCTGGCCTTGCATGTGCCTTCTGTCACCTGCCATCTGGATCAGATGAGGAGGCCGAAGGTGTTTCGAGTACACAGGCTTCACCGGCTCAGAAACAGACCTGTTTTCAGCGGATCGTGATATAAGAAGAGTAGGCAGGAGAGCTTCGGCTCTCCTGCCTACTCTACTTACGGCTTACGGCATGATGCGTGCCCCGGCCTTTTTCATCTCCTCGACGAGCTTCTTGGAGGCGTCGTCGATGGCGTTTCCTTCGATGAAGATCTGGCAGTAGGGTGCCCATTCGCGGGCACCGTCATTGTCCTTTTTCCACATGCGGTGCAGTGGGGTGAGGTCGGTGATCTGGTTGTTTTCGAGGAAGAGGAATTGCAGCTCAGTGAGGGGCTCCAGAGGCGAGATGTCCTTCACGCCATTGCCTTTGAGTGAGAGCATGGAAAGCCACTTCATGCTGCCGATGCCGGTGATGTTGGCGACCTGATTGCCTTCGAGGTAGAGGGTCCAGACCTTGGGAAGTTTGAAGAGCGATGTGGCGTCTTTGATCTGGTTGTTGGCTAGGTAGAGGGAGGTGAGGGCCTGGATGCCGCCGAGGGCGGAGACGTCCGTCACTTTGTTGCCGGTGAGTTCGATGTATTGCAGTGATTTGCAGGCTGCCAGTGGGGCGATGTCGCTGATTTGGTTGTTGGAGACGTCGAGGAACTGCAGGCGCTCCAGGCCTTTGATGGGCGCGAGGTTCGTGATCTGATTCTCGGGCAGCGTCAGTGAGGCTAGGGAGGTGCATTTCTCCAGGCCGCTTAGGTCCTTGATGCCTGCTTTCTTGCCTTCGATGATCGAGACGGTTGCCACATCTTCGGCGGTGATCACTTCCTGGTTGTCACGCTTGGCGAAGACCTGCTTGCGCACCGCAGCTTCGAGGGCCTTGTCGGGGAAAATGGCGACGGGCTTGGGGGGCGGTGGTTTGGCGGCAGCGGGAGCAGGTGAGGCTGGTGCCGCAGGCTTGGCCGGAGCTGGGGCCGGTTTGGCGGGGGCGGGAGTGGTGGCCACCGGGGCGGGTGCTGGTGTGGCAGGCTTCGCAGGCGGGGCTGCGGGCTTGGCTTCTGCTTTGGCCGGTGGTGCGGCGGGTGCTGGCTTCGGTTCCACTTTGGCCGGGGCTGCGGGGGCGGGCTTCGGGTCTGCCTTGGGGGCCGCTGCCGGAGGGGGCGTCGTGGGCGGGGCGGGGGGAGCCGCTGGTTTGGGGTCTTGCGCGTGAAGACTGAAAGCAAACAGCGCGGGGAGGACGAGGCGAAGTTTCATGGCTGGGGGATGTTAAGGCCATGATACGTAGAACGCAGGTTGCATGTTCACCAAATTTCGCCTCTCTCTTGCGCTTATGGTCAACGTTATTGTCATCCTCGAGATCGATCCGCTCAAGATCGATGAATTTCTTGCTGTCATCCTCGAAAACGCCGCCGCCTCGCGTCTGGAGCCGGGCTGCATCCGCTTTGAAGTCAGCCGCGACAACGAGCAGTCCAACCTCTTCGCCCTCAGTGAAAGCTACGTGGATCAGGCTGCTTTTGATCTGCACTACACCACACCGCATGTGGCCAAATGGCGTGCGAGTGGCCCGGGATTTGTGCTCAAGCGCTGGGCGGTCAAGGGGCCGGTGTATTGAGTGGGTGCTAGCTTAGCGCACATGCCCTCAGCGTGAGGCTCGTTGGATCGCGTCCTGTATTTTGTTCAGTTCGCCCGGTCCACTTACCATCTCAAAGAAGCACTGCCCGCTGCTTCGTTGTTCCCACAGCTTGCCGAGGCAATCCTTTTCTTTGCTGTCATCGGTGGTCGCAATGTTCAGTCCTTTGTATTCCACCACGATGATCTTGCCATTCTTGAGCTGGATCACGAAGTCTGGATAAAACCTGTCGGTGCTGGTTTGCAGCCAGAAGGAATGCGCGGGCTGGCGCTCAAGATTACGCACCCACCATTGCACTTCGGGCAGGCCGTCAATGAACTGTGCGCATTGGAATTCCTCGCCAATGTTCCCCGCCGGTGTAGTGGCTTCCAGCTCTCCCACCTTTTCATAATAGTGCTTCACGAAGTCAGCGCTGCGCGGGCAAACTGTGCGGGCCGGGTAGCTGTTTGGGTCATAGACAAACTCATAGCCGCCACCCACGCGCACTTTCACGGCTTCATGCTCTCCAAACAAGGCGGACTGATATTCTTTACGCCGCGCTTCCTTGCGCAGAAGGCCAAGCCGCGTCTCCAGCCTGCGCCGTAGTTCGAAACGTTCCCGCACCAGCCGCCCCAGCGGCGTTTGTTGCTGCATCTCGGTGATGATGGCATTCAGCCATGCCCGCGCCACATCGGCGTCCAGATCACCATGTGGGATGTTGCGGTCCAGCCAGGAGACTAGCTTGATCTCGCTCCAGTTTTCACGGACTTCGATGAGTCGGAGCTGCGTGCCGAGTTCGGGCAGTTGTCGCGTTACAACATCGCCATTTACCACGTCAATGATGCCTGCATTCTGAGCGGCTTCGATACTGGTCAGCGTGGGTACATCGGCGCGGCTTGGTGGCAGTGGAGGATGCCAAACGGATTCCAGCCAGCTTCCCTCGTCGGGTGAAATTACCTCGCCATCGAGTTCCAACATCATCTGCGGAATCGCAAAGCGCTCCTGTCGTTCCGCCGGGCTGCACATTATCTTTTCCTGCGTCCCGAGTTGCGCTACGGCAGCACGGATCAATTCCTTTGCGTTCTCATCTTCAACCGCATCCACCAGCGCTTTGAGCGCCTTCTTGTCTGGTTTGCCGGTCAGGGTGATCTCACGCTTCGCGTCATCGTGCTTGAGCACATGAGACTTCACCGCAGCAGGCAGAGATTCCACGGGCAAGATCACTGGCAGCACGAAGGTCACACTGCGCTGACCGCCCGTCTCGAAATCAAACGATGATTGCTTGCCACGCTGCACGAAGAATTCGCGTGCCTCCTTTTCCTCATAGCCGGATTTCTTCACGAGCTGGTCGCGTAGCTGGTTCGCGGCCAGGTAGAAATGCGGACTGCGAACAAAGGCGTAAGCTTTGTTCAGTGCCTCACGCTTCTTCTCCTTCGCTTGCGGCATGCGCAGGATGCGCCCCAGCATCTGCTCTACCGCCGTACTACTGCTCAAATTTGCCACGCTGCACAGCACATAGGCAAAGGGGCAGTCCCATCCTTCCTTGAGAGCTGTCTGCGTCACTACATAGCGGATTACGCAGCTTTCCGCGTTGAGGTCCACATCCTTCAATCCTTTTTCATCGCCGGTATGCACGGCGATCTGTGCTTCCGGTATGTGATGATCCTCGCGCAGCGCCTTCTCCAGCACTTCCACCGTCAGTGAATCGGAGCGATCTTGGTGGTGTGGCTCTGCTTGGAAGAGCAGGATGGGCCGGATGTATTCGCCGGTCTCCTTGCGTTCCAGTTCCGCTTCATCTTCCAAAACTTTCCGCATCGCGATGGCGGCAGTCATCACTTCCTGAAATCCCGACTCCGCCGCCAGCACCACCGGCAGTTTGATCATCTTCTCCGCCTTGAGCTGCATCGCGCTGACGCTGTGCAGCACGTTGCTGGGGTTCTCCCGTGCGTCCAGGATCGGCGTTGCCGTCAGTTCCACGATGGCACGCGGCTGGAAGCGTTCGAGCACCTGCATGGAAAGCTCGCTGCGGGCGTTCTGCGCCTCATCCACCACCACAAGTGGGCGGTGCATGCGCAGCACATTCGCCAGACTGTGTGGGAAGCCGCTGGGGAACTGGTTCTTCACCTCCAGCGGGATGTGGTCGAAGTGCGCCATGAGCTGGCCATTGTTTCCATAGACTTTGCGGCCATCCGTCGCTTCCACGCGGTAGGCTTGGATGGTGGAGACAATCACGGTCGCCTTGCCCGCGATGATGTTGGGCTGGATGCCCAGCGCCTCCGGGCCGTCGAAGACTTCCACATCGCCCAGCTCCTCATCCAGCAGACGGCGCAGCGGGTGCGCAAGATCCTTCATCAGCTTCACTGTCTGGGATTTGATCGCCTCGCTCGGTACCAACCACAGCACTAGCGGTTTTTCTTCATTCAAGAGTTCATCTTGGAAGACCTTGATGCTGCGCGCACCAATGACCGTCTTGCCGCCGCCCGTTGGCACACGAAGGCAGACAAAGGGCATGTCTTGCGGCATTTCCGCGCCGTTCGCCAGCTTATGCACCTTATTATACGGATGCGCCATGCCGTGGCGTTCGCCGGTCACTTGAATGAAAGCGGTCTCCGGGCTGCCGCTCTCACGGCAGGCACGCCAGTAGAGGCACAGCGTTTCCAGCACTTCGTTTTGATAGTCCTTGTGGCCGTATCGGTCGCTCATCGGTCGCGGATGCTGTAGGGGATTTGTTTGAAGATGATGCCCTCGCGTTTCTGTCGAGCCTTCGACAGCCGTTCCGAGGTACCATAGACCACCGTCTGTTCGACGCCGGGATGCGTGGCATTGTGTTCCTGAATCACCGTCAGCGTTTCGCGGCAAAGTGCGTTGCCACCGTCAATGCTGCGGTCTTTGAGAATGCCGTTGTAGAGCAGATAAACGGCACGACCACGATGAATGCCCAGTAGCGGCGTCTTGGTGGAAATGCGCTCCTTCGGCAACGGCTCGCCCGTCTCGGTGAAATAGACATGCCTGGCGAGATCGGCAAAACGCACGCTTTCACGAATGCGCCCATGCTCATCGAAAACCGCCTCACCCAACCGCACGTAACGGAAGCCGCCGCCAAGGCCGGGCACCTTTTCGCCTTTGACATTCGTGTAACCCTCCGCAACTCGCTTCACGCGTTCGCGGGTGATGTTCTGCGCGATCTTTGGCTCCATCTCAACGAGTATGAAGCGACGTCCCCCACCATCTTCTGCGTTTTGTTTTAAGAGCGCATGCGCGGTAGTCCCACTACCCCCGAATGAATCTAGAACAATCGACCCTGGTGGAGCACAATAATCAATGACGCGCTGAACAACTGGAACCGGTTTTGGGAATGCGAAAACACGTTCGTCCAGAATTTCATCAAGGTCTCGCGCTCCTGAGAATGTCTTGAATTCTGTCCAAAAAGAGGATGCTGGCATCCTAACTTTCGTTTCCGAGAGAAAACGTTTCTTTCTCGGCTTTCCTGACCTTGGGTTTGGGGGCCACCAAATTCGGCTGTCTTTGAGAAGCTCGTTGTAGCCAGTTTCATCCGTGATCCATCCGTAAGCGGGATCAGGTTTCCAAACATTAGTCGTGCCCGGTTGGGCCATGTTGTATGCGTGTAAATTGGGGCGTGCTTCAGCGGTTGCTTTGCCGGTTAAAGGATCGGTGACGTAAGGACCACGCACATCATTATCTGGATTCTTGAAATCAGTCCTGTCGATGATTCGTCCTTCAATTCTCGAATGTTCGGACTTTCCGTAAACAACGACATATTCGTGGTCGGGAGAAAGATGCGTTTTAATCCGGTTGTCCGTGTTTCTGGTATTCCAGACAATTGTTCCAAGGGCATTCAGCTTACCGAATAGCTCGTCCAGAATGAGTTTCAAAACCGCAACTTCGACTTCATCGAGGGAAATGAGAATCACCCCGTCATCTGTCAGAAACTCTCGAAGCAGCGCCAGCCGGGGATACATCATGCAGAGCCAGCGGTCATGTCGATCAAGGGTTTCACCCTCCTTGCCGACGGTCTCACCGAGCCACTTCTTGATGGCAGGGCTCTTTACATTGTCATTGTAAACCCAGCCTTCGTTGCCCGTGTTGTAAGGTGGGTCAATGTAGATGCACTTCACCTTGCCCTTGTAGTAGGGAAGCAGGGCTTTGAGGGCGAGGAGGTTGTCCCCCTCCACGATGAGATTGCCGCTCCCAGGATCACCACAGCCGAGGTCCGGCACATCCTTCAGCAGGTGGAAGGGAGCTTCGAGGTGATGATTGATGACGGCTTCCTTTCCAATCCAGTTCAGCGTCGGCATGCGTTCAGTTCCAAGCCTCCGCAGGGTGGTTTCCGGTCCCGACAACACCCGCTCCTGCGGCAGGGCCGTCAGGGCTGGGCGGATTGTGGAAGGCCGGGTAGGTCATACACCTGACTAAACCTGTCACAGGGGGTATCACAACTGTGAAATGACGCGATTGAGCAGTTGGCTCTTCAATGCGGGCATCAGTGCCGAAACATCGCGCCATCGCCCTCAGTGAAAAATTCTGTGCCCAGCTCGCGCAGGTGGCGCGTGATGCCCGCGAGGAGGAGGGACTGTCCCAGAACAAGGAGGCGAAAGCAGGAGGATTGAGCTGCCAGATGATCGGCTACGTGGAAAAGCAGATGCGCACGCCCTCCATCGACGTGTATTTCCGCATGGCCCACGGCATGGGCAGGAAGCTCTCGGATCTTGTGGCCGAGGCGGAGAAGCGTGCGGGTATTTCCTGAGACAGTGTAGTGCTAACGTCACAATTGTGAAATAAGCAAAAAACGTGGGGTTTGATGGCTGGGGGGGCGTCTGAGAGCGTCAGGTTCGAGGCGGGGCTCTTTGAAGACGCTGCTGGTTAGCTCGGGGTGAGTCGGAATCTTGGGTTTGCTTCCCGGTCGTTTGACTGGAAAACCCAGGGCGGCACTCGCTTAGGCTCGTTTGCCCTGGGCTAAATTATGCCGCCCTTTCAGGGCTTATGAAGGCTGAGGTGTCAAAGGCGGCAAATGTACGAAACTGCGCCTTAGCTGTGTGCCATTGATGTCAGGCAAGAGGGGGGGGCAGTTCCATGCATTGATCGTAGATTTTGAGGGCTTGGAGCGTTTGAGAGCGAGTGATGTGTGGCGGAGTTCCTTGAAGACGCTGCTGGTGAGCTTGGTGTGTAGCGGAGGACGTGGGTTTGCTTCCCGGTCGTATGACCGGAAAACCCAGGGCGGCGCTCGCTGAGGCTCGCTGGCCCTGGGCTGAATCCGCAGCCCCTTCAGGGCTCAAGAAGACTGGGGAGGGAAGGACGCAAACACACGAAACTGCGTCTTAGCCGGGGGCCATTCTTTCCCGACATCTTTTTGGTGCGGGGGCTTGGTCTCGTCTTTTGCCTCGGTCTGGGCTTGGTCGAACGCAGGTGCTTACTTGATTCCGATCACCATCGAATCAGGGCCCACCAGATGCTCCACGCGGCAGTGGGTGAAGCCGGCTTCCTGCATCCAGCCGATGCAGTCTGCGCCGGTGTAGTCAAAACCACCGGGGGTTTCGATGAGCATGTTGAGGCTCATGAGGAGGCCGAAGGCGTTTTGTTGGCGGGCGTCGTCGATGATGGCGTCATATACCACGACTGCGCCACCGGCTGGTAGTGCGGCGTGGGCTTTGCGGAGAAGCATGCGTTTGGTTTCTAGATCCCAGTCGTGCAGGATGTGGCCAAAGAGCAGTACGTCTGCTTTGGGCAGATCATCGGTGAAAAAGCTGCCGCCTGCAAAGCGCACCCGTGCGTCCAGACCGTTTACGGTGATGTATTCTTCAAAGATGGGGCCGACTTCGGGCAGGTCGAAGCCGATGCCTTGGAGGTGGGGCTGGGCGAGTGTGATCTGGGTGACGAGATCGCCCTGCGCGGTGCCGATGTCTGCGCAGCTTCGATAGTCGGCCCACGGGAACTTCTGGGCGATGGCCATGTTGGCACCCCGGCTGACGCCTGACATGGCGCGGAGGAACTCGCGCAGCTTGGCCGGGTCCGCATAGAGTGCTGTGAAAGGATCGTGCCCGCCTTTGGATTCGTTTTGCGATTCACCGGTGCGCAGCGCTGTTGTCAGGCTGCCCCAGAATGGGTAGAGGCGGTGGTTCGCCATTTCCAGAATGCCGCCGATGTAGGAGGGCTTTGACTTGTCTAGATAGAGGTCGGTCTCGGGTGTGTTGCGGTAGATGCCATCGTCGCTGCGCTGGAGGAATCCGAGGGCGACCAGGGCATCGAGGAAGTCGCGTGCGCCGCGTGGATGCAGACCGAGGCGGCCTTGGAGAGTGGCGAGATCGCCGGGATGCTTGGCGAGTTCGGTGAAGATTTCCATCTCGACGGCGCTGAGTAGTGTCTTGGAACTCCAGAAGGCGAGGCCGGTTTGCAGGATGTGGTCTGGGGTCGGGTGCATTGGGGTGATTTTGAAGGTGTCCATGCGGGCTGCAACTGGAACGGCACGCGCAAAAACTAGGGATGCACTGAATTATTTACACCGCGAGAGATTGGAAGACCGCAGAGTTCTGAGACTGAAGACATTCACTGGGGGCTTATCAACTTGCGGTGTGAATCAGTGTTTTCCTGTGTCTGAGCGCCATTGATGGTATCACGAGTCACATGGCATTATCGAACAAGGCCTTCGGGCCGTTGGCTTCGAGTCGGGCCTTCATTCCATCTACAAGCGGTTGGAGGAGACTGGTCAGTGGGAGCAGTGCATCTACCAGTTCACTGTCGGCTGCATCCCAGCCCAGACAAAGGGAGGCACCCTGCACCTGAAGTTCGAGGCCGCGATGGTAGTGAAGACTGTCGCAGGCGCGCACACCGGGATTCAGTGGGATTTTAAGTGCGTTGAAAGTGTCTTCAATCTGAGTGGCGAGAGATTCCAGCAGTTCATGCTGATGCCAGACGGTGATTGGCAGGTCCGGGTTGTCCCGGGTGAAAAAGATGACGTGATGAGGACTGTCTTCGAGTCTGGCAAACACATGAAAGCGGCGGCCTTCCTCGCTATCAGCGAAACATTCGCTGTAAATGAAAAGGGCGGTATGGGGAATGGAGGGGGGAGTCATGCGGACGAGTTTGAGGCAGCCGGGCTGGGGTGCAACTGGAACCCCGGCTCATCATGAAACCGGCAAATCCCTATTTCCCCACCGCACGCTTCAGCGCATGCTGCGCTTTGTTGAAGTCGGTTACGGCCATGACGCGGCTTTGGCGGGCGCGGGTGAGTTCTTCGCGGGCGAGGAGGTATTCGAGGACGACGCCCACTTGGCTGGCTTGGCGTTCTTTGGCGAGCTTGGTCATTTCTTCGGCGGCATCGACGGCTTCGTCGTTGATCTTGATCTGGTCATTGGCGGACTGCGCACGGGTGGCGGCTTCGACGACTTCGCGGCCGACGGCGGCTTTGACCTGGCTGGTTTGCAGGGAGGCACTTTCTTCGCGGGCGTCCGCCAGCTTTTGACGCTGACGGTCAAACAGACCACCGGGGCCGATCTTCCAACCGAGGCCGAGGTAGTAGTCCTGCTGGCTGCCGAAGTTGCCCCAGCGGTTGCCGACGTTGGGGCCACCACCTATTCCGCCTGCGGTGTAGCCAGCTTGCACACTGGGAATCAAGGGCGCGACACGGGCACGATCTTTTTCAGCATCCATCGAGTTGTGAATGGCCTGTGCGGCATGAATCTCGGGCCGGTTTTGCTGCGCGAGCGAGATCATGGTGGCGACGCCTTTGCCTGACATCATTCTCACTGGAACGAGATCTGCCTTGGCGGGGCGGAGCATGGCATCGGGGGTGAGGCGGAGGATTTCGGCGAGTCGTGCGACGGCAAGATCGCGCAGTTCTTCGCCCTGGCGGATGGTGAGCTTAGCGCGGCTGATCTTGGATTTGACGCGCAGGAGGTCGGCGCGGAAGGCGGTGCCTGCGGTGACGGCTCCTTCGAGCTGTTTGCCGTAGTCTTCGGTGAGTTGCAGGTCGTCTTCGATGATGGTGAGCATGGCCTCGGCGGCGAGGAGGTCGTAGTAGCGCTCGACGGACTGCGTGACGATGTCGATGCGGGCTTTTTCGGCGAGGTGTTCGGCGGCGAGGGCGCGCTGCTTGGCGGCGAGCGCGGCGTAATAAATGTCTCCGGGCGACCAGTCGATCAGGACGGTGGAGCCGACGGTGTACTGCTGCTTGTTGACGTTGTAAACGTTGCCGACGATGTCCTGCAAGCGGCCTTCATGGCCGCGATAACCTGCGCCTAGGCTCAAGGTGGGCCAGAAGCGCTGCCAGGCCTGCTTGGATTCCGCTATCGCTTCATCGTGCTTGGCGCGTGCGAGCTGGATCTCGTCATTGTTGGCACCGGCGAGACGCATGACGGTGCGGAGATCGACGAAGGCGGGATCGGCGGCGTTGGCCAGTGTCGCAGTGAGAAGAATTGCAGCGATGGATCCCGTGAGAAAATGAGTTATAGCATTGCGAAAGAGAACGAAGCCTGCCCACAGTGCGAGGACAGCTCCTAGGGCTGCAAATGCGTACGTAACAGGCTCTTGAACGACGCATTCCCAAAAGGTGGGAATGGGGCTATTGGAACCAAGGCCAATCATGATGCCAGGATGATTTGAAGTATAAGCCTGGTAGCTGATGAACCAGGCTAAGGCAGTGGCGAGCAACAATATCGATGCCCTGTTTCGTTTCTTCAGATACGAAAGGTGTTGGTTCTCTGACATGACGCTCGTGCTTTGCATGGTTCAGGGATTCTTGATGTTTACTGGCTGCTTGTCGGTGAGCAGTGTGGGGCCGGGCAGGAGGATGAGGTCGTCGGCTTTGAGTTCGGGGATTTCGACGTTGGTGCCGTCGTTGAAGGCGGGTTTGACGGCGGTCTTGATGGCTTTGCCGTCGGCGTGTTTGAAGACGAAGGCGTTGGTCTTTTCCATGACGAGTCCGGCGACGGGGATGAGGGTGGCTTTGTCGTGTTTTTCGACGGCGATCTTGGCCATGGCGTACATGCCGGGGCGCAGTTTGAGATCGGTGTTTTTGAGGTCGGCTTCGGCGAGCATGGTGCGGGTGGCGGGATCGAGGGCGTAGGCGATGCGTGAGATGCTGGCTTCGACGGGTGCGGGGCCGCTGGCATCGATCTGGGCTTTGACGGGTTTGCCGACGGCGACGAGGGCGGTTTCCATTTCGGTGACGGGGATCTGGAGTCGCAGTGTGCTGGCATCGACGATCTCGACGACTTTGCTGGTGTGGGCGTTGACCAAGGCTCCGACATCGACATGACGTGCGGTGATGATGCCGTCGAAGGGGGCTTTGATTTCTGCAAAGGCGAGCATGGTGTTGACGCGCTCCATGCCTGCCTTGGAGATGGCGAGGCGGGCTTCCGCATCTTCGACTGACTGCGGCAGGACAAGGTCGGGGGATTTGGCGCGGGCTTCGTGCATGCGCTTTGATTCCAGACTGGCGGCGGCGACTTCGGCTTTGCTCTTGGCGAGGTCGGCCTGGAGTTCGGGGACTTCGAGTTTGGCGATGACCTGGCCGGCTTTGACGGCATCGCCTTTATCGACGCTGATGGTGGCGATGTAGCCGGTGACTTTGGCGTAAAGCACCGCCTGCTGCCATGGCGCGAGCGTGGCAGGCAACGCGACCCAGCGGTGGATGGTGCCGGTGCTCGGCTTGGCGGCGGGGAGGTCGAGCGCCGAAGCGGCGGATGCGAGGAGGAGAAAGAGCAGGAGGCGCATGGGGCTGGATGGTGGGGCGCAAGATGGGTGATGGATGGGGCAAAAAGGGGCGAGGGGGTGCAGGCTGGCCTCAAGGAAGCGGAGGGGAATGTATGGCGAGGGGCGTCGTCACTCCACCGGGCGGTGGATGGATCAGGGGCGGGAGAGGTCGGGGGCGCCGTCGCCGTTTAGCTGGCGGGGCTGGCGGATGAGGCGGAGGGATTTGGAGGGAAGGGAGATGTGGATGTCCTGCAGCAGGTACTGGTGGTGGATGTAGCTTATCTCGTTCTTGGTGGAGATGACGAGGGTGCTACCAAAGCGGCTGGCTGCGAAGTCCATGCCCCAAGCTGTGGCGGGTGTCTCGCGCCAGTGCGGATCTGCGGGGTGGTAACCTGCGGCACCACCGGCGGGGCGGGCGGAAATTTTGATCACTGGGGAGGCGGTTTCGTCTTCGCTGACGGTTGCTGTGGCTTCGGCGGCTTCGCCGGCACGGAGGATTACGCGCTTGATGCCTTTGGCGTCAAATTCGACGACGCCGAGCGTTGGGTGTCGGGGTTTGACGGGCTGGGGCTGGGTGCATGCGCCGAGAAGGAGCGAGAGCAGCAGGAGGCTCAGAAGGATACGGGAGACTGGATGGCGGTTCATAGTAAGTTGTGGCATGCGGGTGGCTGGCTGGAGTGTTGGATGGAGGTAGGGTTATGTGGGTTCCAGCGATGAGGTCTTCGCCGTCTTGGTGGCGAGCAGCGCATACACAGCAGGCAGCACGAGCAGCGTCGCCACGGTAGCGAGTGCGAGGCCGCCGATGGTGGCGATGGCGAGGGGGCTGGTCTGGGAGCGGGCGAGGGCCATGGGGATCATGCCGGCGATCATGGCGAGGGTGGTCATGAGGATGGGGCGCAGGCGTGTGGTGGCGCTTTCCAGCGCGGCGTCGCGTTTGCTCAGACCGGTGAGCTGGGCGCGATGGGCGAAGGTGACGAGGAGGATGGCATTGGCGACGGCGACACCGACGGACATGATGGCGCCCATGAAGCTTTGCAGGTTCAGGGTGGTGCCAGTGAGCATGAGAGCCAGCACCACTCCGAGCAACGCGGCGGGGATGGTGGTGAGCACCATGAAGGCGAGGCGCACGCTCTGGAAATTGGCAACGAGGAGGAGGAAGATCGTCACGATGGCGATGAGGAGGCCGGTTTGCAGGCCGCTTTGGAGTTCTTTGAGCGGTGGCACCTGGCCGCGCAGCGTGACGCTGACTCCGGCAGGTGCGGGATTGACAGCGATGATTTTTTCGACCTGCTTGGCGATCACACCAAGCGGCTGGTCATGAAGATTCGCGGTGATGGAAACGGTGCGGGCCATGTTGTAGCGGTCGTACTGGCCGATGACGCTGCTTTCACTGATCTTGGCAATGTTGCGCAGCGGGACGGGTGGTCTGTTCTGCGCGGTGACGGGCAGGTTGCGCAGGTCTTCGAGGCCTTTCATCAGCGTCTGCGGTACCTGGACCTGCAGTGAGTAACTCACACCCGTCTTCGTATCGGCCCAGAAGTTTGGCACGGTGAAGCGGCTGCTGGCGGTCGCGGCGACGAGGCTGCGGGTGGCATCGCTCATTTTTACGCCGAGCAGTCCGGCGCGCTCGCGGTCGATCTGCACATCGACGCTGGGATAGTCGAGGGTCTGGCTGAACTGCACGTCGCGCAGGTCTTTGAGTTCAGCGAGTTTGGTTTTGAGGAGTTCGGCGTGTGCGCGGCTGGCGGCGAAATCCTTGCCGCTGACGGCCACTTCGATGGGCGTGGGTGAACCGAGCGCCATGACGCGTGAAACGATGTCTGCGGGCTCGAAGGAGAACAAGACCTGTTGAAACTCGGCGGCGAGGCGGGCGCGGAGTTTTTCGCGTAGCGGGGAGATGCCAACACCGCTCCCCTCTTTGAGCTGGATTTGCAGGATGGCTTCCTCGGGGCCGCTGTTCCACTGATGGATGAGATTGACGGGATAGTTTGGCGCATGGACGCCGACGAGGCCCATGCTGATGGAGACTTTGTCGGGGCCGGTTTCTTCGGCGATGATCGCGAGCGTGCGGAGGGCGATCTGCTCGGTGGTTTCGAGGCGCGTGGCCGTGGGCGCACGCAGGCGGAGTTGGAGCTGACCGGCGTCGATCTGCGGGAAGATTTCGGTGCCGATGAAGGGGAGCAGGATGCTGATGGCGAAGATGACGCCGCCGAGGTAGGCGGGGACGAGGATGTGGCGTGTGGTGAGCGAGGGGAGAAAGAGCCAGCGCAGGGCATTGGGAGGCTGTGGGACACCCCTCACCCCAACCCTCTCCCCGGATTGAACTGATGAGTTTGCGGTGCTGTTTACCGGGGAGAGGGAGTCGGATGCTGGCGCACGAGTCGGATCCATCTCCCGCTGTTTGGAGGAGAGATCAGGAGATGGAGCGATGCCCTTGTGCCACCAGATGTTGAGGATCGGCACGAGGGTGCTGGAGAGCAGATAGGAGGCGATCATGCTGAAGCCGACGGCGAGTGAGAGCGGGAGGAAGAGTGCTTTGGCGGCACCGGTCATGAAGAAGCTGGGCACGAAGACGGCGAGGACGCAGAGCATGGAGAGCGAGCGCGGGCCGATGGTTTCTTCGGAGGCGTCGAGCACGATGCGGGAGAGGGAGTGGCCGCCGCCGAGCTTCATCCGGCGATGGATGTTTTCGATTTCGACGGTGGCTTCATCGACCAAGATGCCGACGGCGAGCGCGAGGCCGCCGAGGGTCATGAGATTGATGGTGTAGCCGCCGATCCACAGCGCGAGCACCGCTGCTGCGATGGCGAGGGGAATGTTCAGAATGACGATGAAGGCGCTGCGGAGATCGCGCAGGAAGAGGAGCACCATGAGGCCGGTGAGCGTGGCACCGAGGATGCCTTCTTTGATGAGGTCGCGGATGGCGCGGATGATCCAGGGGCTTTGATCAAACTCAAAGGTGACGTTGATGTCTTCGGGGCAGGCGGCTTTGAACTTGGGCAGGTTTTGTTTCACCAGTTCGACGACGCTGAGCGTGGAGGCGTCGCTGCGTTTGGTGACGGGCATGTAGACGGTGCGTTTGCCATTCACCATGGCGATGCTGTACATCATGTCGCTGCCATCGCTGACTTCGCCGATGTCTCGCACAAAGACGGCGCCCTGCTCAGTGACTTTCACCGGCACAGCGGCGAGGTCCTGGATGTTTTTGACGACGGCGTTGGTGGGGACGATGGGGAAGCTGTTGGGCAGCGCGAGATTGCCGCTGGGACTGATGGTGTTCGCGGCAGTCATCGCAGCGACGATGTCATCGGGTGACAGGCCGTAGGCGCGGAGTCGGTCCGGCTTCACATTGATCAAAATGGTGCGGGCGCTGCCGCCGAAGGGCGGCGGTGCGGAAACACCCGGCAGAGTGGCAAAAAGCGGGCGCACCATGTTGAGCGCAGCATCCTGCATCTGGCCGACGGTGCGGGCGGGATTCTCGGTGGAGAAGACGAGATTGCCCACGGGTACGCTGCCAGCGTCAAAGCGCGTGACGAAGGCACCCGGAGTGCCCAGCGGCATGAAGGAGCGGGCGCGGTTCACATACGCGATGGTTTCCGAGAGCGCGGCGGACATGTCGGTGCCGGGATGAAACTGCAGCTTCATGATTGAAGCGCCCTGGATGTTCTTGGACTCCACGTGCTCGATGCCGGCGATGTAGAGAAAGTGGTACTCGTAGTAGTAGGTCAGGTAGCCTTCCATCTGCAGCGGGTCCATGCCGCCATAGGGCTGTGCGACGTAGATGGTCGGGATGCCCAACGTGGGAAAGACATCGCGGGCCATTTTTTCCTTGGCCTGCCACGCACCGAGCAGGATCGCCACGACGATGACGATAACGGTCCAGGGATGGCGAAGGGCGAAGCGGGGAAGGGACATGCAGGGAGAAATGACGAATGACGAAATTAGAATGACGAATGGCTGAAAAAGGGGGCTGGTAACTGGCCGGGAGGGCAGGTTCTATCAGGCAACAGCACTGCCAACCTAGCCAGTTATTGCACTTGGTGGCAATCACTTAGGGCGGCTTTGTCAGAAACACATCCGACACGATCTGCCTTGCGGGTGCAGCGTGAACGCCGGAAGGTCAGCACATGAGTCACTCTGAAAATCATCGTGCGCATCGCATTGGCTGGCTGCGTGCCGCAGTTCTTGGGGCCAATGATGGCATTGTTTCCACGGCGAGTTTGATCGTGGGTGTGGCTGCGGCGGAATCGAGCCAGAGCAACGTGCTGGTCGCGGGTATTGCGGGACTGGTCGCAGGTGCGATGTCGATGGCAGCAGGTGAGTATGTGTCTGTCAGCTCTCAATCGGACACGGAACAGGCCGACATCGCGCGAGAGCGCCAGGAGCTGGCCGAGGATGACGTGAATGAACACGCTGAACTTGCGGCGATCTATGTGAGCCGTGGGCTTGAGCCTGACCTGGCCAAACAGGTGGCGGTGCAGTTGATGAAGAAGGATGCGCTGGGTGCGCATGCCCGCGATGAGCTGGGAATTTCTGATACGCTGATTGCGCGGCCGGTGCAGGCGGCGTTTGCCTCGGCGGGTTCTTTTGCCGTGGGGGCAGCTTTGCCGCTGCTCTTGGTCGTGGTGGTGCCTGCGTCCGTGCTATTGTGGACGGTGTCGATGAGCTCGCTGCTGTTCCTGGCGGTGCTGGGGGCTCTGGCAGCTCGTGCAGGTGGCTCACCCGTGTTGAAGTCCGCCTGGCGTGTCACTTTCTGGGGAGCACTGGCAATGGGACTGACGGCGGGCGTGGGTAAGTTGTTTGGAGTGGTGGTTTAATCGACTGACGATTTAAGTCAGGCGAAACCGAGTTGCTTGATGAGACCAACGAGTGCGCAGGCACCGATGACGGGCATGAGGCCGATTTTGAAGCGCTGCAGGGCGATGAAGGCGGCGATGGCGAGCACCGCGATGAAGGTGTCAAAGCCGCCGTTGGCGGGCCACAGGGCGTGGGTGGTGAACTTCACGCCGAGATTGAGGATGACGCCGACGACGGCGGCGGTGATGGCGGTGAGCGCGGCGCTGAGGCGAGGCTGCTCGCCGAGTTTCTCGATGTGCGGTGCGCCGAGGAAGATGAAGAGGAAGCAGGGAATGAAGGTGACCCAGGTGGTGATGAGAGCACCGACGGTGGCTCCGATGAATGGTGTCAAAACACCTGGATGCTGCCAGCCGCCGACGAAGCCGACGAATTGCAGCACCATGATGAGCGGGCCGGGAGTGGTCTCGGCGAGGGCGAGTCCGCTCATCATCTGCGGATGCGACAGCCATCCATAGTTTTCCACGGCCTGCTGAGCGACATAAGGCAGAACCGCATACGCGCCACCAAAGGTGACAAGCGCAGCCTTGCTGAAAAACAACCCTTGCTGCGCCTGCGTGCTGTTCCAGCCGAGCCAAGCTGCAATGGCGAAAACGGGCAGCCACCAGAGCGTGAGGCACACGGCAGTGATGGTGAAACTGCGCGCCCATGAGGCCTTGGGCGCAGGCGGCAAGACGATGGCCGGGGCGTTGTCTTTGGCTGCGCCATGGCCTTTGCCAGCGGGAAACTGCTTTGGCAGCACGCGATTGCCCATGTAGCCGAGCGCAGCGGCGACGAGCACAATGAGGACGAATGAAATCTGGAAGAAGTAGATGGCCACAAAGCTCAGCGCGGCCAAGAGCCACAGCGTGGGGCTTTTGAGCGCCTTCTTTCCGATGCGCAGCACCGCCTCTGCCACCACGGCGATGACAGCCCCCAGGAGACCATGAAAGATGGCCGCGAGCCATGGCAAATGCCCGCCTGCCATGAAGAGCCAGCTCAGGCCGAAGAGGATGAAGACGGACGGCAGCACAAACAAGGCCCCTGCTGCGATGCCACCCTTCGCTCCATGAAGGCGCCAGCCGAGGTAGGTGGCGAGCTGCTGCGCCTCGGGGCCGGGCAGCAGCATGCAAAAGTTCAGCGCGTGCAGGAAATGGGAGTCACTGATCCAGCGGCGTTTTTCCACGAGCTCCTTGTGCATGATGGCGATCTGCCCTGCAGGACCGCCGAAACTTATGCAGCCGAGCTTAAACCAGTAGCGCAGGGCCTGGCTGAAGGTGGGCATGGAAGGCGATGTTCCAACTTGGCTCATGACCTTCCATGCCTGAGACGGTGGTTTTGTTCAATGTCGGATTTGAACCTGGAAACGGAGGTGGCGGCCTACGGAACAGACGGAAAATCAGAACCAAACTCAGGCCTGTTGCCTCAACTTTTATTTCGAGAAGGCGGCATCGAGTTTGTCTAGCAAAGCGAGACCTTTTTTCGCTGAGCCACGTTTGGCGCGGGCACGAAAGCGCGTCTCGGCGTCGAACTCGGTGATGCTGATGGTGGCAAGTTCCTCCATCAGTTTGTTGATGCTCATGGAACGATGCTCCGCCAGCTTTCGCAGGCGGAGATGCTTGTCGTCAGGAAGACGGATGGTGAGTGTGCTCATGGATTTTAGAGTGTTTTGAGAAACTGAGCTGGGGTTAGAATCTGAAGATGTGGAAAGTACAGTTCGCTTCTCCTGACGTCCCGGATGTTGCTGGTGACAAGAGCGTCAGCACCACCGGCGATGGCAAGTTCGACAAGATGATTGTCAGCTTCGTCAGGAAGATTTGGACGCCACAGATAATAGATGCGAACCCATTCGCAGACCGAAAGGAAGGCATCGAGCAATGTTTCACGTTCATTGAGCGTGAGCGGGCTTTTTGACATCAAGGCCGACCGGTGGACCAGGTCTTCATATTCCTGGAACAAGGCCTCGCCAACGAGCGGCTTTGCCAAACCCTTCAAACAAGTCCTGAGAACGTCGCGATTGCTGCCTGCCGGGCTGAGCATGGCGGCAGTGATCACGTTGGTGTCCACAACGATTCGGGAAGGCATGTTTGATTGATAGCATATATGCTATCATTTGGCAACAACCTTGGCCCATCTAGACACAGCGAGATGGTCACCGCCCTGCTATCTCAAATAGATGAACTCGTTGCTCATCATGAGCGCCTGACATAGCAGCGCCCAGGCCTCCTGCTCGCGCTTGGTGCTGTCCTGCTGGCTTGAGTTGAGCGAGGCATCGGCGGCGGTGAGATAGTTTTCAGCGCGGCGCAGATCTTCAGCGGTGGCTTCACGGGCGAAGGCGAGGCGATAGGCGGCGCGGAGGCGCGCTTCCTTGTCGGCGGAGAGCTTGAAGAGACGTGTGGCGAAGCCTTGGGCGGCGTCGGTGGCGAGGTCGCTGTTCATGAGGAGCAGGGCCTGCGGCGAGACGACAGAGCTGTAACGCAGGCCGGTGCTGGTGGAGGGATCGGGATAGTCGAACTGCTGGAAGAGATCGTAGAGATTGTTGCGGATGATGGGCATGTAGAGCGCACGCCGCGTGCTGCCGTAGGAGGTGAAGTCCTTGGAGGTGTGATTGAAGACGAATTCACGATTGCGGCGCGGGATGGTCTTGCCACCGATGGTAGTGTCGAGGCTGCCTGCGACTTCCAGCAGGGCATCGCGGATTTCTTCAGCTTCGAGGCGGCGCACGGGGAAGTGGTGCAGCAGGAGGTCTTCGGGATCGGCTGCATAACCCTGTGCCGAGGTGGAGGAGCTTTGCTGATAGGTGCGCGAGCTCATGATGAGGCGGTGCATGTCCTTGAGGCTCCAGCCGTTGCTGGTGAACCAGTGGGCGAGCCAATCGAGCAGTGCGGGATGCGTGGGCTGCTGACCGAGGAGGCCGAAGTTGTCTGTGGTGGGGACGATGCCCTGGCGGAAATGCCAGGACCAGATGCGGTTGGCGATGACACGTGAGGTGAGGGGATGATCGGCTCTGGCCAGCCAACGGGCGAGCTCAAGCCGACCGCTTTGATTCGCAGGGAACTGCGGTTTGGTTTTGAGGGATGCCTGCGCGACCTGGATGAAACCGCGTGCGACAGGCTTGCCGAGGGCGAGATGACTGCCGCGAATGTGGACGGGCAGTTCTTTGAGAATCTTCGGTGACTCAGAGACTGCCAGCGTGGTGGGCAGGTCGGGGAGATTGCTCTCCGTGGTCATCATGGTGTCCTTCAGGGCGCGCACTTTTTCGGCCACATCTTTGGGGAAGAGAATGATGGGCTCGGGTGGCAGGGCGAGGAAGCCTGCGGGGGCGTCCAAGGCTGCGCGTGCCTGATGGAGCAGTGAGTCGTCGGCTTTCACCTTCGGATCGGGTTTGATCTTTTCTGCGGCGGCGAAGATGGCGGTGTAGTAGCTGCGCAGCGACTGTACATCGCCCGTGTTATTGAGTGCGTCTTGCCAGGGCTTGAAGAAGGGAAGCGTTTCGTTGGCGGCGAGGTACACGCGGCAGTTGAGCAGGATATGCGGGCGCAGGCCGAGCGGCTCCGCCACCGGACGCACCTGGCTCAGAGTGGGAGCTTCGGGAAGCTTGGCGGCGGCCATGAGGTAATCGACGGCATGTGCGCGCACTTCATTGCGCAGAGCGGTGATGGCGGCGCTTTCGGCCTTGGAGACGGCGGCTCTTTGATCTTTGAGGATGCGTTCGGAGGACTTGACGGCGGCAAAGTCATCGAGCGAGCCCATGGGCGCTTCATACGCGGTGCTTAGCGCACCGATGCGGTCCACGCTGAAGCTTTGAGTGCTTTTGAAGATGGCGGCGAGTGCGTAGTAGTCATCCGTTGGTACGGGATCGAACTTGTGATCATGGCAGCGCGCGCAGCCGAGGGTGAGGCCCATGAAGGCGCGGCCCATGACATCGATCTGCTCATCGACGACATCCATGGTGAGCTTCTCCTTGTCTGGCTCGGCGAGGACTTTGGCACCTAGATTGAGAAAGGCGGTGGCAGTGACGTGCTCGTGGCGCTCTGAGAGGTTCTTCGATTCCAGAAGATCTCCTGCAATCTGCTCGGTGAGGAATTGATCGAAGGGCTTGTCGGCGTTGATCGCGTTCACCACGTAATCGCGGTAACGCCAGGCGGTGCCGAGAGCGATGTTTTCATCGAGACCGTTCGAGTCGGAGTAGCGTGCGACGTCCAGCCAGTGACGGCCCCATTTTTCACCGTATTGCGGCGAGCGCAGGAGGCGGTCCACCACTTTGGCAAAGGCGTCGGGGGAGTTGTCGGCGAGGAAGGCTTCCACCTCCTGCGGAGTTGGAGGCAGGCCAGTGAGATCGAAGGTGGCGCGGCGGATCAGGGTGCGTTTGTCAGCGGGTGCCGCGAGTTTGAGTCCTTTTTCGGCGAGTTTTTCGCCGATAAAAGCGTCGATGGGATTGGCTGCATCTGCTTTGGGGACGGGTGGTGCCACAATCGGGCGGAAGGCCCAATGCTTGGCACCTTCTTTGAGATCGATGACACGCGGCGCGGCGTGCTTGGTGGTGGCGACGGCAGCGCGCGGATCTGGGGCGCCCATTTTGACCCACTCTTCCAGCGTCTTCACTTCCGCCGCCGGCATGGCACCTTTGGGCGGCATTTGCAGGTCCTGGTTTTGATAGCGGATGGATTCGATGATGTGGCTCTTGTCGGGATTGCCCGCGATGAGGGCGGGGCCGTTGTCGCCGCCTTTGAGGACGGCTTCGCGCGAGTCAATCAGGAGGCCGCCCTTGCTCTTGCCGGACTCGACGGAGTGGCATTCGTAGCAGCGCTTGATGAGGATGGGGCGGACGTTCTTTTCAAAGAAGGCGATCTTGGCGTCATCCGCAGGCGCGGCGGCCGTGGCGTTGCGTGCGAGCAGCGCGAAGGCGAGAGCGATGGAGCTAGCGGGCTTCATGGGACGAGAAGACAATCAGACAAGGAGACAATCAGACAATCAGACAATCAGACAAGGAGATAGGAGGCAGCAGAGGTACGGCCAGGGGGATGGACTTCTTGCCGCAGGGGGGGACTCCAGTTGCGGCGCAACTGGACTACTTTTCAAAGGCGATCTAGGCTGGGGGATGTCTTCTGTTCTCCAGACCCTGGCCGACCTTGTCCGCATCAACAGCATCAACAGCTCCTATGAGGGCGGTCCCGGAGAGGCGGAGGTGGCGGCCTATGTGCGGCGTTTTTTTGAGCAGCGCGGCATGGAAGTGTGGGAGCAGGAGGTGTTTCCGGGGCGCAACAATGTGATCGCGCGAGTGCCGGGGCGCGACTCTTCGCGGCGCATCGTGTTTGAGGCGCACATGGACACAGTTTCGATCAAAGGCATGTCGATTGATCCCTTTGATCCCGTGATCCGCGATGGCAGGCTGTATGGTCGTGGCTCGGTGGATGACAAGGCGGGGCTGGTGGCGATGATGCATGCGGTGGCGGACATTCACGCCAGCGGTGAGCCGCCGCCCTGCGAGGTATGGCTGGCCGCCGTGGTGGACGAGGAGTATTCGTTTCGCGGTGTGGTCAAACTTTGCGAAGGGCTCAAGGCAGATGCCGCCGTGGTGGCTGAGCCGACGGAGTTCAAATGCGTGATCGCGAGCAAGGGTGTGCTGCGCTGGCGTATCCGCACGAAGGGCAAGGCGGCGCACAGCTCAAAGCCGCATCTGGGCATCAATGCCATCACCGCGATGTCGCGCATCGTGCTGGCCTTGAATGAGGACCATGAGCGTATGCAGCAGACCCAGCATCCGCTGCTGGGGCCCGGCACCTGCAATGTGGGCGTGATCCATGGCGGCGTGCAGGTGAACTTCGTGCCCGATGAGGCCGTTATCGAGATCGACCGCCGGCTTCTGCCCGGTGAGGAGGTGCCAGAGGTGCTGGCGCATTATCAGGTGCTGCTGGATGCGCTGATGAAGCGGCACCCGGATGTGATTGCGGAGATGGAGACGCCGATGCTGCAGGACTGGCCGTTTCAGACGGATGCGGGCGAGCCGCTGGTGCAGCTAGCACAAAGCCTGCTGGCAGAGATGGGGCGTGATGATGGTGTCAGCGGCGTGCCGTTTGGGAGTGATGCGAGCAAGTTTTCACGCTTGAGCATTCCCACAATTTTGTTTGGCCCGGGCAGCATCGATCAGGCTCACGCAGCGGTCGAATACGTTGAGTGCGCTGAGGTGGAGAAGGCGCTGGCGTTTTATACGGAGATCGCGCGGCGGTTTGTTTGAGAGGGGAGGTTGCTGCGAAACATCCGCCTCAATTTGCCTCGGAAGCAGACAATATTGCAGGCAAGCAATCCTCCCCAGTAGGTGGCAAGTATGGGTGTCCAATTTGCTCGTTGGATGTCGCTTAGAGATAGTGTGCCAAGATTGACGCCCACAGTGCACCAAGCCAGGATGCCGCCGATGATGAGCAAGATGATGGCGGTCATGGAGCGGTGCTTTGGCGCGGTCCATGTTCCAAACAAGACGAAGAGAAGCGCAGCAAAGGTTCCACATACCGGAATGGAATAATAGCTCACAAAGACTGGTCCGGGCATGTGATGACCAGTGCTCCAAAGAATGTCATGAACGATTCGGATTACGACAAACGATGGCAAAAGAGCTGCGATGATGCCCGAAAGTGCCGAGATCGGCACGAGGAACCAGCGAACTGCCACGAAGACTTGGCGGGAAGTCATGAGTCCACAAGTAGCTGCGTCCACTTCGTTGTAAAATGAGCAATGGAGTGCTCGCCTCTTGTTGTGGATAGTGTGGTGTTAGTGTGAGCGGTGGGATGTGAGAGCTGGCATCGCTACGCGATGCGAGTGTCGAGGAGAAGGTGGTGCGTCTTTACGAGGGGTGTCGCTTCGCTACAGGCTTTGATGGCTACGCCATCTGAGGGATTATGGGGTGGCTGGTGCGCTGTGCGACGGGCACGAATATCCATCGTGCTGAGGGGGGGGGGGCATGAGCTGCTTTGCGGAGCGTTCTGTTTAAAAGATGACGCAGCAGCTTGCGAAAGCGTTGTGCTCATCTCGACGGAGCGAGATGGCTACTTTAGGAGAACGATTTGCGCAAATGGCTGGGCAGGATGTTCAGGGCTTCGCGGTATTTGGCGACGGTGCGGCGGGCGACTTTGATGCCTTGGCCGTCGAGGAGTTTGGCGAGCTTGTCGTCGCTGAGGGGCTTGTGCTTGGGCTCGGTCTTGATGAGCTCGGCGATGGCGTTCTTGACGCTGGTGTTGCTCAGGTCGTCGCCGGACTCGGTCTTCACGCCGTGGGAGAAGAAGAACTTCATGTCGAACACGCCATGGGGTGTGGCGATGTATTTGCCGGCGATGGCACGGCTGACGGTGGTCTCGTGTACGCCGACTTCATCGGCCACGGTGGCCATGTTGAGCGGGCGGAGGAAGTTGGTGCCCTTTTCCAGGAACTCGCGCTGATACTTGAGGATCTGCGTGGCGATGCGGTGGATCGTCTGCTGGCGCTGATGGATGGAGCGGATGAGGAACTTGCCGCTGCGGATTTTGTCGCGCACGTAGTTGCGGACTTCGCCGTTGTTGCCGGGCGCGCTGAGCAGGTCCTTGTAGGTGTTGCTGATGCGCAGGTGCGGGAGGTCGTCATTGGTCATGACGGCCACCCATTCGCCGCCCTGGCGCTCGACGACGACATCTGGTGTGACGTAGTTGTTGGAAGAAACGGCAAAGCGCTGCGCGGGGCGTGGGTCGAGCGTGCTGATGAAATCGGCTGCGCGGGAGATTTGCTCCAGCGGGACACCGAGCTTGCGGGCGAGGATGGGGTAGCGCTTGTTGGCGAGGTCGTCGATGTATTGATCGACCAGACGCCAGGCGAGGCTCTGCTTTTTGCCGAGGCGGTCGAGCTGCACCAGCAGGCACTCGCGCAGATCTTCCGAGCCAACGCCGACGGGGTCGAAGCTCTGCAGCATTTTCTTGGCGCTGCGCAGGACGTCGATGGGGATGCCGTGCGTGAGGCTCAGGTCGTCGATGCGGGTGTTGAGAAAGCCGCGGTCATCCAGATTGCCGATGAGGAACTCCACCTGCGGGGCGAGGGCGGCTTTGGTATCCGAGGTGTGAAGCTGGGACAGCAGATGCTCCTGCAGGGTGGTGGGTGCCACGATGGAGTCCATGAGGAACTGCCAGCGTTCCTGGTCATCGCTGCGGCGGGTGGCGGTCTGCTGGCGGCTCTGCTGCCAGTACTCGCGCCACTCATCATCCATCTGCGTCAGGGCGTCGATGTCGCTGTCATCGACGCTGCGGTCGTCCGGGTCATCGGGAATGGCGTCCTGAATGGAAGTTTCCGGTGCTTCGAGTTCCAGCACCGGGTTGATCTCGACCTCTTGCTGGATGATCTGGCGCAGCTCCAAAGTGGGAGCCTGCAAAATCTGCAAACTCTGTTGCATCTGCGGCCCAATCGCGAGCTTTTGAGTTTGTACCTGGTGGAGTCCGTGGTCGGCCATGAATGGTTGGAAGACAGCCAAGCGCTATCTGAGTTCTTTAGCAAGCAAACATCGGGCCAGTGTGTTGTTTATTTTCAAATTCATCAAAAGTGCCAATTATGGCATAAAAGCAGAAATCCCGGCTGTGGCCGGGATTTCCAGAACTTTCGGGTATCGGTTATAGCCGCGCCGCCGAGCTGCCTTTCAAGGCACCTCGAAGACCTTCTGGGTGGTGGGGTCCAGGGCCAGGGAACCGCTTTCGAGACCTGTGATGTCGAGTTCCTTGTAGGGTGGGTAAGGGCTGATCACACGTCCTGCTTTGGCGGTTCTTTTACCTTTCAGAAACGACCCGGAGGCTCCTCCGCTGGAGGCGGTGGTGGGAAATTCTTTGGGTGTGGATTCGGAACGCCGGGTGGTCTGAGCAGGCGGTTGAGTTTGTGTTTGCGCCAGTTTTGGCTCGGGCTTTTCTTTTGGCGCAGGCGGTGGGGCGTCCGGCTTGGGCTCTTTTTTATGCGCTACCTTGGCGGGTTTGCTGGGTGCCTTCGTGGGAGGCGGTGCATCGGCCACCTTGGGCGGGGTGTATTTGTGCGTGCTGCTGGATGCAGCGGGCTTGTGCGCCGTGGTAGGTGGCGGGGTCGAACTCTTGCCGTGGCTTGCGGTTGAGCGCTGGGAATGGGAAGGCGTCGAGTGCTGGGTCTGGGGCGGGCTGGACGGCGGTGAGCTGGGCGGAGTGGTGTGCTGCGGCGGGTAATTGTAGCGCGGCTGGCTTTGTGCCTGCTGCTGCGGATGCTGGTAGCCCGGCTGCTGCTGATAGCCGGATTGCGATGGGGGGTAGCTGGAGACGGTGGGCTGCTGAGGGTAGTTGGGCGCAGGCTGCTGACGCGGCGTGGCATCCAGACTGTAACCGCCGTTCTGACCATAGCCTGGAGGCGGGTTGTCATAGCCAGTCGGGTTACGTCCATAAAAGAGACGGCGCGCCATTTCACTCATGCGCTGGCCAAACTTGGGCAGAAACTGCAGCGGGCTTTCATACTGCGGCTGCTGCGGGTAACCGTAGCCCGGCTGCTGCGGGGGCGGATAGTAGGAGGGCGGCGGCTGGTTGTATTGCTGCGGATAACCACCCTGAGGCTGCGGATAATAGCCTTGCTGCGCCTGCGCTGAAGCCGTCGAAACAATAACGACGGCAACATACCAGCCCAATCCCAATGAGCTGAGCAGCCCGCTTTGAGTGGTTCGAGAATTCATGATGGTTAATAGTTCTTAACTTCCAGACAACTGCAAGCCCCAATTTTCGACCGGTCGGAGCTGAGTTGAGGTTGCAGACAGATAGACGAATGCGGCTGAAGTTTGTTCAGCCGCATTGGTAAATTGTCTCAGAAGTCTGCCGAGCTAGACCAGCTCTCAAAAATCTTGTCACATTGCCCGGCGGCGGAGCGGCCCCATTGGCGGCGTTAGTCGCTTGCCTGTTATTTTCAAATAGCAGTCAGCGCTCCTGCCTTGCCATTGGGGCCGCTGCGCTCGCCGGATCAAAATGACAACCTTTTCGAGAACTGGTCTATGCCCGTTTACGAAGCCAGACGTGCGTCGATGTCCTTGTCCAGCCAGGCCCACATGGAGGACAGTCCTGCACTGACTTTGGCCTTGGCGGCGGTGAGTTCTTCGGCGCTGAGTTTTTGACCGGCGGCGGGGACGCTGCGGCCAAACATGTAGTACTTGATCTTCGGCTCGGTGCCGGAGGGGCGCACGGCGAAGCTGCGTCCATCGGCGAGATCGACGAAGAGCATCTTCTCTTTCAGGACCACGTCGCCTTCTTCGTCGGTGATCTCGTCTTTGCGGAAATCGCGCACCTTGATGACGGCGGAGCCATCCACTTCCTTGGGCGGATTGCTGCCGTAGCTGTCGGCGAGTTTGGCAATCTGTGCGGCACCGCTGGCACCTTCGAAGACTTTGCTCTCATTGCGTTCCAGGAAGTAGCCCACTTCGCAGTACACCTGATCCAGCAAGCCGACCACGGTGAGACCGAGGCTGGCGGCGTAGGCGGCGAGTTCGGCAAACATGACCACGGCACCGTTGCCGTCTTTGTCACGGCTGAAGTCATCGCCCATGTAGCCGTAGCTTTCCTCGCCACCGAAGACGAGGAACTTGCTGTGCTTGAGGCGTGCGTTGCGGCTTTCGACGTTGTTGAGGTCGCGGTAGCGGTTCTGAATGTCCGCCGGCAGGGCGGCTTCGTATTTGGAAAGCTTGGCGCTGATCCATTTGAAACCGGTGAGGGTGTTGACGCAGCCGATGCCGAACTTGGCGGCGATGGCGTCCTGCAAGGGGCTGGTGACGAAGGTCTTCAGCAGCACGGCGTGGCTCTTGTTGGCTTCGGTGAGGATGCCGAGCTCAAACATGGTCTTGGTGCGGTACCAGGCCATGAGGGAGCCGACTTGATTGCCGGTGAGCAGCACCATTTCGCCAGCGGCGTTGCGCACGCCCACACCCATGCGGTCGCAGTCGGGATCCGTGCCGATGATGATGTCCGCGCCTTCCTTGTTGGCGAGATCGACCGCCATTTTCAAGGCGGAGGCGTTCTCGGGGTTCGGGGACTTCACGGTGGGGAAGCGGCCGTCGCGCACGTCCTGCTCGGGCACGGTGAGGAAATTGAAGCCGAGCTTTTTCAGCAGCACGGGCACCAGGACACCGCCCGCGCCATGCAGAGCGGTGAAGACGATCTTGAGCTTTTTGGCCTCTTCCTTCTGCAGCAGCTCGGGCTGCAGCATCATGGTCTCCACGCGGGCGAGATACTTCTGGTCCATTTCATTGGCCAGGGTGGTGAGCTTGCCGCGCTGGGCTTCGGGGAGGGGGATGTATTCCTCACCTTTGATGGCGTTGACCTCTTTGATGATGCCGGTGGCGTGGGGTTCCACGATGCCCGCGCCGTCGTTGAAATTCACCTTGTAGCCGTTGTCGTGCGCCGGGTTGTGGGAGGCGGTGATCATCACACCGGCATCGGCACGGAGCTGGCGCACGGCGAAGGACATTTCTGGCGTGGCGCGGCAGTAGTCGAAGAGGTACACATTGGCACCGTGATCCATGGCGATCTTGGCGCAGAACTTGGCGAACTCCGCCGAGAAATGCCGGGTGTCGTGGGCAAAGACGAGGCTCGGCTTGCCGGTGAGTTTGGCGTTGGCGCGGAAGTTTTTGATGTAGGTCACGAGGCCGCGGGTGGCGCGGCTCACGTTGTAGTAGTTCATCGCGTTGGTGCCGACGCAGGGCTGCTCCGGGCGCTGGTCTTCGGGCGCGCTGCCGCGCTCGGCCTTGGTGATGATTTTGCCCAACGTTCGGCCACGCAGGCCGCCGGTGCCAAATTTGAGCGCCTGGAAGAAGCGGTCGTTCAGCTCGGCCCATTCACCGGCGCTGGCGAGTTCGCTGATGCTGGCGCGGTACAGCGGGTTGTCGCTGGCCGCGAGCAGGGCGCGGATGTTGTCGTAGCTGGCGGGGAGAAGTTGCCCGGAGGTGGCGGCGGCTTGGAGTTGATCGGCAAGGGACATATGAAATATCAATCTGAACCAGCCCTTTAAGGAATCAAACGGCAAAGCGCTCAGTGGGGAATGAGGGATGCTTTATTCCGTGCTCGCTGACTCATGCCGAAGTCGGTGTCATGGCCAGCACTTCGGTCAATGCAGGTCAGCTCTTGCCATGAGCACTTCAGGCAGTTCTTCTTGCGCCAGCCGCTGAGCAGATGAAAGGTGCTGGTACGCACTACCTGATCTCTACCTGGCATAGATGTAGAAAACCCGCTGGAGCGACGGAGACACCAGCAAAATTCTGATTCCCTTCTGCAGCAGAAAGCTCCCCTCATTGAAAAGGCTGTCATTGATCTGCCGCCTCACGATTGGATCGATGTCAATTCCATGTCCCCACAGGTCCAGATGGTTTTCTATCTCATAGGACTTGATCACTTCGTCGGATTTTACGCCTCGTCCTTCGAACTGCACGGGTGTTGGCAGCCAGGAGTCGTGCGGCCACCATTCTGGCTGACCTTCGGATTGACCCGAGAGTTCAGCCAGGCAGCGAGTGCCTTGCGCCCGGATTTTTTCCGCCATTTCCACCGGCAGGAGATACGCGATGACGCCGGTCTCGTGTCCTCCAGGCCCAAGGCCCCATGACTCTTCTTTGCCATAGACCACATGGGTGACACCAAGGCCGGCAGGAACGATGCTGAGCCTATGCCTCTCCACCAGGTGGCCTGAAGCCAGACAGATACACATCCCCAGCAGTGCAACAGCGCCGGACCATGCTGCCAGTTTCTTGTGAAAGGCGCGGGACATGCCTGACACATAGTGTGTGCTTCCAGAATTGCATAGTCCTTCATGCGCCTGCTTGCATCCTCATGCAGCCCCCCTCACCACGCCTCCGGCTGCCGGAAATTCCTGAGCTTGTCATCGTTTGGAAAATTTGACGGGAATTGGATTCGCCAAAACCAAAACGGCCCTCTAGACTCGGCACGCTTCACCTCCAACCTTCCACGCACTTACGATCATGGGCCTGATGGATTACCTCAAAGGACAGTTCCTGGAAATCATCCAGTGGACGGACGACTCACGCGACACGCTCTCCTGGCGCTTTCCGGACGAGGACAAGGAAATCAAGCGCGGCGCGCAGCTCATCGTGCGCGAATCGCAGGTGGCGCAGTTTGTTTACCTCGGCGAATACGGCGACACCTTCGGTCCCGGCAAGCACACGCTGGTCACGGACAACATACCCATCCTCTCCACGCTCAAGGGGTGGAAGTACGGGCTGGAGTCGCCCTTCAAGGCGGACGTGTATTTCGTCACCACACGCCTCTTCACCGGCAACAAATGGGGCACGAGCAACCCGATCATGATGCGGGATGCGGACTTTGGCATCGTGCGCGTGCGTGCCTTTGGCACCTTTGATTTCAAGATCACCGACCCCAAGCTCTTCCTGAAGGAAGTGGCCGGCACGGACCAGTGTTTCCGCCTGGATGAATTTGCCGACACCATGCGCAGCCGCATCGTCAGCGTGTTCACGGATGCGCTTGCCACCGCCAAGGTGCCGGTGCTCGACCTCGCCACGCGCTACTCTGAAATGGGCGAGGCGCTGCTGCCCATCATCAATCCCACGACGCAGGGCAAGTACGGCATCGAGATCACCAGCTTCATCCTGGAAAACGCCAGCGTGCCGCCGGAAGTCGAGGCCGCCATCGACAAGCGCAGCAGCATGGGCGCAATCGGGAACCTGAACGACTATGTGAAGTTTCAGATGGCCGAAGGCATGGGCAAGGGAGGCACCGGTCCGGCCGGAGCCGCCGCTGAGCTCGCGATGGGTTTTGGCATGGCGCAGAACATGATGGCGCAGGGAGCTTTCAACATGAGTCCTGCTGCCGGTGGTGCCACGCCGCCGCCGCTGCCTGGTGCTGCGGTACCTGCTCCCGCCGCCGCGCCTTCGGTTGAGATTCTCACGCCTGCCCAGGTGGCGCAGACGCTGGGTGTCACCGAGGCGGATGTGATTTCCAGCATCGAAGGCGGACAGATCAAGGCGAAGAAGATTGGGACGCAGTATCGGATTACGAAGGCGGCGCTGGATGAGTTTTTGGCGCAGTAGGGGCGAGGCTAAGTTTGGAAGGTTAGACCGCGTTCTTCAATTGCCCCATATGCATCTTGCAGGAACAAAGCCGAGACGATGCAGTGGGGGGACGGATCTCGTGAGCGTTGTGATGACACTTGTTCAGATTACAGGGATAGCGGCGACTGTTATCCTATTGAAGGAATTCACGCCGCTTTCTTTCTGGAAATGTGCCGCATTGGCTTTCCCACTGTTTCTGCTCCTTTTTTGGGGTGCAGTCATTTTGCTTTCAAAAATCGGGACGACGAAGAAGTGAATCGAGTATCTACCGAAAAAATGGAGCCATGAGAGCAGCATTAATCGTTCTATGTGTCTTGGCCTGCTCGATGCGGGCATGGGCTGCTGACCAATCGGCAGAATTGACCAAAGAACTGGCGGGCCCCTGGAGTGCGGTGACTGTCACGATGATGGTGGACCAAGGTTGCGTGGCCCCCATTTATAAAGGTGTACGGGTTCGGCCAGCAGAGGGAGGATTGACGATAGCGACCTTTGAGACGGAGAGAGTCAAAGACCTCGAGGGAGCGGCACAGCCGGTCAAGTCGTTCACGCGAGAGGAATTTTGCGCGGCTGTCTTGAAGCATTACCAGGCGGCTCTGGCATCGGAGGATATCCAAGAACGCATCGCGGCTCTGCCGACTCAGCAGGAGAGGGACAAGGAGTGGGCCTTGGCTGTCAAAGCAATGAAAGGAATACCCATTGGTGGATTTGGTGCCATAGGCATAGACATCCGCATTGTCAGGGAAGGACATGTCAGCCATTTCGATGACAACTATGGTTCAACGGGCTGGGATGCTTTCCAGAAGTGGATCACTGACATTTCGCCTAAAACAAAATGATGGCGGTGGATGCACCTGCGAGCGCATCTGGTTCTCACTGAGCAGGAGGACGCCGTGATCGAACCGTGACAGGACGGGCAGAAGATCATCGACGCGCGGGAAGTCAATGGTGCTGGCGCATGCCATTTACAACAGCATCGAGATCGGCATCAGCGCCTACAACGAGCAATGAAAGTCGGCGATGCTTTATGTGGATGATTTCTGCATATCCGACCAGCCGATCAAGGAGTGATGCGGGGTATTGGACTGACATTCCACCCAGTGGCTTCGTTTCTCGTTTCCACGCCTAGAGGCAGTTCTGTGGAAACGAAGCTCTCAGAGAACAAAAAAATAGAAACGAAAAAAGGGGCGTTTTTCGTTTCCATGTTCACTGACAGTGTCGTCCTTTCGGCTTACCAGCGGAACCGATCCCGCAAGGTGGGTTCTGGTTGATGATGGGACAGGCACAGGAGGCAGCCGAGGGTGAGGCCGAGGGTGAAGGCTCCGAGGACGACGGGGAGAGGGTTCTCACGCACGTATTGCTTGGTCTGCACCAGGGTGTCTTCGGCGCGGACTGAGGCGGTGTGGTAGAGGTCTTCCGCACGGACTGCGGCGGAGCGGTAGATGTCTTTGGCGCTCTGGGCGGCATCCTTGGTGGCGGCGATGCCGCGCTCGGCGGCGTCTTTGGCTGCCTGGGTGGCGTGGTCGGCGAGGTCTTTGGCGGCCTGGGGCAGTTGGTCGAAGGGGGGAGGGCTGGTGTTCATGAGTCGTGTGGGTGGTTGCGGGGTGTGATCGTGGCAGGTTACGCAGCGCGGCCTGTGGGCGCTATGGGGTGAATGCCTCCCGCTGGATCTTGGTGGGATGCAGGAAGGGGCGCTTGGTTGAGAGTGATGTCTTGCGCGGGGCGGGAGGCGTGGGGATTGTAAATTGGGAACTGAAAACTGAGCATTGGAAATTGGCCGTAGGCGGAGCGGCTTGAGTTGGGGGGGAGCGTTGAGGCAGCAGCAGGTGCTGGAACGAAGGATTCTAGGGCCGCGCGCAGCACATCCCTACCAGCCCTGAGTGGCACTCTTGGCTGGTCTTTACCTCACCACGGCTGCGTTTGATTCAGCTGCAGCGGTGCCGTGCGGATGAGGAAGTAGCCGTGGAAGGGGAAGAGGTAGGCGTCGGGAGCGGGTGCGTTCTGCGGCAGCCAGGCGGGAGGGGTGGTGCTGCCGTCGAGGTAGTAGCCGGTGTAATCGCTGGCGCTCGGGGTGGTGTCGCCATCCCAGATGCGGAAGCGGTCGGCGGTATCAGGGGTGAGGCCGGAACTGAGGCCGGTGACGGGAGCGGGAGTCACTACGGGCCATGGGGTGGTGGCGATCAACTGCGTGCCTGCAACGAGCGGGGTGACGAACTTGGTCTGGCGCACTTCACCGGTGAACATGAGGGTCGTGCCGGAGCCACGGACTTGCAGCATGGCGGCCTCGTGCGCAGCGAAGGGCCGTGCGTTCATGCTGAGCACGTCGTTGAGCCAGGAGCCGCTGCTGTTGGTGTAGGTGGTGTAGTTGCTGACGGACGGGTCGAAGAAGAGGACGCGGTCAGCGCTGCTGAAGGCGGCCGGTGGGAGCAGCTCGGCCAGGGTGTGGTGCACACGGATGCTGATGTGCGCATTGACGAGTCCAGCGTAGGACTGGGCGGCATTCTGCAGGACGAGGGTGTTGCCGGAGCTGGAGGTGGAGTCGATGTCGAAACGCTGACCGGCGAGCGGGCCGTCGAGAACATCGAGGTAGAGCGAACCGGCTGGCAGGGTGGTGAGGATATACTGGAGGGTGATTTCATTGCTGCTGACGGCGCTGACCTGGCCGGTGAAGCTGGAGGCATTGAGCAGCGGCATGCTGAAGGTGCGCGAGCCGGTGGCGAAGGTCTGGCGGCCCCAGCCCTGGATGGCGGAGGTGACGGTGGCTTCGGGGATGCCGTCGCGGTTGGCGTCCAGACCGACATTCAGACGGAGGAAGCCGCTGTCGAGGCCTTGGAAGACGAGGAGGTTTTCAAGATTCGAATACGCGCGGGTGAGGGTGCCGTCGGCATTGATGGTGACGGCGGCGGCCATGGAGAGCTTCTTCCACGCGGAGGCATTGCCTGACTGAGTGATGTCGCTCAGGGTTTCAAGGCTGACGATGAGATCGTAGTGCGTGGCGGACGGCTGCGTGAGCAGGGCGGTGAGGCTGCCGGTGGTGGCGTCGTGGGTGAGGGAGAAGTGGTTGGGCTGCAGCGGAGTGGTGGGATCGGTGCCCAGCGCGTATTCGAGCAGGTTGGGCATGCCGTCCTGATCGGGGTCGTCCAAGGGGCCGCCGATGGTGCTGTCCTGGCTCCAGAGGGCGAAAGTGGTGGCTCCGGCTGGCACGTTGGCGACAAAACCACCCGTGACAATGTAGCGGCGGATGAGCTCGTTGGCGGCAAAGCCCGTGCCGGACGGAGCGACGATACCGAGGTCGAGCGTGAGATCCACGCGGGCGTCGATGGCGTCATCGCTGGTGCCTTCAGCGCCGGATTCTGCGGCACCGACAGGGCAGTAACCTGGGCGCAGGCTGAAGACGCGGGTGCTGGCACCATTGACGGCGGGGTTGTTGTTGAAGATGAGGTCTTGGCCCACGTCGTCATCGGCAGGCAGCACGACGGTGGACATCGGCAGCAGGCCTTGCAGGGGCATGCCCGCAGAGAATTGTGACGCGGGGATGTGGAGGAAGTAGGAGCCGGGGTTCAGGCCATCGAGGTAGTAGCGGCCTTTGCAACTGCAGCCGGAGGTGCCGACGCTGACGGGGGTGTCCACGCCAGCGGTGGCACCCTGGGCGTAGAGCTCGACGTAGATGTTGCCAAGGCTTTCACCCTCGTTGCGGTGGCCGTCGCCATTGATGTCAAGGAAGATCATATTGCCCACCGCCACGCTGGACCACAGGCCGAAGTCGATGGTGAGATTGGTGTCAGGATTGTTGTCCCCGTCATTGGTGGGTTCCTGGCCACCCGTGAGGGTGATGATGGGGCTGAAGAGCGGCGTGCCTGCGCCGCCGGGTTGCGCGCCGTGGTTGACGTTGTCGTTGAAATCATCGGCGGTGTCGGGCGTGCCGCCGGTGTAGAGGTAATCCACGGGCGGCGTGACCTCGACGTAGTATACGCCAGCGGGCAGGGAGCTGAAGAGATAGGCGCCGGTGGCGTCAGTGGTGAGGCTGCTGCCCACCTGCACATCTGCGGCAGTGCCGGTGCCGCCGATGGCGTTGTCACTGCCAGGGTTGAAGAGCTGCACAGTGGCATTGGCCACGCCGGGTTCGCCGGTGTCCCACACGCCGTTGTTGTTAGAATCTTCAAACACAAGATTGCCGATGGAAAGCCCATGCACCTGCAGGGTGAGGCTGAAGACCTGGGCGCAGGAGTTGGCATCCGTGACGCTGACGCTGATGGGGAAGGAGCCAATGGCTGTCGGTGTGCCGCTGAAGGAGCCGTTGGCAGCGAGAGCCACTCCGCCGGGCAGGCTGCCGCTCTGGATGGCATAGGTGTAAGGTGCGGTGCCACCGGAAGTGGTGAGCACCTGAGTGTAGGCGGTGCCCAGGTAGCCGAATGGCAGTGTGGTGGGGGAGAGGGTCAGTGTCGGGCAGACGGGCGTGAGCGTGTAGCTGGCGGTGCCGGAGCAGCCGTCCGCAGCGGTGGCCTTCACGGTGAAGGTTGCGGAGGTGCCGCTCGGGGTGGTGCCGCTGATGGTGCCGCTGCTGCTCAGCGTCAGACCGGACGGCAGGCTGCCGCTAGTCAGGGTGAAGGTGTAAGGCGATACGCCACCGGCACCGGCGATGGTCTGCGAGTAGGCGATGCCGATCACGGGTGTGGTCAGCGTGGCGGGCGACTGGGTGATGACCGGGCAGATTTTGATGGAAACCACCGCGCTGCCCTGGCAGCCATTGGCATCGGTGGTGCGGACGGTGACATTGACGCCCGTGCCGTTGCTCGTGGTGGGTGTGCCAGTGATGATGCCGGTGCTGGCACTCAGTGTGAGTCCGGCTGGCAGCGTGCCGCTGGTGACCGTCCACGACGCATAAGGTGCGATGCCCCCTGAGGCTGCGAGCGTCTGTGAGTAGGCGACGCCAACACCACCGGTGGCGAGCGTGGTCGGTGTCACATTGATCGTCGGACAAGCTGGGGTGACGGTGTAGCTGGTGCTGCCGGTGCAACCGTTGGCATCCGTGGCGCGCACGGTGAAGGTGGCCGCCGTGGTGCTGGTAGGCGTGCCGGAGATGACGCCCGTGCTGGTGTTCAGGCTGAGGCCCGCAGGCAGGCTGCCGCTGCTGATGGCGAAGGTGACGGTGCCAACGCTGCCACTGGAGGTGATGGTCTGCGAGTAGGCGCTGTTGACGGTGCCGTTGGGCAGTGTGGCAGGGGCGACCGTGATGGTCTGACATGCCGGAGTGAGTGTGTAGCTGCGCGTGCCGGCGCAGCCATTGGCATCGGTGGCCTTCACGGTGAAGGTGGCGGAAGTGACGGTGGTGGGTGTGCCGCTGAGCACGCCGGCAGAACTCAGCGTGGCCCAGGCAGGCAGCGTGCCGCTCGACACGGTGTAGGTGTAGGTCGCGGTGCCGCCTGCAGCGGTGATGGTCTGCGAGTAAGCGGTGTTGACGGTCGGTGCCGCAAGAGTGGTGGGAGACAGCGTGATGACAGGGCAGATTTGCAGCGTGATGACCTGAGTGCCCTGGCAGCCGTAGGTGTCATTGACGCGCATCGTGATGCTCGTGGCGGGTGATGCGGAGGCGGTTGGAGTGCCGCTGATGATGCCCGTGCTTGCATTGAGTGTCAGGCCCGCAGGCAGCGTTCCCGTGGTGATGGTCCAGGTGCTGTAAGGCGCGGTGCCGCCACTGGCGGTGAGTGTCTGCGAGTAGGCCGTGCCCACCGTGCCTTGCGTGAGAGAGGTTGGCGTAATGCTGATCGCGGGGCAGACCGGCGTGACGGTGTAGCTGAGAGTGCCCGCGCAGCCATTGGCGTCTATGGCTTTCACCGTGAAGGTGGCAGCGGTGGTGTTGTTGGGCGTACCGCTGAGCACGCCCGAGGGACTCAGCGTGGCCCAGGCTGGCAGTGCGCCGCTGGACACGGTGTAGGTGTAAGCCGAGGTGCCGCCCGATGCCGAGAGGGTCTGTGAGTAGGCGGTGCCTACGGTCGGCGTGGTGAGGGTGGCGGGAGATAGCGTGACCACGGGGCAGATTTGCAGCGTGATGTTTTTGGTGCCCTGGCAGCCGTTGGTATCGTTGACGCTCACCGTGATGGTCGTGGCAGGGGAGGCGGAGGCGGTGGGCGTGCCACTGATGACGCCGGTGCTGGCGTTGAGGGTGAGACCTGTCGGCAGCGAACCCGTGGTGATGGTCCAGGTGCTGTAAGGTGAGATACCACCGGATGCTGTGAGAGTCTGCGAATAAGCCGTGCCCACGGTGCCCTGCGGCAGCGCAGACTGGGCGATGGTGATGGTGGGACAGACAGGTGTGACGGTGTAGCTCAGAGTGCCCGCACAGCCGTTGGTGTCCGTGGCCTTCACGGTGAAGGTGGCGGAAGTGGTATTGTTCGGCGTGCCGCTCAACACACCGGCAGAACTCAGTGTGGTCCAGGCGGGCAGTGAACCGTTGGACACGGTGTAAGTGTAAGCCGAGGTGCCACCGGAGGCCGTGATGGTTTGCGAGTAGGCGGTGCCAACGGTGGGTGTCGTCAGCGTGGCCGGAGCCAGGGTGATGACGGGGCAGATTTGCAGGGTGATGGCACGTGAGCCCTGGCAGCCATTGGTGTCATTGACGCGGAAGGTGATGCTGGTGGCAGGGGAAGCCGAAGCGGTTGGAGTGCCGCTGATGACACCGGTGCTGGCGTTGAGGGTCAGACCTGCTGGCAACGTGCCGGTGGTGATGGCCCAGGTTCCGTAAGGTGTGACGCCACCGGAAGCGGTAAGTGTCTGCAAATAAGCAGTGCCAACGGTTCCCTGCGGCAGCGCAGATTGAGCGATGGTGATCGCAGGGCAGACTGGAGTGACAGTGTAAGAGAGCGTGCCGGTGCAGCCGTTCGCATCCGTGGCACGCACCGTGAAGGTGGCTGCGGTGGTGCTGGTGGGCGTGCCGCTGAGCACGCCGGAGGAACTCAACGTGGCCCAGGCTGGCAGTGTGCCACTGGCCAGCGTGTAGGTGTAGGAGGCGGCACTACCCGATGCCGTGATGGTCTGCGAGTAGGCCGTGCCAACGGTCGGTGTGGGCAGAGTGGCAGGAGGCAAGGTGATGACCGGGCAGACTTGCAGGGTGTAGTTCTTGGTGCCTGCGCAGTTAAAGCTGTCCGTGGCGCTGATCGTGATGCTGGCTCCCAGGGCGTTGCTCGCTGTAGGCGTGCCGCTGATGACTCCGGTACTGGCGTTGAGCGTCAGACCTGCTGGCAGGGTGCCGCTGGAGACGGCGAAGACATAGGAGGAAGAACCGCCGCTGGCGGTGATGGTCTGCGAATAGGCGCTGCCGACGGTGCCAAGCGCAAGAGTGGTGGGTGCAACGGTGATGACGGGGCAACTGATGGCGAAGGTCACCGCAAGCGTGGCCTGGCAGCCGTTGGCATCGGTGGCACGCAGGGTGACGTTGCTGCTGATCTGTGTGCTTGGAGTGCCACTGACAACACCGGTGCTGGCATTGAGCGTCAAACCGGCTGGCAGTGTACCGCTGGCCACAGCGAAGGTGTAAGACGCGGTGCCGCCACTGGCGGCGATAGTCTGCGAGTAGGCGGTGCCCACCGTGCCGGTGGCGGGGGTGGCGGGTGCGAGGGTGATGACGGGGCAGATTTGCAGCGTGATGGCGCGTGAGCCCTGGCAGCCATTGGCGTCATTGGCGCGCACGGTGATACTGGTGGCAGGGGAAGCGGAAGCGGTGGGCGTGCCGCTGATGGTACCCGCGACGGTGTCGAGGGTCAGACCCGCAGGCAGCGTGCCGGCGGTGATGGTCCAGGCACTGTAAGGTGCGATGCCGCCTGAAGCGCTGAGTGTCTGCGAGTAGGCGGTGCCCACGGTGCCCTGCGGCAGGGAGGACTGTGTGATGGTGATGGTGGGGCAGACGGGAGTGAGCGTGTAGCTGCGCGTGCCCGCGCAGCCGTTGGCATCGGTGGCTTTGACCGTGAAGGTCGCAGATGTGGCGCTGGTCGGCGTGCCACTGAGGACCCCCGTGCTACTCAGCGTGGCCCAGGCAGGCAGCGCGCCGCTCGATACGGTGTAAGTGTAAGCCGAGGTACCACCCGCAGCGGTGATGGTCTGCGAGTAAGCGGTGCCGACGGTCGGTGTGGTGAGAGTGGCGGGAGAGACCGTGACGACGGGGCAGATTTGCAGCGTGATGATCTGAGTGCCCTGGCAGCCGTAGGTGTCATTGACGCGCAACGTGATGCCGGCGGCGGGTGATGCGGAAGCGGTGGGCGTGCCGCTGATGATGCCGGTGCTGGCATTGAGTGTCAGACCTGTCGGCAGCGTGCCGGTGGTGATGGCCCAGGTGCCGTATGGTGCGGTGCCGCCAGATGCAGAAAGTGTCTGCGAATAAGCCGTGCCCACCGTGCCTTGAGCGAGTGAGATTGGCGTGATGCTGATCGCGGGGCAGACCGGCGTGACGGTGTAGCTGAGAGTGCCCGCGCAGCCATTGGCGTCCGTGGCTTTCACCGCGAAGGTGGCGGCAGTGGTGTTGTTTGGCGTGCCGCTGAGCACACCCGAGGGACTCAGCGTGGCCCAGGCCGGCAGCGCGCCGCTGGACACCGTGTAGGTGTAAGCCGAAGTGCCGCCTGATGCCGAGAGGGGCTGCGAGTAAGCGGTGCCCACAGTCGGCGTGGTGAGAGTTGCGGGAGTCAAGGTGACCACGGGGCAGATTTGCAGCGTGATGTTTTTGGTGCCCTGGCAGCCGTTGGTGTCATTGACGCTCACCGTGATGCTCGTGGCTGGGGAGGCCGAGGCGGTGGGTGTGCCACTGATGACACCGGTGCTGGCGTTGAGCGTCAAACCTGCCGGCAGCGAACCCGTCGTGATGGTCCACGTGCTGTAAGGGGCGATGCCACCGGACGCGGTAAGCGTCTGCAAATAGGCGGTGCCGACGGTGCCCTGCGGCAGCGCAGACTGAGCGATGGTGATGGTGGGGCAGACCGGAGTGACGGTGTAGCTGAGGGTGCCCGAGCAACCGTTGGCATCGGTGGCCTTCACCGTGAAGGTGGCGGAAGTGGTGTTGTTCGGCGTGCCGCTCAGAACGCCAGCAGGGCTCAGTGCGGCCCAAGCAGGCAGCGCGCCGCTGGACACAGTGTAGCTGTAAGACGAGGTGCCGCCGGAGGCCGTGATGGTTTGTGAGTAGGCGGTGCCAACGGTCGGTGTGGTGAGTGTGGCCGGAGCCACAGTGATGACCGGGCACACCTGCAGGGTGATGGCACGCGAGCCCTGGCAGCCATTGGCGTCACTGGCGCGGAAGGTGATCGTTGTGGCTGGAGAAGCCGAAGCTGTTGGAGTGCCGCTGATGACACCGGTGCTGGCATTGAGCGAGAGTCCGGCGGGCAGTGTACCTGCCGTGATGGTCCAGGAGCTGTAAGGCGCGACGCCGCCGCTCGCGGCCAGTGTCTGTGAGTACGCCGTGCCCACGGTGCCCTGGGGCAGCGCTGCTGGCGTGACGGTGATCGTCGGGCAAACGGGAGTGACCGTATATGCGAGCGTGCCAGTGCAGCCGTTGGCATCGGTGGCACGCACGGTGAAGGTGGCGGCGGTGGTGCTGGTGGGTGTACCGCTCAGGACGCCGGAGGAACTTAGTGTGGCCCAGGTTGGCAGTGTGCCACTGGCCAAGGTGTAGGTGTATGCCGCAGTACTACCGGCAGCGGTGATGGTCTGCGAGTAAGCCGTACCAACGGTCGGTGCGGGGAGTGTGGCCGGCGAGAGGGTGATGACGGGGCAGATGATCAGATTGATGGGTACTGTGCCGGTGCAACCATGTGCGTCGGTGGCTTTGAAGGTGAGGCTGACACCGCCGGCGTTGCTAGTCGTCGGTGTGCCGGAGATGACGCCGGTGCTGGCATTGAGTGTCAGTCCGGCAGGCAGCGTACCGCTGCTCACGGCAAAGGTGTAGCCTGCCGTGCCACCGCTGGCGGAGAGCGTCTGCGAGTAGGCCGTGCCGACGCTGCCGCTGGGGAGTGTGCCTGGACTGACGGTGATCGTCGGGCACACTGGCGTAACCGTGTAGCTGAGGGAGCCGGTGCAACTGTAGGTGTCCGTGGCCACGATGCTGAAGGTGGCGGCACTGCTGCTGGTCGGAGTGCCGGAGATGACGCCTGCGCTGCTCAGGGTGAGTCCTGCGGGCAGCGCGCCGCTGCCAATGCTGTAAGTGTAGGGAGCCGTGCTGCCGGAGGCGGTGACCGTCTGCGAGTAGGCCGTGCCCACGGTCGGTGTGCTGAGCGTCGTGGGCGAAAGCGCGATCGGCAGGCAGGTCATGGTGACGAGGTAGTCTTCCACCTCACCCGTGCCGCTGGCACCGACGGAGGTGGTATTCTGTGTGCTGGTCAGGCGGAAGCGGGCCCCACGCTGGCCGGGGATGGCGGTGACAGGTACAATGAAGCTGACCGTCTGCACCACACCGTTGGTGCCGGTGGCGATGCTCGTGTTCGTGGCGATCTGCTCGCCGGAATCCGCGAAGGAGCCGTTGTTGTTGTAGTCAATCCAGGCATTGAGGTAACCCGCCGCACCGGTGTTGTTCGTCACCACCACAGAAGCGCTGCCGACGGTGCCGGGAGTCTGGCTTGGCAGGGTCACGCCGTCTTCATCCGCGAGGTTGGTGATGTCGTCGCCCGTGGCGGCGGCATTGCGGGTGGAGACATATTCAGTGTCCACAATGGCACCCATGCGCAGGTTGGAGCTGGCGATGCTCGAAGCATCTGCGGCGCTGATCCAGTCGCCGAAATCCGTCGTCGGCACCGCGATGGTGGTCACATAATCTTCGACTTCGCCGTTGCCAACTGTGCCCGTGACTCCTGGAGAAGCGACGCTGGTCAGACGCACGCGCATGCCAATGTTGGCACCTGCCGTCGCGCCTGCGGGGACGGTGATGTTGAGGTTCTGCGTGGCGTTGGTGGTGCCGGTGGGGATGCTGAGATTGGTGGCGAGCTGCTCGCCCGAGTCGGTCAGGACGCCGTTGTTGTTGAAGTCGATCCAGGCGTTGAGATAGCCGAGCGCGCCGGTGCTGTTGGTGGCGACCACCGGGATTGTCACCGTCTGGCTGGCGGTCATGGACGGCAGGGTCACGCCGTCTTCATCCGCGAGGTTGGTGATGTCGTCGCCCGTGGCGGTGGCATTGCGGGTGGAGACATATTCAGCGTCCACCAGTGCGCCCATGCGCAGGCTGGGGCTGATGCCCTGAGACGCATCGGCAAAGCCGCTGAAGTCGCCAAAGTCTGTCGTCGGCGCGGTGATGTTGACCACATAATCTTCGATTTCTCCGGTGCCGACGTTGCCCGTGCTGACAGGGGACGTCGCCGCAGTCAGCATCACTCGCACACCGAGATTCACCCCGGTGAGACAGGTTGCCGGGACGGTGATGCTGAGATTCTTGATGCTGTTGCTGGTGCCCGTGGGGACCGTCACATTGGTGGCGATCTGCTCACCCGCGTCCGCCAGCGAACCGTTGCCGTTGTAATCGATCCAGGCATTGATAAAGGCAGTGGTGCCGATCGTGTTTGTCACCACGACCGGGATCGTGGCCGGAGCACCCGCGATCATGGAAGGAAGAGTGACGGCGTCTTCGTCAGCGAGGTTGGTGATGTCGTCGCCGGTGGCGGTGGCGTTGGTGGTGGCGACGTATTCCGTGTCCGTCAGCGCGCCCAGGCGCAGCCTGCTGTCTGTGGTGGCGTTGACGAGACTGAAGAGCGAGTAATCGCCAAAGTCGGTCGTTGGCAGGGCGATGTTGACGACGTTGTCTTCGACTTCACCCACGCCGCCTGCGCCAGTTGATCCCGGTGAGATGTCTGCGGTAACGCGCACGCGCACGCCCAGGTTGGTGCCGGTGACTGCGGTGGCAGGCACCGTGAAGGTGAGATTGTAGTTGCCGTTCGTTGTTCCAATCGGCACCGCAGTGTTCGTGGCGATCTGTTCCCCGGAGTCGGTGAAGACGCCATTGTTGTTGAAGTCGATCCAGGCGTTCAGATACGCGCCGGCACCGGTGATGTTGGTGGCGACGACGGCGACCGTGGCTGGCGCACCTGAGGTCATCGCTGGCACAGTGACGCCGTCTTCATCATCGACGCCAGTCAGGTCGTCGCCCATGGCGTTGGCATCGACGGTGGGGGCGTACTCGGTGTCAACCAGCGCGCCGAGGCGCAGGCTCGTGCTGGCGGTGTTGGAAGTGTTGGGGGCGCCGCTGAAGTCGCTAAAGTCCGTGAGCGGTGCCAGAAGGGTGACGCCATGATCTTCGACCTCTCCCGTGCCAGCGGCTCCCGTGGGTCCGGGTGAGGCGATGCTGGTCAGGCGGAAGCGCGTGCCAATGGTGGTGGCTGCGGTGACGGCGTTGGTCGGCACTGTGAAGCTGAGACTGGCCGTGCCGCCGCTGGTGCCGGTGGGGATGCTGACATTGGTGGCGATCTGTTCGCCGGCATCCGTGAGAACCCCGTTGTTGTTGAAGTCGATCCAGGCGTTCAAATAAGCTGCGGATCCGGTCAGGTTGGTGACGGTGACAGGCAGCGTGATCGGCTGGCCGGCCGTCATGGACGGGAAGGTCACGCCGTCTTCGTCATCCAGATTGGTGATGTCGTCTCCTGTAGCGGTGGCGTTCAATGTGGAGGTTCCTTCCAGGTCAACCAGCGCGCCGAGGATCAGGTTGTTGCTGCCCGTGCTCCAGGCGTCTGCAAACAACGAGAAGTCACCAAAGTCCGTCGTCGGTGCCGTGATGGTGGTGACAACGTCCTCCACTTCGCCGTTGCCGCTGGTGCCGGTGGCTCCGGGTGAGCTGGTGGAGGTCAGTCGGCTGCGCACACCTACCACACCGAGCGTCGCATTCACCGGGGTGAAGAAGTTGATGGTGCGTACCGCTTTCGACGTGCCGGTGGCGATGACAGTGTTGGTGGCGATCTGCTCGCCCGCATCCGTGAGCACGCCGTTGTTGTTGAAGTCAATCCACACATTCAGGAAAGCCGATGCCCCGCTGACGTTGGTGACGTTTACGGTCATCGAGGCGGCTGCTCCCTGGGTGATGCTGGCGGCGATCGTTACGCCGTCCTCGTCATCAATGCCGGTGATGTCGTCACCCGTGGCGGTGGTGTTGGTGGTGGCCGTGGCCTCGGTGTCTGTAGTGGCCCCGATGAGCAGGGTAGGGTCCATGCGGCTGCCAGCGGTGCCAAAGAGGCTAAAGTCACTGTAGTCCGTGTCCGGTGCCGGTGCGACCGTGTAGCTTACCGTTGTCGCGCAGCCGTTCGCATCCGTGGCGGAGATGACAAATGTCATCGAGCTCACGCTGGTGGGCGTGCCACTGATGACGCCCGTGCTGGTGTTCAAGGTGAGGCCTGTTGGCAGTGAGCCACTCGATACCGCATAGGCATACGGCATCAATCCACCGCTTGCCGAGACCGTCTGCGAATAGGCGGAGTTGATCGTGCCATTGGGCAACGTTGCAGGTGTCAGTGTCACCACCGGGCAGACCTGCAGAGTGATGGAGCGCGAGCCCTGGCAACCGTTGACGTCGCTGGTCCGCACCGTGACGCTCGTTGCCGGAGAGGCTGATGCGGTGGGAGTGCCGCTGACGACGCCGGTGCTGGCGTTGAGGGTCAGACCTGTGGGCAGGGTGCCGGCGGTGATGGTCCAGGTGCTGTAAGGAGCGATGCCGCCGGAAGCCGTGAGTGTCTGAGAGTAGGCGGTGCCCATAGTGCCCTGCGGCAGTGAAGACTGGGCGATGGTGATGGTGGGGCAGACCGGTGTCACGGTATAAGCCAGGGTGCCGGTGCAGCCGTAAGCATCGGTGGCTTTGACGGTGAAGGTCGCAGCAGTGGTATTGTTGGGGGTGCCGCTGAGCACGCCGGCGGAGCTCAGTGTGGCCCAGGCAGGCAGAGATCCGCTCGCGAGTGTGTAAGTATAAGATGCGGCACCGCCACTGGAGGAGATGGTCTGCGAGTAAGCTGTGCCAACGGTCGGCGTGGGCAGTGTCGCAGGAGACAGGGTGATGACCGGGCAGACTTGCAGGTTGTAGTTTTTGGTGCCGGAGCAGTTGAAGCTGTCCGTGGCGCTGATGGTGATGCTGGTGCCGCTCGTGTTGCTGGTGACGGGGGTGCCACTGATGACGCCGGTGCTGGAATTGAGTGTCAATCCGGCTGGCAGGGTGCCGCTGGAGACGGCGAAAACGTAAGAGGAGGAACCACCGCTGGCGGTCACGGTCTGTAAATAGGCGCTGCCGACAGTGCCCAGAGCCAGAGTCGTGGGAGCGACCGTGATGACGGGGCAACTGATGGCGAAGGTGACAGCGAGGGTGCCTGCGCAGCCGTTGGCATCGGTGGCACGCAGAGTGACGTTGCTGCTGATCGGAGTGGTGGGAGTGCCGCTAACGACGCCGGTGCTGGCATTGAGTGTCAAACCGGCGGGCAGCGTGCCGCTGGCCACCGCGTAAGTGTAAGAGGTGGTACTGCCACTGGCGGTGATGGTTTGTGTGTAGGCAGTGCCCACCGTTCCGGTGGCAGGAGTGGCTGGAGCAAGAGTGATGACCGGGCAGATTTGCAGGGTGATGGAGCGCGAGCCCTGGCAGCCGTAAGTGTCGTTGGCACGCACGGTGATCGTTGTGGCCGGTGAAGCGGAAGCGGTGGGCGTGCCGCTGATGACACCGGTGCTGGCATTGAGCGTCAGACCGGCAGGCAGGCTTCCCGAAGTGAGGGTCCAGGTGCTGTAAGGCGCGGTGCCGCCACTGGCCGTGAGAGTCTGCGAGTAGGAGGTGCCCACCGTGCCTTGTGGCAGGGAGGACTGCGTGATGGTGATCGTAGGGCAGACGGGAGTAACGGTGTAGCTGAGACTGACTGCGCAACCATTGGCATCGGTGGCCTTCACGGTGAAGGTGGAGGCGGTGGTGCTGTTGGGGGTGCCGCTGAGTACTCCGGTGCTGCTCAGGGTGGCCCATGTTGGCAGCGTGCCGCTGGCGAGCGTGTAGGTGTAAGCCGCTGTGCCACCGCTGGCGGTGAGGGATTGCGAGTAGGCCGTGCCAACGGTCGGTGTGGGGAGTGTGGCGGGAGACAGCGTGACGACAGGGCAGACTTGCAGCGTGATGTTTTGTGTTCCCTGGCAGCCATTGGTATCATTGACACGGAAAGTGAGGGGGGTAACCGGTGAAGCGGAAGCGGTGGGAGTGCCGCTGATGACGCCAGTGCTGGCATTGAGCGTCAGACCGGCAGGCAGTGTGCCCGAGGTAAGGGTCCAGGTGCTATAAGGAGCGATGCCGCCGGTGGCGGTGAGAGTCTGCGAGTAAGCCGTGCCCACGGTGCCTTGAGCAAGTGCTGCGGGCGTGATGGTGATGGTGGGGCAGACTGGAGCGAGGGTGTAGCTGAGCGTGCCAGCGCAGCCGTAGGTGTCCGTGGCCTTCAGCGTGAAGGTTGCTACGGTGGTGTTGAGGGGCGTGCCGCTCAGAACGCCTGCGCTGCTCAGCGTGGCCCAGGCAGGCAGAGCACCGCTGGACACGGTGTAGGAGTAAGGTGTCGCGCCCCCGCTGGCGGTGATGGTCTGCGAGTAAGCCGTGCCTACGGTTGGTGTTGGGAGTGAGGCGGGAGCAAGCGTCACCACCGGGCAGACCTGCAGCGTGACGGGCTGGGTGCCCTGGCAGCCGTTGGCGTCGTTGACACGGAAGGTAAGTGTCGTCGCAGGTGAGGCCGAAGCGGTCGGCGTGCCGCTGATGACGCCAGTGCTGGGGTTCAAGGTCAATCCCGCTGGCAGCGTGCCGGACGTGACCGCCCATGAACCGTAGGGTACCGCCCCACCCGATGCGGTGAGTGTCTGTGAGTAGGCGGTGCCCACGGTGCCTTGGGCGAGTGCTGCAGGCGTGATGGAGACGGTGGCGCAGAGCGGGGTGATGGTGAAGCTGACGGTGCCAGCACACCCTTTGGTGTCAGTCGCTTTGACGGTGAAGGTCGCAGCGGTGGTGCTGTTGGGCGTGCCGCTCAACACGCCGGCGCTGCTCAGCACGGCCCAGGCGGGCAGAGCACCGCTCGACACTGCGTAAGTGTAAGGCGCCGTGCCACCGCTGGCCGTAAAGGTCTGTGAGAAGGCGCTGCCCACCGTGGCGGCAGGAAGCGTCCCTGGTGAAAGTGACACCACCGGGCAGACATTGGAAACATAGTCTTCCACTTCACCATTGCCTGCCGTTCCCACGGAGCCAGGGGTGCTGACGGACGTCAGGCGTACACGGACGCCCACCTTGCCCTGGGTGGCACCGGCTGGGACGGTGAAGGTGAGGTTGCGATTGGTGGCGTTGGTGCCGTTCGCAATGACGACGTTGCTGGCGACTTGCTCACCGGCATCAGTGAGAACGCCGTTGGCATTGAAGTCCACCCAGGCGTGCAGGAAGGCGGCGGCACCACTGGTGTTGGTGACTGTCACAGTCAGAGTGGCCGAAACACCTGCATACAGTGCGGCTGGCACCACGACGCCATCCTCATCATCCAGATTGTTGAGGTCGTCACCGGTGGCGTTGGTATCGACGATGGCGGAGTATTCGGAGTCGGTCAGGGTGCCGAGGAACAGGTTGGACACCAGCGCACTGCCAGCGGAGCCAAAGGAGGCGTAGTCGCCGAAATCCAAGGCAGTCAGCAAGCCAAAGTCGATGGTGTCATCAAAGTTCCCGCCGCCGGTGGAGAGATTGCCCGGCTCGGTGCCTTGGGCCAGTGTCACAATCGGGCTGTAAACCGTGGTGCCTCTGCCGCCAGGCTGGGAGCCATTGTTGTCGTTATCGACGCCATTGTCGCCTGCGGCAGTGCTGCTGACTACGGAGTAAAGTGTCGGCGGAGTTACTGTGACGAAGTACTTTTCGGCGGCCAGATTGGCGAAGCTGTAGGCACCTGTGCCATCGGTGGTGGTGGTGGCGAGCAAGCTGTCTGCCGCGCTGCCGGTGCCGCCGATGGCATTGTCCGAGCCGGGGCTCCAAAGCTGCACGGTGACGCCGCCGATGCCGCTTTCGCCCGTGTCGAAGAGTCCGTTGTTGTTGACGTCGTTCCAGACCTGGTCGCCGATGCTCAGGGTCTGCATGAGTCCAAAGGTGGCGTTGACGACGCCCACACTGCCGATGGCGACAGTCAGCCTGCCATCAACCGTGCCGTCGCTGCCGGCTCCTGAGCCGAGGAACTCGCCAGCGTTGAGCCAGCCGGCAGGCAGTGCGGGTGTTGGCGCCGTTGAGCCCAGGCTGCCGTAGGAGGTGCTTAGCACGACCTGATAAGTGGTGTTGGCTGAGGCGCCGCCGAGGATGAACGTGCCGTCGCTCTTGACGGGGAAAGAGTCCACCAGATTTCCCGAGGCATCCACCAGCATGGCATAAAGCTGGCCACTGGTATTGGTTCCTGTTCCACTGAGGATTCCATCGGCGAGGCCGTTGGGATCATTGTACACAATGCCTTTCACCCCCAGCGAGGTCACGGAGGATGACATACCTTCGGACAAATCGGGGTAAGAGGCGGTGGGTAGCGGCCCTACCGTCACGGCGGTGGGCGAGGCGGTGGCATAGTTGTCGATGCGGAAGACCGTGCTGCCGCCGGAGCCGAGGGCATAAAGACGGGATACACCACCTACGCCCGCGATCTGCACGGAATTGTTGCTGGCGTAGGGGATCCCCGCATCAATGTTCGACGTCGATGCAGCAGGACCGGATGGGTTGATGCCATTACTGTAAAACTGGGTGAACAGAGTATTGGCGCTGTTGACGACGGTGGAGGTTACCAGCAGACCGTCCTGCGGACGAATGACGAAGTCACCGCCATTGAAGGTCTGGGATATATGGAAGAAGGTGGTGTAGTCCGTGAAGTTAGGAGTGTTCAGGCCCAGACCGTTCGAGTTCAGGTGCCAGACCGCCACGTTGTTGCTGAGCTGGCCGCCTGCATAATATTCCCCATTGTAAAATGCCGCACGCGGGAAGGCACCTGAGCTGGCGGTGGCTGAGACAGGGGACCCCGTATTGAGGGGGACGTTCGTCATCGCTGAATTGTTGACCAGTTGGTAGCTCCACGTCTGGGCGACGTTGTCGTGGGCGGCGGTGTATAAATTGAAGTTGTAGCCACTGGAGCCGGTGGAGGTGGCGGCCCAGTAAAACCGGCGGTTGAGCCAGTCGAGTGCGAGACCGTTCATAATCGCATCCGTGGCCGTGGTGTCGAAGCCTGGAGAGGCTACGTTGAGATCCAGAATGCCCTGTTTGACGGACACCGTGGGTGTGGAGGAGTTGGGATTGTAAACTGAAATTTCATCCAGATAGAAATGACCGCTGACATTGCGGATCGTGTAGAAGTAATCCCTGAAGTTGGCCGAGGGTGCCACGATGGTGGTGGTGTAGTCCTCCACCTCCCCGTTCCCCACTGCGCCTGTCGGGCCGGGTGTCGCGACCGAGGTCAGGCGGAACCGCGCCCCCACCACGCCGAGAGCGGCGGCTTTGGGAACATCAAAGAAAAAGGTCTGGTAGCCATCGGTAGTGCCGGTGGCCACCACGAAGTCGGTGATCACCTGCTCGCCTGCATCGGTGACCACCCCGTTGTTGTTAAAATCCACCCAGCCGTTCAGGTAGGTCGCTGCGCCGCTGCTGTTGTTGAGCTTGACGGTGACCGCCACGCCTGCCTGCCCCTGCACCAGAATGGCCTGCAGGGTGACCCCTTCTTCATCGGCAATGTTGGTGATGTCGTCACCAGTGGCCGCAAGATTGGTCACGGGGGTGACCTCAGCATCTTCCAGGTCGCCCAGGCTGATGAAGTTGGAGATATAGCTGCTGGCATCGGCGAAAAGCGAAAAGTCACCGTGGTCGGAGGCCGGCAGGACGGTGAGGGTATTGTCTTCCACCTCGCCGGTGCCTACAGCACCGCTGCCGCCGGGGGTGGCGGTGGAGCATAAGCGGAAGCGCACCCCGATCACACCGACCACTGCGGAGCTGGGCACCGTGAAGGTGTAGATGCGGTTGCTGCTGCTGGTGCCGGTGGAGACCACATCATTGACGACGATCTGCTCGCCTGCATCGGTGAGCACGCCGTTGTTGTTGAAGTCGATCCAGCCGTTGAGGTAGGCGTCCGCCCCAGTGGAGTTGGTGACATTCACGGTTACGCTGGCCCCGGTCTGCCCCTGGATGATCGTGGCCGGCAGGGTCACGCCGTCCTCGTCATCCACCCCAGTGATGTCGTCACCGGTTGCCGTGGAGTTCGCGAGGCTTGAAGCTTCGCTGTCCACCTGCGCGCCCATTCGGAGCGTGGTCGATAAGGTGCTGCCAGCAATGCCGAAGAGTGAAAAGTCACCGAAGTCCGAGGGTGCCAGGACACCGATCACATTGTCTTCCACTTCCCCGTTGCCGCTGGCACCCGTGGACCCCGGGCTGCTGGTGGAGGTCAGTCGTACCCGCACACCCACCGTGCCGACCGACGCGGTGGCCGGCACCGTGAAGGTGATGGTCTTGTTGGCGTTGGATGTGCCGGTTGCGATGACCGTGTTGGTAGCGACCTGTTCGCCGCTGTCGGTGAGCACGCCGTTGTTGTTGTAGTCAATCCAAGCGTTCAGAAAAGCCGACGCGCCGGTATTGTTGGTGACGTTGACGGTGATGCTGCCAGCGGCACTCTGCACGATGTAGGCAGGCAGGGTCACCCCGTCTTCATCATCAATGCCCGTGATGTCGTCACCGGTGGCGGTGGCGTTGGTGGTGGCAGCGGACTCCGTATCCGTCAGCACCCCAATTTTGAGGCTTGAGCTGTAAGTGCTGCTGGCAGTGCCAAAGCTGGCGAAGTCGCCAAAGTCCGTGGTCGCCGGGGTGATCGTATAGCTGCTGGTGACCGCACAGTTGTTTGCGTCCGTGGCGCTGACCGTGAACGTTGCAGCGGTTGTGCTGGTGATTGTCCCGGCGAGGACACCGGTGCTGGCGTTCAGACTCAGGCCGGTGGGCAGACTGCCCGTGGTGATCGCATAGGTGTAGGCGGCGGTACCGCCGGATGCGCTGAGTGTCTGAGAATAGGCGGAGCCCACGGTGCCTTGTGCAAGTGAAGCTGGCGCGATGCTGATCGTTGGGCAGACCGGCGTGACGGTGTAAGCGAGAGTTCCTGCACAACCGTTGCCATCGGTGGCCTTCACCGTGAAGGTGGCCGCAGTGGTGTTGGTGGGCGCGCCGCTGAGAACTCCGGCGGAACTCAAAGTGGCCCAGGCTGGCAGCGCGCCGCTGGCAAGCGTGTAGGTGTAGGACGCGGTACCACCGGAGGCGGTGATGGACTGTGAGTAAGTCGTGCCAACGATAGGAGCGGTGAGTGTGGCGGGAGCTAGCGTCACCACCGGGCAGATTTGCAGCGTGATGGAGCGCGAGCCCTGGCAGCCGTTGACGTCGTTGACGCGCACGGTGATCGATGTGGCCGGTGAAGCCGAGGCAGTGGGAGTGCCGCTGACGACCCCGGTGCTGGCGTTGAGCGTCAAACCAGCCGGCAGCGTGCCGCTGGTGATGGTCCAGGAACTGTAAGGTGCAACACCGCCGGAAGCTGTGAGTGTCTGCGAATAAGCAGTGCCTACGGTGCCTTGAGGCAGGGTGGACTGGGCGATGGTGATGGTGGGGCAGATCGGAGAAAGAGTGTAGCTCAGGGTTCCTACGCACCCGTTGGCATCGGTGGCTTTGACATTGAAGGCGGCGGTGGTGGTGCTGTTCGGCGTGCCAGTCAGCACACCGGTGGAACTCAATGTGGCCCACGCTGGCAGCGATCCGCTGGCAAGAGTGTAGGTATAAGCTGTGGAGCTGCCTGAGGCCGTGATTGACTGCGAATACGCCGTGCCAACGGTCGGCGTGGCGAGAGTTGCAGGAGAAAGGGTGATGACCGGGCAGACCTGGAGTGTGTAGGACTTGGTGCCGGAGCAGTTGAAGCTGTCAGTGGCGCTGACGGTGATGGGGGTGCCTCCTGCATTGCTGCTGGTGGGCGTGCCGCTGATGACGCCGGTGCTGGTATTGAGTGTCAGACCTGCAGGCAGGGTGCCGCTGGAAATGGTGAAGACATAGGAGGAAGAACCACCGCTGGCGGCGATGGTCTGGGAAAAGGCGCTGCCGACAGTGCCCTGAGCGAGGGTTGTGGGCGTGACGGTGATGACGGGGCAACTGATGGCGAAGGTGACGGCGAGGGTGCCTGCGCAGCCGTTGGAGTCAGTGGCCTTCAGAGTGACGTTGCTGCTGATCTGCGTGGTCGGTGTGCCGCTGACGACACCCGTGCTGGCATTGAGTGTCAGACCTGCAGGCAGGGTGCCGCTGGAGATGGTGAAGACATAGGAGGAAGAACCGCCACTGGCAGCGATGGTCTGCGAATAGGCAGTGCCCACAGTGCCGGACGCTGGGCTGGTCGGCGAGAGCGACACCACCGGGCAGATTTGCAGCGTGATGTTTTGAGAGCCCTGGCAGCCATAGGTGTCGTTGACGCGCACCGTGAGGGTGGTGGCCGGTGAAGCGGAAGCGGTGGGTGTGCCGCTGATAACGCCAGTGCTGGCGTTGAGAGTCAATCCTGTGGGCAATGCACCCGAAGTGATGGTCCAGGTGCCATAGGGCGCGGTTCCGCCGGAAGCCGTGAGCGTCTGAGAATAAGCGGTGCCCACGGTGCCCTGCGGCAGGGAAGATTGAGCGATGGTGATGGTGGGGCAGACGGGAGTGACGGTGTAGCTGAGTGTTCCTGCGCAACCGTTGGCATCAGTTGCCTTCACGGTGAAGGTGGCGGAAGTCGTGCTGTTGGGGGTGCCGCTGAGAACTCCGGTGCTGCTCAGCGTGGCCCATGCAGGCAGCGTGCCGCTGGCGAGCGTGTAGGTGTAAGCAGCCGAGCCGCCGCTGGCCGTGAGGGTTTGCGAGTATGCGGTGCCAACGGTCGGAGTGGGAAGTGTGGCAAGAGAAAGCGACACCACCGGGCAGATTTGCAGAGTGATGGAGCGCGAGCCCTGGCAGCCATTGGCATCATTGACACGGAAGGCAAGTGGGGTGGCGGGTGAAGCGGAAGCGGTCGGCGTGCCGCTGATGACCCCGGTGCTGGCATTGAGGGTCAACCCCGCAGGCAGCGTGCCGCTAGTGAGGGTCCAGGTGCTGTAAGGCGAAACACCCCCTGAGGCAGTGAGAGTCTGCGAGTGGGCGGTGCCCACGCTGCCCTGCGGCAGGGAGGACTGAGCGATGGTGATGGTGGGGCAGACAGGAGTGAAGGTGTAGCTGAGAGTGCCAGCGCAGCCATTGGCGTCCGTGGCTTTCACCGTGAAGGTGGCGGCGGTGGTGTTGGTGGGCGTGCCACTGAGCAACCCTGCGGAACTCAGTGTGGCCCAGGCTGGCAGCGCGCCGCTGGACACGGTGTAAGTGTAAGCTGCGGTGCCCCCCGCTGGCGGTGATGGATTGCGAGTAAGCCGTGCCAACTGTCGGAGCTGTAAGTGTGGCCGGAGACAAGGTGACAACGGGGCAGATTTGCAGCATGATGACCTGTGAACCCTGGCAGCCGTTGGCATCATTGACGCGCACCGTGATGCTCGCGGCCGGTGAGGCAGATGCGGTAGGAGTGCCGCTGATGACGCCGGTGCTGGCGTTGAGCGTCAAACCAGCGGGCAGTGCGCCACTGGTAATAGTCCAGGCGCTGTAAGAAGCGGTCCCTCCCGATGCCGTGAGCGTCTGAGAGTAGGCTGTGCCGACGGTGCCCTGCGGCAGGGACGACTGCGCGATGCTGATCACCGGACAAACTTGAAGGTTGTAAGCGAGCGAGCCCTGGCAGCCATTGGCATCCGTGGCACGAATCGTGACACTGGCACCGGTTCCGTTGCTGCTGGTGGCTGTGCCGCTGATGACACCTGCCGTGCTCAGCGTGAGGCCAGCGGGCAGAGTGCCTGAACTCACCGCGTAGGTGTATGGGGAGGCGCCGCCTGATGCAGTGACCGTCTGGCTGAAGGCGGCACCTAAAGTGGCAGCCGGGATCGTTGCGGGGGTTAGACTGACCGTCGGGCAAACCGGCGTGACGGTGTAGCTTGGTGAAGTGCCGGTGAAGCCGTTGGTGTCTGTGGCCTGGATGGTGAAGGTGGAGCTTGTCGTGGTGTTGGGGGTGCCGGAAAGCACCCCGGTGCTGGCATTGAGAGCGGACCATATTGGCAGGGTTCCGCTCTTCAGCGCGTACGTGTAGCTTGGCGGCGTCTGCACGACGGCCAGTCCGCTGGCGCCGCCGACGAGTTGAAAGCTCGCACTGAAGGCGCTCAAAGTGCCGGACGCTGCGAACAGTTCGACGACGTCGCCTCCACTGCGGTTAAAGTACACCAGATCGACTGTATGCGTGCCGGCGGTCAGTGTGACGGTGCCGAAATGGTCCGCCACAGCATGCTGGCTGTCATCGGTGATGACGGCTGTACCATCGACTTTCAGTCGTGCGCCATCGTCGGAGCTGATGCCGAAAGTCCAGGCACCGGCGGTGGGAATGGTGATGGTGGCGGTGGCATGCACCACGAAGTCACTCGCATCTCCCCCTGGAAACATGGTGTCCGTGTAGTGTGAGTTGCTATTGTCGGTGAAGTTGATCGTCGGAGAATAGCCCGACCAGACGCTGACGCTGTTGGTGCCGGAGATCAAGGCATCGCAATCGGCCAGGGTGTTGATTTGCGAAGATGAAAAAGCCTGTTGTACAAAGAAGCCCAAGGTCTGGGTGGCGGTGATCGTCTGCGAGTAAGCTGCATTGACTGTGGCTGCGCCCAGCGACGCGGGCCCGACCGTGAGCGTCGCGTAGTTCGTCGGCATGATGGTGTAGCTCGTGGACGTGCCGGTGCAGCCATAGGCATCGGTGGCCTTGATGGTAAATGTGTAGCTGGTGGTGGTGGTCGGCGTGCCACTAAGTACACCGCCGCTGGAGAGCGTGGCCCAGGTGGGCAGGGTGCCGCTGTTCAAGGTGTAGGTGTAGGGCGCAGTGCCGCCGGTAGCGGTCAATGTCCGCGAATACGCAGTGCCGACAGCTGCCTGTGGGGTTGGCAATGTGACGGTGAGGCTCGGGCACGTTGGCGTGACGGTGTATGCCTGCGAGCCTGCGCAAGTGTTGGCACCGGTCGCGGTGACGGTGAAGGTTGCGGTGGCGCTGCTCGTGGGGGTGCCGGAAAGGACGCCGGTGCTGCTGTTCAAGCTCAGTCCCGCAGGCAGCGTTCCTGATGTCACCGCAAAGGTGAATGTGGTGGTGGGGCCTGAGGCGGAGATGGTTTGCGAAAATGCAGTGCCGACAGTGGGGGTGTTTAGCGTGGTCGGGCTTATGGTGACCGCAGGGCAGGCCAGCGTCATGATGTTGTCTTCGACCTCACCATTGCCACTCAGACCGGTGGAACCGGGCGTGCTGGTGGAGGTCAGTCGCACACGCACACCCGCCGTGCCGACTGAAGCCGTGGCAGGCACGGTGAAGCTCACCGTTTTGTTGGAGTTGGAGGTGCCGGTGGCGATCACTGTGTTCGCCGCAACCTGTTCACCGCTGTCAGTCAGCACTCCGTTGCGATTGAAGTCGATCCAGACGTTGAGAAACACCGAGGCTCCGCTGGTGTTGGTGACGTTGACCGTCATGGAGCTGGCCGCTCCAAGCACCACGCTGGCGGGCAGCGTCACGCCATCTTCATCATCAATGCCGGTGATGTCATCCCCAGAGGCGGCGGTGTTGGCGGTGATGACCGTTTCACTGTCCGTGGTGGCACCGATTTTGATCGTGCTCACCGTTGTGCTGCTGGCACTGGTAAAAACGGAGTAGTCGCTGAAGTCAGTTGCGGCACTGGCCACCGTTGCAGCAGCGAGCCAAACGCCGCACATTGAAACGACGAAACGTGCCGCAGTCAGGCGGCACGTCAGATCGAATAAACGTGATGCGTTCTTCCTCATGGGCTGGCATCAAAGCAGGGACATGCGTGACAGGCGGCGCATACGGCGTGTCAGATGTGCGGCGGCGGCGGCGAGCAGCAGGATGGCAGAGCCGGGCTCAGGCACCACGGCCGTTTGCAGGCTGAACACACCTGGATTGGCAGAGTAAGTCCCCGGACCCTGGGCACTGTTGGAGCCACCGACGATGGCAGTAGTCGCATCGCCAAGGTTCCAGTTGTAGGATCCAGAATCGCCGAGATTGGGAATGACCCATGGATTACCGCTCAGCGTCCCGGTGTTTCCGGCTTCGGTCACCAGCGCCCATTCGCTGCTGGGCTCAATGGTTTTGGAATTGTAAGCCCACAGGTAAGCCGTGTCTCCTTGATTGAAGGCATAGGTGGGATCAGTGCCAACCGCATCCGAGTTGTTGCTCGCGTTAAAGTTCACGGTCCCGTCAAAAAACTGTTGCGATGCATTCCAGCCATTGATGTCAGGACTGTAAGCGAGGGCAATCACATGCCAGTTGGCTTCCCATTGATTGACGTTCTGATAAGTCGGGGTGAAACCCGCATTGAAAGTACCGACTTCGAAGGAGTAGGTGCTGTCCAATTGCTGGCCGCTGCTGTTGTAGAGGTTGTCGTTGAAGAGGCTGCCCCAAAAGACCGTGCTGGCCAGGGCACCTGGTGTCCAGGCCAGCGCGAGAGCGAGGCATAGGAGTCTGGGTAAGAGGGAGGACGTTTTCATCGGAGGGGTGGTTTGGGCTGTTTTGAGGCGGGAAATGGGTTTGAGCGTGGTGGCAGTGTGCGGGAGCCATCCCTCAGTGGGTCGAAGTGAAGGGCCTGGGTCTTACATTCTACATATACTATAATTATAATAACATATCACGTGCAAACAAGCGTGAATTCAAAATTATTTTGGAATTCCTAATAATTCAGGTGTGGATATGCTTTTCTCAGTTTTTGGAGCGCTGCCGCCCGACTTCAGCCCTTGAGCACTCACCGCCCTTGTCTGGTTGTTGTGGCAGTTTCAAACCCGCAGCGCTGTTCCAGCACCTGCAATGTGCCGTGGGCTGCAAAAATATCATGGCGTATGCCGACGCTGCGGCTAATGGAGTCAATGAAGTTGGAACAAGGGCAGATCTGGCAGCGGGGAGAGGATTACTTTCGCATTGTCGAATGGGCACGTCTGTCCATTGAGTACAAGGTGATGAAAGATCCCGTGTCCAAGCTGGGCACGCTGCACAAGGTCACGAAGAAGGAATTCTGCCGCCTGCTCAAAGGGGCCGTGCTGCTAAAGCCTGAGGATTTGCCCGCCGTAGAGACGGAGGCCGCTCCCTCGGAGGTCAGTCTCGTTCCAGAAACAGAGTGAACTCGTGGCGGTTGTACGTCAGGTGGGTCTGGGCAAACAGCCGCAGACCTGCCGCCTTGGACATCGACACGATCAGTCGAAACAGTTCGTTGGGCTCCTCAATGGAGTCGATGCGCGGCACTTTGAGCGTGAAAACGACGAGTCCGCCCGGCTGGAGAAAGCGTGACAGCCGGATCACCTGCTCGATGGATTCCTCCGGCGGTCCGTTCATGTCGCACAGCAGCGCGTCATAGGTGGTGCCAGCCCTGGGCTGAAAGGCGGCCACGTCATCCAGGAAAAACTTCAGCCCCGGCCTGCCGTCGAGGCGTTTGTCCAGCGGCGCACGATCAATCGCCGTGACGCGCTGGTTGCGGGCCAGCAATTCTGAGGTCATGCCACCGGGGCAGGCACCCAGTTCGAGCCAATGACGGCCCTCCCTCATAGGTGATCGGTACAGCAGCAGATAATGCAGCGCCTCTGCGATCTTGGCACCCGCACGGCTGATGGTGTCCGCTGAATCTTGATCAATGTACTTGCTGCCTCCAGGGTACAAACCGTTCGATGCACGGGGACTTTGCATGCCGCAGAACAAACCCTCTTTGCCCACGAGACAAAACAAAGTCTCTGCCGTCGGGTCCTGCTCCTCAACTGTCGGGGCGGCTAGTTTGGGAAACAACTGCAGCACCCGTCCGCGCAGATTGGACGCCAGCCCTTTGTAGTACTTGTCGGGGGACGTGGGCTGCAGCGTGCCGATGAAAATCCCCTGGGGCTTGCGTTCGCCAAACTTCTTCAGCAGCGTTTGCGCCGCCTTTTCGATGAAGCCGTCCATCTTTTGAGCATTGCACGGCCAGGTGTGTTCCATCGGCAGGTTCCAGCGCGCAAACTTGGCGGCTTCGGACTGCCGGATGGCCGCCGGCATCGAAGTCTTGATCAGGTAATAATCCTGCCCCAGCCGGGTGCTTGAAACCGCACCCATGCGCCGCAAGACATCGTCCGCAATCCCTGCAAAAATTTCGGGAATGCGTATTAGCCAGGGTTGCTCGGTCGGGGCGGTTTCGTTCGGCGCATTTGCGGTCATGTGTCCCTGCACTCGCTCTGCATTGTCCTGTCTGCAAGCAGAGGAGTGAGGTCGAATGCTGGCTGCACCCTCAATCGCCGCCACGATTGCGACGTGTCACCCATTCGACGGCGGCACGTACGAGCTCCGGTGCCGTGGCGATGCCGAGCTTGGCCTTGATGTGGGAACGGTGGGCTTCGATGGTCTTGACGCTTAGGCTCAGATCGTGGGCGATCTGGCTGGTGCCACGGCCGAGGCCAAGCAGTTCGAAAATTTCCAACTCGCGGTCGCTGAGCTTCTCCACGGAGCTTTTGCTGCTGCTGCGTCCCGCCACAAAACTGTTGAGCATCAGCAGGTTTGCCGCAGCGCTGAGATACAGGTCCCCACGCAGCACCTGCCGGATGGCGCCCACCACCTGGTCTGGCGGGGCCTGCTTCATTAAGTAGCCGCGCGCGCCCGCACGCAGAGCGCGTTCAGCGTACAAAGACTCGTCGTGCATCGAGAGCACCAGCACGGGCAGATGCGGCTTGAGCACTTTGAGGGATTTCACCAGTTCGATGCCATTGATGTCTTTCAAGGAGATGTCCGCGATCACGAGATCAAAGTCCTGCTGATCGACCAGCCCCAGGGCCTGGGCGGCGGTTTCCGCTTCACCGCAGATGATGATGTCCGGCTCATGTTCGAGGAGCATGGCGATGCCTTTGCGGAAAATGGGATGATCATCGACAATGAGAATGCGCTGCTGGCAATCCTTTTTGCGGCTCTGTGGCTGGACGGGAGTGGCGCTCATTCGTGTTACTGGGAGAGAGGGGCGGGGACCGCCTGCTGAGGCTGCTGCTCGGCAGCGGCCATGCGCAGCAGGCAGGTCATCCGGGTCCCATGATTTTTACGCTTCCCAATGGCGAAATCCGCCCCGAACACATCCGCACGATATTTCATCAACCGCACACCCATGCCATGGCTTGCAAGAATGACATCCGGCAGTCCGCAGCCGTCATCCGCGACGCTCAAACTGAGCACATTCTGCCGCAGCCTGAGGCTCAGGGTGATGCTGCGTGCGTCCGAGTGCTTCAGCGCATTGGTCACCGCTTCCTGGGCGATGCGGTACAGATGCAGCGCCACCCCGTTGTCCGTAATGGGCACCATGCGTTCGCAGCGCAACCTGCAGGCGACGCTGCTGCTGGTGCGCGCCGCCAATTCATGCAGGGCGGACACCAGGCCTTCGGCATCCATGACCACGGGGTGCAGCCCTTTGGCGATGTTGCGTGATTCCTCCACGGTCTGATGCAGCAAATTAGCCAGTCGTGCTGCTTCAGTGGCCGGCCCCGTGAGCTCCTGCGTCTCCAGGGTTTTGGTCAGTGACCGCGCCATGAACGCCAGCCCCGAAAGCGACTGGCACAACCCGTCGTGCAGGTCCTGGCCGAGGCGGCGCTGCTCCTGTTCGGAGATGTCGAGCAGGGCATTTTCGAGCCTGTTGCGTTCCTCCATCTGCGTCGTCAGTTTCTCGTTCGCGGCGACCAGCTCCGCCGTGCGTTCCGCCACGCGCTGCTCCAGTTCTTTTTGAGTCTGCCGCTGTTCAGTAATGTCCGTCGCCACTCCTAGTACCTTGTCACAGGAACCGTCTTCATTGAACAGCGGTACCTTGCCAGTGCTGAACCAGCGCACCTGCCCGTCCGCCTGGGTGATTTCCTCTTCGGGAATCCTCCACGTCTTGCCGCTCGACATCACCTCGTGGTCGATCTGTTGAAAGTGTGCGATTTGATCGGGTGTGCGGTGGAAATCGGCGTCCGTTTTACCGGTAAGCCTGCCCACCGTGGTGCCGCAGCTGTACGCGAGCGCGGCATTGCCCAGCAGAAACCGCCCGTCACGGTCTTTCACAAAAATCATGCTCGGGGTCGCGTCGATCACCTGGCGCAGAAAGACCCGCTCGCGCTGCAGTTCATCCTCGATTTTGCGGCGGTCCGTGATGTCAGTGATTGAGGCCAGCCAGCCCGTCACCTGGCCTTGCGCATTTTTGTCAGGCACATAGACCACATGCACGAAGCGGTGACCCGAGTTAGGATAAGGGATTACTTCTTCGTATTCGATGCGCCTGCCGCGCAGCACCTGCATGATTTTGGGGCGGATGACACCAAAGGCTTTTTTGCCCAGAATATCGACGATGGGTCTGCCGATGATCTCCTCCGGCTCCATTCCCAGCATGCTGGCACAAGAACGGTTCATAAAGGTGTACTTCAGATCGCGGCTGCACTGCGCCAGCATCACGGGTGTGTTGTCGGTGATCAGCCTGAGCTGCACTTCCTTGGCCTGCACCGCCGCCTCGGCGATTTTCCGGTCGGTGATGTCCACACAACTGCCGATGTAGCCGGCGAACTGATGCCCGGATTCATAGAGCGGAGCACCTTTGTCGAGCAGCCAGCGGTAGTCGCCATCGTGACGCCGCAGCCGGTACGTCATTTCAAACGGCATGCGCTCGTCGAAGGACATCGAGTAGATGGTGAGGCAGCGGTCGAGATCGTCGGGATGCACGTTCTCCGCCCAGCCGTCGCCCAATTCTTGATCGAGGCTACGGCCCGTAAATTCCAGCCAAGGCCTGTTAAACCAGGTGCATTTTTTCCGCGTATCACTCACCCATACCAGGACCGGTGCATTGTCCATGATCAGATGGAAGCGCTGTTCGGCTGTGGCAGGTGCGGCATTGCAGGCTTTAATTTGTGCGTGGGTTTGTCCTGGCTTCTCCTGCCTGGGAGCGTTCTGCGCTATTCGTGAGTGCTGGCTGCTGGACTTGCTTTTGCTCCGAGGGGGCGCTGGGGGCGTTTTGCCTGCTGAAGCCCGGGGGGGAGGTTTGGGTTTGCAGGGGCTGTCCACTCCTCCACTCCGGCGTTTTGCCTGGGAAGAGCCTGCCGGCTTGGACTGCCTGGAGGGGGGGGCGAGGCATGGGTGAACTTACTGACTCAGGATACCGGCTTCAATCTGAATCGTTCGCTGCCTGGATGGTGTGGTTGAAGCATGGGAGTGGGTGCTGCGGGGAAGTTGCACCTCCAGCAGGCGCTGCAGCCGCTCGGATTCCTGCCCTTCTTCCATCAACATCGTCCAGTGCCGCTCGCACCCGCACCAGCGGCAGCATAGTTGGAATCGTGCTCCCGGTTTGGCATGGGGGCCGATCTTCACTCCGCTCTGGATTGACCAGTGCAGGATTTGCTCCGCCCGCAGGGTGCCCAGGCCGGAGATGCGCAGTCTGCCCTGCGCATAGCAGAGGCTGCGCGGCGCGGCCAGACAGGTAAACAACGCCAGCCGCGCCATCGAGACTATAAACCAGCCGGACAACAGACCGCACAGCCAGCGCTCGGGGGAAACAAAATCGCCGGCGGTGGCCCGCCATCCCAGCATGAGCAAAATCAAGCAGGACAGCAGTGCGGCGGCCAGATTGAACCTCCCATGCAGGTGCTGCGTGAGGTGCTCATAGCGCGCCCGGTGGAAGCGCGTGGGTTCTTCAATCCAGAGGCTGGTCTCTTCGCCTATCTTGGCGGCGGCTCGTCGCACCTGCCGACGCCTGGGCTGTGACTGATGCAGGCCAGCGTCTTCAGGCAGCAACCTAGACCGCGCCGCGCCGGGCAGCGTGACTCCGGCTAAAAGACGGGTTGCTTGAAGAGATTTGTTCATGTCTGCGCCCTGCCATTGTATGCCCTGACTTATTCGTTGATACCGCAGTGATGCCAGTGGTGCGCTGACCCGTGAGCGGACCGTGAGGCCAGCCGCACGCTCCCGGTCAGCTTCAGGACTTTTTGAGCGATGTCAGCGCGCGAAAGCCTGCCGCCTTCCTGCTGGTGAGTGGATGGTGCGCCGCCGACCATGGCCGACCGGGCAGGCTCCGATGCCTTTTCTTGGACTGTGTGAGCTTCGTTCATATCCAGCCTTTCGTTGCAAGTGAGAGTTCGCTGTCCATGGCATAGCAGGAGATCGTTTCCATCTCCTTCTCCCAGAAGTCCTCCAGCCGTTCGGATTCGGCTGGCGCAAACGCTTGCCCCTGGGCGGCATAGATCGAGATCAGTTCCTTTTCCGCCTTGAGCCAGTGTTCCGGACGAAGGTGGGAGCACCCTTCCTGTCGCCAATTTTTGAAGGCAAGGAGGGCGATTTCTTTGTCTGAGGGATGCGAGCCTCGACTCTGGGGTTCGCGAGTTATGGTAGATGCAGGAGCATTCATGGCTTTGGGGGGATGATTGATGAAATGCAGACTGGCGCGTTAACCGCATACTGGACTCTCCCACTTTTCCCGCAAGCAGTGCTGCCCTGCTCGTGGCATCGGGGAAACCCCGAAGGATCTGTCATGGCCCATGGGCTTTTCAATCTGCGGCAGAGGCCGCAGACACGGTGCACACTGTTCCCATTAATCCTTGGCCAAACGCATTCCCTTTCTACTCTCCGCGCCCCGCATGTCCGTCAAACTCCGCCTCAACACCGCCACCGCCACCAAAGTCGTCCTCGCCAAGATCGGCAATCCTCTGCGCGAGGAGCCGCTGCAAACCTCCCGCGAGGTGTTTCAGATCGCCGAGGGTGATCAGGAAGCACTCACCGCGCTGTTCCTGAAGCCCTTCAAGGCCTGCATTGCCCATCGGTTCACCCATCACGCCTCGCTCAAGCAGCACGAGGTGAACAACTGCGCCAAGGCCATCTTTGCCGATGAGGAGCAACTTCTCTCCAAAGGCATCGAGATCGCCCAGCGCCTCTACGCCAAATCCAACCACCCCAACATCAAGGCCGGCGACCTCTGCATCGCCCTGCTCAAGGAAATCCACATCGAAGGCGAGCTCGTCAACGGCCTCTGCATTTTGAAGAGCGACAGCGTCGTCCCCTTCCTCACCATCACCCCGCGCAACGGCGATCTCCAGCTCCACACCGAGCACGGCATCAATCCCGACAAGATCGACAAAGGCTGCCTCATTCTCAATTTCTGGGCCGAGAAAGGCTACTACGTCCTCACCTTCGACCGCAGCGGCGGAGACACCCGCTTCTGGGTGCGCGAGTTCCTGGGCGTGGAGGCCGTGCCAGACGCCGCCTTCCTCACCAACGCCTACGCCAAGATGGCCGTGTCCTTCCTCGAAGAACAGCAGCCTGCCGACGACGACACCCCGCCCTGGGAAACCGCCAACGCCGCCAAAGACGCTCTCGATTACTTCGAAGGCCGCGAAAAATTCGACCTCGAAGAGTTCGGCCAGACCGTGCTCAAATCTCCCGATGCCATCGCCAAGTTCGACGAACACCGCGCCCGCATCGAAGAAGAGCAGGGCCAGCCCCTCGAAACCAATTTCGAGATCTCCAAGAAAGACCTCACCAAGGCCAAAAAACGCATCGCCGCCGTCCTCAAACTCGACACCGGCGTCGAAATCCACATCAAACCCGGCAACAGCGAAAACGATCCTCAGCTTGAACGTGGTTTTGACGACACCAAGGGCATGAAGTACGTGAAGGTGTTTTACAACAAGGACATCAGCGCGGGGTGAGCCGCTTTGTTTATGGATCCCAAAACAGACCCCAACTCTCCGCAGCGTCTCTGGAAAATGGGGCGCGTCGTGCTCCAGCGTGAAACGGCGCATCGCGGTGGCAAGACAGTCATTGTCATCAAGGACTTCGCGACGCATCTGCCGCTTTCTGTGATCGAGACCATCGCCAAGCGTGTGCGCGCCGCCTGTGGTTGCGGCGGCACGGTGCGTGACAAACGCATCGAGATTCAAGGGGATCAGGCGGTTAAGGTGCGCGCGGTGCTGGAGGCGGAAGGTTTTGAAGTACGCGGGGTGAAGTGATTTTTCACTTCTTTAACGCTGCATGCATAGCAGAGAGCAGCGAGTTGTCGCCCGGCGCATCGGAGTTCAATGACCAGATCATCATCCCGCCGAGCTCCTGCTCACGTACCAGACGGGCTTTGGCTTGCATGGTCGGGATGCTGTTGAACCAGATGGTGTCGCCGACCTGATCGGTGCCGAGGGCGGCGGGATAGGTTTTCAGCAGATCCGCATAGTGGTACTCCTCCTGGCGAAAGGCCGTGCCAAAGCCCCAGCCGTAGAAGGGCACGCCGAGCACGAGCTGTGCCTGGGGCAGGCCGCGCTGGAGCCAGTAGTCCACATTGCTCTGCGCGAACGCGAGCGTGGAGTGCGGGCCGGGAGACTTGGGCTGCCAGGGACCGGTGGCGTCGTAGGCCATGACGTTGACGAAGTCGAAGCAAGCAAGCGCAGCCGCAGGCACATTTTTGCCGCCATAGCCCTGTGAGAGCGCGGCGGTGAGGAGTTGATGCTTGGGTTTCAACTGCGCAGACAGCTCCTGAATGAAGGCACCGTAGTCGCCATTGATGGCCGGGCCTTCGAGATCCACATCGAGGCCGTCGAAGTCATGCGCGCTAACGTAGGCGGCGAGCTGGGCGACGAAGCCTGCGCGTTTCGTCTCGCTGATGAGATCGAAATAGCGCGCACGCAGGGTCTTGTTTTCCGAGGCTGAGCCGCCGCCGATGGAGACGAGAATCTTCACGCCATGCGCATGCGCTTGGGTGATGAGCTGCTGGTTCTCTGCGTTGAAGGAGAGCGTTCCTTTCGCATCGACCGGATTCTCAAAGGCGAGGTTGATGTGCGTGAGCTTCGCGTAGTCGATCTGTGGTGCGAAGGTCTTGAGGTCGATCCAGTTCGGCACATAGGCGACGATTTTCGGCTCCGCCTGCAAGGAGGTCGCCGTCAGCAGCACCGCACCGATCAGGGGCAGGAGGTTCTTCATGCAGCATCAGTGCCCCAGATGCACCCGCGTGTCATACTCAAAGCAGACCTGGCCAGACACCTGATGCGCGTCAAAGATGCGGCGCAGTTCGGCGATCATTTCCTCATGCCGTGGCTGGCCCGCAGCGGGCGCGTAGGAGCTGGAAAGCAGGCGGCCTTGGAGCCCTTCGAAATCGAAGTGCTGCTCGTAAGCAAAAGTGTGCGTGGCATAAGCACCTTTGAAGAACGCGCCGAGCGCAGCGGTGTCGATGTTTTCGTGACGGATCTTCGTATAGTCGGTGCCGAAGGTGAGGAGCAGTTGTTCAAACGCCACTAGGAAGGGCGTGGCATCGAGTTTGCGCTCGTTCCAAATGAGCGCGATTTTGCCGCCAGGCTTGAGGATGCGGGTGAATTCCGCGCGGGTTTCGGGCGTGTTGAACCAATGAAAGGCCTGTGCTGCGACGATAAGATCCATGCTGTGATCCGGCAGCGTGGTGGCCTGGGCGCTGCCATCCACACTGTGGAAACGGGGATAACGCGCGAGCAGCCGCTCCGCTGCCGAACGCATCTCTCGATTGGGCTCCACAGCATGCACGGAGTAGCCTGAGCGCAGAAAGAACTCGGCAGAAATGCCGGTGCCGGAGCCCACATCGGCGATGATCGATTGCGGTGTCAGCGCGGCTTCGCGTTGCAGCAGGGCGATGATCTCCTGTGGGTAGCTCGGGCGGTAGCGCACGTAATTCTCCACGCGGTCAGAGAAGCGCTGCTCGGGGGCGGATGAAGGGGCGGACATAGGACCTACTGCATGACGTTAAACGTCGCCTTGGCGTTGCCCTCTTCGTGGAAGCTGCTCCAGGTGTAGTCAAAAACATACTCGGCCTTGCGGCCATCAGCCCAGGTGATGCGCATCTTGTTATGGGCCAGGGCTTCCCACTGCGGCAGCCCTTCAAAGCCGTAGCCAGTGGCAGTGTGGTCGGCGTGAAATTGCAGATCGCCCTTTTCGGCGCGCCAGCGGGTTTCGGGCAGCCATTTGGTCAGTTCAGGTGCATCCTGGGGGCCGTAGAAGCTCTCCGGCAGCACATGCTCGTTTTCATAGCGCCGCACTTCGCGTCGTACGCCGTCCTTCACATAGGCGATCCACAGGCTTTTCTGCCAGTAGGGAATGGGATCAGCGCCGAGTGTTGTCGGAGTGACGGCAAACCAGGTCTTCTTCTGCTCAACAAGCTCCTTCAGGCGGAGCGTGACGTCCGCGTTCCTGTCGCCGCTGCCCCACATCCCGTACAAGATTTGCACCGGCCAGCGGGTGGGGGAGAGCATGGCTTTGGGCGCGGGCGGTGGCGGAGGTGTTGCTGCGGGTTTGACGGGAATGGATTCCAGTTCGCTGACCTCTTTGACGGGTGCTGTTTCCACCGCAGGCAGACTGACGGGCTTGGGGTGATTTTTCGGCGCGACGAATTTGATCCACGTGGAGGCACCGCCACCCCAGAGCGCTTTGCCGGGAAATCCAGCACCGGCGTTCTGGCGCATGTGGTCGTCGCCTTCTCCCCAGGGCTTGGCGATGGGACTGGCGCGGATCTCAGTGCCTTCATCGCGGCGGCGGATGAAATCACGCACACGCTCAGGATCATCACACACGGACCACGCCTCGGACGCAGGATCGGAGACAAAGCCGAAATCATTCTCTCCTAGCATGCCAGCCACGGCGAAATACTTGGAGCCATCCCAGCGCAGGCGGTTGTTCACCACGTGAAACACCAGCCAGTCGCCAGGGTGCACATCCACGCTGATGCGCTCTACCGTGGCGCCGAAGATTTCATTCAGCAGCGTGCGCTGGCTGTCCTGGATACGCGTGCCGTTCTTGTAGGCCTCGACAATGAAATCATCCGCCACGGTGATGAGATGCGCGGCGAGCAGATCGTTTGGACGGCTGACCTTTTTTGCTACCTGCTTAGGCTTCACGCTGCCGTCATCCACATGCGACAGCAGGCGCGGCGGGATGGGGCTGAGTTCGGTCTGTCCTGGGGGCTTCCAGCGGATGTGGATGCCATCAGCTCCGCGCCCGCCGACAAAGCCTGCCGAGAGGATGTTCACGCGTCCTCCTTTTTTGAGTGGGATCGTCGCCACTGTGTCGTCGCCATCGCGGAAGCCGCAGACGACCTCGCCCTGAATCATGAGCAGATTGCGATCATAAAAGCTGCGGGTGGTGAAGCTGTAGTCCCCATCGGCTTCGATTTCCAGAAAGCCGCTGGCCACGGCATTGCGTTCGGTTTCCCATTTCCAGGGCGACAGAGACTCCACGATGTATTTTTCTCCGACTGGCTGGCCCAGCTTTTCCAGCGGCACGTAGAAGCCTTCTTTCTCATTCGCTTGCGACGCATGGCGCGGATACTCCGTGACGACGAGGCCGGGTGCGAAGGGCCGTAGGGCGCTGGCGGCATCGGATGCAGGGCCGGGCGCGAGTGGTTGTTCAGCCGCAGGGGCGGCTGTGACCGTTTTGGCACTGAGTGGGACAACGGCACTCAAGCCGATCAGGAGAGACAGAAGGATCGTAGTTTTCATCGTGGCGATGGGGTGGATCGGCAATTCAGCGGGTAAATTACCATGGGAGGCATTCGGATACACGAACTCATTTGATCTGGTCTTGGGGTGGGTGGGTCATTTCGGTCGGGGAAAACCAGTTGCCAGTACCCTCGCGACTGCTAACGCTCAATGTATCCAACTATGATCGTCGCCCCTAAAATTCGCGGATTCATCTGCACCACCGCACACCCCACCGGCTGTGCCAAACACATCGCTGACCAGATCGCCGTCGTTAAGTCGCGCGGTCCTATCGCCAATGGCCCGAAGAAGGTGCTGGTCGTTGGGTCCTCGACCGGCTACGGCCTGTCCTCGCGCATCGCTGCAGCCTTTGGCTCCGGTGCAGCCACCATGGGCGTGTTCTTTGAAAAGCCCGGTGAGCCTGAGCGCTGCGGCACCGCAGGCTGGTACAACTCCGCCGCTTTTGAAAATGAAGCCAAAGCCGCCGGCCTGTATGCCCGCTCTTTCAACGGTGACGCTTTCTCCGATGCGATGAAGACCACGGTCATCGATGCGATCAAGGCAGACCTGGGCCAGGTGGACTGTGTCATTTACAGCCTTGCCTCCCCACGCCGCACGCATCCGAAAACCGGCGAAGTTTTCAAATCCGTGCTCAAGCCCATTGGCGGATCCTCCTTCACCAACAAAAACCTCAACACCGGCAACGGCGTGGTCAATGAGGTGACCATTGACCCTGCCAACGAAGACGAGATCGCGCAGACCGTGGCCGTCATGGGCGGTGAAGACTGGGAAATGTGGATCGATGCCCTGCAAAGCGCCGGGGTGCTCGCCGAAGGCGTGCAGACCGTGGCTTACAGCTACATCGGGCCGGAAGTGACCTGGCCGATCTACAAGAACGGCACTATCGGCCGTGCGAAGGAAGACTTGGAGCGCGTGCAGCGTGTTCTGGACGGCAAGCTTGCCCCGCTGAAAGGCAAGGCCTGGGTTTCGGTGAACAAGGCGCTCGTCACACAGGCCAGCTCCGCGATTCCCGTGGTGCCGCTGTACATTTCACTGCTCTACAAGGCCATGAAGGCCGAGGGCACGCATGAGGATTGCATCGAGCAGATGGACCGCCTCTTCCGCGAGCGCCTCTACAACGGCAACCCGCAGCCCGATGAAGCCGGACGCATCCGCGTGGACGATTGGGAAATGAAGCCTGCTTTGCAGGAACTCGTGGGCCAGCGCTGGGCCGAAGTGAACACCGAAAACTTCGCGCAGTTGGGTGACTTCGAAGGCTATCAGAACAGTTTCCTGCGTCTTTTCGGCTTCGGTCTCGAAGGCGTGGACTACAATGCTGAGGTCGATGTTGGCATTGGCGTGCAATCACTGGCGTAAACACAGCCATGGAATCGAACCGGCTTGAGGCTTTCAGTGATGGCGTGCTGGCCATCATCATCACCATCATGGTGCTGGAGTTGAAGGTGCCGCATGGCGCTGATCTGGAAGCGCTCAAGCCGCTGCTGCCGGTGTTTCTCAGCTACGTGCTGAGTTTCATCTACGTGGGCATTTATTGGAACAATCATCACCACCTGCTGAAGGCCTGCCGCAAAGTCACGGGCTCCATCATGTGGGCGAATCTGCATCTGCTCTTCTGGCTCTCGCTGCTTCCCTTTGCCACGGGCTGGATGGGGGAGAATCACATCGCTGCGCTGCCCACTGCGCTTTACGGCGGGGTGCTTCTCTGCGCCGCCATCGCTTACTACATTTTGCAAAATTGCATCCTGAAGAATGAAGGTAGCAACTCTAAACTCGCCGTGGCTTTGGGAAGCGATTACAAAGGCAAGCTGTCGCCTTTATTCTATCTCGCAGCCATTCCCGCTGCGTTTTATCACTCGTGGATTTCCGCCTGCCTGTACGTGGCTGTGGCAAGCATGTGGCTGGTCCCCGACCGCCGCATTGAACGTGCGGTGGCCGAGGAGAAGTGAAGGGAATCAGCCACCTTTGGCCAGATCCAGGAACACGATGCTCGAAGGATTGCCAACGGCTGCATAATGGCCGGTGAAGTTGAGGGCACCGGTTTTGTGGTCCACGCGAAACACCGTGACGTTGTCGCCGCGCTGGTTGAGGCAGTAGAAAAAATCGCCTGTGGGGTCGAAATTGAAGCTGCGCGGGTAATCGCCGTGCGTCCACTCCTCGCCAACGAAAGTGAGCGTGCCGTCTTTGCCGACGGCGAAGATGCCAATGCTGTCATGCAGGCGGTTGCCAGCATAAACGAAGCGGCCATCCGCAGAGACCAGGATCTCGGAGCAGAAATTGCTGCCGGCAAATCCGGGCGGCAGGCTGGATATCGTCTGGCGCGGGGTGAGGCGGCCTTTGTCAGTGTCGTAATCAAGCAGCACGATGTTGGAGCCCTCTTCCTGCAAGGAGTAGAGCCAGTGCTTGTTGGGGTGAAAGGCAAAGTGGCGTGGGCCATCTCCTGCAGGAAAGGTGACATGGGGAGGATCGTTCGGCGTCAGCGTGCCTTTTTGGTCATCAAACTTCCACACCAGAATCTGATCCAAACCGAGATCCACAGACAGCACAAAGCGACCCGAGGCATCGGCCGCGATCATGTGCGAATGCGTTCCATCATGGCCGCTGAAGGCGAAGCTGCCGAGAGGTGCGTTGGTGGCTTTCTTGGGTCCGATGGTTCCCGCATCCTGCTTGAAGTCCGTGGCTTCGCCGAGACTGCCATCAGGCTTGATCGGCAACACTGACATCGAGCCGCCAAAGTAATTGGCCACCAGCAGAAAGCGTCCTGAGGGATGAAGGCTCACGTAGGTAGGCCCTTTGCCGCCGGAGCTGACCGAGTTCATCAGCGTCAGCTGACCGTCCTTGGAATTGATGGCAAAGGCGCTGACGGAGCCCGCTTCGTTGTTGCCTTGGTGGTCGGTTTCATTCGTGGAATACAGCACCGTCCTGGCGGCGTTGAAGGTCAGGCAGTTGGGGCTCACGCCAGTTTTGTACAGTCCGCAGGGCGTCATGGCGCCGGTGCTGCGGTTCACTTCAAACAGATGAATGCCCTGGCCGTTCCCCGGCGGCAGATCCACTTGGGTGGCCTTCATGTTTTGCAACGGCGAAGTGAAAGTGCCGACGTAGGCGATCAGTGGTGCTGTGTCCTTTGCCTGAACTGAGAGAGCCGCACCTGCAGCGAGTGCGGTGCTCAGGAAAAAACGACGTGAGAGTGGGGTGGTATGAGATGGCATGAGAAAATGGAAATTATGGGATGATAGGCAGAATCACGCGCGAGGCATGCGTGGCATCGTGCCAGATGGTGTTGATCGCGGACACGCCGGGTTCGGTGATGAAGTGGCTGATGGGCGCGCCCGTCTGCGGGTTCGGCTCATAATAGGGGTCGCCCGTGCTGGCGATGGTGATGCGGATGCGGTGGCCCTTGTTAAAGATGAGGCTGGTCCAGCCAATGTCCCAGGAGAGCTTCGCGGGCTCTCCCGGCACCAGCAGCTTCTGATGATCGAAGCCTTCCCGGTACCGCGCCCGCAATGGGTAATCCACGAGCAGGATGGAGCGGCCATCGGGATAGACATCCGTCACCCGCAGGAAGAAGTCCGTGTCCTTCGCGGTCGATGACACAAAGACCTCAGCCTTGATGCGGCCTGTGACTTCGAGCGGCTTAGATAACACTTCGCTCGTCCAGGTGCGCACTTCGGCCTGTTCTTCAAAAGCACGCGCATCTTTGGCTCCGGGAAAGCCTGTGTAGGGCAGGCTCATGGGGTGCGCGGGATCGCTGAGATACGCAGTGTTCGCTTTCGCTGCAGAGGGTTTCGCGGCGGCGAGTTTGCCGTCGGGCTGCAGGAACCAGTCGGCAGCTTCGCTGGAGGGAGGGAAGTCTTTGGCCTCACGCCACACATTGCCGGGAGCGCCTTCTTCACCGGTTGCGCCCATCACGTAATACTTCACGGGCGTGTCCTTCTCGACGCCGTTGTTCTCGCCTTTGAGGTAATGATTGAACCACTTCGTCATGTGCGCATACACGTCAAACATGGCGTTCTCAGGAAAGGCGAGTTCGCCAATCTTGTTCGACTTTGGATATCCGCCATGCAGCCATGGGCCGATGATGAGCTGCTGCTTTCCGCGTGAGTTTGCGCCACCATGCTCGTTGCGGCCAATGAAGCTGGCCACGCTGCCCTGGCACATGAAATCGAACCAGCTGCCGATGGTGAAGCAGGGATAGTTCATCTTGTCGAAATGCAGCGAGGCGTCCTCGTCCTTCCAGTAGTCGTCATAGTCCGGGTGCTGGTCCCATTCGCGCAGCATGTCTTCGTTGTCCTTGAGGACGCGCGCCACGGCACCGCCCTTGATGAAGCGCTGCGGCTTGGTGGCACCGCCGATGCGGTAGCCTTCCTGATACAGGCTCAGGCCCGTGTCGGTCATGTACTGCGCCACCAGATGCGGCGGCTGGGTGACGGCGAGGTAGTTCTGCGCGTAGCCTGCCTGCGAACCGCCATAGGTGCCGATCTTGCCCGTGCACCAGGGCTGTGCGGCCAGCCACTCACACACATCATAGCCATCGCGCAGCGGCCCCCATTGCAGTCCACGGTAGCCACGGTAAACGCCCTCGCTTTCGTGCGTGCCACGGTAGTTCACCAGCGCGATGACGAAGCCGCCTTCTGCGAATTTGGCAGCCGCCTTGCGCGATCCGGCGCTGCTGATGTCGGCGTAGCGCTGCTCAAAGATGGCGGGAAATTTGCCATCGCCCGGCGGGAAGAACACATAGGAGGAGAGCCGCTTGCCGTCGCGCATCGGAATCATCAGGTGTTCTTCACGGACAGTGCCGAAATCGAGCTTGGCAGGAGTGGCGGCGTGCAGGGAGGCACAGGCGGCGAAGAATAGGAAAGCGTGGCGCATCAACTCTCTACGGGCGCTTTGGGCGACACGTTTCACGCACCTGCATGGGCGGGGAAGCTGAATGAACGTTTACGGTGATGGAACGCTGCATCAGCTGCCAGCCTAGCCGAAACGCATAATATGGGCAGGACACCCCATTGCACGAGGACGCCTGGGCGGCATGTTCAGTTTTAATCAAAGGAACAAAGACACGATGATCGCGCCGAGCTTGGACTTTCCATCAGAACAGGACGTTGAGCCAACGTCTGCCAACCGAGGCGTTGTCGTCTCGGTGCGGGGAAGTGTGGTTGACGTGCGCTTTGAGCATAAACTGCCACCCATTCATTCGGTGCTGCATGCCGGCGTAAAGGGGGGAATCATCATCGAAGTCCTGGTGCAACGTGATGCACGGCATGTGCGCGGCATCGCCCTGACCCCAACGCAGGGGCTGGCACGTGGGAGCATGGTGGAGGATACGGGCGGGCCGCTGAAAGCTCCGGTGGGCAAGGGCCTGCTCTCGCGCATGTTTGATGTGTTTGGCAATGTGATCGACCGCGAGGCGGCACTGGCCGATGTGCAGTGGCGTTCGGTGCATCGTGCACCACCCGCACTGGCACGACGTTCCACGAAGTCCGAGATTTTTGAGACCGGCATCAAGGTGATCGATGTGCTCGTGCCGCTGGAGCGCGGTGGCAAGGCGGGGCTCTTTGGTGGTGCTGGTGTCGGCAAGACGGTGCTGCTCACCGAAATGATCCACAACATGGTCGGGCATCAGGATGGCGTGAGCATCTTTTGCGGCATTGGCGAACGCTGTCGTGAAGGCGAGGAACTCTACCGCGACATGAAAGACGCCGGTGTGCTGCCCAACATGGTGATGGTGTTCGGGCAGATGAACGAGCCTCCGGGCAGCCGATTCCGCGTGGGGCATGCGGCACTGACGATGGCGGAATATTTTCGTGACGATGAGCACCGCGATGTGTTGCTGCTCATGGACAACATCTTTCGTTTCATCCAGGCAGGAATGGAAGTTTCCGGCCTAATGGGCCAGATGCCCTCGCGCCTCGGCTACCAGCCCACCATGGGTACGGAGCTGTCAGGACTGGAGGAGCGCATCGCCAATACGGACACGGGTGCCATCACTTCGATCCAGGCCGTCTATGTCCCTGCGGATGATTTCACCGATCCAGCGGCGGTGCATACCTTCTCACATCTTTCCGCCTCCGTCGTGCTCTCGCGCAAGCGCGCCAGCGAAGGGTTGTTTCCGGCCATCGACCCGCTGCAGTCGAGCTCCAAGATGGCCACGCCGGGCATCGTGGGGGAGCGGCACTACCTGCTTGCGCAGGAGATCCGACGCACGCTGGCGCAGTATGCCGATCTGAAAGACATCATTGCGATGCTTGGTCTGGAACAGCTTTCTCCGGAGGATAGCAACGTGGTGGCGCGTGCGCGCCGGTTGGAGCGGTTTTTGACGCAGCCGTTTTTCACGACAGAGCAGTTCACCGGTCACACGGGCAGGCTCGTCAGTCTGGCAGATGCGCTGGACGGCTGCGAGCGCATCTTGAACGACGAGTTCAAAGACTACCCTGAAAGCGCGCTCTACATGATTGGCTCGATCGACGAGGCCAAGGAGAAACTGAAAGCTCAACCGGAGGCGAAGCCCGACCACGCCGTATGAATCTAAAAATTCTGCTGCCGTTCCGGGTGTTTGCCGACCAAACTGGCGTGAAGCGCATCGTGGCCGAAACGCGCCAGGGATCGTTTGGCCTGCTTCCGCTGCGGCAGGATTGCATCGCGGCGCTGTCACCTGGGATTCTGGTTTTTGAGACGGAAGCGGAGGGCGAGGTTTATATTGCCGTGGATGAGGGCGTGCTAGTGAAGACCGGACCCGATGTGCTGGTGTCCGTGCGCCGCGCGATGGCCGGGCGGGATCTGGGGCGGTTGCGGGAATCGGTGGAGCAGGAGTTTCTGGACCTGGATGAAGACGAGCGCATCGCCCGCTCTGTGATGGCGAAATTGGAAACCGGATTCCTGCGGCGTTTTGCCAACTTCAAACATGCGTGAGCAACCTCCAGCAGCTGACGCCAAGAGCGAACCCACGCTGGCCGAACAGGTCGGTGCGAAGGCGACGCGCAAGCTCAAGGCACGGAGTCATGCCATCTCGCCGGTATGGTTTGGTCTGGGCATGATGGGGCTTGTGGGCTGGTCGGTGGTGGTGCCCACACTGCTCGGTGCGGCGCTCGGCATGTGGCTGGACAAGCATTATCCCGGCGCGCATTCGTGGACGCTGGCGCTGCTGGTGGCAGGACTGGTGCTCGGCTGCGTGAATGCCTGGCACTGGATCGACAAAGAAGACAAGGCCATGGGCGAGGAACAGAAGAAACAGGAGGAAGAAGACAATGAACAATGACCTGCTTTCCATGATGCTGAGTTTTGTCGCTGGCCTGATTCTCGGAGCGATCTTTTTTGGCGGCCTGTGGTGGACGATACGCAAAGGTCTCAGATCGCCACGGCCAGCCATGCTGTTCCTGAGCAGCGCGGTGCTGCGCATGAGCATCGTGGTGGCAGGTTTCTATTTCGTCTCAAACGGACAGTGGCAACGCCTGCTGGCCTGCATGGCGGGATTCATCATCGCACGTCTGGCCGTGACCTGGCTGACACGTGGCAAACAGAAGGAGGAACGTCATGCGTCTGAGTCCTGATGAAATGATTTTCTGGCAGCACGGCTGGTTCAAGCTCAATGGCACCATTGTGTTCACTTGGGGCATCATGCTGCTGCTGGCGATCGGAGCAAAGCTCATCACGCGCAACCTCACCACCGAGCATCAACGCTCGCGCTGGCAGAATCTGCTGGAGATCATCGTCACGGCGATGCAGCAGCAGATCAAGGATGTGGGGCTGCGGCAGCCGGAGAAGTTCATAGGCTTTCTCGGCACTCTGTTCCTGTTCGTGGCCACGGCAGCGCTGTGCACCGTCATTCCCGGCTATGAGCCGCCCACGGGGTCGCTTTCCACCACGGCTGCGCTGGCGCTGTGCGTGCTGATTGCGGTGCCGATGTATGGCATCGCGGATCAAGGAGTGGGTGGATACCTCAAATCGTATCTGGAGCCCACCGTTATCATGCTGCCGTTCAACATCATCAGCGAGGTCTCTCGCACGCTGGCGCTCGCCGTGCGGTTGTTTGGAAACATGATGAGCGGTGCGATGATCCTGGCCATTCTGCTGACGATCACTCCCTTCCTCTTTCCCATTCTGATGATCCTGCTGGGCCTGCTCACGGGCATGGTGCAGGCCTACATTTTCAGCATTCTCGCCGCCGTGTACATCGCCGCAGCCATGAGCACGCACGAACCCAAACCATCCGTCAAATCTTAACCCTCGAACACACCATGGATAGTACCACCCTTATAGCCATCGCCTCCATCATCACTGCCGGGCTTACCACCAGCTTCGGCTGCATGGGGCCGGCCTTTGCTGAAGGCAAAGCTGTCGCCACGGCGCTCACCTCGCTGGCCCAGCAGCCGGACGCTTCATCCACAATCACGCGCACCTTGTTCGTCGGTCTCGCCATGATCGAATCCACCGCCATCTACTGCTTCGTGGTCTCGATGATCCTGATCTTCGCCAATCCCTTCTGGAATCATTTCATCACGCAAACCGTCGCCAAGTAACGTCATGCTCATTGACTGGTTCACCGTCGGCGCACAGGCGCTGAACTTCCTCATCCTGGTTTGGCTGATGAAGCGCTACCTTTATCAGCCCGTGCTCCAGGCCATCGACGCGCGGGAAAAACGCATCGCCGCGCAAATCGCCGATGCCACCGCCAAGGAAGCGAAAGCCACTCAAGAGAAAGAAGAGTTCCAGCGCAAGAACGCCGACTTTGAAAAGCAGCGTAACGAAATGTTGGGCAAGGCAGCCGATGAAGCGAAAGCAGAACGCCAGCGCTTGCTCGATGAGGCACGCAAGGCTGCCGATGCACTCAGCGCCAAGCGCGACGAACTGCTGCGGAGCGACGCCAAAAACCTCCATGAGTCGATCGTCCGCCGGACGCAGGCAGAGGTGTTTGCCATCGCACGTAAGACCCTGACGGATCTGGCAGGCGTGAGCCTCGAAGAGCGGATGGCCGCCGTGTTTGCCAGCCAGTTGCAGGCGCTGGATAGTGCGGCCCGAGGCAGGCTCGCCGCAGCCTTGAAACAGTCGGTGGAGCCCGCGCTCATTCGCAGCGCATACGAATTGCCAACGGCACAGCGCGCCGTGCTGCAGCAGGCCATTAACATCACCTTTTCTGCGGACATTCATCTGCGCTTTGAAACAGCGCCCGAGATTGTCAGCGGCATCGAGATCAGCGCCGGTGGGCAGAAGGCCACGTGGAGTATTGCCGACTATCTCTCAAGTCTTGAGCAGGGCGTTGATGAACTGCTGGCAAAGCCGACAGCACCTGCCCAAACCCCCGCATGAACGCAGCGCCTGAAGCATTGAGCGGCGCGTTTGACCGCTTGTTCACCGGTCTGAGCCGGGCGCGTGAGTCTCTGGCTCCGCAGCTCGGGCTCCATGAGGTGGGTGTCATCACCAATGTCGCCACGGGGATTGTCAAAGTATCCGGACTTCCCGGCGCGGGATTTGATGAACTGCTCGAATTTCCCGGCAGCGTCTCCGGCATCGCCTTCAATCTGGATGAAGGTGAAATCGGCGTGGTGCTGCTGGGTGACTATGCACATCTCCAAGCGGGCGATGAAGTCAGGCGCACCGGGCGTGTCATGGATGTGGCCGTGGGCGAGGGCCTGCTCGGGCGTGTCATTGATCCACTCGGGCGGCCGCTGGATGGCCTGGGTGCGGTGGCCAGCAGTGCGCGCCTGCCCATTGAGCGTCCAGCCGTGCCCATCATGGAACGTTCACCCGTCACGGTGCCGCTGCAGACCGGGCTCAAAGTGGTCGATGCGCTCATTCCCATCGGTCGCGGTCAGCGTGAACTCATCATGGGCGACCGTCAGACCGGCAAGACGGCCATCGCGCTTGACACCATCCTCAATCAGCGCGGTAAAAATGTGCTGTGCGTGTATTGCGCCATTGGTCAGCGAGCGTCCGCTGTCGCGAAAGGCGTTGCCATCCTGCGTGAAAAAGCGGCTCTAGAATACACCGTCGTGGTGGTGGCTGAAGGCAATGATCCATCGGGGCTCACCTTCATTGCGCCCTATGCCGCCACGAGCATCGCTGAATATTTCATGGAACAGGGGCGCGATGTGCTGATCGTCTATGATGACCTCACGCAGCACGCGCGGGCGTATCGGGAGCTGTCGCTGCTGCTGCGCCGACCACCGGGACGTGAGGCTTTTCCCGGTGACATCTTCTACATACACTCGCGTCTGCTCGAACGTGCCACCCATCTGTGCAAAGAGCGCGGCGGTGGTTCGCTCACCGCACTGCCCATCATCGAGACCGAGGCGCAAAACATCTCCGCCTACATTCCGACCAATCTGATCTCCATCACCGACGGGCAGATATACCTCTCGCCCTCGTTGTTTGAGCTTGGAGTGCTGCCTGCGGTCGATGTGGGCAAATCCGTGTCGCGTGTCGGGGGCAAGGCGCAGCGCGCCACCTACCGCGCCGTGGCAGGGGATCTGAAACTCGCCTATGCGCAGTTTGAAGAACTCGAAACCTTTGCCCGCTTCGGTGCTCGGCTTGACGCGGATACACGCAAGACCATCGATCATGGCCAGCGCATTCGCGCCTGTCTGAAGCAGGCCGAGAGTGCGCCCGTGCCGGTGCCTGCACAAATCGCCGTCCTGCTGGCTCTCACGGCCGGGCTCTTTGATCCGGTGGCACTGGGAAAAATGACCGAAGCCCAGCTCGCAGTGCAGGCTGCCGCCGCCAACATTCCAGCCGCGATCTACGCCCAGTTTGAAACCGACCAAAAGCTCCGTGCTGAAGATCGTGAGATCATCCTTGGCATCGCGCGTCAGGCGCTGCTGCCGTTCCTGCCCGAAGAGAAACCCAAAGCAGACAACAAAGCATGAGCGACACCATCGCCAGCCTGCAGCGCCAGATCAGCAGCGCGGGTGAGCTGCAGTCCGTCGTGCGCACGATGAAGGCGCTGGCGGCGTCGAGCATCGGCCAGTACGAGCAGTCGGTGCATGCGCTGGCGGACTACTGGCGCACCGTCGAGCTGGGGCTGAGCGTCTGCCTGCGCCAAGGTGAGCGCGCCCCGGCACCTCGGCAGACAGACAATGAGGCTGTGATCGGTGCCATCGTGTTCGGCTCTGATCAGGGACTCGTCGGCCAGTTCAACGATGTCATTGCCGACTATGCGATCAAGACGCTCGCAGCACTGCCCGGCGAGCCGCAGGTCTGGGCCGTGGGCGAGCGCGTTCATGCCCGCCTTGCGGATGCAGGGCTCACCATGGCGGGCCGTTTCGCCGTGCCCAACTCCGTTAAAGCCATCACGCCGCTTGTCGCGCAGATTCAAATCCAGAGTGAAACTCAGCGTGCCAAAGACGGCTGCGAGCAGGTTTACATCTTCCACAATCGTCCGCAGAGCGGCTCGCTCTACGAGCCCGTGAGCCAGCGCCTGCTGCCGCTCGATGAAATCTGGCAGCAGCAGCTCACGCAGGTGCCATGGCCGACGAAAATCCTGCCGGAAGTGCTCAACGAGCTTCCTGCAACGTTGCGTTCACTCATCCGCGAATACTTGTTCATCTCACTCTTCCGTGCCTGCGCCGAGTCCCTCGCCAGTGAAAACGCCAGCCGCCTTGCGGCGATGCAGCGCGCCGAGAAGAACATTGATGACCTGTTGGAGAATCTCCACGGCAACTTTCACCGCCTGCGGCAGAGCTCGATTGATGAGGAGCTGTTTGACGTGGTCTCGGGCTATGAAGCTTTGGCCAAGGATGGCCAGAACGGGCGTGCCGTCGCTTCGGCATGACACGTTCTAGCTTGCGCCGATGCCGCGAATCACGGCGGGCAGCGTCTGCGCCAGGATTTGCAGATCGAGCCAGAAGGACCAGTTGTCGATGTACTTCAGATCGAGCGCGACCCACTCCTCGAAGTTCTTGATGCCATTGCGGCCCGTGACCTGCCACAGGCACGTGAGTCCGGGTTTGACACTGAGCCGGCGGCGTTGGGCATGCTTTTCGATGCGCTGAATCTCATAGACGGGCAGGGGACGCGGGCCGACGAGGCTCATTTCACCAAACAGCACGTTGATGAGCTGGGGCAGTTCATCAATGCTGGTGCGGCGCAGCCAGCGCCCAAAGGCGAAGATGCGCGGGTCGTTGGTGATCTTGAAGACCGGGCCGTCCATCTCGTTGTGAGCCTCCAGTTCCATGCGCTGCGATTCTGAACCCTGGTGCATGGTGCGGAACTTCCACATGATGAAGGGCTTGCCGTAGAGTCCGGCACGTTCCTGCTTGAAGAACACCGGGCCACGCGAGTTGAAACGAATGCCAATGATGGCCACGAGCCACAGCGGCAATGAGAACAGGAGCAGCACGAGCGCGCCGACTCGGTCCACGACGCCTTTGAGCAGCAGCTCCCACGAGTCCTGCGGCGTGGAGTGAAACACCAGCATCAGGCGTCCGCCAAGCACGTCGAACGTCGGACGGGCGATGGCGGTCTGGAAGAAGTCTGCAGCGATCCAGGCCTCCACGCCTTCGGTTTCACAGGCCTGCACTGCTTCCTCGATCTTGCTGAAATGCACATGCTGCGCGGCAAACAGCACGCGTCTGATCGAGTGCTCATGCAGCGCTGCGACGAGATCAGCAATCGGTTGCTGCGTGATGTCGATCTGTCCCACGACTTCGATCTCGGCGCGCTGTTCGGTCGTCAGCTTGGCATGGAATGCCTCAATATCGGTCTCTGCGCCAGCGATGAGGACACGCTCACGGCCTTTGCCGGAAGCCATCTGCCGCCGCAGGATCTCACGCTGCCAGGACTCCCGCAGCAATAGCGACAAAGCACCGAGAGCCACCGAGAAAACCACCACGGCGCGGCTTTCGACCGACCATTTGAAGAACACCATGAAAAAGGCGATGCACATGCCGATGATGACCAGTGCCTCCGCGAGTTGGCGGATCGAACGCCCCGGCGTCTTGTTGTAGATATTGGAGTAAAAGCCGCGTGCCTCCAGCACGATGGGCGTGAACGGAGCCACCACCGCCACCACCCAGTAAAACTTGTCCATGGCAGGAATCTCCACCGCGTCAGGAAAGAACACCGGCACCAGATCTGCCCGCAGGAAGTGCCCAAACCACAGGCAGAACGCCAGCAGCGCGCTGTCGAGCAGTTCGGTAAGCTGCAAATTGATTTCTTGCTTCCGGCCCAGCATAGTGACGAGTAAGATACTAAAACTTATTTACATTTATTAAAATTATACTCCACCTAGCCAATGGCTCAACTTGTTTCCACTAAAAACCTGCTTTTCTCATCCCGCCCTCTGGCGGTCGGAGTGGTGGCCGATGCGGCTGCTCTTGAGCACTTTACGTCGCTCGACGCCGCCGCACGTGCAGACCTGTGCGATGTGGCGGAACTGCGCCTGGACCAGTTGAAGATCCCTGCAGCGGAACTGCGCGCCAAGCTGGCAGGCAATACGCTGCCGCTGCTCCTCACCGCCCGCCATCCGGCGGAAGGCGGGCAGGGGCCGGAAGACCCGGCTGCGCGTGCAGCGATGATCGAACCCTTGCTGGATCTTGCCACGCTCGTCGACCTGGAACTGCGCAGCGCGGCGCAGATGCAGGCCACGGTGCAGAAAGCGCGTGCCTTAAGCGTGCCGGTTGTTGGTTCCTTCCATGATTTTCAGGCCACCCCGGCGGACGAAGTGCTGCGCGGAGCGGTGAATTTCGCCCAGCAGGCGGGGTTGGACGCCGTCAAGATCGCCACCTACCTGAACACCCAGGATGATCTGGCGCGCCTCATGAAGCTGGCCGGGGAAACCCATCGGCTGCGGCTTTCCGTCATGGGCATGGGGCCATGGGGGCGTGTTTCACGTCTGGTTCTGGCTAAATGTGGCAGCCTGTTGAATTACGGCTTTATTGGTGCTTCGAATGCTCCCGGTCAGTGGCCCGTCGCCCGCCTGAAAGAACTCCTTGCTGAACTTTGAAATGATCCTCCGCTGTCAGTCTCACCTCTTCCGCCGCGTTGTGCTGGCCGGCCTCCTGTGCATTTCCATCCCGGGCTGCGATGACCCCAAGCGGCAGCAGGAGTTGCAGTGGCGGGAGGAGGAGGTGGAGGCGAAGGCTGCGGCCATCACCAAACGTGAAAATGATTTTGCTGCCGAAAAGCAGATGATCATCCAGGCCAAGGCGGACATCGCCGCGCGTGAGGCGGCGGTCGATCAACTCAAGAAGAAGCTGGAGACGCAGCTCGCCGAGGAGATCGAGAAGACCAAGAAGGTGCGCCGTGAGATTGAGATCAAAAATCTCCGGGGCTCCATTCCGCAGATCAGCGCCGGGCGTTGCATTGTCATTGATCCAGTGAACGACGATGTGCTGTTTGAAAAGAACGCCGATCAGCGTGGTGCCATCGCCAGCACGACGAAAATCATGACCGGCCTGCTCGTGGTCGAAGAGGGGGATCTCGACAAGGTGGTCACCATTGAGCTGCCGGACACGCAATGCGCCCCGGTGCGGATCGGCCTCAGGGTGGGGGAGCAGTACACCCGCCGCCAGCTTCTCACGGCCATGCTGGTGAAAAGCTCCAACGACATCGCGCAGGCGCTCGCACGGGACAATGCTGGTAGTTGGGAGGCCTTTGCGCAGAAGATGGACGCGCGTGCCCAGTCGCTCGGGCTGAAGAACACGCACTTCATCAACCCACATGGCCTGCCGCCTCTCACCGAGGACAGTCCCTACTGCACGGCGCGTGACCTGGCGATGATCGCCAAGACGGCAGACAAGTTGCCTGACATCCGTGGCATCGTGAAGCTGCAGAGCTTCAAGTTCGTCAAACCGGACGGTAAATCCATCGATTTGGCCAACACCAACCGAGTGCTGCACACCGCCAGTTACTGCGATGGCATGAAGACGGGCTACACTGAAGCCGCTGGCTACTGTCTCGTCGCCACCGGCGAGCGCAATGGTCGCCGCCGCATTGTGGTCATCCTCAATGACACCCACGAGGGGGTCTGGCGTGACGCACAGGCCCTGCTGCATTGGGCGCTGAAGGCGTGAAATGACAATCGTGACTTGCCTCTTTCATGGCTTCCCGGCATCATCGCCGACTCGTCTCCATGAAACTCCCTGCCCTCCTGCTCGCTTCCCTCTGCCTCGCCGCCGCCAGCTTTGCTGACACCGCCAAGAATCTCGCCATCGATCCCAAGCCGCGTGAAGGCGGCTGGCTGAAGCGTCACGAGAGCTTTAACGAAATCTCCAAGAAGGGCGAGGCACAGCTGGTGTTTCTGGGGGACTCGATCACCCAAGTCTGGGAAAAAAATGGCAAGGATGTCTGGGCCAAAACGTGGGAACCCTACCAGGCGGCGAATTTTGGCATCGGCGGGGACCGCACCGAGCACGTCATCTGGCGTCTGCAACATGGCAACTTTGACGGCATCAAGCCGAAGCTTGTGGTGCTCATGATCGGCACCAACAACACCGGCCATCAGAACCGCCCCATACCCGAGCATGGCGGTGTGGTTTACACCAGCAGCGCGGAGCAGACCGCCGAGGGCGTGAAGATGATCCTCGACATCCTGGGCAAAAAGCTGCCGGAGACGAAGGTGCTGCTGCTGGGCATCTTCCCACGCGGTGCCACCAAGGAGGATGCGATGCGCAAACAGAACATTGCCACGAACAACCTCATCTCCGGCTTCGCCGATGGCAAACGCATCTACTACATGGACATCGGCAACACCTTCCTCAAGCCCGACGGTACGCTGCCGAAGGAAATCATGCCCGATCTGCTCCACCTCAACCCGATCGGCTACCAGATGTGGGCAGATGCCATTGCGGGCAAGGTCAAGGACCTCATGAAATAGCCTGGAGCACAACCATCACGCCTGTTATTTACCCAGCATTCAGCGCAATTCGTGCGCCTCACTGCCGTTATTTGCCAACCATGAAAACCGTTATCACCTCTCTACTTCTCATCGCGACAGCTTCGTTTGCGCAACTGGCCGATCATGCGACGCCAGCGGACAAGATCAAGATCGCCAAAGGCTTCAAAGTGGAGCTGCTGTATTCAGTTCCCAAGGAGCAGGAAGGCTCCTGGGTGTCCATGACCCAGGACGACAAGGGTCGCCTGATCTGTAGCGACCAATATGGTGCACTTTATCGCATCACCCCGCCGGCGCTCCATGGCAGCCCGGGTGAGACGAAGGTGGAAAAGCTCAGTGTCGACTTCGGTCACTGCCAGGGTCTGCTGTTTCACAACGGCATGCTCTACGGCGTGGTGAATGACGAAGTCTATCAGGGCCGCGGTCTCTACCGCTGCAAGGACACGAATGGCGATGATCAGTTCGACACCGTGGAGTTGCTGCGCGTCTTTCCAGGAAAAGCAGGTGAGCATGGACCGCATGGCGTCATCCTCAGCGCTGACGGCAAGAGTCTCTATATCCAGGATGGCAACCAACTGGAAGAGCCGAACTGCGAGTCGAGCCTGGTGCCACGCAACTGGGCTGAAGACCAGCTTTTCCCCATGCTGCTGGGCCGTGGCTTCATGCGCGACAAACTCGCTCCCGGCGGCTGGCTGGCGAAGACCGATCTCGATGGCAAAAAGTGGGAGATCATCACCATCGGCACGCGCAACACCTATGACATCGCCATGAACCGCAAGGGCGACATCTTCGGCTTTGACGCCGACATGGAGTGGGACACCGGCATGCCCTGGTACCGCCCCACCCGCGTGTGCTTCATGCAGAGCGGCGGCGATTTTGGCTGGCGCACCTGCAGCAAGAAATTCCCGGTGCGCTGGGAGGACAGCCTGCCGCCCGTGGTGGACATCGGCCCAGGCTCGCCCACCGGCGTGGCCTTTGGCTATGGTGCCAAGTTCCCCGCCAAGTTTCAAGACGCGCTCTACATCTGTGACTGGAGCTACGGCAAAATGTATGCCGTGCATCTCAGCGAAAATGGCGGTGGTTACACCGGTGTGGCCGAAGAGTTCATGAGCGGCTCGCCACTGCCGCTGACGGACATTGAAGTCTCCAAGAAAGATGGCGCGATGTATGTGAGCGTCGGCGGCCGCAAGGTGCAGTCCGGACTGTATCGGGTGACTTATGTGGGTGGTGAAAGCATCGAAGGCACCAAGCTGTCCACGCTTCAAGTCGATGCCAAGATGGGGCTGCGAGCGGGCTGTGAGGCCTTTCATGGCAAACAAGATCCCAAGGCCATCGACTACTGCTGGGAACTGCTTGGTGATAGCGACCGCAATGTGCGCTTCGCCGCTCGCATCGCCATTGAGCACCAGCCCATTGCCTCATGGAAGGACAAAGCGCTCAAGGAGACTCATCCTCGCATCGCCCTCTCTGCGCTGATGGCCCTGGCCCGCAGCAGCGGCGGCGACAAAGCGTTGCTGCAGCCGGTGATAGCCGCGCTGAGCAAGATCGACTTCAAGGCGCTCAAAGGCCTCGACCGCGTCACACTGATCCGCGATTACGCGCTCGCCTTCACACGCATGGGAGAGCCGGATGCCGCGACGAAGGAAGCGCTGATCAAGCACCTTGCGCCACTGTTCCCGACGAACGATCCGGCCTTGAATCGTGATCTGTGCGAGCTGCTGGTCTATCTGGGAGACTCCAGTGTCGTCGCCAAGGCCGCGCCGCTGGTCAATGCCTCGCCCACGCAGGAGGAGCAGATCGACTACGCCCGCATTCTGCGTTTTGCGAAGACCGGCTGGACCAAGGAACTGCGCGCCGACTACTTCCGCTGGTTCCTGCGCGCCGCGAATTACAAGGGCGGTGCTTCGTTTGATTTATTCGTGGGTGAGATCAAACAGAACGCCCTCTCCACCATGACGGAGGAGGAAAAGATGGCCATCAAGGACGTGCTGGACGCCAAGCCGGAAGTCAAGGCACCTTCGTTCACGGTGAAGCCGATGCAGTTCGTCAAAGCGTGGACGCTCGCAGACCTCAGCAAGTCGCTCGGCGTCGGTTTGGAGGGCAACCGTAACTTTGCCAATGGTCGTAACATGTTTGGTGCCGCCACCTGCTTTGCCTGCCATCGCTTCAACAATGAAGGCGGTGCCGTCGGTCCTGACCTGACCAGTGTGGCGGGTAAGTACAGCCCGCGTGATCTGCTGGAACATATTCTGGAGCCGAGCAAGGAGATCAGTGACCAGTATGGCAGCACGGTCTTCACGCTGAAGGATGGCAGCACGGTGGTGGGCCGTATCGCCAACATGAAAGAGAACATCATGATGGTCTGCACCAACATGATGGACCCCAATAACTTCACCAACGTCGATGCCCGCAAGGTGGTGAAAACGGAGGAAAGCAAGATCAGCATGATGCCGCCCGGCCTGCTCTTCATGCTCAAGGAGGACGACATTCTTGACCTCATGGCCTACCTGCTGAGCAAGGGCAATCCAGATGATCCCATGTTCGTGAAGTAAGTTGCCACTTCACTCTCCGCCGCCAATACAAAGGCCCCAGTTCTTTCGAACTGGGGCCTTCTGGTTGATTAAGGTTGCAACCGTAATCAGGAACTTACTTGGCCTTCTTTTCAGGGGCGGCGGCGGCTGACTTCTGCTTGGCCCAGCGCTTGCGCTGGGCATCAGCGATCTTTTTGCGCGCAGCAGCCGACATCACGCGCTTCTTTTTGCCGGGCTTGCCTTCAGCAGATGGGGCTGCGGAAACAGAACCGCCGAGCAGTTGTGCCAGCTCCGATTGCATGGCTTCGATTTTTTCTTGAAGGGCGGCGGCGCGGCGCAGTTGGGATGAGGATAGGGTCATTGTTGGTTTATTTGGGATTACAATGCTTTGTTTATGAAAGCCCTAGAACAAAGTCAAGCACATAACTTACGCTGCCTGCCCGGTTTGGCGACTAGAGCGCCTTGTCATAGATGCGCTGGAATACCTCGGCGGCGTTTGGGTCGATGATAGTTATGCCGTCCTGGCCGAACCGCGCGGTAACTGCCGCCCCTTTGCCTTCCTGCATGTATTTCCAGTTAAGGTCGCGCACACGGGCGGCGGCATCCACGATGGCGCAGGTAATGCGGGCCTCTTCGGCGGTGGGATACAGGGCCGCCACGGCATCGCGTGACTCTTGGGCAAACTTGACGCGGCAGACTGCCACGAGGCCCACGGTCAGACTATCGACGCCATAACCGATGTAGCCATGACTGCCATCCGGGCGGGTAACTTCGCGGGTAAAGTGGTTGTTGCTCGTGCGCGAGCCGCCGCCCTGGTTCCACCAGCGAAAGCCACGATACTGCTGGTCGCTTTCGACTTTTCCGTCTGCGCCGACGATTTCATGCCCTTGGTTCACCGGACCTTCGAAATCGGCGGGAGTCACCCAGTTGTTATGAAAGTTGATCGACATACCGTTGTCGAAATCTACCCGTACCTGCACGGCATCGAAAGCATTGATCCCGTCGCGGATCAGGCGTTTCTTCTGGCCCACGGCGGTCAGGGACACTGGCTTGCTATGGTAGTAGCTCCAAATGAGGTCTGTCCAATGCGGACCGACGTAGCTGAAAGGATCGCTGTTTTCCACCCACTTAAAGGTGCTGGTGCTGACTTCGAGCGGCTCTTCGAGATAGGCCGTGCCATAGAGCGGCGCGCCGATGCGGTTCTGGATGTCATCCCGAATGCGCAGGTGGTCGGGGTCGTAGCGCTTGTGCATATCGACGGCGACAATGAGGTTCTTCGCTTGGGCGGCTGCGATGATCTCATCCGACTCTTGAATCGAAAGGCACATGGGCTTTTCCGTCAGCACGTGCACCCCACGGGCCAGCGCGGCGAGAATGGGCTGCGTGTGCAGATGATCGGGGGTCGCTACGGCCATGACGTCGAGATCTGGAAAGGCAGCCAGGATGTCGTTCCAGGGTTCATCACCATGAAAGGCAAGCGGCTCGTGGCCAGTGAGGTCCTTGAAGGCGGCTGCCGCCTTGAGCGCCGATTTCTCGCTGCGGGTGGCCACCGCGACGAGATCAAACTTCACCCCGGCGAGCTCGCGTGAGTATTTGTCGAGGCCGACCCGCGCGAGCTGCCCGGCGATGCCGAAACGCTGCAGGTCCGCGTAAGCACGCGCGTGAACATCTCCGCCGAACATGCCGGCGCCAACGAGGGCAATCTTAAGGGTGGGTTCCATGGTATGGCCCATGGAACGCGAAGTCCGGCGGCATGCAACCCGGCATGCTGATACCCGAATGCCGGGTTCTCATGTTTTGGTGAGCATGCGCCAGGGTTGGTCCAGCGTGGCGTGGTCCGCACATTCCATGTGCGGTCTGGAATCCGGAGACCGCACTCGGAGAGTGCGGTCCACGCCACGCTGGGGACTCAGGCTGCCTTTTGCTGCGAGGCGCCAGAGACACTACCATGAAACGCGAAATTTTTGCAGCTTTCGCATCGGGCTGGTTGTCCGACTATCTGCCTGAAGGAGCGTGCCCGCGTTTGATAACCACCCGCCCGAATGCTAAAACAGGCCGCACCTTCCACTCCGCAGACTGGAATCTTTTCCCGGCCGAACTCCCATGTCTGAATTTACCAGCGAATCACTGTTGCCGCGCAAGCACGGCAATATTTCACCCTTTGCCAAGCTGGTGTGGTATCAGATCGCCTTCGTGGTACTGACGGTGATCGTGCTCTTGGCCACCAAATTTGACTTCGCGCGCTTGCTTGGGACGGATCACTTCATCCGCAAAACGCGGCAGGCGATTGCCGCCAAGGACTGGCTGACAGCTGTCGGGGTGCTCCGGCATATCGGTGGGCGAGATCGTGAACGGGACGATTACCTTCGCGTCCTGGCCGACTATTTGGAAGCCACCCGTACCGAGCCCGCCCTGCTGGATGCCACCCTCGTCAAACTGGATGCCAAAGGCCTCATGCTGCCCGTGGACTTTGTCTGGGCCTGCCGTTTGCGGCTGGTGGGTGGAAATATTGCAGCGGCGCGCACGTTGTGGGATCGCATCCCTGCGACCTCACGCCAGACGGCTGAGGTCATGAAGCTCAGCATCGCGCTGCTGAAAGAGGAAGGACGCCTGCAGGAGGCGGCGAAAGTGGAGAGCCTGCTGTTTGAACAATTTGCCGATGATCCTGAAACCGCCGTGCTGAAGGCCGTGCGGGACCTGGAGGGCACTTTTCCAGAGATCCAGCAAGCCGCGCTTAACCGGCTCTGGGAATATGCCGGGCGCGAGGATGCACCCGGCCCCATGGCCATTCGTGTGCTAAGCCAGCGCAAGGACCTGACCCCGTACGACGCGAATCATCTCCGCGAACTGGCTGACAGCAATCCTGGCATCGTCATAGGTGACCGACTGCCGATCATTTCCACGCTCATGCGCCTTGATCCGTCGCAGCGTGATCGTCTCCTGGCTGCGGAGGTGAAGCGTTACGAGAATGGCGATTCGGAGGTTCAAACGCAACTGGCCTCATGGCTGGCAAAGGAAAAGGAGTATGACAAGGTCATGGCGCTGGTGCCGGAGGCGATGCTGATGAAATCTCCGGATCTGTTTCCGCAGGTCGCGCAAGGTCTTGCAGAACAGGGCAGGTGGGAGGATCTCATGAAATTGATCCCCAAAGGCAAAAAGCTGCCCGTTTCGAATGCGCGCGCCGCCACCTGGAGGGCGCTGGCCACCAAAAATCTCCAACCGGACCATACCAAGGAGATTCGATCCTACGTGGAAGAAGCCATCCGCGAAGGCCAGGTGGAGAGGAATGGTCTGGCGGTCATGGGGGCCGCGCGACTGGCGGAAGAATGGGCCATGGCCGATCTGGCGCTGAAGGCCTACGAAGTGCTGGCGGTGCCAGGCTCCGCGCAGGAAGCGGACCTGCTGGAACATTGCTGGCAGTCGGCCACCACGCTCAAAGATTCCACCATGCTGCTCAAACTGGCCGACAGGCGAGCGAGTCTGAAACCCGGCAATTTCCAACTGGCCCTGCAGCGTGACTACATGCATCTGCTCTGTGGTGATCAAGTCGAGACGGCGCTCGCCTCCTCTAAGGCAGTTACAGGCGCTCCGGTCCTTGAACTGGAGAGTGATGCCTCCCGCCTGCTCCAAGCCCTGAAAGCCTATCGGTTGCATGACCGGCCCCTGCTCACAGCGGCACTGGAAGAGGTACACAATGCCCGGGAGCTGACCACGGGAGAACGCGCCGTTTATGCTGGCCTGCTGGCCGTCAACGGCCAGGCTGCCCAGGCTTTCCAAATGGCCGAATCCGTCCGCCCAGAGCTGCTGCTGGACGAAGAAGCGGTGTTTCTGCGGCTGGCCCTTTGATTCACAGGCCATTCTTGCAGACGGACAACCGTCCACCCTTTTTCACAGCTCCTTGCAGCTGATGACTGAGGTGGCCGAACCTTCACATTCATCGAGGCGGAACCAGGCTCCCATTCTCATGTGCCTGGTCACAGTCAAAAAAAAAGCCTGCACCGAATGCAGGCCTTTTTTGTGAAGAAATTCGAGATGAAGATTAGCGACGGCGGCGACGCAGTGCGATCAAACCAAATCCAAGAGCTGCGAGAATGGCGCGGCTGGGTTCTGGGGCACCAATTACGGAGAGAGAGGCCACCCCCGTGGCAGGCGACAAATTGCCAGGTGAAATGGCCGCGTTGGTGGTGTTGAGGTCGAGAGAAACGGTTGAGCCATTCGCGGGAGTAGTCCATGCTGCGCTGCCAGTAGAACCCGGGCCTGTGTAAGCGCCATATGCTGTTCCTGTTACAGCTGTAGATGCGCCCGTTGTCAGTGTTGGAAACCATAGGAGTGCAAGTGGATTGCCAGTTGCCCAACCCGATCCTAAGGTAAGTGCACTGGTCGTATCGTAGAATGCTCCGGGTGTGGCAGAAGCACCGCCAACCGTCCATTCCTTGAGAATGACATCACCAGGAATCACATTTGCTCCAACCGCAAGTGAAGCCCCATTTTGAATAGCCGTACTGCCAAAAGGACCATTGGTGGTATTGGTGGTATTGGCTACCAGCATGACAAGTCCACTAGTCGGTGCTGCAGTCCCAAGTGTCGCCGTTTGAAGCAAATCTCCCTGCAAATTAAACGTTACGGTTGCCTGGGTGTTTTGAGAAAACAGGCAGCAGGCTGCAAGCGCGATGACTTGTGTTTTGAATTTCATGAATGTAAATAAGGTGAGGATTCTGCTAAAAAACGACTAATAGGCAAGTGGGATCGTCCAAACCGTTGTGGAAGCTGTTGCCCCCCCAAGCTTTCTGATAACGTAGCCACTACCGGGTTGAAAGATTGCCGTGCTATCAAATAGGTTATTGAAACCACCTCCAATTTTTCTCCACCCAGCGGCAAAATTGGATCCATTGCCAGGGTAATAATAATAGGTAGCGCTGGCTGACTTGTTGAAAGCGGCTGTCGTGTCATCAAAAACAAGCAATTGATCCCCGCCTGTGCCAGCGACGGTGGTTGCACTTGTGAACGCTCCAGACACCGCCAAATTGGATTGTGCGAGGGTGACAGGAACCGGCATTTCGATTGAAATCCAGTTATCTTGATCTGTGTTACTCTGCAAAGTCCCGATAATATTGGCTCGGCTGCTTTGAGGAACTGAGCCTGCGGTTACAATCGTAGCGTTAGATCCGACATTGTTTTGACGGATAACAATCGGAGAATCAGGCAGTAAAATATTATCGTCCTTAAGGTTGTTGAAACCACCACCAACAGTGCGCCAGCCCGCGAGGAAGTTCGAGCCGTTTCCTGGGTAATAATAATATGTGCTGGTGGCAGAAAGGTTGGTGCCAATAGAGGAAGGAGCAACAACAAGAACTTGAGTCAGATTTCCAGAACCGGCCACAGTGGAGGCGGGAGCGAAACCTTGTCCTGCTGGGAAAAGCGTTCCAAAAGTCCAATAGGGGATGATGCTGAAGCTGTCACCCGTGACGATCCCAGATCCACCTGTTAAAGTGTCACCGCCAGGATCGACCGTAAATGTTGTGACGTTCGCCGTGCCCGAGTCTGCGTCGTTAGCTGTAATAGTATAATACATACCTACTTTGTTGCCCGAGAGGAACGATGCATAATAAGTGTTTGACTGTGTACCAGAAACGTAAACGAACTGATTCAACGTCCATCCAGGGAGACCTTGAACAGTGATAACGTTACCCGTTACGCTTTGCACCAAGCCTTGGTATGAGGCTGGCCGTCGGAGTGGTGCGCTGAAGCGGGTGTCCGAATTATCAAGTGCCGTAATCGTATTGAACCCCACCGGGGTCGTGGTGACCTGTGCCTGCGCGAAGGCGGCTCCCAGCAGCGAGAAGAGGATAAGGGAAAATTGCAGCTTTTTCATGGCAAGGTTTTGCATGTATAATCAATTTCTGAAGGGAGGGGAAGCAAAAAGATCAGTTTTTTGCCAATCGGCACGCTTGGCCATGCGATTGGCGAAGAGGGCTTGTCACACACTAAACACCAAGGTGGGGCGGTTGTTACTGGAAAAGTGTGACAATGTTTGAGATTGAGCCTGTCGCAGCTTTGAAAATACTGCCGCTTTTCGTAGCTATGAAAATTCACACCTCCGGGTCTGACTTCGATGCTGGGTTAGGCGAACGCCTGAGGGGGCGAGCTGCGGGCCACGGCTGGTGCCTACAAAAAAACGCGGGAGTCTTGCGACTCCCGCGTTGGATGGTTTCTCGATGAGAGACGCCTGCTTATTCAGCGGCGGCGGCTTTCTTCTTGGGGGCGGCCTTCTTCTTGGCTGGGGCCTTGGCGGGCGCGGCTTCTTCGGCTGCGGCTTCAGGTTCCGGGGCTGCGGCGGCTTTTGGCACGTAGGCGTCCACCCACTCGATGTAGGCCATCGGGGCGGAGTCGCTGCGGCGCTGGCCGAGCTTGGTGATGCGGGTGTAGCCACCGACGCGGTCCTTGGAGGCGACGGCGATCTCTTCGAAGAGCGTCTTCACGCTGTCTTTGTGACGGAGTGAGGAGAGGGCGGTGCGGCGGGCGTGCAGCGTGCCGCGCTTGCCCAGGGTGACGAGCTTCTCTGCGTAGGGGCGGAGGGCTTTGGCCTTGGCCAGGGTGGTGCGAATCCGGCGGTGCTCGATGAGCGAGCAGGTGAGATTCATGAGCAGCGCGTCGCGGTGATCCTGCTTGCGCTGAAGTTTAACGATTTTTCTTCCGTGTTTCATGTCCTAAATTTGTCTAAATGCTTGCTGTGATTGATTACTCGTCCTCGTCGTCTGCGTCAGGCAGATGGCTGTCCACCAGCTTGGTGAAGTCGAGGGAATCGGCTTCTTCATCGTCGTCGCCGATCATGCTGCTGCGGGCAAGGAGGGAGACACCGCCTGGGGTGGCCTCAAGCAGCGCAGGATCGAACTTCATGCCGAGAGACAGACCGAGCTCGGCGAGCTTTTCCTTGATCTCGGTGAGGGACTTCTTGCCGAAGTTGCGGTAACGAAGCATTTCGCCTTCGGTCTTCATGGCCAACTGGCCGACGCTGGTGATGTTGGCGTTGTTCAGGCAGTTGGCGGCGCGGACGGAGAGTTCGATCTCGTTGACGCTCATGTTCAGGAGCTTGCGCAGCTCGCTGTTTTCTTCGCTCTGGGCTTCCGGTGCGGCTTCGAACTCGATGGCCTTGTCGTCATAGTTGACGAAGACGTCGAGGTGGTGGCGCAGGATGGCGGCGGACTGCAGGAGGGAATCCTGCGGGGTGATGCGGCCGTCGGTCCAGATGTCGAGCACCAGCTTGTCATAGTCGGTGTTCTGACCGACGCGGGTGTTTTCCACCCCGTACTTCACGCGGGTGACAGGGCTGTAGATGGAGTCGATCGGGATGACGCCGATGGGGGTGTCAATACGCTTGTTTTCTTCCCAGGTGGAGAAACCGCGGCCCACGCGCACTTCGAATTCGCATTCAAACTTGGTCTTGCGGTCGAGCGTGCAGATCACGAGGTCCTTGTTGATGACTTCGTAGTGGTTGTCGTCCTTGATGTCGCCGGCGACGACGGGGCCTTCTTTTTCCACGAGAATGGACAGCAGGCGGGGCTCCTTGGCATCGCTGTGGTGCTTGAAGCGGACTTTCTTGAGGTTCAGGATGATCTGAACGACGTCTTCGAGCACGCCCGGAAGGGTGGTGAATTCGTGTTCTGCACCGCGAATTTTCACGGAAGTGATGGAGGCACCTTCCAGGGAGGAAAGAAGGACGCGGCGGAGGGAGTTGCCAATCGTGTGGCCGTAACCTTTGTCGAAGGGTTCGGCGGTGAATTGGGCGTAGGTTTCGGTTGCTGTGGCCTCGTTTTTCACCAGGCGACTGGGCATCTCGAATCGAGCAAGACGTACTGACATAGGATTTGTGTGAACACTAACGGCCGGGTTACCTCCGGGCGAGAACCCTGCACATCTCGAAGAGAGGCAGGCGCGGAGACCAACGGCGAATGGATGACGACTCGCAGGGGGCGGGGAGTATGGAAGCCGCTCTTTAGAATGCAACCGGGAATTTTGGAGTGGGAAGGGGGCGGGAAGCCCCTGGGAAAACGCCCCCTTGTGGCTATTGCTGCGGCAGTTGCAGTTCCACCCGTTCCTGGCCGCGCAACACCGTGGCGGGGATTTTCTCCCCTGGCAGGTGGTGCAGCAGGAGGTCGCCGATGAGGGCGCTTTCCGTGAGGCGCTGCTTCTGGTCCCCGACTTGGATGAGAATGTCGTCCTTTTTAAAGCCCGCCTTCTTGGCGGCGGCGTGCTCGCCGTACTCGCCCACGTGGAAGACGCGCAGGGCCATCTGGGACTTGTCCAGACCCAGGCTGGCGCGCTCTTCATCGGGGATGTCGTCCATTTTCATGCCGCCAAAGGCCATCGCCCGCATGGGCCAGGTGCCGACGCGCTTGCCGATGTCCGACTTCAAGCGCCAGCCGGCGGGAAGATCGAGAGTGACGGCGGCTTCTTTTCCGCCGCGCAGGACCGTGGTGGGTAGGGAGCCGGAATCTGGAGAGCGATGCAGCACCCAGCTCACATCGGCGATGGAGACGAGCGGCTGGCCATTGAGGTGGGTGAAAATGTCACCCGCCTGGATTCCAGCGGCATTGGCGGCAGAGCCGTCTGCCACGGCCTCCACTTTGGCGACGTCATCCGTGGAGAGGGTGATGCCGAGGGTCGCGATGGACGGCTGCGGGAAGATCCACTCGATGGGCAAGGGCTTGCTCTGGCTGCGGTAGTAGGCGCGAAAGGCGTCGCCGACCATGTGGCAGTGGACGCAACTGGCCACGACTTTGCCGTTCCAGTCGAGTTTGCTCTGGTATTTGCCCGCGAGCGCCGGAAACTCGATGGGGGTCTGGTAGGGCGTGGGGCCACCCTGCTTGCCGCTGAGGGCGACTCGATTAGCCGGATAGCTCTGGTGAATCGTCAGGGCGGCTTCGAGCGCCTTTTTGAAGCTGGCGGTGGTTTTGTTCAGCGGGTCTTTTTGATGCAGCCAGGAGCCAAAGCGGCCGTAGATGGTGCCGTCGCCATTGAACAGCATGGCGGAAAAGGAGAGATCGTAGTCAAACTGGAAGCGGGAGAGGTCGAGCGCGTTGGCATTGATGATGCGCACGCACACAAACTGATCGAGCAGGGGAATGAGTTCCTGCTCTTCCAGCACGCTGGCGTCAATCCCGGCGCAGGACATGCAGGGCAGGCAGCGCAGCACCACGAGCAGTGGTTTGCCGGTGGTCTTGGCGAGGCGAAAGCCGCCGTCGATGTCGTTCCAGTTCCAGCGCGGGTCGTTTTCCAGCCGGGCTTTGTCAGACCGCACCGCTCCCTCACGGTCTTTGACGGCGGCGGCGGGTGCGTGGGCTGCCAGAAAAAGGAGCAGGAGCGTGAGCAGGGTCAGGGACTTCATGACCGTATTCTGCGAAAGTCGGAGGGGTGCTGGCAAGCCAGGAATTTTTTTCATCCGGTTTTTGGAATGGACAGGTTTCAGTTTTCTCCGGTTAATCGTGCCAGCGTTCACCCACCCTCCCACATTATGTCTGAAGTCACCGCCATTTCCAAATTCGCCTGTTCGGCCTGCGGCGCTGAAGCAGTCTGGACTCCCTCCAAAAAGGCGCTGGTCTGCCCCTATTGCGGCATGGTCTCTCCGGCCGAGCTCAAATCTGACGGCAAGCTGGTGGAGGAGAATGACCTCGTGGCCATGCTGCGGGCCATTCCCGAAGACCAGCGTGGCTGGGCGGCAGTGCGCAAGACGGTGAAGTGCCAGAGCTGCCAGGCCATTTCGGTCTTCGATGAAAAGCGGGTGGCGCAGAACTGTGACTTCTGCGGTTCGCCGGCGATGATCGCCATGGATGACGTGGGCTCGCCGATCCGCCCCGGCAGCCAGTTGCCGTTCAAAATCGCCGAGACCCAGGTGCGCGAGGACATCCGCCGCTGGTATGCCAGCCACTTCTGGGCCCCGAACGCCCTCGGGCAAAAGGCCATGACGGACACGCTGCACGGACTGTACCTGCCGTATTGGACCTTTGATGCCCATGCGGAATGCCCCTGGGAGGCGGAGGCCGGGTACTATTACTACACGACTGACGATAAAGGAAACCGCACGCAGCACACGCGCTGGGAATATGCTTCCGGCCACGTCAGCAGCGACTTCGACGACGTGCTGGTGCCTGCCTCCAAGGGGGTGCGCCCGGCGCTGCTGGAAAAGCTGCAGCCATTCCCCACCACCACCGATCTGCTGCCCTACGATCCGGGTTATCTCTCCGGCTGGGTGGTGGAGCAGTATCAAATCGATCTCGTGCAGGCTGCGGACAACTCGCGTCAGCGGATGGATGCCATCCTGCGCAGCCAGTGCGCCTCGCAGATTCCCGGTGACACCAGCCGCAATCTGCAAATCCGCCCGGACTACAGTGCGCAAACCTTCAAACACGTGCTGCTGCCGGTCTGGTTGCTGACCTACACCTATGGCACCAAGACGTATCAGGTCACCGTCAACGGTGCCACGGGCAAGATCGGCGGCGAGTACCCGCTGAGCTGGGTGAAGATCACCATCGCCATCGTGATCGCCCTGATCATTCTAGGCATCTTCATGGCATCGCAGCATTGAGCCCGCGTGAACTTTCGCTTTCGAGAACTGCCCATCGCCATCGCGCTGCTCGCGATCTGCGTGTTCTTTGCCATCAAGGAGCCGGCGTTTCTGGGCGCGCGCAATTTGTCGATGCTCGTCACCGAGCTGTCGATCACCGCCACGCTGGCCATGGGCATGCTGCTCATCCTGCTGCCGGGCCACATTGATCTGTCTGCCGGCAGCGGGGTAGGGTTGCTCGGCGGCATCGCAAGTGTGCTGGTGTTTCATTATCACCTGCCAGCACCTGCTGCATTGGGGCTGGGCTTGCTCTGCGGTGTGTTGATCTGGATGGCCATGGGTGCCTTCATCGTGTGCGAGCGCATGCCCGCGTTCATTGTCACGCTCGGGGCCCTGCTGATTTTCAAAGGTCTCTTCTGGCTTGTCATCGACAACGCCACCGTGCCTGTGGCACCCGGCGGGCAGAGCAATCTGTACTCGCTGCTCACCACGTACTACCTGCCGGTACAATTGGGCTGGTTGCTCGCGGCGGGACTCGTGCTCGCGCTCGTTTTTACTACGCTCAGCGCACGCAAGCGCCGCGTGGAGCATGGCTTTGCAGTGGAGGACAAGGAGATGGCGTTTCTGCGCTTGTTCATCACCGCGCAGGCCATCGCGCTGTTCGTGCTCGTCACCGGTCAGTTTCGTGGGATTCCGCTGCCTTCGCTCATTCTCGGCGGGGTGACGTTGGTCGTGTATGCCGTCACGCAGCATACGGCGCTGGGGCGTCACTTGTACGCCATCGGCGGCAGCGCGGAGGCGGCCATGGTTTCCGGCGTGCCGATGAAACGCACCGTGATCGCCGCCTACAGCGGCATGGGGGCCATCGTGGCCATCACCGGTTTCATGCAGACCGCCTATGCGGGTTCATCCACGACGACCGTGGGAGACCTGATGGAACTCGACGCCGTCGCCGCCTGTGTGATCGGCGGCGTCAGCCTGCGCGGCGGGCGTGGCAATGTGCTGGGCGTCCTGCTGGGGGCCCTCATCATCGCCTGCCTGCTCAATGGCATGACGCTGATGTCCGTGCCGCCGGAGCGGAAATTCATCGCGCGCGGAGTCGTGCTGATTCTCGCGGTGTGGATGGACATGCGGCTGAGCCGCCGGCAATGACGAATGATTTCGTCATTCGACATTCATTCGTCCTTCGCCATTCTTTCGCTCATGTCAGCCGCCACCAGCCTCCTCAAACAGCATCTCCAGCAGCGCCAGATGCTGGGGAAGACGCACGTCGCGCTGCGTCCGGGAACGATGGAGAAGCTGAGCGGGCTGGGCCGCCCGCCTGCGGCGCGTGAGATTTCCCAGCCTGAGCCGCTCAGGTCGGTTGCGTCGGCACCTGCGCCTGCGCTGCGTGTGCTTCGCGACACTCCGCCGCCGGAAGCGAAGAAGGTGGAACTGCTCGAAGTGGCGGGTGCGACGGTCGAAGAGAAGCTCGCGGCATTGCGAGTGATGGCAGAGACGTGGGCACCTGCGCGCGCGATGGCAAGCCTGCGCCAGACGATGGTCTTTGCCGTGGGCAGTCCGCAGGCTTCGCTGATGTTTGTGGGAGAGGCGCCGGGTGCGGAGGAGGAAAAGCTGCGCGAGCCTTTTGTGGGTCCGGCAGGACAGAAACTCACCGCCATCATCAAGGCCATGGGCCTTGACCGCCCGCAGGTGTACATCAGCAACATCTGCAAATTTCGCCCCGCCATGGACAACCAGGGCAGCGGCAACCGCAAGCCCACCGCCGAGGAGATGCGCGCCTGCCTGCCCTTCGTGCTCACGGAGATCGATTTCATCCAACCGAAGGTCATCGTGGCCCTCGGTGCTACGGCAGCAGAGGGGCTGGGCCTTCCCGGCACTGTGGGTGGCCTGCGCGGAAAGTTTCACAGCACCAGCGGCATTCCGACCATGGTCACCTACCATCCATCCTACCTGCTGCGGGAAGAGCAAACGGGCGATGGCATTCGCGCCAAGCGCCAGGTGTGGGAGGACATGCTGAAGGTCATGGAGAAACTCGGCTTGCCGATCAGCGCGAAGCAGCGCGGCTACTTTCAGGCCAAATAATCAGCCAACACAACTGCATGAGCGCACGCGTTTTATTACTGCTGTTGTTCACGTTGGTTCCAGTCGCTGCGATGTATGTCTGGTTCGGCCACCGTGCTCCGTTGGCAAAGCCTCGGTCTGTGGTGAAAACGACGCCCGCGCCTGCGCTGGTTGTTGTGCCGCCTCGGGAAAATCCCAGCGGCGCTGAAGCAGATGAACCACGGCATTACCGACCCAGGCAGGTGTCTGAAGCCGTGCGCCGCAAGGTGGATGACTTCATCCGCCGCTACAAAGATGCATCTCCCGAGGAACTGAACAAGAGCGGGGAACTGGCCCCGTTCATGGAGCGCTTCGAGCAGGTAATGGACACGCCTGAATTTCAGAGTGAAATGGAAAAACGAATCGATGCGATCAAGGCCGCCAGAGGCCAGGAGCATGGCTCGCTGAATATCGGATTTGGCAAACTCGCCGATCCTGAAAGCCGGGCCTGGCTGGAGGCGATGTTTTCAGACGATTCTGATCTGCTTCAGGAGTACATCCTCAACAAGCTGGATGGAGCCATCTTTGAGTTTGCCTTTGACCCAACCCTGGAAAACGCAGGCAATGGCGTGATGGTGCAAGGTGCAGCGCCGCCTGCTCCTGCGGCCAACAAGCTGCCAGATTGAGGGCTTGTCTTGCGCTGGCAGTCCGGGTTTAAATCATCGGCATGAAGGCCAGAGCACTCTCCAGACGTGATTTATTTAAACTTGGTGCTGCGAGCGCCGTGGTGCTGAAGACCCAGGCGGAGCTGCAAGCCGCAGGAAAAAAGACGGGCCCGGTCTGCGAGGAGGGAGGCTGCTGCATCACGCCCTCGGGAGATTTTTACAATGTGGAGCGTGGCAATCCGCTGCCGTACAAACTGCCCATCGAGAAGCTGCGCGAGATCGGCATGGTGCGCGAGACGTGGCGGCTCGAAATCATTGCTGACCCGGCGAGTAACTCGAAGATCGAGCATCCCATGCTGCGCAGTGATGGCACGGCGCTGACGTTTGAAAAGTTGATGGAGATCGCGAAGACGAAGGCAGTCAGTTATTTAAAGGTCATCACCTGCAACAACCTTGCTGATCCGCTGGGTCATGGCCTGTGGGAAGGGGTGCCGCTGCGTGATGTGCTGTGGCTCTGCGGTCCGGTGGAAAACCTGCGCCACGTCTGGTATCACGGCCACCACAACGAGGACCCGAAGCAGATTTTTAAATGCTATCTGCCGATGAACCGCGTCTTTGAAGATCCGCCCGGAGAACTGCCGGTGATGCTCTGCTACAAGCTCAACGGCGAATTTCTCAGCGGCGAGCGCGGCGGGCCGGTGCGCATGATCGTGCCTGAGGCCTACGGCTTCAAATCAGTGAAGTGGCTGCAGCGCCTCGGCTTCACCAATGCGCATCAGTCCGATGACACCTACGCGAACGGCAACAACGACATCAACTCGTGGCTCAAGACTTTCGCACGCTTTGGGGATCTTCCGGACAAACTCAGTGCCAAAGATGAACTGACGCTGCATGGCAATGCACAGGTCGGCATCTCAGGACTCAAGCAAGTGCAGTACTGGCTGCGCGATGTGACTGCGCCACTGCCTGCGAACGATCCCCATTTCACCAAGGCACCGTGGCAGGAGGCGCAGATCGTGCCCTTTGATGGCAGCGGCATCGCGGGCTTCAACGGCGCGCCGTTGCACCCGGTGCAGTTTGATCCGGTGACGCGAAAACCACGGGAGTGGCCCATGCGCCACACGCTGTGCCGGTGGATTGCCAAACCGATCAAACTCGCGCCCGGCAAGTACGAGCTGCGCTGCCGGACGATCGATGCGAATGGCAACGCCCAGCCGCTGCCGCGCCCTTTTCCGAAGTCCGGAAAAAACAACATTCAGAAGGCTCTGCTGGAAGTGGTGGCGTGACGCAGCGCCTTCAAAACGCGACGAATGCAGATGACTTTGTCCGCTGTTTTGAGCTACCGCTGCAGCACGGCGTGCAGTGTCTGCAGCAGGGTTGCGGTGGTGTAAGGTTTGGAAATGAAGTGTTTGGCGCCTTCCTTGGCGGCCTTGGCCGCGTTGCTGCTGGTGCTCAGGCCGCTGGCGGCAATGATGCGCACCTGTGGATTTTGACTCATCAGCGCCTGGATCGTTGCCGGTCCATCCATCAAGGGCATCATCATATCGGTGACCACCACCGCGATCTCCTCTTTTCGGCTGGCGTACAAGGCCGATGCTTCAATGCCGTCCGCTGCAAGCAGCGCCTGATAGCCAAAGGCCTCCAGGATCTGCTGGACGACCTCTCTCACATCGGCTTCATCGTCAACGACCAGCACCAGCTCGCCATTGCCGCGTGGCATTTCGGGTTTCGCGGACGCCTCCATCACCGTGGCCGCTGCTGCATGAGCCGGCTGATACACCAGGAACTTGGTGCCTGCGCCAGGGACGCTGTCCACATGGAGAAAGCCATGATGGCTTTTGATGATGCCGAGAGATGTGGACAAACCCAAGCCGGTGCCTTTGCCCAGCTCCTTGGTGGTGAAGAAGGGCTCGAAGATGCGCTCGATCACCTCCGGCGGCATGCCGGTGCCAGTGTCCTCCACCTGAATGACAATGTATGGCCCGGGCTCTCCCTCGCCGTTGAGGCCGACGTGGTGCTGATCAATCATCAGGTTGAAGGCGGAGAGCTTCAGAGTGCCACCGTCGGGCATGGCATCACGCGCATTGACGCAGAGATTGAGCAGCACCTGGTGAAGCTGGGTGGGATCGCCCTGCACGGTCCACAAATCCGCCGGGATCTCGCTGCGCACCAGGATGGTCTTGAGGAAGGTTTCATTGGCGATTTTTTCGATCTCCTTGAGCAAATCGCCGACCTGCACCGCCAACTGCTTGCCTTCCAGCCCGCTGGCAAAGGTGAGCAACTGCCGGACCATGCCCGCGCCGCGCTTGGCGCTGCTGTCGATGGTCGTGAGCATGTTCATGCCGCGCGGATCCTTCTCCCGCAGTTTCAGCAGCTCGATGGACATGAGGATGGGAGTCAGCGCATTGTTGAGGTCATGCGCGATGCCACCGGCCAGGGTGCCGATGCTGTCCATGCGCTGGGCGCGGAGGAACTGCTGCTCAAGTTTTTTCTTTTCGGTGATGTCCGTGTTGATGGCGAGGATGCCCTGCGGCTGACCGGCGGCATTGTGCAGCAGGGTCCAGCGGGCCGCGACCAGAAGCGTGCCGCCGGAGCGGTTGACCTGCTGCAGCTCACCCGTCCACTCGCTGAGTTTCACGATGCTGGAGACCGCCGTTTCAAACGAGGCGATCTCACGTTGGAGCAGCTCATAGGACCTGCGACCGATGACTTCCTCAGCGGTCCAGCCGTAGATCTTTTCAGCGCCTTTGTTCCAGTAGGTGATGCGGTGCTCCAGGTTGCTCACCACGATGGCGTCGGTGGTTTTGTCGAGCAGGGCAGCCTGCTCGCGAAAGCACTGCTCCAGACGCCCGCGCTCCGCCATTTCATGCCGGAGGCTTTCACACGACTGTCGTTCCTTTTCGCGGCTGAGCACCGCTTCCTCCATCGAGGATTCCAGTTCCTGCGTGCGTAGCTGCACCCGTTCTTCGAGGTCGTTCATGAGCCCTTTGAATTCCTGCTGCAGCCGCCATTTTTCCGTCAGGGCGTTGGCCAGTTGCAGCACCTCAACGGTGTCGAAGGGTTTTTTGAGGATGAGCAGGCGGTCGCGCGGCTTGATCTGCTCCTGCATGTCGCTCCATGAGTAGTCGGAGTAGGCGGTGCAGATCACGATCTGCAAGTCCGGGCAGATGGCCCAGATCTGCCGCGTCGTTTCGATGCCGTCCCAGCCCGGCGGCATGCGGACATCGACGAAGGCCATGGTGTAAGGGCGCTTTTCCTGCAGTGCCCGCCGGATGAGGTCCAGCCCTTCCTGGCCTTGAGAGGCAGAATCCACCTCGAATGAGACACCTGTGGCGGTGGCGGCGGGCGCGTCACCAAAGATGGCGGCTTCGTCCGCCTCGATCCCGCTTGCGTTCTCCGGCACACTATCCGGGACAAGGATTTTTCGGAAATCCTCGTGGATCGCGGGATTGTCATCAATGATCAACAGTCTGCGGTTTTCGAGGCGGGTGGCGGGCTGCATACGGTTCATTAGGATGGGAGTGCTACCGGTAGTTCGAGAGTGAAGCTGGCGCCGCGGCCGGGGCCGTCGCTGTGGACACTGAGCTGGCCGCCCATTTCCTTGGCCGCATTGGCCGCGCTATGAAGGCCGAAGCCGTGGCCATCTTTTCGAGTCGTGAAGCCGTGGCCAAAAATGCGCGTGAGATTCTCCGGCGGAATGCCCACCCCATTATCAATGATGGTTATTTTGACCCGGCCATCGCCGTTGGCCGAGCGCATGATCATGCGCTTGTCGGTGCGGCCGGACTCGTCGCAGGCATACTTGGCATTTCGGATGAGGTTGACGAGGATTTGCAGCACCTTGTGTTTCTCCACGGGAATCGGCGGCACTGGCGCGAACTCGCGGATGGTTTCGACCCCATGGCGGTCCAGCGCGCTGGTGTTCATGCGCAGGGCGTCCTCGACCAGGTCGTTGACCTGGACCGTTTCTACCAGGCCCGAGACTCGGGCGTAGGTCTGTTGCATGGCGATGATCTCTTTGACGTGATCGACGTTTTTGGCGAGCGCGGCGGATTCCTTGAGCAGCTTCTGGTTTTCACCTTCGAGCAGGTGCGCCAGTTTGACGATGAATGCGGGCACCAGGCGGCCCTGCGGATGGGTGGTTAGGAATGTGCTCAGATCGTTGCGGTGCTCCTCCAGCAGGCCGGCGGTGCGGACGAGGCTGGCGGTTTTTGACTGGCGCAGGATGTCCTGCATGAGCGTGGCTGAGACATTCATGCTGTTGAGCACATTGCCCACGTTGTGCAGGACGCCGGTCGCGACTTCCGCCATGCCCGCCTGCCGGGAAGTGTCCAGCAGCAGTTGGTGCATGTTTTGCAGCTCTTCTTCCGCCCGCCTTCGCTCGGTGATGTCCTGAGAAGTGCCAAACACTTTTGCCGCACCCTTGCCATTCGCAGCCGATACCACTTCACCGCGTTTGTGGATGATCCGCTCGGTACCATCAGGTCGCACGATCCGGTGCTCAAAACTGAAGGGCTTTCCTTCCTGCAGTGCTCGCAGGATGATCGCCTCAACCACGCCGCGATCTTCGGGATGGATGAACTTGAGTGAGGCCTCATAGCTGACGGCCGGTCCGCCCGGTTCAATGCCGTGGATCCGGCAGTTCTCATCTGACCAGACTATTTTGTTGTAGGGCACATCCCATGCCCAACTGCCGACGCGCGCAATGATCTGGGCCGCCTCAAGCTGCGCCTCGCTGTGTCGGAGTTCTTTCTCCGTGCGTTTGCGCTCGGCGATTTCGGCCTGCAGCCATGCATTGGCGGACTGGAGTTCATCCGCCTGCTTGCGCAGGGGGCCGCTGATGCTCCGGGTGATGAAGGTGACGAAACCGACGGCGGCAAGCAGGGCGAGCGCCGCCACCATCAGGCTTCTGGCGCGGCGTTGCTCATAATACTCGATCCGGGTTTGAAGAAACGTGTCCAGTTCCTCGGCCGCAATCCGCCAGAGCTTAAAGCTGGCTTCGCGGGCCTTGCTTCCTACAGCCACATACTCCGCCGCCGTCACGTCCATTTGTTCCGAACCAACCAGATGGGTCGTCAAGCTGATGAACCGCTCGGCGGCGTCAGAGTATTCTTTGAGCGCGGCCGGCACTCTGCCTTGCAGAGAGGCGCTGCTCCCGTAAAAGTTCACATCTTCGTTCAAGGCGGTTTGCAGACTGCCGACGATCCGGTCCAAATCCGCCTCCTTCAGCATCGTGGCGTAGATGGCGAGCTGCTGTCGTTCCAGATTGGATATGGTCTGCCGGTTGAGAATAGCAGCTCCAAACGCCAGGACCGCCGCCAGGCGATCCTGGGTTTGCGGCAGGCCCAGCAGGGTCACGTCCATCAAGTAGTAGCTGTCCAAATCGGGATCGAGGATGAGATTGGACTGATCGCCCGCATGGGTGATCATCATGCGCACGTCCGCCACCAGATGCAGGTGCTGCGCGGCGCAGGCCTCCGGCTGAAGCTGCTCCAGCCCGGCTTTCAATTCCTCCCACTCCATTCGGACGGTGCGGGCGCGGTAATGCTCGCGATGGCGTTTGGCCAGGCCTTCATCCGTAAACTGAAGGTCGGCGCTGAGCCGGGCATCCACGGCTTCCAAGGCATTGAACGCCGCGTCGATTTGAGCCTGTTTCTGCGCAAGCTGCTCCCGGGCTGAAATATCGCCGACGGTTTGTGCCAGCATGCGATGTTGTGGAATCAACTCCAGCAGTTCTTCCAGCGGCCGCTGATACTCATTACCCTTCTTTTCCAGTTGGGCGAACTCAATGTTGGTATTGATGCCCGTGATGAAAAAATAGAGCATCAAGGAATCAGGCATCACAAAAAAGATGCTGATGAGCATCAACTTTTGAGAGACCTTCATGCTGGCAAACCATTTTTTCATTTCGGGAATGGAGAAGTGATTTCCGACAGGAATGGCAACGAGAGCCGCCGCCGACCTTTCGCAAAGCCGGACACTTCAGCTTCGCTAAGTTAAGCCCCAGCGGTGAAAGCGGACGATAAGTAAAGGCTTAAAAACAAGTTCGTATTTTCGCGGGGGTGCGTCGGAGAGAACTTGCCGCCAGAAAGGGACCGACTTGTGACAAGAAAGGGCGTGATCGGCCCGGATGCTGCTGTATGGCAACTGCATGTATTCGTCTTCTGTTCCCTGGAAAGTTTTGTCGTCCAATGTTTCTCTCAGTGTTCTCACCGAGGGCTGGAATCTCGCCAGCCCGGAACCGGGGGCAGAAGAGGAGATACGCAAATTCACGGTTTACGTTGGTTTTGACACTCCTTTCTTCGAGGTGCCGGTGGTGCAGCTTGGGCTCAGCGGTTTTGACATTGATCAGCGGGACAGCGCGCGTCTGATTGTGAAGGCTGAAAGCATCACCGAATTCGGTTTTCAGGCCGTCATTACCACCTGGTCTGGCAGCCGCGTGTATGCCGCCGAGTTCAACTGGCTCGCCATCGGGCCGTGAGTCAGCTCTTGCGAAAGCACCAGGAGCGGTAGGACAGCTCGCCTGACTTCAGCGCCTCATACACGCGTGCGCCAGGCAGCCCGGCGAAGTCGCGGCCCAGGGAGTGCAGAAACTTGGGCAGTCGCTGGCAGATGAGAGCCTCGCTGCGCACGGCATTGATCTCCATGCCGCGCAGCACTTCAGGGCGGATGTCGCGGGTCTGCACGATCTCCAGCGGCGCTTTGGCGATGGACTGCTCCCATTCCGCCCACTGATCGCGGAAGCGAAAGTCGGCATAGAGGAAATGCCCGCCCGTTTTCAGCACGCGTGCGACTTTGGCCAGGAAGCCGGGAAAGTCGGGATAGCAGTGGGAGGCCTCGACATTGATCACCGCATCAAACGTTTGCGGAGGGTAGGGGAGGGACTGCGCATCTCCCTGCACAAAGCGGAGTCCGCTTACTTGATGACGTTTCTTGCAGAAGGCGATGCCCGTGGGATTGAGATCGAGCCCCGTGTAGCTCGCGGGCTGCAGTGTGCGCGTGAGCCAGGAGGCACCGCCGCCATGGCCGCAGCTCACCTCCAGCACATCCTTGCCACGCAGATCCACCTGGGTGGCCACGTGATGATAAAGCTGGATGCAGGCGCGGTTGGGTTCGTCAGCGGGCTCAAGCTGCAGGCCGACGGGTGGGTCGGTCTCAAAGGCATAGTTTAGAAACAGCACTTCTTCGCTCCGCAGCCGCCGTGTGAGATAGGGATACCAAAGCTGCCAGATGGCTTTGCGGACGGGACCGATGGAAAAGAGGCGTTCGAGGAGGGACATGGAGTGCCAAAGCCTGTGAGATGATGGCGGCGGATGCAACTTGCCAGTTGGCATTCGTTGTGCGGGAATATCCCCGCCGCCTGCGCCTCACACCTGGAACCGCACGCTTTGTCCGTCATGAAAGATCGTTCCCACATTCCCTCCAGCGAGGTCACACCTGAGGAGACCTTTCGCAACCGGCGCTTCTTCATGAAGTCCGCCATCTGGGCCGGTTCCACACTGGCCACGGCCGGGCTGTACCGCACCTTCAGCCCCCGGCCTGAAGTGAAGAACACAGGAGCCGCAATCGCCACCGTGGCGGAGCCGACGGTGCAGACGAGGCTGGGGGCGGATGAAAAGGTGAACTCGTTCACCGATATCGCGGGCTACAACAACTACTACGAATTTTCGACCGACAAATCCGAGGTCGCGGCAAAGGCGAAAGACTTCGTCACCCATCCGTGGAGCGTGCAGGTGGGCGGGCTGGTGCAGAAGCCGCGCACCTTTGATCTGACGGACCTGCTCAAGTTTGAATCTGTGGAGCGCACCTACCGCTTCCGCTGCGTGGAAGGCTGGTCGATGGTCATCCCATGGGTGGGGTTTCCCTTGTCGAAATTGCTGAACCAAGTGGAACCGCTGAGCGCGGCGACGCATGTGGCGTTTGAGACTTACTACGACATCAAGCAGATGCCCGACTCACGCTATGCCGGCATTGATCTCCCCTATGTGGAAGGCCTGAGGCTGGATGAGGCCATGCACCCGCTGACGCTGCTGGCCACCGGGCTGTATGGCAAGACGCTGCCCAATCAAAACGGTGCGCCGGTGCGGCTGGTGGTGCCGTGGAAGTATGGCTTCAAGAGCATCAAATCCGTGGTCAAGATCACGCTCATGGACCGCGAGCCGCCCACCACCTGGAGTCTGGCGAATCCGGGGGAATACGGCTTCTACTCGAATGTGAACCCCAAGGTGGATCACCCGCGCTGGTCGCAGGCGCATGAGCGGCGCATCGGCGAGATGGGCTCGCGGCCCACGCTCATGTTCAACGGCTATGCGGAGCAAGTGGCGAATCTGTACAAGGGAATGGACCTCAGCGTGGATTTTTGACCTGTATGACCTTCAGCGCAGACACACGTTTTCACCGGCAGCTTTTTCTCTTCAATGGCCTTCTGCCAGCAGTACTCATCCTGATCGACGGATGGCGCGGTAGGCTGGGTGCGAATCCCGTGGAGTTCGTCACGCGAGCCACGGGCGTGCTGACTTTGGTCTTCCTCATCCTCACACTGCTGGTGACACCGCTGCGCAAGATCTATGGCTGGAACTGGCTGCTCAAGCAGCGCCGCCTGCTGGGCCTGTATGCGTTCTTCTACGGCCTCGCGCATCTGCTGACCTACCTGGCTTATGACCGCGACTGGCAACTGCAAACCGTGATGGGGGATGTGTACAAGCGGCCCTTCATCGCCATCGGCATGTTCAGCTTTCTGCTGATGGTGCCGCTCGCGGTCACCTCCACCAATGCGATGATCAAAAAGCTCGGGGGTCCGCGCTGGGCGCAGCTGCACCGCCTGACGTACTACATCACCATCGGTGGGGTGCTGCACTACTGGATCATCGTGAAGTCGGATGTCACCTATCCGTTCTTCTTCGCGGTGGTTCTGGCCGTGCTGTTGGGCTGGCGTGTGGTAGCGAGCATAAAAAAAGCGCGAGGTGCTGCACCCCGCGCTTCGTGAAATTTTTGAGGATCGCTTATTTCGCAGGGGTGGCGTTCCAGACCTTGATGTCGTCAAACCAGCCGCTCTGGCCGGCGACGCCGAGTTCGATCTTGGACTTGGTTTCGTGGCCGAGGCCGGCGGACTTGAGAAATGCCACGGCCTTGCCGTCAATGCTCACGCGCATTTCATCGCCTACGGTTTCCACCACGACGGTGTATTCCTTGTTCTGCTCCAGCTTCACGGGGAAGGTGGCGCTTTTGCCAGCCATCAGCTTGTTCACTTCGTCCTTCTTGGTGGGGTCCTTGCGCAGCTCCTTGATGATCAAGTTCTGGCTGCCTTCGCGCTCATCCATGATGGTCACCTTGTCCAGACGCACCTGGGCGCGGCAGAGGTGGCCGTAGTGGGCGGCGGTGTATTTGCGGTCGTCGAACTCCACATCCATCATCGTGCAGCCGTCAAAGCGCATCTTTACCTCGATCACGGTATCCTTGGTGGGCACTTCCAGACCATACACGGCGGCATGAGCGGTGATGACGGACTTGCCATCCTTGGAGGGCTCGTCCTTCACGCGTGTCTGCGTGCCTTTGAGCGCGTTGTTTTCAAAGACGAAGGTGTCCACCACGCGGTGCCAGCGCTTGTCGTGCTCGCTGCCATTCATCTCATCGGAGAAGAGCAGTTCTTTCTTTTCGGCGATGGGTTTGGCGGGGATCTTTGGCGCGTCTGCGGCAAAGGCGGCTGCGCTGATGAGGAGGCACGGGGCGAGGAAGAGGCGAATGTTCATGGGCGCAATGAAACGAGTCTATCTGGCGAGTTCATGCGCGGAAATTGCTGAAGTTCAGTCAGTGCTTGAGTTTCATTCACTCGACGTGTCTGGTCATTGCCTATGAGCCAACCTGCCTGCCCGATGTGCGAGATGAATGATGTTTTGGACCACACCGACCGCTTTGAATGCATGACCTGCGGTCACGAGTGGCCGAAGGAGGCTGCGGCCGATGTTCCGGATGCGGAGCGTGTGGTGAAAGACGCCTACGGTGCCGTGCTCGCAGACGGCGACATCGTGGCCATGATCAAGGATCTGAAGCTCAAGGGCTCCAATGAGGTGCTGAAGGTGGGCACCAAATCGAAACCGATTCGTCTGGTGGATGGCGACCACGAGATCTCCTGCAAGATGGATGGAATTGCGATCGGCCTGAAGGCCTGCTTTGTGAAGAAAATCGTCAGTTGATCGGGCGGTTCACTGCAACATGGTGCGACCATGTCCGCTCCTGAAAACGCCCCTTCGCCGCAGCTCTTCTTTGAAACGATCAACGCCTTTCAAAAATCGGCGGCGCTGAAGGCGGCGATTGATTTGGGCCTGTTCACCGCCATCGGCAACGAGTCGGCGACTGCCGCCGAGATCGCGACTCTCTGCCAGTGCCCGGAGCGAGGCATTCGCATCCTTGCGGACAATCTGGCGATCCTTGGATTCCTCACGAAGGTGGAGGGTGCTTACGCGCTCACGCCATCGTCGGCGGTTTTCCTGGATCAAAAGTCTCCGGCCTACATGGGGGCTGCGGTGAAGTTTCTGCTGGCTCCCGGTTTGACGGAGGCGTTCACCGATCTTGCGTCCACCATCCGGCGCGGGCGTCTGCACACCACGGAGCAGGGCACCACCGCGCCGGATCATCCGGCCTGGGTCGAATTTGCCCGTGCCATGGGACCGATGATGGTGCCCACCTCGCAGGGGGCGGCGGAGCTGCTGACGCTGGACCCCTCCCGCGACACACGCGTGCTGGACATCTCCGCGAGTCATGGAGCCTATGGTATTGCCGTCGCGAAAAAGAATCCGCGCGCGCATCTCGTCGCTCTTGATTGGGAAGCCGTGCTTGAAGTGACGACGGAAAACGCGAACGCTGCCGGCCTCGCGGACCGCTTCAGCACCATCGTTGGCGATGCCTTCACCGTGGACCTGGGGCGGGACTATGACGCCGTGTTGGTGCCGAATTTCCTGCATCATTTCAATGTCGAAGAATGCACGCGCTTTCTGAAGCGCGTGCATGCCGCACTGCGGCTGAACGGCAAAGTGGTGATCGTTGAATTTGTGCCAAATGAAGACCGCATCACTCCGCCTCCGGCGGCGAGCTTCAGTCTCGTCATGCTCGGCACCACGCCGGAGGGCGATGCCTACACCTTTGCGGAGTATCAGCAGATGCTCAAGGAGGCTGGCTTCCACAGCGCAGAGCTGCATCCGCTGCCGCCCACGATGCAGAGTGCGGTGATCGCAGGAGTGTGAAGCTGCTGCTATTTCTTCTTCGCTGCCGGTTTCGATTTGCCGGCTGCGGGTGTCGATACCTGGCGCAGGATTTCGCAGAACTTTTCACCTGCGGGTGTCACATCGCCCTTGGTGGCACGGGCGATGCCGATGCTGTGGGCTCCGTCTGAATTGGAGATGCGGCGGTAAACGAGGCGCTTGCCAGCGGCGCGCTGCAGGATCTCACTGATCACGGCGACACCTCGGCCTACTTCGATTTCGGTGATCAAGGAGCTCACCCCATCACATTCAGCAGCGATTTTTGGGCGGAGCTGGAAAGGGGAAAAAATGCCATCCAGAATCCGAAAGTGCTCCGAATAGTTCAGGCGGCACAGCGCCACCAGCGGCACCATGGCCACCCTCTCCACGGTAACAGACTTCAACTTCGACAGAGGATGGCCGGGCTTCATCGCCACACAAAACGGGTAGCGTTTTAGCTCCTCAAACTCCAGGCCCACGGCGGACTCCTCGCTCGGCTGGATCATGATGGCGATTTCCAGCAAGCCGCTGCGGAGTCCGGCGCAAAGCTGATCGCCTGGGAGATCGTGGAGGATCACCTTCACTCCAGGGGCTGCATAGCGAAAGGCCGCCAGTGCCGGCGGGAGGATTTCCACGGTGGGTGATGGCGCGTAGCCGATGTGCAGCTCGCCATATTCGCCGCGCGCGAGGGCGCGCACTTTTTCCACAGAATCATCGACGCGCTTCAGCGTCTCCAGTGTTTCTGCCAGGAATAGTTTTCCTTCCGCCGTCAGCGTCACACCACGCGGGCTGCGCTTCAACAGATCGACACCGATTTCATCCTCCAGGTCCTGCACCTGCCTGCTCAAGGAGGGCTGTGCCACACGCAAGCGCACGGCGGCTTTGGTGAAGTTCAACACTTCCGCCACCGCCACGAAGTATCTGAGATGTCGCAGTTCCATGGATGGAAACCCATCATGCCTGAAAAGCATGGCTGCGCAAGGATCGCGGTATTGGGCGGAAACGGCGGTGGGGACTACCTCTGCGAGCAGACGGACGAGGAGTCTGCAAAGCAAACACCCACCGAACAGGAAAATAACATCATGAAAGCGGCCTATCTCACACACAAAGCTGGTGCCGAGGCTTTGATCATCGGCGATCAAGCGACACCTACACCCAAGGCGGGAGAGGTTCTCGTCAGAGTTCATGCCACGGCCATCACACCGAGCGAGCTGGACTGGTATCCCACCTTTCATCTGGCATCGGGTGCGGAGCGTCCGTTCCCGATCGTGCTCGGTCACGAATTCTCCGGCGTTATCGAAGCTCTAGGCACCGATGCAGCGGGCTTTCAGGAGGGTGATGCGGTCTACGGTCTCAACGACTGGTTCGCCAACGGCGCGCAGGCGGAATACGTCGTGGCTCCCGCTTCAATGCTGGCGCACAAGCCGGTGACGCTTGATCACACTCATGCCGCAGCCGTTCCCATCTCCGCACTGACGGCCTGGCAGGGGCTCTTTGAAAAGGCCAGACTGCAACGTGGCGAGTGGGTGCTAGTTCACGGCGCTGCCGGAGGTGTGGGACAGTTTGTGGTGCAACTGGCCAAACAGCACGGCGCCCATGTCATCGCGACTGCTTCGGCTGCCAACAAGCCATTCCTTCAGGCGCTCGGTGCGGATGCTGTCATCGATCATCGCAGCACCCGCTTTGAAAAAGCTGTCAGCAACATCGAGGTCGTTTTTGATGCCGTCGGCGGCGAGACACTGGAGCGCTCCTGGAGTGTGCTGAAGCCAGGCGGTCGACTGGTCACCATCGCCGCCTCCAGCGCGGACTCCGCCGAACCGCGCGTGCATGACGCTTTTCTTCTAGTGCGCGCCGACGGAGCCCAGCTCGCAGAGATCGGCCGGCGCATCGACTCCGATGCACTGCGCGTGATGACGGCCGGTGCCTTCCCGCTCCAATCGGTGCACGTGGCCTACCACCATGCCGAACGCGGAGGCAAGCAGGGCAAGGTCGTTCTGCAAATCATTCCTCAAAACTAAACCTCACTGACTTATGAAACACGAAACAACACCATCCGTAGAAGCAGCACTCCCAACTGCCGAAACTGCAGCGGCGAATCCTCCTGGAAAAAGTCGCAAGCCTGTCATCGCGCTGGGCTTGCTCGGTGCCTGCGGGCTCCTTGTCCTGGTCATTCCATGGATTCGCCACAGCATGCACACGGTTTCGACGGACGACGCCTATGTGAACAGCTACGTCACCTTTGTGGCTCCGCGGGTTCCGGGGCAGGTGGCCCGCGTGCTGGTGGAGGACAACAACCGCGTCAAAAAGGGTGATGTGCTGGTGCAGCTCGATCCGGAGCCCTATCGCATCAAGCTCGCGGTGGCTGAAGCCGCGCTTGAAACTTCACGTACTGATCTTGATGCTGCCAAGGCCAACACGCTAGGGCTGCTGGCGCTAAGCCGCAGCGCCCGCTTCAAGCTCGAACATGCCATCGAGGATGTGGACAATCAGGCGGCCATGCTGCGCCAGCGCGTGGCGCAATGGGAGGAGAGCAAAGCGAACCTCCGCCTGGCGCAGATCCAGGCCGAACGTGCGGACAAGCTGGTGAAACAGAATGCTGTCAGCGTTCAGGAGGCCGATCAGCGCCATGCGGATCTGGAGGTGGCGCAGGCCCGTGTGAATCAGATGCTGGAGAACGCCCATCAAGCCCGCGTGGCTCTGGGACTCACTGCCGAACCTGCGGCCGGCAAGAACCTCGACGAGGTGCCTGCGGATCTGGACCAGACCTTCTCCTCCGTGCGTGAGGCACTGGCCAACCTCATTCATCAGGCTGCTCAGCTCGGCATCAGTCCTTCGTCCTTAAACCTGACACCGCGTGAGACCGTGGCAGAATTCTATCGTCGCGATCCTGCGGGTGACATCGACCGCATCTACGCTGACATCCTGGCAAAAGCACCCGCGCTGAAACAGGCCGAGGCCCGTGTGCAGCAAGCGGTACGTGATGCTGAGCAGGCGCGGCTGGATCTTAGCTACTGCAGCATCAAAGCGGAAATCGATGGCGTCATCACGCGGCGGAATGTGAATGCCGGCAATGGTGTGCAGGTGGGGCAGAGCCTCATGGCCGTGCGTTCGCTCGAAGACATCTGGGTCGATGCCAATTTCAAGGAGACAGAGCTGCGCGAGCTGCGCATCGGCCAGCATGTGGAGCTGAAGACGGACATGTATGGCAGCCATCAAGTATTCAAAGGACGCATCTCGGGCTTCACGATGGGCACAGGGTCCACGCTGGCTCTGCTGCCTGCACAGAATGCCACCGGCAACTTCGTGAAGGTCGTTCAGCGCCTTCCCGTGCGCATCGAGCTGGTGGATTACGATCCCGCCCGCGCGCCGCTGTTTGTCGGCCTTTCGGTGGAGCCTGAGGTGGACACCGCCAGCGCACCCACAGGAGCGAATGCCGGGCAGTTCCTGCAAGCTCTTCCTATCTCAGCCAAGGAGGCCCGGCCATGAATACGGCACCCAAGGTCTTCAATCCCTGGCTGATCGCCTTTGCCGTTGTCGTGCCCACGTTCATGGAAGTGCTCGACACCACGATTGCGAATGTGGCGCTGCGTCACATTGCAGGCGGGCTTTCCGCAGCGCAGACAGACAGTGAGTGGGTGATCACCAGCTATCTGGCTGCGAATGCGATCGTTCTGCCGATCACCGGCTGGATTGCCTCGCGTCTCGGGCGTCGTCGTTACTTCCTGCTTTCCATCAGCGTGTTCACCCTGGCATCCCTGCTCTGCGGTATGTCCACAAGTCTCGACATGCTGATCCTATGCCGTGTGTTGCAGGGAGTTGCCGGTGGTGGCTTGCAGCCCTGCAGCCAGGGCATTTTGCTCGATACTTTTCCGCCGGAAAAACAGGGCGCGGCGCAGACGCTCTTTGGCATCGCCGCACTCATTGCGCCGGTGGTGGGGCCGACGCTGGGTGGCTGGATCACCGATCAATATTCCTGGCGCTGGATCTTCTACATCAACCTGCCTGTGGGTGCGCTGGCCTGGTTTCTCTGTGCCTCGTTGGTGTGGGATCCCCAGTATCTGAAGCAGGAGCGTGCAGCTCAGGTGAAGCAGCCGCTGCGTTTTGACTTTCCCGGTTTGAGCCTGCTCATCCTTGTGATCGTTGCGTGGGAGCTGCTGCTTAGCAAAGGGCAGGAGTGGGACTGGCTGGGCGATCCCTTTGGCCGCATTCAGTCGCTGGTGGTTTTGTTCGTGCTGGGGCTTGCCGCGCTGGTGTGGTGGGAAGGGCGGCAGACCCGCCCCATCGTCAGCTTTCAGCCTTTGCGTGATCGCAACTTCGCCCTCTCCAGCATCATCATCTTCTGCTCGTTCGCCATACTCTATGGCTCCAGCACACTGTTGCCCGGCATGCTGGAGACGCTCTTTGGCTATGATGCACTGCATGCCGGACTGGTGCTCTCGCCCTCCGGCATCTTTACCGTGATCGCCGTCATTCTCGTCGGGCGCATGCTGGGGCTTGGCATGGATGCACGCTGGCTGATTGGCACAGGGCTGCTCATTCTTGCCATCGGGAGCTACTGGATGTCCTGCATGAATCTGGAGATCTCGCCCGGTCAGGTGATCTGGCCGCGCGTGGTGCTCGTTATCGGTCTCGGGCTCGTTTTCGCGCCGATCAATGTCGCCGCGTATCTTTACATCCCGCAGAAAATGCGTGGTGCCGCCGTGGGCCTCTTTGCGCTGCTGCGTAATGAAGGCGGCAGCTTCGGCACCTCATTGGGGCACACCTTGACCGAGCGCTTTCAGCAGTTTCATGCCCTGCGCCTGAATGAATCGCTCGATCCCTTCAATCCGGCGGTCACTTCCTTTCTCACCCAGTCCAAAGCCCAGATGCTCCAGCAGACGGGCGATCCCGTGGCGGCTGCGCAGATGTCGTTGCAGGCATTGTACAATCTCCGCACCGTGCATGCCCAGGCGCTGTCCTACCTCGACTGCTTTCTGATCTTTGCCGTGGCAGGAGGAGTGCTCGCATTCTTCGTGTTCGGCATGAGGCGTTCGGTGGCTGAAAAAGGCGCACACATCAGTGCGGAGTGAATACGCATTCACTTCGAGCCAGGGACCAGCCTGCCTTCATCGATATCGATGAACTCAAACATGGTCTGCACCGTGCCGGGTGGCAGGCCGATTTCTTCGAGGCGCTCGTTCAGGCGCTGGGTGCCGGCATCGCGCCAGCCACGCTTGGTCATGAAGCCGTTCCAGACTTCAACCTCCTGCTCGGTGGGCTGACGGCCATTCGCATAGGCCCAGGCCAGCAGGCTTTCATCGCTGCCGCCTTTGAGCGTTTCGGCTTCGAGTGTGGCGTAGTCGATTTTCAGGAACTCGCAGCAGCGCCAGTCAAAGCTGCCTTTGGCGTTGCCACGCATGGGCTGCCAGCCTTCGGGCAGCTTGCCTGCGGCAGTCAGGCGAATCTTGTCCAGCATCCGACCGAAATAGACGAGGCCGTGCACTTGATCGAAAGGGCTGCGGAGACCGGGGATGAGGGTGGGGTAGGGGAGTGCCATGCGGGAGCAAAGCACGGCACGCACATGCCTTCAAGATGCGCGTGTGGCTGCGAAGGTTCGAAGCACCCATTGCAAAACGGGCTTTTTAAAAGTATCGGAAGTCATGCGCAGCCAAAAAGTAAGCAACCGAGCTCCCCGACCCTTCAAGACCAAGACGGACCGCTGGTCGGGAGTGCGTGTCCCCAAGGTCTTGTTCACGGCTCCCAAGCCCGCCACGCCGGCTGTCAATGCCGACGCTGCTGCCGAAAAGCCTGCGGACAAAACAACCGACAAGGAATAATGCGTTGGAGGAGGTGACCGGGCGTAACTACATGCAGCCATGAGCACTTCCACTGAACTTGCCGAACTCCTGGGCCTCACGCTGACCAGCACGGGAGAATCGCTCGCGGCGCTGTCAGATAAATCTCCGGTGCTGCTCGTGCTGCTGCGGCATGAAGGCTGCACCTTCTGCCGCAATGCCATGTCCGACATCGCACGCTTGCGCCGGCAGATCGAAGGCGCAGGCACACGCATCGTGCTGGGACACATGGGGACTGCGGAAGATTTTGCCGCGTTTGCTGAACGCTACGGTTTGGCGGACATCGCCGCTGTGGCGGATCCTGCACGCACTCTTTACAAGGGCATGGGGCTGCGGCGTGCGCACATGATGCAGCTCATCGGTCCGCGCGTGCTGTGTGCCTGGGTCAGGTCCACCGTGGCCGGCCACCTGCCAGGCACAATCAAGGGGGATCCGCTGCAGCTTCCCGGCGCGTTTCTGCTGCATCATGGCCAGGTGATCAAACGCCACAGCTATAGCGATGCTGCGGACAGGCCTGATTATGTGACACTCGCGACGCCGCAAGAGGCGTGAGATGCGAATTTGAATTCACCTGCCTGCTGCATGCCGCGTGTTCTCATCCTGTTCTTTGCACTGAGCCTAGGCGTCTTCGCTCAAAGCCCGCGCACGGTGATCGTATTCGGGGACTCCATCACGGCAGGTGGTGCGTTGCCCAAGGATGAGCGGGGTCATCTCTGGGTGACGCAGGTGCAGCAGCAGTCGGCGGGAGCACTCACGCTGATCAATGAAGGCAAAGGCGGGCGTCCGACGAACTCGCTCCCAGAGTTTGAGGCGATGCTAAAACGCTATGCGAAGGCGGACGCGCTCGTCATCGCTCTTGGCATGAATGATTCACGCGACATCACGCCGCAATGCATCCCCAAGGCGGTGGCAAATGTACGGGCGATGATTGAGAAAGCGCGGACAGCCTATGGCGCGAAGCTGCCCGTGCTGCTCGTCGGTCCCACGAACATCAACAAGGCCGCGCTGGGTCCGACGAAGCCCATCAGCAACGAGCGCGAGGCGAAGCTGCGCGAGCTCGGCGCTGCGTTTGAAAAACTCGCTGCTGAAACGAAGTGCGAGTACGTCAGCCTCTTTGGGGTCGTGCCGGATTCATCATTGCTCAAAGATGGCGTGCATCCCGATGGCGCGGGGAATGATGCCATTGCGAAAGTGATGGGGGAGAGGTTGTTAAAAGCGCAGCAGGCGGACCCTGCACGCACTGGCAAAAGGCTTGACTGATTTCACATTGTTTTCAATCTCGCCCCTGTGGCTCAGGCACGGCACCTGATCATCCGCCTTCCAACCAAGCCGTCCTGTCACTCTCAACGATGAAGCGTTTTTTCCGGCTCCGCTCCTCTCTTCGTCCCGCACCTGCGGCTTTCCTGGTCCTTGCGGCGCTGTCCGCGCTGGTGCCTCATGCGGCGCGGGCCCATGACCGCGGCTACGAGACGCATGGCATTCTCGACTGGGTCATGGTGGAGGAACGCAGGCCCTACATCCAGGGGGGAAACTGGAGCCCGATTCTGGACAACCTGCAGCCCATGCAAAGTGACGAGGGCGCTTCCTTTGATTTTTACACGGGAATTGGCGATTCGGAACAGCCTTTCTGGCACTGGTCCACCTGGCCAATCCAAAATCCGATCCATCCCGGCGATGCGCTGAAGGTCGTTTACCTCGGTGCCACGACGAGCGGCCATGATGGCAACGGGGGGGAAGGCACCTCCTCCGGTCTGCACGACCCTCCGGTTTTCGGGATTCGGACGAAGGTCTGGTATCGCATTGCCGTGCGCTGCTGGCGGCTGGCGGACGGCACGCCGCACAAGGGCTATGCCGGAGAGTGGATGCGCGATGGCTCCACGGGAGAATGGTACCACTGCGGCACCTTTGAAACGCCCTTCGCCCCGAAGGGTGTGCCCGCCTTCAACGGCTTCATCGAGCACTTCCCGCCTTACGAAGGGGCCAGGGAGCTCAATTTCCGCAATGCCTATGCGCACGAGTACGGCACGCCTGCGGGAAAGATCCAGTCAGCAAACAAGATCACCATCACCTATGACGAGCCCAACGGGGACTGGCAGGGTGGCTACGCGGGCCTGAGCCCTGACGGCACCTACGCCATTGCCGCTTCGTTGTTCAAGGTCAAAGCAGATCCGCTGGGCAAATCCTATCCGGTGAATGTCGCAGGCAAGAGCCTCACGCTCACGATGTCTCAGCCGGATACGCCGAAGTTTGATCCGATCATCGTCTCCGCTTCTGGCGCGAAGGTCTGGGGTTCGCAGTTGCTGGTGCAGTGGATGGAGCCGGCCACCAGCTCGCCGCAGTTGGGCTACAAGATCGAGGTCTTCAACAACGCCGGCTATACCGGCACGCCGGTGCTGACATTCACCGAGCACGAGCCGGAAGTCCGGCAGAAGCTGCTGAACATCCCCGGTGTGACGACGCCCCATGTGCGGCTGACGATCACGGACATCTTTGACAATGTGGGCGCGCCGGTGCTCATCACGCCGACGGCCGTGGTGCCCGTGAAGGCCACCAGCATCAGCGGGGGCGTGAACGGGCTGGAATACCAGTACTATGAAGCCGCCGAAGGCGTGAAGTGGGAGACGCTGCCGGAGTTCAAATCTCTGACGCCAGTGGCGCAGGGGGCAGTGAACAACCTGGACACGACGCCACGCCACCGCCGCAGCGAATATGCGTTCAGCTACAACGGCTATCTGCTGGTGCCGCGAGACGGCATCTACACCTTCTCGCTGACTTCCTTCGACAGCAGCCGGCTGATCATCGATGGCGCGGAGGTCATTCATTTCGACGGCCTGCACCAGCGCGCGGAGAAGAGCGGCTGGATCGCGCTGGCGGCCGGCCTGCACAAGGTGGGCGTGCTCTATGCGTTTTCCGAGCAGCGCGGCCAGACCCTTTATTGGGATGACGTGAAGCTGGCCTGCGAGGGACCTGGATTTGCCAAGACCACCATGCCTGACGCCGCGTGGTTCCGCAGGCCGGACTTCCATGAACCGTCCGTGACTCTGGCCACACCGGCCCATGGCGCGAATGTCTCCGGTGCGGAAGTCCATCTGACCGCCGCCATCCAGGCCAAAGGCACGACGATCCACAAGGTGCAATACTATTCCGGCGGCATCATGCTGGGGGAGTCGGACGCCGCACCTTATGAGGTGAAGGCGTTCATGGGTGCAGCCACCACTAATCATCTGCGCGCTCGTGTCTTTTATGACAAGGACCATACCATGGACTCTGCTGCGCAGACGGGTGCCACGACGTTCAACCCGCCCGTCGTTCCCTGGACGCTCACGGCCATTGGCAAACAGCACCTCTACCCCACGGGAGGAAAGCTGGAAGGCGACACGCTTTCGCTGACGGGCGATTCGCTCAACACGCTGACGCAGCAGGTGAAGGGTGACTGCACACTGATCGCGCACCTTGCCGATCTCACGAGCGCGAATGATTTGCCAGACGGCTCCAAGCCGGACGAGTATGCGAGAGCGGGCATCATCCTGCGCGCCAGCCTGGACCCCGACAACGGCAACCCGCAGGGAGGAAACTCCCCGACCACCCGCTACGCCGCGCTGTTTGGCAAGGTCAACGGAGAGATCTGCCACCAGAACAGCAGCATGCGCGATGAAAGTGATGCGCCCGACGTGGCGTCCGAAGATCTCGGCAAAGCGAACAGGTGGTTCAAGCTCCAGCGGAAAGGAGACACCTTCATCAGCTCCGTCTCGGCGAACGGCAAAAAATGGAAGCAGGTGGGCAGCGTCAAGCTCCCCGACATCGGGCCCACGCTGCAGGCGGGTGTGTTCCAGTTCACTTCATGGAACCTGCTGCCCTACATCCCGCACGCGAGCTTTGACCACGTGAGCCTGACCGGCGATGTGCTGCCCCCGTTAGAGCAGTCCTCAAAATGATTTTCTTTTGAGTGCTGGTCGATTCATTGGAAACCGCTGCTGCGTCGCGCTGAGATCTGCACTTACCGCAGCATCATCCACAGCGTGCTCGATCCATGGCCGGGTGGGAAATCCACCGGCGTGCCGAGCTTGAGGTAGTCGGCGGTGCGCCGCTTGCCCTTCGCACACCAGCGGGCGCTGCGTTCAAGCGTGGCGGTATCGAGCTTGGTGCAGTTGGTGGAAAGCAGGATGGCGCATTTCTGCGCGGCCACTTCCAGCGCGGCATTAAGCAGGTCCTCAAAGTGATTCTCCACCTGCCAGCGGCGGCCGTTCTTGCTGCGGGAGAAAGTGGGCGGATCAAGGATGATGGCGTCAAAGCGCTCGCCACGCACGCAGAGCTGCGGCAGCAGCTCGGAGGCGTCATCCACCACAAAGCGGTGCTTCGTTTCCGCGATGCCATTGAGCGTGAGATTGTCCCTGCCGCGATCGAGTGATTTGCGGGAGAGATCCACGCTCAGCGTTTCCGCACCAGCCAGCGCGGCCACCAGCGAGAAACTGCAGGTGTAGGCAAAGGTGTTGAGCACGCGCTTCGGTTTCAGCGCGTGCAGCTTGGCTCGGTTGAGGCGCTGGTCCAAGAACAGGCCGTGGCTGTAGCTCGCGCCGATGTCGAGGCCGTATCTAATCCCGGCCTCCGTCACCACCGTGGTCAGGGGCAGCGAGGCATCGCCACTGTGCAGCACGGGCGAGACGCGGTCGGCGTTCTTGATGGGCATGAAGCGGTGAAACACGCGCACAGGCTGCCAGCCGGAATCCGTGCACCACTTGGTCAGTCCTGCTGCGAGTTCATCTCGCGCGGCATCGCTCTTGTAGGAAATGATCACGTCATCCCCCAGTCGCTCCACCCAGCCGCCGGGGCCGGAGGCGAGGCGGTGTGCATTGGTGCCTGCGGTTTCAATCACTTTGCACTGGGCGGGAGTCATCCAGGTCACGGATGCAGAAGCTGGACGTAGGTCGGGGGGAAGGTTCACTTCCTCACTCCTGCCGCAGGAAGGACGCTGAGGCAATCAGAGTCGGCGGACTGGGGACTCCAACCTCGCTTAGACCTCAGTCTAGCAGCTCGTGGGCACGCGTTGGGCGAGCTTCACGGTGTGCGGGATGGCACCGAGTACAAAGCTGAGGCAATCGACGGCGCCCTGCGGTTTTCCTGGCAGGGCGATGACGAGGCTGCGTTCGACCACCGCCGCCAGGCTGCGAGAGAGAATGGCGTTTGGAGTCAGTTCGAGCGACTTCATGCGCATCAGCTCGCCAAAGCCGGGAATCTCGACGCGCATGATGCCGCGAATGGCCTCGGGGGTGACATCACGCTCAGCGATGCCCGTTCCACCGGTGGTGAGGATGAGGGCACAGCCCTGGGCCGAGAAGGAACGAATCGCCGTCTGAATGCGCTGGAGGTCGTCCGGGATGATCGCCTCTGCGGCGACCACCCAGCCATAGCCTTCTGCCGCCTGCTTCAACGCCGGACCGCCAAGATCCTCATAAACGCCTTCGCTGGCACGGTCAGAAACAGTGATGATGCCGACCTGCATTCGTTATGCGCTGCTAGTTGGGGAGGGACGAGAAGTCCGTACGAAGCATTGCAATTACTGGGCCTGTGGCTTGGAGCTGACCTGGGATTTATCTTCGGTCTTGGCGGCCGTGGTGGGCTTGTGGTCAAGCTCCAGGAGGTCACGCAAGATATGGATGGTCTCCAGTTTCACCGGCTCCACGCCATAAGGGAATTTGGCCTCGTCACTGCCGCTGTCGTCATCCTTGGAGGCCGTGCGCATGCCGGAATTCATTTCCTTGCTGAAGGCAGACTCAGGCACCAGATCCGTCTTGTCCACGTTGTCCAGTGTGAGGTGGTAGGTCTTGAAGCCATTGTCTTTGATGCGCTCCGCGATTTCCTTGGCGCGCTTGGAGCGTTCCTCGCTCTGCTTGTCGCGGCGCGCTTCAGTGTCGAGGCGTTCCTGCTCACGCTCTTTCAAGTTCAAAGTGACCGTGTTCCGGTCGATTTTTTCCTTCAGGCGCTTGGATTCCTCAACCACGTTTTGGAACTCGGGGTTGGCGGCGACGCGGCTCTTCACGCGGGCGTTGATCTCCTCAATCGGGAAGGGATCTTTGCGGAAGAGGGAGTATTTGCGCGCAGGGATGGTGTCGTAAGGCAGCGGGTTTTCAGCGGCGGATTCGCCGATGTCGAGCACGTCACGGATCGAAGGCAGCGGGATGTCAGCCTCGACACCTTTGAGCTGGGTGGAACCACCGGCGATGCGGTAGAACTTCTGGATCGTCACCTTGAGGTCGCCAGCTCCTTTTTTGTCGCTGAAGAAGGGCATGTAACGCTCCACTGGGAGGATGGTCTGCACGGTCCCTTTGCCGAAAGAGGACTTGTCCCCCACGATGAGAGCACGGCGATAGTCCTGCAGCGCTGCCGCCAGAATTTCGGAGGCGGACGCACTGGCTTTGTTGGTGAGGACGATCATGGGGCCGTCATAGACGGGCTTTTCGTTTTCACAGTCGCGCCAGGTGATGCTGCCGCGCCAGTCCTTGGCCTGCACCACCGGGCCGGCCGGAATGAAGAGGCCGGTGAGCTTGATGGCTTCATCCAGGGAGCCACCGCCGTTGTCGCGCAGGTCCAGCACCAGGCCGTCGATCTTTTCTTTCATCAAGCGGCGCAGCAGACGCTCCACGTCGGTGCTGGTGCTGACGGTGCCGTTTTCCATGTCGGCGTAGAAATTGGAAAGGTTGATCCAGCCGACTTTCAGCGTCTTGCCAAGATCCGGCGGCGTCACCAGGAGTTCGGCGTTGGCGAGCTTCTCTTTGAGCGGGACTTCATCACGCACGATGGAGATGATGCGATTGCCGGAGGGATCGTCGGCAGGAACGATCTTGATGCGGACGGTGGTGTTCTTCTCACCACGGATCATATCGACGATCTTCTGCAGCTTGAGGTACTTCACGTCCACGAATTCGTCATCGCCCTGAGCGACGGCGATGATGCGGTCATTAAGCTTGAGTTGTCCCTGCTTGTCTGCCGGACCACCGACGACGATGCCCTGAATCTCAGCGCCGTCATCCTTCTGGCCAAGCAGCGCACCAATGCCAACGAGCTTGTGCGACATGTGGATTTTGAAGTTGTCGCTTTCATCCGTGCTCATGTACTCGGTGTGCGGGTCATAGGCGGTGGCAAGGCTGGAGAGGAAGAAGTTCACCACGTCCTTGGTGTCGTTCTCGTCAATGCTCTCGAGCAAACGAGTGTAGTCTTTGAGCACGCGCTCCTTGGGCGTCAGGTCTTTCTCGTCTTTGTCCTTCTTGGCGGCGACTTTGGGAGTGTCTGCCGCTGGCTTGGGAGCATCGGCCACTTTCTTGGCATCAGGTGCATCTTCGGCTTTGACCTCGGCGCTGCCCGCTTTCTTGGCAGCCGCCTTGTCGGCCTTTTTCTTCTCATCACGCTCGCGCGTTTCATCGGCGATGCGTTCCGCCAGCAGATTGTCCTCAATGATGTCGAGCCAGAGCTTGTCCTGCGCGGCCTTGTCCTTCGGCCATGGCGCTTTGTCGCGCTTGATCTCAATCGTGCGCTTCGAGTCAAAGGTGAATTTGTTGGTGTCCAGCGCCTTCTTGAGGAAGTCCACGCGCTCCTTCACCCGCTGCTTGTAGATGTCGTAGATCTCAATGGCGGGGCTGATGTTCCGCATCAGCACATGGTCGTCGAGCGTGGTCTCATACTTGTCTTTGAAGCCCGCCACATCCTGCTCGGTGAAGAAGATGTGCTTGAAGTCGAGCATGTTCAGGTAGTTGTGCAGCATCTCGCCGGACACCTTGTCGTCAAAGTCCTGCTTCGAGTAGTGGTGGTTTTGCAGCATGTAGGCCACATGCATGGCCACCTGGCCAAAGTTGGTCTCCGCTTGCGCTGAAGGAAGAAGGAGCGCGAGGGCGGAGGCCGCAGCCGCGACGGGGGTGAATAGGTAACGAGTCATGGTGGGGGTCTTCCGAATCAATAACGAACCTCGCGGCACGTTTTGCGTTAAGATTTTGCCTTTTCTGGGTTGAAATGTCCAACGCTTTCCCGTCTTTCGCCTTCTCCATGTCTGAAATCTCCACCTACACCGGCGGTATCGCCGCCACGAACGGCCACCTCCTCACCCTGCCCGACGGCACCATCCTCGTGGATGCACCGGATGGCGTCGCGGCCTGGCTCAAACAGCGAAAGGTGAAGATTGATGTCCTCTTCCTTACGCATCAGCACTTTGATCATGTCCTTGATGCCGCTACCGTGAAGGCCGAGCACGGCTGCAGGGTGTACTCTTTTGCCCCCTATTCACGCGAGCTGACACTGGAAATTCTCTATGGCGCTGTGACCGGCAGCCCCTTCTCCGTCCCTCCTTTTGCGGTCGATGAAGTGCTCGAAGGCCAAAGCCAGATCGAGGTTCTTGGCGAGACCTGGCGGCTCTACCACGTGCCCGGCCACTCGCCGGACAGTCTCTGCTTCCACCTTCCTTCCCAAAACCTGCTCTTCGGCGGCGACGTGCTCTTCCTGGACAGCGTGGGCCGCACCGACTTCCCCAATGGCTCCGGGGCGTTGCTGCTCAGCGGTATCATCAAAAAACTCTTCGTCCTGCCCGATGCCACCCGCGTCTTCCCCGGCCACGGTGACGACACCACCATCGGCCGCGAACGCCTGGAAAACCCCTACCTTACCTGATGCCACATTCTCTGCATGACCTGACCTTTGACCAACTCCGCGAGGTCATCGTGGCCGCAGGTCTGCGTCCGGCGCATGCGGGCACGCTCTGGAACACCCTGCACTTCAAAGCGATGGCGGATCCCCTCGCACGCGAAGACCTGCTCCCACCTCTGCGCAAGTGGCTCACCCAGGTGCTCAACGACGGCTCCTGGATGCTCGATGTCCCCCCAGTCTCACTGGACACCCCCAGCAGCGATGGATTGACGCACAAATTCCTCCTCCGCATGGCAGACGCGCAGGAAATCGAGACCGTCATCATGGGCTACCCCGGCCGCCACACCGCCTGCGTCAGCACCCAGGCGGGCTGCGCGATGGGCTGCGTCTTTTGCGCCACCGGCCAGATGGGTTTCGTGCGGCATCTGCGCCCCGGCGAAATCGTGGCCCAGGTGCTGCATGCGCAGCGCAGCGTGCGCGCCAAAGGCGAGAAAAAAGGCCTGCGCAATCTCGTCTTCATGGGCATGGGCGAGCCTCTGCACAACTACGACGCCGTGATGACCGCGCTCGACATCATCTGCGACACCCGTGGCCTCAACATCGGCCCCAGCAAGATCAGCGTCTCCACCGTCGGCGTCGTGCCCGGCATCCTGCGCATGGCGGCGGAAAAGCGGCCCTACAACCTCGCCGTCAGTCTCCATGCCGCCACCGAAGAAGAGCGGGCCAAACTGATCCCCGCCAACCAGCGTTGGCCGCTGGCCGATCTCATCGCCGCCTGCCGCAGCTACAATGCGCAAACCGGCCGCCGCATCTTCTTCGCCTGGACCTTGATCGAAGGCGTCAACGACACGCCCCAGCACGCCCAGCGGATCGCCGAGCTGCTCCATGGCCTGGACGCTCACATCAACCTCATCCCGCTCAACCGCACCGACGGCTACAGCGGCACCGAAAGCAGCGACACCGCCGCCGACACCTTCCACCGCATCCTCCAGGACGCCGGCTTCCCCTGCACCATCCGGCAACGACGGGGCATTGATGTGGCGGCAGGCTGTGGCCAGCTCAAGGCGGCGAAGAGTGCGCGGCGCAAGGCGGCTTGAGAAAGTACTGTCGAGCTTTAGCTCGTTCTGGCTGCCCCCTGGCTTTCATCCTCCACAGAGCGACCAAGTTCAAAGCATCTTGTTTGCATGAACTCCAAGTGGGCCCGCCGTGAAATCCTCTTCATAAACCATCGCCCGCTTGCCGTCTTCCGCTTGGTCGGCGTATTGTTGCGCCAGCCATGTCCACCCGCGTCTTTCTGCTGAATCTCTTCGCCTGCCTGTGGTGCTGCTTCATGCTGAATCTGCGCTTTCATCTGGCGGGGCATCATTACTACGCCTTCATGCTGTGGAATCTCTTCCTGGCCGCCATCCCGCTGGGCCTTAGCCTTTGCCTGCGGCAGATCAACAGCCTCACCCTCGCGCTGCCGCTGCTGGCCGTCTGGCTGCTGTTCTTTCCCAATGCACCCTATGTCCTCACCGATTTGTTGCACCTCGATGAGCGCCCCGGCAACGTCCCCCAGTGGGTCGATCTCCTTATGCTGCTCTCCTTTGCGCTCGTCGCGCTCTGGCTTGGTTTTCAGTCCCTCCACATTGTCCAGCATTGGTTTGCGCAGAAGTTCTCCCACGCCACCGCCTGGTGCGTCAGCGTGGGTTCTCTCGTTCTGAGCGGCTTCGGCGTTTACCTCGGCCGCTTTGACCGCTGGAACAGCTGGGACTTGGTGCACCGGCCCGTGTCACTACTCAGCCGGATCGCCGCCTATGTGCTGCATCCCATGTCCCACACCCGCACTTGGGGCTTCACCCTCGGCTTCGGCACCCTGCTCATCCTCGCCTACCTCTTTTGGTTTTCGTCAGTGCCCACTGCCACGGACAGTCGTAAGCTCGACTAGCCGTGCCCTCCTACGATCCCAGCCGCGACCACCTTCTGCTCTTTGACGGCGTCTGCCATCTTTGCGATGCCAGCGTGCGCTTCATCCTGCGGCATGATCCTCACGGGAAAATCAAATTCTCCCCCATTCAAAGCCCCTTGGGCAGCCAGCTCTACGCGCAGCACGGCCTCGATCCCGCAGCACCAAGCGCGATGCTTTTCCTCACCCCACGAGGCGCATTCAAAGCCAGCGACGCCGCCCTCGAAATCGCCCGCACCCTCGGCGGTCCATGGCAGCTCGCGCTCGTCTTCAAACCCCTGCCCCATGCCCTGCGCGATGCCGCCTACGACTTCATCGCCCGCAACCGCTACAGATGGTTCGGCAAGGACGAGTCTTGCATGATGCCGACGGCAGAGTTGAAGGAGCGGATGCTGGAATAGATCCAAGCGCGCCCAAGACACGCTTGAAACTTACTCCTCGCGCACCCCAAACCCTGCGTGCTAGGTTCTCCACATGCCGCTAGCCGCCCCCACCCCGATCACCACCCGCGAACGCCTTGGCTTTGTGCGTGTCGCCGCCGTGTCCCCGGAACTGGTGCTGGGAGATGTGGCGAAGAATGTTGCCATCCTCGCCCGCGAAGCACGCACGCTGGCGCAGCGCGGCTGCCGTCTCGCCGTCTTCCCGGAGCTGAGCCTAACGGGTTACTCCTGCGCCGATCTGTTTCACACCACGGCACTTTTGGATGCGAGCGTGAAAGGCTTAGCGGAACTGGTGCAGGTCACGCAGGACCTGCCCTGCGTACTGGTCGTGGGACTGCCACTCCGTGTGCAGGACCGCCTCTACAATATGGCGGCGGTGCTGGCCAAAGGCAGACTCCTCGGACTCGTGCCCAAGACCTTTCTGCCCAACTCGGCCGAGTTCTACGAGCGCCGCTGGTTCTCCCCCGCTCACACGCTGAACGTCACCACCCTGCGCCTCAATGACCATGATGTCGCCATCGGTGCGGAACTGCTGTTTGAGGTGCTGGATGTCCCAGGCTTTGTGCTCGGTATCGAAATTTGTGAGGACTTGTGGACGGTGATTCCCCCCTCATGCCATCTCTCACTCGCCGGAGCTACGCTGCTGGCCAATCCATCCGCCAGCACCGAAGTTCTCGGCAAGGCCCCCTACCGCCGCCACCTCGTGGCGCAGCAGGCGGCACGCTGCCTGGCAGCCTATGTCTATGCCGGTGCAGGAGCGGGTGAATCGACCACCGATGTGGTTTACTCGGGCCATGGCATCGTGGCTGAAAACGGCATCCTCCTCGGTGAAACCGAACGCTTCTCCTTCGAGACGCGCTCCATCGTCACCGATGTCGATCTCCAGCATCTGGCCCACGACCGCCTGAAGAGTTCCGCCTTCCGCGATGAAGCAGGCAGCATCGGCTTCCGCCGTGTCGCGTTCAGTCTCGGCGCTGCAATGGGCGGCGATGACAGGCTTCTGCGCCAGATCTCAGCGCATCCTTTCGTGCCCTCAGCCAAAGTCGATCGTGCGGCGGTGTGCGAGGAGATTTTCGCCATTCAATCCACCGGCCTTGCCCGCCGATTGAAACAAGCACGCGCCAAAACCGCCGTGCTCGGACTCTCCGGCGGTCTCGACTCCACACTCGCGTTGCTGGTGATGCTGGAGGCGTTGAAACGCGCTGGCATGCCAATGACTGCCGCTCTGACGATCACGATGCCAGGATTCGGCACCACCACGCGAACGAAGGGCAACGCCGAGCAGCTCGCCGAGGCGCTGAACATCGAGCTGCGTACCATTTCGATCAATGATGCCGTGCATCAGCACTTTGCCGACATCGGTCATTCAGCGACTCAGCACGACGCGACTTACGAGAACTCACAGGCCCGCGAGCGCACGCAGATCCTCATGGACCTTGCCAACAAGACGGGCGGCATCGTCGTCGGCACCGGCGATCTCTCCGAAGCCGCGCTGGGCTGGTGCACCTTCAATGGCGACCACATGTCCATGTATCACGTGAACTCCGGCGTGCCCAAGACGCTGGTGCGCTACCTCATCGAGTGGTGCGCCGCCGGACCCTTCGCCGAAAAGGCAGGTGCCATCCTGCTGGACATCGCCGACACGCCCATCTCCCCCGAGCTGCTGCCGCTCGCTGCGGATGCATCGCTGCAGCAGAAGACCGAAGACACCGTCGGCCCGTATGAGTTGCACGACTTCTTCCTGTTTCACTTCGTGCGCCATGGCTGCAATGCCGAAAAAATCCGCTGGCTCGCCGCCCAGGCCTTTGCGGGCAAATACGATGACGAAACCATCGCCAAGTGGCTGGCCCTTTTCTTCAAACGCTTTGCCCAAAACCAGTTCAAGCGCTCCAGCGTACCCGACGGCCCCAAGGTCGGCTCCGTGGCCCTCTCCCCGCGTGGCGACTGGCGCATGCCAAGTGACTACGCCGGCGATCTGAACTCCTGATTGATCCTATGCTTCGATACCTCGCCCTCAGCCTGCTTCTCACACTCTGCGCCTGCACGCGCAGCAACAAGCTCATCATCGGCACCGATGCCACGTACCCGCCCTTTGAGTTCGTCGACGAAACCGGCCAGATTACCGGCGTGGACATCGCGGTGGGGCGCGAAATCGGCAAGGCGCTCGGACGTGAGGTGGAATTCCGCAACATCAACTTCGACGGCCTCATTACCGCGCTGCGCACTGGCTCCATCGACCTGGTGATTTCCGCCATGACCGCCACGCCGGAACGCCGCAAGGCCATCGACTTCTCCGAGCCTTATGTGAAGACCGGGCTGGCAGTTCTCGCCGCCAAAGACTCTCCCATCCAAAGCGCCGCCGATTTGAAAACACCGGGCCGCAAGATCGTGGTCCGCCTCGGCACCACTGGCGAAAGCTGGGCACGGGCGAATCTCAAAGAGGCCAAGATCATCGCGCTCGATGCCGATGTCTCCTGCGTCATGGAAGTCGTGAACGCGAATGTCGATGCCTGGATCTATGACCAGCTCTCGATCATGAACTACCAGGCCAAATACGCCGAAAAGACCCGCGCACTGCTCGCCCCGCTGCACGAAGAAGTCTGGGCCGTCGGCCTGAAGCAGGGCCACGATGACCTGAAGACCCAGGTCAACACCGTCCTCAGCCGCATGCGTACCGACGGCACTTTCAGCCAACTGGCCGAACGCTACATGGCCAAAGAAAAAGCCATGATGACTGCGCAGGGACTGCCGTTTGTGTTTGAGCTGAAGTAAGAGGCGAAGATCAGGCCGCAGCCAGCTCAACGTCCCGCATGATGCGAACCGAAGGGGCTGGCAAGGTCTCTCCATTCTCCTGGCGGTGGGCCACTTCATCACGCAGGATCCCACACAGTTCGGCATAAACCTGCTCGTCATTCGTGCCATGACAGACGCCGCCTACGTAGAGGTCCGGGCAGTAACCAATGTAAAGCTGATCTTCCTCCGACCAACGGACGAAGTGATGATAGCGGTCTGCGGCTTTCATAGGATGTAATAAATCACTTCTTGAGGGTTTGTGCAATCGCACTGGCAACCTGTTTCTCCTGATAGCGTTTCGCATCATCCCCTTCCGCGCCACTGAGAGAGATCATTCCTGGGAAAGCGTGATGTTTGAACTGCCTGTGGGAACCTTTCTGCCGGTCCAGTTCAAAACCAGCCCGGTTCAGATCACTGATTAGCTGGCGAACTTTGCGTGGCATGACACGTAAATCGGAAGAATCGCGGCTACTTCGCCAGCTCAAAACTCTCCGGCTTCACGCCTTTTTGGAAACCGCCGAAGCCGTACATCGTGGGCTTGTACTCTCCCACGGTGGTCACATCCGCCTTCTCCGGCACTTCGAGACCGAGGCCCCAGAAGACGCTGTTGATGACGAGGCGGCGGGTGCCTTCGGTGGCGAGGTCGGTGGCGGCACCCATGGTGGTGGCGAGGATTTTGTTTTCGGTGCCGGCGGCGTTCTTCACCACGCGCACCCAGGCCACGGGCATCATGGGCGTGTTCACGTCCTGCTCCACCTTGGCGGCGGTGGCTTTTTTGTAGCTGGCCGGGGGGGTGTCGGGCGTCATGCCCTGGAGCACCTGGCCGCGCACCAGAATGACGGCATCGGCGGGCGGGGCGGCTTCATACACGTCGGTGTTGGCGAAGATGTCGCCCACGCCACGCAGCACGGGATGGCTCGCGTTGGCGGCTTCGATGATGCCCTTGGTGGCCTCAGACTTGTGCCTGCCCCAGTGACTGACCCAGGTCTCGCCGAGGACTTGGCGGCCCCAGCCGCCGTCGGCGTTGAAGTTCCACGCCGCAAACGGGCTGTCCTTCGCGTAGCCGTTGAAGGCATGGGTGCTGGTGCGCAGGCCGATGATCGGCACGCCACGGTTCACAGCGGCCTCAAATTTCTTGCTGGTGGCCTCATCCCAGTGGCGGAAGCGCAGCAGCATGACGATGGCATCCGCAGAATCCAGCGCCTCGGGGTGGCTCAGGCTTGCGCCGTTGTTAGGATCGATCGTGCCATCCGCACCGAGGCTGAAGAGCACCGTGCATTTGAAGCCGTGGCGCTGGCTGAGGATCTTGCCGAGCATGGGCATGGCCTCCTCGCTGCGGTACTCCTCGTCGCCAGACAGGAGCACGATGTGCTTACCTTTGGCCGCGCCGGCGGGTTCATAGACAACATGGTCGGCGGCGCACAAACTGGACGCGACAAGGAGTGAGAGGAGAAACTGTTTCATGCAGGTGGGTGGGAACTGGCGGAGGTTGAGACATACGCCAAATAAACGCCAGCCATTTCCTTTGAAGTGCGGCAGACGTAGAATGACGCATCCCCTTTTCCCATGATTCCCAAATTTCCCCTGTTCCTCACCCTGCTCATTGGCGGCTTCCTGGCCTGGCTCTGGGCCACGGACAATGTCTTTCGCTCCGGTGGCCTGATGATTTTCATCCCGCTGTGGCTGTTCCTGATGGGCCTCTGGTGGGCGCTGCACCGGAGAGGGGTGCGGCTGAAGCGGCTGGGCCTGTTTGTCATTGGCACCGTTGCCGTCGTGGCTGCGTTTCGGAATTTGGTCCGCTATGAAGGCTCTGCCGACGGCTCGGCCTTTCCGAGCCTGGCCTGGCGCTGGCAGCAGCAGGTAGCGCTGCCGAAACTTCATGGCGGTGCCGAGGCCGCAGCGGTACCCTCCACCACGCCAGCGGGGGTGGCGGACATGCCGCGCTTCCTGGGGGCCAAGGGCGACGGTGTGTTGCCGGAGCCTGACTGGCAGACCGACTGGAAAGCCCACCCGCCGCGTGAAGTCTGGCGCATCCAGGTGGGAGACGGCTGGTCGGCCTTTGCCGTTGTGGGTGGTCGGGCGCTCACGCAGGAGCAGCGGGGGGCGGAGGAATACGTGACCTGCTATGACATCGCCACGGGCAAGCTGCTCTGGTCCCACGCCGACACGACTCGCTTTGATGAGCCGATGGGCGGCATCGGCCCGCGCTCCACCCCCACGGTGGATGTGGCCCAGAGTGTGGTCTTCACCCTGGGGGCCAAGGGCTTGCTCAACTGCCTGGACCTGACCACCGGGAAACTCCGCTGGAGCAAAGACATCCTGAAGGAAAGCGGCGCGACCAAAGGCCCTGAGTGGGGCAAGAGCGCCGCCCCCTTGATCGTGGGGGACAACATCGTGTGCAGCGGTGGTGACAACGGCACGACACTCCTCGCCTACCGGCGCACTGACGGCCAACCCGCCTGGAAAACCGGCGATGACGGCGGCAGCTACAGCTCCCCCGTGCTCATGACCCTGGCCGGGCGCGAGCAAATCGTGAGCGTAAACAGCAACTCCGTGAGCGGGCATGATCCCGCCAGCGGCAGTGTGCTGTGGAAGTTTGACTGGCCGGGCATGTTCCCCAAAGTGTGCCAGCCGGTGCAGGTGACCCCGGAGCGTATTCTCATCACCACCAGCTACGGTTTGAAGAGCCACCTGCTGGAGGTCAAACCGGGGACTGATGGCAAAATGGCCGTGTCATCCGTCTGGGAAGCCAAAGCACCGCGCACGAAATTCAGCAGCGCCAGCGTGTTTGGCACCCATGCTTACGCCCTGGATGAAGGCACCTTCTGCTGCGTGGACTTAGCCACCGGAGAGCGCGGCTGGCGCGAAGGACGTTACGGCTTCGGCCAGCAGATTCGACTTGGGGAGCACTGGATGCTCATGCAGGCGGAGAAGGGCTACGTCGCGCTGATCAAAGCCAACCCTGAAAAGCTGGAGGAAGTCTCACGGCTGGAAGCGCTGCACGGCAAGACCTGGAATCCGCCCACGCTGGCAGGGCGCTGGCTGCTAGTGCGAAATGACCACGAAGCCGTCTGTTTTGAACTGCCCGCGAAGTAGGCAAATGCGGACGGCGGAACCTCAGATCCCGCCCGCCGTTACCACACGTGGCGGAAGAAGCGGCCCACCAAACTGCGCGCCGCATCTGGCTTGATGTATCGCAGCCCTTTGTCAGCAGACATTGAGGGCAGTTGCATCGGCCCTTTTTGATCAATGACTTTGATGGATTTGATGGAGATGCGGGCCACCGGGCAGTCGTTGGAATCCACCGGCATGATGGAGATGCGTTTGATGGTCTCCAGACCGGACACCACCTGGCCGAAGACGGTGTACTTGCCGTCAACCAGCCCAAAATTGCCCAGGGCGATGTAAAACTGCGAGCCGTTCGAGCGGCGCTCAGGATTGACCTTGTCCGAACGCCGTGCCATCGCCACGGCACCGAGGCGGTGCGGGAGCTTGATCTCGGCGGGGATCGTCTTGTCCTCACCACCCGTGCCCCATTTGGTGCGTGCGGACTCATCCGAGGTCAGGGGATCACCGGTCTGCACCAGAAAGCTTTCGATGGCACGATGGAAAGCCAGGCCGTTGTAAAAGCCGCTGTCACAGTGGTCGATGAAGTTGTTCACCGTCTGCGGCGCGTCGTTCGGGAACAGCTCAATCATGACTGTTTCACGCGAGCCGCCAAAAGCCACCTCCATCACCGCGAGCTTGTGCACCGAGTCCTTGGACCAGGTACCCGGAGTTTGCAACTGCTGCGGCTGCACACGTGATGAGGTGGCCGAAGCATAAGGGGTGTATTGCGTGCGGTCTTTGTCAGTGTTGGCGGCAGCAGCTGCGCCGGTGGTCTTGTCCACCGAATTAAACAGCGCCTTCTGCGCTTCCTCGGCCAGTTTGTCGATCTCCTGTGTGGACGGTGTCTTGGCCGGGGCCGTGCCGGACTGCTGGGCGGTCAAGGCAGCATGGCAGCCAAAGGCCAGCAGAACGGTCAGAAGCGGAGTCTTCACGTGGCGTGTCATGAATACAGGGAACACAAGGGCTGCGGCTAGCGCAGATTGGATGGAATGTTCGTGCTGATCGGCGCGGGGCTGGCAGCAGGAGCGGGGGCCGGAGCCAGCGCCGGGGCAGGGGAATGCCCTGAAGGAGCAGCACCTGCGGCAGCGGCCTGCTCGGTCCTGGCATTGTATTGATAACGCATCTTCGGATTGCCACGTACCTTGCGCGGTTGCAGCCCCCAGGTCAAATCATACGCATCCTGCTGGGAAACCGTGGGGAACTTGGAGTCGATGTGATCAAATTTAAAAGGATTGCACGAGATCAAAAGAGTCGAGGCAAGCAGAGCGGCAAAAATTAGGCGCAGAGATGTCATTGTTTGGCAAAATTGAATTCTTAACGGACGAGGATACTAGGCGGGGTGGCACTGGCTGGCAAGATCGAAGTCTTCGACCCAATCAGGCGCTGTTCTGTTCATTCACCGCGCACGAGGCGCACCGCGACATGATCCGTCTCCGGCAGGATGCGCTTGCGCAGTTCGATGCTGACCCCGGCGGCGTGGAACTCCCCCATCACGCACGCGGCCATCTCGGCGGCGAGGGTTTCGATCAGCCTGCGGGGCCGCTCCGCCGCCAACTGCTGCAGCCGGATGGCTACGGCTGCATAGTCGATGGTGGCGGCGAGGTCATCGTTCATGGCCTCAAACCGTCCAGCGATCCGCAGCGTCACGTCGGCCTCCAGCACCTGACTCGTGGCACGCTCCGCCTCGGGCACGCCGATGTGCGTGGTCAGGCGCAGTGCGGAGATGTGGATTTCGTCGAGGAGGCTCATTGAAACATCATGCCACAAGCCCCCGTCGTATGCACTCATCCAGCAAGATCCGCGTGGGAATATTCAAATCCATGCGCAGGACCTCGGCCAGCGGCAGCCATTGAAAGGCCTGCGCCTCCTCATTCAGCACCACCTTGGGTTGCGCGTCCGCACAGCGTGCGAGGTAGTTCAGCAGCAAAAAATGCGCCGAACGCTGAAACTCCTCCGGCTCGATGCAGTCCTGCACCATGACGAATTGGATGTCCTGGAGCTGCAGCGCAGTTTCCTCGGTGATTTCGCGAATGAGCGCCTCCTGGCAGGTTTCCCCGCGTTTGATCTTCCCGCCGGGGATGCCCCAGCGGTGGCTCCATTTGTGCGTGCGGATCAGCAGCAGCTCCCCCTGCTGGTTTAGAATGAGCGCCCCCACCGTGGCCACCGGGTAGGCTCCATCCCCACCGGTCAATGCCCCCAGCAGAGCGGGCAGCCGCGACAGATCGCGCACCAGCAGATCGGGCGCGGCCATCAGCAGCGTCTCGGCACTCTCGTAGCCCGTGCAGGTGGCGATGGTGAGGACCCCGGCGGCGTGGCCAGCGTCGATGTCATGCCGCATGTCGCCGATGAAGGCGGTCTCTGCCGCCGCCATGTCCAGCTCCGCCAGCAGCGGCAGGATTTCGGTGCGTTTGTCGATGACCCCGCAGCGCATGACTTCAAAGGCATCCCGCACCCCCAGCGCCTCCGCCTGGGCGGTCACGTGCGGCAGCGGCGCACTGCTCAGCACCACCATGCGCCGACCGGAAGCGGCGGCGTACTGGATGAACTCCAGCGCATGCGGCAGCAGGTCGATGGCGGTGTGCTCATGTGTGAAGTGCTCCAGGTAGAGCTGCTGCAGCCGCTCCAGCGGCAGGCCGGGCAGCATTTCCGCAAAAAACTCGGTGTACGGCAGGCGAAAGCGCGCCTTGAACTCCTCCCGCGTCAGCTCCGCCACTCCGGCGCTGCGCAGCATGCCGTTCACGGCAGTGATGACGCCTGGCAGGTCATCCACCAGCGTGCCGGACCAGTCGAACAAGAGATTTCGAATCATGTGCCTGCCGCCTTAGCTGCGGCCACGGTGCTTTGCAAACCTTTCACCGCCGCCGGCGCAGCAGGCACAGGCCGGCCACTCCCAGCAGCAGGGCACCGCCCGGCTCAGGCACGGGCATGGGGGTCGTCACAAAATCGATGCTGTAATGAATCTGGTCTGACCCCTCCTGGATCCAGAAGGTGTAGTTACCTGGTGTCAGCGGCCCGCTGAAGCCGATGCCGCCAAACTCCGGACCCGCCTGCAGCAGCGCCAGCAGGTCGGTGTAAACATGTCCAAAGCCATCCGTGCCATAGCCCCACAGGGAATTGCTCAGGTGATTGGACGGATCGTTCTGGTCGATCGAGCCGCCCGTGGCTATCGCCATGAAGGATTGGTTGGTCAGGCTGCCGCTGGTGGCCGAGTAGCCCACCAGATTGATGCCTGTCAGGTCATAGCCCGTCGGGACGCTGAAATTCCAGATGTCCGCGTCCAGCGGCCCGGTGCCTCCCAGCGAACCCATGGTGCCGGTAATCAAATTATCCCCGGCGGACAAAGTGCCCAGCAGCGTGGGGGCAGCGCCATTGCCTGACAGGTCGCCGTTGATCGACTCATCCCAAGTCACTGCTTTCACCGAACCAAGGGGCAGGGCGAGAGCGGCAAGGAGAACGACGCAGCGTGAAACGGGCACATTGTTGAAATTATATTCATTGTGGTAAAGATTGTCAATACAACTGATTCTTTTCCTGAGGTGGACTTTTAACCCTGCCATTTCGGACTCGCTTCCCGGCTCCTCCGCTGCCAGTTTGGGTCGCATGCGCCCCCTGCTTTTGTTCTGCCTTGGCCTCCTCCTGCTGCCTTCCTGCGTGCATGTTTTCACCACGCACTACGACTACCAGGCGTCCATCCCGGCCCCCCAGGCGGCGGGCGCTGCCTTCAGGGCGGAGTTTATCCCCAAAGGCACCGAGTCAGGTATCACCCTCAGCGCCATGGTCGTCGGCGGAGCCATCGTGTCCGAAGTCGGCCCCTACCAGGTGCGCCTGCACGCCTTCGGCCACACCGGCGACCAGCAATGGTTTGAAGTCAAAAGCCTGCGCCTCACTGGAACCGACAACTTCAATGCACCCATGGAAGCCCGTGGCTTTGCCGGCCGGGCCGAGTTCAAGCCCACCCACACCGCTGGCACCACCCGCGCGAGCCTGCTGCTGGGCCCCTACATCAAGCTGGATGCCAAAAAGCAGCGCAATATCGTCCTGGAGGCCGATGTGGTCGTCATGCAGCGCAGCGGACTCTCACGCGGCACCCTGCGTCTCCCGCTGGTCCTGACCAAAACCAAACGCCGGGACAGCACCAACGTCGTCAGAGAGATCATGCACGACATCCGTGACCGCGACAAACCCAAGATTCCTGAAGGCCTGCCCCCGCCGCCGGAGCAGCCGTGAGTGATTGCGGGTAGGGCAGAGCGGCGCTGGCACCGCTGTCATGCAATGGCAGCTCAAAGGACCGCCGCACCCACCGCCTCGCGTTTGCGCAACTGCCCGCAGGCGGCATCAATGTCCGGACCACGCGCGCGACGCAAGTGGGCCACGGTGCCGTGGGCGCGGAGTTCGGCGAGGAAGGCTTCGGTTTGCTCCAGGCTGCTGGGGGCATAGCTGCGGCCACGCAGGCTGAGGCCGGTGGCATTGTAGCGCAGCAGATTCACGTGCATGCGCCGCCCTTCCAGCAGACGCGACAAGTCGCGGGCCTGTGCGAGGTAATCGTTCACGCCATCAAGCAGGCAGTACTGGATGGTGGTGATGCGGCCGCTGCTGGCCTGGTAACGGTCCACGGCGGCGAGCACGTCCTGCACATCGAAGCGCTTGCCCATGGGGAGCAAGTCAGCGCGGGTGGCGTCATCCGGCGCGTGCAGCGACAGCGCGAGCTGCACGCCGAGCCCGGCTTCGCGCAGAGCATCAATGCCGGGAACGATGCCCACAGTTGAAATCGTGATCTGCCGCCAGCCGAAGGCCCCGAGCGTGGGCGCGGCGATGCGCTGCACGGCGGCGAGCACGTTTTTGAGATTCAGCATCGGCTCGCCCATGCCCATGAAGACGATGGTGCGCAGCGTGCGCCCGGCGGCGCGGGCCTCGCGGCGCAGGTGGATGAACTGCTCCACGATCTCGCCGGAGGTGAGGTTGCGCTCAAAGCCGGTCTGGGTGGTGGCGCAGAAGTCACAGCCCATGGCGCAGCCCACCTGGCTGGAGATGCAGCCTGCTGCGCGGTCGGGGTGAAAGTCCGGCATCAGCACAGACTCCACCGTGCGGCCGTCATGCAGGCGCAGCAGCAGCTTGGCCGTGCCATCTTCCGCCACCTGCCGCATGGCCAGACTGGCGGCGGTCGTGGGAAACTCGCTTTGCAGGCGCTGCGAAAGCTCCGCTGGCAGCCGCATGCCGGGGTGCTCTTTGGTTTGATCACCGTGGACTTCGAGGAGATTCCTCAGCACTCGCGGTGCATGTGAGGCTTTAAATCCCTGCGCGGCCAGCCACGCGCCCAGCTCCGAGGCGGAGAGGTCGGGCAGGGGGCGTGGAGCGGAGGGAGAATGCGGCATCGGCAATGGGGGGTGAGATCCTCTGACAAACAATGAGGTCTGCTACCACCAGGCAAACATGATCCAGGCCGCCAGCCAGGCGATGAAGGTGAGGCAGGCGAACCAAGTCTGAATCATTTCCACGACTTTACCCAGCTTTCCAGCCATGCCATCGAGGCCAGCATCTCTGCGCACCAACCAGGAGCGCAGCAGCATCAGCGGCGAGCAAAGAATCAGGACGACGACGACGGTCTCGATAAAAGAGAGAGCCATGGCCAGCACCCAGTAAGTGAAGCGCAGCAAGTCATCGAAGCGGCTGCTATAGCTGGGCAGCAGGGGCGGGTGTTCCCGGCAGAAATACATCTTGGTCTGGCTCCGGTGGCCGGGATTTCCACCAACAATGGTGGGCTGGGTGTCCACGCTGCGGCAGAAGGGGGCCGCGCAGATTTCAGCTTTCGGGGGAAACACATCGGGATCGGCAAAATGCTGCACCATCCAGGCCGCCCGGGGCCACACATCCAGCGACTGCCTGCCCACCTGATAGAGTGATGAACCGATGGCCCAGACAAACAGGCCCAGCATCACCAGAAAAGCGCCCACCGAAAGCACCATCCATGTAATGGCGATGAAGGAAGAGGGTTGAGTGCCGGAACTCATGCCTCACGGATGGCCTGCGCCGAGGTGGAAATCCACTGAATTCTGGAGTGGGATCGGGCCAGGTGAAGGGGGATGAGGCGCTCTAGAATGACCGACGGCGAGGCTTCTCGCGCTGCGGCGGAAGCCCCCTCGGATCGCTCTATTGTAAAGCAACAGAGCGGTCTGGCCACCTTCACTGCGCGCCGGACACCTGCAGCAGGTGCACCTGGAAAATGAGGTCGCTGTTGGGCGGGATGTTGCCCATGGAGCGGGGGCCGTAGGCGATGTTGGCCGGGAGGTAGAGCAGCCATTGGTCGCCGGGCTTCATGAGCTGCAGCGCCTCCGTCCAGCCGGGGATCACCTGGTTGACGACAAAGGTGGCGGGCGCACCGCGCTCGTAGGAGCTGTCAAACACCACGCCATTGGTCAGCGTGCCCTTGTAGTGCACCGAGACCGAGTCCGTGACGCCGGGGGAGCGCCCGCCGGCCGGGCCGGAGGCCAGCACCTTGTAGCACAGTCCGCTGGGGGTGGAGATCATGCCGTCGCTCGCCGGGTTGGTGCCGGTGGCCGGGGTGGTGGTGGCGGTTTTCTTGGCCGGCTCGGGTTGGGTGCTCTCGCAGGCTGGCAGCAGGAGGAGCAGCGCGGTGGCGGAAAGGGACAAGGGCAGGGAACGAAGTTTCATGGTGACTGCGTGTGGGTTGGGTGGTGCAGGCACCTTGGTTGGAGGCGGCCAGTGCTGCCGGAAGATGTGGCCGGGAACCTGACCGCGTGCAACTGCGATGCGTGGGAGTCTGTCCGGCTTCTCATTTTTGAGATCATCACACCCGTTGGGGGAGGTTTCGGGGGTTTTGTTGGTTTTGATGGTTCGTTTTGGGAGGGGGAATATTCAGACGAGTGGCATGCTGCAAAGGGACTTCATGAATGATGACTTGAATCCAATGCTACCTTATACCACTCCATGCTACTTAGCTCCTGTGCCTTCCCATTCCTGCATGCTAGTTGGGATTCACCCACAGGGTGGCTTTCGAGGTTTGAAGTTTCAAACCCATGGAGAATGCCAGGATGGCAGGCTAAAGAGCCTGCCTCACCCCATCCACTCCCGTGGATCCAGGTGGTAGAACTTCATCAGCTCCTTGTACAGGTCCGGCCTCTCCTGGTACAACTGCTGCGGTTTCTCGAAGAAAGTCTCGGTGGCCACGGCGAAGAATTCAGCGGGATTGGTGGCGCCATAGGCATCCAGCACCGTCTTCCGGCCTTCCTCCGTCTGCTGCAGGAAGTCGGCGTAATTGGCATGAAACACCCGTGACCACGTGCGGTAGGCCGCACCGCTGGCCAGAGCGGGGGCACCGTCCGTGGTGCCATCTTCGCGATCAAGCTGATGAGCGAACTCATGGAAGGTGACGTTGTCGCCATCATCAATGTGGCGTGCGCCTTGCGTCACCGAGTCCCAGGCCAGCACCACCGTGCCCCAGCCCGAGGATTCCCCCAGCCGGCGTACCTCCCCTTCCGTGATGATGCCGTTGGCACCCACGCGCTTGCGCACGGAACTGAAGGTGGTGGGGTACAGGTACACCGCACTCAGCAGCGGGTAGGGTTTCCCCTCCCGATGTACCACCAGCAGGCAGGCCTGCGCCGCCACCGTGAGGATCATCGCCTCCGTCAGTTCCAGCCCGCCGCAGCCTTCAAACCTGACCGTCGAGATGAAATGGGCGATCCGCTCGTGAAGTCGCAGCCGCAGTTCCTCCGGCAGTCGCGCATACAGCGGTACATTCTGCTTCAGTAGCGCGATCCATTCCTCCTGGAACACCTCCGCCACCTTTGCCTCCCCGCCGAACAGGTCCTTCAGTTTCTGCCAGATCATGGTGCTGAGGGTAATGCATCCGGCCTGGGGTGCCACAGCCTACCAATAAAATATTACCCCCTGCAAAACGAACCATCAAAACCAACAAAACCTCCCCTCCCAGCCTCCACCGGACGGAAGAAAAAAGCCCACCTTCCAAAAAGAACCACCGAAACCACCGAAACCCACTTGGAAAGCAGTGGAGAGGTTCGCTTCGCGGCTGCGCCGCAGGTCGTGGTGGAAGTCACTTATGCTTTTCAGAGCGAGCAGCAGCGCTCACCTCATCTGCGGGTTTCCTGAATCTGCGGTTCCTTTGGGTGCCCAGGTTGCGCACGGCAGGCAATGGGGCCGCATTCCTTTCGCGACGTGCTGTCTTGGCACGTGGGCACAGCATAGCAGGCGGGTCATTAAAACCAGCAATAAAAACTGATAGATAGCAAGAAACGTGCCATCATCCGGTGGTTTTTTCTTGTCTGCTGGCGGTGGCTTGGTTAGCATCCCCATCCAACCAGCCTCCAACCAAGGCTTTAGCTACCCACCAACCTACCAACCATGACCCTATCCCTGCTGCAACGCACGGGGAGCGGGGCCGTACGGCACTCTTGTGCCGTGCTGGCCGCGCTCGCTCTCGCCACCACCTCCGCCCACGCCGCCGACGGCACTGCCATTAACAGCGGGGATACCGCCTGGCTGCTGACCTCCACCGCCCTGGTGCTCTTCATGATGATCCCCGGCCTGGCGCTGTTTTACGCCGGTCTGGTGCGGGCCAAGAACATCCTCTCCATCCTGATGCAGTGTTTTGCGCTGACCGCCGTGCTCAGCCTCGTCTGGCTGGCCGTGGGCTACTCGCTGGCGTTTTCAGACGGCGGCAGCATCGTCGGAGGTTTCAGCAAAGTCTTCCTCAGTGGCGTCACGCCCACGTCCGTGCGCAGCGACTGCCCGAACATCCCGGAGCTGCTGCACTTCGCCTACCAGATGATGTTCTTCCTCATCACGCCGGGGCTGTTCATCGGTGCGTTTGCTGAGCGCATGAAGTTCAAGGCCATCCTGGTCTTCAGCGTGGTCTGGAGCCTCGTGGTGTATGTGCCCTGCTGCTACGGCGTGTGGCACAAGGCGGGCACGTTCTTCGGCCTCACGGGCGTGATCGATCTCGCGGGCGGCATCGTCGTGCACATCACCGCCGCCGTGGCCGCACTGGTGGCCTGCGTGATGGTCGGGCCGCGCCGGGGCTTCCCGCATGCGCAGATGATGCCGCACAACCTCGCGCTCACCATCACTGGCGCAGGCATGCTGTGGGTGGGCTGGTTTGGCTTCAATGCGGGCAGCCAGCTGGCGGCGAATGGCTCGGCGGCCATGACCCTCGTGGTCACCCATATTTCCGCCAGCTCCGCTGCGGTGGTGTGGATGCTCATTGAGTGGGTGCGCGGCGGCAAGCCCAGCGTGCTCGGCATCGCCACCGGCTCCATCGCCGGGCTGGCGGCCATCACCCCGGCCTCTGGGAAAGTGGGACCCGTGGGCGCGCTCTGCATCGGTGCCATTTCCTCCATCCTGTGCTGGCTGGCCTGTGCCAAGCTGAAGCAGCGTTTCAAGTACGACGACTCGCTGGACGTCTTTGGCGTCCACGGCGTCGGCGGCTTCGTCGGCACCATCCTCGTGGCCGTGTTTGGCACCACCTCCTTCGCCGGCGGTCTGGGCGACTTCAATATCGGCAGCCAGCTCATCACGCAGCTCCTTGCTTCGCTTTACACCATCCTGCTTTCCGGCTGCGCCAGCTTCGTCATCCTCAAGGTGATCGACGTCACCATTGGCTTGCGCGTCAGCCCCGAAGAGGAAAATCAGGGCCTCGACCTCGCCGAGCATGGCGAAGCGGCGTACAACGACTGATGTCCGATCCGTGTCGCGGGAGGGGGATAGCAACACTGCCTTTCCCTCCCCCGATCACGGCGTGCGGGCGCGTCAGAAGCTGATGTAGCCAAGCGGCACTTCCGTCTTGGATCTGACCTTGAAATCCCGGTCCACGACGCAGGGCACGTGGCCGATGGCGAGAATTTCTTGGGTAAACCGGGCGCTGGTGTCGGGGCTGGACTGCACGAGAAGTATGCTGCCTTCGGCATCGCGAATGATGAGGACGAAGCCGTAGTTTTTCACCCCGTAGGCCGAGCTTGAGTCATGGTTGTAGGTGAGGCGTACCGGCTGGGTGGCATGGACCATCTTGGACAGAGCGCGGATGTTGACGTCAAATTCCTCCTTCTGCAGCACGATCAGGTCGCCGTTGGTTTCAGCGGCGTTTTTGCCCAGGGTGAGCGCCAGCCCGCGGGCGTTCTGCAGGTCGCGCTTCACCTCCTGGTTGCTGAGATTGAAATTGTAGGTGAACTCGAACACCCGCATGTCGCCGTCGGTCGGGCCACGGTTGCTCTTGGCAGGCAGGGTCTGGCACACGATGCGGGGCTTCGGAGCCAGCGCCGCTGCCGCATTTGCGGCTGGAGCAGGAGTGGGGGCGGAGTAGGAGTGGCAGGCGTCGGCGCAGGAGCGGCAGGCGTCGGGGCGGGCGTCGGCGCAGGAGCGGGGGCTGGGGCCGTTGGGTTGGCGCGCTGTTCCAGCCAGCGGGCAATGTAGGCCGCGTCCTCTTTGCAGAGTGTCTTGATTTTGACCACGAGGGTCTGCTGCTCGCCCTTGCGCTTCAGGGTTACTGTATCACCTGAAACAGCCGTGATCTCTGCCTCCAGCAAGGTGCCGGCCTGGCTGACGAACACGCGGCTTTCCGCCAGCGCCAGCGGGGTCAGGAAGAAGTACAGCAGGTATAGGCGGAGAGATCGCATCATCAGGAATACGGCGGGCGTAAGCCTATTTTGCCAGAGTGGCACACGCTTTCAAGCCTCGCGCAGCAGGATGGCATCGACATTGACGCCATCGTAGAGCGCATCGCTGAGAATGACGAGGGGGTCGCCGTGCTTGATGAGCTTCTCTTTGCGCAGCAGTTCCAGCGCGCCGCGGATGCCCTCTTCGGGGTCGCCTTCGGCAAACTGCAGCACGAAGGGGTTCACGCCACGGGCGGTGACCAGCGTGCGGCTGACGTGGAGATTGGGCGTGAAGGCAAAGATGGGGGCGAACTCAGGGCGCTGATGCGCAAGCAGATGCGCCATGACGCCACGGATGGTGAAGACGAGCAGCTTGCTGCCGGGGATGCTGTTGGCCAGCAGGATGGCGGCCTTGACGGTCTTGTGCTTGTTGGTCTTGAGCGGGGCATCGCTGGCAAAGCGGCCGGAGGGATACTTCTGCTCAATGCGGCTGATGACGGTGTCGAGCACCTCCACGCAGCGCTCAGGATAGCGGCCCACGCTGGTTTCACCGCTGAGCATGACGCAGTCCACCTGCTCGATGACGGCGTTGAAGATGTCGGTGACTTCCGCGCGCGTTGGCACGGGGTTTTCGATCATGCTTTCGAGCATCTGCGTGGCCACGATCACCTTGCGGCCATGGTAGGAGCAGCGCTCGACGATCTGGCGCTGGATGATCGGCAGGTCCTCGATGGGGCACTCGCTGCCGAGGTCGCCACGGGCGATCATGATGCCGGCGGAGGCCTCCACGAGGGCGTCGATGTTGTCGATGGCCTGCTGGTTTTCGATTTTGGCAATGACGCGCGCCTTGCTCTGCTTCTGCTCCAGGAGGAGCTGCAGGTGCTGCAAATGGCCGGGCTCACGGGCAAAGCTGAGGGCAAAGAAATCCACGCCCAGCTCCACACCGAGATCGAGGTCGGCGTAGTCCTTTTGCGTGAGCGGCGGCAGGCGCACGGGCACGCCGGGCAGATTGATGTGGCGGCGGGATTTCATCTCGCCCTTGGTCATGACGGTGCCGATGACGCGGAGGGTGGAGACTTCGGTGGCCTTGATCTGGATCATGCCGCCGTCCACCATGATGGTGTCGCCGATTTTGAGATCCTTGCCCAGCTCAGGGTAGTTCACGCTGACGGAATACTGGGTGGTCCCAGGAATGTCTGCCTTGCAGCGAAACTCGACGATGTCCCCCACCTGAAGCTGCCAAGGCTGCTCGACATCGCCGGTGCGGATGCTGGGGCCGGTGAGGTCCATGAGCACGGCGATTTCACGTTTGGAAGCGGCGGCGGCGTCACGGACACGGGCATAGACGGTGCGAACCCAGTCATGCGAGGCATGGCTCATGTTCAGACGGATGACGTCGGCACCTTTGGCGATGAGATTGGCAAGGACTTCAGGACTCTCCGTAGCAGGGCCGAGAGTGCAGAGGATTTTGGTTTTGCGCATGGATGGCATAATGAGAGCAGGTGGCGGGCCAGCGTTGGCCCTGTCTTGCGCGTGCGCAACTCTTAGAACGCAAAGAGTGCGTTGTAATTGGCCGCGATGAGGCCTTGCATTTCCGCCAAAGGGATTTGCACACAAAGGGACCTTTCAGCGGTGGCCTGCATCGGTTGCCTCCGATGCCTCCGATGCCACCGACTTGAAATGGAGATGCCCCAAAAGGGAGGCTTTTGGCATCCGAGCCACGTGGCGATGCCCCTGTTCACTTGGAATAAGACGATAAACAGAATGGCGCGGTTATGGTACCTTGGGCGTGGTTGGTGCTGCCGATGGGGTCCCACCGGGCGGAGTTGCTCCAGCGGGTGTGCCGGATGAAGGCGGAGTGTAATCTTCCGGCAGCATCTGCCGGTCGTTTACGATCTTGAGCTTGAGGTCGGGGTTCGTCAGCAGGGCTTTGACGAAATTGACACACCCCTCCAGCGTGTCTGGAGTTTGAAACACCCCGCCCCATTTTGCTGGCCGTGGCCACACTGCGCCGTCCGAGCCTTCGGGTTCAAACGTCTTGCCGTCTGCATCGAGCCGGCCCAGTAGCATGACTGTTGGCTTGCCCTCAACATATGCGGCGATCTGCTCCATGGCCCTGCCTGAAGATGGGTAATCATGACTGTATTTGACGCTGACAGTACGGCCCGGCTGCATGCGCCCCTTGAGCACGGTCTGCGGTGTGAACCGCATCTCTAGACCATTCTCGCGGGACACCTGTAGGCTGCCGAGTGCAACGTCTTCCGCACTTTCAACCGCTTTACTGGGCGGGAGATACGCAGAAGAGTCTGCCCTACTTGCAGTTTTGGCTGATCTAACCAGAGAAGGGGGCAAGATGTAACCGTCCGGTAGGACTCGCCGCCCGTTCACATGCTTGAGCTTGAGCTTGGGATCCGCCAAGAGGGCAGTAACAAAAGTGACGCACTCTTCCAGCGTGTCAGGTGTCTGAAACAGCGGTGTATCCTTATTCTCACGAGGCCATATCGCGCCATCAAAACTCTCAGGAATCAGCGTTTTGCCGTCCGCAGCGAGGTAGCCCACAAACATGACCGCAGGTTTGCCCTCGGCATAGGCGGCGATCTTCTCGATGACTCTGTGCAATCCGGCACGGTTATAATCATCCGCGTAGTTAACGATGTAATCACTGCCTGGTTGCATGTTGCCCTTGAGAATGGTCTGCGGCTTGAACCGCACCTCCAGGCCATTCTCCCGTGATATTAGCACCACGCCGACGGCAATGTCCCGCGCATATTCCACCGCATCGGCTGGCGACAGCGTACTCATTGACGCGGACATGGCGGTAGTCGCCGCCATCAGTAAGGCGAGGAATGAGAGGAGTGGTGATTTAGTCGTCATAAGCTTTGGTGTCATGATTTTTGCCAGGACTGCACCAGCCGCCGGAGGCGTTTTGGCCCTGTCTTGCGCGTGCGCAACTCTTAGAACGCAAAGAGTGCGTTGTAATTGGCCGCGATGAGACCTTGCATTTCCGCCAAAGGGATATTGTGCAGCTTCGCGAGGAGTTCATAGCTCACGCGCAGGTTCGCAGGATGATTCAGCGTCTTGCCATCAGTGGTGTGCAGCGGGTGCGGATTCATCTCGTCCGGCGGCCACATGTCGGGGGCGTCGGTTTCGGTGAGGAGGCGGTCGAGGGGGACGGTCTTGAAGACGGCGAGTTGGGCGGCTTTGCGCGGATGGGCGAAGTAGGGGCTGATGGAGAAGTAGGCACCAAGCCTGACAAACTGCGGGATCATCTCGGCGGGGCCGCCATAGGAATGCAGGAGGAAGCCGCGTCGGGGCAGGGGGCAACTGCGCAGGGTTTCTTCGAGCAGACCAAAGGCGCGCAGGCAGTGGAGGGTGGCGGGGCGGTCGAGCTCCACGGCCAGGGCGAGCTGGGTGCGGAAGCAGTCGAGCTGGGCTTCGATGTCGGGGTTTTCAATCCAGCGGTCGAGGCCGATCTCACCGACCACGGCACGGGGGTGATCTACCAGAAACTGCCGTAATGTGGTGGACCACCGGGGCGTGCGCTCATGGACATACCAGGGGTGCAGGCCAAAGGCGGGGCGAATCCATGTGTGCTGGCGGGCGAGCTGCGCGACGGCGGGCCAGTCGTCTTCACCCGAGCCGTTGACGATCATCTCCGCGAGACCGGTCTGCGGCAGCATGGCGATGAGATCATCGCGCCACGGGTCGAGCCGGTCGTCCTGGAGGTGATTGTGGGCGTCGTAGAGCATTGAATGGAAAATGACGAAACCTGAAACGGCGCGATAGGGACCAGGAGGATTTGCCTGCGCGGGGGCTACTCCACACCACACAGCTTCACTGGCTTGATCTCCACAGTACGGTCGCCTTCGCCCACAAATAGGATGCCTTCCTGCAGGGTGATCTGCAGGTCCATCGACCGATCGGCCAGCGCTCCCAGCGCTTGGCTCTCGGCGGCGGGAATCTGCCAGACGGTGAGGTTGTTCACGCGGGTGAATTTCCCAGCGAGCCCGGCCCACCATGTGGGCGCAGTATTGGCAAAGCTGTACACGCTTACCTTCTTGGAGCGGCCGCACACGCGCACCAGCTTTTTCTCGTCGGGTTGGCCCAGCTCGATCCAGTGCATGAGCAGGCCGGTGAGGTCATGCTGGCTCAGCGCGGGCTCGTCGGCCTCCCACATGTCCTTCCCAAACTCCAACTTGCCCAGGTCGTTGTTCTCCGGCGCATTGAGCACGAAGGCCAGCAGCCGTATCATCATGCGCTCCTCCGTCTCCGAGGGATGGCGCGCGATGGTCAGCTCGTGGTCGCTGTACACATTGCGGTCAAGATCGGAGAAGGAAACTTTGGCTTTGTAAATGATTGCTTTGAGGGCCATGGAGTGGGTTACGCGGGAATGCCAGTGGTGGCAAGGGAGGGTGTGTCACGGTGTGGTCAAGGGCTATGCCCACCGCAGGTGATCCTACGCGTTCTCTTACTCCTCCTCGTTCCGGATCCGTGCCCTTCCATGTGGGACTGACCGGCGTGTCTTGCAGACGAACTGCTGCGCATCGAATCTCGGGGGTTACATTCCCAACGCCCTTCTCAGCCGTGCCATCGTCCGCGCCTGCTGCTTGCGTGCCAGGGCGCATTCCCAGAGGCGCAGGACGGTCCATCCGGCCTTGCGGAGTTCGCGGGTCACCAAGCGGTCACGTTGCTGATTGCGGTCGATTTTTTCGTCCCAGAACTTGCGGTTCTGTTTCGGGCGCGTCGCATGCCTGGGGCAGCCGTGCCAGAAGCAGCCGTCCACAAACACGACCACGCGCTGCTGGCGAAACACGAAGTCCGGCCGTACGCGGGGCCTGCGCCGCTGCTTCTCTGCGGCCTTGGGAACCGGCATGCACACCGAAACGTGCCGCCGCCAGCCGGTGATGCCCGCCTCACGGAGCATCGCCCGGAAGCGCAGCTCCGTGGCTGCATTCCCCTGCGAGCGGATGCGGCTCATCACCTCGCTGCGCTTGGATTGGGTAAAGACGTCAGACATGGTTATTCACCGGAAAGGAGTTTGAGTCAGCATGGCTTATGAACGAAGATCGAAGGAGATTAATTCGGCTTGACAAAGCGGGGCTTGGTTATTGCTTTCATTATGAACACCCAGCCAACCTTCAAGGGTATCGTGATCGTCGTCGCTTTGGTGCTGTCGTGGCTGGCTTGTGGGCCGTCGTTGCAGGCGCAAACCTCAGGTGGTGCCACCGTCAATCCCATCCCGCTGCTGAAACAAGCGCTGACGCTGCTGGAAAAAGCTGACCATGACTACGAAGGTCATCGGGCTGCGGCGATCAAGGAAATTCGAGGGATCCTGCATGCATTGGCCAATCCGGCCAACGGCCAGGGAAACAATCAGGCAAACTCCACTCCGGGGGTGCGCCAGCCGCCCAACGGCCCGCCACGTGGCGGCAGGAACAAACAACGCCCGCCGCGGAACCTTCAGGAACCCCAAGCTGCGTCCGATGCCCTGATGAACCAGGCCAAAGAACTGCTCGTCCAAGCTTCAGGCGGCCTGACTGACATTCCGCTGCAACGCATCAATGAAGCCATTGCGCAGATTCACACGGCGCTGCAACTTCGTTGAAACGAAGGTCTCTCCCAGTCATCAGGCTGAGGCGAAAGGTCACCACGGAACACCCCAAACTTGGAGCTGCGAGCGAGGCGGATGGATGCGCTCGCGCTTTGCAACTGCCTCGTTGTCCAGGGTCTATTTGGCGGCTTTGGCCGCAGCTTTTTCCTCTTTTTGCTTGGCTTTTTCGGCGCGTTTTTTATCGGCTTCAGCCATGGGCACGGCACCGAGTTTCACGTTCATGCCAGCGCGGTCAAATTGATCGTCGAGCGTGCCGTCGTTCCCCAGGTCGAAGGCTTTCAGCGGGCCGGTGGGGGCGGCTTTGTAGGCGTCCTGCATGGCCGTGAGTTCAGTGCGGTCGATCTGGAAATCGCCATTTTTGTCGTAGGGCTTGAGCACGGCGACGGCGGCTTCATCCACCTGCGTGATGACCGGGGGGCGCTTGACCTTGACCTTGGGCTTCTTGGCGTCCGCCGCCAAGGTCGGCAGGGCGAGACAGCCGAGGGTGAGGAGAGCAAGGACGAGGTGGCTGGTTTTCATGCGGTGTGAGAAGGGTGGACGGTGCAGCCCCTGTAACAGACGGACGGGGTGGGTTCTTGCGGGAAGATAGGCGGGGGAAATGGATGGCCGCAAAGAGGCGCAAAAAACGGACGCAAAAAAAGGTTCCGGAGAGTGATGGGTGGCGCGGTGCCCAAGGCTGGTAGGGACCCGCTGCGTCGGGTCCGCGTTTTCGGGTCTGTGCTGCCCGCAGGCGATGAAAAAGGTGCGCCGTACATGCGGCAATGAAAGGCGGAGGCGTTTGAAAAGATGGGACGCATTGAATCAGCAGACCACGCCGGGACGAAGGATTCTACGGACGCGGCGCAGCGCGTCCCTACCAGCCTGGCAAGACTGCTTTGGCTGGCGCGTGATGCGGCACTTCAACCATCGCAAACCATCGCAAACCATCGCAAACAACCGCCAACGATTGCAAACCACTTCGGCCTGCGGTGCCTCCCAGAGCGAGCTAAAGCTCGCGAGTACTTTCGTTCACGGCCTCCGCGCCTGCTGCAGCGCTTCTTCCTTCAGCTTCTGGATGGCTTCATCGCCCTGGGCGATGAGGGGGTCGAACATGGGGATTTCCTTGGCATTTTGACCCTGCTCGTGTTTGCGGAAGCCGAAGAGGTAGGTCTCGTTGTGCGGACGCCAGCGGTTGAAGAAGAGGGTGTCTTTGGCGATGACGGCGCGGCGCAGGCTTTCGAGGGCGGGCGCGGGGGCGTCGGGCAGCTTGAGGCCGAGGCCTTCGATGAGCTTGGCGCTGAGCTTCTCGTACCCGGCGCGGGTGTAGTGCACACCGTTTTCCGTGAGGGGCTGGCGGATGACGCCGGGCTTGGGCAGGCCGCCCATGAGCTCGAACCAATCGACAAAGAAGGCGTGCTGCGTGAGGGCGAATTTGCGCAGCGCATCGCGCAGGCTGGAGAGGTTTTTGTTTTCGGCGCTGAGGTCCGGCAGCGGCGGCGGCAGGGTCTCCAGCGGCGGCGGGGTGGCGATGATGACGCGCACGCCGGGGGCCTTGGTGTGGATGAGCTCGATGAGATTGCGGTAGCCGGTGAGGAAGTCCGGCAGCGAGCCGAGGCGCTCAAACGCGAGCTCGGAGCCGTAGCAGAGGATGACGACGGTGGGCTTGAGCAGTTCCAGGTGCGCGGAGAGGCGCTGCAGGCCCTCTTCCGGCGGGCCGAAGTAGGAGCGCGCATGGCCAAAGACGGTGTCGCCGCTCCAGGCGAGATTGCGCACGCTGACTTTTTCCTCGCCCAGGGCGAGATCGAGCCGGGGCTCAAAGGAGCCGTAGTCATGCTCACGCTCCAGCACGGTGTTGCCGAGGAGGACGAGGCGGTCGCCGTCTTTGAACTCAAAGGTCGTGGGCTGCGGTGCGTTGGCAATGACTGCAGCGGTGGTGGCGGCAGGTACGTCCGGCTCTGCCGGGGATTGAGCGGATGCAAAGGAGGCGCACACAAGCACCACGAGGCCGGCCAGAGATTTCAAATTCATGCGGGCGCTATTGGAGCGGAGAGGACGCGAATTGTCCAGCGGGCAGAATGAGGTTTGCGGTAGTTTGCTGTGGTTGGCGATGGTTTGCAGTTGTTGTGGGTGTGCTCGGCCTTGAGCCCAGAGACTTGGGCTGCGGTGAAGCGCTGACTCCACGGCAGGGCCTCGCCCTGCGTCTCGATCCCTCATCCTCTGCACCGCTTTTTCGCACCTGTTTCAGTCCTTTTGTGCTGCTCAGGAGCTACTTCTCCTACGCAGCCCGTTTCACGGCCAAACCCCGCCGAAAGGCCGCAGCACCCGCCGCGTAGTCTCTGCCCATGATTCGCTCCCTGCTCTTCGTCGTCGGCGCACTCGCGCTGCTTTCCCTCAACGCCCGCGCCCAGCACATCCGCGCCGGCATCATCGGCCTGGACACCTCGCACGTGCTGGCCTTCACCAAGACGCTGAATGAAAATCCGCAGAAGCCGGAGGTCATGGGCGCGCGCCTCGTCGCCGCCTATGCGCAGGGCTCCAAGGACATCGAATCCAGCACCAAGCGCGTGCCGGAGTACACCGAGAAGGTCAAGGCCCTCGGCGTGGAGATCGTGCCCAGCATCCATGAGCTGCTCGACAAAGTGGACGTGGTCTTTCTGGAGTCCAACGACGGCCGCGTGCACCTGGAGCAGGTGCTGCCCTGCATTGAGGCGCACAAACCGGTGTTCATCGACAAACCTATCGCGGGCACACTCGTCGATGCGATCAAGATTTTCGACGCCTCCAAGAAGGCCAGCATCCCCGTGTTCTCCTCCTCCTCGCTGCGTTTTGGCAAAGGCACGCAGGCCGTCCGCGGTGGCAGCATCGGCCAGGTGAAGCAGGCCAGCACCACCAGCCCGGCCAGCCTGGAGCCGCACCATCCCGATCTCTTCTGGTATGGCATCCACGGCGTGGAGTCCCTCTTCACCGTCATGGGCACCGGCTGCCAGAGCGTGAAGCGCGGCACCGTCATGGAGGAAGTCACCACCGTGGACAAGGTCACCCAAAAGGGGACGAAGGAAACCGTCAGCCGCATCACCGTCACCGGCACCTGGGCAGGCGGCCGCGCCGGCACCTTCACCGAGGCCAAAGGCTACGGCGGCAAGGCCGTGGGCGAGAAAGGCGAGGCCGCCATCGGCACCTACGACGGCTACGATCCGCTGCTCTATTCCGTGATCCATTTCTTCCGCACTGGCGTCACTCCCGTCACGCCGGAAGAGACGCTGGAAATCTACGCCTTCATGGAGGCCGCCGATGAAAGCAAACGCCGCAATGGTGCCGAAGTCACAATCAAGGAAGTGATGGACAAGGCCCTGGCGGAAGCGCGCAAGTAGCCGCGCCGAAGGCGGCAGCGCAACTTTACTGACCGGTGAAAACGCCGCCTGTCCGGAGCTTTGTATCCCTGTCTGGCAAAGCGAAAGAGTCCCTTTCTTTCGCGCAAATATGTTCAACATTCCCGGCGTCACTACGTCTGAACGTCACGCGCTCCCCCAAGAACCGCTGATAAATCCCCAACCCCAATCATCCCCCCATGAAGACCCAACCTCGCTTCAGCATCGCATTCACCTGCGCTGGCATGCTGGCGGCAGGCCTGCCCTGTCTCCAGGCACAGCAGCCTGCTTCACCGCCGCCCCTGCCGCCGGCGGCGGACGCGGCGACGCCAACGCCAGCGCCAGCGCCAGCTCCGTCCGACTTCAACGCCAAAATCCTCAAGGATCTCAGCCCGCTGCCCAACGGCGGCCAGTTGCAGTTGAGCTATGCCAATGTGGTGGATAAAATCCTGCCCAGCGTCGTCACCATCACCTCCTCCACACCGATCAAGGCTCCGGGTGTGGACCAGATCCCGCCGCAGTTGCGGCCCTTCTTCTACCGCTTCTTTGGCGGCCCCGGCGGCCCCGATGGCTTCGGCGGCATGAATGAGGATGATGAGCCCGTCGTGCCGAACCCGCGCCGCCGCGGCGGCCAGCAGCCCCCGCGCCAGCAGCAGCAGCCTGATGATGATGCCCATCAGGAACAAGGCATCGGCTCCGGCATGATCATCACGTCGGACGGTTACATCATCACCAACAACCATGTCGTGGCCGATGCCAAAAAGATCGAGGTCGAGGTGGACAATAATGGCAGCACCAAAACCTACCGGGCCGAGGTGATCGGCACCGATCCGCTCACGGATGTCGCCCTCATCAAGATCGACGCCACCGGCCTCAAACCCGCCACGCTGGGAGACAGCTCCAAGCTGCGTGTGGGAGACATCGTGCTCGCCGCTGGTGCGCCCATGGAGCTCAGCCGTTCCGTCAGCCAGGGCATCGTCAGCGCCCTGGGCCGCAGCAATGCCGGCATCGTCAGCAAGGGCAACGGGCATGGTGGCCGCGTCCAGGGCTATGAAGACTTCATCCAGACCGATGCCTCCATCAATCCCGGCAACTCCGGCGGCCCGCTGGTGGACGGCATGGGACGCGTCATCGGCATCAACACGGCCATCCTCTCCCGCACCGGCATGAATGCGGGCATCGGCTTTGCCATTCCTATCAACATGGCCCTCCACATCGTTGAAGACCTGCTGGACGACGGTGCCGTGCAGCGCGGCTTCCTCGGCGTGCAGATCATCGACCTCGATGCGCCGCTGGCGGAGCGTCTGGGCTTCAAAGAGCAGGGCGGTGCGGTTGTCATGATGGTCGGTGCAGGATCACCTGCGGAAAAGGCGGGCATCCAGCTTGAGGATGTCATCGTCGCCATCAATGGCCAGAGAGTGGACAGCAGCAGCCGTCTGCGTCTCATCGTCAGCGGTGCCAAGCCAGGCAGCCAGATCCCCATCGACCTCATGCGCGGCGGCAAACGCATGACCGTCACCGCCACGCTGGAAGCCATGCCCGAAGAAGCCCTGTCAGAGATCGGCGGCAGACCGCGTGGCCTTGCGCGCCCCGGTGCGGGTGGTGCGGCCAAGGACAATGTCGGCGAGCTCGTCACCGGCGTTACCGTCCAGACACTCTCCACGGCCCTGCGTGAACGCCACGACATCCCCGCCGAGATCAACGGCGTCATGGTCACCAAGGTCACGCCCGACAGCCGCGCCGCCACCATGGGGCTGGAAGAAAACGATGTCATCACCCACGTGAACCGCAAGCCGGTGGCCAACGCAACCGAGGCCCGCACCCTGGCCAAAGCCAGCGATAAAACCGTCCTCCTCCGCGTCTGGCGCAAAGGCGACACGATGCTGCTCATGATCGGCAACAACTGAGCCGCAAATGATTCCACCGCCCGCGTGTGCTGTGAGGCATGCGCGGGCTTTTTTGTGCCGGTGAAAGACCTGGGCAGGAACGGCTCAGAGAGCCCACGGATGGTGCCAGTTGACCGCCACCCCACAAAACCGTTTGCCGCCTCCGCTGCACTGGCGCAGTGACTGCCCCATGAATTTCACCCGCTCCCCTCTGCGCCGAATGCTGCGCCATGCCGCCACGCTGCTCGGCCTCGCTACAGCGACTGCGGCCCTCGCCCAGGACCTCAGCCCCAGCGCGGAATTGGTCGCGGCCATCGACAAACTGGTGGCCAAGAACGGCATTGCTGATGACAGCCCCGGCGTGGCCATCTTCATCCGCGTGCCGGGCAAGCTGCATTTCCACAAGGGCTATGGCCTGGCCAGCGTGAAAGACGCCACTCCCATCACGCCGACCACGCTCTTTGAACTCGCCTCCTGCTCCAAGCCCTTCACCGCCACCGCCCTCCTCATCCTGGTGGATCGTGGTATGCTCACGCTCGATGACGACGTGCGCACCTACATCCCCGAGCTGCCGGAATACGACAGCGAGAATCCCATCCTCATCCGCGATCTCCTCCAGCACACCTCCGGCCTGCCGGAGTACTTCGACTTTGAAGACGTGCCCATGCGCCACCAGACCTACTCCGTGAACGAGGACTACCTCGGCATGTTCGCCAAGCTGAAGAAGGACTCCCCCCTGCAGTTCCGCACCGGCAGCAAGTTTGAGTACACCAACAGCAACTTCCTCCTCCTAGTCAGCATCGTGCAGCGCGTGGCCAAGAAGCCTTTCGGTGAATTCGTGCGCGATGAAATCTTCATCCCCGCCGGCATGCAGCACACCTTCGTCTGCCAGAGCCCGCAGTCCGTGCCGCAGGAGGACGACGATAAATACAACCGCGCTTTCGGCTATGAATGGCATGCGAAGAAGGAAAGCTGGAAGCCCAGTTGGGGCACTCCTCCCGAGTGGCCGCAGAAGGTCATGGTTGTGGGAGACGGCGGCGTGTGGTCAAACCTCGAAGACATGGCCAGGTGGGACAGCGCCGTGCGCGCCAAAAAATTCCTCAAGCCCGAGACCTGGAAGATGGCCCTCACGCCCTCCACCACCCGCAAAGGCAAGGTGCTGGAGTACGGCAAAGGCTGGTTCATCTACGCCAATGATGACGGCTCCGTCTACGGCTACGGCCACGATGGCTCCTGGGCCGGATTTGAAAACACGTATTATCGCCACCTCGGCACCCACCGCAGCACCGTCATCCTCAGCAACCGCGACACGATGGACACCGATGCCCTGTGGGAAGCGCTGGACGCGCTGGTGGAGAAGCATGTGGGGGAGTGAGGTTGAAGTGATGCAGGCACTCCTGCCTGCAACGAATATCCCACCGCATCCGCCTTCGCCAGCACCGCGAGACAACAACGATCTGTGTCACCGCTATGCGGTTCCGCCTGCGAAGAAAAACATCGGCCCCATGCTCCGTGGATGGGCATCCAGGCTGCAGTTGTGCCAGCTCTCCGGGCTTCAACAGAGGTTCTTGTTTCACGCACATAGGCACCATGCCGATGCACTCTCCACCTCATTGCCGATTTTGCATCACCCGCTGAATTTCTTTGAATCAAGAAATTCAGAGCCTCGTCTCACAAGCTGACGTTCGATTTTTCGAACAACAACCAAACAGAAACCAACAACTTATCACACACCATGAAAACGTTTCTCACCATTGCTTGCGCCACGATGCTCGGCTCCCTCGTCGTTCCCAACAGCGCCAGCGCCATCGTCCCCGGACATCCTCGCGTCAATGAAGTGAACGGTCGGCTGAACAACGAACAGCGCCGCATCAACAACGGCGTCGTCACCGGCAGGCTCGGCGCCGGGCAGGCCAACCGCCTGGAACGCGGCGAGCAGCACATCCAGCGCCAGGAGAACCGCGATCTGGCCAAGAACGGCGGCCACCTGACCTTCGGTGAACAGCGCCGTCTCAATCACGAGGAAAACCGCGAAAGTCATCGCATCAATCATGCGGAAGCCCATCGCGGCCGGCTCTTCCATCGCTTCTCCAGAGGCCGTTAATCGGCAGGGGTTCAGACCCACCCGTTTGAAACCTCTTCAACGCGGCATCTCCCCGATGCCGCGTTTTGTTTGAGGGCCAGCGAGCGCGGAATTGTTTGCTTCGCTTCGCTCGCCCTTCGGTCGCCTTCCTCGCTTCACTCGGTTCCGCCGTCCCGCCATTCGGAGGATGTACGCCTCTTTGCCTCAGGCATAGGCGCAATGCCGATGCAAACCCTATCTAACGGCCGATTTTGCATCACCCGATGAATTCTGATGAAATAAAAAGTTCAGAGTCTCGTCTGAGAAGCTGCCGCTCGATTTTCGGACGGACTCAAAACAGAAACACACAACCACTCACACACCATGAAATCGTTTCTCACCGTTGCTGTTGCCACCATGCTGGGCTCCCTCGCTGTGCCAAACAGCGCCAGCGCCGGACTCCCCTTCTTCCGTTCGCGCCCTCGCGTCAATGAGGTGAGCGGCCGCCTCAACAACCAGCAGGGCCGTATCAACAACGGCGTCGCCTCTGGACGGCTCAATCCACAGCAGGCCGGGCGCCTGCAGCGCGGCGATCAACGCATCCAGCAGCGCGAGACGCGTGACATGGCCATGCACGGCGGCCATCTGACTGGTCGTGAAACGGCGAACCTCAATCGCGCTGAAAACCGCGAGTCCGGTCGCATCAGTGCGGCTAAAAGCGGTCGCCCCGGGTTCTTTGGCCGGCTGTTTGGCCGCCGTTAACCGCCAGGGGTTCAGGCGCACACGTTTGAATCCATTCTTTCAAAAGACGCGGCATCACCCCGATGCCGCGTTTTTTATGGGGTGGCTGCATGGCGATGCGTTTTTTGGAGGCGTCTGAAGGTTGACCACGGAATACACGGAACCAAAATCAGACTCCGGCTTCAGTGTATTCGTGGTTGATCAAATCTGGTGCATGTCGCCACTTTATCAGTGGTTCAAATTTCCCCAGTTTCCAGCCGCTCCCTTTGGGCTCTGATTTCGGGTTTTCATCCTTCATCCTTGCTCCTCACCCCAAAATCTTCGAGATGAAATCCGAGTGCAGCGGGATGTGCAGAAACGCCGCGAGCCCCAGTACGATGCCGCTGCCGCTGACCAGGCAGGCGAAGTAGAACAGGCGTCGGTTCTGTGTCAGTGCGGTGATGCCAAACATCGTCATCGCGATGGTGAGGAAGGCCTCCGTCATGTCGAACTGATCGTCGAAGACATTGATGTCGTCGTACTCCTTCTCAAAGCCTTCGGCCTTCGCCTTGAGCTCCGCCTTCTCCTTGTCGTAGCGGGCCACCTTCTGCTCATACTTGCGGATCGCCTCCGCATTGGCGGGATTGTTCGAGGCCTTCAGTTGGTCCAGCGCCTCCTCGGCGATGGCCTGCTTCGTGCTCTTCGCCTGATAGTAGGACCACGCGTCCACGCCGCGTGACTGCGCCTGGGACATGGCCTGCACCACGTTGCCATCCTTCACATTGCACAGCGCCATGAACGTGGCCGTGATGGCCACCAGCAGCGCGATCTTCGCATTGAGTTTGCTCTCGCCTGCTTTTTCAACGGTTTCCTGGATCGTTTCGGTGATGTCGCTCATGGGGCAAGGATGTGGTGAAGTGTTTCCAGTGGCAAGCTTCAAACGGTGCCTCTTCTGCTGCTTCGCTTATCTGCGGCCAACTCGACGACTTCTGGCTTCCCCATTGACGCCACCGCCCTCCTCCCTCTACATCGCCGCATGAACTCACGCGCCTCGGTCTGGTCCATCATCGCTGTCGCATCTCTTCTCGCGGCCTGCGCGCCCATCCGCACCGAGACCGTCTCCGCCCATCACGCACGCTCTTATCTGCTCAACAACACCGTGGACTTCGGCTGGGATGGCGGTGGGGTCCGCGCAGATCTCCTGCGCAGCATGGGCGTGGAACTCATGATTCACCGTGCCACCCGTGGCGGCACCAAGATGGATGTGGACTACTCGCGCCGCGAGCATGCCGCACGCACCGCAGGGCTGAAGTGGGGTGCGTATCATTATGTAAACCGCGCCGGGAATCTGCAGGCGCAGCTTGATCGCTTCGTCCATGAGGTGTCCTCGACGGCATGGCGCAATGGCACCACGACCTACCCGGTGATGATGGTCTTGGACAACGAAGGGCGGGACCGCGTCTCATGGTCGCAGCTCGCCTGGGCGGCGCAGCATGTGCGTTCCCACACCGGCGCATGGCCGCTGCTCTATTGCAGCGTGCCGCTGCCAGGTATGCCCACCTTTGCCCAGCAGGAGCGTGAACTCGAAGTGCTGACCTCTGCGGAGAGGCAGGTGCTGAAGACCTGCGGCCTGTGGATCCCGCGCTACGGCGAGCAGACCTCCACGCACATGACCTTCAGTGTACCGCGAGTGTTTGGCACCTGGACCTTCTGGCAGTACTGCGGCGACATCAGCGGTCATCCGAAGACCGCGCTGTTTGGTCAGGCCTTCAGCGGAGACGTCGGCGGTGCCTATACCCGCAGCGGCGGACGTGCCTCGCTGCGCCACTTCTGCGACCGCAATTTTTTCAACGGCTCCCACTCGGCGTTTGAGAAGTTTTACCGCGAGCACTCCTCGGCGGTCAGCACATGGCGGTGAGATCTATAGGCAACCACCGCAAACCATCGCAAACAAGCGCCAACCTCTCCCCCCATCATTTCCCCCGAGAGAAAGCTTGCCAAATGGCCGCCGCAGCGTCGTATCTTGCGCTTCTCTTTTTTATGATGACCCGCCTTGCCCTGATTCTTGTTGGTTCGATTGGTTTCGCCCATGCCTCGCAGCCGACTTCGCTGGCCGATCTGCCAGACGCACATCCTGAGGCGGAGCTGAAGGCCTTCGTGGTGCCGGAGGGCTTTGAGGTGAATCTCTTCGCGTCAGAGCCCATGATCCAGAAGCCGGTGCAGATGAACTGGGATGCCCAGGGCCGCCTGTGGGTTGTGACGAGCACCACCTACCCGCACATCAAGCCCGGCGAAGAGGCCAAGGACCAAGTCGTCGTGCTGGAAGACACCAATGGCGATGGCAAGGCCGACAAATCCACCACCTTCGCCGAAGGTCTGCACATCCCCACCGCGCTCGCTCCCGGAGACGGCGGTCTGTATGTGGCCAATTCCACCGAGGTGCTCTTTCTCAAGGACACCAATGGCGATCTCAAAGAGGACGAGCGCACCGTCCTGCTCAGCGGTTTCGGCACGGAGGACACCCACCACCTGCTGCACACCTTCCGCTGGGGCCCGGAGGGCATGCTGTACTTTTTGCAGTCCATCTACATCCACACCCACATGGAAACCCCTCACGGCATTCGCCGTCTGATGGGCGGCGGCATCTGGGAGTTCCGGCCCGAGACACGCCGGGCGGAAATCATCAGCAAGGGATTGATCAATCCCTGGGGCTTTGAGTTCGACCGCTGGGGCCAGAGCTTCGCGTGCGATGGCGCCGGCGGCGAAGGGGTCAATTTCATCTTCCCTGGCTCCGTGTTTGCCACCTCCCCGGGGGCCAAGCGCATCGTCCACGGCCTCAGCCCCGGCCAGCCCAAGCAGTGCGGGCTGGAAATCATCGAAGACCCGCATTTCCCGGCGGACTGGCAGGGGACCTTTGTGCTGAATGACTTCCGTGGCAACCGCGTGAACCGTTTCCAACTCACTCCCAGCGGCAGCAGCTACATCGCCAAGCAGCTCCCTGACCTCCTCGCCTCCACGCACCGCGCCTTCCGTCCGATCGACGTGAAGATGGGCCCGGACGGGGCGATCTACATCGCCGACTGGTACAATCCCATCATCCAGCACGGCGAGGTGGACTTCCGCGACCAGCGCCGCGACCACGAGCATGGCCGCATCTGGCGCATCACCGCCAAGGGCAAGCCCATCAGCCCCAAGCCCCAGATCGCCGGCGCTACCACGAGCGACCTGCTGGAAATGCTCAAGTCTGACCGCAACTACGTACGGCGCTTTGCCAAGCGCGAACTACGGGACCAGGGCGCCGCCAAGGTCACGCTGGCGCTGGACGCCTGGGCCGCCAAGCTGGACACCACGCAGGAAGCCGATTCCCATGCCCTGCTCGAAGCCGCCTGGGCGCGCGAGGGCGTGAACTCCTTCTCTCCCACGCTCTGGCGCAGGCTCTGGGAGAATAGCGACTACCGCATCCGTGCGGCTGCGCTGCGCATTTTGACCCATCGCTGGAAGGAATTCCCCGAAGTGATGAAGGTGCTGGACAAGGCCGTTTCGGACGAAAACCCCCAGGTGCGTCTGTGGGCGCTGGCCGTGCTGGCAGACATGCGCAAGCCCGGGGCCATCGGCCTCGCCCTTAAGGTGCTGGACCAGCCGATGGACGATTCGCTCGATTTCCTGCTGGAGCTGACCTGCCGCGAGCAGGCAGACATCTGGATGCCGGCGGTGGTGGCTGGCAAGCTCAAGCTGGAGGATCGCCCCAAGCACCTGGTCTATGCCATGAAGAGCACCGGTCGCAGCGATGCGCTGCCGCCCCTCTTTGCAGCCCTCAAGAGCGGCAAGCTCAGCGAGGAAGACGCCGCCGCCGTGCTCAGCATGGCTGGCAGCGCTGCTGACGTGGCCCAGGCGAAGACAATGGCCGACATGGTCAATAACGCCGCCATGGCTCCTTATTATATCGGCTTGCAGGATGCGCTGGTTAAGGCGGCCACGGACCGCAAAGTCATCCCCGAAGGTGCGCAGGACACCGTGATGGCCTGGTTTGACCGCCCCGAGCCCCACGTGGTGCACCGTGCCGCCATCCTGGCCGGGCTGTGGAAAGTCGAGCCGTCCCGTGACAAGCTGGTGGCGCTGCTGACCGACGCCAAAACCATCCCGCCCATCCGCGATGGTGCCATGCGCGGCCTCACCGCCCTGGGCGGGGCGAAGTCCCGTGATCTCTTCGACAAGCTCTTCACCGAATCCCAGGACAACGGCCTGCGTGCCCTGATGATCGACGGCCTGACCAGCGTGGGCCCGCAGCTCGCGGCCAAGCGCGCCGTCGAGTTCCTGGCCAAGGCGGACGTGAATGCCGCAAAGCCGATTCTCACCGTTTTCCTCAAAAACAAGCAGCTTCCAGGCGTGCTGGCCAAGGAACTTGAAGGCAAGACGATTCTTGACTCCGTAGCCGTGGAAGGCATCCGCATGGTCACCTCCCGTGGCATCCAGGGCCCCCTGGCCGATGCCTTGAAAAAAGCCGGCGGAGTCAAGCAGATGGACCGCCCTCTCACCCCTGAGGAAATGAGCGCCATGGTGGCCAAAGTGAAGACCCAGGGAGATCCCGTCCGCGGCGAGGCCGTGTACCGCCGCCAGCAGATCCTCTGCATGTCCTGCCACGCCATTGGCGAATCCGGCGGCGTGCTCGGGCCCAATCTGGTCAGCATCGGCGCCAGCGCCCCGGTGGATTACTTGATCGAGAGCCTGCTGGAGCCGAGCAAGAAAATCAAAGAAGGCTACCATATGGTCATCATCAGCAAAAAGGACGGCGGAGTCATCTCCGGCGGCCTCGTCAATGACGGTGCGGAAGAGTTGACGATTCGTGACCCCGCCAATCAGATCATCAAGGTGGCCAAATCCGCCATCGCCAGCCGTCAGATGAGCCCTGTGAGCATGATGCCCCCCGGCATGACCGCCAGTCTGCGCGAAGACGAATTCGTCGATCTCGTGCGCTTCCTCTCCGAACTCGGTCGGGAAGGGGCCTACAAAACCCAGCCCAACCGTTACATCCGCACCTGGAAGGCCATGGGCAAGATGGAGCAGAAGGACGTGGACCATGTCCGCCATGTGGGCAGCTTTGCCCTGAACGACGAAAAGTATGCCTACCCCTGGCAGATGGCGATCAGCCAGGTGAACGGGGACCTGCCGCTGGCCGATCTGCCCGCCGCGCAGAAGATGTATCCGTGGTTCCCAAAAATCGTGCAATTTGGCCTGAAATTGGACGGTGCTGGCAAGGTCAAACTCGGCTTCGGGACCGTTAAAGGCATTGTTGTGGCGGTGGACGGGGCAGAGCTTAAGGAATTGAGCCCAGTGCAGGAGCTCGATCTCAGCGCCGGAACCCACCGCGTCAGCGTGTTGGTGACGCGCGACGCTGGGGAAGTGACGAGTTTGCGCGTGGAAATCCTAGATGGCGCAGCCGTGGCCGTGCCATGAGGCTTTGCAAAGCTGAAAAATCGTAAAGCCGATGTATTTGCATTGACGGGACAGCGGCGCTTTCGCTATTCTGAACGCTAGGCCTGGAATGCATGTCTCACCCCGACGTGCATCCATGCGCCAACCCTTTGTCCAACTACATGAGAAAGCATCCCATCGACTTGCTGCAAAACGAAATGCTCGTTTGGTCGAACCATTGTGACTTTTTAGGGTTTTCTGTGGATGAAAAATGCAGTTTTTAAACATCCCTCATCCGCTCTCCTGAGCCGCTGTTCTTTTGCCCCTTTTTCCATTCTCTCGCGCCGCCTCTGCCCAAGACTTTTTTCTGATGAAAACACTTCGACGAAACCGCATCCTTATCGGCTGGTTCATGACCTTGCTGGTGTTCACCATGCAAGTGGCCACGCCATTGAGGGGGGCCATTTTTTACTGGGCTCCCGGCGGGATTGCCACGGGTTCCGGAAATTGGGACACGACCTCACTCTTCTGGGGTGCCAGCCCAGGTACGGGTGGTGCCGTCTGGCAGAATGGCACGTCGAACACAGCGGTGTTGACCAACACCGCCAACCTCCATATTACGGAAGCCATCACCCTCAATGCGTTGACCTTCCAGGCCAGCAATGCCTTTGTATTGGCCCAGTCAAGCACCCCAGGAGCACTCAACTTTGGCGGTACCAATCCGACGATCACCCTGCAGGGCAGTTCTTCGCTGGGGGCTGATATCAAGGATACCCTGAATGCACCGCTGTCGGGTTCAAACGGGCTGATCATTCAATACGTGGATACGGCCACCACCCCCAAACCTGCTTATGGCGGTATTCTTGTTCTGGGACAGTCAGGCTCCGATTATGCCAATACTCTGACCAATGGCATCACGGTGATTGGAGCGAAAACAACGGGTGGAACGCTGACGGGAGGAACTACGACGTTAGCGATTGGCATGACCTCCACGGACAACAATCCGCTGGGAACCAATGCCGTCACATTGCAGCAAAATTCCAGGCTGCAAATCGCCGGAACGACGACCACCAGCCAGGGTTATTCCGGCCGGGTGTTTGCCACTCCGGTGGGTGTGAGCGACAGCAGCCGCGTGGACTTTTCACAAACCGCCACGGGTGCAAACCTGCCTTCAACGTCGCTGGTTGCCAATACCACGAGCACTTCCATCGTCGGCAGTACCGCGACTCTTTCCACCGCCTCGACTGCCGGCTTGTATGTCGGTGAGACGGTCACAGGTACCGGTGTGCCCGCCGGTACCTTGGTGGTCGGCGTGAACAGCGGCACAAGTTTCACGGTGACTACAGACCTCAGTAATTTTAATGTGTCAAACTCCACCCTGAAGGTGACGGCGCCGCCAGCGGGTACTGCGCTTTCTCCCGGTCCGGTTCTAAACATCGCCGGAGGTCTGGATGGCAGCGCCACTTCCTCCATCCAGTATGTGGACATCAATGGTGCGACGCAGACTGCGGCCAACTATGCCATCCAATGGGCTGGTAAACTCTCGATTGGTGTTGCCGGGGGCTATACTTTTTCTGCCAGTCCCGATGATGCTGCCAGGATCTACATTGACGGTGTCTTGGTCCTGAACAACGACGGCGGCAAGGGTTCCACCGACCTTTCCAGCAAGGTCATCAACCTGGCATCGGGTTATCACGATGTGGTGGTGGATTATGTCCAGGGCACCGGCGGTTCGGCTCTGAATGTGGGGTATGCGGGTCCAGACACTCCGTCGGGCCAGCGCATGGTTTTGGACCAAAGCGGCAATTTGTATCAGGCGGAGGTCAATACCGCTGCTGGTTTCAGCAATGCCCTTCAGTTGGGCAACGCGATCAATGTGACGGGCAATGCCACCATTGCCATGCAAACAGGCGGGGGTTTTACTTCGGCCCAGCTTGGCGCGCTGTCCATGACCACCGGAACCACACTTTCGGTCCTCTCCGTGGCTAACAATGGCGCGGTGATTACGGGCAATGATCCCGGGTTTGGCCAGACCCTGCATTTTGGCGGAACTGTCGCAACGCCAACGTTGTTTGGCAGTGGCACCACGGGGACGGTGACTATTGCCTCGGATGCCAATGTGGCGTTCGACGGGGTGGTTTCTGATGGCGGCATTAGCAACATGAACATTTTGAAAATCGGCACCGGGCGCTTGTACTTCAATCAAACCAGCAGTGCCAATTCAATGCTAGGCACGACGACGATCACTATGGATGGCACAACTGCGCAAACCGTGACCGCCAACACCAGCAGCAACAAAACGATTGTTCCCAGCAACACGTCCACCCTGTCGGTCGGCATGGGGGTGAGTGGGTCGGGCATTCCCGTCGGTACAGTGATCACCGCCATCGGCAGTAATAACGTGGTCACCCTGAACAATGCGGCCACCACTTCGTTGACCGGCACCTCGCTGACCTTCACCCCTGCAGCCAGTACACCGCCCACCCTGGTTTTGACGGGCAGCACCGCTACCGGTGCCATGGATCCGATTGGATCCGCTGGTATTGTCCTGCTAGGTGGAAACCTGGTGCTCGACTCCAAAGGAGCCACTTCCGCCGGCTTGGGGCCAACTTTTAACAATGCGGTCAGCATCACGGGCAACGCGACCATCCAATCCGTGGTCAATGCGGCGACCACCGTGCTGGGAGGCTCCACCAATGGCATCTCTCTGGCACCGAATTCTACCTTGACCCTGGATGCCATCTCCGGTGGACAGCCGGTAGGCGACCCCGGTGCCACGCTGGCTATCGCTGGCAACATCACGGGCAACGCGACCACCACGCTGGTTTTAAAATCAACGATTGAAAATGCCATCACCACAGTCGTCGCGGCAGTTGCGACCACTGCTGCACCTCAGCAGACCGGCAATGCCTTGGTGACATCCGGCACGGTGGCACTGCGCGGAGACAATTCAGGGTTCCTGGGCACGATCTCGCTGGCGCCCAACATGGCACTGCGGGTGGAAGGCGTGAAAGCCTTGACTGGCAAGACGTTAACGCTTGCGAGCAACACCCTGTCATTGCTTTCAGACGGCAGTTCCAGCGGCGGCAATTATGGCACGGGAGGCCGGGAAACCCTGACGTTCAGTGATGCCCTGACCGTCACTGCCAACACCACCATTGTGGTGGACCGCCTTGGTAATGCCCAGGCTCCGCTGTTCACCCAGGCGGCCAACAAAACGGCGCAGATCAGCTCTCTGGTGCTGGGTTCGCCTGTGGCAGGCAACAGCATTCTGACGGTGACCAACAACAATGGCTATGGATTGGAAGTGCTCGGAACCACGACGCTGTCGGCAACGCCGACTTTCACGGTTGCCAACGCGACCAATTCCAACGCAGTGGCGGGACTGACTCTGACGGGTGTTGTCTCTGGTAACTTCAATCTGATCAAGGCTGGCAATGGCACCCTGGCCCTGGGGAGTGCGTCGAACAGTTTCGGCGGCACACAATCCCTGACTTCTTTGGCCTCCTCCGGCACCAATATCTTGACGCTCAACTCTTCCAATTTGATCGTCGGCCAGGCGGTTTCAGGAACGGGGGTGCCAGTCGGAGCCACCATTGCCTCGATTACCAGCACGAACTACAGCACCATCGCAACCTCAGGGACCAAAGTGCTCACCACCAGCAGCAGCGCCGGACTGGCTGTGAATATGCCGGTCTTTGGAGTGGGCATTCCCGCCGGGACCACGGTATCTTCACTGACCACCCCTAGCTATACCATCAATTCGGTCAGTGGAACCAGTGGCAATGTTCTGAACGTTACCTCGGTCACTGGACTGCAGGTGGGCATGCCGGTGAGCGGGACGGGCATTTCCAATGGTTCGGTGATTACCGCGATCGACTCGGTCGGTAATAACGTCACCCTCAGCCTTGGCACCTCCTCGCCCACGTCATTTACGTTGAATCAGATCACGTTGAGTCAAAATCTCACTGCGGCGAATCCCACGCTGAACCTGCAGCAGGCCACGATCAATGGCGGCAATCTGACAGTGGCCAATCCAACACTGACAGTCACGCCGGTGATCAACATCACCGCAGGTGTTCTGTCGGTCGCCAATAATGGTGCCATGGGCAATGCGGCCAATCAAATCTGGATCAATACCAATGCCGCGACTGGTGCGGGGCTGCGCGCTACGGGCACCTTCTCCACTTCCCGGACCATCGTTCTGCAGCAAGCCAGCAACGCCATTGAAGTGAGCAATGGCAGCACCCTGACTCTCAGCAGCGCATTTACCTGGGGGAGCGCCGTCAACAGTCTCTACAAGAACGACATGGGTACCTTGGAGCTGACCCAGGCCGAGACAAACTGGAACGGGACTTTGAACGTGAATCAAGGCACGCTGGAAATCGATACTGCCAGCGCGTTTGGCACAGGAGTGGCGGATACTTTTGTGACGGCAGCGGGGGCGGAGGTGGCGCTCAATGGCGGATCGAGCGGGTTGACCATCTCGGAAAACTTCCAGTTAACAGGCAACGCCAGTGCCTCGGGGGTCAATGCCAAGGGTATGATCCACAGTCTGGCCGGTACGGGCACCAACACTTTGAACGGTGCGGTGTATGTGAACAGTGGTGCAGGCAGCACCGTGATTGCGGGAGTTGATTCGGGCAGTCTGTTGAATATTGCCGGCGGCGTTCGTTATGCAGGATCCGGCGGCAATCTATATCTTTCAGCCTCCGGCACCGGGGTGGGAACATTATCGTCTTCTCTGGCCAGTCTGAGTTCGAATCCGGGCACCGAGACCTTTACCAAGGTGGGCACCGGCACCTGGAACATCACCACCGGCGTGTTTCAACCGACTCTCAACACTTCCACCTACAAGGCTTTTGCCACTACGGCTACCACCACGGCAAACAGCACTTCGGTCACTTTAAATTCGGGTTCCACCACAAGCCTCTTTGTGGGCATGCCAGTCAGTGGTTTATCCAGTGTTTACGGCAACAATCTGACCGTCGCCAGCATTCAGGATGCGACCCATTTTACATTGTCCAGCGCAGCCAAAACAGCGAGCACGACCGCCGCGACTATTTTTGGTGGTCTGAACACTGCCAGTGTGACCACGACGTCAGGCAGCACTGCTGCGACCGTGGCGAGCACCAGTGGTTTTTATGTAGGCATGCCTGTCGTGGGCACCAACATTCCTGGCGGTGCCACCGTGGCGAGCGTGACTAGCGCAACTCAGTTCACGCTTTCGGCCAATGCTACTGCAACCGGAACTGCTAATGCGGTTTTTGCTGAAAACATGGGCGTAGTCAACAGTACGCTGGGCCTTTCTGGCAATGCCAACATCAGCAATGCCAACATCCCTGCCGGGGCCACGATCAAAAGCATCAACGGCAACTATTTCACCATCGTTTTGCCTTCGACGGCGCTGGCCTCCAATTTTGTGAACGCCAGCAACACCCTCACGACTTATGGGGCGGGTGCCAACAGCACGGCGGTGATGCTCAGTTCCGGTACGCTCGCCTTGAATAGCGCTGGGTCATTGTCCAGTGGAGCAAGCGTGAGCTCGGTGGCTAACGCTTCGACCACCCTTAATAGCAACGTGGTCACTGTCGGCTCAACACTTGGACTGTTTCCAGGTATGGCCGTTTCGGGCACCAATATCCCCGCCGGAGCCACCATCAGTTCCATCACCAGCGGAACGCAATTCACCATCAGCTCGGTTGCGACAGCCACTGGCACAGGCATCCCGATTGCTGTCGGGCTGGCTAATGCTTCGACCACCAGTGGCAGCAACGTGATCACAGTCGGTTCGACGCTTGGGCTGGCTACGGGAATGGCCATCTCCGGCACCAATATTCCAGCCGGGGCTACCATCGGCAATATCAACAGCCTCACGCAATTCACTATCAGCTCGAATGCAACCGGCACTGGCACGGGCCTCACACTGGCGACTTCGGACTCCTCCACGGCAAATCTGATCACCCTCAGCCCTGGGGCGATTCTTTCCCTGGATAACTCCGGCACCAACGTCAACAACCGCCTGGCCACCCGTCCGCTGACCTCCTACGGTGGAACTTTGAACATCACTGGCAACTCCACTGCGGCGACGACGGAACAGCTCGGAGCCGTCACCTTCAATGCTGGGAACAGCGTCCTGACCTTGAGTCCTAACAGCTCGCAGTCGCTCTCTCTGACCCTGGGGCTAAGCACAGCGGTGGTACGCAACGCTGGAGGCACGGTGCTCTTCCGAGGCACCAATCTTGGCAGTGCGGCTGCGGCCAACACCGCCGTGGTGGTCGGGCCGTCTGCTACAGCGGGGTTGACCTTTATCGGCCAGACTGGCGGAACAGGCACCTCCAAAAAGGGCATCGTCCCCTGGGCGCTGGTGGACACCAGCAGCTCCGGCACTGGTCTTTCCTTTGCCGCGGCTGATTCCGCCGCCGCCGGGACAACCACCGGTTCCAACTTGCTGCGTGCGTTGAGCGGGTCCGAAATCTCCACCACTCTGGCCAGTTTGACGAATGTCTCGCTGACCAGTGGGGCCTCGCTGTTTGCGCCGATGACGGTCAACTCGCTGACCCTGGGCACCGGCGGCAGCGTGACAATCACTTCACCGCAAACTCTGACTATCGATAGCGGCGGCATCCTTGACACAGCGGTTTCCGCCAGCATCTCTGGCGGTCTGCTTTCCACCACCAGCAACCGGGAACTGATCATGTTTGTGACCAATCCGGGCGGCACTTTGAGTCTCAGCAGCGCCATCGCTGGCACCAGCGGCGGCCTGACCAAATCGGGGGCGGGCACGCTGTCACTTGCACCCATCGACGGCTACTCGGGGGCCACCATCATTGATCAAGGCACCCTCAAGCTGGATTCCGGCGGTCGTTCCATTCTCTACAACAACGATCTTTCCATCAACAACGGTGGTACGCTGGATCTCAATGGCAGTGTGCTCTTTGCCAACCGTCTTCGTAATGACGGCAGCACCTTTGTGGCCGGCAATGGCGGCACTGTCACCAACAGTGCTGTGGCTCCGGCCACACTGGTGCTCGGCAATGCCAACGTGAACTGGGCCGGCCAGATCAATGGCAATGTGGCTGTGGTGCGTGCGGTCAACGGCTCCGGCAGCAATGACTGGAATCTCTACACCGCCCAGGGCTACACCGGGCCGACATTGCTGTATGGGGGGCGCATGCAGTTGACGGATTCGGCAACGCTTTTGAGTACCAACGCGATCGAAATCAACTACTCCAATTTGCTGATCCAAAATGGCTCGCTGCTTGGCCAGAACATCAACACTCGCATCAACCCGACGGCTCCCATCACCCTGCGCGGGGGCATGCTGCAAGTCCTCAACCGGCAGGCCATGGCGACCGTCGAATCCTTCGGTGCGGTGACCTTGGCGCAAGGGCAAAACATCATCTCCACCAATTTAAACGGGGTGAACCTCAATTCGATCGATCTGACCTTCGCCAGCCTGACCCAGGCGGCGGGGTCCAAGGCCACAATGATGTTCCGCAGCGTGACCGGGCTGATAGGCAATAATACCCGCGTGTTCTTCAACACCGCACCGACGCTTTCGAACAATCTCATTGCGAACGCCAGCGGCCAGACGGGCTGGGCGGTTGTTGATCGTGAGTTTGCCAGTTACATCGCAGGCACAGCAAATCAGGTCGGTGGCGTTGGCGCGCTGAACCAGGTCGGCTTTGCCGGATATTCCACCAACGGCTTGAACAGCGGTGGCACCAGTGACAACATCCGGCTGACCCTCGCTGCCGTGGCTTCGACCGGGTCCGTCGGTGGCAATCTCCTGACCGTGGCAAGCACTGCGGGCATGTCCGTAGGAGACCCTGTGGCTGGGGTGGGCGTTCCGGCAGGCACCACCGTCACGGCCATCACCAATGGCATTCAGTTCACCATCAGCCAGTCCCTGACCGCTGCGAATCCCACTTTGACGCTGCCGCAAACCCTGCAGGCAGACAAAACCATTAACAGCCTGGTGCTCAATTCGAGCGGCTCGAACACCGTCAATCTCAACGGCCACACGCTCACCCTGCAAGGAGGCGGTCTGATTCTGTCCCCAACGTCTGACAACACCGGAACCGCCTCGGTGCTGACCAGTTCGACTTCCAGCCCGACCGTCACTCTCTCAGCCCTGCCTGCCACCCTGACGGTCGGCTCAACCGGCTTCCTCGGAGCTACGGTGACGGCGATCAGTGGCACCACCGTCACTCTTTCCGCCAATGCGAACGCGAATGTGTCGGCCAATCCGGTGGTGGTCAGTTATACCGATCCCAACAACAATCCCGGAACCGTCAGCGTGCTTTCGAGTTCGACCTCCAGCCCCACCGTGACGGTTTTGTCGGTTCCGACCTCCCTGGTGGTCGGCTCCACCTTTATGAGCAGCACTGTTACTGCGATCAATGGTAATACCATTACCTTGCAGACCAACGCGGACTCCACGATTTCCATCATTCCGCTCGCCAGCGGATACACCAGCACCATTCCCACTACGCTGGCGGTCACCAACGGCAACCTGACCAGCGGTATCTCGGGTTCGGCGGCGGATCTTTACATCCACGCCCTGCCATATGGTGGTACCAGCCGCTTGTCCGCGATTTCAGCCAACATTACCAACAATGGGGCGGGTGTCGCCACTGCTGGGGCTGGCGGTGCTGTTTCCTTGGTACTGGACGGCAACATTTCCACTGCAGGTCTGTCGGGGACCACGATTTCCGGCAACAACACATACTCGGGTGGAACCTGGGTCAATTCGGGCACATGGATTCTGGGCACCCCCAATGCCAACGGCACCTCCATCTACGCCATTCCAGGCAACCTGACAATCTCCGGCAGCAATGTGGACAACTCCAATGTTTACAGCGGGCTGGTGCAGTTGAATGCCAGCAGTGAAATCAACAATACGGGCACCGTCACTCTGAATGGTGGCGGCAGCCTCTATCTCAACGGCTTCAATCAAGCGTTGGGCGGACTCGTCTTCAACAACAGTGGCGGTCCGGCTCCTACCATGAGCATCAGCACTGGTCAGTTGACGCTGAATGGCAACATTTCCGCTGCTGCCGCCAGTGTTGGTAACATTTCTCTGTTAAACAGCGGTGCCTTGAACACAACGACGACAACCGGCAGTTCCACGGTGACGGTTGCCAGCACGGCGGGACTCGTGGTGGGAACTGCGGTAAGCGGCACCGGGATTGCAGGTGGTACCACCATTGCTTCCATCGCGGGAGATGGGGTGACCTTGACGCTCTCTGCCGCTGCGACAGCCTCCGGAACCAATTCGCTGACCTATGCCAACCTGGGTTCGTTGAGCCTGGGTGGTGCGACGCGCACGGTGACTGTTAGCCCCATCACTGCCAATGGTCAGAGCGTGGCACCGTTGCAGCCAACCTTGAACATTACTGCGCCTATCGTGCAAGGGTCCGGCGTGGCTGGCCTGACCATTACCAGCCTCACCGGCGGGACCAGCAGCCTCAGTTCGACCACCAACAATACTACCAGCGTGGTCGTGCCGAGCACTGCTGGGCTCTATGTCGGGGAGGCGGTCAGCGGTTCAGGCATCCCCGTTGGCGCAAAAATTGCCAGCATTGCAGGGGATGGGGTGACTTTGACCCTTTCCGCTAGTGCAAGTACAAGCACCACCGCTGCCCTGACCTACGGCAGCGCGGCGGCCGCCAACACCAGCCTGAATTCTACCACCAACAGCACTGCCACCGTTACGGTGCCGAGCACGGTGGGGCTCTATGTCGGCCAGTCTGTCAGCGGCTCCGGCATTCCTGCTGGTACCACGATTGCCGGCATTGCGGGGGATGGGGTGACTCTGACTCTTTCTTCCAATGCGACCACAAGCACTACCGCCGCCCTGACCTACGGCAGCGCGGCCGTGCTGCAGTTGAGCAGCCCGGTCAGCACCTTCACTGGCGGAGTGACGCTCAATGCCGGCGGACTTATGATCGGTGCCAGCAGCACTCCTTCCGTCGTGGGTTCGACGGTGACCAGCGGCCCCCTGGGCACCGGCACTCTGACGATTGCGGATGGCACGCGGCTGCTGTCTTCAGGCTCCGCCAATGCCGTCGCCAACACCTTCGTTGCACAAGGCGGCTTCACTTTTGATGGCGCCAGCAACCTGACGCTCAATGGTGCCACCACTCTGCCGGCCGCAGCCAATATCACGGTCATGCTGCCGGGCACCGTGCTGACCCTCGGCGGGCCGATCAGCGGCGCTGGTACCAGCATCAATAAAAACGGCCTGGGTACTCTGAGCTTTTCCACGGGCATCTCGACTTCGGGGCTGCTGAACAACAACAGCATGGCGGGAGTGGTGAATGTGAATGCCGGGGTGTTGCAGATGATTGGAGCGGCAGGGGTGGCAGCAGAGACTCCGCTGGGTACGGCAACGATCAATCTGGCTGCCAATGCGATGCTGGATCTGCGCAGCAATGGCGTGACCAACAACGGCACGGTAGTGTTTGGCAACAACGTGGTTCTGGCATCCACCGCTGGTGCCACTTTCAACATCAACGTGAACAACGTTTCGGCTAACACGGGCAACACCATCCAAATGGGAAATCTGACCATCGCTGCGGGCCAGACGCTGGAGGTACTGAGCACCAATGCCTACAATCTGCGCTTTAAGGGTAGTTCGAATAATTATACAGGCAGTGGAACGATCAATTTTGCAACGGCTGCCAATTCGACGCTGACCGTTCCCGGCGGCTTTACGAATTCTTTGAATGCGGCCAACACGGGACTCGGAACGCTCCTGCTGAGTGGCAGCAACACCTTCACCACTCTGCCCTCTGGCAGCATCGGTGCCGCACCGGTGATGAACACCAGCAGCACGCCGCTGGGCACCGCAACCTACGCGTTTGCCAACAACAGCACCTTGGTGGTTGCACCGGTGGGTGCGCTTCCTGCTGGCGTTGCCAGTACGCTTCCAGCCGGCTATACGATGGGTGGGCTCACCGAGCGTCTTTACTCGGGCGGTGCCAGCAATCTGAATTCCCTGCTTGGCTCTGCCATGGCACCCGGAGCTGTCCTGACCGGGCAGCCGCTGGGAGATCTTGCAATGAACAATCGTCCGCCCGTGGTGACCGCAGCCGCAGGCACCCAGGCGGTCTATTCCGGTCTGATCCAAATCACCAACGGTGGCAATTATACCTTCCAGACCGCTGAACGCGATCAGAGCACGCTGATCATTGATGGGGTGACGGTGACGGGCGTCAATACCACCACCGCTGGTGGCACCAAGGGACCTTCTCTGCTCGCTTCCGGCACCGGTACCATTGCTTTGAGCCCCGGGTGCCATACCATTGTGCTTCAAACGACTAATTTGACCGGGAGCGGTGGCTTCCAGTTGCTCTATGGTGGCCCGGACACTTTCCACACCATCAATTCTACCACGAACAACAATGCCACCGTCACCATGACGAGCACGGCAGGGCTTTATGTTGGGCAGTCAGTCACTGGTCCCGGGATCCCCGCTGGCACATCGATCGCAAACATTTCGGGGGATGGTGTGACTTTGACCCTCTCAGCCAATGCGACCACAGCCGCTACAGCCCCCCTTTCATACGGCAACACTCTGGCGACAGGGGTCAACGGTGTCACTAATCCTGCTGCGAATCTTCAAGCGATTCCAAGTTCCCAACTCGCCTGGTTGAGCGCCCCCCAGACCGCCTCCAACACCTTTGCTGCTCAGATCAATTCGGCTTTCAGTCTGCCTGCCAATACCTCTGCCACCATTGACGGCCAGGGGACGAACATCAACAGCACGCTCGGCACGGCCACCGCCGGCAGTTTCAGCATGGGCAATGGTTCCACGCTGACAGTCAACAACCAGGGCGGCACCGGCTGGCTTGGCGTGACACCCGCCCTTACTTTCGGCACAGCTACAGATAGTGTCACCCTGAACACCAACAGCGGCACGCTTAACCTGCTTGGTGGTATTACCGGAGCTGCAGGGAATGCCATCACCAAAATCGGCACTGGCACCTTGATTCTGGGCAGCGGCGGCACGGATGCAGGCACGCTCAGCGTCACCAATGGTTTCCTGCAAATCTCGGCGGCTAATTCGCTGCCAACGGGTGGTACCACGATCACCCGGGTCGTTCTGCCAGCTTCCATGTACTCCACGGTGAGTACGGCAACCACAACCGGCAGCAATGTTGCGACAGTCACTTCTACAGCCGGGCTTCAGCTGGGCATGGTTGTTACCGGTACAGGTGTCGCCGCTGGCTCCTATATTACCGCCATCACCAGTGGCACGACCTACACGTTGTCTGCCAATGCCACGGGGACAGGAACCGACAATACGGCGACTTACAATCCGTCGCGTCTGACGATCAACTCAACCACCAATGGCACCTCGGTAGCCGTGGTGAGCACTGCCGGACTTGCGGTGGGCATGTCCGTCACCGGGGCCAATATTCCGATTGGGACATATATTTCGTCCATTGTCAGCAACACCTCCTACACCCTGTCACAGAGCAGCTCGTCAGCAGCGAACCTTAATCTCACCGTCAACACTGACACCTATGGCGCGCTTGATTTGAACGGAGTCACCGGTGTTTTAGGCAACATCACTTTGAATGGTGTGTCCCCCATCTTCCGCAACAGCACCACACCGGCGGCTTTGTTCAACAGCAGTTCCACCGCCGCCAGCGTGGCTGGCAATATTTCCATCGGTGCCGCCACAGCACCCCTGGCTACGGCCATCGGAGGCTTTGGCGACATCACCCTCAACGGGCTGGTGCAAGATGGCGGCACGGCAGGCGTGGCGTGGAGCAAAGTGGGCTCGGATACACTGACATTGAGTGGTGCGAACACCTTCACGGGGGCTCTCACCATCAGCGGCGGTATCCTCAAGCTGGGCAATGTTCTGGCACTCGGTACTGTTGCCGGTGGCACCACCGTTTCCTCAGGGGCCACGATGGACCTCAATGGAATCACGCTTACCAACGCGGATGCACTCACCTTGAATGGCACCGGAACCACTGGGCTGGCTCAGGCCAGCACGCTGGGTGCTTTGATCAACAGCGGCGCGGCGGCGAGTTATAACGGCAACATCACACTCGCAGCTGCCTCCAGCATCAATACCTCGGGCGGAAACATCACTCTGGGGCTGGCAGGCGTTGGGGGCGTTGTCAGCGGTTCGGGTCTGCTGACCAAGTATGGCAGCAACACGCTCACTTTCACGGCGGTCAACACCATGACGGGTGGTCTGACGGTGAACGCGGGAACGGTGACCGTCAGCGGCTCCGGCATTTTGTCCGGAGGCGGCGGCACCAACACCATCAATCCCACCGCCACGCTTAATTTGGACAGCACTGGAACCAATCAGAACAACCGTTTGAATAGCCGCCCGCTGGTTTTGAGCGGTGCCACCTTCAATCTCAAAGGCAGCATCACCGGCACGACGACGGAAGTGACGGGCCAGACCTTGACCATCAGCCCTGGTGGCTCTTCCATCGTGCTGAGTGGTGCATCTGCCGGGGGGTACACGGAGCTTTCCAATTCAGGCCTGTCACGCAGTGGCAATGGCACGGTCTTGTTCCAAGGCGTGAATCTGGGCACCTCCACTCTAGGCACCAACAACACCAGCAACGTCATTTTCACCACGGTACCTGGTACCACCGGACAAAGCGCAGGGCCAGGTACGACTCGCGGCATCATCCCTTGGGCCGTCATTTCACCCGACAATGGCACGACCTTCAGCTTTGCCGCCCCGAGCGCTTCCACTACCTTTGGTCTGCAGGCATTAGGCGCAGGGGACCGCGTGAATGACACCCTCGCCACGGCGAATGCCAACTTTTACTCCACGACTGGCACAACGACTGCCGCGGCCAACACGACCTACTCCCTGAATTCCCTGACCTTTACAGGCGGTACGCTGGCGTTGTCTGCTGGCTCCAGGGTGATCGTGGGCAGCGGCGGTATTCTTGCCTCGCCTACGACGGTCAGCATTACCGGCGCTGGATCTACCTTGAGCACGGGAGGTTTTAACACGGAGTTGATTGCTCACGTCATGAGCGGCAGCACCCTGACCATCAGCCCCACCATTTACTTGTCTGGCGGCGGGTTGACCAAGGCGGATGCTGGAACCCTGGTGCTGAACGCCCAGGAAACGTATCTGGGCAACACCACCGTCAACGGCGGCATCCTGAAGCTGAACGGCGGCGGCTCCCAGACCTTGTTCTCGCCTTTCACCGCGGCACCCGGTCTTGGCAGTTTGAGTTCAAGCCCTTCGTCCCAGGTCTTGCAGGTCAACAATGGTGGCACCTTGGATCTGAATGGCTTCAGTCAGTCTGTGGCCATTCTCAACAGTGCTGGCACTCTGCCTGGTACGGGTGGCACGATTATGAACGGTTCCGCCACGGCGGCGACCCTGCGCATCGGCATCAGCGCGGCGAACACCTGGGCGGGCAACATCAGCACGGGTACCGGTATGATCAATCTGGTGCGTGACGGCGCGGCTGCCTGGACGGTCGAATCTGCCAATACGATGACCGGGACGGTGACGCTGCAAGGCGGATCTACCGTGCTGCAGGACGCGGGGGCGTTTGCCTCTGCCACCGGCATTACCATCGACCGTGCAGGTCTGACTTGGAATGATACTGGGCTGCAGTCTGCGACGCGCCTCCTGAGCACTGCCACGATGACCCTCAATGGGGGCGGTTTTTTCTTCAATGCGCGTGCAGGCACGAACGGCACCGCTCAGTTTGGCAACATCACGCTGGCCGGCGGCTCATCCTACCTGGCAGCCAATCCCGTCAATGGAACGGCGACATTGAACACTGGCATCATTTCCTCCCGCGCCACTGGAGCCACGCTGACCTTTGGCGGCAATGTGGGGGACAACGGTCGCATTTTCATGTCTTCGGCCCCCGCTCTGACCAATGGGATCATCGGAGGCTGGGCCGTGGCATTGGGCATTGACCCTGTCGCTGGTGGTGGCACGAATGCCGAGTTTGCCACTTATGACCCCGCCTCTGGCATCCGGCTGGCGGGCAGTTATGCCACCGTGTTCAACAGTGGCGTCATTGCCGCTGGAACAGCCCTGCAAAACACCAATGTGCGCCTGGGCGGCTCAGTCACCCTCGCGGCAGGAGGTGCCACGTTCAATACATTGACCATGAACAATTCGGCGAACACGCTGAATTTCATCAATGCGACGGACACCTTGGTCGTGACAAGCGGCGGTATCTTGTCAGGCTTGGACAACAACGCGCGCAGCATCGGAACCGCAGTGCTTCCGGGTATCGTGACCGCCGGCGCTGGCCAGTCGGAGTTGTTTATCCACAATGGAGCCAACACCCTGACCATCAATTCGGTGATTGCGAACAACAACACCGTGATGAACGTCGTATTGGACGGTCTGAGCCAGGCGGGTCCTGCCATTACCTTGGCCAATGCGAACACCTACACGGGTACGACCTATGTTAATGGGGTGATCTTGAACCTGAAAGCGGCCGTCGGTACTGCCATCCCAGGCAATTTGATCATTTCTGGCGGCACCACCGGCACGGATTCCCTGCCCATCGCCAATGCGAGCGTGGTCCTGCAGTCGAGCAATCAGATCGCCGCGACTTCAGCAGTGACCATTAACGGCGGCGCTCAGCTCAACTTGAATAACTTCAACAACACCATCTCCGGCCTGACATTGACGAATGATGGCGGTGGCAATGGCAGCAATGGCCCCGGTGTGGTGACTGGATCCGGCGCGCTGGCCGTGGTGGCCACGCAGCCGCTGGCAGCCAGTACCACCTTGGGAAGCACAACGCTGAAATTTTCAACGGCACCGGGGACCACGATTGCCGCCAACACGCCCGTCAATGGCCCGGGCATTCCGGCTGGAACGGTGATCGTGAGCGGTTCTGGCTCTAACTACACACTGTCAAATGCCGCCACGGCCACGGGTTCCATTTCCATCGCCGTCAATGCGACCACGACGGCAGGTTCAAATACGCTTTCGTTTGCGGTGGCACCTAGCGCAGGCACGCTGGCTGTGGGCACTCCCGTCAGTGGCCTTGGCATCGCACCTGGAACCACCATTCTCAGCGGTTCTGGCAACACTTACACGCTTTCCCAGAACGCGACGACCACCGTGAGCGGCACTCCTGTCATTGGTGGCATCATTTCCGCCAACAATCTGGCCAACGCCAACAGCCTTCCAGTGATCAATGGCTTCCTGAATGCCAGCGCCGGACTGACATTCAATCCAGCCGCCTCCACCGTATTGCCTGGTCAGATTGGCCTCGAAATCAATGCGGCCATGAACACCGGTTTTATCGTGATGAACGGTATGGGCGTGCTGGGCATCGGCGGGCAGAGTCTCTACAGTGGCATCACCCAGGTCAATTCCGGCACCCTGGCGTTCGGCCAAAACGGTGCCTTCATCGGCAATTCGCAGGTGAACCTGGCCGCAGCGGCGGTCCTCGACGCGCGTGGTCTGGCTGGCACGGTGGGCTCGATCACCGGTTCGGGAACGGTCACCAACTACAATTTGAGTTCACCGGGCACTGTCGTGACCGGCTTTGACAACACCAGCAGCACCTTCTCAGGCACCTTCAACAGTCTGTTTGCCAATGGCCTGCTGAATGTGACGAAAGTGGGCACCGGCACCTGGAATCTGACAGGCAACAACAGTGGCACCGTGGTGTCCAGCACGTTCACGGTGAGCCAGGGGGCGGTCACCCTGAATGCAGGTTCAAGTGACTCGCTGAACTTCCGCAATTACACGCTCAATGCGGGGGGCGTTCTCAACATCGACGACAGCACCAACAATGTTTCCAACCGTCTGGGTGTCAATGCCGCCGGAGTGGCTGGACTCTACACGGACCTGAGCACGACTTCCACGAACCGCACCACTACTTTGCAGGGTGGTCAGTTGAATGTGACCGGCTCCAATTCAGGAGTGCTGACAGAAAACCTGGGTGCCGTCAACATTCAGAACGGTGCCAGTGTGCTCACGATCACTCCGGGGTCCGGCGGCACAAACATCCTCAAATTCAACACCCTGAATGCCATCAGCAACAATGGTGCGCTGGGTGGGACCTTGTTGTTGCGCGGCACCGGCCTGGGGGCGACTGCGGCAGCCAATGTCGCCAATTTTGCTGTCGTAACAACCACGCCTGCCTTGATCGGCGCCAGTGGTGCGGTGGGTTCGACCACCATGAACATTCGCCCGGATATCATTGGGGATGTGTCCCTGACCGGAAGCGGAACCGGCTTTGTGACCTACATTGGCAGTACTGGCGGGGTCGGCGGCACAGGTGGTAACGGTTTCCGCCTGCTGACGAGTGGGGAACTGGCGGCCACCCTGGGGACCCAGCCACAGGTGGCTCCATTCAACGCCATCTCTCCCAACACCAACGTCTCACTGAGTTCCTTGCAACGCATGACGGTCAGTACCACGGTCAACAGTCTGGTGCTGGCGGCTGGCGGCGGCGTTTTCTTTGCCGGAGGCAACATTTCCGCGGCCAGCAATCCGGCGGGAACCATTTACTATGCCAATGGCGGACTGGAAACTCTGACGGTCACCAGTGGTGGCATTCTCTCGCTGGCTGCCAACGTTGGCATCACCGGTGGTATGCTGACCGCTGGCACCAACAATCAGCTGATCTTCCAGTCGGTAAGCGACCTGACGGTGGGCAGTTACCTCAATGGCGGTTTGCAGGGGGTGGTCAAATCCGGCGCAGGCACACTGACCTTGAACAAAGCCAGCCTGGTCGCGGGAACGACCACCGTCAATGCAGGAACTCTGGCTCTCAATGCCGGCAACAACACTCTGCTGGTGGCGCCAACGGCCAGCATTGCCACGGTCTATGACCTGCGTGTCAATGGCGGTTCGGTGGACTTGAAGGGTAATACACAGGCCGTCGGGAACTTGACCAGCAATGCCACGGCCAACGTTGGCGGCATCACCACCGCCCTGCCCAACTCGGGTGGCAACATCACCAACACCGGTGCTTTGGCCAGTTTCGTCATGGACCAGCCAAACAACACCACCGACGCCTTTGGCGGGGGCATTTCGGGGGCCATCAACTTCTACAAGGAGTCAGCCTCTGGAGCCAATCCTTCCAACCTCATTCTCTCCAGCGCGCAAAGCTTTGCCGGCTCCGCCAATGTGCTGGGCGGCACGCTGACACTGCGTGACAGCGGCGCCATCACGGCAGCCACCATGGTGAACATTCAATACGGTGCGCTGGTGCTGGACAACCAGGGGCTGACCGACAGCACGACACGCCTGACATCCTCGGTTCCAATCAACCTGCTGGGTGGCAATCTCACTGTCAATGGTCGGCAGGTGTTTGACTCTCAGACCCTCGGCACCGTGACTCTGGCACAAGGCGCCTCGACCATCCAGATCAATGAAAATGGCGGCAGCAACACCGGTGGCTACGCCCTCACCCTGACCAATTTGGCGCGCAATGCCGCCAATGGTGGAGTGATCAACTTCGTGGCTGGCAGTGGCCTTAGCTTGGCTGGAAACACGAGCGCCACCAGTGCCGGTGCACAGCCACAGGTGTTCATCAGCCAGATCAACGGCACCTCCTTCACTCAGGCCAGTCTGGTCAATGGCATCATCGGCGGCTGGGCGGTCGTGGGTGGTTCGGAGTTTGCCTCCTATACGGATGCGCTGGGTGTCAGCCAGTTGAGTAATGGTACCGCTGGCTACTTGAACAACTACAGTGGCGATGTTACCCAAGCGAGTGGGGTGCAGAATGTGAATGATGCCACGTCCCGCACGATCACCGCGTCGAAGACCATCAACTCCTTCCGCACCACCGGGGCCATTACGGATACACTGGGCAGCCTCGGCACGGGGGTGGTGTTGAACATCGCCAGTGGCGGCTTGCTCACCAATGTAGGCGGTACTGTTACCTTTACAGGGGCGGATTCGGGCGCTTCGATCACATCAGGCAGCACGGACTTGTTTGCCTGGATCAATTCGAACACGACCAACCTCAACACCGTCATCAGTGGCAACATCGGTCTGGTGAAATCGGGCCCCGGCACCCTGAACCTGCAGCCTTCCGCCAATATGGCGGCGACGACCACGAGCGGATCGACCACGCTGACTTTCGCCACGGCTCCGAGCGTGACGCTGGCAGCTGGCACGCCCATCAGTGGCACGGGCGTCGCACCGGGAACGACGATCTCTAGCACTGCAGGCACAGCCACAACAGGCACTACCACGGCTTCATCCACATCCATTACCGGCATCAATACAACTGGGTTGGTGGTAGGGGAAAGCGTGGTTGGCACGGGAATTCCTGCTGGAGCCGTGATTTCCGCGATTCCTACTCCGGGAACCAGTGGAACGATCACCTTGTCCACAGCCGCTACTGTAGCGGGCAGCGGTGTTTCGCTCTTTTTTGACGCAGGTACTACCGCAACCACCGGGACAACAACGGCGTCATCCACTTCTGTTACCAACATCAATACGACAGGACTTGTGGTTGGAGAAGAAGTGGTGGGGATTGGTATTGCTCCTGGTACGACCATCACCGCGATTCCCACTCCGGGAACCAGCGGCACCATCACCTTGTCCTCCGCTGTCGCTTCAGCTGGAACGGGAGTTTCGCTCTATTTTGGTTCTGGGAAATACTACTTCCTGTCGCAGAACGCCACTGGGGCAGGAACCAACACGTTGCAGTTTGGCATCTCCAACTCCTACACTGGAGTCACAACCGTCAATGGTGGTGGAACGCTGAACAGCGGCCTGCTCACACTCGGTGGGCTGCAGGGAGTGATTGCGATACCTGGGGATCTGCATATCAACAGTTCCACGGTGACTGAAAACGTCTTTGCGGGGCAGATTGCCGCGACCAGCAATGTCACCCTCAATGGCACTGGTGTGCTCAACCGCGTTGGTGCCAACACACTTGCGAGCCTGACCTTTGGTGGCAATGGCGGAACCACTGCCCCCACGGTCAATGTGAATGCCATGACGCAGAGCAGCATCGTGACGACTGCTTCGTCGAATACGGTGACGGTGCCAAACACTGTGGGGCTGGCCGTCGGCCAGTTGGTGACCAGCAGTGGCGGTTTCGTGCCAGCGGGCACCACCATCACCGCCATCAATACCCTGACCAATGTCGTCACCCTGTCCAACAACACCACGGCAGGCACCAGCAACCTGACCTTTGGCGGAAGTCTGACGCTGTCGGCTGCCAATGCGATCACTTCCGCGAATGACAACTACGGCACCACGCCAACGGTTGCCATCGGTGCCGGCTCCCAGGGTCTCATCCTGAGCAACGCCGCTCCCGTGATCGCTGTGTCCGGCCTCTCGCCGCTGGGATTGCTGCTGAGTGCGCCCATCATGAGCGCTGGCGGCCAGATCAACAAAACAGGCGCTGGTAGCCTGATCTTGAATCCTACCTCCACTTTCGGAACCACAGCACCGACAGGCACATGGACGACCTCCAGCAACTCGGTGACGGCGGTTGGCAGCACTCTGGGGATGGTTGTCGGTCAGGTGGTGACAGGTACTGGCATTCCTGCGGGTACTACGATTACCGGCATCACCAGCAGTACCTCATATACAATTTCGGCAACTCCGACGGCTGCGGGAACCAATGCAGCAATGGCCTACACCGGAGTGAACTCGTTCACCGGCGGGATCAAAGTCACTGACGGCAGTCTGATCGTGGACAGCAACAATGCCATTGGTTCTGGAACCTTGGTCATTGGAGACGCAACCACGGCCAACACGGTGCCGATCACGCTTCTGTCCGGCACGGCACCACGCACCTTGAACAATGCGCTGACGCTGAACCGTGACCTGACTTTTGGCGGCAATCAGGCGGTTAACAGCATCACATTGAATGGCACGATCAACCTGGGGGCGGCCACTCGCACTCTGACGGTGACGAATCCTCTGGTGACCGCGACCCTCAATGGGGTTCTCTCGGGAGCTGGCCTCACCAAGGCAGGGGATGGCATTCTTTTGCTGGCTCCACAATCAACCGGAGCCATCAGCCTGACCGGTGCCGCCGCCACGACTACGTCTGGTTCGACCACTCTGACACTCGCGGCCGCCAATACCAATCTGACCAGTGGGATGCTGGTGCAAGGCCCCGGGATTGCCCCAGGCACGACGATTGCCAATATTACGGGCGGGGGAACAGTGATCACTCTTTCCGCGCCTGCGCTGGCCACGACCAGCAATTCGACGGTGGCCTTTGGCACTCCCCAGGTTTACTCTCCTACGGTGGGCGCCGCCGGGGGCACCTCGCTGACTCTGACCCCTGCGCAGGTCGCCAATAATTTGGTGGTCGTGGGTGCCAGCGTCACCGGAACCGGTGTGGCTGCTGGAACTACGATTACCGCCATCAATACCTCCACCGGGGTGGTTACCCTCAACAATCCGCTGCTGGCCGGCGTCGTCGGTCAGAATCTGACCTTTGGTGGTGCCACGGCAGTGACCACCTGGAACACGTATGCGGGAGCTACGACAGTGAACGGCGGTCTGCTCAAACTGGGGGCGGCCGGTGCCCTGCCTTCCTCCACGGCTCTGGTGGTCGCTGCGACCGGCGTGGTGGACCTGGCAGGATATTCCAACATCATCGGTTCGCTGGCAGGAAACACTCCGACCACCGGGGGTCTGGTGACCAATTCGTCTGCCAGCCCGCTGACGCTGACGTTTGGCGGTGACAATACGAACACTACTTTCAGCGGCACCATCTCGCAGGGGACCTCTACTGGTGCAGTTTCCTTGGTCAAAAACGGCTCGGGCACGACCGCATTGAACGGCTTCAATACTTACACGGGCTCCACCACGGTCAATGCAGGGGTTTTGGCGGTAAATACGGTGGGGGATGTGTCTCCAAGTTCATTGGGTTTTGGAGCGCTCTTCTCCAAGGTCAATCTCGGTGGTGGCACGCTGAGCTTCACCGGTCTGGATGCGACGCGCAGCACCACCACCCGGGTGATTAATTTGACGGCTTCCAGCGTCTTGGATGCTTCTGGCTCCACACCCTTGGTTTTGACCAACTCCGCCGCAGGCACCACTGCGACTGTCAATGCCAGCAACGGTCTTTCGACCGCGAACTTCACGATCAATGGCGGCAACATCACCTATGCTTCGGCACCCGCGGTCAGCATCACTGGTGGTGGTGGGTCCGGGGCAAGTGCAACGGCCATCCTCAGCGGTGGTTCTTCCGGCACGGTGATTGGCATCACCATCACCAATCCCGGCAACAGTTACACCGGCACGCCGAGCATCGCCTTCACTGGTGGTGCTCCGACGGGGGGGACCACCCTTCCGTCCGGCTCCTACAATACGGGCAGTACTTCGATTGTCACTTTGGCTGCTGCGGCACCCGCCTCCCTGGTGGTGGGCACCCAGATGTTTGGCCAGACGGTGACCGCCATCAATGGCACCACCGTCACGCTCAGCGGCACCGCCAATCAGTCAGTCAGCACCAGCACTTCGGTGCCATTTGGCAGCACTGTGGGAGTGGCCTCCAGTTTGACCACCTCCCCGACGGTGACTTTGATGGCTGCCGCCCCATCGACATTGGTTGTTGGTTCCACCCTCTTGGGACGGACGGTGACGGCGGTCAGCGGTTCGACCGTGACGCTGTCTGGCAACGCCACGACGGCGCTGACCAACGCCAACACCATTTATGCCGGGGCCAGCGTGATTGGTGCCGGGAATAGTCTCACCCTTCAAGGCAGCGGCAGCGGTTCCATCGCAGGGCCGATCGCCATCGGCACGGGTGGCGTGACCCTGAATGGAACCAGCACCAACACCTGGACCTTGAGTGGTATGAGCAATTATACCGGACCCACGAACGTGAACCAGGGAACTCTGGTGCTGAGCCAGGCAACCCCGACAACGACGACGCCGGGTCTGGGCAACACCGCCATCACTGTCAATGCGGGTGCCAAACTGAATGTGCAGGGAAGTTATGTCGCAGGGATGACCTCGGTGCCAAGTTCGGGGGCTTCGCTCACGCTCAATGCGGGTTCCGCCTTCAATTTGTCTGATGGCACCATCGGAGGCCTTAAAATTCAGCAAAGTTCCGGCGGGCCTACCACTGGCTTGACGATTGGCAGCACCACCGGCACGCCTGTCACGATGTCCTTTGACATCAATTCCGGTGGCCCGCTGCAGGTGGACACCCTCTCTGTCAGCAATGGTGTTTTGGGTAAAGGCACCACTGTTGGCAATGGGGGGGCTGAAATCGCGATTGTCCCATTGGCCACCACCACGGCGATTCAGCAGGTCTGGAACGCCACCACGACCATCAGCAGCAAAAATGTGACACTGCCGGGCGGAGCAGGGGGGGATACCTCAGGACTCTATGTCGGGATGCCTGTCACTGGTGCCAACATGGGAACCGGCAATACCGTGGCTTCCATCACGGATGCCACCCATTTTACTCTGACCAATAATGCCACGGGGACAGGGGCAGCCGCTTCGACATTCTCCGGTGGCGCTTTCCCGCTTATCACCGGAAGTTCGATTTCCGGCATCACATCGAGTACGCTCACCCTGACGGCGAACGGTCTCATCATCGGCGCGAATTCCTATAAATACACCCTGTCCCAGGCGACTAATCTGACCGGCACCGTGGTGCAGCAGCAGTTGGGAAATGTCAGCGAGTGGCTGACGGTGACTCCTGTCACTTCACACCAGTGGTATTGGACGGGTGCAGCGGGTGCCGCCAACAACCAGACAGACGGAAGCAATGGCTCCACAACCAACTGGAGTGCTTCCCCCACCGGCTCCAGCAGCACTGGCGTGGTGGATGTGGTGGATGACGCGTTCTTCAGTGCCAACACTGCTTCCAATCTGAACAACATTGTGCTCGGGAACAATCTTGAAGTGCGCAGTCTGAACTTCACCGGCGGCACTACAGCGGCCGCCACGAATTCGATCACCATTGGCGGTGGTTTGTTCAACAACAAGATTCTCATCAATGCTGGCGGCCTCAATGTGCAGACAGGTTCCGCGCAGCATACCATCAATGCCAATGTGAAGCTGGTGGCCAATCAGACCTGGACGATTGCCAATGCGCCGACGAATTTCTTCACGGTCAACGGTACGATCAGTGATGGCAACGTGGGCTACGCACTCACCATGGCGGGCACCGGGGCCTTGAACCTCACTGCCGCCAATACTTTCTCGGGCGTGGTGACAGTGGACAGTGGCACGACGGGGTTTGCCACGCTGATGGCTTCCAATATTGGACTCGGCGGTGTCAGCAGCAGCATCGGTGCTTCGTCCAATGCGGCCACTAATTTGGTTTTGGGCGACAGCACTGGCGCTGGCACAGGGTATTTGAAATACACCGGCACGACAACTGTCAGCACGGACCGCCTCTTCACGATTGGGGTCACCACCTCCGGCAGCAATACGGTGGATTCTGCCGGCGCAGGAGCCTTGAACTTCACCAACACGGGCTCATTGGGTCTTGCAGGCACTGGCGCACGGTCTTTCACACTTGCCGCTTCGACCGCCGCGCTGACCAACACGTTTGTTCCGGTCATCGGTGACAATGGCGGGTCCACCGCCGTCACCAAGACGGGTCCGGGAACCTGGGTGCTGGCCCCCAACAACGGACTTACCGGAGTTTCCGCCGTCTTTAATGGCACCAATACCATCACGGCCAATACCGCAGGTTTGACGGTCAATCAGCTGGTGACAGGCGGAGGCATTCCTGTCGGCTCCTACATTACGAGTATCAATTCTGGAGCAGGCACTTTCACGATCAATAATATCGCCACAGCTCCTCAGGATACCATCAGCATCAGCAGTCCTTCCTTTGATTCGACGCAAATCTTTGTGGGCGCTCACACCGATGCGAACGGAAACCCCAACCCAAATGGGGCTTACACAGTGTCTTCGATCATCGATTCGAATGATTACGTGATTACCCAGCCTGGCACTGCCACCTTTGATGCAGCCTCAGGCAATGGTTTCTCGGGAGTCCTGCAAATTTCAGGCGGTGTGCTGAGCGTGTCCGACATCAAAAACGGCGGCATTACCAGTGCCATTGGCGCCGCCACCAACGCTGCCGCCAATCTGGTGCTGGATGGGGGCACCTTGCAATACACCGGCGTGGGTGGTTCGACAGACCGCAACTTCACCGTCACTGGCAATGGTGGCACGATTGACTCCAGTGGCACGGGGGCGTTGGTCCTCAACGGCAGCATGACCGCCTCCGCCTCCACCGGCACGCAAACCCTGACGCTCACTGGTGCCAACACGGGTGCCAACACGCTGGCGGGCACGATCAGCAATGGTGCCGGCACCAACGTCACCAATTTTGCCAAGACCGGAGCAGGCACCTGGGTGCTTGCCGGGGCAAGCAACTACACGGGCACGACGACCGTCAGCGGCGGCACCTTGCAGGTTTCTTCACTCGCCAACGGGGGCGTGACCAGCAACATCGGCCAGTCCACCAACGCAGCCGCCAACCTGGTGCTCAACGGTGGTGCGCTGGTTTACACTGGCGCGGCACAGTCCACCGACCGCTTGTTCAGCATTGGCACCGCTGGGGCCAGCATTTACTCTTCAGGCACCGGAGCACTGACTTTCACCAACACGGGCGCCATGGGCTTCAACGGCGCAAGCGGAGCCAGCACCCTGACTCTGGGCGGCACCAACACCGGTGCCAACTCGATTGCCGCTATCATCGGTGACAATGGCGGGCCGACCTCTCTGGTGAAGAATGCCGATGTCAGCAACTGGGTGCTGGCACCCACGGTGCCAACCGTTGCCACCGTCACTGGGACCACGGCGCTTTCCACCACGGTTACCAGCATCGCCACAGGTTCACTGGTCGTGGGTCAGATTGTCAGTGGTCCTGGCATCATTCAGGGCACCACCATTGTGGCTAAAACGGCCAACACCATCACCTTGTCCCAAGCAGCCACGGCGGCAGGTTCTGGCGTCTCGCTCTCGTTTGCCAGCAGCTCGGCTGCTACCACAGGCAATACGACGTCCGGCAGCACTGCGGTGAGCAATATCTCCACCACGGGACTGGCAGTGGGACAGGCGGTTTATGGCTCAGGCATTGCCATTGGCACAACAGTCGCCTCCATTGGCACCAACAGCATCACCCTTTCCACTGCGGCCACGGCCACCAAGACGGGAGCCGGCGTCGCCTTTGTGACCGGCAACAGCTACTCCGGCACCACCACGGTGAACCAGGGGGATCTCCAGGTGGGTGTCGCAGGCATCGGCATGACTGGCACTGGTGGGCTCACGGCCAATTCAGGCGCTACAGTGTCGGGCACCGGCATTATCAACGGCACGACGGTCTTCAATAGTGGCGCATCGCTCACTCCAGGGGATAACTTCGGCACCAGCATTGGTTCACTGAGCTTCAATGGCAATGTCACCTTGAATGATAACTCCATCGTGACGCTCAAAGTGGCGGCGGCGACGCTGACAGATGCGGCCATCAACACGAACTTGGATCTGGGCAAGTATGACACCATTGGCGGTTATCGTTCCACCCATGTCGCCACCTGGGAAAGCTCGATCATCCCCGCTGGGGTGAGCGATTTGCTCACCGTCAATGGCACGATGACTCTCAATCATGCCCAGATCAGCATTGTGGACGCCGGTTTTGTGGCCCATGCGGCCAGCGGCGAGGTGTTCAATATCGTCAACTGGACTGCATTGTCAGGATCCTCCACCTTCAATGCAGGCACCAATTACCGCACTGGTGGTACGGGCGGAGGTGACTTGAATCTGCCCACCTTGACGGGAGGTCTGGTTTATGATGTCAGCCAGTTCTCCACTTCAGGCCTCTTTACCATCATCACGCTGCCCACCGTCATCCCGGTGCTGATGAGCAGCTACAACATTGCAGGCGGCGGTTCCTGGGCCAGCGCGGCAAACTGGAGTCCCAATCAGGCGCCGCAATCCACTAACAGCATTGCCAACCTCACCTCCAACATCTCCTCCAATGCGGTGATCACGCTCGATGGAAATGAAAAGGTCGGGATGATCTTCATCGGTGACCAGAACAACACCAATTTCTTCACCATCGCCCAGGGCAGTGGTGGCAGCCTGATCTTTGACAATGGCGTCTATGGCGCGGCCTTCCTCAGCAAGGTGCAGTCAAACTCCACCACGGTGGGCGTGGATGTCATCAGTGCGCCGGTGCAGCTCAACAGCGACTTGAACATCAACGTCGGCTCAGGAGGCACCACGGCACGTCTGGACATCAGCGGGGCCATTTCGCAAAGTGTCGCGGGCTTGAATGTCAACATCATGGGGGCGGGCCGCGTCACTCTCTCAGGCACTTCTGCCAACAGTTACACCGGACTGACAACCGTGTTCAACCGTGGTTCGAATGATACGACCAATCCTGACCTGGTGCTCGGCAAGACCATGACCTTTGCCACCACCCAGACCGGTACGCTGGCAGTCAGCACCACCGCTGGGAGCAACGTCGCCACGCTGACGGGCGGCAGCACCGCTGGACTCTACATCGGCATGCCGGTGACCGGGAATGCCGGTATTCCAGGCAGCAATACGGTGATCACCGCCATCATCGACGCCACGCATGTGCAACTGTCCAATGCAGCCACTGCCACGGCCACCGGGGTGACCACAACCTTCGCATCGCTCGCGGCTACAACCAATGCGGGCAGCACTACGGTGACGCTGACGGCAGGTTCGACGGCTTTCTTGGAGCCTGGCATGAAAATCAGCGGTAATGCCAACATTCCAAGCGGTGCCACGATCAGCGCAATCACCAGCCCAACGACCTTCACCCTCTCCACTGCGGCCACGACAAATGGCTCCAGTGTGGCCACGAACGTGGGCCTGCTCTCCACTTCGACGATCGCAGCCCAGGTTTCCACGGTCACCACCTCGGCTGGCAGTACCACGGTTACGCTGAATTCTGGCACCACCGCCAACTTCTATGTGGGCATGTCGCTGGCGGCCAGCGGCAACCCGAACATTCCAGCGGGGGCCACGATTGCCAGCATCATTAGTTCAACTCAGTTCAGCCTGAGCTCCAGCACAGGAGTGGCCTCGGGCAGCGCAGTTTCGACCGCTTTCAATGCTGTGAAGAATGTGGTGACCACCAGCAGCACGGCGGGCTTCTATGTAGGGATGCCAGTTGTTGGCAATCCCAACATTCCGAATGGATCGGTCGTCACTGCGGTGCTCAACAGCACTCAGTTTGTGGTTTCCAATGCAGCCACCAGTGCGTTGACCAATGTGGTCACCGGTTTTGGCACCGATGTCGTCAACGGTGCCATCCAGGGCGATCTTAAGATCGGCAACGCCAGCATGGGAGGCACCGGCAACGCCGTGGTGCAACTGGCGGGCAACAACCAGATCGCCGACACCTCAACCGTTCGGTTTGATGCGGGCATTGGCGCTTTTTCCGGCTCCAATGGTGGCAACAACACCTACCTCAAGCTGATGGGATTCAATGAAACCGTGGCGGGAATTTCCAATTACGATTCCGCCGGTGTGATTGAAAACACCGAGGGTGAAAGCAATGTTTCCCCCAACAGCACTCTAACGCTCAACACCAACGGCTTGACTTACTTCAATGGTTATCTCAGGGATCGTAACAGCAACAACAGCGCAGGCGTCCTGAATATGGTCATTTCCGGCAACGGCACTCAGGTTCTGGCCGGTGGCAACATCTCCTACAGTGGCCAGACCACCATCAACAGCGGGGCCACCTTGGTGCTGGATACGACGACGAATTTCGGCCTTGGTAACAGCAAGTCCACACGAGGCACCAACAATATCATTGATAATGGAACCCTGATCTTACGCAATTCAGGTACGGGAACGTTTACTTTTGGTGCTACAAATTCCAATGGGTCGGCCACCACAATCACGGCCACCAGCGGCAGTTTGGTGCGCGACAGCGGAGCGGGATCGTTTGACCCAAGTGTCAAGAATCCGATCGTGAACATTTCCACCAATATTACCATCGGCGCAGGGATTTCAGTTTTGGAAGGTGGAACGACGAACTTTGGGGGCACTACCAACACCACTGCCGGCGGCTTCTACATTCAGGGCAAACAGAATCTGACCACGGTGAACCTGGGCAGGGCGAATATTCTAGGGACGAACGCTGCGGGTGCCGGTCTCACGGTGTATGGCACCGGCAACAACACCATTGATGGCGCGTTGCTCAGCATCACTGGACAGGCTACGGTGGCACAGTCTGTCAGTGTCCTGGCGGGGGATCTGCGTCTGTCGGGTGCAGGTACGCTGAATACGCCGACCATCTTCATTTCAGGGGAAGGCTCCACTGTCAGCAGTACGCTCATAACGGGCTTTGGGATTCTCAATGACACCACCGCCGCTGGTGGTGCTGCGAACAACATCACGAATCGGCTCAATGGTGCTGCGATCACGTTGAATGCCGGGCGCTTCATGCTGACCGGCAACGGTACCGGCACCGAGGGGTTCCATGAGACCACGGGGGCGCTGACCATCGCCGGGGGGGCCAACTACATCTCCTCCGTCAAGACCAACGCGCTCGCCAACATACTGACTTTTAAAGACATGTCGGGGGGGCGCTCAACGGGTTCAACCGTGGTGTTTGACTCGCTCAATGGCACGACAACCGACACCGGAGGCGTCATCGCCTTCACCAATACGGTTAATAATGACTCAAGCGGCATCCTGGGGGGCTGGGCCTACCGCACCACCAGCAGCAACAACGTGGTGATGTATGAGTTTGCCGCCACCAATGGCACCAAACAAGTGGTGCCTTATGCGGGCTACGCGATCAATTCCTTTGCCGGTGGTTCCAACAGCAATGTGAAAATGACGGCGTCCCAGACCATCGCTAGTTCCACCAACATCAGTTCTTTGAACATTCAGAGCACCTCCGGGCTCACCCTGACCATCAATCCGGGTTCGACGCTGGATATTCGCACGGGCGGCATCCTTTCAAGCCTGGCGAACCATGTCATCACCGGGGGCTACCTGACGGCTGACAGTGGCAGCAATTTCTCATTGATCACCGAACTGCCGACCAACCAGTTGACGATCAACAGTACCATCTCAGACAATGGCTCCAATCAGGTGGCGCTGGTCAAATCGGGGCCGCAGACGCTGTTCCTGACCCCACAGACTGTTCGGACCACAACCTACACCAGTGGTGTCCTGACAGCGACTGTCACCGGCACGGGGACGACCAATGGCATGGCCGTGGGAAATGCAGTGACCGGTACCGGTATCCAGGCCGGCACCACGATTACAGCCATCAACGGTGCCACCATCACGCTGTCGGCGGCGCCCACCTTGACGGGTACCAATGCGAATCTGACCTTTGGGCTGTTCAACACCTACACTGGCAAGACCTATATCAATGAGGGCAGCCTGGCGATCAACAACGAGAGCGACCTGGGGGCGAATCCGGCCACGTTCACTGCGGACCAGCTTTACATCAACGGGGGAACCTTGCAGGTAAACTCGGATCTCGTGCTCAATGATTCCAATCGCGGCATCACCATGGGCACTGCCGATGGCAGTATCAGCGTGGCCAACAACAAAACCTTGAGCATTACAGCGAACAATCCGATCACCGCCACCCTGGGCCGGCTGATCTTCTCTGCCACCACCGCCAACATGGGGGTGGCGCTCATTTCGGGGAACAACAACCTTTCCGGTGGCGTGGAGACAAGTGGCAGCCAGACCGGAACGACGGGTCAGTTGGGATCAACGTACATCGCTGGCAACGCAACGGTGACGGTCAGTACGACCGCGGGCCTTGAGGTTGGCATGGCGGTCACGGGTTCGGGTATTCCTGCCGGAACCACGGTGGCGAGCATCAATGCCGACGGCACCCACTATGTGCTCTCGCAGGCACCGACCAACAATGGTTCCAATACGCTGCTGACCTATGACGGCTTCGATGCACTGAAACTGACCGGCAACAACACCATCGGCCTGGTCCGTGTGCTGGGCTCTACCTTGAGCCTGCAGGGCACCAACACATTGAATTCCGACATCGTGGTGAGCACCGGGCTGCTGCGGCTGGGTGGCAACAACACCTTCTCCGGTGTCATGACCATTCGCGGTGGCACCATTCGGTTTGAGAGCCCCACCGGCATCAATAATGCAACGGGATACAACTTGGTGGCAACCGGGGGTGTGGTGGACCTTAATGGGTATAACACCACGGTTTCACAACTTACCGGCACTGGCTTCATCACCAACAACACCACCGGCTCCAATGTTTCTGTTTTGACGGTCAATGCCAGCTCCAGTTTTACCTTTGATGGTGCCATCATTGGCGGGGCCTATGGTGGCACCGAGTCTCTGGTTAAAAATGGCAGCGGGGTGCTGACCCTGACCAATTCTTTCAGCAGCTACACGGGGCCCACCGTCATCAATGGCGGCGTCATCCTGGCCTCCTACCTCGCACTGGGTGGCAACAGCAGCTCCATTGGTGCCGCCTCCAATGACCCCTCCAATCTGGTGCTGAATCAAGGCACCTTGCGCTACAACGGAGCTTCTAGTGCCTTGACGGACCATTCATTTACCTTGGGCGTGGGTGACAATGCGGGTGCGTTGGTGGCGGATGCGCCAAGCATCAGTGAAACCTTGACCATTGGCTATGCGGGCCTTTCTCCGGCGATCGCCTTTACCGGCACTGGCAGCCGTACCCTGACCCTGGGCGGTGCCAATCGTGGTGACAACTACCTTAATCTCGTGCTGGGTGATGGCACGGGTGGCAGGACTTCCCTGAGCAAGATTGGCAACGGCACCTGGGTGTTGGGTGCGACCAACACTTACTCCGGCGAGACGGTGGTCAACGCCGGTACTCTCGTAGCGACCGTGGATGGTGCCTTCGGAGTCAAAGGCGGAGGTGGCGTCATTATTGGTGGTGGTACCAATGGCAGCAATGTGCTGGGATCTCAGGACGCGACGCTTGACCTGCGCAATGTGGCCTACAACACGGTCAACCAGATGTACCTGGCGGGCGGCACCCTGGCGACCACCACTGGCACCAGCAGTTGGGCCGGAGATATGTATGTGACGGCCAATTCCAACATCAATGTGGCCAATGGTGCCATGCTGACGCTCAGTGGAACCATTGGCGGACCGGGGGGGATCACCCAACTGGGCAATGGCACCGTGGTTCTCAGCGGGCAGGCTGATCCGACGACCCGCAACGTCACGACCTCGGCCATCTCACCGACCTACACCGTGCAGGCCGGCACGCTGAGGCTCGATTATTCCACCAACAACAACAGCAAGCTTTCGGATACGGCATCGCTCACGCTGGGCGGCAGCCGTCTGGGTGGTACTGTAGAACTTTACGGCGGCTCGCATGTGGAAGTCGTTTCTGGTGTCACCCTTGCCTCTGGGTACAACGATATCGTGCAAAATGCCACCAATCCGGGAACTGCCGTTCTGCATATGAATGCTATCTCGCGCCAGGCCGGTGGGGTGATCAATTTCGGTGCGAATAACATCGCCAGTACGAGCACTGGTCTTACCAATGGCATTCTGGGTGGCTGGGCGACGGTGGGCGGCAATTCCTGGGCCACCACGGCGCAAGAGATCGTCTCCTCAGGCACCACCAACGGCAGCCCTGTCATTACGATGTCCTTGGCCGCTGTAGCGACAGTTAGCGTGGGACAGGTTGTTTCAGGCACCGGTATTCAAAGTGGAACCATCGTGGTCAGCATCTCGGGAACGAATGTGACCCTGTCAAAAAACGCCACGACGACCGCCACGAACAATCTGAATTTCGGCAACCTGGACGCCGTCGGCAACTCCAACTTGCTGATCACCGCTCTGAACTTTTACACCAACAGCGGTGCCTTCATTCCTGCGGCGACCACCAATGACTGGGCTCTCAATGCCAACATCGACATCGTGGGCAACAGCACGCAGGCAAATCAGACGGCCAACACGCTGCGGTTTAACAACACCTCCCCGGATGCCAACCACACCCCTGCCGCTTCCAACACCACTTACAATGTGACGTTGAGCGGAACGAACACGATTCAGACCGGCGGTATTCTGTTTACCAACAACATGGGAGCACATTCCGCTATCATCGGCACGGATGGCACGGGCAAACTGGTCAATGGTGCCGGTGCCGGTGCTGATCTGTTGATTTTACAAAGCAACACAGGCAGTGGTGTGCTGGACATTTCCGCCGTGATTGCCAACGGCACCGGCGGCACCAACGGGGTGGACAAGAGCGGCGTGGGGGCCCTCCTGCTTGCGGGCCAGAACACCTACACGGGTGTCACCACCATCAATCAGGGGCTTGTGACTGTGAACAACTTGTCCCTGGTCGGTTATACATCCGGCTCCGCGCTGACGGCCGTCAACCAGTCACTGGGCAATTCGGTGACTGTGAATGCCACCGGTGGTACGACCGGTCTGACCTACGGTGAGGTTGTGACCGGCACTGGCCTGCCTGCTGTTTCCAGTGTTGCATCCACCACCACTCTCAATTCTTCCACGGTCACGGTGCCGAGCACCACCGGGCTGAGCGCGGGCATGCTGGTGTCCGGTCCTGGCATCCCAGTTGGCACGACGATTTCAAGTCTCAGCGGTCCAAGCACGATTGTACTCAGCGCGAATGCCACGACAACCGGTGCAGGTGTCAGTCTCAACTACGGCGGCACCTACATCACTGCCATCAACAATTCGACGCAGTTCACCATGGCAAACGGGGCGGTGACCTCCGTTTCCAGTAGTCCGCTCATGTTTATTTCCGGTTCGACTTCGCCTCTGCCTCAGGGGGCGAGCAGCACCATCGCCAACAGCAGCACTGTGACGTTGTTGAATGGAGCCACGACCGCCGGGCTGACTCCGGGGCAGACTGTCACCAGCTCAGGCGCCATTCCGGCCAACGACTATATTCTGGCGATTGTTGACTCAACCCATTACACCCTGAACCAGCCTGCAACCACGACCAACGCCAATATCACTCTGACCTATGGAACGGCCAGTCTGGTGACGGGCAATTTGAATGTCACCACACAATCCGGCAGCTTGGTGTCAGTTCCAAGCACCCTTGGCCTGACGATCGGCCAGACGGTTTCAGGCGGTGGCATACCCGCAGGCTCGGTGATCGCCAGCATCACCGGGCTCAACTTGATACAGCTCAACAACGCGGTTACCTCGACCGGGCAGAACAACCTGACCTTTGGAGCGAGCGGCACCTCATTGCTCGCCTCCACCACCAATACCAGCACGACTGTGCAGGTCTCTTCCTCGGTTGGGCTGAGTGTCGGAGAGCAGATCATCGGCACCGGGATTCCTTCGGGGGCCACCATCACAAGCATTACGGATGGCACCCACATCGTGATTTCAATCGCCGCCACCAGCACGGCCAGCAACACCTTGGTGTTCTCGGCACCGCTGAACAACACGGCGCTGGCAGCCACTACTACGGGTGGCAGTTCCTCGGTGACGGTGCCATCCACAGTGGGATTGAGCGTGGGGCAGGCAGTCACAGGTCCGGGAATTCCGCCGGGTACCACGGTGGCCGGCATTCTGGGTGCCACGACTGTCGTGCTTTCACAGGCTGCGCTGAACACGGGTTCTATCAGTCTGGTTTTTGCCGGTGCAGCCAATGGTTTGGGCGCATCCCTCAATGGCGCTGCCAACCTTGTCTTTAACGGCGGTTCGCTGCAGTTCAATGGTTTGAGCACCGCCACGGACCGTGGGTTTACCATCAATGCCGGGGTTGGCGCCCAGTTTGATGTGGGCAACGCCTACACCACGCTCAAGCTGGGAGGCAACTTCACCACCCCGGCTACGCAGGATAATTACGGTATCGTCAAGACCGGCGCGGGGGTGCTGGACCTGTTTGGATATGTCACCATCAACTCCGGCAGCTACGGGCTCGCCAATTTGACCGTGAACGACGGCACCTTGCGTCTGGAGTCTTACTTGACAGACCAGTTTGTGCGCAACGATGTCGGTTCACTGACGCTCGGGGGGGGCAATCTGACGGTCGTTGGCAGCGCCGGACGTGCGACTACCCAGGATCTGCCGGGCAGCTTCATCGTCAACCAGGGGGCCTCCACGATCACGGTGACCACGGCCTTAAATGTCAACACCACTTTGAACCTGCAATCTCCCAATAATCCGCAGGCCTCCGTTTGGAACCCAGGCAGCACGCTGCTGTTCGTGAAAAATGACAATGGCTCAGGCAGTGCCATCATCACGCTGTCAGGCATTTATGGTGTAGATGCACAGGTCATCCTGCCGCGTGCCACCTGGACGATCTCAGACGATCAGGTGCAGCATCCCGGGGTGAACTACTTTGCCTTTGTGGATCCGAGCCTCAAATCTGACGGCACGTCCTACAACGTGGTGGGATCAGCTTATGGCGGCTACTTCGCACACATTGTCCAGGGCAATCCGGCCAACTGGCTGAGTGCCTACGACGTCACGGATGGTGAGCTAAGTGCTGACGCTTATTCCGGAACCACTGTGACCAACGCTGTCGTGGACACGATTCGTTTTTTCAACAGCAGCTATGTCACTCCAGCCTCTGGAACTTACACCGTCCCTGGGTCGAGCACCGTCACCATTGGCAGCACACTGACCATCGCCAACGGGGCGATCCTGCAGACAACGCATGCCGGCAACCATGTCAATTCCATCACCGGCGGCACTCTGACCAGCGGCCTGGCCAATACCGACTCTAGCGCCGGCCTGAACTCCACCACGACTTCGGGCAGTTCCACCGTCGCGGTCGTTTCCACCGCCAACATCAGTGTGGGCGAGCAGGTGACAGGCACAGGGATTCCGGCCGGGGCCACCGTGACCGGCATTACTGACGCCACCCATTACACCCTTTCCGCCACTGCCACTGCCACCGCTACGAACAGTCTGGTCTATCTGGGAACGTCCGATTTGATCGTTCACAACTGGGACCCTCTGACCGCATTCTCCATCAGTTCGAGCATCGCCAACAACACCACCACCTCAAGTGCGGTGAATCTGGTGCAGACGGGCAATGGCACGACGGCGCTTTCAGGGGTCAACACCTACACGGGCACCACCTTTGTGGAAGGCGGAGTGCTGCGGCTGGATTCTGGCTTCGCTCTTCCGACACTCAGCCACCTGCGGTTGGACGATGGCGTGCTGGGACTCAATGCGGGCGATTTCGTTCGTAGCCTCGGCACGGGTGCGGGTCAGGTGGACTGGAACAGCAGCGGCGGCTTTGCCGCCTACTCGGCGAACCGCAACGTCAATTTGGGCGGCAGTGGCGCGCTCGTGACCTGGGGCGCGGGCGGCTTTGTGCTCGACAATGACTCACTGCTGCTGGGGGCGCAGGATGCCACCAATACTGTGACCTTTGTCAACAGCATCGACCTGGGACTTAAATCACGCATGGTCAACGTCACCCGTGGCGATGCCGGGGCGGCGGTGGATGCCGTCTTGAGTGGTACGCTGCAGAGTGCCGGTGGTTCCCTGATCAAGGCCGGTTATGGCACGCTGGAGCTTTCCGCCACGACCAACACCTATTCGGGAGGGACCGTGGTGGCCGAAGGCACGTTGATTGGTGACAACAACGCCGCGTTTGGAACTGGTGCCGTCGGGGTCGGCACGACGTCAGATACTCCCAATGCCCAGGAACAACTGACCCTCAATTTTGCGGGAACGACGTTGAGCAATGCACTGACCTTTGGCAGTGCCAACAGCACGGGCATCTCGGTGTTTCAGGAGACGATCGCCTATAACACCCCGCTATCGCCATCGACGACGGTTGCAGGGACCGTGTCATTGCAGCGCCAGGCTTCCAGCAACGTGTTTATTAACCTGCCGGTGCCCACCGTTAATGTGATCATCAATAAAGTGTCCACCCCGGTCACGGCGACCACCAGCGCGACTTTCAATGGACAGATCACCGGCACCGGTGGTTTCACCTTGATTGGTGGAGGCACCATGACCCTGTCCAATGGAACAGACAACTACGGCACCCTGTCGGGAGCCAGTGGCAGCGGCCAGGCGGCCACCATCATCCGGAATGGCACGCTCATCTTGAGCAGCAACTCGGCGCTCTCCGGCAACACCCTCCAGTTGGGAGACGCCACCTATCAGCTTTCCGCCAACGTAAGTTTCGCCACCAATGGTGCGTCCATCCTTGGCGTGGAAAATTCGTATTCCTTCTTTGCGGACAACCGCAATGCATTGGGCGGTGTCTTCGTGGGCACCGGCAGCGGTACGCAGGACGCCTCAGGCAACCCCCTGACCGGACCTGGCGCGTTTTACAACGTCAATGCCGTCGTCGGTGGTACCAACATTGTGACCAACGCGTTTGCCCAGTCCACCCCCTTGTTCTCCACCTTTGGCAACAGCACCACGACCATCACGCTGAATGGCGGCAGTACCTCATCCTTGTTTGTTGGCACGCAGATTAGCGGTGCTGGCATCGCCCCAGGAACGGTGATCACCCAGATTATCAACTCGACGCAGTTCAACATCTCCCAGGCCACCGTGGCGGATGGCACCGGCGGAGTCTCCCTGACCTACACCGGTCTGAGCACCCGCATTCTGGTGAAAGACGAAGTTAACAATCCGGAACGCAACGGCATCTATCAGCTGGCGCAGGTGAATGCTGACGGCACCATGAACCTGGTCCGCACTTCCGACTTCAGCACGACGGCCAACATGCTGTATGGCACCCAGGTCAGCGTGGCCGGCGGTGGCACATACTTCATGGCCGCTCATTCAGTCAACACGGTCAACGGCACCGGAACGGATCCCGTCTACTGGCTGCAGGACTCCACCAGCCCCAATGCGACGCTGACAGTGACCTCCGGGGTGACAGCGGTCACCCAAAACATCGATCTTTATGCCAACGCTTACTCCCAGTTCTTGGGCAACTTTGGACAAGCCACCATCAATGCCTCCAGTCCGGTGACTTTCAGTGGCAATGTGACCCTGCAAAATCTTCTCCCAGGAGTGCTGGAAACACATACGCTATTTCTGAACTCCACCGCCACCACTGGCACCGGCATGGCATTTACCGGAGTCATCTCAGAAGTGCAGGGGGGCTTTGATGGCACCACCACCGATCAACTCACTGTTACGGTCAACAATGCTACAGGTGCGACGGGTGTGGTGACCCTGAGCGGAGCCAACACCTACTATGGAGGCACCAACGTCGATGCAGGCACCTTGCTGGTGAACAACACCAGTGGTTCAGGCACGGGTCATGGCGATATTTATGTGGGGAAAACCGGAGTGCTCGCTGGCACGGGGACGATTGCGGTGGATGCATCCCACAATATCGCGATCGACACCGGAGCTACGCTGGCTGCAGGCAACCCAGGCACGAGTACCAGCGGATCAACGCTGAACATCAACCTGGGGACTGGCAGCATCCTGGCCATCGCTGGCACTCTTAGCTTGAATCTGTTCTCCAACAGTCACGGCACCAATCCATCCTCCGCAGTGGACAGTCTGGTCATCACCGGTTCAGGGGGCGTCGTTGATCTCACCGGACAGGCCCAGAATATCTATGGCATCAACCTCACTGGATCGACTACTGCCAGCCTCGTAGTTAACAATACGAACCACCTTCCGACCTCGGCCTTCAGTGTGGGTGACACCTTCAAGCTCATCAACTGGAGTGGTCTGGTACCCACAGGTTCTTTCTCGAATCTGACGGTGGTGCAGGGAACTTTATCCCAGGATTTCACCGACCTGCCAGCCTTGGGTGCCGGTCAGTACTGGAATCTGGCCAACCTCTACACGCAGGGGACGATCACGGTGGCGGTACCTGAGCCTGGTCGGGTGTGGTTGCTCCTGCTGGGCCTGCTTTGCATGGGCTGGAGGAGACGGCGGCGCGGCATCCGGTAAGCGGGATGTTTTCAGCGGGGCATGACGGATGAGTCATCCCCCCCAGGGGGCCTGGGTGTCGGAGGCTCCGGGGCAGGCGGCAGGTGGTTGACATGAAAATAGTCGTTCGCAGCAGCAGGCCTGCCTTGGGTTCTGGCGTGCCCGGCCAGCAGGGCAGAGCGCGAAAAACCAAGAGACAGCTTTATTAGCCTTTAGCCACCGATGTAACAAAAGGAAGAAAAGGGTCAGCTCCGTAGCCCCAACGCCCGGTCTGCAGCAAACATCATCAGCGTCCTGGCCCGCCCCGTTGGACGGCCCGACTTGTCGAACGGGAAGAAAGGACGGGCAGGAATCCGACCCGTCCCAAGCTGTTGAAACGCCGCATAGGGCCGGTCCGACCCCACCACCACCGAATGACTCGACAGCGATGCCACCCGTGGAGATCTCGACAGCAGCCCCGTCCGCAGTAGCGGGGCCGTCCCCCGCCCGTCCTGCTTCCGGCGCTGGATCGTCCTCGGAGCCAGCGGAGCCCAGGCCGAGGGACGGAGACTGGCATCCGTAAACGCCCGCATCGCCATCGACACCACCACCTCCCCCATCGCCTTGAGCGCGGGTTGGGGGTTCCGCAGCCGGTTCATCCGCCGCCGCACGCTCGGCGTCAGACTATCCCGTACCTGGATCACCTTGATCTGCATCGCCTTAGTCCACCGCCTCCGGGTCCAGGGTTTCTTTCCAGCCGTCCACCTCGCAGGAAATCTCCCGCCAGTGCCCTGGCCACAGCTTGTCCAGCACCGCCGCCGCCACCACGTCCACCGTGCGGTGGTTCCCCCGGTGCCTCGGCGTCTCGCTCGCCAGCGCAGGGCCGACCATCTCGTCAAAATCCGCGCCATCCCCCGACCACACCTCCCCGTCAAACGACAGCGTCCAGTGCGCCAGTTGCGCCTTGTAAAGTCCAGTGGTGGGCAGGCTCATAGGTTTTGCAGCGTCGTCATCACAAATTCAAAATACGACCGGTGTAAAACGCGGATCAATAGTGCAGCGGGTCGCGGTTCAAAAGTGAGTCACCTCTGGACGATTGAACAGGTGATGGGCGTTTTCGTCAAGGCCATGATGAGCTTCTTGCCTGCCTCGATC